>Ga0310786_10000039_pt1 | contig 211540 bp, 189 predicted proteins | sample AusTroGonzalo_MG_FD_203881 | JGI IMG/M metagenome (GOLD analysis project Ga0310786, IMG submission 203881) | Bovine rumen microbial communities from tropical cattle in Woodstock, Queensland, Australia - Gonzalo_03 (v2) (version 2) | ecosystem: Host-associated > Mammals > Digestive system >... | reverse complement strand
ATACCCCTCGCCAAAAATAATTAGAAGTTTTAGGGAGGGGGTATGGGGGAGGACCCTTTTTCAAAAGGGTCTCCCCCAATAGACCGTACAGAAAGTAAGATAAACTATAATTTACAGTAATGCACAGCGGAATGTATGAAGAAATGCATCAATAGGTAAAAGATAAAAATATATTTGAGCCTATTGACAAGACTAACGAACGGTAGTATAATTACTAACAGATAGTTCAGACAAGGAGTTAATCATTATGGACAAAAAAGAGCAGATCATACTTGCCACGCTCGAGCTTGCTGCCGAATACGGTCTCGGGAGTGTATCTATGTCACAGATTGCTGACAAACTCGGCATCCGCAAACCCTCGCTATACAATCACTTCGAATCAAAAGAAGCTATCATTGAAGCGATGTACCACTTTTTGAGAGAGAGATCGAGATCTCAGCTCTCCCCCTCGGCAATGGATCTCGGTGAGCTTGTAAAGGGAAAGACCGCCGAGGAAGTGCTGTTGTTCACAGTCGAAAGCTACAACAAGCTCAATGAACATCCCGATATGATGAACTTTTACAAGGTCATCTACTCGCAGCGAACACTGGATCCCTCAGCTGCACGGATAATGGCAGAGGAGACAGAGAAGATGATCCTCGCCACAAAAGCACTGTTCTACGCCCTGCAAGTCCACGGAAAGATCAATGTGCAGGATATCGACACGGCAGCGGAGAGCTTCGCACTGACAGTACACGCCATAACCGAATATCAGCTTGACTGTGCCAACAGCGGAAAAGGAACAAAGAAAGATATGCTCAGAACATACGTTAAATGGTTTGTAGGACAGATCGGAGGAAACAACACATGAAAAATAGAACACTTATCAATTATATGGGGCTTTTCGGGATCGCAGCATTCCTGTCGTACATAGTAGCTATGGTATTCTCACCGAGTGCGTACCCGGGTTATGACTGGATGTCTCAGGCTGTCAGTGACCTCAGCGCAGTAAATGCCCCTTCCCGTGACCGCTGGGGTCAGCTTGCGGCACTTTACAACTCGTTCACACTGCCCTGCCTGTTTGCCGCCTGTATCTATGCCCGCGGCAAGCTCAACAAACCTCTGCGAGTGGGCATATACCTCTTTACGCTTATGAGCTGCATATCCAAAGTCGGCTACGGTATGTTTCCTCTCTCCGACAGCGGCAACGCCGGCAAGTTTCAGGATATAATGCACGTTTACGTGGTGACTCCCATCGTAGTTATGCTGTCTATCGCTTCGCTCGTTGCGATAATGATCGGCGGATACCGCTCAAAAGGCAAGTACCGTATTATTGCGATCTGTGCGACAGTTGCCCTCGGTATGATGTTTGCAGGTCCCATGGGTATGGCAGCATTCCCGAAATCTTACTTCGGTATCTTCGAACGTTTCAGCGTACTTGCAGCAACAGGCTTCACTATGGTGATAGGCATTTACCTTTTCAACGGATTCGGAGAGTCAGGCGATCAGGAATAAATACAGAACAGACAAAAGAAAGGTGATATCATGCTTAAGCTATATTTCGGAAGTGTACCCAACTTTTTATCAACAGCTCTGTTCCTGTTCTTTACGGGGTATTTTATCAGCACCGTGAAGAAGCCGGAAGGCACCGTTAAATGGAAAAAAGCATCGATAATCACCGTGCTGATCGGAACAGCTATGTCAGCCATCTGCGGAATAAAAGACAGCACCTCCGCTGACCCTGCAGTTTCATTCAAGCAGATGAATCCCTCGCTCGCAATGCTTTGTATCATGGGCGCTGCAGCTATGATCCTCGGCATTACGGCAGGGATCTGCAAGAAAGAAAAGATCAGCAAACGGATATTCTTTATCCTGAGTTTTATCATCCTTGCAAAGACGATAATAGTCGAGGTATTACGCATCGTAAAGCATTTCAATTGATCAAGGACACAAAAAAGAAGCTGTTGCATACAACAGCTTCTTTTGTTTTACTTATTACCGAGTTCCTTGCTGTTGAACTCTTCAGGAGTGGTGAAGGTGGGCACTATGCTGTGGAGCGCAGCAACCGCAGTCGCTTCGTCATCCTTGAGTGCTGCCAGCTTCAGATCTTCAAGATCCTTGATAAATCTTTCCTCATCGATCTCGATCTGATTGCCTATAAATATCAGCTTGTTCTGAGTGCTCTTGAGTCCCTCTTCGAGCATCAGCAACTCTTCGCGTATCTTTTCACCGGGACGAAGACCTGTAAACTTGATCTCTATGTCCTCTCCGGGCACCTTGCCGTACATTCTGATAAGGTTCTCGGCAAGAGTAACGATCTTGACGGGCTTGCCCATATCGAGGACGAATATCTCTCCGCCATGAGCGATCGCGGCTGCTTCAAGTACAAGGTTCACGGCCTCTGGGATAGTCATAAAGTAACGGATGATATCGGGGTGTGTAACGGTAACGGGGCCGCCCTTCTCGATCTGCTTTTTGAACAGCGGTATGACCGAACCGTTGGAGCCGAGTACGTTGCCGAATCTTGTTGTAACGAACTCGGTAGAAGAAGAGTGCTGCTGAGAAAGGTACTGAATGACCATCTCACAGCATCTCTTGGAAGCGCCCATAACGTTGGTGGGATTGACCGCCTTATCGGTGGAGATCATCACGAACTTCTCAACGTTGTGGTACTCTGCAAGGGTAGCGGTATTGAACGTACCGATAACATTGTTCTTGATAGCCTCCATCGGACTGACTTCCATAAGAGGAACGTGCTTGTGTGCAGCAGCGTGGAAAACGATCTGAGGCTTATATTTCTCAAAGATGCTGTTCATACGGTGATAGTCTCTCACCGAAGCTATCAGAGTCACGAAATCGAGATTCTTGCCGTACTCCATACCCAGTTCCTGCTGGATCTCGTAGGCATTGTTCTCATAGATATCAACTATGATCACCTGCTTGGGACCGAACTTTGCGATCTGTCTTACCAGTTCTGAACCGATGGATCCGCCGCCGCCCGTTACCATGCAGACCTTTCCGGAAATAAAGCTCTTGATATCCTTATTGTCAAAAGTGATCGGCTCACGTCCGAGAAGGTCCTCTATACGGATATCACGCATCTGCCCCATAATAGGCTTGTCCTCGCTGAAAATAAGTTCTCCGAGGAACGGGATGATCTTAACGGCAGCTTTTGTAGACGAGCAGTAGTTCAGGATCTCGGTCTTCTTTTCATCGCTGCAGGAAGGTATAGCAAGGATTATCTGCTTGACGCTGAACTCATCGGCGAACCTCTGTATATCGGCTGTGGTGCCTACTACAGTGACTCCGCCAATTACAGATCCGATCTTTGCAGGGTCATCGTCTATGATACAAACGGGGTCAAGATTTGCGGAGGGGTTGTTCTCATGAAGGAGCTTGGCTCTTTCGATCTCGTTGAGCAGCAGCTCACAGGCCTTTCCTGCACCGATTATCATTGTCCGTTTCTGTCCGTTGGGACTGTGGAGTTCCGACAGGGGTATGAACGCACCCTTGAACAGGAACCTGAACAGGCACATGGCAGTAATGCTTATCGGCACATGAAGAGCGATCAGCTTCGGATGGAACTCGTTGGTGATGATATACATCAGGGCATAAGCCATAACAAAGCCTGCCAGCGCACTCATGGCGCAGAAAGCGTAATCTCTCTTGCGGAAATACCTCCAGAGCTTGGAATACATACCGCTGAAAGTCATCGCTGCGGTACAGGAAAGTACGGACAGTATCATACTGTTCAGCAGTGTCCGTCCGAACACCTGACTTTTCAGAGCCAGCAGTACATAGTTGGCCATCAGAGCCGAGACGATTATTATAAAGCAGTCAGCTCCGGCAAGAAGAAGTTTTCTTCTTCCGAAGTTCTGCAAATACGAAGCCGTTTTTTTCAAAATAAACTCTCCTTCGGCACAGCCTTTCTTTCAGACCGCGCACAGATATAGGTATATCACAATACATAGTTCATTATACATTAAAATATATCCTTTGTCAATCTGAAAGTGCAAATTTTAGCATATTTAACATTCTTTTGTATTAACTTGTAAATGCATTTAATTTAAGCAAAAAAGGAGACCCCGCAGAGTCTCCTTTTTGTCATTTGATCTTCTTGTCTTCGGCGATCAGCTTTCTTATGGCTTCGATCGCACATCTGATAGCTCTTGATGAATCAAGTGTCTGTGTATGGTCTATTCCTGCGTGAGCAAGTTCCATATTCCAGATAGCAGTCAAAACGGAACCGCAGCGTGCTCCCCTTGCAAGGCCGACTGCATACACTGCAGCACACTCCATCTCTGAGCACAGGCATCCGAGACGCTTATAGCTTTCCCAACGGTTTGCGAGGGTATAACTCACGGGAGAATTCTCAGTCTCTACCTGTCCGTAGAAGCTATCCTTAGCGTGAACGACTCCCACATGATAACGGCTGCCGTTCTTATTCTCAGAGAGTTCTTCTGCGGCTTCGGCGAGTTTTCTTGTCACTTCAAAATCGGCTGCCGCAGGGTATCCTGAAGGCAGGTATTCCCTGCTGGTACCCTCACCGCATACTGCTGCCGAGGCGATGACCAGGTCTCCGCCCCTGACTTTTTCGGCTATTCCGCCTGTTGTTCCCACTCTGATGAAAGTATCCGCTCCGCACTTGACCAGTTCCTCAACGGCTATCGCTGCCGAGGGACCGCCTATACCCGTAGAGCATACAGTTACGAGTTCGCCGTCGAGAGTACCCGAATACACATTGAACTCACGGTTATATGCTATCTGCTTTGCATCATCCAGCAGGGCCGCGATCTGCGGCACTCTCTGGGGATCTCCGGGAAGGATGACATATCTGCCGACCTCCTCGGGAAGCGTTTTTATATGGAACTGTCTTTCGCCGTCGGTAATGCTTGACATCTTCATTCCTCCCATTCGATCTTGTCCTTGCCCATTGTGCCCGCCCAGAGGAACACGCCTCCGAGCACGAACGAAATTATGCCGATAGCGAGCAGAAACGTGCTTATTGCCTTTCCTATCTTATAATTCGGGTCATATATAACATAGGGCGAATTCGGGTCAACATACAGTTCCACGGTCTCGCCCGCGCTGTAAAGCCGCTCGGATGAATATACCCCGCTGGTCACAGAATAGCTCTTGCCGGCAAATTCGTACTGATACTTTGCGGCGTAGGTTTTGTTGTCAGCGGAGGCGTTCTTTTCGTAGCCTATGAATTCCGCCTCCACCTTATAGGTACACCTTTTCTCGAAGGTATCATCCGCATTGACCAAAAAGAACCAGCCTACCAGCACGCCTATTCCGATAAGCATAAAGATCGCCGAGAACACCTTGCCCGCTCTTGTCGTCGGATCGTAGCTGTCAGCGTCCGCTCTCAGTTTCATTAGCGTTCTCCCCCATATCTATCTGTTGGTGAAATTCTCCCTGTCTATCTGCTCCTGTATCCAGTCCGTCTCCTGCTTCTGCTGACGGTGACCGATATTGTACAGCCTGCATTTTCTGAAAAGTATGGCCGCAACGAGAAAGGACACTGCCGAAAAGCCAAGTATCAGCCAGCCTACGGCACTGTATGTGTTAAGCTGGCCGTCAAGATACAGTTCCGAAGGGTCATCGGGATTTATCATAAAGGTGACCTTCTGCCCGCGCTTGTATTTATCTTTCGGCACGGTCATGCCCGAGGTCACGGTATATATCTTTCCGCCGCGGGTGAAGCGCACCCTCGGGTAATACTCCGTCCTCGTTGTTCTGACGCTGCCCGTCCGCGAGGTAACGATCTTCTGTATTATCTCGACTATCTTTCCCTCGGTTTCCTCGGTGCAGACTTTTGCAAGGTGATCGGTACGGCTGAAGGTAAGACCTGAAAGCCACAGAAAGACAAACCCGATTATAAGAAAAACTATCGCGGGCAGAACGGCAGGGGCAGTCTGTGATTTTTCATTCTTCACAGCCATACTTACCCCTCCCGAAAGACTATTTATTCATTTCATCAAGCTCGGGGCCGTACTGATAATCCTGACGCTGCTGAGGGACATAACCCTGCTGATAAGTATAATCCTGCTGATACGGGTTGCCCTGCTGATACTGCATCATACCCGACTCTGCCATTTTCAGCTTCTTTGATTTCACCAGCAAAGTGACAGCTGCGATAAACTGGAACGCCGAAAAGCAGAGCATAAATCCGCCTGCGAACTTATCGGATCTGGTCTCTTTTTTTGTGCAGGATTTTTCAGGATCGTCGGGATCGTACATGATCTCCATGATATCTCCGACACTGACATCGTTCTTGTTGCTGTTGCCGACTTCAAGCTCGTGCTCATATGTTTCGGAGCCCACCTTATACACCACTGTGGGATAATACTTGGTATGGTCATATCGACCCGAGCCTTTTTTCTTTCTAATGCTTACAACGACGGCTTCGGTCTCCTCGGTACAGCTCTTTTGCAGGTCATTTCCCTTGATAACAAAAAACACCGAAACACTTCCGAACATCAGCGCAAACACCAGAAACATGATGCCCATGACTTTTGCGCCTCTCGCATTAAGCGGTTTCTTTATTCTCGCCATATTTATGTCTCCCCAGTCAGTCTGTTTTCATTTTTCTTGACTTATACAGATAGTATGCCGATCCTCCCAGTGCGATGACCGTATAAAACGCCATCATCAGGACCCATCTTCTGTCCTTCTTTTTTTCTGCTTCCGTACAGGATTTTTGGGGATCGTCGGGATCATACAACATCTCTATCGTCTCACCGATCTCACGGTCATCGGGGTTTTCATCGCCGACATCAAGCTCGCGTTTATACTGCTTTTTGCCGACCTTATAAACCACCACGGGATGATACTTTATACGTCCGTAACGTCCCGTTTCCTTTCTCTCAACGATATCCACGATAACTGCCTCGGTTTTCTCGGTGCAGTTACTCTTGCGGTCATCGCTTTTAAACACGAGATACGTTGTATACACCGCAAAAAGCAGTGCTAACACAAGTGAAAAAACACCTGCGATAAATGCACCTTTCGGTGTCATTTTCCTAAACACGAAAGCCATATCCGTCTCCCCTGTTTACCTGTGTTTATTTATCTATCTTCATTGAAATATCGAATGCCTTTACCGAGTGTGTCAGCGCACCGAGGGATATTATATCCACTCCTGTTTCCGCTATGCCTCTGATAGTTTCCGCGGTGACGTTGCCCGATGCTTCAAGTCTTGCTCTGCCTGCTGTGATCTCCACTGCTTTCTTCATATCCTCGCAGGACATATTGTCCAGCATTATTATCTCCACTCCCAGTGAGAGTGCTTCATTCAGTTCTTCGAGGTTTGCGACCTCGACTTCTATCTTTACGGTATGACCCATTTTCTCTCTGAGTGCATTGACCGCACCTGTCATGGAGCCGTAAGCATCCAGGTGGGTATCTTTGAGCATTGCACAGTCCGAAAGGTTATATCTGTGGTTTCTGCCGCCGCCGACAGTCACTGCATACTTCTGCAATACGCGCAGTCCGGGGAGGGTCTTTCTTGTATCGGCAATAGACGCCTTCGTGCCCTTGACAAGCTCAACGCACTTGTTTGTTGCAGTTGCGATACCCGACATATGCTGTATCAGGTTGAGAGCTGTTCTCTCGCCCTTTAGCAGTGCCCTTGTATGGCAGGTTATCCTTGCGATGATATCGCCCTTGTTTACCTTTTCACCGTCCTTGATATACACCTCGAACTTTGCGGTATCGTCAAGGAGAGTGAACACTCTGAGTGCGACATCTATTCCGCAGAGCACTCCCGAATCCTTAGCGACATACCTTGCAGTCGCAACAGCCCCGTCATCAACGAGGAGGTCTGTGGTCACATCAATATAGTTTATATCCTCAAGAAGTGCAGTCTTGATTATATCGTCGATCTGGAACTGCATAAGTTTCATAGAAAATGCTCCTTTGATATTATTTCACCGGTATTACAGGCGTTTCACCGGTCATCGTCGTCATCGTTGTCATCGTTGTCATTAAGTTCGATAGCGATATGGATAAGAATCTTCATCATGTTAAAACAGATTATCACGAAAATGCAGATCTCGGTATCACCGAGCTGCTCACCGATACCCATCGCATTGAGGCCGCTTGCCGCCATATACAGCAACAAGGGGATCACATATCCTCCGAAGCGGAAAGCTCCGGGTGTTATCCATGCTTTTTTGTCCTCCGAGGATATGGTGAAGAAATACTCCAGTCCCTGTGCGATGAACCCGAAGGCGAAGATCAGGAAGACCTTCTCAAAGCCTTCAGGCTCCAAGATCACCGTCAGCGCGGTATGCAGGATAAAATAGCTGGTACCGAGGACTGCGATGATTGCAAGTTTAATGTGATCCTGAGTCTTCTTATCCATCAGTATCCTGCTTCATAGTCGATATCCACGCTGCCGAAAGCGATCTGATAAGCCTCTCCGAGTACTATGAACGCAACGGTAGCAAGGCTTCTTGCCTCGACATAGTCGCGGTCAAGCTTGAATGTACCGTGATCCAGCAGGTGCTTGATCTCGACGATCCTCTCATATCCTGCTGCGAGAGCGGGGATATCGGGCATAACGAAATATGCTTTCTGCATTATCTCTCTTATCTCGGTACGCAGACCCGAAGGGATATGCTCTGCGCCCTCGTTGAGGGTGAATTTATACTCCGCAAAATCCTTGGGAGCGTTCTTTGCTTTCTGGTTTATATCGCCTGCTGCTCTGCGGGAGAACACGAGTGCTTCCAGCAGCGAATTACTTGCAAGTCTGTTGTTTCCGTGAACGCCTGTACACGAACACTCACCGCAGGCATAGAGGCCCTCGATAGTGGTACGTGCATAGATATCCACCTTGATGCCGCCCATGAGGTAATGCTGGCAGGGGAAGATGGGCACGGGCTCTTTGGTCATATCGTAGCCTGCTTTGAGCAGGTTCTCATAGATCATCGGGAAGCGGTTCTTCACGAACTCGGGATCCTTATGGGAGATATCGAGATAAAACTCATCCGAGCCTGTTTTCTTCGACTCAAATATTATAGAATGGGAAACGACATCTCTCGGTGCAAGCTCAAGGCGCTTGTCATAGTTCTGCATGAATCTTTCGAGGTGGCAGTTCTTGAGGTAAGCACCCTCGCCTCTTACAGCCTCGGAGATCAGGAAGCACTCCCTGGTCTTGCGGTTGTTGAAAGCGGTGGGATGGAACTGTATATAGCTGAGGTTCTTGATCTCTGCGCCGAGCCTGTAGGCAACAGCGATACCATCGCCCGTAGCAATAGCGGAATTGGTGGTGAACTTATACACTCTGCCTATACCGCCTGTTGCAAATATCGAATAATGGCAGCTGCAAACTTCGTACTTGTCATCCTTCAGCACAAGGAAAGAGAAGCCTGTCTTTGTCCTGCGGCACTTGACCATAACGGCATTCTCCCAGATGGTCACGTTCTCGCACTGCTGAACGTTTCTGAGCAGAGTCGTCTCGATCTCGTAGCCTGTGGCATCCTTATGGTGGAAGATACGGTGCATACCGTGACCGCCCTCAAGAGTGCGGTGATATTCGCCGTTGGGGAGTTTATCGAAATCGCAGCCCAGCTGAATGATCCTTTCGATATCTATTTTAGCTTCGTTTACGAGGACATCGGTAGAGACGGGGTCATTCTCATATCCGCCTGCGACAAAAGTATCATGCTTATGGAACTCGGGAGAATCCTCCGGACTCTTGTACACGCCTGCGATACCGCCCTGAGCGAGGGAGGAATTACAAAGCGTGAGTTCTCGCTTGGAAAGCACGAGCACTTTCAGGCTCTTATCGAGATTGAGCGCACCGTAGAGACCTGCGGCACCGCAGCCGACGATAATAACATCAAAATTATTCATTGACCGTTACCTCTTTTTGACATTAATGATTATTGTGAGTACGGCTGACAAGTCAGCCTGAGTTGTCATTACAATTAATATTATTATACCACATAATCCGAGCTTTTTCAATACGATACATTGATTTATTTATGCTTCTCTTATCCATATATTGCGGTAAGTCACGGGGCGGCGGATACCCATTGCACCGCGTCACTGTCCCGGAAACACAAAAACGGACCGCCGTGCAGTGCGACAGTCCGAAAATTTGTACTGTTTATCAGATCTCGTTACGGTTTTCCAGTGCCTTATAGAGAGTAATCTCATCGGCATACTCCAGCATACCGCCGATAGGCAGACCGAAAGCAAGTCTTGTGACCTTAACTCCGAAAGGTTTGAGCAGCTTGGAGATATACATCGCCGTAGCTTCGCCCTCAACAGTCGGGTTCGTTGCCATTATGACTTCATTTATTCCGCCCTTGTTCACTCTTGCCAGCAGTTCCTTTATACGCAGCTTATCGGGGGTGATGCCGTCAATGGGCGAGATAAGCCCGTGCAGCACATGATAGACTCCCCTGTACTCTTTGGTACGCTCGAAGGCACTGATATCCTTCGGGGTCTCCACCACGCATACGGTACTGTGGTCACGTTTGGGATCGGCGCAGAAAACGCAGAGTTCATTCTCTGTAAAGTTCATACACTCCGCACAGACATGGACAGTCTTCTTGGCGTTGAGTATCGCCTGAGCGAACTCTCTGACCTCGGTCTCGGACATTTCCATTACGTGATACGCAAGTCTCTGAGCTGATTTCATGCCGATACCGGGAAGTTTGGCAAACTGCTCCGAGAGCAGCACCAACGGCAGTGCGCTGTGGTCAGCCATATCAGAACAGACCGGGGAATGATACTCCGCCTGTGAGCTGGCTCATCTCGGCATCGGAGGTCTCGTCAAGGGTCTTTACAGCCTCATTGAATGCGCTGATGATAAGATCCTGAAGCATCTCAACGTCCTCGGGGTCAACTACCTCGGGCTTGATGTTCAGGCTGAGCACCTGTCTCTTGCCGTTGATCTTTACTTCAACTGCTCCGCCGCCTGAAGAAGCGGAGAACTCTCTCTGCTCGAGGTCAGCCTGGAGAGCGGTGATATCGTCCTGCATCTTCTGAGCCTGCTTGAGCATCTGATTCATATTCTGATTGGGTCCTTTGCCCATACCCTGAGGTAATCTTGCCTTCATAGTTTAAAACTCCTTATACAGTTATTTTTTTATCTCCACTTCGATATCCGAAGCCTGTGCACGCTTGATGAGCATACTTACGGGATTCTCCTGATCCTCCATGTCCACATCGTGCGAGTTGAACAGCTTGAACTCGAAGTTTTTACCATAATAATTATTTACGATCTGTTTCAGCACCGCCGTATCCTGCGACTTGCTAACCATCTTGATGAGGAAGCTGCTTGCAACGATCACATAGAAGTAATCACCCTCTATGCAGGCAGCCGAATTTTTCAGAAACCCTCCTATAGCGGGGATCTGCTCGTTGATTATACCGAGGATCTCGTTCCAGTCTTTAAGGGGGGTATAGTTGTTTATATCGAATTTTTTGAGGGGCTTTGGCGGAGGCGCAGGTTTTGACGGAGCAAGAGCTGCTGCCGAAACAGTACCTCCCGATGCAAGTGCTCTTTCAATCTTAGAGAGCCTGTCACCCAGAGCGGCGACTGCTGCCGTATCTGCTGTTCCTGTGCTCTGACCGCCTTTTTTCGGTTGCCAGCTGCAAAGCTTCACGGCGCACATTTCAAGTTCAATACACTTGTTTGAAGTTCTTGAAAATCTCTCCGAGCACTGCTGCAATATGGATATATATGAGAGCACAGCATCAATATCGGCGTTCTTAGCCATAGCTTCGAGCCTTTCCAGCTCTTCGGGAAGGCAGACAACGAGATCTCTCGTATCTCTTCCTGCCATAAGTATCATAACGTTCCTCATCTGTGTGATGAGTTCGGAACACAGCACAGCCATATCCTTGCTCTTGGCATAGAGGTCATCTATTATCCTGATCGCCCTGCCCGTATCGTGAGCGAAGACAGCTTCGAGGATATCAAAAAGGTGATCCCTTCCTGCGATGCCTGCTGCTGTAGAAACAGTCTCAACAGTGATATCGTCGGCATAAGCGGCGCACTGGTCAAGGAGCGAGAGTGCATCTCTCATACCGCCGTCGGAGAGCCTTGCGATAAGCGCAGCTGCATCGGGGGTAAGGGTAAAGCTCTCGTGATCCGCGATATATGCAAGTCTTGCAGCGAGATCCTCGGAGCGTATCCTGTGGAAGTCAAAGTGCTGACATCTTGACACTATCGTTTCGGGGACCTTATGTATCTCGGTGGTTGCAAGTATGAACTTAACGTGCTCGGGAGGTTCCTCCATAGTCTTCAGCAGCGCATTGAAAGCACCTGCCGAAAGCATATGTACCTCATCGATTATATACACTTTATACCTGCACATCTCGGGGGTATAGTTAACGCCCTCCCTGAGCTCACGGATGTCATCCACCCTTGAGTTTGAAGCGGCGTCTATCTCGATGATATCGGCAAGAGAGCCGCTGTCGGCATGCTTGCAGATCTCGCATTCAAGGCAGGGTTCCCCGTCTTTCGGATGGAGGCAGTTGACAGCTTTGGCAAATATTCTTGCGCAGGTAGTCTTGCCCGTACCTCTTGAACCCGTGAACAGATACGCATGGGCTGTTTTGCCGGAGGCGATCTGATTTTTCAGCGTGGTAGTGATATGCGGCTGAGAGACAACGTCATCGAATGACATCGGCCGCCACTTGCGGTAAAGCGCCTGATACATCCTATGACCTCCTTTAGTCTCGCACAAATAAATTCGATCCGACATATAGATGTGCAGGCGAAACTGTGTCACACGAAACAGTCCGTTTAATGCTGCTCGGTTCCCCGCCTGACATGGTTCACAGCGCTTCATTGCACAGGACCCGCACACCTATATCTCGGATCGAAATTTACCACCTGATCTTCGTTCCAATATATTATACCACATTGTTTTCAAAAATGCAAGGGGTTTTCAAGATTTTTTTCAAAACGCCCGAACAGTCGGTTTCACGGGCATTTATACGCCTCAGCCGCCGTAGATCTCTCTGTCGAGGGTACCGATGATCTGCTCAAAGTCAAGGCTCAGCACGGATGAACCGTCATAACCCGTACCGAAGGAAAACTCGCTCTGACCGGGTATTCTCAGTTCTTTGCGCTCATACTTCACGATGAACGGCAGTTTGTAACTCATCTTGTATAGCTCCCACTTGCTGAGATCGGTAACTGTATGAGAAGCCACCGCAGAAGCCAGCTTGTCAAGTTCGAGCAATCCGCTGTTCTTTGCTTTTTCAAACAGTGCAGATACTACTGTTCTCTGACGCTCTGTCCGCTGGAAGTCGGCATTTCCCACCGATCTCATCCTTGCAAATCCGAGAGCCTGGTTTCCGTTGACCTTTATCTTCTTTCCTCCCGATGTAAGGAGATCCGTACCCACAGGGTTATCAATAAGGGTATTCTGTGCCTCTATGCAGATGTTTATCGCTTCGACTTCGCCCTCGTCAATATCCAGCTCGATGCCGCCCACCGCGTCTATCATATCTATAAAGGAGTAGAAATCAATATATATGTAACTGTCCACCGCGATATCGAAATTATAGGTTATGGTATCCATAAGCAGTTCGGCACCGCCGTAGACATACGCTGCATTGAGCTTGCAGCGGTCACCCTCGGAACAGAAGCTGCCGTCACCGTCAAGATCATACTCGGGCAGCATCACATAACTGTCTCTCATAAAGGATGTCATGGTCATTCTGTCGTGATTTTTGTCGATGGAAAGCAGGATCATAGCATCTGTTCTGCCGCGGAGATCGGGGTCACGGCTGTCCGAACCTATTACGAGCAGGTTGTAGATATCATCCGATCGGAGGTTTGCCTCTTCAAAGCGGCGTTCCCCCTTTTCCCTGACCGTTACCTTGCCTATATACCTGAAAATAAGTATCTGCAGCACACCGAACAGCAGCAGCGCCGTCACCAGCAGAAATATTATCAGCTTCTTCAGAAACGAGCCCTTATGTCTGACAGCAGGGGCTTCTTCGTATTCCTCTTCTTCCGCGATCTCGCGGTCATCGTATTCTCTCATTTTTATCTCTTCCGTTTCGTTGTTATGCGGTAAACTCCGCATTGACAAGTATAAACCATTTTTGCGGCCTTGTCAACCGATGTCCGCTTACATCCGATTGCATATATTCACATTATGTCCAAACCGAAACTTGCTCTTATGTGCAGTATAACGGTCTCAGCTGTCTGCATCATCCGGAACAGCCCCCATATCGCCTCATCCCGATTTTTGCGGAGCTTCGCTTTATATATCATTTATTGTCAAAGGCTAATGTTTACTGCTTGTTAATATAAATTCAATTACTAATACACAAAATCACTGCAATATCTGTTATAATAATCTCAACAGGAAAAGCAGATTTTATGTTTCATATTTTCATATTCTGCAATTGTTCGATACTTTTAAGGAGGTTCGCGAATGAGGACGACCGATCTGATCTGTGACGGCTGGGAGTTTTCCCTCACGCCGATAGATACCGAATACTCGCCAGACCTTGAAATGAAGCCTGTGGATATCCCCCACGACTGGCTGATATATGATACCCTCGATCTCTATAAGACTTCTACGGGCTGGTACAGACGCACTCTGAATATTCCCTCGGACGGAAAGCGCACCGTGCTGCGCTTTGAAGGCGTATATATGGACTGCCGCGTTTATCTTAACGGCATTCTCGCAGGAGAATGGAAATACGGTTATACTACTTTTGATATCGACCTTACCGACCTTGTCCGCGAGGGTGAAAACCTGCTGACCGTCCGTGTCGATCACCGCTCGCCCAATTCGAGATGGTATTCGGGCGCAGGCATTTACAGAAAAGTATGGCTCGAACGCTTTGAGCAGGAGCATATCATCCCCGACGGTGTGTACATCTCCGCCGATACCGACGGTTCCGTTCTCGTCACCGTTGAAGCTGCGCGTCCCGAAAACGAGACTGCTTCCGACCTCAGAGTAAGAGCATCGATCTGCAAAAAAGGCTCCGATATTGTCCTTGCCTCCGCTGAGAACGATGCCTGTGCTGTTGATACAAGCGCCGTGCATCCTGCCGTCAGACGCAGCGGATCAAAGTACTCCGTCAACGACCTTACCCTCAGCATCAATGACCCCGAACTCTGGGACATCACTTCTCCGCAGCTTTACACCTGCAGGACCGAGCTTATAAAGAACGGCGAGGTCATCGACTGCAAGACAGTTGACTTCGGCTTCCGCAGCATCAGATTCACCCCCGACAAGGGGTTCTTCCTCAACGGAAGACATGTCAAGCTCCACGGTGCCTGCGAACATCACGATCTCGGCGCACTGGGCGCGGCAGTCAACCGCTCAGCCATCAGAAGGAAACTCCTGAACCTCCGCACCATGGGCGTAAACGCCATCCGCACAAGCCATAATCCCCCTGCTGTCGAAATGCTTGAACTTGCAGATGAAATGGGTTTCCTTATAGTCGATGAGTGCTTCGATATGTGGGAACTCAAAAAGACAGAGTATGACTACGCACGCTTCTTCCCCGAGTGGATGCCGCGGGATGTTGCCTCATGGGTGCGCCGCGACAGGAATCACCCCTGCATAATCGGCTGGAGCATCGGCAACGAGATATACGACACTCACGCAAGCGAAAGAGGTCAGGAAGTGACCTCTATGCTCAGAGATCAGGTAAAAGCTCACGATTACAGAGCAAACGCTTATGTGACGATAGGCTCAAACTATATGAGCAGCAACAACGCGCAGAGATGCGCAGATATACTCAAAGTTGCAGGCTATAACTATGCCGAGCGTCTTTACGATGCACATCATGCCGAGCATCCCGACTGGATGATCTACGGATCCGAGACCTCATCGGTAGTATCCAGCAGAGGTATCTACCACTTCCCTCTCGAGCGTGATATCCTCTGTGAGGATGACAGACAATGCTCATCCCTCGGAAACAGCGCTCCTGCATGGGCGGCAGACCGCGTCGAAGCCTGCATAATCCCTGACCGTGACAGAGAATTCTGCGCAGGTCAGTTCATCTGGACAGGTCACGACTACATCGGAGAACCTACTCCGTACTCGACCAAAAACAGCTATTTCGGACAGATCGACACCGCAGGATTCTTCAAGGACAGTGCATATATCTTCCGCTCTGCCTGGAGCGATCCCTCTGCCGATCCTTTCATTCACATTTTCCCCTACTGGGATTTCACATCGGGCGCATTAATAGACATCCGCATCGCATCAAACGCTCCGAAGACCGCACTTTTCTTCAACGGCAGACTGATAAAGGAGCAGATCTTTGACCGTGCTCACTGTCAGCAGCTGACTATGGATGTCAAACTGCCATTTGAGAAAGGCGAGCTCATCGCTATAGCTTATGACGAAAACGGGAACGAGATCGCCCGTGACACCGTCCGCTCTTTCGGAGATACCGCAGCATTCAGGCTCACCCCCGACAGGACTTCCGTCCCCGCAGGCAGCGAAGAACTTATCTTCACCGAGATCGCAGCAGTCGATAAGGACGGTGTGCCGGTCAGCAACGCAAATGACCGCGTGTTTGTAAAAGTCAGCGGAGCAGGCAGACTGGTAGGTCTTGATAACGGCGACTCAACAGACTACGAACAGTACAAGGGCACTTCACGCAGACTTTTCTCGGGAAAACTTCTGGCGATCATAGCACCCGTAAAGGACAGCGGCGATATCACCCTGACGGTTTCATCCCCTGCTCTCCCCGACTCGGTGCTGAAACTTGAAGCCTGTCCAAGCGAGCCAATAAAAGGCATCAGTTTCCTCGACAGATGCACCGACAGAGAATGCTGCTGTCCCGATGTTTCAAAGGATAAGCCCATCAGACGTGTCGAGCTTTCGGGCAAGCGCACCGCTTTTGATCCCGAACACAGAGAGCTCACTTTTGACGTTGAAGTGTATCCTCCCGATTCCGCCTACACAGACGAGATCGAGTACCGCATAACCACATTTGACGGCATCCCCTCGCTGTGTGCGGAAGTAGTGTCCCATGACGAAACCAGCGTTACCGTAAAATGCATCGGTGACGGTGAATTCTACATCCGCGCCGCGGTAAAAAACGGCACCGGTCAGTGCAGGAACTACTCTATGCTTAAGCTCACAGCCGAAGGTCTCGGAAGCGCAGTCATAGATCCTTACAGGCTCGTTATGGGCGGACTTTTCACTCTTTCGGGCGGCAGCGCCGCAACAGGCATCGAGCGCGGTGCAGCTTTCGCATTCGGCGGCGGCTGGTTCGGTTTTGACAACGTTGACTTCGGTATGTCCGGCAGCGATGAAGTCACCCTGCCGATATTCGCTAATTACAACTGTCCTGTGCCTGTACAGGTCTGGGACGGCACCCCCGAAAGCGGCGAGCTGATCGGTGACTTTATGTACACTGTACCTACTAAATGGATGACCTATCAGCCGCAGACATTCAGGCTAACGCGCAGGCTCAGAGGCGTACACACCGTATCTTTTGCTTCGGGCTGGGCTTATGACGTTCAGGGATTCAGCTTCACAAAATATCCGAAAGAGACCTCGGAGCTGTTAGCTGCAAACGCTCTCAGCATTTACGGCGACCGCTTCACCCAAGAGCAGGAGGCCGTAACGGGCATCGGCAATAATGTCACCCTCAGCTTCGGCGACTTCGACTTCACCGCCGCGAAGCCGTCAAAGATAGTCATAAAGGGCAGATCAAAGCTCCCTGTAAACAGTATCCACCTGCAATGCGAGGGCAACGAGACCAAGCGATTTCTCCTTGAGTTTGAAGGCTGTGAAGACTACACCGAGCGTTCCTTCCCGATAGACGGCATCGAAGACAAGTGCAGCATATCCTTCTGCTTCCTCCCGGGCTGCGACTTTGATTTTCTCTCCTTCAGATTTGAGTAGAGTGTTATCAGAACATACAAAAAGGAGACCCAAAAGGGTCTCCTTTATTTTTCGTTTCAGATCCTGCTGTTTACTGATCGGACTCGTCGATAACGTTCTTCTTTCCGAAGAGACCGCCCTTTTTCTTCTTGCCGTTTCCGAGCGAGAGAGTAAAGATCTTGTCGCTGGTGAATACATGGATCGCAAAGCCCATGCACACAACAAGCAGAACGAGCTGATATGCAAGACCCGCCCAATAAAGTCCCCAGTGACCGAACATGAGGTTCTCGGAAGACATAAAGGTGTGGGTAAAGGGGATAGCGTAGATCAGAAATCTGATCGGCAGAGGATCAAGTGTTCTGATATCCACAAACATAGAAAGCATATAAGGTACCATGGACATCATCTGTATCGGCAGCAGCAGTGACTGACCCGACTTGGCATCCTTGGCAAGAACTCCGAGAACGAGAGCGACTGCAAGAGCGATAAGGATACTTACGAACATCTGCATACCGATAAAGATATAATCGGCGCCTGAAAGTGTAAGACCGAGTGCCTTGAGCTGCTCCTCATAGTTGTTATCACCGGTAGGCACAGCATTTCTCAGATTGCCCATACTGAACATCATAACCACTGCATACAGAGCAGCTACAGTGCCTGCCGCGAGCATCTTGGAGCTCAGAACTGCCATTCTCGAAACGGGTGCGGAGAGCAAGGTCTCGAGAGTCTTGTCGATCTTCTCGGTAGATACTGCACCGAGAACCATCTGAGAAGAATAAACGATAAGAAGGAACACGATGATAGGCAGGAACATATTCTCCATAGTCTTGAGGGAGACTACCATCTGGGATGCGATATCCTCAGTGTTCTTGCTTACAACGGTCTTCTCGGTGATCTCAACAGGTACTTCGAGCTGCTTGATCTCATCGGTGGTGAGCTGACCTGCGGCGACCTTCTTGCCATACAGTGCCGAAGTAACGGAAATCTCAATAAGATTCTTTGCCATAGAGGATCCTGTGGACATATTTGCCATAGTGGAAAGCGAAGTGAGCTTATCAACATAGATGAAGCCTGCTGTCTTGCCCTGCTCAACCTCATCGGTAAAGCCCTTGGGGATGATGACAACGTCGCTTATGTCAAGTCTGTCAAGCTCGGAAGCATAGTCCTCGGACTGGATATCAACCAGCTTGACCTCATTCTCGGAATCTCCGCCTGCGGGCTTTTTCATAAGCTCGATAACGCTCTTGGTGAATTCGGTATTATCCTGGTCGCAGATAACGATCTTTGAGCTGTCCTTGATGGTCTTATCGACAGCATCACCCATAAAGCTGCCCATCATAGTCATACCGACATACATAAGCACAAGGATAAGTATGGTAGTCGGGGTGATCATTTCACGAAGTTCTTTTTTATAAAGGTTTACGAATTTCATTATCTGGTCACCACCTTTTCAAATACTTCCTCAAGGTTCTTTGTCTGATACTTTTCCTTGAGTTCCTCAGCGGTGCCGACCTCGAGGAGGTGACCCTTAGCGATAATGCCAACTCTGTCGGAAACAAACTCGATCTCCAGCATATTGTGGGACGAGAGCAGGAAGCTCATTCCCTGAGCGGCAAGCTTCTTTATCATTCTTCTGATATCGAGTGCGTTGATGATATCAAGACCCGATGTAGGCTCATCGAGGATAGCAAGTGCAGGCTTGGGCATCATAGCGCGTGCCAGCAGCAGCTTACGGATCATACCTCTTGAATAAGTGCCTATCTTGTCCTTAAGTCTTTCTCCAAGCTCACTGATCTCGGAAGCTCTCTGAACGTACTCCTTGATCTGCTCCTTGTTATCGGAATAGATGCCAGCCATGAACTCGAGGTAAGCGATACCTGTCATGCTCTTGTAGGCGCCTGCCTCATCGGGCAGATAAGTGATAGCCTTTCTTACCTTATCAGGCTCTGTAAGTATGCTGTGACCGTCAACGATCGCATCTCCCTCAGTAGCCTTGAGCAGTGTCGATATCATACGTATAGTAGTGGTCTTACCTGCTCCGTTAGGTCCTATCAGTGCAAAGATCTCTCCCTTATGTACATCAAAGGTAACGCCCTGTGAAGCGTAAACACCCTTTTTATACTGTTTGGAAAGGCCCTTGACTTCGAGCACCTTTTCTGAATTGATTCCAGTACTCATATCTCAGTCTCCTTCTGCGGTCAAACCGCAATATACTATTGCGCAGTACAATATAATTATATCCTATTGACAATTAATTGTCAATATATCATACTAAAGTGCCGCAATCCATCGGCAGACATTTTTCGACCTGCCCGCCACGTTTTTTTGTTGATTTCACACAAATACCGATGCATCCGCGATCACGGAAAACTTTATCATATTGATGCAAGATCAACATATCACAGGCATATTCTACCACGGATCAGCATCTCAGTGCAAGGACACAAACCGAGCAAACGCCGAATTTACGCTATGTGACACACCATGTCTCATCGTTTTTCCATCTATGTTTTATCAAAACACAAAAAGAGCAGCATCAACGCCGCATGACAGTGCGGACGTCCGCTGCTCAAACGCCATCTCAAAATTTTTTTGAAAAACCTGTTGACAAACCGATCCTGATGTAGTATAATATATAAGTCGCTTAAAGGAACAGCTATATGGCGGTATAGCTCAGCTGGCTAGAGCACTTGGTTCATACCCAGGGGGTCGGCGGTTCAAGTCCACCTGCCGCTACCACGCTGTTCCTTTAATTTAGGCCCGTTGGTCAAGAGGTTAAGACACCGCCCTTTCACGGCGGAATCATGGGTTCAATTCCCGTACGGGTCACCAGCATGTTAGCTCTCAAGCAGCGCAGATGCGCGGTTTGAGAGCTTTTCTTTTTGGCCGAAAATGCCCTTGGGCCTTATTTGGGACTTATTGTATCTTCACGCGCCGCAGTTTCTCTTGATACAAATGATCCTTTGGAGCTCGTTCGGAACAATAAATGAAAAGGCTGATGCATTTTTATCTGCACCAGCCTGGCTTTTTACCTGTTCATCATCATACCTTGTACTTCAAGGACTATAAACGAGTATACCACAGGTATACTTGACTTCTCACACTGTATGTGGTATACTTTTGACAATATAACCACGACCTATGTCCCCCCGCCTCTTAGGCGGCGGTCATCTTAGTCTTTCGGTAGTGAGAATAAATCTCCCACCGAAACCCTAAGGGGCACGGGTCTCCAGTGGAGACCTCTCAGCCGTTTGGCTGAGAAGTGCCGACCGAAGCGACAGCTGAGACCTAACGCTGTAGCAAGCGAAGCTTGGTTTGTCGTGCTTGAATGACGGGGCGATGCCCCTTATTGAAAAATAGGAGAAACAAAAAGGAGAAACAAAAATGAAAACAACACTTTACACTAATGACATCAAACGCTATTTACGATGCGATGAGATCATCAACTCTGACAACACATCGGTCGCACAGCTTGCTGATAATCTTTACCGCGAGGCGGACGGCGAAACTGATTTTGTAAGAAAGGCTTTTGAGTATGTACGTGACCGCATCTCACATTCGGCTGATATCGGTGCAGACGAAGTGCCCTGCACAGCATCACAGGTGCTCGGCGCAGGGCACGGCGTATGCTTTGCGAAATCACATCTGCTGGCTGCGATACTTCGCAGCAAAGGTGTGCCCGCAGGCTTTTGCTATCAGAAAATCGTACTCAACGACGATGCCGATGTGCCGGAGCTTGTCTATCACGGACTTAACGGAGTATATCTCAGAGAGTATGATAAATGGATAAGGCTTGATGCAAGAGGAAACAAAGAGGGCGTGAATGCACAGTTTAGCATCGACACCGAGCAGCTTGCTTTCCCGATACGCACACAAAAGGGTGAGGAAGATGACTGCATTGTCTACCCCGATCCCGACAAAGAGATAATAAAAGTCCTGTCATCAAGCAATTCAAGAAAACAGCTGTGGGCCGGGCTGCCGATGCAGCTCGAATACAAGAAAGCTATCCGGACAAGCATCGACGATACCCGCAAAAGCTTTGAGGAAAGCTTTGCCAAGGGCGATTTCTACAACAGGCAGACGCAGGACAGCGAGCATCTGCAAACGATACTGCGCTTTATCAATGTCAAAAAGGGAATGAGGATACTCGACCTCGGCACAGGCAGCGGCTATCTGGCTTTCCCGATAGCAAGAGAATATCCGGACTGCACGGTGGTCGGGCTCGATATCGTCAGCGAAGCACTTGCCGCAAACCGTGAACGTGCCGCCGCAGACGGCATAAGCAATCTCAAGTTCGTAAGCTACGGCGGCGTTGACTTCCCTTTTGAAGATGAAGCTTTCGACCTTGTTGTTACAAGGTATTCGCTTCACCACTTTCCCGATATCGACCGCAGTATCGGTGAGGTAAGCAGAGTGCTGAAAAAGAACGGCAGGCTTTTTATATCCGACCCACGTCCGAATGACTGCGACACCGAGCGATTTGTCGATGACTATATGCGTCTCAAAAAAGACGGGCATATAAAGTTTTACACGAAGAACGAATGGATAAATATCTGCGGCAAAAACGGGCTTGAGCTTGCAGACAGCTTTGACAGTTCTATCCGTTTTCCCAAGAAAAAGGACACTGCCGCAGGCTATGAACAGGTCCTTGCCAAGCACAGCAAAGCTATCATCGAGAGCTATGACCTCACGCAGACGGATACCGAGCTGTACCTGACCGAGCAGGTCAACAATATGATGTTTATTAAAATATGAAAAAGCTTCTGCACAAAATGCAGCCCCGAGCATTGACAAGGTGTCCGGGGCTGCTGTTGATGAAGACATTTACACGAGGAGATTTTTTACGTGCGATGAATAATGAAGGAAACATATTGGCGCAAGCGTGGAAAAAGCGCTATGAAGCCTTAGCGCCTGATATCCAAAAAAGACTGGACGATCTGAGCAGACACTTTGATCGTGGTGAAAGTGATCATTATAAATTGCAATACATCAAAAAGTCATATGTTCTGCCCGAAACAGGTGATGTTTTTGTTTGTAAGCCTGTCAATGATCTGTATTACTGCGGAGTGGTCTTGAATGCTCATATAAAAAATATGATCGGCGACGATATGTACGTTGTTCTTATTTTCAACAGCCATTCGGACAGTATTGACAGGATTGATTTTAAGCCGGACTATGAAAATATTCTGCTTGAACCGCAAATGATCTCAAGAGCATTGTGGACAAAAGGATGGTTTAAAAACATAATGCATATTGAGGATCTGGGCGATGTTCCAAGTTACGGCTTTTACAAATACTGTTATGATCATCCGTATTGGGACGAATATGATAACAAGATAGATAAGCGCCCGGAATACCTCACGATCGGGGCAACAACAGTATATGGTTTAGGCTATGAGATTACCAAAGAACTTATCATAAGCGGGCAAGTGTAATGTAAGTGCTGAAGTATACGGTAAATGGGAGAGATCATATGTGGTCAATATGTAATGAGATACTATCTGTTTCAAAAGAAATGAAAATAGAAGTTCAAATGCTTTCACCGGAAATAACAGCTGATTATTTTGCAAAGATCGAAAAGAAGTACTTATCGGAGAATTATCATTCTTTTCTATGGGACGGATTATCCGATCATTCAGTCGTAACTGATAGCTCGGGGTGGCGATATCTGGATCGGTTTATTGGCGATAAGCAGTGTATTTTGTTATTTTATGATCTGGAAAAATGGAAAGCTGCAGTGATAAACTCAGGGCATGAACTTGTAACTTTGATCGGTGAAATGTATGGCTTTGAATTTTATGTTTTTGACTCTAGTACCAGTTATCTGATATGTTTTAATCACCACGATCAATTGATAGGTGTTGGTTCTGCTAAAGAATGGGTGAATAGTTTACAACAAGGAAGTGCTCCCCATGCCTGAGATCACCCCTCAAAAAACGCTTTGCATTTTGAAAAGATCAGACAAATCAAATAGTGATGTATGAACACCAAAACGCAGCCCCGGACGTTGACCAATTGTCCGGGGCTGCTGTCCGTTTTTCTGTACAATTATGTCTGCTGTTTACTTTTCCTGATCCTTGCGCTTTCTGCGGAAGATAATTATGATGATCAGCACGATCAGCGCTAAAAGTGATATTCCGCATATTATGAGTATCGTTTTCAGGCTGCCTGAATCTTCTTTCTCAGCTTCGGAGGTTTCCGTCTGTGAAGAACTGTCCTCGGCAGAAGAAATTATTTCCGCACCGATAGTCTTTACAGAGAGAGCCTCATCATTTTCGGAGGAGCTTTCATCTTCAAGTGAGCTCTCCTCCTCCGAGGATGTGTCCTCTGTATCGGAAGATACTTCTTCGTCGGGAACAGAGCTTTCCGGGACTGTAGTTGTGGTTTCTGTCTTTGATCCGGAAGTCGTTGTATCGGCAGGCTTTGTTGCGGTAACAGTAGTAGTGGTTGTCGTGGTCTTGGTCGTGCCGGACTTCTTGCTCAGTTTCAGATTCATCTTCTGCATCGACTGGGTATTGGTGACTTTCAGGGTGTTGCCCGTGAGCTGATAGGCGCTGTCATTCACCTCAACGGTGTAGTTCCCTGCAGGAACGTTGTAGAGCGTCACTCCGGTCTTGGGAAATTCCATGGTATTAAATTGCACCTTATCGTACCGGAAGGGATAAGCCACGTGCCCGTAGCTACAGCCGCCTCCGTCACTATATCTGGACGTGAAATACAGGCTTTTAAAGTCATCTTTCTTCACCCATATCTCGATGTTTCCGTCAGCATCGGGAACATCGGCAGTCACCACCGAACCCGAACGGAAAATAAAGCTTGCATAAGGAGTGCCCGCCGATTTAGACATGGCATAGTTCGTACCGTTTCTGGTATAGACAAGCCCCGAAGCGGTCTTCTTTACATCCTCCATACAAGTTGCAGGGAGCTTCAGCTTGACGTACTCCTGCCGTGTACTGTAGGCAACCGTATCTCTGTCGTCAAAGGAACCGCTGTTGCAGTATTGCAAACCGTATTCTCCTGCCGGAACATCAAACTGATGATCGCCTGCCTGATTCAGCTTGTAATCGGAAAATCCCTTGAAGTTCTTGTACTCATTAGGGTTCAGAAGACTTACTTCTGCGTTGGGGTCGCCGTTGGCTGCGTATCTCTTGCTTACGGATACGACCAGCTTGTTTGGCAGAAGAGTCTTTGTCTCTACAACCTTTGCCGTGAGGTATGCAAGGTATATATCGTGGTTAGGGGTAATTTTAATGGTGCAATCCTTACCAGAGATCTGATCTGTCAGCTTTTGATTTTCTAAATAGACTGCATCAGGCATCTCCGAGGTCAGGGAACTGAGCTTCACCGTCTTTTTACCCTTTTCTCCGACATCGTAGTAGAATTGATAATTATACATGGCACCTGTGATATTGATCATACCGAGGGACTTATCGGTAATGGTCGCCTTGGACATCCCGCCGTTCATGGTGGCAATCGCCTTGCCGTCCTTCTTGAGGGTGAATTTCAGTCCCGAGGTGCTTAACCCGCCGTTATCGAGGGTGATGTTCAGATAAGGGTCGTTGTTTGCCATGGTCTTTATCAACCGTGCATTCTCCATCTCACTCGGGATAAGATAATCTACCGTAGGCGAAGCCGAAGCAGACACAGCCGAGGTCACAGTCAGAGTAACCGCCCCCAAGGCTGCTATCAGTTTTCTTTTCAGATCTTTCATATGATACTCTCCTTTTTTCGGTCATACCGTCATAACGGCATACAGACATATTTTACCACATCTCATATCCCATGTCAACTATTAAGGTAACTGCGTTCGCATTTCACTCACTGCTCCAATCATTTGTCCGCCTCAAGAAAAAAAACAGCAGCTCAATCCGGGTCAAAAACGCCAGAATTAAGCTACTGTCCGATTTTTAGTACAGAAACGCGACCGTATCAACCACTTGTTTATCGCTTATTACTGCTGAAAGTGGGTTGACTTCTTCGATCCCCGTACGGGTCACCAGGCTTAAACGAAGACGAACACTCATTGGGGTGTTCGTCTTTTTTATATCTACATTCAAATCATCAAGGCGGACGCACTTTTCGCCGTCTTTGAAATAGAATTGTGTATAACCAAGAAAAGCTTTCGGAAGGTGAAAATGATACTGCACAGAGCTGTCACGATTGACTAAGCAAAGTTCGTGTGATATAATTAATTCCAACACATAAGATCGGGATCGATATTTTCCTTGTGGATTTCCGAGCCCGAATAATAACGATCTTTCAACAGGTGATCCCCTTGAAATACAACAACATAATCAAAGCACAATTTCTCTCCCGACCCAACCGCTTTATTGCCGAGGTCGAGATAGGCGGTCGGAGAGAGACAGTCCATGTAAAGAATACCGGCAGATGCAAGGAGCTGCTGATACCCGGCTGTGAGGTCTGGCTGACCGCTCCCGACTCTCCGAACAGGAAGACAAAGTACGATCTTGTTGCGGTCAGGAAAAGCACCGGGACGCTCTTTAATATCGACAGTCAGGCGCCAAACAAGGTTATGCATGAATGGCTGGACAAGCAGGACTATGACAATATCATCCCCGAATACACCTACGGCGATTCGAGGATAGATTTCTATATGGAGCGCGGCGGAGAGAAATACCTTACAGAGGTCAAGGGCTGTACTCTTGAGTTTGACGGTATAGGCTATTTCCCCGATGCACCGACAGAGCGCGGTGTTAAGCATATCCGCGAGCTGATAAGAGCAAAAGCCGCAGGGTACAATACCGCTATCGCTTTTGTAATACAAATGGACGGCGTCAGAGAGGTTCGTGCAAACACAGCAACTCACCCGGAGTTCGGCACCGCTTTGGAGGATGCTCGAAAGGCAGGCGTAAAGGTGCTGTTCTTCCCGTGTCACGTTGAGCCGGACAGCCTTGCTATTACCGGGAGGATCGAGGGATAGCCGAACAGCTTGAAAATCAGGCAATCAGATGGCGTGCAGAGGCGTTAGCCACGGGTTGTGCGGTGTTGCCTTAAACCTGTCTGAATGAACACAGAAAAAGCTGTTCAATATTGGGTTACACCAACATTTATGAGTTCGGCGGTATCACAGACCGACAGTTGAAGCGGTCAGGTAATTACGCTCCGCGATAAAACGTTTGTTGACAATTGTTTCAGTTTGTGATATAATGCTGATATCACAAATTCGATATTTATTGCCGTAAACACGGAGGTGAGATATGTGGAAAAGCGTAAAACGATCTGCCTTGTGACCGGTATGCCTGAGCTTCTTCACGGCAGAAGGGTCGCTAAAGGCGTTTTTGAACAGTGTGAGAAATACGGATATAACGTGGCTGTCTTTGCTTCAATGTCTCATCTACTGTTCTTTGTCAAGGATCATACAGATGGTGAGAAGAATATCTATTCCCTGCCGAACTACAGCCTCTTTGACGGAATAATTCTTGACACGATAACCCTCGTTGAAGATGATACAGGCAAGGTGCTGGACACGGTCTACACCAATATCAAGTCACAGACCGATGCCCCTGCCGTATGTATCGGCATACCGTACAAGGATCTTGAAGCTGTTTCGGGTTCAAACGAGGAGATACTGCGCGAAATGTGCCGTCACATCGTGAACGTCCACGGAAAAAAGGATATACTTCTTATTACGGGAATGAAAGACAATTCCGAATCATCGGTGCGTCTTGATATATTCGTTGACGAACTCTCCAAGCTCGGTATTGAGGTCGATGACGATCATAAGATCTACGGCGACTTCTGGTACACGAGCGGAACAGCTCTCGCAAAGGAACTGCTCAACGGCACACGCCCCATGCCGGAAGCGATAATAGCAGCAGGAGACTATATGGCTCTCGGTCTGATAGAGGAGCTTACCGCTGGAGGAGTAAAGATACCCGAAGATGTTCTGGTTCTCGGATTCGAGGCCTCCGATGAGGCGATGCTCTCCGAGGTGACCCTGTCCTCATACGAATCAAATTTCACTAAGGCCGCCGCAGATGCGGTAGACCGCATCCGTGAGCTGATCGAACCCGATTCCGAGATACTTCCTTATCAGCCTGACATAAGCAAAATGTTCCACGCAGGTATGAGCTGCGGCTGCTCGCCCGATATTATGCAGTCGGCAAAGATATTCCGCGAATCCCTTTACTATATCTCTCGTAATTATACCTCAGAAAAGCTTATGCAGAATATCGACATCGGACTGCTTATGGAAAGCTATGCCTCGGAAGAACTCACAAGCTCATCTACGCCCGATGAGTGTATAAAGAACATTCTCAGCAAGACCTATCTGATCTCCCCTTATGTGAATTTCAGCCTTTGCCTACGTGAAAACTGGCTCAGCTATGATACATATCTGAAAGAGGGCTACCCCGACAGAATGAAGATCGTTGCAGCAAACGGTACAAAGGAAATCAAATCGGACAAAGCAAGCGAAAGTGACGAAACCACCTTTGAGACCGCACTTATGCTGCCAACACTTCACGAGTATACGGATAAGCCCTGCGTATTCTACTTTGCACCTGTACATTTCAGTGACAACACACTGGGTTACGCAGTGCTTCAAAGGGAGCTTTCTGATAAGCACCTGATAAATCTTGTATTCAGGAACTGGCTCAGACTGGTGAACAATTCTCTTGAAATGGTAAGGGCGAAAAACCGCTATGCCGAACTGTCCATACACGACAATATGACAGGGCTCTATAACCGTCGGGGGATGTACGAAAAATACTCTGAGATGATGAAAAAAGCTTCACCGGATGACAGGCTTTTTGTCTGCGTTATAGATATGGACGGCTTGAAATATATTAACGACACCTTTGGTCACAGCGAGGGTGACTTCGGTATAAGGGCCGTAAGCCGCACCGTCAAAATGCTGACACAGGATAATGAGATCTGTGTACGAGCAGGCGGAGATGAATTTTTCATAATCGGTATAGGAGATTATCCCGACAGCGAGTGCAAAGAACGCAGTGAAAGATTTGTCAAGACCATTTCAGATATTTCCCATGAAGAAGGAAAGCCTTATACCATAAGCGCAAGCATCGGCTGTTCGGCAGGAACGGCAGGCTGTTTTGAACTTGAAGAAACGATCTCGCTGGCCGATGAGGAGATGTACCGTTTCAAGATGAAGAGGAAACGCAGTATCGGCAATCAATGAAGCGAAAGGCAGCCGATAAAAGAATAAAAGAAAAACAGCAGCTCACCTCGGGTCAAAACCGTCCAAGTTGAGCTGCTGTCCTGTTTTTTGTACAGATATTCTCTGCCTACTGTTTGCTTTTACTGATCCTTGCGTTTTCTGCGGATAAGGAAAATCACGATAATCATCACGATCAGTGCTAAAAGTGATATTCCGCATATTATAAGTATAGTTTTCGTACTGCCGGAATCGTCATTCTCAGCTTCGGATGTGTCCGCCTGTGATGAACTGTCCTCGGCGGAAGAAACTTTTTCCGCACCGATAGTCTTTACAGAGAGAGCCTCATCATTTTCGGAGGAACTTTCATCTTCAAGAGAGCTTTCCTCCTCAGAGGATGTGTCCTCCGCAGAGGAGGTGTCCTCCGCTGTGGAAGATATTTCTTCATCGGGAACGGAGTTTTCCGTCACCGTGGTGACAGTTTTGGAAGTCGATCCCGATGCCGTGGTCTGGCCAGGCTTTGTTGTGGTAACGGTAGTGGTCGTCGTGGTCTTGGACGTGGTCGTCGTGCCGGACTTCTTGCTCAGTTTCAGATTCATCTTCTGCAGAGCCTGGGTGTTGGTGACTTTCAGGGTGTTGCCCGTGAGCTGATAGGAGCTGTCGTTCACCTCAACTGTGTAGTTCCCTGCAGGAACGTTGTAAAGCGTAACACCGGTCTTGGGGAAATCCATTTTATAATCCACAACTTCGTTCCGGTAGGGTAATCTCACATACTCGTAACCACCTCCGCCTTTTCCGTCAGAAAAGTTGCTCATAAAAAACAGCTTGTTAAACTCGCCTTTCTTCACCCATATCTCAATGTTTCCGTTAGCATCGGGAACATCGGCAGTCACCACTGAGCCCGAACGGAAAATATAGTTCACATAAGGAGTGCCCACCGATTTCGACATGGCGTAGTTAGTGTTGTAATGATTTAAGACAAGCCCAGAAGCGGTCTTCTTTACATCTTGCATACAAGTCGCAGGGATCCTCAGCTTTACATACTCCTGCCGAGTATTATATGAAACTGTAGCAGTATCGTCGAAGGAACCGCCGTTGCAGTATTCCAAACCGTATTCCCCTGCCGGAACATCAAACTGATGATCGCCTGCCTGATCAAGCTTATAATGGCTAAAACCTGTGAAGTTCTTGTAATTCTTAGGATTCAGAAGACGTACGTCTGCGTCGTGATCGCCATAGGCCGCGTATCTCTCGCTTACGGATACGACTAACTTGTTTGGCAGAAGAGTCTTGGTCTCTCTCACCTCTGCCGTGCAGTATGCAAGTATCAGCTCTACGTTAGGATAGATCGACAAGACACTGTCCTTCCCGAGTATACCGCCAGATATCAGTTCGCCGCCCTGATATACTAAATCGGGCATCGACAAGGTAAGGGAGCCGAGCTTCACTTTCTTTTTTGTAAGCTTGTCCTTGTAATTAAAAAGCAAGTCATAACCGTCACTCATGCCGGTGATATCCAATATACCCAGCGACTTATCGGTAATGGTCGCCTTGGACATCCCTCCGTTCAGTGTGGCTATTGCCTTGCCGTCCTTCTTGAGGGTGAATTTCAGTCCCGAGGTGCTTAACCCGCCGTTATCAAGGGTGATGTTCAGGTACGGGTCGTTGTTTGCCCTCGCCTTATCCGTTGACATATCGTACACAGCCGAAGCCGGCAAAGCCGAGGTCACAGCCATAGTTACAGCCCCCAGGGCCGCTATCAGTTTTCTTTTCAGATCTTTCATACGATACTCTCCTTTTTCTGCCATGCAGTCATCACGGCACATACAGATATAATACTACCACATTTTGTCTTAGCTGTCAATTATATTATACCGTTTCTCTCTGACTGTTTCACTGTCTGTCTTTTTTGGCGGAAGATTGACTTTTATTGCGAGTTTTGTTATAATAGTCTGTGAGAGAAACTCTGCGGATATGCAGGTATTATAACTGATCTGAGGGAGATGGGAGAAGTCATGGATAAAGAGAATTACAAAGTCCTGATGATAGACGATGATGAAATGATCGCCACGGCTACATCCGAATATTTCAATCTGTTCGGTGTAAAGACTGCCTATGTCACGACTTATGATGATGCCGTTGCTTTTATTGATGCAAATGATGTGTCTCTGCTTCTGCTCGACATCAACCTCGGCGATAAGTCGGGCTTTGATCTTTGCAGGAAGATCCGTGAAAAATACGATCTGCCCATATTCTTTATCAGTGCACGGACAAGTGATGACGATGTGCTTATCGCGCTGAATATCGGCGGCGATGATTACATCAAAAAGCCATATACACTTAGCGTCCTGCTTGCTAAAGTCAAAGCAGCGGCAGCACGGTATGACAAAACAAAGGAACGGTCGGGTGCAGTCCGAAACGGCCCGCAGACGGATGACGGCCTCGTAAAGCTCATCGGCAATATATACCTTAATACCAATATCCACAAGATCGTTTCTGACGGCAAAGAGATAACCCTGAAAGCATTGGAATACAAACTGCTTTATTATCTTTACTCGAACCGCGGCAAAGTAGTTTCAAAGGACGATCTTCTGAGAGACGTCTGGGAGGACGAATATATCAACGAGGGCACAATAGCTGTACACATACGTCATCTGCGTGAAAAGATAGAAGCCGACCCGAAAGAACCGCAGCTTATCAAGACGATCTGGGGTGTGGGCTACATAATGGAAGAAACAGTATCATGAAGCGTTATTACAGATTTACGGTTTTTCTTATCCTGCTGCTGACTGTCGGTCTGATCGCCGTGGTGAAGCTGACAGACACGGACAGCTTCCTTTCAGGGAACGATGATGTTGTCTTTTTGAATGAGACAGCTCACGAGGCGGCTTTGGGTAGCATTCCCTCCGATGACACGGAACGGGAATATGTGATACTCGATATGTACGGCAATTTGCTTTTTGATAACCGCACAGAACGCTCGGAGACGATGACTGTTGAAACGGCGATACAAAAGCGTTACCCCTACAATTATATAATAAAAAACAATCAGATCACAGGCTGCGTTATCCTGACGGACGGCGAAAAGCGTTTTGAAAGGCTGCGCACCAATACCATCCTGATCTATATCGGATGCAGTCTTATTCTCATAACAGCAGTGCTGTCATTCGGGATGTATATCCGAAAAACGGTAATACTTCCTTTCGACAAGATGAAGGACTTTGCATCCTATGTGGCGGCAGGCGATCTTGACAAACCTCTTGAAATGGACAGGGACAATATGTTCGGTGCGTTTTCTGAGAGCTTTGACATTATGCGCGAGGAACTGAAAGCCTCCAGAGAAAGAGAGCTTGCCTTGCAGAAAAAAGAGCGCGAGCTTGTGGCATCGCTTTCCCATGACCTTAAAACGCCCGTCACAGGGATAAAGCTGACATCGGAGCTTATGGCGGCGGTGTTCTCTCAGAATGAGGGACAACAGCTTAATGTCACATCCGATATGACAGCAAAGATGAACAATATCTCCAAGCGTGCCGAGGAGATAAACGTACTTGTGAGCGACCTGTTTTCCTCCACTCTGGAGGATCTGGGCGAGTTCAAGGTCAACTGCACGGACGAAAGCTCCTCCGTTATTACCGAGATCGTATCCAAGTATGATGACAGAGGGCTTGTCCAAATGACGGATATCCCCGAGGCTCTTATTCATATTGACAGGATACGGCTTTCGCAGGTGATCGGCAATATCATCTCCAACTCTTACAAGTACGCGGGTACACCGATAGATGTCAGCTCACATATTCGGGACGGGTTCCTTGAAGTTTCTGTCTCTGACAGCGGACAGGGCGTTCCCGATGACGAGATAGAACTTATCACCAACAAATTCTATCGGGGTAAAAATCACGGCGATAAGGACGGCAGCGGTCTGGGACTGTATATCGCAAAAATGCTCATGGAGAAAATGGGCGGTGAGCTGACGGTTTCAAGCGACAACGGACTTCGCGTGACAATTATTATCCCTCTCAGTTAAGAAAAAGACAAGAATTTAACAAGGGTTTGACAAGGATAACTTTTACGGGATCATGTATAATACAACCATAGGGTACAAAAGTATTTGAAAGGTTGTGTTATATATGATCCCTGTTTTGCGTACGGAAAAACTCTGCAAATCTTTTTCAAACGGAGGCACACAGCAGCACGTTATCAAAAACCTCGATTTTGAAATAATGGAAGGCGATTTCACCGTAATAATGGGAGCTTCGGGTTCAGGCAAATCCACTCTGCTCTATGCCCTTTCGGGTATGGACAAACCCACACTCGGCAAGGTGTTTTTCGGCGATACCGAAATACAGGGCTACTCCAACGATCAGCTTGCGGTATTCCGTCGGGGCAACTGCGGATTTGTGTTCCAGAGCATCTATCTGCTCGATAATCAGACCGTACTTGACAACGTGCTGACAGGAGCATTTGCGGTGCAGAAGAATTCCCCCGATCTGATAACAAGGGTCAAGGAAACACTGAAACGTCTCGGACTTGACGAGGAAATGCAGAAGAAATATCCCAATCAGCTTTCGGGTGGCGAGGCACAGCGTGTGGGTATCGTAAGGGCCATCATCAACGATCCCAGGATCCTCTTTGCCGATGAACCCACAGGAGCACTCAACTCTGCAACAGGCAAGGAAGTACTCGACATATTCACTCAGGTACACGAAAACGGTCAGAGCATAGTCATGGTCACACATGATATAAAGACTGCTCTGCGCGGAACAAGAGTTATCTATCTGCGTGACGGCAGTATCGTGGGAGAACACCGTATGCCGAAGTACGGCGAAGACGATCTCAAGGAGCGCAGAAACAAGCTGACGGAATTCCTGGACGAAATGGGCTGGTGATATCATGAAGATATTCAGATTATCATTATTCAATTTAAAGAAGAACAAGCGTGAAGCTGCAGCGATAGTTTTTCTTACGCTTATCACCTCTTTCCTTCTGTCGGTATTTTTCGTAAGCGTAGCAGAGATAAGCAAGGCTTTCGACAAATGCTTTGAGGAATCAGGCTCCGCCGATGTAATGATTTTGTTTAACGAAGCCAGATACCGTGATCTGTACCGTGAGATACTGGAAGACGGATATAACGTCTCAGACCTCCGTGAAAGCAGCGTGCTTGTCAGCGAAGCCACACAGACAGTATCGAAGCAGGGCGACAGGATCGCTTATAACATGATATTCGTTGATGAGAGCACCGAACAGAAGATCGAGGATTTCGTGAAGCTGAACAAGCTCTCCGACAGCGAGACAGAAAGCCTGTCACACCCGATCTGGCTGCCGCAGTATTTTGAGATAACAGGCGGCTTTGCTCCCGGAGAAACGTTCACGATCGTTACAGGCGGCAGAGAATACCCTTTTACGATCGCAGGCTTCTATAACACAGGCTTTGCCAACTGCGACGGAGATTTGTTCAAATGTGTGCTTGCAGAGGACGATATGGCACTTCTTTCTGTTGTCTATGATGAATACCGTATGTTCGCATTCAACACAGAAGGAAAATTCAGCTACAAGGACTATTATGCAGAATGCTCCGAGGCATCAGGCGAGAATGTTTCTGATATCGTAATGACATACACTCAGGAAATTGAAAGAGAAGACGAGACGGATTATCTCAACAGATTCCTGTACATGAGCGCGTTTCTTTCGGTCATTCCCATGATATCCGCTATCTTCCTTATCCTGCACAAGATCTCAAAGGATATTGAAGAACAGATGGTGCAGATAGGTGTGCTGGAAGCAATGGGTTACACAAGCCGCGAGCTTTCTCTTTCCTACATCTGCGAATATGTACTTACGGGCGGCATCGGTGCCGTCATCGGCGGTATAGCTGCTGTATTTTTCTCTCCCGTTATGGACAGCATGATAAGGGGCATGATAAACCGCGATGTGCATACCGATGTGAATATCCTGCGGATCATTCTCGTTGTGATCGCGATCATAGGACTGATAACGCTCTTTGCACTGTCAAGGGCGGCAAGAGTGAAAAAGATACCTCCTGTTGTGGCTTTCCGCAAGGGTATTCAGACCCACCACTTCGGAAAGAGCATACTTCCCCTTGAAAAGCTGAAACACAGCATCAATTTGCGTCTTGCTCTTAAAGGAATAGTTCATGACTTGCGTTCCAACATCGGTGTGGGTATCTGTATCATTGCCGCAGGTATCGCCGTAATGTTCGCCGTGTACACATTTGACTTTTTCAAAAACGGTCATGACGGACTTATCAGCGTACTGGGAATGGAGACCCCTGATATAAGTCTTATGACGATGGACGGCGTTGACAACGAAAAATTCTGTGAGGAACTGCGTCAGATGCCCGAAGTTGAAAAAGTGCTCCTGACATCTTTGGGAAACCGTGTGAATGTCAAAGGGAGCGACAGAAGCTCGACTGTAATATTCTACAAAGATTTTACCCTTACAGAAAACATACGCATTAAAGAAGGACGTTACCCAAATTATGAAAACGAGGTAATGATCACCACCAAGAGAGCGGAAACCGAAAACCGTCATGTAGGGGACAGCATCACCATGAAAAGCGATTCAGGCGAGAAAAGCTATATCATAACAGGTATCGTATCTGCCATGAACAACGGAGGCAGAAGTCTCTACATGACTGATGAAGGCTTCAGGCGTGTTTTCCCGAATGTGATCCCGAACATAGTTGAGATAACTCTCAAAAACGAGGATGACCGTCCCGCATTTGAGGATAAGCTCACTGAATTGTACGGTGCGACCGCACAGGATCTTGCTGACAGCAAGTCCGTACAGGGCAGCCTCGAAGAGCGTATCAGGGCGAAGGCAGATGAGAAAATGGCTCTTCTTGTATCACAGTACGGGATCACTGGAGCAAACTACGCCATAAAAACAGGCGATACCATGATAAGCGGCAGCAGCGATCATTTTGCGATAAAGGAAATGTCTTCCATGAAAGACCTGGCAAGATCACAGATGGAGTCGATAGCCAAGATAACAAAGACCGTTTCTTTCTGGGCTGTGATATTCATAGCCGTTGTTGTAGCGGTAATACTCGGCAGCATCGCAACATCTGCTGTAAAAAGACAGCGAAGGGAGCTGGGTATCATGAAGAGCATGGGTTACACCTCAAAAGATCTTATGATCCAGCTCACTCTGCGTATACTGCCTGTCACGGTCATTTCTTCCTGCATAGCTGCATTATTGTCGGTACTTGTGCAGCGTGCATTCTGGATGGCATCTTTCAGTGTGAACATACCCGAAAAGCCTGTTCTTATCATCGGTACGACTGCTGCACTGGTGCTGTTCTGTATGACAGTGACCTACATCAGCGCAAGAGGCACAAAAAAGATATCCGTGACCGAGCTTATGACAGAATAATAGGAGATGGATCAGAATGAAAAAGATAATTGCTGCTGTATCAGCTTTGTGCATATTGAGTACAGGTCTGATAAGCGTTGTAAATGCGCAGGACACCACGCCTGCGCAGCAGGATCAGACAACGGGGATAACAGCTTCGCAGGATAGGATATACAACATTGCTTCTGTCAGTAAAATGTATTCCACACTGGCAGTGATGCAGCTTGTTGACGAGGGAAAAGTCGGTCTTGACGAGCCTGTGACAAAGTACCTTCCCGAATTAAAAACGAACGATGAGCGCTACAAGGATCTCACAGTGCGTATGCTTATGGATCACACAAACGGTCTGGCTAACGGGAACGGTACAAATCACTATCTGTACGAAGATGTGGACAGTTATGTTCATGATAACATCCTTGAAATACTGAAGGACGCACGCTTTAAAGCTGATCCCGGAGAATATCCCTGTTACGGAAACTTCGGTTTTCTTCTGCTGGAACTCATCACGGAAAATGTCAGCGGTATGAGCTATACGGACTATGTCAGAGAAAACATTGCCGCAAAGATAGGCGCTAAGCATACCGGAACGGCATGGTCACTGTATAACGGCGAGATCGGAGATGAACGGGCATCACTTTTCAAGGGTGCTGTACCTGTTGAATACCCGTATGAAATGGCAGCAGGACCGGGCGGTATCTATTCCACTGCCACAGATGTGGCAAACTTCGGGTCCGCTTTCTTTACAGGGAATGAGACCCTGCTTTCGGATGAAGCCAAAGCACAGATGAGTACCCGTCAAAGTAATGATCCGAAGGCTGAGGGATACGGTCTCGGATGGGATTTCGTCGAACAGGTAAAGTACGAAAAGGAGAACATCAAAGTCTGCGGCAAGGGCGGAGATATGCCGTATATGCACTCTTCTCTGCTCGTAGCGCCCGATGAGAAGATAAGCGTCGCAGTACTGACAGCAGGAAACGTCAGCAGCGAGATCGCAGGACTCATGGCGGAAGCACTTCTGGATGTTGTACTCGAGGAACGCGGAAAAACTGTCAGCGATGCTGCCCTTCCCGAGCCTGCAATGGCCGACAGCATACCCGAAAGCTTCAAGAAATACGAAGGTCTGTACTGCGTGGGCGGCGTATACAATACAGGTATATGCAGGATATACTTTGACGGCAGTTTCATGTACAGAGAGACCGCAGGCACGGGCAATTCATCCCCTGACAAATACAGATTCACCGAAGAGGGAAGCTTCGTAAAGGTGAACGACAGCGGAAAGATGACTACAGACAGAGAGACGATATATTTTGAAGAAAAGAACAACAAGGTCTACATCAGAACGGATGTGGTAAATATATTACCTGGGCTTGGCAGCAATATGGAAAGTATGTACTCGGGAGAAAAAATGGAGGAAAACCCCGTTTCCGAAAGTGTACAGCAAAGCTGGGACGAACTTGCAAAGACCTCATTCGTCATGTACAACGAAAAATGGTCATCCCAGAGTTATGACAGCCCGTTCCTCCGGTTAGTGACAGACAAGGCGTTCCCGGGTTACGTCATTTCAAGAACCGGTGCCGGCTCAACTAAGGCAGATAAAATATCCGACGGGCAAACTGCGCGTTTCTTTACCACCATACCGAGCAGCGCGAACAGAGATCTCTATGACATTGACATCAAAGAGCACACCTATTCGGACGGTGTGAAGTCAGTCTCTCTTGAAATGAGTGACGGAACACGCTTCCGCAGGATAGATACTTTACCCGTGTTCAATTCGGGTATAAGCGAGATCAAACTGATCAGCGGCGAGGCTCAGTGGTACCGTATAGGAGAGGATATGGCCGGAAAGGCTGTCAACGCCGAGCGTCCCAAGAACTCAGCCGTTTACGTCTACAACAAATTCCGTGAGATGGTTTACAGCACACACATCAAGAATGCAGATGACATCATCGACCTCCCTGCTGATGGATATATCGTATTCATAGGTGAGACAGGCGACAGCGTGAAGGTGTCGGGGTAACAGTATAAAACCACATATGAATATAAACAACAAAGCGTCCGTACTTATGCACGGACGCTTTAAACATTATACTCACAGTTGTACAGCCGCTGTCTTATTTTGATATGCACTTATGTCCCGATGCCGCTTCAAAATTGTATCTCACTATACCGAGGTCTATTTTGGCTTTCGGCATCATGCCTGCTTTGATGACTGCATTCTCTCCGTCGATATCAATGAAAAATCTCTGCTGGTTCAGAGCAGTCGGTGCAAGAGTTGCTGCGAGCACACCGTTTTTGAACCACGCAGGCATATCCTCTTTCTTTACGGCGCACAGCTTTTCAAGAGGCTTCGACTTATGCGGCTTGCCCTCGTTCTCGCCGTAGCCGATGGCGATCACGGAGACTATCTTCTCCTCTGCCTGCCAGTCGGCTTTGCACTTCCCCTTGCCGTAGGAGCCTGCCACCCAGCAGGTATTCAGTCCGAGCATCTGTGCTTCGAGCACGATCCGCTGACCGTAATATCCGGCAAGCTCATCAAGATCGCCGAGAGATTTTTTGCCTACAAGAGCTATATAGTTCACGGCGTTTTTGAACCTGCCGTAGTGAGCAAGGAGCGTATGGAAACACTGCGGATCATTCAGGATGAACTGGATATTCAGTCCGCTTTCGCGGTTACATTCATCAATGACCGCATTCAGTTTTGCCGTCTCTGCTTCACCGATAGGCATATCCTTGAACTGCCGCACACTGTGACGTGCTTTTATAGCCTCTTTTATATCCATAACCTTGACCTCCGATATTTCATTTGGATAATTATTCCACACTCAAGCAGCTGCCGTCAATAACGTCAGCGGACAGTGATAAAATGGCCGCGGACAGTGATAAAAAAGCCGAGCAGCATCTGCCTGACCTTTTCACGTATAGACAGTCAGACAACGACCTGATTTTTACCGTTGCTTTTACCGATGTAGAGCTTCTCATCCGCTCTGGAGATCCAGCCCTCATTTGTAAGGCCGCTGTCATATGCTGCGGCACCTATCGTGACGGTTATCCTTATGGTGTTGTTGTCATATCGGAATTTCTCCTCTGCTATAACCTGACGGAGATTTTCAAGGATATCGATACTGAATTCGCTATTGGTTGCAAGTACGATGAATTCTTCTCCGCCCCAGCGGCAGACAATGCAGTCACGGCAGGTCTCTTTCACAAGTTCAGCGACTCTGTGTAACACACTGTCGCCGCAGAGATGACCGTATGTATCGTTGATCTTTTTGAAATCATCGATATCAAGAAGTGCCAGCCAGCGTTCCTCGGATGAAACCTGCTCACTGTGTTCCAGCGAAGCCAGCAGGTAGTGGCGGTTATAAAGGCCGGTAAGGTTATCTATCATCGCAGTTGCCTCAAGCTTTTCCTCAGACTTTATGGCAATATTATAGAACAGGCAGACATAGATGATAACTATGACAAAGGATGCAAGGGAGTTGAAAACTATGAAAATGTTCTCTCCGCTTTCGGGGATGTTATAAAGAGGTTCGTTGGTCCTTGCATAGATATATGCCCCTATATATCCCAGAACATGGATCGCAATGATAAGCGCAAGAGGAAGCTCCTTTTTAAGTATCCTGTTGTGAAGATAGCCGTTATAGCTGATACAGGCAAGCATTCCGAGGGCATACAGCTGGAATTCTCCCACCGTGCCCACACAGATAACTCCCACTACCATAAACGAGAGGATCACCGAATATATTATCACGGTTGAGATCAGGAAATGCTTTTTCAGTATCAGAAAGATATTAGCAGTATTGATCACAAGCTTGACATAGATCACATATCTCATCAAGGGCATTTCATATACAATGCCCATTACAAGGAAGAACACATCGGTGAAAAGCAGAAATCCTCCGAAAAACAGCGTAAGATTACTGATCAGGGACGTATTTTTCGCTGTCTCGTTCATAACTCACCCCCCTTTCAACCATATTATACCATAACAACGGATGACAGTCAATAAAAAAGTCGTATAGCTATGGACTGTTGGCAAACAGTGTGGTATAATATTGTCAGCAGAGATGCAGATATAAAATCGAAGGACGGTGATACGGTACGGACAGCAGAACAAACTGGGTGCAGACACGCGGAAGGCTCATAAATTCACTTGTATCTCTCGGCTTTCCTGCCGAACTCGGAGACATCATCGCCGAGCATATCGGCAGCCCGAAGGGTATCGAGAGGATGATATCATATCTTGACTATGTGCGCCCCGAAAGAGTCGAGCTCATCGTTGACGAAATGATGGCGATCAAAAGTGACATCGACAGGTGGCGCGAGAAAAAAGAATGCGAGAGAGCCAACATCGCCTATAACAACGTGCTGAATTACGGTCTGGAAACAGGCGAGGATGACTGAAAAGCAGCAATCATCCCGTATAAAGGATACTTCTTCCCCAATATGGTTGACAGGGCACACCCGATGTGTTAAAATAGAATTGGCAATAATATCCAAAAAGGAGGATCATATCATGTCAGAAAAGAAAAACAATCCCTATGCAGGCACCCAGACCGAAAAGAACCTCAAAGCCGCATTTGCAGGCGAGTCCGAGGCACGGAACAAGTACACCTACTTCGCTTCCAAGGCAAAGAAAGAAGGCTATGAGCAGATCTCCGCACTGTTCCTCAAGACCGCCGATAACGAAAAAGAGCACGCAAAACTCTGGTTCAAGGAGCTTAACGGCATCGGTTCCACAACCGAGAACCTTGCCGCTGCCGCAGACGGTGAAAACTACGAGTGGACAGATATGTACGAAGAGTTCGCCAAGACCGCCGAAGCCGAAGGTTTCCCCGAACTTGCCGAGAAGTTCCGCGGCGTAGCTGCTATTGAGAAGCATCACGAGGAGCGTTACCGTGCTCTGCTGAAAAACATCGAGATGCAGGAAGTATTCAAAAAGAGCAGCGTAAAGGTGTGGGAATGCCGCAACTGCGGTCATATCGTAGTCGGTGAGCAGGCACCCGATATCTGCCCCGTATGTGCACATCCTCAGGCTTACTTTGAGATAACCGCCGAAAACTACTGATACTTATCATTCTGCAAGGGAGACTCCGAAGTCTCCCTTGTTTTGTTTCATGAGCAAAATTAATAGTGCAATAGCGACATAATATACGAACATTGCTCTTGACTAATTATGTAAAATATGGTATACTGTTACTTAACAATACATTCTATTTCAGTTACACACCGCAAAGGAGGCGAGAAAATGAGCAGACAGAACAGCAGGCACAAAATACTCGGCATTGTTTGCGCAGGTCTTCACGATTCGGGTGCGCAGAATACCATGCTCGCTATAATCGACGAGGCAAAAAAGCATGGCCATAAAGTTATAGTATTTACCAATTTCACTTATTATCATATGGAGTATTCCCCTGCCGAGATAGATATCTTCAAGCTCATTTTTTCACCTGTTCTCGACGGTCTTATCCTTATGCCAGAAAGCATAAAGAGTGACAGCGTATGGAACTCTGTACTGAGTGACGTTAAAAAGACGGGGCTGCCCTTTGTCTGCGTTGACAGGGATGTCCCCGACTGCGTGAGCATAACCTTTGACTACGGCAAAGCTTTCGAGCAGGTCATGAGACATATGATCGAAGTACACAAGCCCAAGCGCATCAACTTCATAGGCGGTCTGGAGAACAACAGCTTTTCGGAAGAAAGGCTGAATGTGTTCAAGAAAGTCCTTGCAGACAACGGCATGGAGTTTGATCCCGGGCGTTTCGGGTACGGTCAGTTCTGGGAGAACCCGACCCTTGAAGTTCTGGATAAGTTTTATTCGGGTGACATCGAGCCGCCCGATGCTATCCTGTGCGTCAATGATACCGAAGCTATGACTGTCTGCAACTATCTCAGGCAGAAAGGCATAGACGTCCCGAACGATGTCATCGTCAGCGGCTTTGACGGTATTGAGGAAGAGAAGTATACCTTCCCCCGACTCACCACGGCTGCCATAGATCTTGAAGGAATGGCTCAGAAGACCATACATCTTCTCGATCAGCTGATGGACGGCGAAACTCCCAATGAAAGACTGTCTGTGATACCATACACTCTCAGGATATCTCAGTCCTGCGGCTGTCATGCGATAAATGAGGGAGACAAGGTCAACAAACTGCTTGAACTGTTCCTCTCAAGAAAGAATTTTGAAAGACACGAGCGCAGGATGTTTGAATTCTGTGCTCATACAGGCGGCATGAACAGTTACGATCAGCTTGCAAAGCTCATGCCTCAGTACGGAGAATGCCCCACATGGTGCTGCTTTGAATCTGATATACTCAACGATGACGATACAGAGCCTATGGTTAAGGAAGAGGGTAAGTCCCACAATGTCAGACTCTTTATGCAAAGCAAAAATGTGGGAAGTGAGCTTCACGAAGAGACCTATGCCTACGATATCCCTGTCTCCGCAGGTGACCTTCTGCCGGACCTTGACGGTATCCTCGATGATTACAATGCACTGCTCTTTGCTCCGTTGAGCTATCAGGGCGAAAGCATGGGTTATCTCGCCACAGCCATCGACAGCGAGGGCTTTGACTTCCTGTTCACGCAAAGGCTCGTCAGCAATACCAATCAGATCTTTGAAACTCTGAAAACCAAGATACGGCTCCAGAAGGCTTATGCAGAGGTAGCCGATATGCATATGCGCGACCCCATGACAGGCATCTACAACCGCAGAGGATTTTATATGCGCATGGCAGAACTCTCAGAGAAAAGCAGCCACAGCTTCTCGCTTTTCTCGGTGGATCTTGACAGGCTGAAATATATCAACGATACTTTCGGTCATTACGCAGGTGACAAAGCGATCATCACTGCGGCAGAGATCATAAGCCGTGTTGCAGGTGCAGATGCTGTCTGTGCAAGATTCGGCGGAGACGAGTTCGTTGTAGTCATCCCCAACGGCAGCGCAGCCGAAAACTACATCGAGAATGTCAATGCCGAGGCCGCCGCTTTCAATGCCTCAAAGCAGGAACCCTTTGAACTCGGAGTAAGTATAGGTAATTCCGAGCTTGTTATCACCGACCGCGAAAACATAGACGTTGCAATGAAAACTGCCGACGAGAGAATGTACGAATGCAAGCGCAGGCATCATTCGCAGAGAAAATGACCGCACACAGCGGTACGGGGTCGGCAATGAACCGTCCGTAATGCTGAAAGGGGGAATATCCGATGAATGACACGGCATTATATGTATCATATGTCATAACAGAGATATTCTGCATTTTCTTCTCCGTCGGTATCATAATCAAAGCAAATAAAAATGTCGGTACAGACTTGCAGATGCGTCACTTCAGAGGGATGGCTCTGTTTTTCATCATATATCTTATAAGTGACAGCTTCTGGGCTCTCGGTCAGGGCGGACTGATACCCTTCAACAAGGCCCTCAACAAGCTGACCAGTGCCACGGGACTTGTATCGGTATCGCTGCTGATACTCGCCTGGTGCATATTCGTCATATACCGTATCGACCAGAATAAGTCCCAGAACCTCAAACTGCTGAAAGGTATGCACTACTCCGTTGCGACGGCAGACAGCATTATCACGATCTCCTCGGCTTTCACGGGGTATGTGTTCTATATCGATGACAAAAATATCTATCAGCTGGGTGACGGATATATCCTGCACCTCGTGTTCGTGTTCATACAGCTTTTCGGCAGCGGAATTTATTCATTCGCACAGAGCTTCTCGAACAAACAGGTCAGACTCAAAAAAGAGTACCGTCTGCCATTGCTGTTCATAATCGTGCCGGCGGCGGCAGCCATACTCGAAGGCATACTGCCTCTCACACCGATAGTACCTCTCGGTACTTTTCTGCCTATACACTTTGCTTTTCTTGAGATACAGAACAGCGAGATCTATTCCGATGCGCTCACGGGGCTCAACAACCGCAGGCGCATGGAGATCTTCCTTCAGGATATGATACACAACGCCTCTGAGGACAAGCCGTTCTGGATACATATGATAGATGTCAATGACTTCAAACAGGTCAATGACAAGTTCGGTCATATAATCGGTGACAGAGCGCTGCAGCTCATCGCCGATGCCCTTCGTAACGTGTCAGGCGGACTGCACGGCTTCTGTGCAAGGTACGGCGGAGATGAATTTGTCCTGATAACTACCGATGATATTCCCGTAGAAACAGCATTGCAGAAGGAAGTTGATCTTCTGCGCGAGGACTGTTCCGATCTTATACCGAAGCTGTCTGTATGCTCAGGCTGCGCCGAGTGCCGCACAGGTGCCATTACCGCTGCTCAGCTTATAGCAATTGCCGATGAACAGCTCTATGAAAAGAAGGAGATCTTCCACGGAAGAAAAGCTCCCGCAAAATGAAGTGTACAAAAAAGCGGACCGTTTTAACAGCCCGCTTTTATATTTTCCCCTGATTATTTGCAGTGGTTATCTTAAGTATTCACCGAGCCTGCTTACCGAGTTTGTCCCCGATACGGCGCATCGCTTCGATGTGCATGATCCAATGCCTGCTGAAAGGCATACCTATAAGACCGGCTATGTTCTTGCCGCACCAGTATCCGATGAGCCAGACTGCCTTTTCGTCCTCGCTGACGCACCTTGTATTTTGCAGTCTGGAACACATATCTTCGCCAAAACTCCTTTTTAAGTCACTGTGCTCCAGTCCGAGGATCATCCTATCTGTTGATGTCCTCACCTCAGAAGCATAGCGGTAGAGTTCTTTCAAGTCGAGTTTCTCGGAGAACTCTGCTATCTCGTGACCGCTCAGCTCGTTGCCCGTAGTAATGATCGGAGATCCGATGCTTTCACAGAAGTCCTCCGAAAAGAAAATCTGCTTGTCTTCGGCGATCATTTCGTGAGCGACAATATCTTCGATCCTGAAAATGTGCCATACCGAATAGGCAAGGGTCTTGCTGTGATAACCGTCAGCCCCTGCAAAGGGCATTAGAGAAAAAGCCTCCTTGGGAAAGCTGTCAAATATCTGCGTCAGCTGCCCGAACATCTCTCCCCTGAAAGCTATAAGCTTGTCCACGCCTTCTCTGAATGTTGCTTTTTTCGGGATCAGAGCCTTGATCTCTTTGCATTTTTCAGACCATATCTTATCCATATGACACACCTCGCTTAAATCTTCTGACCGTTTTTAAGAATTATACCACCATTACAGTTCACTGTCAACTTCAGGAACTTCCCTGCCCGTTGATTTATCGGCGGAAATATGCTAAAATGAGAACATCAACTGCCGTTATCGGCAACAGAGGTGTAAATATGTTTGAAAATGATATCATCGCCGCAGCAGAAAACGATGACGAGATAACCGAAAAGACCTACGTGCATGAGGTCATCACAAGAGCAGACTGCCGCCGACTGGATTTTCAGGAAGTGATTTTCGATGGCTGCCGTTTTATCGAGTGTGACTTCACAAAGGCAAGTTTCTACGGTTGCAGATTCATACACTGCGATCTTTCAAACTGCAAACTGCCCGACAGTTACTGGAAAGACTGCGAAATGCAAAGCTGCAAGGCTGGAGGCGCGGATCTGAAAAAAAGCACCTTCAAACAGAGTGAATTCAGATCAAGCAGCTTTTCATACGGACTTTTCTCGGAAAGCAGCTTTGACGGATGCACCCTCTCCCTGTGTGATCTTTCAAACGCGCTGTTCTCCGAAGTAACTCTCAAAAGAACTGTATTCGGTGAATGCAGACTTATACGGACGGAGTTTTTCAGGACGAGCCTCAAAGGTATTGACCTCTCCGACTGCGAGTTGGCAGGGATCACCGTATCGGACAGTTTTGCCGAGCTGCGCGGTGCCGTAGTATCATACGATCAGGCCGCCGACCTTGCGAGGCTTCTGGGGATAAAGATCAAATAACATCACGGTCTGTGAAAAAAGTCATCATCAAATTGTATGATTTTGGAAGATAAAAATTATAGAAAAAGTCAATTGATTTGTACTGCGCAAACTGGTAAAATAGATATATGGAACTTTTTTCCTTATAGTATAGAATAATAATATCAGTAACGGAAAGGAATGAGATTCAATGTCTGTTGACACCTCTAAAATGCCTAAACTCGGTTTCGGTCTGATGCGTCTGCCCGAGAAGGACGGCGTTATCGATCACGAACAGGTCTGTAAAATGGTCGATGCTTATATGTCCGCAGGAATGAATTACTTTGATACCGCTTATGTTTATCACGGCGGAAAATCGGAAGTAGAGGCAAAGCACGCAATAGTTGAACGCTATCCGAGAGACAGTTTCATGATAGCTACCAAGCTCCCTGCATGGAGCATAAAGACTCCCGAAGACAGGGACAGGATATTCAATGAGCAGCGAGAGAGAGCAGGAGTTGAGTATTTCGATTTCTATCTTCTGCACTCCCTTGAAGACGGTAACAACTACGATGTTTACGAACGTTTCGACTGCTTCAACTGGGGCATACAGAAAAAAGCAGAAGGTAAGATCAAACACTTCGGATTCTCATTTCACGGCACTCCCGAGCTGCTTGAAAAGGTGCTGGACAAGCATCCCGAGGTGGAATTCGTGCAGATACAGCTCAATTACCGCGACTGGGACAACCCCGTTATCCAGTCGGGAAAGCTGTATGAAATACTCAGCAGCAGAAAGATCCCGATAATAGTCATGGAGCCTATCAAGGGCGGCACTCTTGCTAATATCAGCGAGGAGTATATGGATCTCTACAAGCAGGAAAGACCCGACGCTTCGGCAGCTTCGTGGGCGCTCAGATTTGTGGGTTCCCTCCCTGGAGTTATGACCATACTGTCCGGTATGTCTGCCGAAGCGCAGATGAACGAGAACATCTCCACATTCACCAACTTCGAGCCCCTCTCCGAAAAGGAGCAGGAACTGGTGGCAGAGGTCACAAGGAGAATGAACAGCGTTGCCCTCATAGGATGCACCGCCTGCCGCTATTGCTGCGACGGTTGTCCCATGAGCATAAATATCCCCGATGTATTCAAGGCTGTCAACACGCTTCGTCTCAACGAGGGCGAGTGGAGAGCTAACAACTTCTACAAAGTTGTCACCGCAAACGGCGGTAAGGCAAAGGACTGCATCGGCTGCGGTCAGTGCGAAAGCGTCTGTCCTCAGCATCTGCCGATCATCGACCTGATGAAGCAGGCTTCCGAAAAGCTCGACAAATAAATACCATAAAGCTCCCGACCGTGATCGCCCCGGCTCGGGAGCCTTTTGTTTCTGCCCTTGATTGACATTTTCAATGCCGTCTGATATAATTACATAAAGCATAAGTCGGAGGTGAGGAAGTGGAAATAATTGAATACGGCAGTCCCGATGCACAGCTTGTGCTGATACAGCCTGTTGACGATCATGACCTTTCCGGTATCGAAAACGAGGTCTCTGAGATAGGCAGACTGACCGACAGGGATTTCCGGCTTGCTGCGGTAAAAATCGACAGCTGGAACACTGACCTCTCTCCATGGAAAGCGCCTGCAGTTTTCGGCAGCGAGGACTTCGGCGGCGGTGCAGAAAGAACTCTGAAAGAGATCCTCACACTTACCGCAGACACGAGCAGAACATACATCATAGGCGGGTATTCACTGGCAGGGCTGTTTGCCCTATGGGCGGTGTATCAGACCGATGTTTTTTCGGGAGCTGCGGCAGCTTCGCCGTCTGTATGGTTTCCGAACTTCAACGACTGCATGAAGAATCATTCCCCGGGATGCAGTACCGTATATCTGAGCCTCGGAGACAAAGAGGAAAAGACCCGTCATCCCGTGATGTCAACAGTGGGCGACAGGATCCGGGAGGCACACTCTCTGCTTTGTGAACAAGGCACAGTCTGCACCCTCGAAATGAACAAGGGGAATCACTTCAAGGACTCTGATCTGCGGACAGCGAAAGCATTTGCATGGGTAATGAACAGGCTATAAACAATATTTTACCCTACCCTCTGTATGATTTACTGAGGGAAACCTTTCTGAAGAAAGGTTATCCCTCAGACTCCTTTCCAAAGACTTCTGACACTTTTTGGTGAGGGGGATCCATTCTCCCAAAGAAAAACAACAATCGAACTTTTTACTCATTACTATTAACTCGGATCCCCCTCACCAAAAAGAATTAAAAGTTTTAGGGAGGGGGTTTGGGGGAGGACCCTTTTTCAAAAGGGTCTCCCCCAATAGACCGTACAAAAGATATAGTAAATAATTATTTAGAGCAATATACAAGAGGTGACATATGAAACTAATACTGATTAGACACGGCGATCCTGATTATTCTATCGACTCGCTGACCGAAAAGGGACACAAGGAGGCGGCTCTGCTGGCAGAGAGGATCGCGCCGATGGACGTAAAGGCATACTACGTCTCGCCGCTGGGAAGAGCACGGGCGACTGCCAAGTACACTCTCGATAAAGCAGGCAGGACTGCCGAAATCCTCGACTGGGCAAGAGAGTTCGACACACTGATCCCCGAAGAGGACGGAAGCAAAAGCATAGCCTGGGACTGGCTCCCCTCGGAATGGACAGCAATACCCGAATACTTTGACAAGGATCACTGGTACGATGTGCCGATAATGAAAGAAGCAGGCATGGAGGCAGGTATCAGAAAAGTATGGGACGGCCTTGACGAGCTGCTTGAAAAGCACGGCTACAGGCGTGAGGGCTGTATCTACCGCCCTGTGTCGCCAAACGAGGATACAGTTGTTCTGTTCTGTCATTTCGGTGTGACCTGCGTGATGCTTTCGCATCTGCTGAATGTTTCGCCGATGATCCTCTGGCACGGATTTATCTCTGCTCCCACTTCGGTGACAACCCTGATAACTGAAGAACGCCGTGAGGGAGCGGCATATTTCAGGGTAAACGGGTTCGGAGATATCTCTCACCTTTACAAGTACGGAGAGGAACCTGCTTTCTCCGGACGGTTCTGCGAGATGTTCTCGAACAGCGATCAGCGTCACGACTGAAAAACACACAACAGCAGACGGGAGGAAAGATCATGGGAAGCATAACTACAAAGGACGGATTTCAACTCCACTATGACGAATACGGCAGCGGAGACAAAGTGATAATATCAGCACAGGTCGGGTTCTATCCCAAGGGTATGCAGCAGTATCTTGCAGGTATGGGATATCACGTTTACTGCCTTACTCTCAGAGGGTTCTATCCCTCGGATTACGTAACAGAGGACTACGGCGACTCATGGTATGACATCTTCGCTGATGACGCAGCCGCCCTTGCCGATGCCATAGGTGCAGAAAAGTTCATCTATATGGGGGCTTCCCACGGCGCCGGGGTTGGCTGGCATCTTGTTCTCAGACACCCTGAGCGTGTCAGTGCATTCATTGCCGCTGTTCCCGGACCGCACAGTCTTGCCGAGGGTGCCATGTCCTACAGGCAGATGATAATGCAGGGGATAATAGAAGCTCCGCCCCCCTTTGATCCTCCCATAAACAACGATCCTCAGCGTCAGGCACGCCGTGATGTCAGGGAGAAAGCTATAACATCCATGCCCGAAGCGGACGAGCGCGAGAAGAAAGTCGATTACGGCAGACCTCTGATGAAATGCGGAAGCGAGGAAGTCCTCTGTAGCAAGCTGCGCACAATAAAGACACCCACCCTGATACTGGGCGGTACCGAAGATCCCATCAGCACACCCGAGCTTATGATAAGAACTGCAAAATGTCTCCTCGACTGCAAGCTGGTGATATACTCCAACTGCGGACACAACATCGACACAGATCTTGTTGAAGAACTGTGCGGAGAGGCTGACCGCTTCATAAAAAACGCCCTCGCCAGAGCAAAATGCTATGACGAGGTGAAAGAAACTCTGTAAGAAGGATAAGCTCACGGTGTGATATCCACGTAGGGATAATCGCCTATCTGCGTATCTATTATATACTTTGCAAGGTTGAACCACTCCGCGCACTCATCGAGAATTATGGCGTCAGCCGAAGCGATGAGCGGCTTGCTTTTGAGAAGTGTATCAACCCGTTCTTCGAGAACAACTTCAAATTCGATATCGGTATTTTCGCCAAGGTCGTATATACGCTTTTTAAGTCTTCCCGAATTTGAGACAGGCTTATCAAGGTATATCACGGCCTTTTGTATTTTCAGTTCTCTGAAAGCCGTGAACAGCGCCTTTATTGCTGTATCAGTCTGAGGTATGATCCTGTAGGTACCATGAAGACCTGCAAGATCCCTGACGGTGCCGTCCATGCATCTGAAAAGTGTGGAGCGTGAAAAGGCGATCTCAAGGCTGATTATGACATTGAAACCGTCAAGGAACACCGTCCTGCCGGACAAGTCTGTGACTTCCCTGCTTTTACGGGACTCCACGCTCTTTTCGGTTGAGACCGTTCTTGCAACGGCAAGACGCTGACGCTCGGTGAACTGGTAGTGGTCACCCACGAACCTTGCCGCACTCATCATGGGATAACCGCGCCCGACAAGATACAGGACCTCCTGCGCTGCTTTTTTCAGCTGTGAGAGTGCATCCTCTCCGAAATCTACCGTATCACGCGGTACAAATCCGCGCCTTGACTGTTCCGGCATATGGCGGCCTCCTCTGATGGCGTTACATGGTAAGTGTCAGGTTATTAAGTCCGAGTGAGTTTACATAATTTGCATCCTTGACCAGCTTCATTATCATTCTTATGCCGATATGCTCCTCGGGGCCGTCAGCCTTGTGAAGCTCAAGGAAGTGAACAGGATCAAAACGCTCACAGTTGTCACGTATGCGCAGCACAGGCGAACCGTCACGGATCATGACCCTGACATCTATATTGTGATCCCTCCTGCCCCTGAAACCGTAGACCACAACGTTATTGGCCATCTCCTCTGCACTGAGCGCGATTATATGAGAAGTCTTGGGGCCGAGGCCGTGCTCCAGGCAGAAATCGTAAGCCTTCTTAGATACCTCGACAACATCTTTCTGTTCTTCTATCGTTGCCTCAAAGCAGTCCTCATCCCTGATGCCGAATTCGTCAGAAAGCAGGGAAAATGCAACGGCACTGAACTCACATTTCTTGTTTTTGATAAATACTGCCAGCACGATCCCGATGAGTGTCAGGCTCTCGCCCATCAGGAATCCGAACCATACACCTGTGACATCCAGCATACGGCTGAGCAGAAAAGCGGAAGCTGCCGGGAACACAAAATTCTGGAACACGGATATGGTCATAGTCATTTTCACCCGCTCTATTCCCTGATAGTAATTTTTGAAGCAGGTGTTAAGCGCGCAGGGTACAAGCGAGAGCACGAACAGTCTGAACCCGACAATAGCCATATCCTTTGCATCGGGATCGGTCAGGAAGACTGTGACCATGGGATTGGCCGCAGCGAGGACAACTCCGGTCACCACAGCGCAGATCACCGTACCGTAGAGGCACATTATCCTTACAAGCCCCTTGAGTGCAGTCTTGTCATCATCGCCGTAAAATATGGACGACAGTGTAAGGGATACTGCTGCCACTCCCGAACTGAATGCATAGCATATATTGCCCACAGTCGAGATGACCGAGTACGCCGCAACGGCATGGGTACCGCTGACGCTCAGCAGCAGACGGTTGAGCACAAAAGTCAGAAACACAAGGCTTACCTGATTTATCAGAGTGGGCACCCCGTCTTTTATCAGTCTCAGACAGACACCCATCTTTGCAAGAGCCATCCTGAATTTGAAAATGCAGTGCTTCTTGAAAAAGTAAGCCGCACCGATCACAAACGCGATATAGTAACTCAGGCTGGAAGCAAGGCCCATACCGAATGTGCCCATTTTGAACACCGAAACGTTAAGGATATCGAACAGGATATCGCTCAGAGTCATGGCCCCAACTGCCGCCACGAGCCTTATGCGGCTGCCCGACATCTGCATATAAGGCACCATTATCTGTGCGGCAATGAATGCAGGTGCTCCGATTATGAATCCCCGAAGATAATCTTTTGTAAGGCCGAAGACCTCATTGTCGGGACCGGGTTCTCCTGCACCGAGCATCGTGCAGATAGAGTCCGTGAAACCAAGTACCGCTATCAGGCCAACCGCCGAGATAACAGCAGCCATTATCACCGACATTGTAAAACACGCATCCGTGCCTTCTTTGTTGCCGCTGCCCATGGTCTTTCCGCACATTACCTGAACTCCGGCAGAAACAAGACATCCGAAGGCCGCAAAAACAAGCAGCACGGGCGAAGCCAGTCCGTATGCCGTCATCGAATCTACTCCAAGGTATCTTCCTATCATCATACTGTCTATGAGCATACACAGTGTAACAGTCATCGAAGAAAGAATCTGTGTCAGAAGCATCTGTTTGAATAATTTCTTTATCATGATCTCTTTTCCCTTTTTATTTGATATGCACTGCTGTATATTTGTTTACCTTACCCTCTTCATGATCTGCTGAGGGAGAACCTTTTGAAAGAAGGGTCTCCCCCGACAGAACGTACAGAAAGTATAATAAACAAGTATTTACTTCGACACACAAACAGGGCTGCATCTGCAGCCCCTGTGGTGATCATCTGCCTTTTTTGAGGAATTTCTTTCGCTCGTACATTTTCTTATCGGCACGTTCAAATACCGAATGGAAACTTTTATCCGCAGCGGGGTCAAACACATCCACACCTATCGAAACAACTACCGAGCCTGTATCCCTGTTCTTTTCGACCTCTGCGTTGATGCTCGCCATGAGTTTATCCCTCTCGGTGTAATCGTGACCTTCGAGCAGTACCGCGAACTCATCACCGCCGATGCGGTAGACGGGGCTGTGGCAGAAGGTATCACATATGAGCGCACAGCCTTTCTTTATGTATCTGTCACCTTCGTCATGACCGAAAGTGTCATTGATGGTTTTCAGTCCGTTGAGGTCACAGACCACAACACCGAATGCGGGAGCTTCTTCAACGGCGATCTTTTTATTTAGTTCTGCAACTATCTCCATATAAGCATTCTTGCTCTTTACGCCGGTAAGCGGATCGGTATAAGCCAGCTGCCTCGCCGAACCGAGTTCCTGTTCCTGAACCAACTCTCTTTCGAGAGTTTCCTTGAGTTCGCGTCGGAACTTGACGTTCTCGCCCTCAAGTGCAGTAGTATGGGTCACGAACACAAGAGATATACCGATAGTCAGTATCATCATCGTGAGGATAACAACAACCGCCTTGTGCGAATTCAGCATACCGTCAAACCACTCAGCGTTGAAATCCACGCCTACAATACCTGCGACGTCTCCGTTTGAATCGAATATGGGACTGTACGCTGAATAGAATGTGCCCCACTCATCGGAATAGGGGATGTCATCGACATCGGCTTTGCCTTTGGCAGCATTCTGAAGTGCGTCTGTCTTGGCTATGATCTCACCGAAGTCTCCGGGATTATTCACATCAGGGTCTATGGTAAATCTGAAAGTTCCGTCTTTCTCCGCACGCAGCGCATAGATGTAATCAAGCTGTATGTTCTGCTGAAAAGACCGCAGTATCGAAAGCGCCTTTTTATATTTCTCGGAACCTATATCATAAGCGGTCATATTTTTCAGATCGTCTCCGTCAAGCTGATAGGCAGCAGTGTTGGCAACATCGAGCATACGCTGTTCGACCTGCTCGCGCAGAGCCTTTTTTGACATACTGATAAGTGTAGCTCCCATAATAACATGAAGTGACAGCAGCAGGACGAGAGCTATAACAAAACCGCGTTTACTGAGATTAAATCTATGTTTCGATCCGCTCATTGCCCCACCACACTTTCGTTATAAACTCAAAAACGATCTATCCATTTAGGATATTATATCACATATTGCAATAAATTAAAAGGGGATTTTAAGAAATTATATCAAATTTGCATATATTTTTTATTATTTACCAATTCACACCCTGCTATATAAAAAGAGCACACAGTATTTTCACTGCATGCTCTTTGATCCTGTCAGATCTTTCTTACGACTTTAACTGCGCCGCCGAGAGCTTTCTCAAATTCATCGGCAGCCGAGGGAAAACCTGCAGCATCGCCAAAATGGATCGGCACCGCTATCTTCGGAGACATAGCCTTTACGAACACGGCAGCCTCCCTTGCATCCATGGTGAACTTTCCGCCGACAGGCACACATACAATATCGCAGCTGACTGCCCTGCCTTCGGGAATATCATCGGTATCGCCGCAGACATAGATCCTGCCGCCGCCGACATTCACGATGTAACCGACCCAGCCCGATGCTTTCGGATGAAAAGGTTTTCCGATGTTATACGCAGGGACTGCTTCGATATCAAAGCCGAGAACATTCACCGTCTCTCCCGCTTCGATGAGTACACGCCTTGTATCGGGGATGCCTGCTGCTCTGAGATCGGCTTCCATGCTCTTCGGGGCAACAAAGACGGTATCGGCTTTTTCTACTTTGGCGATATCCTCTTTCGAGAAATGATCAGGGTGCTGATGAGTGATAAGGATGATATCGGCATCGTGGGGTTCGTCATCAAGCTGAAACGGATCGATCCTGATGATCTTTGATGCTGCTATCCTTACACTGCTGTGCTTGTTGACTGTCAGATCGTTTATCACGGCGCATACTTCCTTTCGTTTTATGAATTTAAAGTTTACCATATTATACCACAGTATAGGATAATCGTCAAGGAGATCATCTCTGTCTGTCCCCCTCTTGACTAATCAGGAAAAATGTTGTATAATTATATGGTTAAAATGCTAATTCTATCAAGGAGCTGTAAAAATATGTCAGGACATTCAAAATGGGCAAATATCAAGAGAAAGAAAGAGGCTACCGACTCCGCCAAGGCTAAAATCTTCACCAAGATCGGCAGAGAAATGGCAGTAGTAGTCAAGGAAGGCGGCCCCGATCCCGCAAATAACGCAAAACTGAGAGACCTTATCGCAAAGGCTAAGGCTAACAACGTTCCCAACGACAATATCGACAGGATCATCAAGAAGGCTGCCGGTGACGGCGAAAAGAACAATTACGAAGAAATGGTATATGAAGGTTACGGTCCCAGCGGCGTTGCTGTTATCGTTGAGTGCCTTACCGATAACAAGAACCGTACCGCAGGAGATATCCGCCACTATTTTGATAAGTTCGGCGGCAACCTCGGAACCAGCGGATGCGTATCCTTTATGTTCAGCGACAGAGGCATGGTAGTTCTCGAGAACAACGGTGCCGATGAAGACAAACTCATGGAGGACTGCATGGAGGCAGGCGCAGATGACTTCAACGTTGATGAGGATGTAGTCGAGATCACCTGCGATCCCAACTCTGTAGGCTCTGTAAGAGAAGCTCTCGAGGGTATGGGTTACAGCGTGCTCTCCGCAGAGGCAGAAAAAGTGCCTTCAACATATACGAACCTCGAGGACGAAGAAGCCATCAGAAAGATGGGTCTGCTGCTGGAACACCTGGATGACAATGACGATGTTCAGAACGTTTTCCATAACTGGGGAAATATGCCCGAGGATGAGGAAGAAGACTGATATCACGCAGTAAACCAAAGTGTAAACAACAAGGAGGTATCTCTGTGTCCGAAGAAAAACTTTTGAGCCTTACATTCGATGACGGTCCCAATACGACCTGCACAAAAACCACTCTCGACCTGCTGGAACAGTACGGTATCGTCGGATCGTTCTTTGTTATCGGCGAACGTATCACAGAAGAGAGCGTCAAGATGATGCAGCGCGCATCGGATATGGGATGCGAGATACACAACCATTCGTATACACATTCGTTTATGGATAAGCTCTCCGCAGAGGAGATCAGAGAAGAGATCGCAAAGACCACCGAACTGATCGTGAAGCATACGGGCAGACAGCCCGAGTTTTTCCGCCCACCTTATATCGTGGTCAATCAGACCATGAGGGATAATATCGACTTTCCGTTCATCTGCGGCAGGGGCTGCGAAGACTGGGTGCCTACCGTGCCGGCAGAAAAGAGAGCTGAGCTTATGCTCAAGGACGTTAAGGACGGAGACATTTTCCTCCTGCACGATATGGAGCATAATGAGGCTACCGTTGAAGCACTGAAGACCGTTATCCCCGAACTTTTGAAGCAGGGCTTTAAATTCGTGAATATCTCCGAACTGTTCAAGGCTAAGGGCATCACTCCGCAGAAAGGCAGCAGCGGCATCGTTTACTCAAACTGCTTCCAGACCGAATAAACAGGATCATTCAAAGAGCTTTCGCATCCAAGATGCGGAAGCTCTTTTTGTATCCATCGAAATAGTATCCTTTGTGTTTCTTCCTATTGACTTTGATGTAAAAATATGATACTATTATCTTAATAATGAAATTGACCGCCGGAGGTGAGTTCTTGAAAAAGTTTCCTGCCGCTTGTGCTGCAATGGTCTTGCTGCTGTGCGGATGCGGAGATATCGAAAACTCTGAAACGGCAGCGAGCGAAGCACAGAACTCCAAAACCAATACGGGAGTGATAACTGCCCCTCCGCAGACCGCTCCCACTACCACCTCAACAACTGCTGCAACAACCACCGAAGATCCCAACAAACCGAAGCCGAAAGGCTGGGTACTGGCAGACGGGTTCACCGTTTCAGATCAGGATAAGTTCAATGAGTACCTCTGCGAAATGGAGGAACTCGCATCAAAACTCGGTGACAGAGCCGGTTTCTATTATGAGAATATGGTGACCCATGCCACCCTGCAATATAATTCCTATAAGAAATTCTTTACCGCTTCCACAATAAAAGCTCCCTATGTCAAATACCTGCTCGAAGAGGGCGTTGATCTTGATGAGAAGATAAAACTCGGTATCGTCTGGAGCGACGGCGATGCTTCGATAGGACAGCTCGTTCCGTCTGATGCAGGCAAGGAATTCACCGTAAGAACTCTGATAGATAAGACAATCAGGCTCAGCGATAACTCGGCTTACAACAACCTTGTACAAAGATTCGGGGTCGATGGTTTCAACACTATGCAGGCTCAGGTCAAAACAAGTGCGACTATCTCAAGATCGGATATCTTCCCCTCTGCCTGTGCGATAGAACAGGCACGCTCTTACAGGGATATCTACGAGTTTGCCGAGAAGAACGAGAACGGAAAATGGCTGATAGATCTCCTTGCTGACTGCGAGACCAATATGCAGATAGGCAGAGCCCTCGGAAGCAAGTATAAAGTCGCGCAGAAATACGGCGCGGAATATGACTTCGATCCTCAGACCTTTAATGACTGTGCTGTCGTATATGCAGAAAAGCCCTTTGTACTCTGCATACTCACCGAGCAGCCGCCCGAAAAGGAGGAATCCAGCATATTCTTTCAGAAACTGGCAGTGCTGACTGATAAGATCAACAGCCTGATAGTTTAGTTTCCCCAAAACTAACGCTCAAACTTTTATATGAAAATATGAAACAGGAGGACAAGTTATGAACGAGTTAAAGGCTTATTCGGTACACATGGGCAAGGCCAAATGCGCAGTCGATCTCGGTGACGGATCCGAGAGAGGCGAGTACGTTGATCAGGATTACATTCTCAACAAGCTCGGAAGACCCCACAGAAGCATCTCGCTTATGTACTGCTATTACCCTCTCGACAAGGAGTTCCCCGCAAGGATATCCGAAGCTATGAAGGACAAAAAAGTGTCTTTCCAGTGGGATTACCCCTATGATGACTACTTCACCTACAAGGGCGGTCTCAACGGTACCACCGATGATGAACCTTTCACTTATATGCGCGATATCCGCCGCCACGGTCAGGATGTCACCCTCACCATCACTATAGACCCCCATGTTTCAGACGATCACCTCATTGCAATCGCAAAGGATCTGAGACCTTTCGGCAGACTGCTGCTCAGGATCAATCACGAGGCAACAGGCAACTGGTTCTCCTTCAACAAGCGTGCAACATATCAGGAAGTGGCGGATTTCTATTGCCGCTTCAATAAGATCATCCACGAGTACGCCCCAAATGTGCAGACTATTCTCTGCATAGGCGGCATCGAGGATCTGAATGCCACCGAGATCGTCAAGGAGAAAGAGTTCGCTCAGGCAGTCAGGGAAACGGATATCTGGTCAGTCGATAAGTATATGGCTCTGCACTGGGGCTGGCCTTACGATGTGGCACTCAAAGACTCTAATCCGCGCAATTACGGCAGAAGCAAAGTCGCCGATGTGTATGCCCTCACGAAAATGAGCTACAGACGCTACACCGAGATCAACGGCGGCGTTACCAAACCTATGGTAATGAGCGAGTTCAATGCCGACGGCGATGTCACAGGTCCCTATGAACAGGCTGAGATGGTGCAGACTTTCTGTGACCTGCTGAAATACGATCAGGAACAGTGGTTCTCGGGATTTACATTCTATCAGTTTCGTGACAGAGGCAGACTCGGTCTTGAGATCGAGGATCCCAACAACAAGAACTGCGGCATCGAGCAGCCTGTAATGCAGACCTACAAGGATATTATCCACGATGACTTCTTCAAACCCGAGATGACCAGATACGATGAGGTATCATTCCCCGTGACTCTCCGCTGGGGCGGCTCCGAGGACGCAGAAGGCATCGAAGTTCCTCTCCACCTTGAACATAACCCCACTTTCTTCGAGCTTTACTTCGAGGGCGAAGAAAACCTTATGATCGAGCTGGGCGGAAAGTGGTTCTACAAGTCACCCAAGGCTAAAGTCATAGACCTTATGCCCGCATTCTTCGAGGATCCCATCATCGGCGAGGAAGACATGGTGCTTAGGTTTTTTGCTCCCCCTGCTTCGGGCGAGAATAATCTCTCTCTCGATGACGGTCTGACCAATGCTTATCAGACGGTAAATGCTCTGCCTAAATTCAGGATAGAGTATGAACCTGTCCTGTAAACCTTTCTTTATTAGATATCTGACGGCATTCCGTTTTCCTGCGGAATGCCGTTTTTTTCTGCACATCTTTACAAATCAGGATAGATGTGGTATAATAAATAGGTTAGGCGGTGATGAGGATGCTCCACGGACTTTACGCACTTATGAAAGAGATAACAAAGCTCTTCTGGCTCAGCTTTCTGACCGTTGCGGTCATCAAGCTTTTCTTCATACGCGATATGACTTCCGTTCTCGCAGTACGTGCGGGCCTGCTGGCAGCACTGCTTTTCGTGCTGGCCGAACTCACCTACTACATCATCCTTTCATGGCTCAAACGGCGCGAAGACAGGCTCGTTGCCGATATACTCAATGACGAGGGCGTTACACCCGAACTGCTGTGGCACATCAACAGACGGGTGGAAAAAGCCAGGAACCCTGTAAGGAAGGCTTCCGAACAGCTGACACTTGCCTCTTTCCTCAGCGAGGGCGGATACTTCGACCGCTGCTTTGAAACTCTGAGAGAGATAGACTTTGCTTCCCTCAATGAGGGCTGCCGCGAGGAGTATTTCAATATTTACGTCTACAGCAATCTTATGGCTGGAGATGTCTCCGCCGCGGAGCGTATCTATGAGACCTCAAAGCCATACTTCGAGCGTGCAAGAGAAAAATCATATTCCATGCCTGTACTGCATACCATGGGTGTGCTGGAGTATGCAAAGCACAACTACGTCACTGCTGAAAACTACTTCATACAGGCACTCTCGGCATCAAGAGGAAGCTTCTCTCTCTGCGAGTGTCAGATCTACCTGAGCCTGTGTTACATAAATATGGGCAAGCTCGGTCACGCCGCGTATTTTGCCAAATGCGCAAGAGCAAACATCTCTACCTTCTATCAGAGAAGGACACTTGAGAATGTGCGTATGCAGATAGAGCAGGCTGCAGGATGATGTCTATACTTTTATACCGAAAGGAACCCACATATGCTTAATTACATTTTGACATTCCTGATCTCGATGGTACCTCTCATCGAATTGAGACTCGGCGTGCCTTTCGGCATCGGAATGGGTATACCCTGGTATCAGGCTCTCCCGATCTGCATGATCGGAAATATGATCCCTGTACCGATCGTTTTCTTCTTCGCAAGAAAGATCCTCAACTGGGGACAGGATAAAAAGGTCATAGGAAAGTTTTGCAGGTTCTGTCTCGAAAAAGGCGAAAAGGGCGGCAAAAAGCTCAAAGAGAAAGCTGGCAAAGGTATATATGTCGCTCTGCTGCTTTTCGTGGGCATACCGCTACCCGGAACAGGTGCTTGGACCGGTACCCTCGCTGCAAGTATGCTCGACCTCGATTTCAAAAAAAGCGTGATCGCTGTATTGCTCGGTGTGACGCTCGCAGGCGCTATTATGACCACTCTTTCACTCGTCGGTGTAATGGCTCTGACTTGATATGATAACTAAGCCGCCTCGTGCGGCTTTTTTTATGATCGCAATACACTTTACCGTAAATTATTGTTTACCCTACCCTCTGCATGATTTACTGGGGAAAACCTTTCTGAAGAAAGGTTATTCCCCAGACCCCTTTCCAAAGACTTCTGACGCTTTTTGGTGAGGGGGATCCATTCTTCCAAAGAACAATAAAAGTCGGACATTTTGCTCATTACTATTTACTTGGATCCCCCTCACCAAAAAGAATTAAAAGTTTTAGGGAGGGGGTTTGGGGGAGGACCCTTTTTCAAAAGGGTCTCCCCCAATAGACCGTACAGAAAGTAAGATAAACTATAATTTACGGCAATACATATCGGAATTGGATATTCCAAGAGGAGGAGCCGCTGTCCATTTTTTTGGACAGCGGCTCCAGCTTTATTATTTTATTGTAGTTTCACCGATATGGGGTCTGCCCCGAGGCGGGCCGAACTTTTTCAGAAGCATATCGCGGAAGATCGGCATAAACAGAAGAGCCAGCAGATATCCGAGTATGAAACTCAGCAGCAGCGACTTCCCGAGCATCGGCAGATATTCCAGCCGCGCCCCGTGTGATGTAGCGATCATATACTCCATAGTGACCATAGAAAATGTCATTACAGGGGTATAGATGATATCCGAGATCAGGGCTTCAAAAAAGCGGGTGGAATAATCCTCCTGCGAAAGCCCTGCCTTTCGGCAGGCTGCAGTACCGACCTTATGCATCGGAACGATAAATCCTACCGCGAGACTAATGGCAAAACTCACCGCAAGGCTCAGGAAGAAACCCGACACGGTGAAATGCCCCGATGCCATTGAATTTGCCAACGAAAGGAACAGGCTCAGAGTAATACTCATAAGCACGTTCATATATATACCAATTTTCTTCATATACAGCACCTTCTCCAAATAATGCAATGATTCTGTCTCTCTGTATCTTACATTTTATATCTGTGTACCGCCAGCCTTTCTTCAAACTCCATAACAGGCAACGGTTTATCGAACAGGAATCCCTGTGCGAGCTGGCAGTGGTTCTGTCTCAGCACTTCGAGCTGTGATTGCGTTTCTACGCCTTCTGCTATACACTCGAGGCCAAGTTCCTTTGCCATGGCGACAACGTACTTGAACATTACGCTTCTCGTACTGTTCTCGTCATCTTCTTCGATGGGCAGGAAGCTGCGATCCACCTTGAGGGTGTTCCACGGCACTTCCTTGATAAGATTCAGCGATGAATACCCCATTCCAAAATCATCGACCGAAGTGCTTATACCTGCCATCTGGAGTCCGCTTACGACACGTTTCAGGTCACGGAACTCAACGTCTGTTGTAGTTTCGGTAAGCTCAACCTCAACATACTTATGCGGAACGTTATTTCTGTCGACTATCTCTATAATATGATCCAACAGATCCAGATCCATCATATGTTTTCTTGACAGATTCACCGACACTCTCACGACTTCCCTGCCCTCTTCGAGCCAGCGTCTGAGGTCACGGCACACATGATCCAGCATATAGAAGTCAAGCTTACAGATATCCACGCCCTGTTCAAGTATAGGTATGAACTCCATGGGTGGGATGAGCTGACCCTCATGGAACCAACGGCAGAGTGCTTCCGCTCCTATCAGTTCGCCTGTATTGATATCTATCTTCGGCTGATAGAAAACGTGGAACTCCTCTTTGGCTATGGCTTCGGGGAAAAGCCTCTGGATACGGTTTATTTTCTCCTTGCTGGCCACCATTGCCTCGCTGAAGAAAGCGATACCGTCCTTTCCGCCTGTCTTAGCGATATTGAATGCAGCAATGACCTTATCGAGTATATCTCCCGAATTTGCAAACTCAAAATCATCGGGTATCACATATACGCCTACCGTAGCAGAGATCATTATCCTTTCATCTGAATTCGTATCGTATTTTATCGCAGTGCCTTTAAGGTATTCAAGCAGCTCATCGAGAATAGAAACATCGGTAAAGACGACAAAATTATCGCCGCCCATACGGCAGATGATGCCTTTATCTCCGAGCATTTTTTCGATGCTCTTATAGAAGCTTAGCATAACGAATCCGCCTGCGGCTCTTCCTATCTGCTGATTGACAAGAGAGAAATGTTTAAGATTGAACTGCAAGGCAGCCTTACCGTTGAGCCCTTCCATCTGAGATATTTTATTCACGGCCTTTACGAAGTATCTGATATTATGGTACCCGTCATCATCATAGAATGCATATCTGTCGGCAGCTTCAAGGAGCCTTGTACGGCTGACATACATACCGACGGTATCCGTAAAGAGTTTTATACGATCTCTTTCCTCATCGGTCCACGGTTCGGAATCAACAATAGCATAGACCTTACATACAACAACGCTCATCATATCCGTTATGATCCTGTCACTCATTTTGAGGACACCCGGTTTACCACTGTCATAGGAAACGAGGTCATCTCCTCTGCCGAGAGCTTCGAGCCTTGCATTTCCGTAAGTGGTGGTAACTGTTTTGGCTATCCGCAGGTATCTGCACAGTTCATCCATAGGATCACGGATCTTTTCAAAATCAATAAAAGGAAGAGCATTCATTTGTTTCAGAAGATTTTCAAATAGAGTATGGAAATCCACAACACTCACTCCTATTCGGCGTTATAGTAAACTCACACAAACATTTTTACATTTTTATTATACCATTTATATAAAATTTATACAATTCGCATATTGTATAAATAATAAAACCCCATTTAGGCATATTGACAATTCACATTTCAGAAAACGATTGACAATTTCCTATCTGTTTAAAAGCTAAAAGTATTACTGTTTTTTGCAACAAAAAACGCTGTGCCTTTTTGAGACACAGCGCATACTGCATTATTCAGATCTTTGTAAATCTCGTGACCTTACCATCAAGAACATGCTCGAACCACATCCCGGCAGGTCTTACCCAGACATCCCCGTCTCCGTACAAAGCACGGTAAACCACAACAGGTTCAAGGTTTTCGGAGTCCTTTGCAACTGCAAGGACCTCATACTCATTGCCCTTGAAATGCCTGTATTTTCCCAGAACTATTGTTTTCTGAGCTTCTTCAAAGGTCACAAGGATCACCTCTTACACTTTCGTATTATGACCCGCAGTTACCAGCTTCATAAAACCGGGATTCTTTTTAAGCATCGTAAATACCATAACTCCGAGTATGCTGACGCATACGAACTCTCCGAGAGCGACCCAGGCTGCATTGATCCAGAAAGGATCACCGAACACGAACTTTATCTCCGCGCCGACTATCAATGCATTCGAGATAACGGGGAACAGAGACAGGCAGAAGAGGTTAAGCTTCTTTCGCAGCAGATACATAAGCACTGCGGCGATCAGTGTTGCAGCTGTACCGAAGGCGAGGTCGATCATACCCAGCGAGCTGAAGAAGTTCGCAATCATACAACCGAGAGTCATTGAGATTATGTAATCCTTATTAAAAACGCAAAGGAGCATCAGCATCTCCGATACTCTGAACTGGACGGCATTATATGCCAGAGGGGCGCAGAGCAGTGTTGCGACAACATAGATGGCTGCAACCGCTCCGATGTTTGTTAATCTGCGTGCATTAAAAATCTCCATAAAGAGACCTCCTTGTTTTTATTTTCGAGTGGTTATCTGGGCTACACTCGTATGCGGACAGAGTCCGGTTTGTATGATACAATATAACGGGGCTGATAAGATCAGCCCCGAGAATTGCTTTAGTTCAAGATCAAGCCTTGCCAACGGAACCGAACAGTTCCATCTTTTCCTTTACCTTAGCCTTGATAGCCTCTACGCCGGGAGCGAGGAGCTTTCTGGGGTCGAAGCCCTTGCCCTGCTGATCCTTGCCTGCCTCAACATAAGCTCTGGTAGCATCTCTGAACACGAGCTGGCACTCGGTGTTAACATTGATCTTAGCAACGCCGAGGGAGATAGCCTTTGTGATCATCTCGTCGGGGATACCTGTACCGCCGTGGAGAACGAGGGGCAGAGCACCTACAGCCTGGTTTACCTTCTCAAGGGTCTCGAAGCTGAGGCCTTCCCAGTTTGCGGGATATACGCCGTGGATATTGCCGATACCTGCTGCAAGGAAGTCAACACCGAGATCAGCGATCATCTTGCACTCTGCGGGATCAGCGCACTCGCCTCTGCCGATAACGCCGTCCTCTTCGCCGCCGATAGCGCCTACCTCTGCCTCGATGGAGAGACCGAGGTTATGAGCTACGTGTACGAGCTCGGTGGTCTTAGCGATGTTCTCGTCGATAGCGAAGTGAGAACCGTCGAACATGATAGAAGAGAAGCCGGCCTTTACGCACTTGTAGCAGCCCTCATAGGTACCGTGGTCGAGGTGGAGAGCTACAGGAACGGTGATGCCGAGGGACTTGTCCATTGCCTTTACCATAGCGGTAACGACCTCAAAGCCGCCCATATACTTACCTGCGCCCTCGGAAACACCGAGGATTACGGGGCTCTGGAGCTCCTGAGCGGTCTGGAGAATTGCCTTTGTCCACTCAAGGTTATTGATGTTGAAATGACCTACTGCATACTTGCCTGCTTTTGCCTTGTCAAGCATATCCTTTGCTGTTACTAACATTATAATTTCCTCCGATCTGATATTGTTAAAAAATTGCCAATAATATTATACTATATTCTATATACTCATTTCAACAGCAAGCGGCTATTTTTTACTTATTACTGGATGTAAGTTAACTTTTTGTTCATATTTTTCAAAGTTCGATCAGATCGCAGTAGATCCTGCCTTTTTTATCCTTGTAATAAAGCAACGGATACTCACCGTTCTGCTGAGGGATGCTTCGATTGAAGGTCACGATCATCGTATGGAGCTCACCCTCGTTATCACGGAAATTCACGTTGCAGTCGAACTCAAAATCTCCTTTGCGAGTTATGGTGATGACCTCACCCTTTACATGTATGCCGTGCTGAGAAAGCAGGCGGTTGCCTTTGTGTACAATTGCTGCCTTTGCGATCATCACTGCCAGAACGATCACAATTGCCGCAAACAGAACTATAGCTGTAACAGTCAGCCACGTTTCGGGCATTCGGTAAATATCGCTTAAAGGATTGTCAGGAAGCACATAAGCTTCAAACGTTTCACCGATCTTCGGTTTACCGTTGAAAATTACTTTACCGTAGCAGTATCTCCCGTCCTCGCCCTGATACATAGCCTCGATATAATCGGGGTCGCCCTCTTCCCCGACGACAGTTATCACTGCCTCCACCTTAACGCCGCTGACCCGGTATTTTACCGTTTTACCGACGCCGATGCACACACCGACTGTCAATACTATCAACAGCAGCGAGCAGACGATAATTGTCCGAAGCGACTTTGCACCCTTATTCTTTCCCATATCCGGATCTCCTTTTTGATGTCAGTTACCAACTATTTCAAGATCTATCTTTCCGCTGTTTACCTCTGCGCTTGCGATCTTCACGCGGACCTTATCGCCGATGCGCCAGCTTCTGCCCGTATTCTCGTTTCTGAGGGCCATCATGCCGTCATAGGCGTACTCGCCGTCATCCAGCGATCTCACCGAGACAAGACCTTCGCAGGTATCGGGCATAGACACAAAGAAACCGAAGTCCATGACAGAGCTGATTATTCCGTCGCGCTCTTCTCCGAGGTGCTGTTTCAGATACTCCGCCTTGTAACAGTCCTCGCAGTTACGCTCGACCTGCATTGCTGTGATCTCCGTCTGAGTTGCCTGATCCGAAGCGGCGTATGAAAACTTGTTATATCTCTTCCTGACCTCGGAAACATCGCACCCTGTGAGCAGATCGCTCATTATGCGGTGTATGGCGAGATCGGGATATCTTCTTATAGGTGATGTGAAGTGCGCGTAATCCTCCAGTACAAGTCCGTAATGACCTATGGGCTCTGTAGAATACTTTGCCTTTGACATACTTCTCAGGACAGTATTGTTGACGATGAGCGAAAGCTCGGTTCCTTTAACGCTGTCCAGAATTCTGGACAGTTCTGACGGCTTTGGTATGCCGTCAAACTCATACGGGATATTGAGCCTTGTAAGCACGTCGGCAAGCACCTCTGTTTTTTCCGAGGACGGAGGCTCGTGAACGCGGTAAACGAAAGGAAGCTCATTTTCCAGTCCGAAACGCGCTGCGCACTCATTGGCGGTCAGCATAAAGTCCTCGATCATTTCCTGCGCCTGACCGCGCTTATACGGCACGGCTCCCACACAGATGTCCTCCTCATTGATGAGCAGAACACCCTCCTCGGTCTCCAGGTTGGGGGCACCGCGTGAGACGCGCTTTTTGTACAGTTTCTCCGCCAGTTCCTTCATCACCGGGAACTCGGAGATGACTTCGCTGTATTTTTCCGTAAGTTCTTTGGAGTTGAAACCTTCAAGCAGTTCGTTGACCTCGCTGTACACGCCCTTTACGCGCGAGCGTATCACCGACTTTACGAACCTGTAACTCTTTATCTCAGCGTTATTATCAAGTTGGATGATACACGAGAACGCCAGTCTGTCCTCATTCGGATTAAGGGAACAAATGCCGTTCGACAGTTCCTGAGGAAGCATGGGGATCACGCGGTTTGCATAGTAGATGCTGGTACCGCGTCTGAAAGCCTCGTTGTCAAGTTCCGACTTGGGTGTCACATAATGAGAAACATCGGCAATATGCACGCCAAGCTCATAGCCGTCAGCTGTACGTGAGAATGACACTGCATCGTCGATATCCTTTGTATCGGCACCGTCGATGGTGAATATCGGCAGGCCGCGCAGATCCACACGCTTGGGGATCTCTCCCTGTATCCTGTAGGGATCGGAGACAGTCCTCGCCTCGGCTATGACTTCAGGCGGAAAGATCGGTGTTATGCCGTTGAGTTCCAATACCGAAAGGGCACAGACCGCCGCTTTCAACGAACTGCCGAAAGATGCCGTGAGCTCACAGCGGTGCTCCGAGTGACGGCTCCCTCGCTTGGTGATGACAGCCATCACCTTATCGTGCTCACGGACTTCAAGTCCCAGTGGATTCTCGAAATCCATGGCATACTTGGAAAGTGTATCGGGAACAAGTTTCAGTCTGCCGAACTCGGAAACTATCTCTCCCGTAAAGCGTGAGAAATTCTCCTCCGCTATCTGCATTACCTCAGCCTCGGTCTTGGCTCCGTCACCATCAAAAGTGCGCACGAAGACAACGTCTCCGGGCATAGCACCTTTAAGCAGTTTGCCCGATACAAAATACTCCTCGTCTGTCTCGCTGTTGCGTACAAATCCGTAGGTCTTGTTCAGACGGGAGACCACGCATTTAACGAGATCGCTCTTTGACGAGAGACGCAGACCGCGCCTGTCTTCAATGACAGTGCCTTTACGCTTGAGATGCTCGACAGCGGCGACAAATTCTTCAAAATCGAAGCCGCGTGCATTTCTCATGCTCTTATGCAGCTCCTTAAAGGTGAGAGGTTTCTTCCCTGCCCTTTTCAGCCGCGCCAGTATAAACTCCTTATACTCATCGCGGCGATGTTTTTTCTTCTTATCCTTTTTCATAGTGTTCCTTTCATGTTCCTGATTGATCCTTGTGAATATCTATCGCCTGATACTCTCCGCCGTACTCAAAGCCGAGACGCTGAGCAAGGCGTACCGAAGTCTGATTGGCGGCATCCCAGTGAGGGATCTTGCCGCGGTCGAGACATTCGAGTATGAAAGCAGCTCCCGCAGCAGCTGCAAGTCCGCGCCTGCGATAGTCGGGAGCAGTCGCTATCTGGAGCTCGTAACCACCGCTGTACCAACCGTAGGTAGTTGCCGCAGAGACAAGTTCTCCCTCCGCAAAAATGCAATATCCGAACCCGTTTGTAAGGAAGTCATCCATATTGTCGAAATTCATAACAAAGGCCTTCTCCCATTCGCAGTCACGCAGACGGGCATATTCATACTCTCCTGCCCGTTTGACGGCGAAGCCCTCGGCATTTCCGAGACACTCTTCAAGATGCGCGCGGTCAAGTCCTTTCTTTGGCATGACAGTGTGATAGCGCGTAAAAGCATCTGCCTTGATACCTGCGGCACGGATCGCATCGAGCCACGCGGCAGTATCATCGGCGATGACAACCAAATGCGGCTCGATGAACTCACCTACCGCTTCCTCTATGCCGACAGGCTCACCTGACGCAAAATAGAAATCTCCCGAGCGGATCATGACCCATGCGGGATCTACTTCTTTTTCAGCAACAGCAGTACCGATGTGCCCCTCGAAATACGTAGGTATCATTGAATCTCCGCACCAACCGAATCTGTCGGCATAGCGGCTCCTGATATTATCTATATTTATCATTTTGCTGTCCTCCTTTTTTACGTCCGCGGGCGCAAAATTTGCGCCGTGCTCACTTTGTCGCTTGACCTTGTGCAGACGTCGAACTTTCGCGCCCTCGGTTTATCATTTCGGTTTGTATTTTTCATTTCCTATTCGCTTTTATAGCTTGTACAGGCACCGTATCAAACTGTCCGCGCACTGATTGGAAAAGCACGAGCCAAGCGATCTGCTCGTCGCAGGGGTGAAAAGCGACAGCATATGGACAGCCGAAAGCACAGCTTGAGGCGGCTCGGAATTCGGTGGCGCACCGTGTGCGCTGCCCGTCGCATAAATGAGGAGCGCGAACCAACAGGCAGGTGAGGACGAAGTCCGAGCCGTCTCGGTCATAAAAAAAGCCCTGCACTCGTGCAGGGCTTTTGCTTACTTTTTAACAGACGAGATAATGTTCACCGCGAGAGTAACCACAAACATGATTATCGCAGCGTTCCTTGTGAACTTGGAGAGCTTGGCATCACGGGTCTTGCCCATGTTTCTCTCGTAGAACGACTCATTTGAGCCGCCGCCGATAGCCGAAGTCAGTCCCTGTTCCTTGGTATCCTGAGCGAGTACCACAAGGATGATTATAAGACCTGCAACAATAAGCAGTACACCTGCAATTATTTCAACTGTTCCCATTTTTATCTTCCCTTTCTTGTAGATGAGATAGGTTCACAGACTATTATAACACAGTCCAAATCATTTGTCAAGTCTTTTTAATTCCGAGACGGCTCCGGCAAAGCCGTCGCCTGCCTGTTGGTTCGCACTGCTCACTTCTGCGACGGGCAGAAAGCTCGTTTATGCTTTTCACATCAGTGCGCGGATAACACCGCCCTTTGGATCGGATATTATCGGTACGGATCTTTAACCCAAAAACTATTAATTATCTCTTAGCCCTGTCCTTAGCTCTCTGAGTATTGGAAAGGATACGCTTTCTGATACGGAGGCTCTTGGGTGTTACCTCAAGGAGCTCATCATCGGCAAGGAACTCAAGGCAGTCCTCAAGGCTGAGGTTGCGGGGCGGAATAAGTCTGAGTGCGTCATCCGAGCCGGAAGCACGGGTATTGGTGAGGTGCTTTCTCTTGCAGACGTTTACTACAAGGTCTTCCACCTTGGGGGATGCGCCGACGATCATGCCCTCATAAACGGGGGTACCTGCTGTGATGAACAGCTCGCCGCGCTCCTGCGCATTATACAGACCGTAGGTAACGGCTTCACCTGTTTCAAAAGCCACAAGAGAACCTGTATTTCTCTTCTGGATCTCGCCCTTATACTGCTGATAGCTGCTGAATACCGAGCTGAGTATGCCCTCGCCCTTTGTATCGGTAAGGAACTCGCTCCTGTAACCGAACAGACCTCTTGAAGGGATGAGGAACTCCAGTCTCATTCTGCTGCCAACAGGTGTCATCTGGGTAAGCTCGCCTTTTCTGGTGCCGAGCTTTTCCATAACGGCGCCGACTGCGGTCTCGGGAACATCGATAACAAGTCTCTCAATAGGCTCGCAGAGCTTGCCGTCAATTTCTTTATAAAGCACGCGAGGAGTGGAAACACCCAGCTCATAGCCCTCACGGCGCATATTCTCGATAAGGATGGAGAGGTGCATCTCACCTCTGCCTGCTACCTTGAAGCTGTCTGTAGAATCGGTCTCCGATACACGGAGGGAAACATCCTTCAGAAGCTCCTTGAAGAGTCTGTCTCTGAGCTGACGGGAGGTAACGAACTTGCCCTCTCTGCCTGCAAAGGGAGAATCGTTGACCGAGAAGGTCATTTCAACTGTAGGCTCGGAGATCTTAACGAAAGGCAGAGCCTCGAATGCGCCGAACTCACAGATAGTATCACCGATAGTGATGTTCTCGATACCGCTGATGCAGACGATATCTCCTGCCTTTGCGGTCTCTACGGGTACACGGTTCAGACCTTCGATCTGATACATGGTAACGATCTTGCCGCGGTACTCCTTCTTTGTCTGGTGGAAGTCGCCCACTGTAACATCCTGATTGACCTTCATGGAACCGCGCTCGATACGGCCGATAGCGATACGTCCCACATACTCGTTATAGTCGATAGCAGAAACGAGGTACTGCATAGTACCGTCAACCTCGACTTCGGGAGCGGGGATATAATTGAGTATCTCATCCAGCAGAGGGATAAGGTTCTCGCCCTGCTGATTGGGGTTATATGAAGCAGTACCGTCACGTCCTGAGCAGTAGATGATAGGGCTGTCAAGCTGCTCATCTGTTGCATCGAGATCCATAAGGAGCTCCAGCACCTCATCACCGACTTCGTTGAGACGTGCATCGGGACGGTCTATCTTATTAATTACGACAATGATCTTATGGCCGAGCTCCAGTGCTTTCTGGAGCACGAATCTGGTCTGGGGCATGGGGCCTTCGGCTGCATCGACCAGCAGAATGACACCGTTTACCATTTTCAGTACACGCTCTACCTCACCGCCGAAGTCAGCGTGACCCGGGGTGTCGATAACGTTGATCTTAACGTTCTTATAGTGGATAGAGGTATTCTTCGCAAGGATGGTGATGCCTCTCTCACGCTCGATATCGTTGGAGTCCATGACTCTTTCGTCAACTGCCTGATTCTCTCTGAAGGTACCGCTCTGCTTGAGCATACCGTCAACAAGTGTTGTCTTGCCGTGGTCAACGTGTGCGATTATCGCAACATTTCTAAGGTCTTCTCTTATCATACTTTTTCCTCCTGCGGCGCACCTGCGCCAATCTCTGCTCAATACTCCAATGTAATATTATATCACACACCGTCGTATTTTGCAAATAAAACTTTTTCAGCGCAAAGCTCCGTATTTTGGGCATTATAACCACAACATACGTGATATTCTCCGCAGTAAAGACAAAAAACGCCGCACCGCTCGTCGCGGCACGGCGTATGATACCTGTTTCCGGAGTTATCCGTTTGCTTTCTTGTGCAGGGATCTGAACTCCGCAGGAGAGAGCATCTCATGCTTTTTGAATACAGCGCAGAAGTAACTGCAATCGTTGTAGCCCACTTCCCTTGCGATCTCGTTGACATTGAGGTTATTCTCCAGCAGCATATGCTTTGCCTGAGAGATACGCTTACGGGCAAGGTACTCGAAAGGTCTCATATTCAGGCACTCCTTGAAGAGCCTGCAAAGATACTGTGGCGACAAGTCAATGAGTTCCGAAAGTTCGGAAAGGGTGAGGTCACGGTCATAGTTCTTGTCGATATACTCAATGACGGGGGTAAGCTGATTGAGCTTGGCTCCGTCCTTGGCACCTGTCTGCACGTTCATGACTCTGTTCAGCTCGATAAGGAACTGATAAAGGTGTGCCGAGCACTGACATCCGCTGTAGTAGTAATTTGTCTTCATAAGATACAGGATCTTCTTGAAGATGGCATCTATGGAATTAATGTCATGGATCCTGATGGGTTTTGCCTTGTCGAGGCCGATGAAGTCGAGCACGGCTTTGCACTCTCTGCCGTCAAAAGTGATCCAGTGTGTTTCCCAGATATCCTCCGTAGGATAATACTCATGCGGAACATTCGGGGGCAAATAGAATCCGTCTCCCTCGCGTATAGGGGTCTCAACGCCGTCGAGCTTCAGCACTCCGCTGCCTCTCACGCAATATATTATCTGATAATTCGGATATCCGTCTTCACGGATAAAATGAAACTCCTGATCTCTTGCGCCCGCACCGAGAAGATACATCGGCAGGCCGCTTTCTTCGCCCACAACGGGATAACAATAATCAGTCATTAGCGTTCACCTCTTTATATAATATGTTTATCTTCCGTCTCTTCCATTTCATATTATACTATTATATAATATCACAACAAGCTCTAAAAGTCAAGAGGTTATATAATTTTTTTAAAGTAAAGACTCACAAAAAGCATATTTCCGAAAGCTATTGTTAATTTTTTCAAAAGTGTTGTAACTTTCGGCTGAATATGGTATAATAGTGTAGTAGCAGATCATTTGTTTATTCTACACGGAGGTGTTTATATGTTAAAAAGACTAACATCGGCTGCTGCGGCAATGATGATATTAGTATCCTCAGCCGTAACTGCTTTTGCCAAAACCGAATATCAGGATACGGAAGTTCCCGTGCCCCCTAAAATGCTTGTTCTGGGCGACTCGATAGCCACAGGCTTCAACCTTGAAGGGTATTCTGCCGAGGATAAGACCAAGTGTCCTTCCTACGCAAATCTTCTCAGGGATAAATTCGCTTCCGAACTTCCCTCCGACTGTGAGACCAAGCTGACCAACGCAGCTGTTGACGGTCAGACCTCGGAGGAACTGCTGAACGAGATAAACTCCGGCAAGCTGGATAAAGATCTTGAAGAATCAGACTGTGTTATCGTATCCATAGGCGGAAACGACCTGCTTCACGCCCTGTGGGACACTCTGAAGGAAGCAGGTATAAGCAACATTCAGAAGCCTTCCGCCTCCGAACTGCTGAAGATAGCCACAAAGTTCAATTCCCTCAAGGATCAGCTGGACGAGAATCTCAAACTCTTTGATACCAATCTGGCATCCATTGCCAAGGCAATAAGAAGCAAGGCAAAGGGAGAAGTCATATTCCAGACACTCTATGACCCCTTTGAAAACTTCTCCATGGTACCGGGGATCTCGAAGATCGCCAAGGAAAAGATCGAACGTCTGAACGAGATCATCAAGACCCATGCAGGCGACCCGTCTTCCAAGTACACTGTCTGCGATGTTGCTCCTTCATTCGCAGGCAAAGCCGAAGAACTCACAAGGATCAAGTCGATAGACATTCACCCCACAGAGGAAGGACACAAAGTGATCTTTGAGCAGCTGGACAGCGCGATCCGCAAGGCTAAGTATTCTTATCAGAAAGCCGTTGAAGTTCCCGATGATCCCGAACCCGATGCCGAGCCTGCCGCAGCAGATGTCACCAAAACAAATGACAGCAGCGACAGCAAGGACGACAAGGATGACAACTCCCTGCTGACATATGCTTTCATCGGCGCGGGAACAGCAGCCGCAGCTTCGATCATCATAATCGCCATTAAGAAGAAACGTTCAGCCAAATAATCACACGAGAGGAACTACTTGATGAAAGCTTATCTGATAGATTTTGAAAACGTAAAATCCAAAGGACTTACAGGCATAGAGCAGCTGTCCGATGACGATAAGGTCATAATTTTCTACAGCGAGAATTCCGATACCATCAGCTTTGAGATGCACCGCAAGGTGATGACATCAAAAGCCGATATCGAGTATCTGAAAGTCAGGGTAGGCGGCAAGAACGCACTGGATTTCCAGCTTTCCACCCTGCTCGGATATCTGCTCGCAAAGGAGATCTATTCACATATCCTTATCATCAGCGGTGACAAGGGCTTCGACAAACTTCACGATTTCTGGAACGTCAGCTTTGCCGACAAGAACAGCTGTGTGGTGTTCAGAACACAGACCATATCTCAGGCTGTCAGCTTTGCGGCATCCAACAGGGTCAAAACGCCTGCCGAGACAGTTATCGAATCCGAACCTATGGATGAGATCTCAATACTGCCGGAAGATGTCTTCGCGGCAGAGGTGACCGAAGAGACTGTGCCGGAAACGCCCCAGGAGGCACCTGCCCCCGAGCTTCCTGCCAATATCAACGTCACCAAGACCCCCTCACGCAAGCGCGGAAGAAAGCCCCAGTCTCCCGAGGATATGATACGCTCTGCTCTGCTGGGATTTGTCGAGCTCAGCGATGACGAGACCGCCGCTGTGCTGAAATGCGCTGTCGGCTCGGAAGATAAGGAAGATTTCCATAATGCACTTGCCAAGATATTCAAAAATCAGGCAACAGAACTCTATAAGGTACTAAGGCCGAAATACTTAAAACTTAAAGAAGCTATCGCCGAGCAGGAATCTCCTGCCGAGGAAACAGCCGAAAAGAATACATCTGCCGAGGAGATATCCGCACCTGCACCCGTTACCGTTCCAGAGTCTCCGAAGGAAACTCCCAAGCAGAAGAAAAAAACTGCACGCAAAAAGTCTGATAAGCCCAAGAGATCCAAGCTTGCGGAAGCACTGGAAAAGCTTCTCTCAAAAGAGTGCAGTGAGGATGAGATCCGCACCGTGGAAAAGCTCCTCAACGGATCCGATACCAAGCAGAAATTCTATCTCTCTGTTGTGAAGGAGTACCGCAAAGAGCGCGGATGCGAGATCTACAAACTGATAAAATCGGAATACACCGAGCTTGAAAAACTCAGGGAAACCGTTAAGGAGAGTTGATATGAAACTGATGATAGCCTCCGATATACACGGTTCGGCTCTGTGGTGCGGTAAAATGCTGGACGCCTTTACAGCCGAAAAAGCCGACAAGCTCCTCCTGCTCGGGGATATACTCTACCACGGGCCCCGTAACCCTTTGCCCGACGGTCACGAGCCAAAAGCTGTTGCCGATATGCTCAATTCCGATAAGGAAAAGATCCTCTGCGTCAGAGGCAACTGCGACTGTGAAGTCGATCAGATGATGCTGGAATTCCCTGTGCTTGCAGATTACGCTCTGCTGAGCATCGACGGTTACGAACTTTTTGCCACCCACGGACACCACTTCAACAAAGAGACACCTCCGCCGCTGCCAAAAGGCGCATTCCTGCTGAACGGTCATTTTCATGTTCCCGAGATCACCGAATGCGGCAGTTTTACCTACGTCAACTGCGGATCCGTCGCCCTGCCGAAGAACGGCACGCCTCACAGTTATGCCGTTTTTGAGAACGGTCGGTTCACACTGAAAGAGCTTAAATAATTATCACCGATGCCGCACAGGAGCGGCATCGGTGATTTTTTACTGTATAAAACACTAAACGCCTGCGGCGTGAACCACAGGCGTCTGGAGCTGCTAACCAGATTCGAACTGGTGACCTCATCCTTACCAAGGATGTGCTCTACCGACTGAGCCATAGCAGCGTTCTCAACAGAACAGTATATATTATACTACACTGAAGGCTGCTTGTCAATAGGTAAGCACAAAAAAATTATGAACTTTTTTATTTGCGAGAAAGTTCTGCTTTGGCTTCGGCTGCATAATGTGATCCGAAAAAAGATCCCCCCGGTTATTATTTCCTGCCGAGGGGATCTCTTTATAAAAGGGGGATCATTGTGCGGTGTAGCTGTTCCCGTCAAAATCAACAGTGATAGGTCTCTCCGGAGTGACTTCGCCTGCGATGATCTTTCTTGCCACAAGTGTCTCTATCCTGCTCTGGATATACCTGCGGAGAGGTCTTGCGCCGTAGCTGGGGTCAAAGCCCTGCTCGATGATTGCATCCTTTGCACGGTCGGTGACATTCACCTTGAGCTGCTTATCCGCAAGACGCTTCGAGAGCTCAGCCAGCATAAGATCGACAATACCCTTGATCTCGCTCTTCATCAGAGGCTTGTAGTAAACTATCTCATCGAGACGGTTGAGGAATTCGGGTCTGAATGATGTCTTCAGGAGCTTATCAACCTGAGATCTTGCTTCCTCGCTGATCTCGCCGTTATCCTGTATGCCGTCAAGGATATAAGGCGAACCGAGATTTGAAGTCAGTATGATTATTGTGTTCTTGAAATCCACTGTTCTGCCCTGAGAATCGGTGATACGTCCGTCATCAAGGACTTGCAGCAGGATATTGAAGACATCGGGGTGTGCTTTCTCGACTTCATCCAGCAGTACAACAGAGTAGGGTTTGCGTCTGACAGCTTCGGTGAGCTGACCGCCCTCCTCATAGCCCACGTATCCCGGAGGCGCTCCGATAAGACGGCTTACGCTGAACTTCTCCATGTATTCCGACATATCTATCCTTACGATGTTCTTTTCATCATCGAACAAAGCCTCGGCAAGAGCCTTTGCAAGCTCTGTCTTGCCGACACCAGTAGGTCCGAGGAACAGGAAGGAGCCTATAGGCTGATTGGGGTTTGCAATGCCTGCTCTCGATCTGATTATTGCCTCAGACACCTTTTTAACGGCTTCATCCTGGCCGATAACACGCTTGTGGAGAAGTTCCTCCATACCGAGGAGCTTTTCTCGCTCGCCCTCCATCAGCTTGGCAACTGGTATGCCCGTCCAGCGGCAGATTATCTTGGCGATCTCTTCCTCTGTCACCTTGTCACGCAGGAGAGTATTGGCCGTATAGCTCTGCTCGGCACTGCGCTCCTCATCCTCAAGCTGCTTCTGAAGTGTGGGCAGCTTGCCGTAACGAAGTTCAGCCAGTTTGTTGAGATCATAGGCTCTCTCCGCCTTGTCGATCTCAGCATTGCAGGCTTCGATCTCCTCACGCAGCTTCTGGACTTTTCCGATTGCCTGCTTCTCGTTCTCCCACTTGGCTTTCATCTCGTTGAACTTCTCTCTGAGTCCGGAGAGTTCTTTTCTCACCTCTGCAAGCTGTTCTTCTGCCAGCTTGTCAGTCTCCTTTTGCAGAGCAGCCTCCTCGATCTCATGCTGCATTATAAGTCTCTTGATCTCATCCAGCTCTGTAGGCATGGAGTCCATCTCGGTACGGATAAGAGCACAGGCTTCATCCACAAGGTCTATTGCCTTATCGGGGAGAAAACGATCCGAGATATATCTGTTCGAGAGTGTCGCCGCCGCGATAAGTGCCTGATCCTGGATCTTTACGCCGTGGAAGACCTCGTATCTCTCTTTAAGTCCTCGGAGTATTGCTATGGTATCCTCTACGGTAGGCTCGGCAACGAGCACGGTCTGGAAGCGTCGCTCGAGAGCCGCATCCTTTTCGATATATTCGCGGTACTCATTCAAAGTGGTAGCACCGATACAGTGCAGTTCTCCGCGTGCAAGCATAGGTTTCAGCAGATTGCCTGCGTCCATGGCGCCATCGGTCTTTCCTGCGCCGACAATAGTATGCAGCTCATCAATAAACATGATGATCTGCCCTTCGCTCTTCTTGATCTCCTGCAATACTGCTTTGAGCCTTTCCTCAAACTCACCGCGGTATTTTGCGCCAGCCACAAGTGCGCCCATATCAAGGGAGAAGACCTTTCTGTCTTTGAGGTTGTCGGGGACATCGCCTCTTACGATACGCTGAGCAAGACCCTCGGCTATGGCTGTCTTGCCGACACCGGGTTCACCGATCAGCACAGGGTTATTCTTGGTCTTTCTTGAAAGTATGCGAATAACGTTTCTGATCTCGCTGTCACGTCCTATAACAGGATCGAGCTTATTTGCCCTTGCAAGTTCAACAAGCTCGGTCCCGTACTTTTTTAGGACATCGTAGGTCTCCTCAGGGTTCTGACTCGTCACCTGTGCAGAACCTCTTACTTCGCGGAGAGCCGTAAGGAACTTGTTCTTATCCACGCCGAAGCTGCGGAACAGCTCCTTGACCGCAGAGTTCGGATATTCCAGCATACCGAGGAAGAGATGCTCCACCGAGACATACTCATCCCTCATACCCTGAGCCTGCTGCTCGGCGGAAGTCAGCGCCTTGTCAAGTTCCGAGGATACATATATCTGATCCTGCGCCCTTGAAGATGTCTGCACCTTAGGCAGACCCTGCACCGATCTCTCGGCAGCATCGGCAAAAGCCTGTGCCGAAAGTCCGAGTCTTACGATCAGCTGCGGGATGAGCCCGTTCTCCTGCTGCATGAGCGCAAGCAGAAGATGCTGCTGATCCACTGTCTGATTTGAGTTCATCACCGCTATGGACTGCGCCTGCTGAACTGCTTCTATTGATTTCTGTGTGAGCTTGTTTACATTCATACTGATCTACTCCTTTCTTATATATCTGTACGAACAAGAATTATCAACTGTCAACCATTAACTAAAGTATGAGCACGCCTTTTGAAAGATATGCGCGATACTTCTCCTCGATGAGAGAAGCAGGGTTCTCATTCTCGAAATAGAGACGGATGCACTGGTCAAGGAGGCTGATATAGCCGCCGATGGCTTCGGCTATCTGCTCATCAGAGAGTACAGAACCGTTGGGCGAGTAGAACGCTCTTGTAAAGCTTGCATCGCTGCCGTCCCATGGAATCCCGTCCGTAAACAGCGAGCTGAGATATTTTTCCTCCAGCCTTACCCACAGCTTGAAAAAGCTGCCGATCATCCCGATGAGTCCGCTGCTCTGCGTCCTCAGCGAGACCCTGAGCTTTCCGACTGCGCCCTCAAAGGTACGTGACAGCTCAACGCTGTAGTTCACCGTCGGACGGTATTTGTATTTCAGAGGACTTTTCATCATCATGGACGAGCCGCCGCTCTGAGCAATCTGCATCAGACCGCCGCTCATGAGCTGCTCTATCCGTGAAAAAATATCTCTCATGCGCATTTCGGGGGTCATCATCGAAACACGCTCTGCTAGTATCTGATTTATCAGATTCGAGCGGCTCGTCCCGAGTGTGTATGCCATTTCGTCTATAGCACTTACAACGTCATCCGCCAGAACTATACTGTACACGCTTTTTTTCATGCAGTTCATCTCCTTGTTGTGTTGTTCTCTACATAATATTATATCACGATTAAATAATTTGTCAAGAGGTTTATATAATTTTCGTTGCAAATTATTACAGACGATGCAAACGATATCACTTTGAGCGTTAAAACACTTGACAAATTTTGATAAGACTGATATAATAACCTTGTATGATCCGCAAAAGCGGACAAAGGAGGAAATAGTATGAAAAATCTCATAGCAAAGGCAGCAAGCATCCTGCTTGCAGCATCACTCGCAGCTGTATGCCTCACATCCTGCGGCGACGGCGACAGCTCTTCCGCTAAGGACAGCAAAAACAAACTCGATCAGGCAGCCGACTTTCTGGACAGTCTGGACGGCGATGATGATGATGATTCCGCTGAGTCCGAAGCTCCGAAATTCAAAGAAGAAAGTTGGGGTGTTTACCCAAGACTCATCGTTCCTGCAGGCTGGGAATTCAGATACGGTGACGGCGGATCAGGCCGCAGCCCCAACGCATTTGCACTGATCATGTCCGAGAACGCTAAGATCGAATTCAGAAACGAGACTGAGAAAACTCAGAAGGATCATCTGGAAGAGGACAAGGCAGCCAACACTGACGGTCAGAAAGACATCCCCGCCACAAAGATAGGCGATTATACTTGGGAAGGCTTCTCCTACAACGGCGGCTTCGAGGTCATCACCAACAACGGTTCCAAGTTCATCAGAGCTTACGCCGTAGGTCTTGACTTCAACAGCAGTGAAGTACAGGACATCTTAGAGAATTTAAAGGTCAAAGAATAATAAAAAACCTCCCGAACGGGAGGTTTTTTTCTATCAGATTACATCCTTCTTCTCCATGGAGATGCAGGAAAGAACGATCGAGATGACCGCCGTTACTCCGCATATGGTGAGTGCTGTGCTTGCGCTCACTGAATCACTGACGTGGTAATAATTCAGTCTGGTTATATTATCCATCAGGAGATATTCCTCAACGTGTACGACCTTTTCAAACACTGCAAATACAAGCTTGTCAATAAGAATTGCCAGCAGATTGAAGAATCCGAGCACCGTTACCATTGCGAATACCATTCCCACGAGGCTGTTTCTTGCAACGATACAGATCATCGAGCAGAAACACATCAGGCAGAAGTGGAGTATCATCTGCACACCCGTATATCCCAGGAAATGAGACGGATCGTTGAAAGTCACGCCGTCAAAGAATATGATGCACAGCAGTGTATAGACTGCGAAACCAACAACAAACAGGAATATTTCAAACACGAACAGTCCCACAAGTTTTGATGCTACAAGCTGGGTTCGCCGCTTGACCTGTCCGCCTATAGTCTTGATAAATCCCGATGCGAAATCCGCGCAGGAGAACAGAACCGTGAAGATAGCAAGATAAAGAGCAAAAACATTTGCAGGCATCAGCGAGCCATAGCCTTCAAGTACATCGATCTTCATATCCAGCTTATCGGTCATCGACTGAATCTGATCGGCAGTAGCTTCATCCAACTCGATGTCCATAGAACTTGCTACTTCTCTGATGTCATTCATTCTGTTATACATTGCTTTGGTAGAATATACCTCAAGGAAAATGATCGCGCAGAACAGGAAGGGTATCCAGAACAGAGCTTTCATTCTGCGCATACGCGCAATATCCATTCTTATGAGATTAAGCATTGCGGGCACCTCCTGTCAGATTAAGATAGTAATCCTCCAGAGCCTCGCCCTTGACTGCAAGCTCAGATACGGCAAGTCCGCTCGTAACGAGTGCGGTATTGATCTCTGCGCTGCGCTCAGTCTGACCGTTAACGTGTATAAGGCTCTCATTGACGATCTGGAAAGGCACGCCCATTTTTTCAAGTATCGGTGCAGCCTGCTGAGAAGCATTGTATACTGTGATCTCCAGTCTGTCGGAGCAGCGGTTGCGGAGTTCCTCTGCCGAGAGTTCCTGTATCAGCTCACCGTTGTTGATGATACCGTAGTGAGTTGCGATCCTTGACAGCTCATCGAGAATATGGCTCGAGATGAGGATCGTGATGCCGCGCTCTGTAGCAAGGCGGTGGATAGTATCTCTGACCTCAACTATACCCTGAGGGTCAAGTCCGTTGATAGGCTCGTCAAGCACCATGAGTTCGGGTTCACCTACCAGTGCAAGAGCGATACCGAGACGCTGACGCATACCAAGCGAGAACTTGCCGGCTTTCTTTTTGCCTGTGTCGGCAAGACCGACCAGTGTCAGAAGATCCATGATATAGTTTTTATCATAGCGTCCCATGGCAAGTGTTTTGAGCTTCATGTTGTCATATGCTGTCATCGTGGGATAAATACCGGGAGCTTCGATAAGCGCACCTACCTTGCCCCTGACTTTTGCAAGTCCCGTACCTGTCTCACCGAACAGCGTGATGCTGCCCGAAGTCGGGTTTGCAAGTCCCGTGATCATTTTCATAAACGTTGTTTTGCCTGCTCCGTTCTTACCGATGAAGCCGTAGATAGAGCCTTTTTCAAGGTGCATCGAAACCTCGTTGACTGCTTTGAACCTACGGTATTGCTTGGTAAGTCTTTCAGTCTGCAATAAAAGCTCTGCCATTTTATCTCCTCCTTTTTTATATCCGGGACGAATTCAGCAAAGCTGAATTCTGTCTTTCGGTTTGTGATTTTCATTCCTGCGACGCTGTTGCATCGGGCAGGATCTTGTTATCTGCTTCTCCTTCCCCCACCGTACACCGACAGTGTCTCTGAAAAGCACAAGTTAAATTATACAACATTCTACATCGTGTGTCAAGAATTTAACAGACTTCTTTTGTGACAGTTTTCTGAAAATTATCCTTGACAATTCACGCAGAATGTATTATAATAAGATGTATATTGGAAACGCTGTGACGGAATTATCCACGGAAGATGAGCGCAGAGAGGGGACGGTCGGTGTAAGTCCCTGTCGGAAAACGTGGTGGCTGCCCTGAGCATCGCTGTGAAAACAGCGGCGTATCCCCTGCGTTAAAGGGTCTGAGCGGCAGAGGTGTATGCTTCTGCAATTTGGGTGGTAACACGGAGTAATGCGCTTCGTCCCATAGTGATGGGACGGGGCTTTTTTTGTCGGAGGAGCTATGGGAAACATCTACAGCATAAACGGTCCTCAGCCGCCCGATGAGTGGCTGAGTATGTCCAACGGCACTACTTCCGCGTTCATAGACCTGATGGCTCTTGCGGCAGGTGTCCTTGCAGGAAATGACGGCGAACGTCTGCTGGCGGTTTGTATCGCCGAAGAGGATCAGTCGGTAAGAGGTATCGGCACTGTCGGATTCGAACTTTCCGAACTCCCGTGGGACAAAGACAGATTTGAAGAACAGAGATCATTCATGCTGAGAGTTACCGAAGCGGCTGCTTCGGGCCTCGGGAGCGAATGTCTCGGTTACGTACCCGACCTCGGATTTCTGAAACCGTGCTTCGACAAATTTGCCTTGATGCTCGAAAAAATGACAGCTGATGACATCAACCCTGACGCTGCCGAAGAACGCCGCGCAGAAGCAGAAGACAGTGATCCCGAGCGGTGCGGATTTCCACGCTGTGAGAAGCACGGGGTATATCTCACTTGCTTCGGATGCGTGATCTGCAACGGAGAATAATATCGGGGGTACGGAAATGGATAAGTACGAATGTCCAGTGTGCGGATGTCTCACGCTTGAGGAAGAAGGCGGATATGATATCTGTCCCGTTTGTTTCTGGGAGGATGACGGAGACCGGGATCCCCACAGTGAAAACGGTGCAAACGAGGGTCTGACGATCATTCAGGCGCGTGAGAACTTTCTAAGATTCGGTGCATTCCTTGAAAAATTCAAGGATAAGACACGCAAACCAAACGAGTCCGAAATATCGGACAGTTATTTAATCCTTATAAACAACGAGCCGGCTTTTTACGAGCACGGATAAAAACCGCTTACATCTGCAACAGTGTTGCAGATGTGAAAAAATCAAATCAGAAGACAGGCGAAGGCATACCCTGAGCCATCACGGGATTAAAAGGAACCCGCGCACTGAAATGAAAAGCACGGACAAACTTTCTGCCCGTCGCAGAAATGAAAAGATCAAACCTAAAGACAGGCGAAGGCAAAGCCTGAGCCGTCACGGAATTAAAACAGGAGGAATGTAAAATGAAATGGATGGGTCTGAACGAGTTAAGAGAATCTTACCTCAAATTCTTTGAAAGCAAGGGGCATCTGCGCATCAAGAGCTTCCCGCTCGTACCGCAGAACGACAACAGCCTGCTGCTCATAAATGCAGGTATGGCTCCCCTGAAGCCTTACTTCACAGGTCAGGATGTACCGCCCTGCGTGAGAATGGCTGACTGTCAGAAGTGTATCAGAACAGGCGATATCGAGAACGTAGGTATCACTGCGCGTCACGGTACCTTCTTCGAGATGTTGGGCAACTGGAGCTTCGGCGAGTACTTCAAGAAGGAAGCCATCGCCTGGGCATGGGAGTACGTTACCAAGGTGCTGGAGATCCCCGAGGACAGACTGTACGTGTCCGTATATGAAGATGACGATGAAGCCGAGAAGATCTGGCACGAGCAGGAGGGACTGCCTCTTGACAGGATCTTCCGCATGGGCAAGGATGACAACTTCTGGGAGGCAGGAATCGACGGTCCCTGCGGCCCCTGCTCCGAGATCTACTATGACCGCGGCGAAGAGTACGGCTGCGGCAAGCCCGACTGTACCGTGGGCTGCGACTGCGACAGATACATGGAGTTCTGGAACCTGGTATTCACCCAGTTCGAGCGCCACGAGGACGGCACCTACACCGAACTGAAGCAGAAGAACATCGACACAGGTATGGGTCTTGAGCGTATCGCTGCCATGATGCAGGGCGTTGACTCTATCTTCGATGTTGATACTATCAAGGCTATCCGCGACCACGTTTGCTCCATCGCAGGCGTTGAGTACGGCAAGGAGCACAAGAAGGACGTTTCCGTCCGTGTTATCACCGACCACATTCGCTCGGTAACATTCATGGCTTCCGACGGTATCCTTCCCTCCAACGAGGGCAGAGGCTACGTAATGCGCCGCCTTATCAGAAGAGCTGTACGTCACGGCAAGCTGCTGGGCATCGACAAGCCTTTCCTGAAAGACATCGTAAAGACTGTAGTTGACAACTCCAAGGGCGAGTACACCGAGCTTGAGGAGAAGTATGACTACATCGTTAAGCTGCTGGCTACCGAGGAGCAGAACTTCAACAACACTATCGACAAGGGCATGAAGCTCCTTGACGAGTACGTTGAACAGATGAAGGCAGAGGGCAAGACCGTCCTTGACGGCGAGAGCTGCTTCAAGCTTTCCGATACCCACGGCTTCCCTATCGACCTCACCCGCGAGATCCTGGAAGAAAAGGGCTTCTCCTGCGATGAAGAAGGCTACCGCGCAGCTTACGAAAAACAGCGCGAGACTGCACGTATCGCACGCGGCGGCTCAAAGTATATGGGTGCTGACGATACCGTCTTCCTGAAAATGGACAAGACCTTCCACACCGAGTTCACAGGCTACGGCAAGCTTGAGGATGACAGCAAGATCGCTTACATCGCTACTGAGGACGAGCTTGTTGAGAACGCAGGCTGCGATGACAATATCTATTATATAGTATCGGGTCAGACACCTTTCTATGCCGAGAGCGGCGGACAGGTAGGCGACAAGGGCTTCATCACCACTGCAAGCGGCAAGGCTCAGGTGCTGGACGTTATGAAGGTCACCGCCGGCAAATTCGCTCACAAGGTAAAGGTAGTAGAGGGCGGTATAGCTGTCGGTCAGGATGCGCATTTTGCAGTTGACAGAGAGAACCGCGAGAATATCATGCGCAATCACAGCGCGGCTCACCTGCTCCAGGCTGCACTCCGCAAGGTACTGGGCGACCACGTACATCAGGCAGGTCAGCTGGTCGATGCTGACAGAGTTCGTTTCGATTTCAGCCACTTCGAGGGTATGACCGAGGAGCAGAAGGCAAAGGTCGAGGCTCTCGTAAACCAGGATATCCTCAAGGCTCTGAAGGTCACTGTCAAGGAAATGCCTATCGAGGAAGCCAAGAAGCTGGGCGCTATGGCTCTGTTCGGTGAGAAGTACGGCGCTACTGTCCGTGTAGTAACTATGGGCGAGGACGATGAGACCGTATCTATCGAATTCTGCGGCGGTACTCATGTTTCCAACACTGCTAACATCGGTCTGTTCAAGATCGTCTCCGAGAGCTCTGTAGCTTCGGGTGTAAGACGTATCGAGGCTGTTACCGGAAACGGCGTACTTGCGCTGATCGCTGCACAGCAGGCACAGCTTGCCGAGGCTGCTTCCGTTCTCAAGGTGCAGAACTCCGCCGAGCTCGTAAACCGCTGCAAGACCGTTATGGCTGACATCAAGGCCGTTGAGAAGGAGCGCGACTCCCTGCGTTCCGAGCTTGCAAATATGCGTTCCAAGTCCATACTTGAAAACGCTGTTGATGTTAACGGCGTAAGAGTTGCCACCGCAGAGCTCGACGGCATCAAGCCTGATGTGCTCCGCAAGATGACAGATGAGATCAAGGCTCAGAACGACGATATAATCATCATCCTCGCAGGCAAGGACGGCGGAAAGGGCAATCTGGCTGTTGCCTGCGGCAAGGACGCTCTCGCCAAGGGTGCTCACGCAGGAAAGATCGTCGGCAAGATAGCTGCTCTCACAGGCGGTAAGGGCGGCGGACGTCCCGACAGCGCTATGGCAGGTATCGGCGACACCGCAAAGATCGGCGATGCTCTCGGCCAGGCTGTTACGGTCGTTTCCGAATTCGTAAAGTAATGGCTGTCAGAAAGATAGAAGTTCTGCCCTACGACCCTGCATGGGCAAAGGCATTCGAGGACATAAAGGCCGAGCTCAGCAATGCGCTCGGCAGTCTGTCCTTACGGATAGAACACGTAGGGAGCACCTCGGTAAAAGGGCTCTCGGCAAAACCTGTCATCGACATTGATGTGGTCATCGCTGACCGCTCGGTGCTGGGCGAGGTGATAAAGGCTCTCGGCAGTATCGGTTATTACCACGAAGGCGATCTCGGCATTACAGGGCGGGAAGCTTTCGGCTACGAGGGCAAGGAGCATCTGATGCAGCATCACCTGTATGTCTGCGCGAAGGACTCCGAGGAACTGCACAGACATCTTGCTTTCCGTGACCGTCTGCGGTCGCATCCCGAGGAAGTCGAAGAGTACAGCCGCATCAAGGAGGAGGGCGCAAGGCTCTGTCCGAATGACATTGACGGGTATATAAAATACAAATCGCCGTTTATAGAACGGATATACAAGGAAATAAAAGTTTAACGGAAAAACGGTATCTCTCCCCCGCAGGGGGAGAAACAGAATAGGAGGATCTAATTATGGAAGATTGTCTGTTTTGCAAAATAATCAAGGGTGAGATCCCCTCGGCTAAGGTCTATGAGGACGAGCTCTGCTATGCTTTCAAGGACATAGCTCCCACTGCTCCCACTCACATTCTCGTTATCCCCAAGGAGCACATCTCCAAGCTTGACGAGATCACCCCCGAGAACAGCGCTGTTATCGCGCATATTTACGAGGTCATCGCAAAGCTTGCCAAGGAGCTTGACCTCAAGGACGGCTTCAGAGTAGTCTCCAACTGCGGCGAGAGCGCAGGTCAGAGCGTATTCCACATACACTTCCACCTGTTAGCAGGCAGACCCTTCGCTTGGCCCGCCGGTTAGTTTTAATTCCCCTACCCACGAACCATAGTGCAGAGCCGGACAATGGTCTGCCCTCCCCGGAGGGGAGGGGGACGGATTTGGTTTGAGCTTATAATTTGCACCTGACGGAACCTTGTAAGTGAGGCTCATATGCACGTTTGGATATAAGGAGAAAAAAGCTATGTCAAACCCGACCAAAAAGCTAAAGCGTCTGCGGATACTGTTTATTGTTTTACTGCTTCTGCTGATTGGCTTTATTGTTTTCTGTTTGGTATGTAAGAATCTGGTATTCGTTCTGCGAAATTCCGATGAGCTTGATACTGTACTTGAAAAAATCGGTGGGGATAACCGGCTGAGCTTTACCTATTACGGCTCCGAGTTAAAGATAGACGATGCTGACCGAAACGAGATCGACGCGCAAGACGTTGACAAAGAGCTTTTGACGGCTGTTCGGGAGCTTTTCAAGACGGAGCGCGTTTCCTATATCGGGTGGAGCGTTCCGGGGAAGCTCTGGCCGCAGGTATATGTCGGGCTAAAGTCAAAGGGCGACAGTTCGGAATATTTGGTTTACTGCAAGGATGAAAGCGAGCTTCCCGACTATTCAAATAATCAGCCGGCGGAGCTTCATTGGGTAGTCGGAGACTGGTACCGTGTAGTTTTCAACGGCAAGGATCCAACTATGGGAGGATAAGACCCGAAAGGAGTGTGCAGAGCATGACACGCAAGGCGGCTTGGAGCGGGCTTTCGTTTCTTGCGGGAACATTCCTGTTCTGCACTGTCGGGCAATATCATTTCACGGTATACGCATTATCGGCTGCACTGCTGTGCGTGACCGCCGTGATACTATCCAAAAAATACCGGGTGTATGCAGCCGCTGCGGGCGTGTCCGTTCTGTGCGGACTTTCCTGTGCAAAGGCATACGCCCTTTTGCATATCTCCCCTGCTCTCGAACTTGACGGTAAGACCGTCACCATGAGCGGTACTGTCACCGATCAGAAATACATGGGCAGCGAGAAATGGGCACTTACTGTAAAAGGCAAGGCAGACGGTGTCAGCTGCACCGTTATATTCTACACGGACCGAAACTGTGAAAGTTATGACGATATCGTCATAACGGGCAAAGTCTCAGCCATGAAGGACACCGCTGCTTTTGACTCGAAGACCTACTATCTTCCAAAGGGTATATACCTCAGCGGACAGGCTGATACGGTCATACTCACAGGCAGCCAAAGCTCCCCGTTCATGAGGACGATGTCCGGGCTGAGAAGTTATACCCGACAGTGTATATACGCAAGCACGGGCAGGGACTCGGCTTCCTTTCTTGAAGCACTTATCTGCGGCGACAAATCTGACATGGAGGACATTACCAAGACCAAGCTCTACCGCAGCGGAGTCGGGCATATGTTCGCTGTTTCGGGCACTCACATAGCAATAGTTGTAATGTTCATGAGCGCCGTTTTCTCGCTTTTTATTCGCAGCGCAAGGATCAGGACTGCCTTGCTTTGTCTGACCGTACTGGCGTTTGCGGCGTTCGGAGGGTTCTCCCCTTCACTGACAAGAGCCTCCGTGATGGCAGTGCTCGTATGCTGTTCATCAGTCGCAGGCAGGCGCACAGACAACCTGAGTTCGTTGGGCATATGTTCTGTACTGATGTGCGGAACTCAGCCTTTCTGCTGTGTTTCGGCATCGTTTATCGGATCATTCACCGCCTGCTTCGCTATAGGCACCGTTGCCCCGAAGCTTAACGCCAGGCTCAAAGGCAAAAGGCTGAGCTTCATCACCGTTCCGCTGATCGACACCCTTGTGATACTCACGGTAGTCATGCCGTTCCAGCTGATACTTTTCCCCTCGGTATCACTTATTGCACCGATTTCAGGCCTGCTGATCGTACCTCTCTGCTCGGCTGCACTTATGTTTACCGTCCTCGCTATGCTGACGGGCGGTGTTTCACCCGTATCTCACCTGTGCTTTATGCTTGCAGATATCACAGCAAGAGCAGTACTCAAACTCAATGACTTCTTTGCTTCCCTCGATTTTGCAGCCATAGGCACCCGCAGTACGGTTCTTATACTCATCGGTGCGGCTGTTATGGGCGGTGCTCTGTGCTATGCTGTGATCGGCGGAAAACTGAGGACTTTCGTCCTGTGTTCGGTGGGAACGTTCATAGGTATGTGGTCTGTGCAGACAGTGAGTGACGCTGTCTCAAAAGACGATCTGCGGCTGAAATTCTTTTCCAACGGTCAGGGCCTCGTTGCGGTGATCTCATCTCAGGGCGAATGCACCGTGCTTGATCTCGACGCAAGAGCAAGATACAGCTATGCCGTTCAGCAGTACATCTCCGAAAACAGCATACGCCGCGTGCGAAACGTCTTTATGACGGGCGACCTCGGCTTCATGCAGTACAGATATACAATCTATCCCCTGCCCGAAAGGATCTACAGCGAGTTCAGTGAAGACGACGGACTGTTCACAGTCGGAATGACCGCCGAACTCAGAGGGTGCAGCCTTACCCGAACCGATAAAGGCTTTGACCTTACGGTGAACGGCAGGACATATTCCATTACCAAGAAACAGATAACTCTCCCCGACGGAGGATATCTACCATCGGAGGAGCTTGTGAAATATCCGGAGCTGAATCTGGGATCTGATGACTGACAGATCCCTTTTCAGCTAACGAACCCACCATAAAAAGAGGTGACACTTATGCCGGCACTATCGGGTACCGACGCTATGAAAAAACTGAAAGCAGAGGGTGCCGCAAGCCTTTACTATCTCTACGGTCAGGATACGGGTGCTCTTGAAAGTTTTGTCAAGACCCTGCTTTCAAAGCTATGCCCCAAGGATGACCGTACCATGAATCTCCACCGTTTTGACGGTAAAGCTCCTGACATCGCTGCCATAGCCGATGCCTGCGAGATGCTGCCCATGTTTGCTCAGCGTGTTGTAGTTACGATCAACGACCTGAATATGGATTCTCTCGTCAAGGCTGACGGCGATGACCTCAGAAAGATCCTCTCCGATCTGCCCGAGACCACAACCGTTGTGATCTATGCCACCGCAGTCGATCTTTACAAGAACAAACGCTCCCTGACCGACAAGAACAAACGCTTTGCGGACTTCTGCGCCAAGCAGGGCATAAGCTGCGAGTTCGGATACAAACGTGTCTTCGAGCTCGGCAAAAACATAATGGCTGCTTTTGAGAAAGAAGGCTGCTCCATAACCAAGTTCGATGCCGAGTATCTCGCCGAGTGCTGCCTCAGCGATACCGCCTCTATCCGAAAAGAGATCGAAAAGCTTACCTCGTATGCCCCCAACAGACAGATCACCCGTGAGGATATCGATGCTCTGTGTATCAAAAGGGTGGAATCTGACGGCTTCTCCCTTGCAATAAATATACTCAAAGCCAATTCTGCTATGGTATTCAACCGCATCCGCGAGCTTTCCGATCAGAATCTTGAAGCCTTTGAGATCCTCGGTGCGATCAGTTTCTCACTCAACGATATCTACCGTGCAAGGCTCGCGCTTTCTTCGGGGCGCTCACAGACTTCCGTCTGCGAGGATTTCAAATACCCCAAAAACAGAGAGTTCGCAGTGAAAAACGCCTTCAACGAGTGTCAGAATATACCCATAGCACGCATCAGAAAGACGATAGCCATCTTCTCGGATGCCGACCTTGCTCTGAAAACACGTTCTCAGGGCAAAAAGAGCGATCTGCTCACCCTTGAAGAGGCTGCTGCCAAGGCTATGACGCTTCGTGTTTGATTTGTGTAAGGCAGATGAAATTTTCGCTGACAGCGTGTTTCCTTGTAAAAAGGATTGACAAGGTGATTTTCTTCGGGTATAATAATACTGTCGGAAAAAACGGCATATTATTTGAGAAGGAAGACAATACATAGTAAGAAGAAGGACAAACAGAACTTATCTTCAGAAGACTATATCAAGGAGGTATTTTTATGGCTCTCAATAATGAAAGACGTACCTTCGGCGTGAACCCTGCGATCTCGCGTGTCAACAATTTTGATGACGCATTTGCATCGCAGAACGTTTCCAGCTATGCAGGAGTGTACGCAAAGATCGCTTATTTTCTCGCTCTGGTACTGCTCGGTGTAGGTGCATTCTTCTATATGCACAGCTACTTCGGCTCACAGGGCTACAGCTTCACTCAGATCGCAGAAGGCTACGTTGTTTACTCAAACGAAGTGACCATCATGACAGGTGCATGGATCATCACTCTTATTGTCGGATTAGTGGCAGCGTTTGTTCCCTCAACGATCCCCGTAACAGGCAGTATCTACTGCGCAGGCATGGGTTACTGCATCACACTGACTTCGTTCATCTATGCTGCACAGTACAGCGGCATCGTAGTTGAGGCTCTGGTTCTTACCGTACTCATCATCGCTGTTATGGCTTTCCTGTACTACAGCGGTATCGTTCATGTAGGTGAGCGTTTCAAGACTGTGGTCTACACAGCACTGATCGTATCCGTTATAGGATCACTGATCTTTTTCCTTCTGTACAAACTTGCTCCCGACAGTGCGATCGTTTCTTCCATCACTACGATCCAGAACGGTCCTGTAGGCATCCTGCTCGCTGCACTCGGAGTTGTACTCGGTGCCTGCCTGCTCCTCATCGACTTTGAGACCATCGCAGAAGCTGTTCAGAACGGCGTAAACAAGAAGTACGAGTGGTACTGCGGTTACAGCCTGATGCTCAGCGTCATCTATATCTACCTGAGAGTCCTGATCCTCCTTTCGAGGATCCAGAACAGCAAGAGATGATCCGATAACACAAAAGACCGATCAGAACGATCGGTCTTTTTTCGTCATTTTTTCTTTTTGAACGCCCTGCAAAGATCGGTCAGCGGACAAGCGTCACACCGCTCGCCCCGAGCCTTACAGACTTCCCTTCCGAAAAGCACCAGCCTGTGACAGAGATCGCTTGAACGCTCGGCAGGTACTGTCTTCCAGAGGTCTGCCTCCACTTTTGCAGGCTCGGTATTGTCCGTCAGGCCCAGCCTGCCCGTAATGCGGATGCAGTGGGTGTCGGTGACTACCGCAGGCTTGTGGTGTACGTCCCCCATAATGAGATTTGCGGTCTTACGCCCAATACCCGGCAGAGTTGTCAGCTCATCGAGAGTATCGGGGATCCTGCCGCCGAAACGGTCGCGTATAGCCTGACACATTTCGACTATCGACTTTGCCTTTGTCTTGTACAGTCCGCAGGGACGCACGATCTCTTCGATATCGGCGACATCCGCATCGGCAAAATCGTTGATGCTTTTGTATTTTGCAAAAAGCTCCTTCGTGACGATGTTCACACGCTCGTCAGTACATTGAGCCGAAAGCCTGCCTGCGATCATCAGCTCATGGGGCTGACGGTACTCAAGAGAGCAGATGGCATCGGGATATTTTTCTTCGAGCCTGTCGCAAACGAGAACGGCTTTTTCTTTTTTGGTCATGGTTGATCTCTCCCTTTTTAAGCACGGTCACAGCCTTCTCTGCAAGTGTACCATGCAGCGGATCACGTTTTAATAATTATATCAGATCCGCCTTTCCGTGTCAAGTCAGCGCCTCTTAAGCTGCGCAGATACGCGCTTTGCAGATTTTAATGATTGGTTAATAAATCCCGTGCTATAATGTAATCACAGTAAGGAACACGAAACAAAGAAAGGATAAGTGATCAGAATGACAAATAATGAATTTGCAAGAAAGATCTCCGAGGCAACAGGGATCGATAACGACAAAAGTCTCCTCGTTCTGGAGACATTATCTGACAAGAACGTCTTCTCCCAAAAGGAGCAGAAAAACATCGCCGAAGAAATAAGCGCAGCAATTGGCTGCGATACCGAAAAAGGCGAAGAGATAAGATACAACATGATGCAGATCCTCAGTGCAGAGATCAAAAAACAGTCAAAGGCACTGCTCATCGCAAGCGGTGCAGTGATCGGAACACTGATGATCCTCAAGATATTCAAGAACAAGGAGAAGTAAGCTATGTTTTTCAGAATACTCAAAAAAGACCTGAAGCGCAAGAAGACGATGAACATAATACTCCTTCTGTTCATCATTATATCGTCTATGTTCGCTTCCTCAAGCGTCAACAACATAGTCTCGGTAATCAACGGCATCGACTACTACTTTGAAAAAGCAGGAGTGCCAGATTATGCGATCCTCGCTATGAACCGCAACGGTGAGGATACGATCTCTCCGATGCTCAATTCGGCAGAAACAGTAAAGAGCTACCGCAAGGAACCGCTCTACTACAACAACCGCAGCTGTTTTACCCTCAACGGCAGCAAGAATCTTGATTTTTCAAACGCTTCAATGGTAATGTCGATCGACAGAGCCAAGCTCAACTTCTTCACCATAGACAACAAGAAGCTTGAAAGCGTTGAAAAAGGCAAGGTGTATGTCTCGGCAAAGACCTATTACAACTCAGATCTGAAAGAGGGCGACGTACTTGAAATCAGGGTCGGAGAAGCAAGCTTCCGCTTTGAAGTTGCAGGACTTGTCAAGGATGCACTGCTGGGCTCCAACTTTATGAGCAACCCAAGATTTATCCTCAACGAAGAAGACTTCAAGTTATACGAAAACGATCCCTCCACCAAAAACTATGAAGGCGGCATCTTCTACATTGACACCGATCAGCCCAACAGCATCAAGAATGCTATCACCGAAAACAGCACAATACTTTTCGACGGTGACAAAGACATGATGCACTCGACCTACATAATGGAGATCATCGTTGCAGCAATGATGATGATCGTGGGCATTTTCCTGATACTTATTTCCTTCGTGGTGCTCAGATTCACCATCCGCTTCACGCTTACCGAAGAATTCAGAGAGATTGGCGTTATGAAGGCTATCGGCATCAAGAACAGAGCGATCAGAAAGCTCTACCTCACCAAGTATCTCGGCATATCTGTAGTCGGAGCGGTTATAGGTTACTTCTTCAGCATCCCCTTCGGCAATATGATGCTGCAGAGCGCCACACAGACAATGGTACTCGGCAACGACAGCAACGTCATGGTAGGTGCGATAAGCTCCGCAGCAGTAGTTGTGATAATCCTGCTGTTCTGCTACGGCTGCACAAGACGTGTAAAGAAACTCTCTCCGATAGACGCTGTAAGAAGCGGTCAGACAGGCGAACGTTTCCGCAAGAGAAGCGTTATGAACCTTAACAAGAGCCGTCTCGGCGCACAGAGCTTCCTTCCCGTTAATGACGTTATCTCGACTCCCAAGCAGTCGGCCATCATCACGCTGATCTTCACCGTCTGCCTGATGATGATAATGATACTCGCAAACACTGCAAACACGCTCAAAAGCGAAAAGATACTGTTCCTGTTCGGCGTTACCGAATCGGATCTCTACGTCAACGAACAGTCATACACTATGGATATTATGGGCGGCGTAAAGACTATCGATGAAGCAAATGCTGATGTAACAAAGATACTTGCCGACAACGGTATGCCCGCCAAGGTACACTTCGAGGCTTGGTTCCAGGTTCCCACAGAGGCTAACGGCGTAAAGGAGAACGTTCCCTATCTCTACTGCTCCGACACCAGGTGCTCCGATTACGTATACGAAAAAGGCACCGCTCCACAGAACAGATATGAGATAGCCTTTACACCCCAGATGGCTAAAAAATTCAAAGTGGACATAGGCGACAAAGTAAATCTCAAGATAAAGGGCAAGACAGAAGAATATCTCATTACAGCGATCTTCCAGAACATGGATCAGATGGGAACAGTGTGCAGGCTGCATGAGGATGTCGAACTCAATGACTGCGATATGTCCTCCGCATTCCCCTTCCAGATAGATTTTGAAGATCATCCCGATGAAAAGACGATCAAAGACCGCAAGGAAAAAATCAAGGAGTTATTCAACACCACCGAGGTATATGACGTTCAGGAGTTTTGTCAGGATATGACAGGTGTTGCTGACACTATCACAGCTGTCAAGGATCTTGTACTCATCATCTCTATCGTGATAATCGTTATGATCGCGGTGCTGATCGAGAGATCGTTCATCACAAAGGAGAAGTCCGAGATCGCACTGATGAAGGCTCTCGGCTTCAAGGACAGGGCGATAATCAAACAGCACGCAGCAAGATTTGCAATCTGCGCAGTATTCGCAGGTATCTTCTCAGCGGCGCTCTGCCTGCCATTTACCAAACTTGTCATAGATCCGATCTTCGGTATAATGGGCGCATCCGAGGGCGTTGAATACCTCATCAAGCCTGTTGAAGTATTTGTGATCTACCCCATTGTTATACTTGCATCGGCTGTAGCAGGTGCGGCTCTCACTGCATTCTACACCAAGACGATCAAGGCATCGGATACATCCAACATAGAGTGATTTTGCAGGGCGAAGGTTTTCCTCCGCCGCAGAATAAAGAACAAAGGAGTTAACTACAATGAATACAATTCTCGAAGTCAAGGATCTTTGCAAGACCTACATCATAAACAAGAGACAGAACAACGTACTGAAGAACGTGAACTTCTCCATAAACGAGGGTGAGATGGTAGCTGTCATGGGACCTTCGGGTTCGGGCAAGTCCACTCTGCTCTACACTGTTTCGGGTATGGATCAGCTTACCTCGGGAGAGGTAAGCTTCTGCGGAAAGAAAATGGCTGACCTTAAAAACGATGAGCTTGCAGAACTCAGGCTCAACGATATGGGCTTCATCTTTCAGCAGATGTATATGCTGAAAAATCTTACGGTACTTGACAACATAATCCTTCCTGCGGTACAATCTAAGAAGAACACCTCATCCCGCAGTGAGACTGCCGAGCGCGGCCGCAAGCTGATGAACAAGCTGGGCATCAATGACATTGCAGACAATGACATCAATGAGGTATCGGGCGGTCAGCTCCAGAGAGCGTGCATCTGCCGCAGCATGATCAACTCCCCCAAGATGCTCTTTGCCGATGAGCCAACAGGCGCTCTGAACAGGACATCTTCCGAGGAAGTTACCGAGGAGCTCACCAAGCTCAACGCTGAGGGAACCACCATCATGCTCGTGACCCACGATTCCCGTGTTGCCGCAAAATGCGACAGAGTCCTCTATATAGTTGACGGAAACATAAAAGAGGAGTATAATTTAGGTAAGTATGACGGTCCTCAGTCGATTCGTGACCGTGAGCGCAAGCTCTCTACCTGGCTCATGGACATGGGCTGGTAGTCTTAGCGCAGACGGCGCAAATCCCCCACCTTCGAAGCTTGATTTGAGCTTTTCTCTTGGAGAATCCCTCCCCGCAGGGGAGGGGGAAAGGTTGCACAAAGCTCTTACTGTGTACCTGACGGAACCTATTAAGTGGGTCAACGCTATTTGAAGTTGGCAGGCACACGAATTCCCCACCCTCGAAGCTTGATGTGAGCTTTTTCAATTGGAGAATCCCTCCCCATCGAGGATGAGGAAAGTTTGGCTAAGAGCGTAATATATGCCCTGTACGGCAGTCCACCCCGTAGGGAAAGGAAAACCGGTACAGTGCTGAATAATCATCTGGAATGAAACATATACGGACATACGGATACGGAATAAAAGGCTGAAAATTATGAGGAAAAACAAGGTGAGTACAGCATACATACTTCTGAAAATACTGATGATCGTTCTGATCGTATTTTTCCTGAGCGATGCGGTCATGCAGTTTATTTCATACTCATTCTACAAAGGAGACAGACAACTCAAAAACGTGACCTTCACCCCCGAGGAGATAAAGATAAACGACTCCCTTTACGGTTACGGCTGCGGTCTTGACAAAGACTCTGACAAGGTGATCCTTTTCTTCGGCGGCTCGATGTACATCGCTTACAACTCCGCAGGGATGTACGGCGGATATTTTGAATGTCCTTTTCTGTCAGTGGATTATTACGGCACACAGAAGAGTAAAGGAAAAATGAATCGTGCGACAATGCAGCAGTCAGCCGAGGAGCTTTATGACTATGCAAAAGCCATGTACCCGAACAGAGACATATACATTTTCGGGCACAGCTACGGCTGCGGTATGGCAGCTTATCTTGCAAGCATAAGAGAATGCAGTCATCTTGTACTGGCCTCGGGATACCGCACCTGTGCGGATCTTTACAACAAGATCATACCGATCTTTCACGGACCGCTTCAGGTATTCATAAAGAACAACATCCGTGTTGATGAATATGCAGAGCATACTTTCTGCCCCGTGACGGTCATCGGATCGGATGCCGACAAGACGCTGAGCGCCGATACCCAGAAGAAACTTGCATCCCTTTACGAAAATTCCGAATGCAGAATCTTTGAAGGTATCGCTCATGAAGATTACTTTGTCAATGACGAAGTCATCGGATACATTAAAGAGCAAGTTCTGACACCGAGGAGTGGATCATAATGATAGACATACTTATATGCGAAGATAATCCCGATCTTTCGCAGCTGCTGTGCGACTTTCTGCGAGCGGAGGGTTACACCGTCAGCTGTGCCGACAGCGGAGAAAAAGCCTTGACCCTGTTTGAAAAATACGGGGCAAGGCTTCTTCTGCTTGATATAATGCTGCCGGGAATGGACGGATTTGCCGTCTGTGAGAGGGTACGCAAGCAGAGCGATGTGCCTATATTCATCCTAAGTGCCAAGACCGAGAAGAACGACAAGCTGAACGGGCTCATCACAGGTGCCGATGATTATCTTGAGAAGCCCTATGATATTGATCTGCTGATCGCCAAGATCGCAGGACTATTCAGACGGCGTTACTCGCTGGACGAACTAAAATCGGGTGACATGGTGCTCAACCGCGCCGAGAAGTCTGTCACACTCAAAGGCAATCCCCTCGAAATGACCGCCAAGGAGTTTGATCTTCTTCTCCTGCTTATAGAAAACACAGGCAAGACGCTTACCAAAGAGTATATCTTTTCATACATATGGGGCAGTGATTCGGAATCAGAGCAGCAGACACTTACGGTACACATCAAACGTCTGCGCGAGAAGATCGAGCCTGATCCCAAGAAGCCAACGCATATTCAGACTGTTTGGGGAGTGGGGTATAAGTACGTATGAAAGGTTACAACAAAGTGCTCTTTGCGACCCTGCTGCTTTTTGCACTGCTGTTCGCAGGCAGCAATCTGCTCATGAACTCGAAAAACAACGACAGCCAGAATATGTGCCGCGTTGAGATCGAGAGAATGTGTAACGAGATCAGCGCAGGCAAAGAACCCGATCTTTCAAAATTCAGCTATGTCACAGCATATGCTGCCGATGACGGCAGCGCCAACTTCTGGGAGACAAGGACGCCGTATTTTACACGCCGCATCGGGAACACCATCTACCGATTTGAGTATTCCCTCGGCAGCGATCCGAACAAGCACATACTGATAATGAACATCTCTGTGTTTATCGCAGCCCTGCTGACTTTCTCCGTACTGCTATATATCCGCCATCAGATCATCAAACCATTCGGTACGATGAGCAATGTCCCCCTTGAGCTAAGCCGCGGCAATCTTACGGTGCCTATCAAGGAGAACAAGAACAAGTACTTCGGAAAGTTTGTCTGGGGTACGGATATGCTCCGTGAGAAACTTGAAAAACAGCGTATCACCGAGCTTGATCTCCATAAGGAGAAACAGACCATGCTGCTTTCCATCTCCCACGATATCAAAACTCCCCTTTCGGCGATCTCTCTTTATTCCAAGGCTCTCTCAAAGGGTCTTTATACCGATCCTCATAAACTGGATGAAGTCTACAGAAGCATTGGTGATAAAGCCGCCGAGATCGAGAAATTTGTCTCAGAGCTGATACATTCTGCCGACACGGATTTCCTTGCCCTTGATGTAAATCAGGGAGAATCCTACCTTTCCGAGATCATTGACAGCATCAGAAGCTATTATACCGATAAGCTTGCTCCGCTGCACACTAAATTCAATATTGGGAATTTCGATGACTGCATTATCTCCTGTGACCGTGACCGTGCAGTGGAAGTCCTTCAGAACGTTATGGAAAATGCTGTCAAGTACGGTGACGGCAGCGAGATAAACATCAGCTTCTCGGATGAAGAAGACCACAAGCTAATAACGGTCTCAAACAGCGGCTGCACTCTCCCCGAAGAGGAAGTCCCCCACATATTCGACAGCTTCTGGCGCGGATCCAATGCGGGCAGCAAGCCGGGCAGCGGTCTGGGACTGTACATCTGCCGTCAGCTCATGATGAAAATGGAAGGCGATATCATAGCACGAACCTCTGACGGATATATGCATATCACAGCAGTATTCAGAAAAGCGTGACTCCCTGTTCAAGACACACAAAAAGCGGTATATCCCCCGAAACCGGGCAGATATACCGCTTTGATTTTTGTACCGTTATCTTTTCTCTCCCATAAAGAAGAATGCAAGAGTACCGGGCCCGGAGTGTGCGCCGATAACCGTGCCGGTGTAGGCGATTATAACCTTAGCCGAGTGACCAAGCTTCTTCTGAGCAAGGTCTGCAACAAAGTCCGCATCGCCCCAGCAGTCGCCGTGACTGATACCCAGCACCGGGTTCTTATAGCCAGCAACACGCTCTGCCATAAGATCCACAAGCTTTATAAGGCTCTGCTTTCTGCCGCGCACCTTGCCGATAGCCACCAGTCTGCCTTCATCGTCAACGTGAAGTATTGGCTTTATTCCGAGTATAGCACCTGCAACGGCAGTCGCTTTGGAGATACGTCCTCCGCGGTGCAGATATTTCAGATCATCCACCGTGAACAGATGGCAGAGGTGCAGTTTGTTGTTCTCTACCCAGTCAGCAAGTGCGTCGATATCCATACCTGCTTTTTTCTGCTCCCAGGCCTTGTATACCAGCAGACCCTGTCCTGTGGACGCACAAAGGCTGTCAACACAGATGATCTTTGCGTCGCTGTACTTTTCGGCGAGATTATCTTTTGCTATGCAGGCTGAATTAAAGCTTCCGCTGAGTCCCGAAGAAAAGCTGATGCACAGCACATCCCTGCCGGACTTTATGATCTTCTCAAAAATGCTCTCACAGGTCGCAGGTGTGAGCTGAGAAGTCTTGGTGGCTGCGCCGGCACGCATCTTCTCGTAAAAGTCATGATAATCCATATCGCCGTCAAGCATAGATTTACCATCGATCTCGAACGACATCTTCATAATAATAACACCGGTCTCTGCAACTACTTCCACGGGAAGATCGCAGGTAGAATCGGTCACGATAACATAGTCGCGCTTATTTGCCATTGAACATTCCTCCTTGAGATAAGATGTTTGCTTACTCTTATTATATCATATTACAAGGTAAATGCACAACAACATTTTTACAATTTATTCAAATCATTTTGTAAATATTGTGTGAACTCGGCTCGTCTTCTGTATCATTCAAGGTCTCTGATTCCTCAACGGTGAAGCTGTCTCCGTCTGAATCCACATTGAGAGATTTTCTCCCTCCCCCGATAAGAAACCTGCTGAGTCTTGTTTCTATCTCCGAGGTTATGAGCCGCCTTATCTCTCTGGCACCCGAACTTTTGTCCATGCTCTTTTCCGCAAGGAGAGCCGCAGCCCCATCCGTAAATCTCAGGCCGCAGCCGAGAGCAGCCGCCCTATGGGAAAGTTCCGCCAGCTGTAGCTTTGCGATCTTTTCAAGCTCATCTCTGCCGTGCTTCCGGAAAACTATCACTCCGTCGAGCCTGCCTGCAAGTTCGGGCGAGAACAGTTTCTTTACGGCATCATTCGCCGCACGGGAGAGTTCTTCATAACCTCCCCGATCTCTTGCTCCAAACCCTGCCCGATTGATGTTCTCAAAGTCAGCCATACCTGCATTTGAGGTCATTATGAGCACTGTCTCCGAAAAAGACACTTTCCTGCCCGACTTGTCTGTCAGCACGCCCTCCTCGGTGATCTGCAGCAGCAGCTCGAATATGCTTCTGTCAGCCTTCTCGATCTCGTCAAGCAGCACCACACTGTAAGGTCTTCTGCGTACCTGTTCGGTAAGCAGACCCCCGCTGTCATATCCCACATATCCGGGAGGCGCACCTATCAGCCCCGATACGCTGTGTCTCTCGCTGTATTCCGACATATCTATCCTTATAAGGGAATCCCTTCTGTTGAACAAGGCTTTCGCAAGTGCCCCCGCAAGCCTGCTCTTGCCTACACCGCTCGTTCCGATGAACAAAAAGCTCCCGACAGGTCGCCTGTCATCATGCAGACCCGACCTGCATCGTATCACCGCATCACAAAGACGGTCTATAGCCTCATCCTGCCCGATGACCTCTTTTTTCAGCCTTTCGGGCAGCGACATCATCCTCTCCGCCTCACTCCTGGAAAGCTCGGCACACTCTATACCCGTCATCCGCGAGATCACCGATCCGCAGGTCTCTCTGGTTAGCCTTATTTCTCCGCTCTTCTCTGTGATGGCAGAGAGGTACTGATCCCTGGTGATCCTGCCTGTGACATAGCCCTCAAAAGCTTCCGAGAGTTCTCTCCTGCGTGCTGAACTGTCATGACGAAGACGCTCACAGGCGCAGGCTTCATCAAGTATATCTATCGCCTTGTCCGGAAATCTTCGCTCAGGGAGATATCTCCCTGCAAGAGCTGTGATATGCCCGATAAGCTCATCAGGCACCTTGACCCCGTGGAACTGCTCGTACTTTGGCACTATCCCCCTGAGTATTCCCTCTGTGCGCTGTTCGTCGGGCTCATCCACATTTATCCGCTGGAAGCGTCTGTCCATGGCGCTGTCCTTCTCTATGGTGCGGCGGTACTCATCGGCGGTAGTCGCCCCGATGATACGCAGTTCTCCGCGGGCGAGCATCGGCTTCAGTATGTTTGCCGCATCGATGGCTCCCTCGGCACCCCCTGCGCCCATGATGTTGTGTATCTCATCTATAAAGAGGATCACATTCTCGCAGGATCCTGCCTCGTCAAGACAGGATCTCAGTCGTTCTTCAAAGTCTCCGCGGTATTTTGCCCCTGCAAGCAGCAGCGTCAGGTCAAGGGAGAATATCCTGATGCCCGAAAGCTTTGACGGTACGTCCTTTGCCGCTATCCTCGCCGCCAGACCCTCGACTATTGCAGTCTTGCCTACACCAGCGTCTCCCGTCAGGCAGGGATTGTTCTTGTTGCGCCTGCAAAGTATCTCCAGCATACGCCCGATCTCCTCTTCCCTTCCGATGACGGGATCGAACCCTTCGCACACCGATCTGACTGTCAGCTCACGTCCGTATTTTTCCAGCTGGCGAAGCCTCGGTCTGCTCTGCTCGGAAACACCTGCACTCTGCGCCGAACACTGGGTATAAAGCCTTGCAAGGCTGCATCCGAGACCCCTCAGTATCTTCACCGCAGCACAGTCCTGATCCCTCAGCATCGCCGCAAGGATATGCTCTGTACCCGTAAGAGCAGACCCTGAAGCTATCGCTCCTGCCGAGGCCGCCCTTATTACCCTTACAGATTCACCCGAAAGCTCGGAGAGCCCCGTCCTGCATGGAGTACCCCTTCCCACGCCCTGTTCGGTCAGCGCCATGACCCCCTCGGAGGTCACTCCGTTATCTTCAAGCACAGCGCAGGCTGTACATCCTCCCTCGTCCAGCATACCGATCAGTATATGTTCCGTGCCGATATAAGTGTGCCCGAGCCTCCCTGCCGCCGAAGCCGCCAGTCTCAGCACCTCTCTTGCTTTTTTGGTGAGCCTCTGTGTATCAAAACCCTTGTCGATCACCCTATGATCCTCCCTCCGCAGCGAGATCCGAAAAATCAATATGATTATTGACTTCCTTTTCCGCATTTAATCATTACAATAGATGTCTATTCACGGGACAATTTCTCCTTTCCTGCGGACGGGCAGAAAATTTCCTCGTAACACATTTTTCCCGACAGCATAAAATGTAGTATAAGGCAGCGCAAAGCGCACCTTAAATTCACTCAAAGGAGATCATACTATGAATAACTGCTACTGGTGGATCATTATCCTCGTGCTCATCATCGTTATGTTCGGCGGCGGATGCGGCTGCGGCTGCGGCAATGACAACGGCTGCGGATGCGGATGCGGCAACGGATGCGGCTGCAACTGACAGTACCGACAAAAAAGGCGGAGGGCTCAGCTCTCCGCCTTTTTGTACAATATTTCGGACTAGTTATCTTATTAACCTCAGTGCAAAATCCTTTATATATCCCGATGCCGTCACGAAGCTCTCCTCGGCAAACCCGTGACCTGCATTCTCAATGGTGTGGAACTCACAGTTTTCAAGCACATCAGCCGCTCTGAGCGAATATGATATGTTTACAAGATCATCTATGTCACCGTGCATGAGAAGCACAGGCTTCTTTATCTTTGCGAGCTTTTCGTATACATCAAGATCCCAGACATCGGATACATAACGCTTGGAAAGGTTCATAAAGCCTCCCCAGAGATCAAAACGCTCTCCCACATTGTCCAGCGATCCAAAAGTGTTGTGCATATCCTCACTTATACACAGCGCAGGATACATCAAAGCCACACCGATGATCGCATCGCCCAGTTCAGCAGCTGCAAGTGCCGATGCCATACCGCCCTGACTTGCGCCGCAAAGAATGATCTTTTCGGGATCTATGCGGTCATATCCCCTTGCCGCCTCAACGATCGCCATGATCTCATCACGCTCTGAGATCACCGACATATCAGGATTTGGGTCACTCTCATTCGGAAGATTCGGCTCGGTACCGCCGCAGAAATCAAATATGATACAGGCAAATCCCGCCTCATTCAGGACCCTTGCATATCCCTCCGTTGTAAAATGGCACTGCCCGAGTTCGTGAGAAAAAATAATGAGCGGCACCTTGCCCTCACCATCCGGAAGAAAAACCTCCCCGAATATCTTTCTGCCGCCGCAGGTACACAGTTGCTTCATATAAATACACCCCTCATGTTTTGCAATATATTTGCAAAGATAATTATATCACAACAAAAACTGCACAGCTAATCCAATATTGCGTTCTTTTTTAGTTCATCAATTTTTCATAATATTTTAAGCCTCATTTTAAGTTAATATATTATAATTATTTAAGTAAGATACCAAACAGGAGGTGCCCTTATGAAACTTCTTCTCGCCGAGGACGAGCACGAGCTCTCTAACGCTCTCTGCGCAATACTCAAACATAACAACTACTCAGTCGATGCTGTTTATGACGGTGCCGATGCCTTTTCCTACGGCAGAACAGGTGACTACGACGGCATCATCCTTGATGTTATGATGCCGAAGATGAACGGCATCGAAGTGCTGAAAAAACTCCGCGCCGAAAACATCACCTCACCCATACTGATACTCACCGCCCGCAGCGAAACTGACGATAAGATCGAAGGACTCGATGCAGGTGCCGATGACTACCTTACCAAACCCTTTTCTATGGGCGAGCTCCTCGCAAGGATCCGCGCCATGACAAGACGCAAAACGGATTATCAGCCCAACCTGCTCGAAATGGGCAACGTCACACTCAGCCGTGAGACTTTTGAGCTCAAAGGTCCTCAGGGTTCAATGAGGCTCGGCTCCAAAGAGTTCCAACTGCTGGAGATGCTTATGGTCAATAACGGCAGGCTCATCTCCACCGAACGCTTTATGGAGAAGATCTGGGGATATGACTCGGAAGCCGAGATAAGTGTGGTCTGGGTGTATATTTCATATCTGAGAAAGAAGCTCCAGCAGATAGGCGCAGATGTCGAGATCCGCGCAGCAAGGGGCGTAGGCTATTCGCTTGAGGGTAAAACAGACTGACGGAGAAACGCCATGATTAAAAAACTACAGCGCAAGTTCATACTGATAACCGCAGTGTCCCTGCTGGCTGTGCTGTCTATAGTAGTCACTGCGATAAATGTGATAAACAGTGCCCAGCTCAGACGTTCGGAAGACGAGTTGCTGGATATGATCTGTGAGAACGGCGGAAAGTTCCCCGAATTACCTCGGGACAATATGCCGCCCTTCGAGAAACGTGATCTCACAAAGCGTGAATCATTCGGCAACCGCAGAAACATGAATGAGGAAACACGCTTCCAGACACGTTTTTTTGTGGTGTACTATGACAAAAGCGGCAACTTCTCCCACAGCGATGTGAAAAATGTCGCCGCCGTTGATGAGGAATCCGCTATAGACCTTGCCTATGAAGCAAGGATGGACGACAGTGAACGCGGCATGATCGGCAATTACCGCTTTGCCAAGAAGGAGATCGAATACGGCGAGATGATAGTCTTCCTCGACTGCCGCCAGGATCTGCGCACCCGAAGCAGCTACCTGCTGATCTCGGTAGTGATATCCATAGTCAGCTGGCTGTTTGTGCTTGGGCTTATAACTCTGCTGTCACGCCGCGTGATGAAGCCTTTCATCGCAGCACAGGAAAAGCAGAAACAGTTCATAACCGATGCAGGACATGAGATCAAAACTCCTCTTGCCATAATCTCTGCCAATACCGAGGTCATAGAAATGACCTCCGAACCCAATGAGTGGACAGAGAGCATAAAGAATCAGATCAAAAGGCTCGATGGGCTCGTTAAAGATCTCGTCCGCCTTTCAAAGACCGATGAAACAGGTCTCCGACAGGAGTTCATGGAGTTTGATCTGTCTAAAGCTGTGGCGGAAAGTGCATCTGAATTTGAAGCTCCCGCACGCACCCACGAACTTGATTTCACACTGGATATTGCTGAGAATATAATGCTTGTCGGCAGCGAGAAGACCATTCGTCAGACTGTAGGCATATTCTGCGATAACGCCATAAAATACTGCGATGAAAAAGGCAGCATCTCGGTCAAGCTGAAAACTCACCATAAAGGTTCTAAGCTTTCTGTGACCAACACCTGCAAGCATCCCCCCGAGGGTGATCTCTCGCGCCTTTTCGATAGATTCTACCGCTCCGATGAGGCACGTTCAAGAAAAGGCAGCGGCGGCTACGGCATCGGTCTGTCAATAGCCAAGGCTACCGCCGATGCCCACAAGGCAAAGATATCCTGCTCCGCCGAAAACGGCTTCATAACTTTTTCGATCACTTTCAGATCATAACATTTCACCAAGCTTTCATGTTGCTTTTAGGCAAAACTAAGGTTTGGACGCTATAATGATATCAGTAAGAAGTAAAGGAGTGATGAAAATGGCATTCCAGACCGTCTTCAAGCGTGTTGAAAAGAAATACATCCTCACCGAGGATCAGTATAACGCACTCAGAAAAAAGCTCGAAGGCTACATGACCGTTGATCAGTACGGTGAGACCACGATCTGCAATATCTATTATGATACCCCCGAACATCTGCTGGTCAGACGTTCACTTGAAAAACCCATCTATAAGGAAAAGCTCCGCGTACGCAGCTACGGTACACCGAAAGCAGGCAGCACCGTCTTCGTTGAGGTCAAGAAAAAGTTCAAAGGCGTGGTGTATAAGCGCCGTGCCTCAATGAAGCTCGAACAGGCTTACGATTTCACAAGAGGCGTTCCCGTCGGCACTAAAGACCCTCAGATCGAGAACGAACTGCTCTACTTCGTAAAGTTCTATAAGGGCATCGCCCCTGCAATGTACCTCAGCTATGACCGAATCGCCATGTTCGGAAATGAGGATCCGAGCCTTCGTCTCACTTTTGATACCAACATAACCTTCCGCACTGAGGATATGCTCCTTGAAAGCGGCTCCTACGGCAGAAAACTGCTGGATAAGGGTGTCCGTATAATGGAGATAAAGATCTCCGATGCAATGCCGCTGTGGATGTCACATATGCTCGATGAGCTGAAAATATATCCGGCATCGTTTTCAAAATACGGAACAGCCTATGAAATGCTTGAGAAGGAAAAGCTGTCCGCAAGGCAGAATGATAATATCACGAAAAAGGAAAAGGTGAATAACTGTGCTTAATAATCTTTCTTCAACTTATACCCTCTCGTCCCTGACCATATCAAACGAGACCTTCGCCCTGTGCAGCGTGGTCTCACTGCTGCTGGGTCTGGTGATAAGCTTCACTTTCTGCTTCAGACAGAGAAAAAGCAAAGGCTTCATTCTCTCTCTGATGATCCTCCCCATAATGGTACAGGTAGTCATCATGATGGTTAACGGCAACGTCGGTACGGGTGTCGCAGTAATGGGCGCATTCAGTCTCGTAAGGTTCCGTTCTATCCCGGGCAATGCTATGGATATCTGCGGCATATTCCTCTCGATGGCTGTCGGCCTTGCAACAGGTACCGATAAACTCGTCCTTGCATCCGTCTTCACTGCTATTGTGTGCATCGTGGTGTTCATCTTCAATTTTGTACCGATCGGACGCAGCAGCTCAGTCAAGGAACTCCACGTCACCATACCCGAGAGCCTTGACTACAACGAGATCTTCGATGATATCTTTGAGAAATACACATCCCACTCCGAGCTGATCTCCACCAAGACCACAGGTATGGGCAGCCTCTACAAACTGACATATGAGATCACACTCAAAGACGTAAAAGACGAAAAGAAAATGATCGACGAGATACGCTGCCGCAACGGCAACCTCGAGATCAACTGCGCAAAGAAAGCCACTCCCACAGACCAGCTCTGATACATAAAAAAGCTCCCTGTTGGGAGCTTTTTTATTTCTCTTTTCAGCCTCTTCTCTGTCTGGTGACCTCATACATCATGATAGATGCCGCACAGCTCACATTGAAGGACGATGCATAGGACTTCTCATCCATAGGTATGGTACACAGCAAGTCGCAGTACTCCTTGAATGCCTTGTTGAGGCCCATCGTCTCGTTGCCTATCATCAGCATCAGCGGAACGGTCAGGTCTGCATCATAGATCGCAGTCTCGTGGTGTGCGGTGGTACCGATGACCTGAAAACCCTTGTACTTCTCTTTCAGTCCGCCGATGTATCGGTATAGTTCATCGTTATCTGCGACTCTTACCACAGGCATATTAAAGAACGAACCCATACCGGAGACTACAACATCCGGATCGTAGAGATCCACCGAATGCCCTGTCATAATGAGCATATCAGCACCCAGGGCATCGCAGGAGCGTATCATCGTGCCCAGATTGCCCTTGTTTGAAGGGCGATCAAACAGCACGATAAAGGGCTTGTCCGAAAGCTTCACGCTATCCAGCCTGTCCTCGCGCATAGCAATGACCGCCATCAGCTCCGATGTATCCTCCTTGCCGCTGAGGTCTTTCAGCAGTTCAGCCGAGAGCACAAAGTTCTCCTGAGTTCTGACCTTTGCGATCATATCCTTTGCCCAGTCCGAGAGGTGATCCTTGTCATAGATCAGCGACCTTATCTCCCACCCGTTCTTGACGGCTTCGTTCAGGCTCCTGACACCCTCCACGAGGAACTCACCGTACTTGTACCGCTTGTTGCGGTTGGTTTTCAGCACCTCGAATTTCTGATAAGTGCTGTTCTTTGAAAAAACTCTTGTTTCTTTCATATTATACTCCCTACCTTGCATCGTAACCGACTATCCTCACGGTGTAGTCATCCATGTTCATAAGCGCGTGCAGCACAGTATAATCATTGACTGCTCTTACATCAAGCTCAACGCGGTTCCTCTCCGAGCAGCTTACGCCACAGAGAGAAAACCCGCTCCGCTCGGTGACACCGCGCTCACGCATAAACGCCGTAAGCCTTGGCTCAAGCTCGGACACGCTCACCATATCGAAAAGCGCAGGCTCTTTGAACTCCCTGACAAGTTCACCGTCTTCATTGTAGATATACAGCCCCGAGGGCGAGCTGTATTCGTCACCGTCTTTGCCGCATACGAGCAGCAGTTTCTTCGGCGGATAGTATGTCACACACCACACACGCACATCAATATTTATCATGTGCCCCATGAATTCTACGCTGTTATCTCCGCGTGAAAACACGTAGATATTGTTGCCGTCAAGGTCATACAGGATGTCTCTTCTGTCATCCTCGGTGATCGGTTCCATAGGCTCATACCGTGATGATTCGATCCAGACGTATTCATTATTCTGTATCCTCGCAGTGAAGGGCTTATCCACCTTGATGACAAGCTCTCTGCCCTCAAAGGATACCCTTACTTCATTTGCTTTTCTGTCTGTGATTACCTCTGCCATTGTGTTCTCTCCTGTTGTTCTTATCTGTGTTTTATGCTGCCTATCCCGCCTAAGTTCTCACCGATGCTGTGATACATACCCGAATATATTATAGGGTCGAACTTCGCGAGGTCAACGCTGAAAGTGTCTTTGACCTCCACGCACTCATCTATCTGTATATTGACTATCCTGCAAAAGAAAGTAGTTGACTCCCCTGTCTGAACCGAGTCTTCGACTTCGCATTCATATACCCACGGGCTGTCATCAAGCACGGGAACATCCACCTTTTCACCGCATCCGACAGAGTAATGAAGTGCGTCCTTCCTGCCGTCCTTTGCAGAGTGAGTACCGAAGTAATCCATAAGCGGAAGCATCTCTCTGTTCACGAGATTGACGCTCAGTTTCCCCTCGCGTATGACGTTCTGCTTTGTGATCTTCGTGCCGAACATACTTATAACTATCAGATACTCGCTGCCCTTGTCGGTGATACTCACCCAGGTTATGGGTGCAAAATTGTGGGAACCGTCTGCATTGTTGGTGCCGATTATGAACGCAGGCTGTACGCACATAGAGAGCTGCGCTCCTACAGACCGTCTTTTCATAGCATACACCTCACTTGTAGTTTATCCCACTGAACTCCCCACTGCCGAGGTGAGTTATATCCCCCCAGCCGTGGAGACGGAAATTCACATTTTCACCGAATCGGTCATCGGTGCAGAGCGTGGCTATCGCCGTGGGCTCGGCGCTGAAACCGTTGAGCGTCACCATAGGCGAGATCCCCATAAGACGCGCCGCCATCACGCAGCTTATCCCGAAATGACAGAACAGTGCTATCGTCTTGTCGGTGTCACCCTCTCTGCGATAGATACCGCCCTCACGGACAAGTCCGTTCTCGGAAAGCAGAGCATCAAGTCCCTCAGCCGCCTCACGGTACCTGGCATACATCTCCGATCCTGCAAGTTCGGGAGCGTTGCCAAAGTTGTCCTTGTCAAAGAGCAGTGCATTATCTGTCCAGTTTTTTGGATAGATATCCCATACTACGACTTTCTCGTCCTTTACACAGTCTTTTATATGTACCTGGAACTCTCTCAGCCATTCACGGGTTTCGATATCCTGTGCGGAATGTCCGACATAATGCTTTGCTGTCTCCTGCGCCCTGCCCATTGGCGAGGCATACACTTTATCTATCCTGTATTCACGCATCAGTCGCTCAGCCAGCTTTTCAGCCTGAACGTGCCCTTTTTCCGTAAGACAGTCATGCTCGTAATCGGGTTCTCCGTGACGAATAAGCAGTATTTTCATGTAATGACCTCCGACCCGTAAAATGAAATAATAAGCACACCGTTATATACCGTCCATCCGTCTGCAGGAGGTATGCCCGAATACTGCGCTATGTTCGAAGGCATACGCGGCTGTCAGACCGTCATACGATATATCGTTTGTGCTTATTATAACAAGGATCAAGGGACGTGTCAAGCGTCCTTATTGCCGCCGTGTTCAAGCTTTACAGCGGCGCGCATATATGTAAGGTTCATGGTGAGCCATACAAGCGTTACAACTACCAGAGGCATAACACCTAACTTGAATACGAACTGTGCAAGAAGCACCAGTACAGTCAGTACCGAGCAGAGCGAATTGCTCACCCTGAAAGCCTCGTAGCCTGCCTTGTAGATCATCTGCTTCTGAGCCTCATCGCAGGAATCTAACCACTGCTTCTGAAAATTTGATTCCCATACCGATCCCTTTTTCTCGGGATTGAGTTTCTTTTCAAACTCGACTATCCTTGCGTTCAGCACTGATGCAAGTATGATGCTGACCACAAATACCGCGGGAGATATAACAGCCAGCCACTTGCCACTATCAAGCAGGAAATACTCTGCACATCCGAACAGTCCCGTTCCCAGCACAAGGGTCAGATTTGCCGCCATCAGCGGAGTGTTCGTCATCGCTTCTATGCGATCGAATGCTTCGTCATCATCGGGGTCAAGGTTTTTGGCTGCCTTTGATGCCTTGCTGTAAAGAACATATGCGACTGTAAGCATACCTGCTGCAATTACGATATGAAGTATCATCAGCACGATGCCGACTTTTTTTCCGTCAATATCATCAAATATTTCAGACAGATCTCCGCCGTCCGCAAGCTTTGCCGCTGTAAAACCGCATACCGCTCCAAGAAGCACACAAGCTGCTATCCTGATCGCCCATTTAACTTTTTTATTCATTTGTCCCGTCCTCCTCGTATTCAAACACGTCTTCCACTTTAACTCCGCAGACCTGGGCTATCTTCAGCGCCAGCGTTACCGAAGGTGAATAATCCCCTCGTTCTATCTGACTTATCGTCTGTCTCGATGTTCCAACCAGCTGACCCATCTCCGCCTGATTGACTCCGAGTCTCGCCCGCATTTCTTTCAAATGATTTTTAAGTGGCATCAGCAACAGTCTCCTTTCCGTCATTTTCATTCTTACCGCTGCCCGACAGAGCCGAGAAAGGCGAGCATCCGAAAAGGATCATCAGTGCGATAGCCAACCCGAAGTTCTTGGTGATGATACCGATCATGATGAACAGAAATATCATGCCGCCGTTGGACTTCTTATTCATCTCTGCCTTCAGGGTCTCGTAGTCGGTGATCTCATCCCCGATTATGTAATACTTCACATCGCTCCAGAAAAGGAACTCGTTCAGTTCGCGGCGGATAAGCCCCTTGAACTCCTCAAACTCTACCTCGCAGCCCTCCGCGAATGCGCTTTCAGTCAGCACAAGGACTTTCTGCTCCGAGCCGTTTATCTCTCTTGCCTCGCGGCAGAATATCATTACTGCACAGCATTCCTTCTGCTTGTTGTAGAGACCGTATACCATGCCCTTATTCTCTGCTGCGCAAAGAGCAGTCTCTCTGACTTCTTCGCCAAGCAGTGCTGTGAACCCGTCTTTTCTGATCTTTCTTGACGAGAGTGTCTTTATCTCACATCCTTTGATGTATCCGATCATGACTACCATTCCTTTCATTCTGACAACCCTGTTTTTCATAATGACAAGTTTGCATTTCACTTTGACAACTTTCTTTGTCATATGCATTGTAGCACATGACAAGGATACTTGTCAATAACATTTGCAGCGATTTGTAGGATGTCACAGTTTTTCGAACCAGACTCGAATCTAAGATGTGCAATTTGACTGTTGAAGATATCGCCGAGAGAGTAGGAGTTATTATACACCGATTTGATTACTGTTTTTAGGGAAGTCTTTTTTGAGAAGGCCTTTTTCTGACTCTTTCTAAGTCTTCTGATCTTTTTGGCAAGGGGTATCCACAGAGAAAAAGGCTTGACAAACTGTCAAGCCGAGCCATTATAAAAGGGAAAGGATACCCCTTGCCAAAAAGCGTTAAAAGTCTTTGGAAAGGGGTTTGGGGAAAAGCCTTTCTTCAGAAAGGTTTTCCCCAACAGCAGTAGACGAATCAATGCATAATATCTCCCACTCCCTCCACAATATCTCCTATCGCACGGATAGCCCGCCCGGCGCTCTTTTTCAGATCGCGCTTTTCCCTTGATGTCGCGTTTGCCACAGCGTAAGCTATCGCTCCTGCTGTGAGGCCTACCGAAATTCCTTTTGCTACCGATGAAATGCTCATATCCAACCTCCTATAAGTTCGGGAAACTCCCGTTTGATAGGAGTATTGCTCAATTATTCCGCTCTGATACAAAGCATTTTGAAAAAGTTTAAAAACAAATTAAAATAATCGTTTTCGTCATATGTGGTTCACATTTTTTACATAAATTAATCTTTACAACTATTTTGTTTTATGGTATAATAAATGTGGATAAATTTAACCTAAGGAGTTTTACACTATGGGAATGACAATGACACAGAAGATCCTCGCCGCTCACGCAGGGCTCGATGAGGTAAAAGCAGGCCAGCTCATTATGGCAGACCTCGACCTCGTCCTCGGTAATGACGTTACTTCGCCCGTTGCGATCAACGAGTTCAATAAGGCAGGCTTCGATTCGATCTTCTCTCAGGATAAGATCACTATGGTAATGGATCACTTTACCCCCAACAAGGATATCAAGGCAGCTCAGCAGTGCAAGCAGTGCCGCGATTTCGCTAAGGAGTACGGTATCAAGAATTACTTTGATGTGGGCGATATGGGTATCGAGCACGCACTTCTCCCCGAAAAAGGCCTCGTTGCCCCCGGAGACTGCGTCATCGGCGCAGACAGCCACACCTGTACCTACGGCGCACTCGGAGCTTTCTCCACAGGCGTAGGCTCAACAGATATGTGCGCAGGCATGGCTAAGGGCAAGGACTGGTTCAGAGTACCCTCCGCCATCAAGTTCAATATCACAGGCAAGCTCCCCAAGTATTCCGCAGCAAAGGACGTCATCCTGCATATTATAGGTATGATCGGCGTTGACGGCGCCCTCTACAAGAGCATGGAATTCTCGGGCGAAGGATTGAAGAACCTCACTATGGAAGACCGCCTCTGTATGGCTAATATGGCTATCGAGGCAGGCGCAAAGAACGGCATCTTCGCTGTCGATGAGGTCACCCTCGACTACATAAAGGATAAGGTCACCAAGGAGTATAAAGTATTCGAGGCAGATCCCGATGCAGAGTACGATGCAGTATATGATATCGACCTCTCGCAGATCAAGCCGACTGTCGCTTTCCCCCACCTCCCCGAAAATGCAAAGACCTTCGATCAGATCGGTGACGTGGAAATAGATCAGGTAGTCATCGGCTCCTGCACCAACGGCCGTATCGAGGATATCAGAGCCGCAGCCGAGATACTCAAGGGCAGACATATCGCCGACAGAGTACGCTGCATCGTTATCCCCGCTACCCAGAAGGTTTATCTGCAGGCAATGAAGGAAGGTCTCCTCGAGATCTTCATCAACGCAGGCTGCGCAGTATCCACACCTACCTGCGGTCCCTGCCTCGGAGGCCATATGGGCATCCTCGCCAAGGGCGAAAGAGCAGTCGCTACCACTAACAGAAACTTCGTCGGCAGAATGGGTCACCCCGAAAGCGAAGTATATCTCGCTTCTCCATATGTGGCCGCTGCATCCGCTGTAACAGGAAAGATCTCCCAGCCCTCCGAGCTGGTGTAATATACGAAAAGAGGTGAAAAGCATCATGGTCAAGCATATCATAATCTGGAATTTCAAGGAGGAACTCTCCGCCGATGAAAGAGCAGAATACTCAGCAAAGATAAAAGCAGGTCTCGAAGGACTCAAAGGAGTTATCGACGGACTCACCGATATCAAGGTTTATACCGAGCCTCTCGCATCCTCTAACGGAGACCTGATGCTTGACTCCACATTCGTTTCAAAGGAAGCCCTCGCAGGCTACCAGACAAATCCCGACCATCTTAAAGTTGCAGAAGTGGTAAGAAGCGTTACCGCACACCGCAGCTGCTTCGATATGATGATCTGACACGCCGCTAACTTATCGGAAAGGGGGTTGCGGTCATGAAGGATTACTTAAACGCTATTTTATGGGACACGATCCTCAGTCTGATAACAAAGAAATTCGGCACTAAGCTCAATGACTCCGAGCGTGAAGCCAAAGCTGAAGAGATAATCGCAGAACTGCGCGACCGCAACAGCTTTACCGTTGATATGACACAGGCGATAATCAATAAAAAAGGCATCAATGATTTCACTACCGCAAATGTCGGCGGTCAGTCTGTGTTCAAGCTTGTCAAGACAGGTATGTTCGGTAAGTTCAAAATCTGCTATTATATCACCAGAAGCAAGGATGTCATAGACGGTGCATACCTTGATAAGATCTATGACGAGCTGAGCAGACAGGCAAACGGAGAAAATGTGTTCGGAGCTCCCGATTATGTAAATAAGTAACGAAAGGACATATGTAAAATGAAGGCACACGGCATCGTTCATAAGTACGGCGATAACGTCGATACGGATGTTATCATTCCCGCAAGATATCTTAACACCGCCGATATGCAGGAGCTGGCCAAGCACTGCATGGAGGATATCGACATCGAGTTCGCATCAAGAGTAAAACAGGGGGATATCATGGTCGCTAAGGCCAACTTCGGCTGCGGCTCGTCCAGAGAACACGCTCCCGCTTCTATCAAGGCAAGCGGCATCAGCTGCGTTATCGCAAAGAGCTTCGCTCGTATATTCTACCGCAATGCTATCAATATCGGTCTGCCTATCATCGAGTGCGATGAAGCAGCAGACAGGATAGATGCAGGCGATGAGGTCGAGATTGACTTCGATACGGGCGTTATCACCAACGTCACCAAGAACGAGACCTATCAGGGTCAGTCCTTCCCCGAGTTCCTGATCAATATAATCAACTCCAACGGACTGCTCAATTCTCTCAAGTGATATGACCTGATCGGCGGACGGGCTGTGATGCCTGTCCGCCTTTTTTGCATTTTTTATTGTCCCATCCTGCATTTTTTCAAAAAAATCCGCTCTTACCCCTTGAAAAATCAGACAAATAGTGCTAAAATAGTAGGTAGCAATAATTTTATGAAAGAAGGACTAACAATGGACATCAGATTAGAACTCACCAAGACTCCCAAGGCAAAGCCTACAGACGAGACAAAACTCGGCTTCGGTCATATCTTCACAGACCATATGTTTGCGATGAACTATGATACAGGCCTCGGCTGGCATGACGCACGCATCGTACCCTACGGCGAGATCAGCCTTTCGCCCGCAGCTATGTGCCTCCACTACGGTCAGGAGATCTTCGAGGGTCTCAAAGCTTACAGACGCGCTGACGGCGGCGTTCAGCTGTTCAGACCCGATGAAAACTACAAGAGACTCAACAACTCCGCAAAGAGAATGGTCATCCCCGAGATCGATGAGGAGTTCATGATCGAGGCTACCAAGAAGCTCGTTGAGATCGAGAAGGACTGGGTTCCTCATACCGACGGCGCTTCCCTCTACATCCGTCCCTTTATCTTCGCTACCGATCCTTATGTAGGTGTTCGTCCCGCAGACCACTACCTCTTCCTCATCATCCTCTCTCCCTCCGGTGCTTACTACTCCACCGGTCTCAACCCCGTTAAGATCTACGTTGAGAACAACTATGTAAGAGCAGTAAGAGGCGGTACAGGCTTCGCTAAGACCGCTGCAAACTATGCTATCTCCCTCAAGGGTCAGCAGGAAGCTCACGATCAGGAATACGAGCAGGTTCTCTGGCTTGACGGCGTTGAGAGAAAGTATATTGAGGAAGTTGGTTCCATGAACATCTTCTTCGTTATCGACGGCGAAGTTATCACTCCCGAGCTCCAGGGCTCCGTTCTCCCCGGTATTACCAGAAAGTCCGCTCTTGAAGTATGCAAGTCCAAGGGCATCAAGGCTACCGAGAGACGTATCACCATTCAGGAAGTTGCCGAAGCTTACGATGCAGGCAAGCTTGACGAAGTATTCGGCACAGGTACCGCCGCTGTTATCTCCCCTGTAGGTCACCTCAAGTGGGGCGATAAGGTAATGACTATCAACGATAACAAGATCGGCAAGATCTCTCAGATGCTCTACGATACCATGACAGGTATCCAGTGGGGCAAGATCGAGGACACCTTCGGCTGGACTGTTAAGATCGACTGATAAAAAACGCAAGGAGACTGTTGCAAAAGCAGCAGTCTCTTTTTGTATGCATTGCATTTCTCATTCGTTGACTTTCAGGCAAATAATTGCTATAATAAAAATGTTCCCCAAGGACACAAAAAAGACACAAGCTGCTGTTATCATCATGTATGAAAGGAGGGACCGATATGCCGTTCAGATTGCTCACAGTCGAAGATTCCGCGCAGATACGCGAAATGGTCGGCGACTACTTTACCGCCAAGGGCAAGGATGTTTTCACTCTTGAATTTGCCGCTGACGGCGACACCGCACTTGCGAAGCTCTACGAGAATGAGTACGATCTCGTCCTGCTGGATATTATGCTCCCGGGAGCATCAGGCTTTGAGATCTGCCGAAAACTTCGCAGTGAGAGTGCCACCCCAATAATCTTTATGACCGCCCTCGGCAGCGAGAATGACATCCTTCACGGCTATGAGTTGGGCGCCGATGACTATATCGTCAAACCCTTCTCGCTGGCGGCACTGTATGCCAAATGCCTTGCTCTTGTCAAGCGGTCAAAGGGTATGGTTCAGGCGCAGAGCACCGTCACCTGCGGCGGCATAAGCCTCGATCCCGTGAAAATGACCGTCACAGTCAACGGTCAGCCTGCGGACTTAGCACCCAAGGAGTATTTCCTCCTGCGGCTGCTTATGGATAACAAGGAAAAGGTACTCAGCCGGGACACGATCATCACCAAGGTCTGGAGCTACGACTTTGACGGCGATGAGCGCGTTGTAGACACCCACATCAAGAAGCTGAGAAAGGCTCTCGGCAAAGAGAGCGGCCGCATCAGGACCGTCCACGGCGGCGGCTACAAGCTTACAGAAAACTGAGACAAAAAAGGGGAATAAATATGAAATACACAGCAGCAGAAAAACCCGTATTCCGAAAGATATTCAGAAAGAGACTGTTGATCTCTCTGGCAGCGGCACTGATACTGTGCCTGTGCATCTTTCTGACGGCATCGTATTTTTTCAGTAACTACGTAAAGGAAAAAGCGGATAAACAGGCTTATCGTATCGCAGACTTTATTGATACGGAAGCGGAGAATCACACAGATCCCGAGACCTATCAGATGAGCGACGAGCAGTATCTGAGATTTCTCGGCGCTGTTGACAGCTGGCTGATGTCGTGCAACAGCTTTCCCGAGATGATGATCGGCGACAGCTTCCCGAGACAGGCGATACGTGTTTTCCTCGGTGATAAACTGATCGCGGATTCGACTGACAAGCCTGTTTTTGAGGTGCCCGGTCAGGGGTATTTTACCTGTCATCCTGAGATCGCCGGGAGATTTATGGAGGATAATGCCAAGTTCAGGAAAGAGTACGCCGAAAAAGATACAGCGGTGGGCTTCCGCGTAAAGAAGCTGTACATCGGCGGAAGACACTGTGCTCCCTGCATAACGTATATTGTAACGGAGTATGACAGCAATACCGGTAAAGAAACTGAAAGAGAGATCAGAACAGTTGAGTACTATCCCGAAAACACAGCCGGAATGACCCTCATCGAGGGCGAGGAATGTGACGACGTTTCAGCGTTCAATTCCGTTCCCGACCCGCAGGAGACCGACCGCTGCGAAAAGGTCATGAACGCCGAGACCGAGCGCCTGCTCAAAGGCAGGGATGCGTACATTTCCGATGCAAATACCGGAGAGACATTCACAGTCCGTGATATCGACTATGAGTACCTCGAACAGCTGGCAGATCACGCCGCAGACGGCGTTTGTTTCAGTATGAGTACGAGTTCCTTAGGTGTCGGCGAAGGACACAGGCAGCATTTCCGCATCGTGCTCGGCGTTGAGAACTCGCTGATGCACTACTATCCGCGTGCTGTGGTGTTCAGTGCTGTCGGGATCCTGCTTGTGGCGCTGCTTATCGCCTATTCGTCGTCAAAGATATCCTACGCCGACAGAAAAGCTCAGTATGAGATCACCGCCGCCCGTCAGGAGACCACCCGTGCCATGGCGCATGACCTCAAAACTCCCATGACCTCGATCGCAGGGTACTCCGAGCTTTTGCAGGAAGATATTGACCCCGAAAAGAAGCAGCACTACCTTGAAATGATAACGCAGAATGTCGGGCAGATGAACACTATCGTCAGCGATATACTGGCTCTCTCCAAGGCAGAATCAGGAAGCCTTGTGCTCAATACCGAGAGGCTCAGCGTGTCAGAGATCTTCAGGGAGATCGCTGACAGTATGAGCGGTGCTTTTACGAATGCGCAGCTTGAACTGCGTTTCAATACCGAAGGAGATCCGTCCGTTGAAGCCGACAGAAAGCTTGTTACGCAAGCTCTCCGCAACCTGCTGCACAATGCGGCTGTTTACTCAAAGCCCGACACGAAGATAAACGCTTACCTCAGCAGATATGCTCTTCGTATATCAAACGTACCGAAATCGATGCCGACAGTCTCCGCCGAAGAGCTTGTAAAGCCTTTCGTCAAGGGCAGCTCCGAGCGCGGTGAGAACTCGGGCAGCGGTGTAGGTCTTGCAATAGCCAAGCAGAACTTTGAGCGTATGGGCTTCGGGTTCTCTGTGAAGATCGAAAACGGAGAATTCACCGCGGAGTGGCAATTCTGAGCGGTCCCAAAATAACATCAGACAAAAACGGTATCTTCCAATACGGAAGATACCGTTTCTTTTACAGCTTGACTGCCGCTAAAACAATCTCTTCAATGAACTGCACACGGTCAAAAATACGCGGTTTGAAAGTTCCGGTCATACCAACCGAGATGCCGCTTTCTCTGTCGGCATAGATGATGTTTCCGCCGTCGCCGATAGCCGCATATACTTCCCTGTCATCGTGAGGCTTGTACCACAGATATCCGTAGGACATATTTCCGAACATCCTGCCGAGTTTCTTATATGGTCCCAGCACCTCTGTCATAGTTTTCTCTGAAAGGACTTGTTTGCCCTCATAGCTCCCCTTTCCTATCACCAGCTGTCCGATCTTCGCCATATCGCAGGCTGACAGTGTCAGTCCCCAGCCGCCTGTTACCGAGCCTGCAGGCTCGCAGTACCACTCGTTGATCCTCGGGTCCTTGTTCATCAGGAAGTTGAACTGATCCTCCTTGGAGCTGTCTGTGTGAGGCTTATGCTCGGGTATTCCGAGAGGCGCAAACAGATATTTGTTGGCGAGTTCAAGGCATCTCATACCCGTAGCCGCCTCGATGACACCTACCATTATCTGTATACCGAGAGTAGAGTATTTGAAGTCCCCTGTGATGCCTTTTTTTCCGCCCAGCAGATCAAGCGCCGCCTTTGTCCAGTCAGGTGAAGTGCAGACTTTCTTCCAGGGTTCCGAGCGAAACTTATAAGGAGCTGTCATGGTCAGCAGATGTCTGAGCGTTACATCATAGATCGTCTTCTCTCCGCGCTTGACCTCATATTCGGGGAAGAACTCCGTCACCTTCTGCTGAGTGTTTTTTATGTCTCCCCTGTCGAGGGCAATACCGGTCAGCAAACCGAGCACACCCTTGGTGACCGAATTCACATTTGCGGCATCCTCTGTTCCGAATCCGCGGAAACTGTCGCTGTACAGGACATCGCTGCCCTGCATCACACAGATCTGCACAACGTTGGCAAGATTTCCCTTTCCTTCCCCGATAAGTCCGTGAAGTTGTTCCTTTGTCATATTGTTTCCTCCTGTCTGATATTGTCGGCCGATAGATCATATTATAGAGAAAACAATTTTAAATGTCAATCATTAACTTTTCACGAATCGATTTTTAATCCTGATGTAACAATTGTTGATTATATCAAAATAATTTTAAATTACGCGGTTTAAGGGACTTTTTCCGAAAATATGTTTCGCAGTTTTTTAACGCTGAAACACTTTTTTTGCAGTAAAAAAGGCATCCGTAAAGGATGCCTTGCCGTTTATCATATTTCAATTACAGCAGCGGAGCCATCATTCTCAGCACTGCAGATACAGCGCAGCTGAACAATGAACGCTTGTCGCAGTCAAAGAGGGTTATCTCCTTGCTGCGTTTGAGAGTGTCCTCAAAGTCCTTACGGATCTTCCGCTCGGTGCCTGTGCCGTACATATAAGTCGCACATTCAAAGTGGAGGTACAGGCTTCTGTAATCAAGGTTTATGGAGCCCACCACTGCCGCTTTATCATCCGATATAAAGTTCTTCGCGTGGATAAATCCGTCAAATTCGTATATCTTCACACCGAGTTCCAGCAGATCACGGTAGTATGACCACGCTATCGAGCGGCAGTACCATTTGTCCGGGTGCCCGGGAGTGATGATCCTTACATCGACACCGCTTTTCGCAGCATACTCAAGCGCCGTAACGAGTTCGTTGTTCGGTATGAGATAAGGCGTGGTGATAAAGACATAATCCCTTGCGTTATTGATGATATTCAGGTACACCATCTCACCGACGTTCTCGGCATCGAGGGGCGAATCGCCGAAAGGTGTGACGTATCCCTTTGCCTGCCTGAGTTCGTGAGGGACCGTCGGTCTGAACTTGTTATAGTCATCGGGATGAGAATCAAGGATCTCCCACAGCTGAAGAAACATCATGGTAAAGTTCCAGACGCCCTCGCCTTTTAGCATTACTGCGGTATCCTTCCAGTAACCGAAACGCTCCTTGCGGTTGATGTACTCATCAGCAAGATTCACGCCTCCGTTGAAAGCGGTATTGCCGTCTATAACGCATATCTTTCTGTGATCGCGGTTATTCTGTATGCTCGAAAGCAGCGGCTTGAACGGGTTGAAAACATGGCACTTGATGCCTTTCTCCCTCAGGGTCTTATCGTATCTCAGCGGCAGCAGATCCAGCGAACCCATGCCGTCATACATAAGTCTGACATCCACGCCCTGCTGAGCCTTATTCACAAGTATCTCCTCTATGGCGCTCCACATCTCGCCCTGACCTATGATGAAAAAGTCCATAAAGATAAACTTCTTTGCTGTACGGAGCTCTCTCAGCATCGCATGGAACATCTGCATACCCGTACCGAAATACTCCACCGAGGTATCCTTCTGTGTCGGATACCCTGCAAAGCGGTCGAGATAAGATGCAAGACCTGCCTGCACCTCGTTCTCTTCCCTGAGCTGCTTCATGACCTTCTCGCTTTGTTTAAGAAAAGGTGCGGTATCCTTGCATTTTTTCATATGGGCTTCTCTTGCCCGTCTGGTACTGTACTGATTGGTAAGGATGAAATATGCAATAGTGGAGAAAAGCGGTATCGCCAGCAAAGGCACAACCCATGCCAGCTTATATGCGGGATTAACATCCTGATTGATGATGTACGCAGCAAGAATAAGACCCAGCGCAGTCAGAAGATAATATATCCACTGAGTATACTCAAGCGCACCGAGTATCATAGACGCTATGAATATTATCTGCAATATAAGCAGCAATATGATAGTTGTCTTCTGCGAGAAGAATATTCTCGCAAGCTTTTTCCAGAACGTACTTCTGTTCATTTTCCTGTCCTTCCGATGTCTTGACACAGCGTATCACATATACTGTCCCGCTGCTTTTATATCAGATCCTTTATACCTTTTATCCAGAGCTTCATGATGAACTTATCGGGCATCACCTTGCCGAGCAGATGCTCATACTTCACGAACAGGGTGCATACCGACATTTCCTTGCCCTTTGCCGAATCCTTCAGTGCCTGTGCCGCCACCCTTGCAGGTGACACGATAGCAGGATACTTTATCTTCCTGCCGTTTTTCTCCCTTGGAAGCATATCTGTATCTATCCATCCCGGACATACTGCGGTACAGATTATTCCTTTATCCCTGAGTTCCACCGAGAGTGACCGTGTAAAGGAACGCACAAAGACTTTTGTGGCTGCATAGAGATTGATGTAAGGCGTGGGCTGGAACGAAGAAGCCGATGATATATTGAGTATCCTCGATCCCCTTCGCATGAACGGTATCGCGGCTGTACACATCAGGGCGACTGCTTTACAGTTAAGGTCTATCATCCTTGCTGCCTTATATGCTGCAAGATCGCTGTACGGCCCCCATTCGCCCGTACCTGCATTATTAACGAGGATCCGTATGTCGGGCTGTTCTTTCTCAATCATCTCACCGAGCCTTGCAAGTTCCTTCTCACTGCTCAGGTCGCATGAAACGGGTCTTATCTTTTTTCCGTACTTCTTTCTGAGCTCTGCAAGTTTATCCTTATTCCTTGCAATGACCCAGATCTCATCCAGATCCTCTCTGACAAGCCTTCTGACAAACTGTTCTCCGAGTCCGCCCGTGGCGCCTGTGACCAATGCTGTCCTTTTCATTTTGTTTTCCTCTTTTTCTTTAGTCTGTATTTTTATAAGTCAACAGGGTCAGATATATCTCACCACTGCAACTACCTTACCAAGTATAGCCACATTTTCAGAATATATAGGCTTCATGGAGTCATTTTCGGGCTGGAGGCGGTAATAGCCGTTCTCCTTGTAGAAACGCTTTACCGTGGCGCTCTCGCCGTCAACGAGACACACTGCGATCTCACCGTTGCTGACAACGGGCACCTGCTCGGCAATGACCACATCACCGTCAAGAATAGCGGCATTTATCATCGAGTCGCCTCTTACTTTCAGAGCAAACAGCGGATAGACATAGTTCTTGTTCGGGACGAAGCTTATGTACCCGGTTATATCCTCTATCGCTGTGATGGGCACGCCGGCGGTAACAGTACCGATGACCGGCACCATAGAAGCCTTTGCTCCCACGAGTTTTATGGCGCGGTTCATATTCTCTCCCTTCTCGAGGAAGCCCTTATCCTTGAGGGAGTTGATATATCTGTGAGCGGTTGAGGTGGACTTGAAACCGAACTCGGCGCATATCTCTCTGATCGAGGGGGCATAACCGCTTTCGATACGCTGCTTTACATATTCAAAGACCTTCTTTTCGTTTTCCGAAAGTTTCATATTCCTATCTCCTTTTTTAACTCCGAGACGAAGTCAGCAAAGCTGACTTCTGTCGTTTGTAAGCCGTCTTTCCTGTCTGCAACGCTGTTGCAAGTATGAGCGACGCTTTTACTTCTGCTGCAGCGTTGTACGTAAACCTAACCTCTTAATGCAACCGATGCTTGTCGGAGACGAAGTCAGCAAAGCTGACTTCCGTCTTTTGGTTTAAGCTCCTCACTTCTGCGATGCTGCAAGTCTGTCAGTCGCTGTTACTTCTTTTACGCACACGATCACCGAGACGGCTCAGTCTTTCACGTTCTGTTCATTGAGCTTGGCTGCCAGCATCTTTGCTGCCTTATAGACATCTCCGCATCCCATTGTAATAACGAGATCGCCCTCCTCGCAGTGCTCTGCAATGTAGTCAACACATTGTCCGAAGTTATACTCTTTCTGCTCGGCAGTCTGGCGGTCGGCAACTTCGTGATCTGTCGGGAACCATACTGCACCCTTGATCTTTGAAGCGAGATCATCTGTATAGATACCAACTGTATTCTTCTCGCGGCTGCCCATGATATCGGTCAGCACAGCGATATCCGCAATGGAAAGTGCTGTCACAAAATCATCCAGCAGCAGCTTGGTACGTGTATAGGTAAAGGGCTGGAACACTGCCCATACTCTCTTGAAATCGAGGCTCTTTGCGGCTTTGAGCGTCTGTGCTATCTCGGCAGGGTGATGAGCATAGTCATCGACTATGGTAACTCCCCTTACTTCAGCGATCTTCTGGAAACGTCTGATAGCGCCGTGGAAGGTATCGAGTCCCTTGCGTATTCCGTCAAGAGGCACGCCCGAATACTCGGCAGCGGCAATGGCTGCCAGCGCATTGAGCACGTTGTGGTCTCCGGGTACGTGGATAGCCAGCCTTCCCTTCTTCTCGCCCCTGACACAGAGTTCAAATTCGGTGCGCAGACCCTTCTTGGATATGATCTCCGCGCTGTAGTCATTCTGTTTTCCGAAGCCGAAAGTTATCATTTTCTTGCTGAGACCTTCCACTGCTTTGAGAGTGTTTGCATCATCGCCGTTGATGACAAGGGCCCTGGTTGTCTTCTCAGCAAACTTACGGAATGACTTTATTATATTCTCGATATTCTTGAAATACTCAAGGTGATCCGCATCGACGTTGAGTATGACTGCCACATCGGGATAGAGTTTCAGGAAGTGATCCTCGAACTCGCAGGCTTCGCACACCAATGTATCGGAACTGCCCGAACGTCCCGAACCGCCGATCAGAGGAAGTTTTCCGCCGATGAAGCAGGAGATATCCACACCCGACTCCATAAAGATCTGGGTCAGCATAGAGGTGGTGGTGGTCTTGCCGTGAGTACCGCACACGCATACCGCGTTATCATACCAGCTTGTCACAAGAGCCAGCATATCCGCACGCTCGGCAGTGACAGCGCCGCTGGCTTTTGCAGCGATGAGTTCGGGGTTATCAGCCATTATGGCTGCGGTATATACTATCAGATCAGCATCGCCTATATTCTCGGCTCTCTGTCCGAGATAGACTTCAATACCCATTTTCCTTACAGCCTCGAGGGTCTCGGTCTCGTTATTGTCCGAACCTGTGATATAAAGTCCTCTCGAATGGAGTATCTGCACCAGCGGATACATACCCGAGCCGCCAATACCAATAAAATGTACGTGTTTAGCCGATCTTAAAACCTCATCAGAGATCATGGTAAAAAGCCTCATTTCAAAATATAATTATCTGTAAAGATATAACTATCTTATTATATTATAGTACATTTGTTTGAAAAAATAAACCCCTTTTTGAATATTTATTTCATTTTGCGGAAAAATCATAAAGACAACTTGAAAAAGGAGTGCTTATATATGGATATTACCGATATCAAAGTACGAAAACTGCTTGACGAAGGCAAACTGAGAGGGATCGTCAGTATAACGCTTGACGGAGTGCTGGCAGTACACGACATCAAGATCGTTCAGGGAGAGGAGCGTCTTTTTGTGGCGATGCCCTCACGCAGAGACGATCAGGGTATGTTCCGTGACATCGTTCACCCCATATCCTCGTCATCGAGATCCGAGATCGAATCGAAGATACTTTCAGCCTACCGTACCGAAAGGGACAGGCAGTCGGCGGAAAGATCGGCGCAGCAGTCTTCCGATATCCGCAGGATATAAAAAAGCGGTATCTCCTTTTCAGGGGATACCGTTTTTCTTATTTCTGTTCTTTCGGAGCGTTGACCGGGTGTTCCGCAATATACCTGTCGAGTATCTCAGCAGCAGTGCGGACGAACTTTAAGCAGGGACGCTCCTTGTAATACTGCTCTGTTCTGCGCTCCGGTTCGGGAGTGGACGTAACACCAAGACCTTTCAGCAGTTCACGGCAGACTATGGTGTCGTGTTCCTCTTTGAACTGAGCCGCAAGCTCCTGTATGCGCTTGTAATGCTCAGTCTTGTCTTCGTGGGTAAAGCCTTCACCGAGGCCGTACAGCAGTCCGGCAATCATGAACATCGCCGAGCAAGTGCCGCAGACTTCTCTGAGCCTGCCCATACCGCCGCCGAATGACGACGAGAGCTTCATGGCAGTCTCGCGGTCAAATCCTGTAACATCCGCAAAAGCCGCAAACACAGACTGTGCGCAGTTCATGCCCGAGACAAAATTTCCGCACGCCAGTTCAACGTGATCTGTTTTTTCAGACATTTATCATCTCTCCCATATTTTTCTCTCATGGATATTATACATCACACATCCGGTAAAATCAATAGCAAGATCACTCATCAAGGGTAAGGTCATAATTTTTGAGGATATATTCGTATATCCTTTCCCAGGCGTGCTTCACAACGCTTTCCCGTCCGTTGGACACATCGCTCCTCAGACCGTTGACAAAGCCCAAGCGGTCCGGCTTATCCTTATTTTTGGGAAGCGGATAGCGTCCAAAAAGATCTCCCGTACCGAAGCATTTGTTATTCTCATTGTAAAACAGCAGGAAGATCGCTCTGTCACCCTTATACATAGGCACGAGATAGGTATCGAGGACGAGCCTGTCCTTTTCGTTCTCCATATGCCAGTAGATATATCCGTGCATAACGGTCACCTCGCCGTCATTTATCAGTTCACTGCCCTTGAATATTTTCAGGGCTTTTATCCTGCTTCGTGTCGTACCGAAGTTAGGATTACCCTTATATGCAAGCTCTGAAGGGGTGAATTCGTCAATGTATTCGCCGATCATTATGATGTCAGCCCTTTCGATCAGCTTGCTTGGCTCGGGTATCTCCATATCCAACTTTGCACATATCTCTTCAAATCCCTCGGTGTCATTCTGCGTCACAGGGGCGGAGATGTCGTCCGCATCGGTATCTCTGCTTATTGCAGACAGGTGAAAGGTCACTCCCACCGCTATACAGATCACAACAGCTGCTGAAGCAATTAATATCTCATATTTTCTGCGCTTGTACGGTGCAGGCTTATTGTTGTTCTCTTCAGGAACGGCAAGCGTTTCATCAAAGGGGTCCGGGCGTGCGGTGATTTTTTTTACGGTATTTATGTAGTCCGAAAATACAGCTGTTTTCATATTGTTCTCTCCTTTTCGTAAGCCTCGCGCAGAAGTTTTTTACCCCTGCGGATAAGCGAGGCAGTGGTATTGAAGCCTTTGTCTATGAGCTTTGCGGTCTTTCGGATGGAATAACCCTCCACAAGATGTAGATACAGGGGCAGACGGTAAAGCTCATCGAGTGAGAACACAGCACGTACGGCAGCACGTTCCTCGAGCGACCTGTCTATGTTATCCGTGATGACTGCGTTTTCCTCATACGGCTTAGTAAGCTTGTGACCTGACGATCTCAGTATATCCTTTACAGCGTTGACGGCGGTGCGTATCAGCCACGGGAGTATTTTTGCTTCGGGCATATCCTCCTGCTTCATCAGCCGAAGAAAGGCTTCCTCAGTACAGTCCTGCGCCGAATGGACATCGCCGGTATAATGCCACGCTGCCCGTGTGACCGTATCGGCATAGGTACGGTAATACTCCGATATTCTATTTCTGTCCACTTTATCCTCACCCCTTTTTAACTCCGAGGCGAAGACGTCAAAGACGTCTTCTGTCATTTGTTTCACGCTTCTCATTTCAGCGAAACTGTTGCAGCTGCGAGCGGTTTTCTCATATCAGTGCGCTGATCTCTTTAATTATCTATCTCATATACGAATAAATCGACAAAACGTGTGCGCCAAACAAGTAAATAATCTATTAATATTTTACTATGATTTTTCGGGCGCGTCAAGTACGCAGCTCCCCTCGGCGGAAGATAAAATTTATAAAAAGGACTTGATTTTGAACTCATTTTGTAGTATTATAATTCTAAGGGCGCTTTTTGCCCAGAAATCGAAAGGAGTATTTGATAATGATCTATTCGCACGAAGTTGAAACAATGTGCCCTATCGCACAGGGCGTTGCTCACGGCGCTGCTCCCATCCCCGAAGAAGCAAAATGGGTCAAGGCTAAGGAGATCAAGGACATCTCCGGCTTTACTCACGGTATCGGCTGGTGTGCTCCGCAGCAGGGCACCTGCAAGCTGACACTTAACGTTAAAGAGGGCGTTATCCAGGAGTGCCTCGTTGAGACTATCGGCTGCTCGGGTATGACTCACTCGGCTGCTATGGCTTCCGAGATCCTTCCCGGCAGAACTGTTCTTGAGGCTCTGAATACAGACCTCGTTTGTGACGCTATCAATACAGCTATGAGAGAGCTCTTCCTCCAGATAGTTTACGGTCGTTCGCAGTCTGCATTCTCCGAGGGCGGCCTCGTTGTAGGTGCAGGTCTTGAGGACCTCGGTAAGGGTCTCCGTTCTCAGGTAGGTACCATGTACGGTACCCTCGCAAAGGGTCCCCGCTACCTCGAGATGACTGACGGTTATGTTACCAAGCTCGCTCTTAATGAAGATAATGAGATCATCGGCTACAAGTTCGTTAACTTCGGCAAGATGATGGACTTCATCAAGGCCGGCGACGATGCTAACACCGCTTTCGAGAAGGCTCAGGGTCAGTACGGCAGAGTTGCTGACGCAGTTAAACTCGTTGACCCGAGAAAAGAATAAGGAGGATCATTACAATGGCTTTATTTGAATCGTATGAGAGAAGAGAAAAGCAGATCCTTGCTGTTATCAAAGAGTACGGCATCAACTCCATCGAGGAGTGCGCTGACGTATGCAAGGCAAAGGGTCTTGATATCTATAAGCTCGTTGAGGGCATCCAGCCTATCTGCTTCGAGAACGCTAAGTGGGCTTACACCGTAGGCTGCGCTATCGCTATCAAGAAGGGCTGCACCAGAGCTGCTGACGCTGCTGCTGCTATCGGCGAGGGCCTTCAGGCATTCTGCATCCCCGGCTCCGTTGCAGACCAGAGAAAAGTCGGCCTCGGCCACGGCAACCTCGGCAAGATGCTGCTTGAGGAAGACACCGAGTGCTTCGCATTCCTGGCAGGTCACGAGTCCTTCGCTGCTGCTGAGGGTGCTATCGGTATCGCAGAAAAGGCTAACAAGGTAAGAAAGAAGCCCCTGAGAGTTATCCTTAACGGTCTCGGCAAGGACGCTGCTCAGATCATCGCAAGAATCAACGGCTTTACTTATGTAGAGACCGAGATGGATTACCACACAGGCGAGGTCAAGGAAGTATTCCGCAAGGCTTACTCCGAGGGTCTCCGCGCTAAGGTTAACTGCTACGGTGCTAACGATGTTACCGAGGGCGTTGCTATCATGTGGAAGGAGAACGTTGATGTTTCCATCACCGGTAACTCCACCAACCCCACAAGATTCCAGCATCCTGTTGCAGGTACCTATAAGAAGGAGCGTACCGATGCAGGCAAGAAGTACTTCTCCGTTGCATCCGGCGGCGGCACAGGCCGTACACTCCACCCCGATAACATGGCAGCAGGCCCTGCTTCCTACGGTATGACCGATACTATGGGCCGTATGCACTCCGATGCACAGTTCGCAGGTTCTTCCTCTGTTCCCGCTCACGTTGAGATGATGGGACTGATCGGTATGGGTAACAACCCCATGGTTGGTGCTACTGTTGCTTGCGCAGTTGCTGTTGAAGAGGCTATGAAGTAATCTTTTCAATGATAATAAAAAGAGCCGTCTTAATGACGGCTCTTTTTCATTATCATCCCTGTATCTCGGTATAGTAGAATACCGCCAGCTGTGTGCGGTCACGCAGATCGAGCTTTTCAAGCAGAGTGCTGAGATAGTTCCTGACCGTCCCCTCTCCGAGGTACAGCTGTCCTGCGATCTCCTTGTTTGAGAGTCCCTTTGCCACAAGCTTGATGATCTCCTGCTCCTTTTCGGTTATGCCGTAGCGTGAATAATCAAAGCAGCTGTGCTGCTGTTTCATCAGTACGGGAAGCTTATCCACTACCTTGTCACCGAAAACACTCTGACCTTTGTAAACGGTCTCCAGCGCAGCTGATATTCCCTCGAAGTCCTGCTTGAGGATATACCCCTTTGCACCTATGGTCAAAGCCTTGACTATATACTCATCGTCAGAGAATGTGGTGAGATAGAGTATCTTCGCTTCGGGATGTGCTGAAAGTATCTTCTCCCCAGCTTCAAGACCCGTCATTCCCTCCATACGTATGTCCATAAGCATAACATCAGGCTTGTGTTCTTCGTAGAGGTCTATAGCCTCCTGCCCGCTGGAACCAAGCGCCATGACTTTGATACTGCCCGTGTTTTCGAGTATGGTCTGAAGCGAGAGCGCCACCAGTTTGTCATCGTCAACAACAACTATATTCATATAAAGTTACCTCACTTTGTATTCTTGGGTATACTCGCCATTATGCGGAATCCCTCCGATGACGGGATGAAGTTTATCATTCCGCCCAGCGACTCGGCACGGTCACGCATATTCTGTAAACCTATGCCGCCTTTGTCAAGACGCATATTCTCTGAGCAGCTTCCGTTATCCTCGATATTCAGCTGATAGAAGGCAGGATGCTCTCTTACGATGATCACCATCTTGTCGCCATTTGAATGCTTGACCGCATTTGAAAGCCCTTCCTTTATGACTGCAAGAAAACACAGTCTGATCTTAACGGGAAGATCTCCTCCCGCTTCATTGCGATAGCTGACTTTGAATTTATTTTCCACCGAGCGTATGCTCTCGTAGGCAACAGCATCAAAATCAATTGAATCGTCATGGAGATCATGTACGCTCTGTCTGATACTGGTCATTGCGGTATCAAGCGTGTTCTTCAGATCTTCAAGGGGGCCTTTGAGCTTTTCATCCTTGTTGATTATCATCAGCGCACCCGACTGCAACAGTGACCTTGTCAGCATATGGCCGACGTTGTCATGTATCTCTCTTGCAATGCGGTTACGCTCTCTCAGAGTGGCAAGTCTGACCTCGTTGTCCTGCGCTTCGGTGAGCCGGTAGTTCTTCTCCATAAGAGCCATATTGCTCAGCTCCGCCTGATTTCGCAAAGACAGCAGATTCTGTATACTCTTTTCCAGTGCGCCCACACGGATATACATTATCAGTGCGCACGCAGCACCTGCCGCAGTAACAATGAGCGGTTTTGCTTCAAGTTCGGTGATCCCGGCGAGAGCAGGCAGGTATGTCAGCGCAAGGAACGGGCTGTCTAACCAGAGCTCGTCATAGAGAATGAGCGGAAAACCGAATACTGCCGCAGGCGTAAATGCAGAAACCAGTCCTATGGCGGCAAGCAGCAGGCCGGAATACTTCCCCTTGCCGAGATACTGCACGATAAGCGACACGGTAACGGCGGTCAGCAGCACTACTATAGGTTCAGCGGCAAGCTCGGAAAATGATATCGAGCATATGCATATCATCACAAGCGGTATCTTTTCGATAAGTCGTTTCAATCCGCTGCCTCCTATCTGTCGGTGAGACGCTCGTCTATAGCCGAAAGCTCTTTTTCAAGACGTTCTATCTCTGCCGTGTGGTCTTCTTTTCTGTCAAGTTCGGTCTGGGCATCAACATTCTCACGTTCAAGGGCAGCCAGCCTGTCCTCCTGCTCCTCGATGAGGTCGGGAAGCCTGTCAAGAGTATTGTCTATCCTTATTGGATATCCGAAGGGGCTGTCGCCGAGTTCGGTATAGTATGTGCCCTTTCTTGTCAGCCGCACCGCAGGACGGCTGCTTATCATGTTCGGTCTCAGGCTGACTGCAAAGCCTCTGTGTTCTGCAACCGTGACAGAGCTGTCCGTCATTGCCGCAACAGCCACTTCAAGAGCTTCACGCAGCTTTGTCCTCATCTCGGTAGTAACTTCGGCAGCAGAAGTTCTCAGCCATTCAAGGTCTTCGCGCTCATCGGATATGACAGCCGAAAGCTGATCGCGCTCACGGGGTATAGCTCCGAGCCTTTCACGCAGATACGCCTTTCTCTGGAGGAGCTGACGCTGTAATATCCTGAGTTTTGAAAGCTCGTTTGCTTTTTCTATGCGTTGCTTGATAAGGGGGTTGCCTACTGCAAGAGCCTTGACTTCGGCATAATCGAGGACGACTCCGTCCACCTCACTGCCCGATCGCTCCGAGAGCTCATTTGCCACAAGCTGAGAGATAAAACTCTGCTTGGTCTCCAGCAGCTGCCACGAATAAGCATCGAAGCTGCCTTCGGTGATATATCGGAAGATCTTTACTTCCTTGTTAAGGTTCCCCGGGCGCAGGATACGTCCCTCGCGCTGTACCATATCCGCAGGACGCCACGGCACATCCAGGTGATGCACGGCTTTCAGACGGGTCTGGACATTTACACCCGTACCGAGTTTGAACGTTGAACCCATCAGCACCCTGATCCCGCCCTCGTTGACTGCGTCAAAAAGGGCGAGCCTTTCGCCGTCGGTCTCATAGGAATGTATAAAAGCTATCTCCTTTTCGGGGATGCCTTTCTGTATCAGCAGGCGTCTCAGTTCGTCATAGATGTTGAACTCTGCTTTCGGGGTGGAGATATCGCAGAAGACCAGCTGTGTGGGCTTCATAGCCTCATCCGAGCGGTAGATCTCGCAGACATTCTCAGCGCAGAAACGCACTTTGCTCTGTTCCTGCTCACCCACATCCTCTCTTACAAGGCGGATATCGAGTGCAGCTTTTCTGCCGTCGGTTGTGATCTTCAGCATATTGTCCTGCTGTCGCGGTATCTCACCCAGGCGGACTTTCTCCGCACGGTCCGATATCTCCCTGAGATACTGTCCGAGAGCCTCACCCCTCGGAACAGTGCAGTCGTTATGACCTTTGCACTCCGGGATATCGCGGCTGCCGTCTGTACGGTGAAAGTGTGCTGCTGTGGAAAACAGTGCGGTAAGTTCGGGGAGATTATGGAAAGATCTCAGTCTGCGGCACATCCTGTAACCCGAGGTATCTACATCAACTTCAAAATCGGTCTTGGCTTCGCCGAACATACCTACCCAGCTGTCGAAGCTGCGCAGACCGAGAGCTTTCAGTTCAGGGTATTGCAGATAGCGCATCATGGTATAAGCATCGGAAATGGAATTGGTTATTGGTGTGCCTGTGGCAAATACCGATCCTCTGCCCGTCAGAGCCGTGAAACGTATCTTTTCAAGCATTGACGCGCATTTCTTTGAGCCTGTGGTGTTGACTCCCATCAGTTCGGCATTTGACTCGATGGGGATGTTTTTGTAATTGTGTGCTTCATCGAGAAAGACGGTAGTGATGCCGAGATCATCGAAGAAGAGCTCCTTTTTTTCATCGGCGGAAGTACCGAGGGACTTTATCCGCCCCAGCAGAGCCACACGCTTTTTGTTGAGTGCTTTGGGCTCCTCACCGTGGGTGGCGATATATCTTGCCATTTCCTCGTAATCAAGAGTAAGCAGCCGTCTCTGAGCTTTCTCTGAAAGCTCTATGCGGTCAAAGCAGCTGTAGGCAATGATGACAGCATCGAAGTCGGTATCATGTATGCGGTTAAGCGTACCCTGACGGTTCTTTGAAGTGAAGTCATCGGGATTGACGCATATTATATCTGCCTGAGGGTAAAGTTTTCTGAATATGCTCTCCCATTGACCCACAAGACTGTTTGGCACCACGTACATATTTCTCTTTGAGAGCCCGATCTGACGGAGCTTCATGCCTGCTGCCGCCATGATATATGTCTTGCCCGAACCTACCTCATGAGCAAGGAGTGTGTTCGGGGTGAAGATGATCTTTGCCACGGCTTCCTTCTGAAAAGGGTACAGTTCAATTCCTTCGCTCATATCGGGAAAAGTAAGGTATGAACCGTCAAAAGTACGGGCAGTAACGCAGCTGAAATTATTCTCATAGATCATCTGCATTCGCTCGCTTCGGCGCGGATCTCTCCAGAGCCATTCAGAAAAGGCGGCACGCATACGGCTCTCACATTCGAGAGCCGCGACAGTCTCCTGCTCGCTGGGAACTCTCACGCTCCTGCCCTGAGAGTTGGTAACAGTCTCATAGATCTGCACCTGACGGCAGTTCAGAAGCTTTTCAAGCAGCTGGAGAGGCCCTATTTTCTTGGTGCCATAGTACAGTGCGCGGGAGGACGTACCGTAACGGGATTTATTGGGTATCTCCCACTCCCCGGTGATGGGATCGTGTACAGTCTTTGAGGTCTTTGCCTTGTTCCTTACTCCCAGCGGTCCCAGCATATGCACGATGAAATCGTCTATGACATCGGCAGGTATCCACGGAGAACCGAGAGTGGCATATATATCCTTGGTATCGAGAGCAGGCGGCAAAGCCTGTTCTATCTCACGGACGTTATCCCTGAAAAAGCCCTGATACTTTTTGTCTGCATTGCGTGCGGCGTTGTACCTGCGGATCATATTGCCGCTGAGATATTCGTCACGGGTGACGTACCCCTTATAGAAACACTCGCCCCACTTTTCGGGATCGCAGAAGCACAGACCTTTCAGTCCCGTGATGACTTCGGGCAGAGTCTTTCCTGTGATCTGAGCGATGTATTCTATATCAGCACAACCCAGCCTGTCAAGGCATATCAGCAGTGCCGAAGGTATACTCTCGCAGAAAACACCCTTTGCTCTCTCATCAAGGGCGTAAGGGTTTTTATAGTCCTGAGGAACGGTAAGTGCTGTGATCGCCGAAACACGTCGGTTTTCTTCATCCTGCTGCTTCTTTACAAGAAAGGCATCGAACTGAGCATCCCACTCTCTTTCGGCGGCGCTGCCCGAAGACCTGACCGTCTGCGCAGGCTTGGGTGCCGCAGGCTGAACAGGTTTCTCGGGAGTTTCGGTATATGTCAGGGGATCAATGACCCGTCTGCCCTCCTGCTTCTGCTTCTCGTTAAGATACTGCTTGAACTGCCTGTCCCACTCATCCTCCTCCGAGGTCTGCTTTCTTGCAGGAGACGGTGCTTTAGGCATAGGGGGAGCTTTATGCGTGCTGCGTCCCGACTGCTTCCCTGCTCTCGGCTTGCCGTCGAGATCATTGGCAGTAACTATCTTGCCTATCCTGTCAAGACTGTTTATCAGTTTTTTCAGATCTTTGAAGTCTGCCACACGCCTGCCCCCCTTTCCTGTTCTTTACCGTATCATTATATTATACTTCATTTTGAAAGATTTGTAAAGCAAAACGGATCCCTTACAGCTCATGTATCACGGCATACAGTTCTCTTGCAGTCTCGATGTTCACTCCGGCAGCTGCGGCAAGTTCTTCGGCAGTTGCCTCTTTGAGCTTTTCCTTGGTCTTGAACTCGGTCATCAGCTTGACTGCCTTTTTCTCGCCTATGCCCTTTACCTTTGTGAGTTCCAGCTGATAGGAAGTCTTCTTGTGTTTTTTCGCCTGATAGGTGATAGCAAATCTGTGTACTTCGTCCTGTATCTGTGTGACCAGTCTGAACGCTGCACGGCTGTTGGAAAGGCTTATCTCTCCGCCGCCTGTGGCAACTGCTCTGGTGCGGTGCCTGGAATCTTTTACGAGTCCAAATATCGGGACAGATATACCCATTGCCCTCACCAGAGGAGTGATCACATTCACGTGTCCTGTTCCGCCGTCAAGAAGTATCAGATCGGGCAGCGTGGAGAACCCCTCATCTGTCTTCTCAAAGTAATTGCGGAAACGGCGCTCGATGACCTCAGCCATGCAGGCGTAGTCGTTCTGCTCGGCGACTGTCTTGATCGAAAACGTCTTGTAGAACTTCCTGCATGGTCTGCCGTTCTCATAGACCACCATGCCTGCCACCATATCCGAAGACGCAAGGTTCGAGATATCATAGCACTCAATGAATACGGGAGGCTTTTCAAGTCCCAGCGCCTTGGACAGTTCTTCAAGGGCAGCGATCTCCTTGCCTGTTCTGCCTACCTTTATCGAGAGAAATTCGGAAGCGTTGTTTTTTGCAAGAGTGGTCAGGCGAAGCAGGTGTCCTCTCTGCGGAACGGAAAGGTGTACGGCGTGGCCGCTTTTCTCTCTGAGCCACTGCTCAAGCAGATCCCTGTCCTCGATATCCTCATCAAGAAGTATCTCCTTGGGTATCGAATCGTGAATCGAGTAATACCCTGTTATGAAAGCAGACCGCATACCGGACTGATCCTCCTTGTCGCCAAGGAAGAAGTCTGCTTTGTCAAAGAGCCTTCCTCCGCGGTACATTATTATAGAAGCACAGGCTTTGTCGCCGTTGACTGATACCGCAATGATATCGCTGTCCTTGACGGTATCGTCCACGATCTTCTGATCGTCTGCTGCACGCTGTATTGCTGCGATGCGGTCTCTGAGCCTTGCTGCAAGCTCGAAGTTCAGCTCTTCGGCGGCGGCGTTCATCTCCTCTGTGAGACGTTCCACCGACTGTTTTGAACCACCCTTGATGTAATCTATAGCCTGCCTGATGACCTCACGGTACTCATCCTCGGGCACACATCCCGTGCAGACGCCCATACACCTCTTGATGTGGTGGTTGAGACAGGGTCTCGCCTTGCGGAATTCCTCGGGGAACCGCTTGTGGCAGGTAGGCAGCATGAACACACGGTTAGCCTCCTCGACTGCCTGCTTCACGGCAAAGGAGCTGGTATAAGGTCCGATGTACTCGGCACCGTCATTCTCTTTCTGCAATGCTGCTGTGATGCGGGGATAGGGCTCCTTCGTCACGCGGATGTAGCTGTAGCCCTTATCATCCTTTAAGAGAATATTATACTTTGGGGTGTACTGCTTTATCAGCGAACACTCAAGAACCAGTGCTTCAAACTCTGAGTCGGTAACTATGAACTCATAGTCATTGACATGGGAGACCATCTTCCACACCTTCGGGAGATGATCCTGCGAACGGCGAAAATAGGAAGTCACGCGGTTTTTAAGGTTCTTCGCCTTACCGATGTATATGATCTTGCCCGTTGAGTCCTTCATGATATAGCACCCCGGCTGAGTGGTCAGCTTCGAGGTCTTGTCGCGAAGGTATGGCAGACGTGGGTTGTCGTTATCGGTGATTATCATTTCTGTAACTCCTTTTGAAAGCTCTGCAATTTATGTGTTGCAAATTGCGGAAGAGTGTGCTATAATATGTGTGATTTCAGTAATGCCCGTTATACGGCATTATCAGTATTGAATAAGGGGGTTAATTATATGCCAAAATATCTCAGTAAGCTGCTTATCGGCATGACTTCTGCGGCATTGACCTGCTGTGTACTGACCGCCTGCGGTTCGGATGACAGCAGCGATGAAAAGGACAGCAAGTCCGACATCAGCAGTTCCATATCGGATACAGACAGCGAAGAAAGAGGGGAACCCGAGACCATGGCTTTTTCAACAGATGTTTTTTCTGTCGAAGCACCGCTGGCATACGGCCTGGTGGCTGTGCCCGATATGCTCGACAAATATGATGGAGACACAGACCCCAATGCGGTATATATCATCCTTAACGGAAAAAGCGATACGGATATCATCCAGCACCCGTATATCTGGCTGACCTACTATCCAGATGCTTCAAAGTACGCAAGTTCAAAAGCGTTCTATGACGATGTACAGGATCTCGCCCCGACGGAGATCGGCGGAAAGACCTGGGAGGGCTACTCCTACGTAAGCTCGGGATATCCGGGATTCTGCCTGACTGCCAAGGAAGGCGACGGACTCTGGGTCTGCCTTGTATCCTCGGAGCGTTCCAACGGCGAGAAGATAGCCGCCGATGACGCTGATTTCAAATCAATACTTATGAGCATAAAGCTCAGATGATCTATCCCCCCTGAACGGAGAGATCGACCCATAAGAGGTGATCCGAATGTCAGAACCATATCCGAAGCCGAAGACTGTTGCAGAGCTTCTGGAGTTCTGCTCACAGCATAATATGCCTCTGCGCAAGATGCGTTTCTTCATTGGCGAGGACTATCCCGAACCCAAGGCGTTCGGCATTTTTCAGGATGCCGAGGGCGACTTTATCGTTTATAAGAACAAGGCCGATGGCTCCCGTGCGGTACGCTACAAGGGTCCCGATGAAGCCTTCGCGGTAAACGAGATCTATCAGAAGCTGAAGGACGAGGTCGATAAGCGCCGTTCGTCCCCGCGGAGCTCGGGAAGGAGCAGCGGAAGATCATATGAAGATCGCACGGGATACGGCGGCTCCGCCGGAAACTTTGCTGCGGAGAAAAGGGAGAACACAAATAAAAACCACGCCGTAACGTTTATCATCCTCGCGATGATAGTAGGCATCATAGTAATACTGATAAAGGAGCCTGTGAGCGGGCGTTCACGGGGCTATTACCTCTATGACGACAACTATTACTACTACGATAACACCGACTGGTACTACTATTCGGGCGATGACTGGTACATCGTGAATGACCGTGATTTCAGCGATATGTCGGAGCATTACGTGGACGAATTCTACAACAGCTCCTACGGGGTCGGGGATTTCACACAGTCGGAGTTCTATGACGGCTACTACGAGCGTAGTGCTGATTACGGAGACTATGATAACAATTATGACTACGGCGGATACGATTATGACTATGATGACTATGACGATTACGACTGGGATTACGATTACGATGACTGGGATTACGGCGACACCGACTGGAACGATGACTGGTAATGCCCGACTATCTTACAGTATAGCATAAAGAACGCACGATTTCAAGTATTTACGGGGAGACCTGAGCAACAGGTCTCCCCGTTTTGTTTGTGTGATAGGCTGTCATTTGTGCCGGACTTGATTACAATTCCAACTTGCAAAAATGACATTTGTAACTTTACTGTTAACAGGGGTTGACAACTGCTCCAAGACCTGCTATAATGAAATCACAGGTTAAGCAACAGATGTTTCGCAACGCCAGTAACGCAACATACGTAACGCAACATACGTAACGCAACAACCACTTCCAAAGAAAGGAGACATAAATATGCCGCCCAAATGCAAATTCACACGCGAAGAGATAATCGCAGCTGCACTTGCGATAGCAAGAGAGCAAGGCATCGAGGCAGTCACCGCAAGAGCGATAGGAGAAAAGCTCGCATCCTCGTCAAAACCCATATTCAGTATCTTTGAGAATATGGAGGAAGTCCTTGAGGAGACTCTGCTTGCGGCGAGAGCGGTCTACAACGAATACATCGCTCAGGCCCTGGCCAGTGATCAGGCTTTCAGAGAAGTCGGCTCACAGTACATCAAGTTTGCGATCGTTGAGCCCAAGCTCTTCCAGATGCTCTTCATGAGCGAACAGACAGAGAAACGCTCTGCTCTGGGCATCCTGCCAATGATCGATGACAACTACGAGGAGATCCTCGCCTCGGTTCAGAAGGGCTACGGCCTTGATGTAGATACCGCCAAGAGTTTCTACCGTCACCTGTGGATATACACCCACGGGATAGCCTCACTGATAGCCACAGGGGTCTGTTCATTCAAGCCGCAGGAGATCGGCGAAATGGTAGCCGAGATATTCGTAAGCTTGTTGAAAAACTCGAAAAGCGGAAAGTAAAATGACAAAACTATAATGAGCCCTGTACAGAAACGGGGACAAGAGACAAAGAAAAGGAGAACACCACAATGATAACAGTAAACAACATCACCAAATCATACGGCAGCGGATCAGCCGCAAACCAGGTACTGAAAGGCATAAACGCCACGATAAATGACGGAGACTTCGTTGTGATCCTCGGAGCATCGGGTTCGGGCAAATCAACTTTCCTGAATGTGATCTCGGGACTTGAAAAGGCAGACAGCGGCTCTGTAAAGTACGGCGACCGCGATATCACCAAGCTTTCCGACAAGCAGCTCACCAAGTTCCGCAAGGATAACATCGGCTTTATCTTCCAGCAGTATTATTTGCTCCCGAATATGACAGTTGAAAAGAACGTCAAGATGGGTGCTGATCTTGCAGGCAGAAAAGATTACAGAGAGATCATCGAGGCGGTAGGCCTCGGCAGTAAGATGAAAAGCTATCCCTCTGAGCTTTCGGGCGGCGAGCAGCAGAGAGTCTCGGTTGCAAGAGCTCTCGCCAAGGATCCCAAAGTGCTCTTCCTTGATGAACCTACAGGCGCTCTCGACGAGAAAACAGGCCGTCAGGTACTTGATTATATCTCCAGGCTCCACGAGGAACTGGGCTTCACCGTTATAATGATAACCCACAATCAGAACATTGCCGATATGGCAAAGACCGTTATCAAAATGAACAGCGGTGTAGTGACAGAAGTATATGAGAACCCCGTTCAGAAGACTGCATATGAGATAGGTTGGTGATCACAATGGTAACAATAAAGGATACATTAAAGCTTTTCGGTATTTCGATAGTGATCTGCTGTGCAGCATTTGTCTGTACGCTGTTTATAAACTACCGCATAGACCTTGTCGATATCAAGGACACGGTTGTCGGTGAGCAGGCTCAGAAGATGTACGACGCACAGCTCTCCACCAGCACCGTGGTTTGCAGTGTATGCGGCGGATGTCTGATCCTCACCTCTATAATCATGCTCCTGACCTACATCAAGAACTTCATCAACACACGCTCCAAAGAGCTCGGTATCATGAAGGCGCTCGGATACTCCGATATGAGCATTGCCAGACACTTCCGGATATTCGGCCTCAGCGTTTTGGCAGGCGCCGTTGCAGGCGTAGGTGCAGCTGCGGTTTATATGCCCAAGTTCTACGAAGTACAGAACAAAGACAGTTACTATGAAATGACAAGGAACTCCCATTTCGGGGCGTGGGCTCTGCTCATAGTTATCCCGACCGTGCTGTTCGCAGTGCTGTCAGTAGTGTTTGCATACAGACGCCTTAAAAAGCCTGTTATGAAGCTCCTCCGCGAAAGTGCAGACAGCAAAGTAAGAAAGTCAAAGGATAATGACTCTTCTCTCCCCTTCCTCAAGGATCTCAAAAAAGAAACTGTAAGAAGCAGACGTTCCCTCATCTTCTTTATCTGGTTCTCGGCATTCTGCTTCTCCTGCAACACTCAGATGTCCTTTTCGATGAAGACCCTCGCAAGTGAAACAATGGGCTATATGATACTTATCATCGGCATGATCCTTGCATACATGATGCTCATCCTCGCTCTTTCTTCCGTAGTCAAGGGCAATTCCAAGACCGTTGCAATGATGAGAGTCTTCGGCTACGATGACGGCGAGACCGCAAAGGCTGTCCTCAGCGGTTACAGATGGATCGCAGCACTCGGCTTCCTCATGGGTACAGGTTATCAGTTCGGACTGCTGAAAGTAATGGTGAACGTTGTGTTCAAGGATATCGACAAACTGCCTGATTACAGCTTCGATGTCAAGGCTCTGTGCATCGCTCTTCCTCTGTTCGTGATCTCATATGAACTTATAATGATGTTCTTCTCGAACAAGATCAGGAAGCTGCCTGTCAAGAGCGTTATGCTGGAAAACTGATATATATAAGGGATACCACACGGTATCCCTTTTTGACTGTATCAGGATTAACAAACTATTCATAACTTTTCGTTGCTTGCTGCGTACTACATATATGAAAGGAGGGAGCAGAGTGGACGAGAACAAGGCCTTGTTTGAAGAGATCTACAACAAAACAAAAGAACGCGTATATAAATACATAGCCGCAGGCTGCTGTAAGCTCGGCGATATCGATGATATTTATCAGAACACCTACATAAGCATATACAACACCTTATGCAGAGGAGAAAACATCAGAGAGCCCGAAGCTTTTGCCATACACGTTGCAAAGCGTGAACTCGGACGTTACTACGGTCTGATGAAAAGGATCGGGTGCAGTCTCAGGAGTGCTTTGCCCACAGGAGGAGAAAGAGATACACAAGACACCGAAAGCTATCAGATCGAGGACAGCATCGCTGACAAAGTCCTCGCCGAAGAGATAGAAAAGCTCCTTTCAAAGAAAGATATTGTCACGCAGAAGATCTTTTTCCTTTATTACTACCTTGGGATGACTCTCGGTGAGATTGCAGAATCAATGGGCATCGGAGAAAGCAAAGTCAAGCGGAAGCTCTACTCGACCCTTGAACAGCTCCGGCGGCTTTACAGAAAGGAATGAGAACTATGAACGAAAAGGAATTTATAAGAGATATAATCGAAAGGAAACACGGCACCAAGGCGCTTGAGATGTCTGCGGAAGATGTGCTGAACAAAAGAACATCATCGGGTTCATTAGCAAAAGGCAGAGGTTTTGCCATCCCTGCGGTGCTGGCAGCCGTGGCGCTGACAGGTCTGGCTGTCGGGGGAACTCTGCTCCTCGGCGGTGATAAAACACCCACTTCGGATGAAGCAGAAGACATTAAGGAAACAACTACCGTGACCTCTGCATCCTATGAACCGACTTTTGTTATTGACGACAAGACAGAGGTGAAGGATCCGAAGGTCACTTCCGCACCCGAGCAGGATGCCCCCGACTTTACCACTACAACGGTGACAGTACCCGACAACAGCAATGACCCGAATGCGACTGTCAAGAGCGATCAGGACACAGAGGAAAAGCGCGTGCCAATGCTCTATGACTATCCTACCGACGAGATCTATACCTATACCGCACCATCGGCGGGCAAGGTGGAACTTTCGACACCTCTGAGCAAGGCCCTCGGAGAGTACGGCGGAACAGTAAACTACTACCTTATCGCAGAGGTATATAAAAACGGCGAGTTACAGGTGAAGGATCCCGAGGAGCTTCAGAAAGTAGCAAACAAGCTTTATGAACTTGGCATCACTGCGGGTGTCGAAAGACTTGCCGGCGGCATGGGCGAGAACCCATATAATTACCTTATCGTCTTCCCTGAGAACGAACAGATCGTGAACTTCCCGTCAGTGGAGGGTTACGGCATACTGCTGAGGCTACACGGCGAGTGCGCAAAAGCACCCTATGCCAACTCCGGCGAGCAGGGCATATCCGCGACCTGGAACAGCGGTGCGGACAAGTTCACGTTCAAAGAGATCAAGGCAGGCGACAAGCTTAAGATTGATATCTTCCCGAATCTCACGTTCAATTTAGATCCAAATGACGGTAACGGAAATGTCATTGTAGTGAGCGACGGCGATACAGTAAAATTCCAGAATGCACCGGTCAAGAAGGCTTACCTGTCTGATATCACGGGTGACGGTTACCCCGAGCTTTGTATGTGCTTTACCTTCGGATCGGATATACGAAGTGCTTTCATCACGGTCTATGAATGTAAGACAGGCAAAAGCTACGGTCTCGGCGGATTGAAAGTATTCCTGAACCAAGTTGACCCTTACGACTACTACCTCACCGATAAGGACGGTCAGCTCTATGCAGAAAGAGTTGCAGGTGACGGTCAGCTGACCTACAAGGATCCCGTAAGAGGCAGGCTTGCCATAAAGGACGGCGAGCTGAAATTCACACCAATCTCTGCAATTACAGAGATCAAGCCCAATTCGACAGTCAAGCTTGATGTTTTCCCGAACTATGTATTTGATAATGCTAACGGTACTCTGTCCATCAGCGAGAACGGGAACTTCAAGATGGGATTAAGCGTTGAAAAGAGTGCCTACTTCTGCGATCTCAACAATGACGGATATCCCGAGGTGTGTGCAGCCTCGATTGTCAGCTCGGATATAAAGAGCGCTTGCATCACAGTCTATGACTGTAAGAACGGTGTGTCCTACGGTCTCGGCGGAGACCAGACATTTCTGAACCAGATTGACCCCTACGACTATTACCTCACGGTCAAGGACGGAAATATCGTTGTCGAGAGAGTAGCGTGTGACGGTAAACTGACCTACAAGGATCCCGTTAAGGGCACGATCTCCATCAAAGGCGGAGAACTGAAATTCACACCAATCTAATTAAATTAAGCGGTCTCAGGCTTATAGAGAAAGCCGACCTTTCGGGGTCGGCTTTTTTGTGTCGGAAGCTGTCTGCTGCCCTGCTTGACAAAGAACTGTCTCTGTAGTAGAATTGATTTATAAGATCACCTTTGAGGAGTGATAAAATGGATATAATCGGGACTGTGAGCAGGCTTGCCGAACAGCGTGATCTTGATGACGCAGAGCTTGCTTTTCTTATAGAGTCCGAAGAGGCAGGAGAACCTCTTGCCCGTGCGGCAGATACCGTCCGCAGAAGGATCTACGGCGACAGGGTCTTCATCCGCGGACTGATAGAGTTCACATCCTACTGCAAGAATGACTGCTATTACTGTGGGATACGCTGCTCAAACAGGCAGGCAGAGCGTTTCCGCCTGACACCCGAGCAGATCTATTCCTGCTGTGAGGAGGGCTATCGGCTGGGATTCCGCACATTCGTTATGCAGGGGGGCGAAGATCCCTACTTTACCGATGATCGCATCTGCGAGATCGTCAGCAGCATATCACACCATTACCCTGACTGCGCTGTTACCCTCTCCATAGGCGAAAAAAGCTTTGAGAGTTACAAGGCTTTCCGCGAGGCAGGCGCAAAGCGTTTTCTCCTGCGGCACGAAACTGCCGATCACGATCACTACCGCAAACTCCACCCCGATACCCTCAGTTCCGAGAACAGACAGCGCTGTCTGTTCGATCTCAAAAAGCTGGGATATCAGGTAGGCTCGGGATTTATGGTGGGATCTCCCTTCCAGACCACGGAGAACCTTATTCACGATCTTCGGTTCCTGCAAAAGCTTGATCCCGATATGATCGGTATAGGACCCTTTATAACTCACAAGCAGACGCCATTTGCAGAATATGAAAACGGCAGCGTGGAACTGACACTCAGACTTCTTTCGATACTCAGGCTGATGTTCCCTCACGCGCTGATACCGGCCACCACTGCTCTCGGTACACTTGCAGAAGACGGCAGAGAGCGCGGACTGAGATCAGGTGCCAATGTAGTGATGCCCAATCTCTCCCCTGCCGATGTAAGGCAGAAATACAATCTCTATGACAACAAGATCTACAGCGGTGCTGAATCTGCCCAAAGCCTTGATCTGCTGAAACAGACTGTGGAGCGTGCAGGCTACAGGATAGTTACCGATGTGGGAAATGTTGACAGAAGCAATACTTGACAGGAATGATGATATGACTAAAAAAATACTCGCCGCCATGAGCGGAGGCGTCGATTCCAGCGTGTGCGCCCTGCTGCTCGGTCAGCAGGGATATGATGTCATAGGAGCTACGATGAGGCTTCACGGCAGCGAGAACGCCTGCGGCTCGGACAAGGACATAAAGGACGCGGCAGCGGTATGCGGCAGGCTCGGCATTGAACACAAGGCCGTTGATATGCACGATGTGTTCGAGCGCGAGGTCATCGGGAGGTTTGTCTCCTCTTATGAGAGGTGCGAGACACCGAATCCGTGCATCGAGTGCAACCGCAGTCTCAAATTCGGAAGTCTGCTGCAATATGCTCTTGATCTCGGCTGTGATGCAGTTGCTACGGGGCATTACGCAAGGATAGTCCACGATGAGGAAACAGGTCGTTTTCTGTTGAAAAAAGCTGCTGACATTTCCAAAGATCAGACTTATGTGCTCTACTCGCTCGGTCAGCATCAGCTGGAACACACGGTATTCCCTCTCGGCGGACTGACAAAGGCTCAGGTCAGGGAGATCGCAGAGAAAGCAGGCTTCGTGAATGCTCATAAGCATGACAGTCAGGACATATGCTTCGTGCCTGACGGTGATTACGCATCCTTCATTGAACGTCACACGGGCAGGACATACCCCGATGGCGATTTTATCGACCGCAGCGGCAGGGTCCTCGGCAGACACAGCGGCATCATACGATACACGATAGGTCAGCGCAGAGGTCTCGGCATCGCACTGGGCGAGCGCAGTTACGTCACAGCACTTGACCCCTCTGCCAACACAGTCACCCTCGGTTCAAATGACGATCTCTTTTCAAAGACGCTCCGCATCGCACGGATAAACCTCATCACCGTTCCCGAGCTGAACGCTCCGATCAGAGCTGCCGTCAAGATACGCTACAATCAGACCGAGCAGCCTGCGACAGTCACACAGCTTGACAGCGACCTCATCGAGATCACTTTCGATGAACCCCAGCGTGCCGTAACAAAAGGTCAGGCAGCCGTGATCTATAGCGGAGACACAGTTATCGGCGGTGGAACGATCATATAACATAAGGATAAAACAAAAGGCTTAGCATCAACTGCTAAGCCTTTCCTTGTATTTACAGATTTTTACTCTGCTGCATATACGATAGAGCTTACTGAGCCGTCATCGCCGAAGATGAAAGAGAGCTTGCAAGCACCCTTCTTGTAAACGAAAGAGGAATCATTCTCAGTCTCGGGAGCACCGTAGACCTCCTTGACCTTATCCTTGGTATCTCCGATCGAAACGCCCTCTTCTGTGGACACCGAGTCATCCTTAAGCTCAACGTTGAGCACATAGTCAACTTCCTTTTCGGGATAAGTCCTGATAACTACACCGCCGTAGGTATAGACCTTATCGAGACCCTGGAATGCACAGGACTCGGACTCGAAATACTTGGTAGGCTCACCGAGAGCTTTTGCGATAGGAGCCATCTCCGCATTCATTGCGACTGCGGTGCCTTTCATCGAAAGCTTGAATCCATCGGTATTCTTCTTGGTCTCACCTGCGGGAGCACTGTCCGAAGTGCTGTTGTTATTGGCAGGCGACAGTTCCTTACTGCTGTCATCGGAGCCGCAAGCGGCAAAAGTAAGACACATTGCAGCGACTACTGCAAGAACGATAAAGTTTTTCAAAACATTCGTCTCCTTTTCTGCAACCGGAGCTTTGGAGAGCAGTTTTCCGTTCTCCTTGATCTCCTGAAGCTGCGCATTTTTTTCATTATCATAGCTTTCGCAGAGTTTGTTGTAATACTCCGAAAGCTCAGCGTCTGAACGGTGGTCCTCAAGACCGCAATTGTCCGAGAGCCATTTACCGAAGTAATCAGCGAGTTTTTCCGCGCCGAACACATTCAGGTGCAGGCCTGCGTCATAAGTATCCTGCGTCATATCAAGCCCGATCTCATCACGGAGCTTGATGAAGTTGATATACGACAGACCTTTTTCCTCGGCATACTTTACGATCTGCTCATCCCACTGGTCATACCAGTGCGGATAGAGTGTAGGTGCCTTGACGAGCACCAGCCTGATGCCGTTATCCCTGCACAGTTTTTCCATCTTGTTCAGGTAATCCATTGCATTGCTGCCAAGTGTATAATCGGCAAGAGGCATAGGATCGGGGAACTCATCCTCGGGGCGGACATCCGCACGCATATAGTATCCGTTATGGGTGACTTTATCCTTTGAGAAAATATGGTGGATATCATCTTCTTCGAGGTTTGACCAGCGCGAATGGTATCTCAGCAGAGGGAAAAGGTAATCCTCGAAGCTCTCGTCTTCTGTCATTGACGCTTTTACAGCGCCGATCTTGGCAGATGACCACTCCATACCGTCAATAGTCATGCGGTTATAGGCTTCGCTCTGCGGCTCGTTGTACTTAAGAGAGAGCACATTGAACACAACGACTTTAGGTGTCTCGTATCTCAGCACATCCTCAAGCAGGTAATATGACTGCCATACGAGCTGCTGTGCGCTGCCTCTTATATATGATGTCATTCCGTACTTTTTCCACAGCTCCACGGTAGAAACATTCTCATAGAGCTCGCAGTCGCCGATCATTATGACATCGTGCTTCGTAGTGTCCTTGTAATACTCGGCAGTCATTGAACCCTCGACCACTCCGCGCTGATATTTCGGAACGAGCAGCCGCTGGATCAGGAAAAGCACTGCCAGCCAGAACAGTATGAAGCAAACGGCGGCTATGACGTAAAATTTCCTTGTATGTTTTCTCATCATGCCGCCCCCTTTAAAACTGTGTGTAGATGAACTGTGAGGAATCGTAACCCACGCCGTAAGCACCGTACACGAGGGTAACTACCAGCAGAACAGCCATCACGTTATAGAAACAAAGGGAGGATCTTGCATAGAGGCCGTCTCTGACGCTGCCTTTTTTCAGCTTGATGATGCTCACACCGAGCACCACTGCAAAGCCTACGAGCAGTATCATATAATCCGAAGCGGTAAGACCGATCTTCATGAGAGAGCCGTCCGTAAATGCAGAGAAACTGAAATCCGTTATCATGCTCCACATCATCTTGAAAGTAAGACCCACATTTCTGTAGCAGTCAAACATTCTGATGGCGGACATCAGGAACACAGTCCTCATTATCTGGAAGAACTCATAGGGTGCTTTGCCCTTGAATCCGAAGCGGTTATGGAACTTCGCATAAAGGGGTTCAAGCTCCTGAGATACCATGATGACAACGTAGTTTGTAAGACCCCAAACTATGAAATTCCATGCGGCACCGTGCCAGATACCCGTTGCCAGCCATACTACAAAGCATGAAAAATAAACTGTCACGCGCTTGCCTATACCTGCAGGGAGATGCTTTCTCGACCACTTTGAGAGTTTGAGCATCGGTCCGCAGACAGATATGGGATAGAAGATATAATCGGTGAACCAGGAACCCATAGTGATATGCCAGCGGTTCCAGTACTCCTTGATGTTTTTTGAGAAGTACGGCAGGTTGAAGTTCTCCGTCACCTTTATGCCCATAGCCTCGGCTATGCCTATAGTTATATCTATACCGCCGGTAAAGTCGCAGTAAAGCTCGAATGCGTAGAAGAACATAGCACAGAACACGTAAGTGCCTGTATACTCCGAGCCGCCCACGAGTGTAGTCACAGCGGTGATTATGCGGTCTGCGATGACAACTTTTTTGAAGTAACCCCACATTATGCGCATCAGTCCGTAGGAGAAGTTCTTATGCTCGAACCTGTGCTCGGCAAAGAGTGTAGGTGCAAGGTCTCCGTAACGGCTGATAGGTCCCTGAGCAAGCTGAGGAAAGAAAGACACGAACAAGGCGAACTTGAAGAAGTTATGCTGAGCTTCGCTCTTTCCTCTGTAGACATCTATGATATAGCCGAGGGACTGGAAGGTATAGAACGATATACCGAGGGGTATTATCAGATTGACAGGCTTAAAGGACGAAGCATCACTGAATATGCCGTGGATATTCTTCAGCACGAAGTTGGTATACTTTGTCACCGAGAGGATACCCATGTTGAAAAGCAATCCGAGCAGGAGCCATTTCCAGCGCCTGCTTTTCATTTTATCCTTATATGCCTGTTTTTCGGCTTTTGACAGTTCCGCCTTATGCTCTTTGATATAGGCTTTCTGTTCAATGTTTATCTTCTCGATCTTTATGGAAGTGAACCACACCGTCACAGTAGTGGTAAGAATAAAGATCAGAAATCTCGGATCGGCTATGGTATAGAACACATAGCTCGCGGTCAGCAGAAAGCACCACTGTATCTTTTTGGGCACTATATAGTAACCCAGCAAGGCACATACCAGAAAGCAGACGAAAGGGAATGAGGTAAAGATCATGATTATTACTCTTCGTCGAGACGGCGAACAAGCTCACTGAGTGCCTTTACCGAGTTGAAGTTCTCGGGGATGATCTCCTCTGCGGGGATGGTGACATCAAGTCTGTCATCTATCTCCGAAATGAGGGTAACGATATCGAGCGAATCGATGATCCTGTCATCAATAAGATGCTGCTCCTTTTCAAAGTCAACATCGGGGTGCATCTCCTGTAAGATCTCAAGAATCTCTTCCATGGTGGTTTCCTCTTTTCAATAATTTGATTTTATATTATAAGCTTTACTTCTTGGCTTCAAGCTGCTTCTGCAGGAAGACTCTGTCTATCTTGCCGTTAGGGGTAAGGGGCAGGCTCTCGAGCTTATTGAGCTTGTTGGGGAGCATATATCTGGGCAGCTTATCCTTGAGCACAGTCATAAGCTCGGACTCGCCGATCTCTCCGGTATAGAAAAGCTCGATCCTGTCCTTATCCTTATTGAACAGGCAGCAGCACATTGAAACGCCGGCGAGCATATTGACATTGACCTCGATCTCTCCGAGTTCGATACGGTGACCCATATGCTTGATCTGGTGATCCTTACGTGAAACGAAGATCAGCTCGCCGCGCTCATTGAGCTTTCCGAGGTCTCCGGTACGGTAGATAAGTTCGGGATAGCGGTCATTGAGGGGGTTCTGCACGAATACTTCGTTTGTTTTCTCAAAGTTATGGTAATAACCCAGTGTGAGAGCTGTACCTCTCACGCAGATCTCTCCGACCTCGCCCTGTGCGGCTCTTTTATTCTCATCGGTGAGCAGCAGTATCTCTCGGTTATGGAATGGCTTACCTATAGGAATAACATCACCGAGCTCGAAGTCACGGTCTACACGGAAGAAACAGCACATACCCGTAGTCTCTGTAGGACCGTAGAGGTTGGTGAATGTTGCCTCGGGAAGGGCGGCTCTCCAGCGTTTGAACTGCTTTATGGGGAAGACCTCGCTGCCGAAAGCGATAGTTCTGAGGTACTCGGGCTTGATCTTATCAAACGTATTGAACGCAGAGATCATAGTCAGAGCTGAAACGACCCAGCACACTGTATTGACCTTATGTTCATTCAGGTACTCGACGAGCTTCACGGGGAACATGAACAGCTGCTTGGGAGTCAGGTATGCGGTTGCGCCGAACTTTATCGTAGGATAGAGTTCCTTGAGGCAGGCATCGAAATACAGAGGAGACTGATTTGCGAAGACTGTCTCCTCCGAGAAGCCCAGCACTTCGGAAAGCTGCTCGATATAGTCGATGACAGAGCGATGGCAGGCAACTACTCCTTTGGGCACGCCTGTGGAACCCGAAGTAAATACGATATATATGGGATCGGTATCTATCTGATGCTCTCTTACTTCTGCAAGAGCAGCATCGTTTATCTCAGTCTTTATAAGCTCATCATAGAACATAAGCTCGCCGCTGAACTCATAGGTCTCAAGTTCGCCCATAACGCTTCTGTCGCAGATAACGGCTTTGGGCTCGAGATTTTTAAAGATGAGTTCGATCCTGAACCTGGGCATTTCGGGATCAATGGGGACGTAGCAGCATCCGCCGTAGACACACCCGAAAAACGTTGCTATGGTCTTCGGACTTTTGGGCATAAAAACAACGACAGGCTCGCCGCAGATTCCCTTATCGAGCAGAGCCGAGCCTATGGCACGGCTGTGATGATAAACGTCCGAGAAAGTCAGCGAGATCTCATCGTCGGCATAAGCGACCTTATCCGGCAGGCGCACAACGGTCGCTTCAAGATATTCAAGAACATTTTTTTGCTTCATAATTATCGGATCTCTCCCAAACAGGTTTTGATTACAAGCTCATTCTTGAGCTGTTTGCCGCAGGCTTCTATCGACATAGCCGCCAGCACCTCCATAACATCGAGAGTACCGTCTCCCGTGTCATAGTCACGCTTTATTACAGAAAGCTCCGTGCATCCGAGGATCACAGCTTCTGCTCCCCTTTTCACGAGACCTTCCTTCACACGGCGGAAGGCATCCATATCGGGTTCTCTTCCCTGCTTGACATCGTTATATATCAATGATGTTACAAGCTCCTGATCCTCACTGCCGGGGGTGATAAGAGTAAGGCCCTGCTTATCGAACTCTCTTTGGAAAAGCCCGCTCTGGACTGTACCCTCTGTCGCCATAAGGCCGACAGTTTTTATTCCGTGTTCCGCCAGCATCTCGGTAGTACCCGAGACTGCATTCAATGTATGCACACCGAGCCCCTGCTCGATCTCCTGCTGGAAATAATGTGCAGTTACGCAAGGGATAGCGATCACCTCTGCGCCTATACTTTTCAGTTTAAGACCGGCATCCAGTATTCCCGGGAGCGGACTCTCACTGCTTTTTCCTAATATGTATCGGGTACGGTCGGGTATATCGGGCGCACTGTAGACTACCATCCTCAGGTGCTCCTGATCCGTTGCCGCATCGGTCATTGAAGTAACGAGCTGCATAAAATATGCAGTCGCCATAGGTCCCAGACCGCCGATAACTCCCAAAATAGCCATTTGATCTTACCTTCCGAATAAAAATATACTCACGCCGATACGGTCATTTCAGTTTTGTTGAACCGTAATTGATCTGCTTCTGAACAGACTCTGTCGCTCTGTCCGGCAGACCCTCAGCAGAAAATCTATGGTTGTTCGGACGGTAATTAACGTCCCATTTTGCTACCTCGGCATCTGTCATCATAAACAAGCCGTAATTTCCTTTATTGTAGTAAGTACAGTCAAAGTGATACCAGCCTGTACCGACATCTATCAGTGACCAGTAATGTCTTTCCTCTTTATCGCTGTTTCTCAGCTTTATAACATCGACATTCGGAATGCCTGCCGCATCAAGCAGCACCTTTGCCACTGCATAATATGTGTAGCAGTCTCCCATACGTGTCTGGAAGCCTTGCTTTGCACCGTTCTTATAGTTTGACTTATCTGAATATCCCGTATAACGGATATTATATTTTGTCCAGAAATAAATGGCATATGCCTGCTGCATCTGTGACATATCGGGTGTAAGTATCTTTCTGAGAACGTCATCAGCCCTCTGCTGAAGATAAACGTCGACCTCCGACTGGGGATCTGCGGGTTTCTCGACAACAAAGACTTTCACCACGGCATTAGTAACATTTCCCGAAGGATCGGTGGCTTTGACCGGCAGATTATATTGTCCCACGGTCGAGAGATCAATATCCGAGGTATCAAAGACAACCTCGCACTCCTCGCCCGAATTGTCTGTAACGGTTATGAGTTTCTTATAGCTGACGCTCCCGTCCTTATAGACGGATATATCATTTGCGGTCACCACCGGCGGCTCGTGATCGATAGCTTCATATACCGGGTCTGACTCAGTTGCCGAACTGATATCCGGAGCAGAACTTTCGGCTTCGGAGGCATCCGATGAGTCTTCGGATATCCGGCTCTCATCCGATGCTTTTGAGGAATCATCCTGCGATGAGGAATCGGGCACCGATGAATCTGCCGAAGAACTGTCAGCATATCTGACAAGAGTGCTTTTGGAAGCTATCGGGGCTGCCTCTTCGTCAAGAACATTTCCGCAAGATGCCAGTGTTCCCGCGCAGATGACAGCACAGATCACTGCCCTGCTGATACTTGATTTTCTCTTAGTTTTCATAATTTTCAAGACGGCATATGACACACCGTCTTATGTTCGACCCCCATAATAATCATTTTAGTGATCCGTGAGATCACAGTATGTCTTAACACACATAGTTTCATTAATATCCAAGGTGCTGAGGGAGCATATCTATCTAAAGCACAGCGGCTCTGCTCCTCTTCGGTATCCGGCCACAATGACCCACCTTATCAGAATAATTCTAATATGGATTTTATTCTTTGTCAATACATTTCCGTACTTTTTTATCTTTTCTTTACATAATACATCAGAAAACAAGATACTTACGGCTGTACTTTGTGCAATATTATGGCGGAAAAATATACCTTTATAAATATATGAAAAAACCGCCGCAGCTATAGTGCTGCGGCGGCCGGGGAGAAGAAAATATTATTTGAGTATGTTTGGTTTAATGCTCGTACTCTTTGTTGGCTTTATCTATTATAGCCTTGAAAGCATCGAGGTCGTCAACGTGATAATACTGATTGCCGATAATGATATTTGCATATTCACAGCCGGTGGTCCTGATGACTGCGTGAACGTTCTCGCCGTCTATGTTATCAACGAAGTTAGCGATATATTCCGGAGCGCCCTCGTTCTTAGTCTCGGTAACATTTGCAATGGGAGCAAGGTTTTTCTGTCTGAATGCTTTATACCACTGCTTGAGATCACTGACTACGCTGCCACTGCCTCTGACTACAATACCGTTCTTGCCGACGGAGAATTCTTCGGTTACAACCTCTGAGAACAGCTCCTTTGCAACAGCGCACTTGTAGTACACACCGTTGATCTTGACATCCGCCTCGGGACGGTCGGAACGCTGTACTATAATGCTGTCGTTGGTATTTTTGTTTTTCAGAACAGCCGTCAGCACAACGTCATCGGCAGGAGTGCTCGTGAACTCAGTAACTTGCGACTTTTCTGCATTCATGATCTTGGTGTACCAGTCGGAACCGTTTTCGATCGCCGTTGGATACATCATAACGGGATTCTGATCTTTTCCGCGATATGCGATAATGCTCATTTCGCCCGCGCTTTCAGCCGAGTATCCGTGACCCTCAAGGCGGATCACATCAAGCACGTATGTGTTCTTGAGATTGTAATACTTGCCGTCTACCATGATGTTAGCGTTTTCATACTTGGAAGACGAAACAGTGTGCAATTGAACCGATGCATCGCTGTCCTCGATCGTGAAGGTCGCAGCGTACATCTCCTGAGGTATCTTCTCTGTGCCGAGATTTGTAACGGGCTGCGCATTCTCCGCGAGGAAGGTCTTGTACCAATCCTTAACTGAATGGGAATCAATAGCACATACATCGGTCATAATCGCGCTTATCACGCATCCCGAATTCAGAGTTCTGCACTCGGAAAGCCTTCTCAACAGCTCGGGAGACTTATAATACTTTCCGTTATAGATAACGTCTGCATTGCTGCGGTCCGATACCGAGAAAGTATCCTTGTTATTACCGTTCTGGAAAACTACCTGAACATACTCACCATAGAGCTCTAAGCCGAGGTCTGTTACCTCTTCTCCGAGCAGGGCCTTCCAGCTTTCTGCCTGATCATTGCCGAGTGTATCACTATAATATCTGTCATGTGTCTGTGTTCCCCAGAAGGTCTTGATATTTGAAACGATCTCAGCTTCACCGCTCTGCTTATCGTCGGTAGAGAATACCGACGCAAGAGGCCCTACGTGCTCCACCGCACCCAGGTATGTTGTCAAAGTACCTGCGCCAAGCACTACTGCAAGTGCTGCTGCAATAGCTACGGAGTGCTTGCTCTTTACTCTTGCACCGCTTTTGGTGATCTTCTTTCTCATGTCTTTTTCATTTAAATTGTCCATATCTGTCTGTCCTGCATCCTTTCTCATTTCTTCCGCAGTATCCGCGACATACTCCGAGGAGGTTTCAGGGATAACAGATAATATTTTGTTTTCTGTATATGAATTATCCACACCCATAAGCTCCTCAACGGGTATCTCCTTGAGCATCTCATCTATATATCTCATAACAAGATCCCTCCTTTTGTCAGTGCATCACGAAGCCTGCGCTTGCATTTATGAAGCATATACTCCACTTTCCTTTCATTAAGCCCTACCTTTTGTGCAATAATGGTTATCGGGGTGCTGTAATAGTAACGATAGACGAATATCTCCCTTTCGGGTGAAGGCATACTGCGGACGCAGTCCGCTATGACCTTCCGGTTGTGTTCGGCAGCAGATTCTGTCGAAAAATCCGCCTCTATACCGAGGTCTCTTTCATCATCGGGCAGCGGTTCGGTCAGCGAGAGCGTTCTCAGCTTATTCAGAGCGACGCTCCTGCCGACCATACAGATGTAGTTTTTCAGACTGCCACGCTCCGTATCTATCCTGTCGCTGCATTTCCACACCTTATAAAATGTATCTTCTGCCACTTCCTCACGATCCTCCTTGGATATGAGCATACCCGAGACAACGGAAATAACCAGCTTACGGTATTTGTCCATCACCGCAGCGAGCCCTTCCTCTTTGCCCTCGCGCATCAGCTCAAGTATTTTTTCATCGGTCATTATTATCACCGCCGTTCCGGAAAGATCTTTCTCATCGGTACCCCGATAACGAAGCTACCGTAAAATGCATTTCACCTGTATATACACAGGAAGAAAGCAAGAATACATAAACGCTGTGTAAACTAACTATTAATTCTATATGAACAAGGCATACCCGTCCGTACAGCAACGGGTATGCCCTTTCTGTTATTCCTTATTTTCGGGAGAAACCGCCTTGCGGTTGTTGTAGATAAAGTTCATGGCCGCCATACCGATGATTATAATGTATCCCAGGAAGCTCCATCCGTCGGGGATATCACCAAAGAACATAAATCCGAGTGCAGTCGAGAATATCAGCTGAGAGTAATCATAGATCGAGATCTCCTTTGCGGGAGCACAGCTGTATGCAGCAGTGATACCGAACTGACCTCCTGCTGCTGCTGTACCTGCCGCAAGCAGACAGAGCAGCTGTGAAAGAGACATCGGATGGAAGTTGAAGATCATAAACGGCAGACAGAACGCACAGGAAAATGCCGAGAAGAACACCACAATGAATGCGCCTTTTTCTCCGTGCTGCCCGAGATATCTCACGCAGGCATAAGCAAGTCCCGCACCGACTCCTCCGAGAAATCCTGCAAGCGCAGGGAAAAACTCCACATTGGTAAAGCTCGGCTTGATGATGAACAGGCTTCCGACAAACGCCGCAATGAGCACTCCGCCCTGAAACGGAGTCAGCTTTTCTTTCAGGAATATGTAGGAGAACACTATCGCAAAGAAGGGCGACATCTTGTTGAGCATCAGCGCATCGGAAAGTACCAGCCTGTCGATAGCATAAAAGTTGCCGATCATACCCAGTACACCGCCCAGGGAACGTACTACCAGCGGAAAAAGATTTTTCTTTCTCGCCGGTTTCAGGGGTACGTGCTCCTTCTTCAGCACCGCAAGAGCCACGAACAGAGCAATGAAGTTACGGAAAAAAGTCTTCTGTATCGTCGGGAGATCTCCCGAGAGCCTTACAAATACCGCCATGAACGCAAAGCAGAAGGCAGAACAGCATATATAGATTATGCCCTTATATTTCTGAGGAAGTTTCATTTCTGACCGTACCTCCCAGTCATATGCTCATGTTCTTTGGTAAGCTCCGTCATCAGAGCTCTGAGCGTCCACGACTGATTAGACGGCGTACACACCGCCTTGAGATCCACTGCTGCTCCGTTCTTCCGAAGTGCATCCACAGTTTTTGACAAAGCGTTCCTGTCAAAGCCCGAAAAGATCAGGCACTCCCCCTCGGGAGGTTCGGAACAGTCAGGCACAGGCACGAACCCTCCGAAACCGCAGAGAAATCCTACCTGACAGTCAGCCTCACGGGGCTCAACGCCTCTGAGTTTTATATCCGCACTGTCACAGACCTCAGCCAGTGCAGTAAGCTTTGTATCATCCAACCCGTAAGCCGCGATCAGCTTAGGAGCAGTTATTGTCCTTGCTTTCATTTTGCCCTATCAGTCCTTTGTATCATCCGCCGATTGACATTGCATTCGGGATGCAGTATAATAGTATAGTAGTATTATACACCCGATATGTGAATTATTCAAGCATATGCCCTGTCCTTATCAAAAAGGGGCGGAGACTCGTCTGAAAATTTACATAAATTTCATATTAGCCCTTGACAAGCTTATTATTATATGTTATAATATGTGTACCTCTTTATGAGGTCTATTTTTTTGCGCACTTTTTTCCGGCGCTGTGCAGCCGAAAGTGTGCATTCAGAAGTACGCCTCATACCGTATATTATAAGGAAATACGGTTCACGAGGGAGGCAGACTACGCCGTACCCGTTCTTGTATGGCGTAAATTTCGTCAGGAGGTGCCGAAAATGAGAGTTAAGATCACACTCGCTTGCACTGAGTGCAAACAGAGAAACTACAACACTAAGAAGAACAAGAAGAATGACCCTGACAGGCTTGAGATGAATAAATACTGCAAGTTCTGCAAGAAGCACACTCTTCACAAAGAGACCAAGTAAGTCAGAAGGAGGGTATTATGGCTAAGAAAGAAGCTGACTCCAAGACTGAAAAGGCAAAGGCTGCCAAGGCTCCCGAAAAGGAAAAGAAAAAGGGCAGACTCAAGAAGTACTTCCGCGATCTCAGGAGCGAGATCAAAAAGGTAGTATGGCCGAGCAAGAAACAGGTAGTCAATAACACAGGCATCGTAATGACAGTTATGGTCATCACCGGTCTGTTCCTGTTCGCTATCGACTCGGGTCTTGCCGCAGTGATCAAAGCACTGCTCAGCATAGGCGCCTGATGCAGCAACGGTTTAAGACAACATTTTGACGGAGGTTTATGATCTATGGCTGAAGAAGCAAAGTGGTACGTTGTACACACATATTCAGGCTACGAGAACAATGTAAAACAGAATATCGAAAAGGTTGTTAAGAACCGAAAGCTCGAGGATCTTATCTGCGAGGTAAAGATCCCTACAGAGATCTATACCGAGGAAAAGAATGACAAGACCTCGGAAAAGGAAAGCAAGCTGTTCCCCAGCTACGTTTTCGTCAAGATGGTCGTTACCAACGATTCCTGGTATATCGTAAGAAATACCAGAGGCGTTACCGGTTTCGTAGGTCCTGCATCCAAGCCCGTTCCCCTTACCGAGGCTGAGGTAAGATCTCTCGGCATCGAATCGGATGAGGCAAAGACCGCACAGGCTAAGATCACCGTTGCGGTGGGCGACAGAGTTGACGTTGTATCGGGTATGTTCGAGGGCTACTCGGGCGAAGTTGCAAGCGTGGATGAAGAAAACGCACAGGTTGAGATCATCGTTTCAATGCTTGGCAGACCTACACCCGTCAAGATCCCCGCGTCCGACGTTAAGGCTGCGGACTGATCCGTATTTCGGATACGGAAAAATCATTCGTTTACAGAAGCATAGTTGATATAAAGGATCACGGCGCTGGAAATAATGCGCGCGGTCTTATGTCATCGCTTCAAAAGAGTGGGAGAGCCCAAGCGGCTCGCCTTACCACAAATTATGGAGGTGCGCAAGATGGCACAGAAAGTAGTAGGCTTCATTAAGCTTCAGATCCCCGCAGGAAAGGCAACTCCTGCACCCCCGGTTGGTCCCGCACTGGGTCAGCACGGCGTAAACATCATGGCATTCACTAAGGACTTCAACGAGAGAACCAAGAACGATATCGGTCTTATCATCCCCGTTGTTATCACAGTTTATGCTGACCGTTCATTCACATTCATCACCAAGACTCCTCCCGCAGCTGTTCTTATCAAGAAGGCTTGCAAGATCGAGTCCGGCTCAGGTACACCCAACAAGACCAAGGTGGCTACTATCACCAAGGAGCAGATCCAGAAGATCGCAGAGCAGAAAATGCCCGACCTCAACGCAGCCAGCATTGAAACTGCAATGAGCATGATCGCAGGTACCTGCCGCTCGATGGGCGTAACAGTCGTAGACTAAAGGAGGATTAAGTTATGAAACATGGCAAGAAGTATGTTGACTCCGCTAAGGTAGTTGACAGAGCTAAGCTTTATGATGCTCCTGAGGCTCTCGATCTCGCAGCTAAGGGCGCTAAGGCAAAATTTGACGAAACTATCGAGGCTCATATCCGTCTGGGCGTTGACTCCCGTCACGCTGATCAGCAGGTAAGAGGCGCAGTTGTACTCCCCAACGGTACAGGTAAGAGCGTTAGAGTCCTTGTATTCTGCAAGGAGGATAAGTTCGAGGCTGCTAAGGGTGCAGGCGCTGAGTTCGTAGGCGGTATGGATCTCGTTGACAAGATCATGAAGGAAAACTGGATGGATTTCGACGTTGTTATCGCATCCCCCGACATGATGGGCGTTGTAGGCCGTCTCGGTAAGGTCCTCGGACCCCGTGGACTTATGCCTAACCCCAAGGCAGGTACCGTTACCCCCGATGTTGCTAAGGCTGTTACCGATGCTAAGGCAGGTAAGATCGAGTACCGTCTCGACAAGACCAACATCATCCACTGCCCTATCGGCAAGGCTTCCTTCGGCGCTGCTAAGCTCGAGGAGAACTTCAACACCCTTATGGATGCTGTAGTTAAGGCTAAGCCTGCTGCTGCAAAGGGTCAGTACCTCAAGAGCGTAGTCGTTGCTTCGACTATGGGCGTTGGTATCAAGGTAAACACTGCCAAGTATGGTGTTTAATTCAAGCATTAATTTGCTTATAGAATTATGGAAGAAAGAAACGAGCCGCATTACTGCGGCTCGTTTTTTGTGCTTGTAAACACGGAAAAGACCTGCACCCCTTTCGGAGTACAGGTCTTCCCTATAATGAAACTAAGAGATGAGGAGAAAGCATTAATTAATCATTAAGATCGTTGGATTCAGTTGCCTCTGATGCGTTTACATTGTTGTCCGCTGATACATTATCAGACTTCTCTCTCTGTTCGTCCAGCGCCTTGCTGTATAAACCTTGAAGCAGAGCCATTACAGCAGCATCTTCATCATTATCTTCAGTGAAGGTACCTACTACGCTTATCGTGCCGTTTTTGTTCTGAGCATAAGCTATGAACGAATAATCGTTTTTGTTTGAATTATTGACACCGATATCACATCTAAAGAAAACATTGACATCGTCGACTTTTGTACCAATGGTTATTGATACAGGATCACCGTAGTTTTCACCCTGAGGATCCAATTCTCTTGATATGCCCGTGTAGGGTGGCTCGCCCTGAGTAAGTCCCAGTGCAGCAGGGCTTACAACTTGCTTATTGCTGTTGTTCTCGATTTCCTCCTTGTGTGCATTGTACCACTTTTCAACGATCTCCTTTGTTTTAGAATTGAGATCTTCGGATAACACAACCTGAGTGAAGTGATCAATTACGACTATTTTGTCAACGAATACTTCGGTGTTTTCAGGATCTTTGTATTCTGTCGAAATATCCTTCTTTAAAACGATCGGGTTTTCTCCTTCCTCGGGAATAATCTCAATTCCGAAACTGTCATCGTTGGGAAGATCAGTAACCGAAGTAACGTCAGGTGTGCTTGTTGTTACAGCCGAGAGAGAATTTGATCCGCTGCTCTGACTGATAACACCTGTGGAAGAAATGTCAGCAGCAGTTATGTCCTTGTTTCCGCCGCTTGCCAGAGCGAAGTATCCGCCTACACCGACTGTCAGCATCAATGCAGCAGCAGCGATCGCTGCCACATGATTTCTCTTTACCTGAGCACCCTTGCCCGATCTGTTCATAACCTCATTTGCTGACAAGTTGTCTGAATTTATACCGTTGTTGTCATATACCATTTTCATTAGCTCCTTATCGTTCATGAAATATCCTCCTTTACGTAACGCCTTTTTATCTCTGAAAGGGTTTTATAAATGTGCATCTTCACCGTTGATTCGCTCATTTCAAGTTCTTCGGCGATCTCAGGTATAGTAAGATCACGACGGTAATACAGAAAGAGTACCTTCTGTGTTGCGAGAGGTTTTTTATTTATCATAGTCCAGATATCATCCAGCAGCTGCGCATCGACGATACTGTCCTCTATGGTGAAATTATCAATGAGGTGCTCGTCATATTCCTCGGACGAACCGAAACTCATCGAGATCTTTTCACGCACACGCCTGATAAAAGAGTAATATTTTGTAAGCTGACGTTTGGTTATCAGCATAACAAATGCAGCGGGATCGGCGGGAGGATCATTCCGTTTTGTAAGAGCTGTATAGATCTCGATCCATGTGTTCTGAAAGATATCGTCAACATCGTCGATCGCAAAACATTTTTTGGCTATGTAGTTATATGACATACTCTTATTCCGGTCATACAGCGATTCAAATTCCCGTTTTACATTCTCCAAAATATTACCTCCTCTCTGTCGTTTCATTTTTGAGCGCTCTCACTTATATTTTGGCAAAAGGAGCTAAGAAAGTTATTAACATAGTGTAAACAATATTCCGAACATAAAAAAGGGTGAGAACTCATCCCACCCTTTTGCTGTTATTGATTCTTAGTGTGCTGAGGCGATAAATCTGTTCAGCTCGCCAAGGTTCAGGCACTTCTCGACAGCGACTTCCTTGGTGATCTTCTTCTCCTTGACCAGCTTTGCAAGCTCCTGGTCGAGGGTCTGCATTCCGACGTTCTTACCGGTCTGCATAGCAGAGTTGATAAGGTGAACCTTATCGTCACGGATCATAGCCTTGATGTTATCGGTAGCATTCAGGATCTCGCAGCAAGCAACACGGCTGGTACCGTCAAGAGTACGGCAAAGAGTCTGTGTGCAGATACCAACGAGAACGGATGCAAGCTGGGTTCTGATCTGATGCTGCTGGTGAGCAGGGAAAACGTCGATGATACGGTCGATGGTGGAAGCAGCGTCTGTAGTATGAAGTGTACTCATAACAAGGTGACCTGTTTCAGCGGCGGTTACGGCAGCTTCGATAGTCTCGAAGTCACGCATTTCTCCGACGAGTATGATATCCGGGTCCTCACGGAGGGCAGCACGGAGAGCGAGGGAGAAGCTGGGTACATCGGGGCCGATTTCTCTCTGGTTTACCATACATCTCTTATGAGCGTGCATATACTCGATAGGATCCTCGATAGTGATGATATGAGCAGACTTATGAAGGTTTACGTGGTCGATCATAGCTGCAAGTGTAGTAGACTTACCTGAACCGGTAGGACCGGTTACGAGCACGAGTCCACGGGGACGCATAGCGAACTCAGCAAGCACGGGGGGCAGTGCGAGGTCGGTAAGTGTCGGGATATCGTTTCTCAGCAGACGGATAGCGATAGCGGTATTACCTCTCTGGCGATACACGTTAACACGGTGACGGAAACCTCTTGACGAAACGAAAGTAAAGTCGGTATCGATATGATCCTTGATAGACTGACGCTGCTTATCGGTACACATATCCTCGCAGACCTTCAGGATATCGATCTCGGTCATATCGGGGTAGCTGGAAAGCTTTCTCAGGTTACCGCCCTGACGAACGATCGGGGGGATACCAACGGTGAAGTGCAAGTCCGAGCATCCGAGAGCTCTCGACTCGTCAAGAATTTTGTTAATATCTACTGACATAAGATATTTACCTCCAATATTATAGTTTTATAATTTAGTATCGCCTTGGCGTTGACCCCCAAACGCAATACTGAAGTTCATTGATTAAACTGCGTATGTTACACGGACGAGCTCGCCGATAGAAGTTACGCCCTCCTGAACGAGCTTGGAAACGTTATCTCTAAGCAGCAGGCAGCCTTCTTTTCTGGCAAGTTCCTGGATCTGTTCGGACTTGGCGCCCGAAGAGATAAGTTCCTTCATAGTCGGTGTAGCGAGAAGGATCTCATGGATAGCGGTACGTCCCTTATAACCCTGAACGCACTTGGGACAGCCGCCCTTATGAGCCTGATATATAGGAACGGAGTGATCTATCTGCATCAGTTCGTTATCCTCTGCGGTAGACATTACCATTTCCTTACACTCGGGGCAAAGCACCTTTGTAAGACGCTGAGCAACGACGCCGATAAGAGAAGTAGCCACCATGTAAGCATCAACGCCCATATCCACAAGACGGGTAACGGTAGACGAAGCGTCATTGGTATGAAGTGTTGAAAGCACAAGGTGTCCTGTAATAGCAGCTCTGATACCGATCTCGGCGGTCTCGGTATCACGCATCTCACCTATCATGATGATATCGGGGTCCTGACGGAGAATAGATCTCAGTGCGGCACCGAAAGTCATGCCTGCCTTTTCATTTATCTGGCACTGGTTGATATTGGCGATCTTCTTTTCGACAGGGTCTTCGACCGTGATAACGTTGAGCTCAGGCTTAGCGATCTCACCGAGCGCAGCGTAAAGGGTAGTAGACTTACCGGAACCTGTAGGTCCTGTTACAAGGACAACTCCCTGAGGAACCTTGAGGCAGGAAACGAATCTCTGATAGTTATAGTCTGTCATACCGAGATCCTGGATACGTCTTACAGTCTCATCGCCTGCGAGGATACGGAGAACGACCTTTTCGCCGTAAACCATAGGAAGATTAGATACACGGAGGTCGATAGTCGTACCGTCGACGACCTGAGACATACGGCCGTCCTGAGGGATACGCTTCTCGGCGATGTTCATACCCGAAAGGATCTTGAAACGGGTAACGAGCGAAACATGAAGTGCGGGAGACAGGGTCATGAGCTCAACGAGGTCAGAGTTGATACGGATACGTATTCTCGTGATATCCTTGAAGGGCTCGATATGGATATCTGTTGCGTGCTGACGGAAGCTGTTCTCGACAATAGCGGTAGCCAGCTTAACGATAGGCGCATTCTCGATACGCTCCTCGGACATATCCTTGAGCTCTTCGAGGTTGATCTCGCCTTCTTTTTCCTCGGTAGCGTCCTTAGCGATAGACTCTGCCTGACCTTCGGAATACATCTTACCGATAGCACGGTTGATAGCATTCTTTGTTGAGAGTACAGGAGAGATACTGTTACCTGTGATAGCTCTCAGGTCTTCAAATATGTAGAAGTTTACGGGGTCATTGGTTGCGACTGTAAGTCTCTTGCCAACGCCGCTGACAGCGATTACGCAATACTTTCTTGCTACAGCCTCAGGGATCTTTCTGACAGTGTCGGAATCGAGCTGTGCAGTATCAAGATCCACAAAAGGTACATTCAGTCTTTCTGCGAGCACCTGAGTGAACTGAACATCCGAGATAAATCCCATTTCGAGGATGACATCTCCGAACAGTTTACCCTTGGATTCTCTCTGCTTCTGAAGGACTTCCTGAAGCTGTTCCTCGGTGATGATCCCTTTCTCAACAAGGTACTGTCCTATAGGGCCGTTTTTCATTATTAATCTTACTCCTATCTCCGCAGCGATATTTGCATATTACCGTCTCCTGCTGCGGACAGGAACCGATAAAATAAGATAAAAGGACAAAGCCTCTTGTAATTAACGAAAAAATGTGCTAAAATATACTTGTATCAAAAAACAAGGGGGAACTCGATTTGGAAATCCAAAACCTTCTGCACTGTATGGCAGCCGATGAAGCAACATCAGAAACCATATTCGGAGCACAGTACTATTTCTACTATTCTATCATCTACGTGTTCGTATTCCTGTTCGGAGCCTGTGTAGGCAGCTTTCTTAATGTCTGCATCTACCGTCTTCCGAAAGAGGAATCGCTCATCAAGCGGAACTCACACTGTATGTCCTGCGGCACTGAGATCAAGCACCGTGATCTTATCCCGATCCTGAGCTGGTGTCTGCTCCGCGGAAAGTGCAGAGCCTGCGGAGCCAAGATATCGGCGAGATACACTGTAGTCGAGACGCTCAACGCACTTGTCTGGGTCTTTGCAGCATACAAGCTCAACGTTCTGATGCATCCGGTGAACTTTGTACTCACAGCCCTTATCCTTTCGGCACTGATCGTAGTCTTCTTCATGGACTGGGACACACAGCTGATCTCGACCTACGTTGTCGCATTCATCCTGCTGATAGCGATCATCTACTACGCATTCAACCACGAATTTGAACCCGAACTCTCTTCGAGGATCATAGGATTCTTCATAGTGAGCGTACCCATGCTTCTGATCGAACTGCTCTCAAAGGGCAAGGCGATGGGCAGAGGCGATGTATATCTCATGGCTGCTTCGGGATTTTTCCTCGGCATACAGAACACGCTTGTTGCATTAGCCATCGGACTTATCACCGGATCCATTGCAGGACTTATAATCAAGTACAAGACCAACAGATCGGATTTTGCATTCGGACCGTGGCTGTCGCTCGGTGTTGCGATCGCGATATTCTACGGCAACACATTTGCTGACTGGTACATGGAGTTCACACATCTTAACGAGACTCTCGCATAAGATACTGATCTGATACCGCATATAATACCGCTCCTTCGGGGGCGGTATTATTATTGTCTGTTTTAGATTTTTAAAAGCATTTTTTGCTCAAAAAGTCCTCCCGGACGTTACCGCCCGAGGGGGCTTTTTCAGCAAGCGGCTCTTTCGAGCCGCCTGTGAAATTTTACTGATATTACTGATCGGATCAAGCTGCCCAATCAGAAGGCTTCGAGATGTAGATCTTTCCGTTCATTACCCACATTTCATTGATCGAAGCACCAGCAAGCTGATCGTAAGTGAACTCACTAACTGCTTTCACATTGCTCCATGCGGAAACGAGTTCAACTTTAAGTGCCTGACCTGCTGAAAGGGTGATAGATGCATCTTCACTACTGCCCCAACTGGGACTGCCGTTAAGACGAACAAACAGGTCTTCTTCTCCGTTTGCATAGGACTTCTTCTTTGACTTGCTGAAATGAACAGTTACATTGCCGGAGTAGGTAGTAGGATTTACCCAACCTGCGGGCTTCTCGCTGACGAACTTACCGCCAACGAACCAAACTTCTACAATAGCCTTAGAGGTATTGAACTCAAATGTCTCAGTCTGGTTATTGTAAGGAGCAATTGTACCTGCAGCAGTTGTTTCAAACCAATGTGTAGAACCTGCCGGGCAGTTCATACCGAAGTGTGTAGCAGCCCAGTTTGCCGAAGCGGTAGTGGGGTTAGAATTAGAAAGACCATGATTCTGATCTATCTCATACTTACCGTTCTCAGTGAATGCAACTCTAACACCGGGATCGTTCTGTTCAACAAAGTGCATTACAACTCTGGTCTGTCTCTCGGGTTTCTGTCCTGAGATCTTGATATCGCCGTTTTCCTTGTAAACATAAACAATCTGATTTACGCCGTTACAAGGAAGGTTTATTGTACCCTGAGCATTTGAACCTACAGTAGCGGAACAATCTGTGAAGATTGTAGCAACTCTTGTTTCCTGACAATGGCCGCTGAACAGTTCGAGGTATCCGCCCTTACTGATCTTAACCTGACCGCCTGTGCTGTCGGGAACTGCAAAACCTGCATTTCCTGTCGGTCCGGAGAGCTTGACATTGTCAACAATATCCTCATCTACAAAGACGAATTGTATCTTGGTAGGAGTTATATTGTACTGGTTTGAAGGTGTGATTTTGAGATTTCCGGATGCATCGACCCATACGTAATAGTCGTGTGTGCCGTGATCAAGCATTGAGTTGGTGATTGCGAAGTTTACTACAGGAGTATACTGACCTCCGCCGATATCCATAGAGAACCTTGCACCTAGTGCGCCGCCGTCCTCAACAACGATCTTATACTCATCACCTGCTGCTGCGGACTCGAACCATGCTCTTATCTGAGCAGAATCAGGTAAAACGACATTATTGATCGTTATCTTACTGGATCCCTCAATACCTACTCTTCCGGAGAACGGATTCATGAACTTGAGGTTGAATGTTGTAAGGTTGCTTGCTTCCTTTGCAACAGCCTTATAGGTAGTTGCAGCTATCAGATTCTGACCGAGAGCCTTTCCGCCGTCAACAGCCTGCCACTTATCGAAAGCATAGCCTGCGGGAGCTTCGGGAACTGTTTCGGGAGCAGTAGCAGCAGTGTTCTTCTGGATCATCTGCTCCTTAAGAACTGTTGTACCGTCATAGCTTACGAACTTGACCTTTACTGCATCGACCTTCTCATATACGGGATAGAAAGTAGTTGTAGCATTTACAGTAGGACCGGATTCTGTAAGGAATGTGGTACCTGTTCTCCAGCCCTTGAATTCCCAGATATAGTCTTCGCCGTCTACAACATACTGGCTGCCGCTGTTGTTATCGTTAGGAGCTGAAGGGATAGAACCCTTTGTAACCTGAACGTGCTGAGCAGCGCCTGTTGTATGCTGGAATACTACAGTTACCTTTTCGGTAGTACCGGAACCGCCGGTACCCGATCCGCCTGTGCCCGAACCGCCTGTACCGCCGCCTGTTGAAGGCTCATCAGGATTGGTAGTACCGTCATCGGGAACAAGGATGCCTGTACCTGTTACGATAGGAGTATCAGCTGCAGGTGTGAAGAAGATGTAGATCTTATCGGTCTTGGTTCTGAGGCTTGCCTCGTCGATATAGATCTTGTAATTTGCTGCGCTGGAGTTACCGCCGTTTTTGATGGTAGCCCAGTTGTTGATGTTTGTGAACTCGATACAATCGTTGAATACAAAGTTCTGATTAAGATCGGGAGCATAATTGCCTGTACTGTCAACGATCATCGGGTGACCTGTCAGAGAGAGAATGATGTACGAGCTGCCGACTGTTGTTGCATCACCGCGCTCAGAGTTATACTCTTTGATAGAGATATCGAAATCATTCTCAAAGTAGTTGGGTGCCTGGATAACATTTACTTCATTTGAGATAGCGTGGGTTGTGTTGTTCCACTGACCAACTCTTATCTCACCGCAAGCGCCCTTTGCAGACTGAGCTCTTGCTGTAGTGTTATCACAGATATAGACGTTAGTATAAGTACCGTACTCTGAGGGCGGAACAGGAACGTCTTCGCCGTCATTTGCTGCGATGACCGCAACATTGGTAGCGAACGACAGAGTATTCTTTACTGCTCTGGACACCTTGATACCGGTATCCTCGGCATTAGCTCTGTACTCGATCTTTGTTGCTGCCCTTGAAGTCGGTGTGATGATGGACATAATAATTGCCATTATTATGCCCATCAGAGACATTACGACGATCAGCTCGACAAGAGTAAAGCCTTTTTGAATTTTTTTCATATTTACTTTACCTCCTTATCAAGTAGTTGGGATAGAAGGAGTAACTCTGAAAGACGGATTTGTGCCTTCCTGTGCGATTTCAAAAACTGCCTTTCTTACTCCTGTTGTGAACTGATTTGTGTCAATGTTACCTGAGCAAGCGAGTCCGCTCAGTGACGAACCCGAGATGCTGGTCTCGTATTTGATAGAGATTCTCTTAATAGCAGAGCCCGAATAGAAGTATCCGACATCAGCTGCAGAATTTGCGGGGATAGTCTTTACATACGACTTAGTAGTATGAACGTACTTCTGTCCGTCACCCTCAAAGAGATAACCGTCAACGATCGAAATTGTGATCGTGATCGACTCTGCGAGGTTGTTCTCAAATCTGAGGCTGTACTCATTATCGTGAAGATTTGTGAGGGACAGGCCGGAGAGTGAGCTCGAAGGAACCATGGTCTTGAGTTTGAAGTCAAAGTCCTGATTGAACTGACCCTCATTGGTCTCATAGACCTTTACATGGTCTACGGGAGGAATTGTCTTTCCTGTGAGGCCGAACACTATCTTATAATCGCCTGTATAGCCGTTGGGATTGACCTCATGGATCTCATCTCTGGCTGATGCTTTGTTTCTGCCGATGATATTGGTCTCCGTTGCAAGCTCGACATCTCTCATCTTACTGCGGTTGGAGATCTGATTCGCTCTCATAATAACAGTCATTATAGTACCTGCCATGATAGCGAATATCGTCATAGCGATTATAACTTCAACGAGTGTGACACCTCGGGAGACTTTATATGTTTTTTTCATAGTTATCTCCCTCCCTTATCACTTAGCCTTGATGTAATACTGGAAGTTGAGCGAACCGGCTGCTGCATTACCCTGAGTCAGCCATGTGTGGAGGATAGAACTCTCTTCGAGGTCTGCGAAGTGAACGCTCTGAGTTGCCTGTTCACAATCATCAGTCTTATAGACATCGCACTTAACCTGACCGAAGAGCTTGCATCCTACGTTAACTTCGTTCCAGAACTCACTCTTAGGACCGTAGAATACAGCATTGAATGCGCCGTAGTGGCCGTTGGAGCCGAGATTGACTTTGAAGCCGTCGGGGATAAGAACTACGATATTGGTCTTTGCATGAGTATTGAAGCTGGACAGGTTGCCGCTTTCATATTTTGCATTAGCAGTCTTCATGCAAGCCGAAGTACCGAGCCAGAGCTCACCGTTATGAGTATCACAGCAGAAACGTACATTAGGACGGATAGAACTGCTGTAATCGTCATGCTTATACCACCAGTTAGCCTTATTGACATTAACTGCAGTATCATCGGATACACCGTCAACAATGCTTACACCCTGAGGATTATAGAATGCGAAGTAGCAGTGGTGCTGGTTGTTGGGGTTATCAACGATGAATCTTGCGCCGATCTGAGTGATCTGACCTGCGCTTGTAGGCTTAGGTACGGGGAGAAGGATATAGATATCCTTATTTGTAACCTTAACTGTATAAGTTGCGCCGGAACGTCCGGGACCTTCAACGCTGACCTGCTTTTCAGTCAGTGTTACGCTGCTGTTGATCGTGATATTAGCTGTATCCATAGCCATGGAGTCGCCGGTATAACCTGACGAAACAGCAACACCGCCAACAGTTTCCTTCAGACCGACCTTCAGAGTCTCGTTGAAATGGGTCTGGAACTTTTTGGACTTATCGGTGTTATCCTCGTACAGCTTGTTTGTGGAAAGAGCACGATAGTTCTTGGGGCTGTTGATAACAGGGTTATCGTTCTCACCGTAAACATACAGACCGGGTGCATAGTTCTTGGGAGGAGTTTCAGCTCTTGCGCTTGTGGGCCAGGTCTTGGAAACACTTGCGTTATCGATCGTATCGCCCGAACCGTTCTTGATAACACCTGTGATAGAACCCTTGCAAACGAGGTTGCCGTATACTGTGAGAGAACCGCCGTCTCTTACATAGATATTGCCTTCTACGCAGAGGTCGCCGTGGATCCTGACTGTCTCGTTGGTAACCATAAAGTCACCGTCGTCCTCGATGGTACCGCCGTCTCTCTTTCTGCAGTAGATATTGCCGTACATATCGAAGTTACCGGAGTTGTTACCTACATGACCATCGCCTATAGTTTTGATCTTTGTGGCAAAACCCTTAACTGTTTCGGCACTGTAGCCGCCGTAGGAAAGGGATCTTGACTCGCTGTCTCTGATTCCGAGAGGCTGACCGAAGATCATACCGTGGCAGTAGATATCAATGTCGTTGGTAGTATCGCCGATTATGAGTCCCGAAGGATTGAGGAGTGCGATGATCTTCTTATCAACATTGATATAACCGTTCTTGTTGAGAAGGTTTGTCTTGTCGTAAGTAGTTCCGGGTGTGGATGTCTTTGTGCGGGTATTACCCTTTACATCGGTCTTACCTACAGCTGTTGTCATCTCGAGCTGCCAGATGTAGAGATGTCCGCCTACTGTGATAGTAGGAGCATTACCCTGAAGGGTATCGTAGAACTTTACACCGTTGGTATGCATCGAAAGGTTACCATTGGTATTATAGTTGGAATAGTAACCTGCCTTGGAGTTGTTGAATCTTACTACGCCGTCAGGGCTGTCGGTATCGATCAGTACGTCACCGTTACAGTCTGCGCCGTTTTCTACCGCGTACTCACCGCAGCACTCGATAGCATTCTTGTTAAGGTCTGCTGAAGGAGTTTCTCCATAGAAGTATGCACTTGCAACACCTGTTTCGCCGCTGTAGTTAGCTTCTGCTCTTACAACGATACCGTTACCTGTGTTGTCCTTATAGACCTCGATACGGCAGTTACCGCCGTAGATAGCAGTTCTGTCAAGGCTATCACTTGTGATATTGACAGAAGAAGTAGTACCTACGGAAGGCTGCACGGAAATCGTGATCACCGTCGGGGTATTTGCATTCGCACCAGCAATAGTCTTGAGCGAATCGAAATTCGTTCTTGCCGTACCGTCGGTACCTGTTGCAGTGGGGAAGGTTGAGAGATACTGTTGGAGATAATGCTCTGCCGTTATCTGAGCCTGTGCTTTCATCACGTTCTTGGTCGACTCATTGTTTGAATGACTTGCAACTCTGAGTGCGATCGCAGCAATGACCATGCACATTGTTGTGAAACAGATAACTGTCAGCAAAACGGTGCCTTTGACATTTTTACTGAACTTTTGTCTCATAATAACCACCTTTCACCTAATTTTTTTTGCTTCAAACTCATTCTCTTTCCTATGTACACCTTGTACAACACTTTTCGGTAGGGGGTATTTTTACCCTCTACCTACCGAAAAGCTTATACCATTTTAAGATTCGGAAGAATCTCCGGCTTCTTCAGCTGCCTTTTTAGCTGCTTCGTCAGCAGCAAAAGGATCGCTGTATCTGGGTACCATTATAAGAACCATTGTAATGTTACCCTTTACCTTTTCCTCATTTACGTCATCGATCGTACAATCGGTAACTATAAGACTGCACTGCTCTGCTGCGAGCAGGTGATCAAAGAATGCCTTAATGTCTTCCAGTTTAGACTCAAAACCAAATGTTATAGTATAAACAGGAAGTTCTGCAGGACCTGTTGCGCTCTGAACAGAATCGCTTGTAATAGTATCCACAGGCTTACCGAGCTGCTGGCTTCTCTGAGCGATCTTATCGATCTCAGTGGTAGCCTCCATAGGAGTGGAGTTGATGAAATCGAGTGTTGTCGACGTATAAGGCGAGATTGTCAGGCTGTCGTTGACGATTTTGTCTTCATCAAGCAGAGTATCGATCAGGGTACTTACCTCAGGAGTACCCATCTTATCATAGAAGATTGCTGCGAGCTTGTTAGCGTTCTCGTAAGCTGCCTGTACTCTTTCCTTCAGATCTTTTTCTTCTTCGACCTGTGCTTCTTTTTTCTTCAGTGTTGCTACAACAGAATCATACTCTTTGTTTGTTCTGTCCAGCGATTCAAACTTAGGCTTAATGAAATACATGATACCGATTGCCCAAACCAGGATCACGAGAAGGACGATAAGGATGACCTTATCACGGTAACTCATCTTCATTTGTTTTCAACCTCCTCGTCAAGCTTGTACTCTTCAGTTTTCAGATAGAGCTGGATATCGCTGATTGTAACGATTTCCTCTCCTTCACCGGTACCCTGATAGCCGTTGTAAGATACATCGTTGTAATAGTTGAGTGCCTTTATTGCATTTACAAACTCAGGAGCGATCAGCTGTGTCTTAACTTCGATGTTGCTGATAGTTGCAATACCGGATCCCTGTACATAAGAAAATCCTGTGTACTTCGGATTTTCTGCTGTTGCTGCAAGAGCAGCATCGATCTGATCGAAGGTCTCGCTCTTGAGGGAAGGCAGGCTCTTCAGCTTAATGGTAGCATTCTTGACCCTTGCCTCATACTGCTGGATATCCGAAAGGCTCTTTTTAAGTATCTGGTTTGCCTCGAGGATCTTATCGCACTCAGCGATCTCCTCATTGGTCTTTTCGATATCGTCCTTAACGCTGCTCTCTCTCATACCGATGAAGGTATTGATAGCGAAGATAGCGAGTGCGGAAGCACCTGCAACTACAGCAGCTGTGATAAGGAGTCCCGAAGCGCCCTCACTGGTCTTACCTGTTGCGGTATCGATCTCGAGGAGGTTGATACGCTCGGTAGTTCTGTTTCTCTTATAGAGAGAACCGATAGCGTTTGCGAATACGGTGAACTCGAAGTTCTCATAACCTGAGATCATCTGAGGAACGCCAAGGATCGAAGCCTTGATATCCATTCCGTCGAGGGAATCAACGAGCTTGATGAAGTCATCGATCTTACCGTAGAGGATAACGTTTGAAAGACCTGGGCCGCCTCTTGCCTTATTGAACTGCTCCATTCTGAAGATGTTCTCATTGAGGGCCTCGGTCACGTAATCTTCCTGATCGTAATCCGAAGGATCGATGGGTACGTATCTTGCGAATGCCATCTGACCGTTCTCGAAGAGGGTCAGACCGAGGAAGTTATCATCGAGCTGGCAAACGAGAAGGGGCATCTTATCGAGGTTCGCTTTATCTGCGAGAACGATTCTCGAGATAGAGTTACAGCTGATATTAACCGACTTGAGGTTGATAGACATTATCATGAAGAGCTTTCTGTAGCTTTCAACGATAGCGCTGGGGCAAGCGGTAGCGAGCACCTTAACTGCTCCGGGGTTATCCTCTCCTGCCTCACCTACAACGGTATACGAGATAGAGTACTCATCCGAGATACCCATCTCCTGGGACATATGGTTCTGAACCATCTGAAGGAACTCGCCGGGCTTAGCCTTGGGGACGATAAGTTCCTTGAAGACGATGTTACTTGATGAGAAAGACACGATAGCGTCTTTTTCCATCATCATCTGTGATTTAAGGTCGTTAACGAGCAGTTCTGCAAGACCGGAGAGATTGATGATCTCACCGTTCATGATCATTTCCTCGGGTACATCAACGGTCAGTGACTTCTCGATCTTGATCTTATTGCCTGCATTATCGCCTTTTACAATGTGTATTTGCCTGTCTGAAATATCAAATGACAGCATTTATTCTTCACTCCATTCAAGATTATTGTGGCTGTTAGTATTACGAGTTCTCGATACCCTCAAAGCTACCATAGAGCAGCGGGAAGATACCTGCAAGACAGAGACCGATCGCAACGCCCATGAAGATGATCATAAGGGGTTCCATCAGGCCGACCAGACGCTCAACTGCGGAATCGGCTTCTTCTTCATAGAAATCAGCTGTCTTTTCAAGGATCTCATCGAGAGCGCCCGACTCTTCACCGACGTAGATGATCGAGCAGAACATACCCTCGAATATTTCTGTCTTTGAAAGCGACTGAGAAAGCGGTGAGCCCTGCTTAACTTCGTCAACTACTGTTATGAAGCACTTATCGACATAAGTGTTGTTCAGGATCCTTGACGAACGCTCGAGGCACTCGACCATCGAGATACCACTGGAATAGAGTGACGAAAGTGTTCTGGAGAAACGTCCCTCATAGATCTTGACCATAAGCGGTCCGACCGCCGGCATTTTAATCTTGACCTTATCGAACCAGAGTCGAACCGACTCGACCTTGAGGCCGTAGATGATGCCGACTACGATGATTACGAGAGCTATCAGCAGCACGTACCATTTTGCTTTCAGGAAGTCACTGAATGCGAACAGTGCTTTTGACAGACCGTTCATCTTGTCTTCTTCCATCATTCCTGCGAACTGAGGAAGGATGAAAGTGAACATACCTATGATCATTGCGATACAAAGGATACCAAGTATGATAGGATAGATACTTGCGCCCTTGATCTTGTTGTTGAGCTTATTGGAATTTGCGTAGTAGTCCGAAAGACGCTGCATGGTGAGATCGAGAGTACCCGAGGTCTCTCCCGCATCGACCATTGAGATGAAGAAGTCGGGGAATGTTCCGAGTCTTGTTCTGAGGGCATCGGTAAATGTCGAGCCCTTGTTTACGTCCTCGTAAACACCGAGCCAAGCCTGCTTGGCTCCCTTATGCTCTTCTTCCTTGTACAGGATGTCGAGTGCACGCACTATGGTAAGACCCGAAGTCATCATAGCAGCGAGCTGTCTGCACGAGAACGCAAGCTTCTTGGTAGTGAACTTGTACGAGTTCTTTCTCGCTCCGCCCAATGCTTCGGTATAGCTTACGAGGAACAAGCCCTGACCGTGGACTTTTTCCAGGACGTCCTGCGCGTCTTCCGCTTCCAAGGTTCCTTTGACGGTTTTACCCGTGGAGTCCTTGGCGACGTAGGTAAATTTCTTCATTTTTCTGGTTACACCTCCACTGAATCCCACACAGCGAGCGGGTCACATAAAGCCCGTGTGTGTCAGACCTGTTCGGTGACCTCCGAGAGAACGGATGCCGCCGTCGGCGATCGGTTCCAAGCCGCAGTGCTCATACACCAAGCATACCCGCTGGGATACTTCGCTTTTCAAACGCCGCCGACATTTGACTTTCGTTATCCCGCAGGTCACCGTACAGATCTATTTTTTTAATTATAACATTTTTCGTTATAATAATCAAGGAAAAAATTAATTTTTTTGATAATTTTAGTAACAAAATATGGGCGGGATTTTTATTAGAATTGAACAAAACAAACAACAGAAGCCTTTTTAGTCCAATAAAACGCCCAGCTGCGTTGTTTGATCCGTTAAACTAATTCATATCCTCAGTATCAGCCTCCTCGGTATCAGCCTCCTCTTCTCTGGGCTTTGCGGGTCTGAGTATGACGGGGTGCAGCTTCGCATAATGCTTAAAGGACAGCACATACGTCACGAGCAGAAGTGCTGTCATCACGGTCACTCCGATCAGCACCTTAGCCACAAAGTCCGATCCGCCAAACCACGCGGCAGGGAAATAAGCGATCTTATAGAAAGCATTTGCCTTCCCTTCCGGTTCAAACGAATCACGGAAGATCGAGGGAATGAAGCAGATCATAGCCATAAACAGCAATGTTATGGTGATATTTACACTGCTCCAGATCTCATAAGCGGCGTGCTTCTTTCCGTCATCGAAGAAGACGGGTATCAGCATGGCGGCGATCACAACATAAGAGATCACCGACCGAAGTGTCTCGCTCATGAGAGAATTTCTCAGAGAGCCGTCAGGCAAGAGCGATGTTACCGCAGGATACAGCACCGTGCCTGCCATAACGCCGAATGCGATGGCGGCAAGCATAACTGCTATACGACCCAGAGTATACATCAAAAACTGGAATGAATCCAAGCCCTTCACCTCTTCCGATTTTTTCTCACTGTAATTATATCACACAGGGTGTGCAATTACAATAGTATTATATGAAATTTTCAGATTAAATTGCGGTTAACGTTTTCGATAACAGCTGCATAGTATGATATCAGGTGCGGCTCTGCCGCTTCGGACAAAAGACTGATCGGAGGTTTGATATATAATGAACTGCATACTTTACTCGCTGGGTGCTACGGGCTTCACATTCGGGCTCACGGCGCTTGGTGCGGCGATGGTCTTTTTCATGCGAAGACCCGAAAGCTGCGATTCGGTAAGGCGGATATTTCTCGGCTTTGCGGCAGGAGTTATGATCGCAGCATCGGTATGGTCGCTGCTGATACCGTCCATAGAACGCGCCCGTGAGCTGGATTTGACTCCGTGGCTGCCTGCCTCGGTGGGCATATCGGCCGGAGTGCTGTTCCTCATGCTTTTTGACAAGCTGATGCCCTTCTTCCGCCCCGCCGAAGAAGACAGCGTCAGAAATTCCCTCGGAAAAACTTCCCTGCTGGTATTCGCGGTAACTCTTCACAACATCCCCGAGGGCATGGCGGTAGGTCTCGCTTTTTCACTGACCGCAGGAGCGGATGCAGGCTCCTACGCTGCCGCCATAGCACTTGCAGTGGGCATCGGGATACAGAACTTTCCCGAGGGAGCCGCCATTTCTCTGCCCTTGCGTCAGGCAGGTATGAGCCGTTCAAAAGCCTTTGCCTGCGGTGCTCTTTCGGGGATAGTCGAACCTGTCGCAGGCACCCTGACAGTGCTTGCCGCAGGACATATAGTCTCCGTGATGCCGTGGCTGCTGGCTTTCGCCGCAGGTGCAATGCTGTACGTTGTTGTCGAAGAACTCATCCCCGAAGCTCACCTCGGTTCGGGACATTCGGGTACCATGGGTGTCATGCTCGGCTTTCTCATAATGATGATCCTCGATGTAGCCCTCGGATAAAACAGATCATCTCCCCACAGTCGGGTTACTGTTTATCGCTGTTTTATGCAGAATTATTGGGGAAAACCTTTCTGAAGAAAGGTTATTCCCCAAACCCTTTTCCAAAAACTTTTAACGTTTTTGGCGAGGGGTATCATATCTTTATAAACAAGTAAAGGCTTAGCAGTTCGCTAAGCCTTTTGTGATTTATTGATACCCCTCGCCCAAAAAATTAGAAGTTTTAGGAAGGGAGTCTGAGGGATGACCCTTTTTCAAAAGGGTCTCCCTCAGTAGCTCTGCACAAAGTAACGGTAAATAATGACCCGACTACGGGGAGGTGATCTTCTTATTCCTTGCCGCTCCAGCAGTAGGTACAGAGGCAATCGGGGTCGATGCCGATGGACTCGATCATATCGTCAAGGCGGTGATATCTCAGCGAAGTGAAGTTAAGGGCCTTGCTGATCTCCTCGAGCATTTCCTTATAGTTGGTGCTGTCGGGATCGGAGTAGGTCTTGAGCACTTCATCGCTGACGTTCTCGCCCTCACGTCTGGCGATTATACGTCTTGTGATAAGTTCCATCTCAGAAGTTGAACGTGAGAAATTGAGGTACTTGCAGCCGTAAAGCAGCGGAGGACAAGCAGGACGGATATGAACTTCCTTAGCACCGCTGTGATAGAGGAACTCAGTGGTCTCGCGGAGCTGAGTACCTCTTACGATAGAGTCATCGATCATCAGAAGGCGCTTGTCACGGATGAGCCTGTCCACGGGGATGAGCTTCATCTTGGCGATGCGGTTTCTCTGAGACTGGTTAACAGGCATAAAAGATCTCGGCCAGGTGGGGGTGTACTTGATGAAAGGACGGGCGAAAGGAATCTTTGAGAAGTTGGAGTAACCGATTGCATGGGCAGTACCCGAATCGGGGACACCTGCAACGAGGTCGGGTCTGACGTTATCTCTCATAGCGAGCATAGCGCCGCAGTTATATCTCATCTGCTCTACCGAAACGCCCTCGTAGGAGGAACAGGGGTAACCATAGTATACCCACAGGAAAGAGCAGATCTTCATTTTCTTTTGAGGAGCCGACACGGTCTCAGCGCCCTCCTGGGTGACATAAACGATCTCACCGGGGCCGAGTTCACGGTCATGATTATAACCGAGGTTAAGATAAGCAAAGGACTCAAAAGAAATACATCTGCTGCCGTCATCCTTGACGCCCAGCACCACAGGTGTTCTGCCGAGCTTGTCTCTTGCGGCATAGATACCCTTGTTTGTCATGACGAGGATAGTGCTTGAACCCTTGATGCTGTCCTGAGCGAACTTTATGCCCTCAACTATAGTCTCGCGCTGATTGATGAGTGCTGCAACGAGCTCGGTGGGGTTGATGTCGCCGCCGCTCATCTCAAGGAAGTGAGTATGACCGTTCTTGTAGACGATATCCAGAAGTTCGTCCACATTATTGATCTTGCCCACAGTAGTGATGGCATATGTACCGAGGTGAGACCTTACCATAAGAGGCTGAGGCTCAAAGTCGGAGATACAGCCGATGCCCATTGTTCCGCTCATGGAGTTCACATCATCTGCAAACTTGGTACGGAACGGCGAGTTCTCGATATTGTGTATAGCGCGGTCAAAACCCTTGTCGCCGTACATAACGATACCCGCACGTCTTGTGCCGAGGTGAGAATGGTAATCGGTGCCGTAGAACACATCGTAGACGCAGTTCTCCTTATCCTTGGAGACTGCCCCGAAAAATCCGCCCATAATCAATTCCTCCCGAAAGGATAATTTAAAAATACAAATTTATTATAGCAAACATCTGTGAACATTTCAATACGATTTTGCAAGTTTTGTCAGTTAGCACAATTTTACGTCGAGTCCGAACTGTTTTTTACAAAGGTAACTTCCGCAGCCCCGCAAACAGCCAAAAATTGGATATACCTTTATAATATAAAGCGATCAGATAAGAGTGTCCAGTTCTTCAGGGGGAAGTGACGGGTGAAGGGCGCGGTTGACAGCCGAAGATATAAGCCCTGCGGTGCGTGAGATCAGCAGGTCTATATCACGGGGAGTAACTATCATCCCCGAATGTCCGCCGTCTGCGCTTCCTCCCGATGCCTCGGCGATGACCGAACAGTCGGTGACGGTAGGCACGCCGATGGCTATGCACCTCACTCCGAGAGTTTTTTCCGACAGCTCGGCTCTGGCATTCTCCACTCCGCTCCCCGGGGATATGCCCGTGTCGCAAAGCTGTACAGTGCTCCCGAGATGGTCAAGCTCCGAACAGGCAAGAGCATCCACAGCTATGACAAGATCAGGTCCCACTTCCCTGCACAAAGCACGTATCAACGCCTGAGCCTCCACCCCTGTCTGCGCCATGACCCCGGGCGCAGTGACAGTCACCTCCGAGAGCATTGAGCTGTCTATATCTTTGGCAAGCAGCTTGATATGCCGTGTTGCAAGGACTTTTGAAGCTGTTTTCGGCCCGAGGGCATCAGGGGTAATATCGGTGTTGCCCAGACCGGCGATCAGAACCTTGCCCGCTCCGCCTATAAGCTTTGAAAGTTCTTCCGCAAGCACACGGATTTCCGCATCCATTGTGCCTGCCCTGTCCGAGAATCTGCCTGAATCAAGCGAGAGCGTCACATAACGTCCCACAGGTCTGCCGATAAGTTCCGCCGCCTCGGGAGTGATCAACTCTATCTCGGTAACGCCGAGACCTGCCTCATCCGAGTGCCGTTCCCTCTTTGTTACGCCTGCAAGCTCCCCGGATACCCTTGCTTTCTGCTCCGATTCCAGAGCAAGATCTGTCCTCATCTGCAAATCGATCTCCCCCTTTTTTCGCAAATTGCACAATAAACCCGACAAATATCACTTAAATTTTTTCTCGCCGCCCCTTGCAATTATCGGAGCGCTGTGCTATAATAGTCTACGAGGCTTGTTTAAGTGACTAATTGCATTTCCTCTCAGTCGTGCAGTTAGTTTATGCGAATAAGTGATGTTTATTCAAAAACTGAGGGAGGTGTCGGTAATGCCGAACATTAAGTCCGCTAAGAAGAGAGTCAAGGTCATCGAGACCAAGACTGCAAGAAACAAGACGATCAAGTCTGATCTCAAGACCGCACTCAAGAAGGCTGACACAGCTGTTACAGAGGGCGCTGCTAACAAGGCAGAGGTCGTAAAGGCTGCAATCAAGAAGGTCGATATGGCTTGCACCAAGGGTATCATCCACAAGAACAAGGCTGCAAGAAAGAAGTCTCAGCTCGCTAAGTCGCTGAACGCTTGATCTTAAAACTCAGAGGCCGATGGCTGTCCATCGGCTTTTTTGTTAGCACTGTATACAAATTTTTATTGTGTTTTTATCTATTTTAACGAATTTTTTACTTCACTATTTATTTTTCAGGGCAAATGCTGTATAATGAAAATAACGATAATGGTAATATCATTTGACAAGGGGGAGTCAGGTCATGAATTTTAATGAACTGCTTGAAAAACTGAAACACCTTACATTTGAAAGTGTGTATCCGCTTTACCGCAAACCCAGTGATGTTGAGAACCTTCTCAAGAATTCAGGTATATATCTCGGTATAATCATTTTCGCACTTCTGCTCATTATCCTTCTGGGCGGTGTGTTTATACTCGGCGTGTTCCTTTGGATCATCGGCGTTGTTGCTATATTATACGGCGTTGTAGGTCTTTTTGCCGAGCTTCTGAAATTTATGAAATATAACTGAGGCATCACGCCTTATTGATCGGAGGACATCAATTGAGATACGATGAGCAGTATATGACTGATGCCTTTGCCGCTATATTGGAGCCGGGAGAGAAAGCTCTCTGCCCTGTCTACTGTAACTTCAGGCCTACGGGATTCCTGAAAAGCACCCAGTATGTGCAGACAGGTTTTGTTACCTTTACCGACAAAGGACGGCTGCTGACCGTCAGATGTACTCTGACAGGCGATACCTCGGCCAGCTTCAGTCTTGATAACGCCGAAAGCTTTTCGGCAAAAAAGACAGCTATATTAAAGCAGCACGTTGTTGATATCGTTTTTGCAAAGAGCGACAGCATCAAGAAAACGCATCTGCGTATGCAGATCGGTCCGAAGGCAAGCTCCGATTTTCCTAATCAGGGAAAGAATGCCGATGCTTTGGTCGCTATGGTGAACGAGCACGCAAGCTATTGTCAGTCAGAAGAATCTTTACCCGAATCGTAACGAATAACAAATGCCGCAGTATCACACGATACTGCGGCATTTTTCACTTTGTTTTATGTGGGCTGCTGCGCTGACGGAACAGCCTCGGCGGATCCTGATGCTGCCTCTTCCTCAGAAGGCTCCCCTCGGTAGAGAAGTTTCAGGATGATCGGGGTGGCTATCGATGAAGTGATTATAAGCAGGATGACGGAAGCAAAGTATTTCGGATCCATCATCCCCACAGAAAGACCTTTCTGCGAGACTATCAGTGCGACCTCGCCTCTCGTCATCATTCCCACGCCGACTTTCAGACTGTCACGCATATTGTAGCGCATGATCTTCGCCGTCAGACCGCAACCGATGACCTTCGTCAGCAGAGCCACCAGTACGAAGCAGACCGAGAATCCCAGCAGCTCAGCTGTGAAGCCGTCAAACTGCGTTTTCAGACCGATACTCGCAAAGAACACAGGGCCGAACATCATATAGGAGCTTACGTCGATCTTTCGTGCTATGTAGTTGGAATCGTGCAGCGAGCAGAGGATCAGTCCTGCGACATACGCGCCGGTGATGTCGGCAATGCCGAAGTATTTCTCGGCAGCATATGCCATGAACATACAAAGAGCAAGTCCGAAGATCGGAACTCTGCGCTGATGAGGATAGCGTTTGTCGATAAGTTTGAACACATAGTAGCAGGCAAAACCCATCACAAAAGAGAAAAGTATGAACAGTCCCGTGTGAATGACTACGTCAACGGGTTTGGATTCGGGATTCTTGAAACCTATAACGAATGTCAGCACAACGATACCGATAACATCGTCAATTATCGCCGCACTGGTGATAAGGGTGCCGATATGACCCTTGAGTCTTCCCAGTTCTTTCAGCGTCTGCACGGTAATACCCACAGATGTGGCTGTCATTATGGTACCTATGAACACAGCCGAGAAGAATTTATCTGATCCTACCGAGCCGAAGCCGTAAAAAGCACCGTACAGCAGCGTGCCTCCTACCAGAGGAACAAACACTCCCACACAGGCTACAGCAAGGGCCTTCGGACCTGTTTTCAGCAGATCTCTCATGTTGGTCTCGATACCTGCGCCGAACATCAGGAGTATAACGCCGATCTCTGCCATCATGGACAGGAAATCCGACTGATCCACCCAGCCGAATATGGACGGGCCAATGAGCAAACCGGCAATGATCTCCCCCACCACCTGGGGAGCTTTGAGCTTCTGTGCACCGATGCCGCAGACCTTTGCGGCAACGAATATCACAGCAAGGTCTCTGAAAAATCCGATCTTATCCAAATAAAGCACTTCTTTCAAAGAATTATAGATCAAACGAAATATGCCGGGCTCCGCCCGACAGCCACATACTATTATAATACCCGAAAATGCTTTTTGCAACCGATTTTTGATTTTTCGGTGCATTAAACAGTTTTTGGGCGGAAAACTCCCGAAAATGCGCACTTATGACCACTCGGACAGCCATCCTCCGCAACAGCATGATCGGGGCACAACGCAGAAAGATTTTTGTTTGTTTTGTTAAATCAATTGTATGTTGTGTTGTACCGCCCAGGGGACAAATTGTGCACATTGTGCATTCTTAACAAAACGCTTGACAATCATATAGTTGCGTGATATAATTATCGTGTATAAATGGCTTTTGATCCTTGTAAGGGGGAGATACTATGAAACACAAGCTGAGATCTCTGGCTGCTGCTATATCCGCCACCGTTTTTGCAGCTTCGGCAGCAGTAACTGCGTGTGCCCAGAATTATTACAGCCAGTTTGATCCTGAAAGATCAAAGGTAATACCAAGCAATACCATACAGACAAACAAGCCCTATCTGAACATCACTCTCGATAAAGGGGATATAAACGACAGCAGTGTATATTTCACCCTTAAAAGGAACGGCGAGCAGATAGGTAACTTCACGCTGGGAATGTCAAAGTTCAACTTCAAATACTACGCGTCGGAATATGTCGATCCCGCAAGCGGTCAGAAGATACAGGATATCACAGGTGTTACCTCGGACAGCGAACTCAAAGATAAACTGGGAGCCTGGGCAGCTTATGCCGATGAGGTCATAAGCAGAGTCAAGACCGAGGATCTGACCAGCAGGACACCGCTTTCGGTAAACCCCAACGGTGATCCGAATACTATTCCCGTCCAGAACTGGGACAAACTGCAGATCGCACCGAACAGCGCCTGCTACTTCGGCTATTTCGATACCGACAAGTATACTAAAGTCGGAGAAATGACGCTGGATTCGATGACCGTGGCACTCAGTGTCAGCGATGATTATTCCTACCGCTTTGAAGACGGCGCCTATGTCAAGCTTATTGATCCTAATGATCCTGAGAATCCTCTGTATTCCGCAAAGCCGATCGAAAACAAGGGACTCACTACTCAGTATATCGGACGCACAGGAGACTATGTGCTCAGTCTCGGTGAAGATTACAACGTAGGAAATAAGGATGTAAACCTCAGCACCGTTACGGAAAAGTACATAAAGGTGCGTATCCCGATATCCGAAATTCCCCTCACTTGCAGTGATGACGGTTATGTAACGGGTCTTTCGGGCGAAAAATACAGCCTGAGAAGTATATCCTACGCCAACGACTCCACCCCCCTTGTACTCAGTTACTGCTTTGTAAGCGGTTCCGTTGTTACCTGCGATACTCCCGACGATCAGGGATACGTTGAAGTTTGGGTCAAGGAATCCGATCCCTATACTCAGCTCCACGCAAAATTCAGCGGAAAGGACTCCGATGCAAGAACAGGTGTCCCGATGCCTTTCTCTCTGATCTACGAGGCTGTTTTCACCTTTATGGAGTATCCTACCGATGGCATAACCCTCTATAACATCCTCCCCGGTGAGTACACCGTAGAAATGGATAATACCAAGTATGAGGTCACCGGCGATACTTCTTTCACCGTTACCAATACCCGTTCCGTTCAGACAATGGCTCTCACTATAAAGGCTAAGGAAACCAATAACAACAATAACAATAACAATAACAATAACAACAACAATAACAACAATAACAATAATAACAATAATAACAATAACAATAACAACAATAACAACAATAACAATAACAACAACAATAATAACAATAATAACAACAATAACAATAATAATAACAACAATAACAATAATAATAACAACAATAACAATAATAATAACAACAATAATAACAACAGCAATAACAACAGAAACAATAATAACAGCAGCAATAACAATAATTCTTCGCGCAATAATACCACACCTTCCGGTCCCTCGGGCGGAGGCGGTTCTGCCCAGAATCAGAACAATCCCTCCGGCAACGGCGGAGACCAGCAGGCTCCTGCTACGGGCGCTGCCGCAACGCTGCCGGCTCTCGGCGGAGTATCCGCTGCTATGGCTGTTATCTCTGTAAAGAAGCGTAAACCTCGCAAATAAGCATTTCAGTCAGCACGGTTGAGTTCAGCCGTGCTGAATTTTTATGCTCAAAACAGAGGATAAATGTCATATGTAATAAAAATGTACTCAACAATTGAAAAAAAGATTGACAAAAAGTGTATCATATGCTATACTAAAAAATAGGCAATTATCATTGTATGAGAAGTAATAAAAAGATATATAACGGGGAACTAATCATTAAGCGTAATGCAAGAAAGGTAGAGTAGAATGGCCGAAGTAACTGAGCTTGAACGACTCAAACAGGTCAAATCGTATTTCGAGCGATATTACCAGTTTGAAGATGCCGTTACCGTTAATCAGCAGAATAAAGAATACCTCAAGACCTATATCCGTAATCAGTATGATGTAGAAGCAGAGTTCAACTATAAGGAAAAGCTTACAAAGTCGATCACCCCCGCACTTATCATCGGCGCGATCGCCGGTCTGTTCCTTTTCGCTATCTCTGCTTGGATCTGGTGGATAGGCCTTATTACCTTTGTGCTCATCACAATAGGATATATGGTGCTCAGTGCTTTTGTGCTTAAGTACCGCCTCGATGATGCTATCCAGCGTCAGAGAGAGGTCAACGAGGGCATAACCGAGCAGATCAGCGTGCTTGAAAGCCGCGATGAACAGCTCATCCGCCAGCGCGATGATTACTACAGAGGTCTCAAGAAGCGCGTTGATTTCATGTCCCTTGACTATATGGATAATATAGATCAGCTCCAGGAGATCCTTGAAAACGGCGAAGCCGATACCTGTGAAGACGCTGTCGCAGTGCTTGAACAGAAGATGATCTTCCAGGAGATGAATTCCTTCCTCGCTGCGCCCGTCACCCCCGAGGTCAAGCCCCTCGACCACGAAGCAGCAAAGGAAAAGTTCGGCGATCCCCTCGAAGTCATCCGCCAGAACAGAAAGAAGCGCAAAAAGGAGAACAAGGCAGATTCAATATTCTCCGCATTCTGATGAAAACACAAGGCTGTCCTGCGGGGCAGCCTTTGATTTCACAAAAAGTTTACAAATGATTTCCCGAAATGCTTGACATGGCATTGACAATGTGATATAATAAATCTTGCATTCGTATCTAAAGACAGTCGGCGGTTGACGAAAGTTGACGGAAGTCCGACCGAGGAAGGAATAGCAAGATATATATTTTGCTTATTACTGTCCTTTTGTCTTTTGCGGCAAAAGGATTTTTTGATGCGCTGCAAGTTTATTATGAACGAGGTGAATATCAAAATGCCAAGTGAAAAGGTTTTACTTGCAAAGCAGGAAAAGGTCGCTGCTCTGACAGAGCTGCTCAAGAACTCCACCGCAGGCGTACTCGTTGATTACAAGGGTATCACCGTTGAGGAGGACACCAAGCTGCGTAAGGAACTCAGAGAGGCCGGAGTCAAGTACTTCGTTGAGAAGAACACAATGCTTCGCTTCGCTATGAAGAACGCAGGTCTTGACGATCTGACAAGCTACCTCGAGGGTACAACAGCTATCGCTGTTTCCGACAGTGACCAGACAGCTCCCGCAAGAATTCTCGGTAAGTTCGCTGAGGATTGCAAAGACGAGAAGTTCGCACTCAAAGCAGGTTACATCGACGGTGAGATCTATGATGAGGCAGGCGTTAAGGCTCTGTCCAAGATCCCTTCCAAGGAAGTTCTGCTTGCACAGCTCGTTGGTTCTCTCCAGGGTCCCCTCCAGAAGCTCGCAGCTACACTGCAGGCTGTTGTGGACAAAGAGAATGGCGCTGCTTAATTCTCTTCAGAGAATGGCGCTGCATAATTTCAGCGCAGAAAACTGCCGCATAAACAAAGCGGCGTAACACATTTTAAAAATATTGAAAAGGAGTAAATTATCATGGCTTCAGAGAAAGTTTTAAAATTCGTAGAAGATATCAAGACCCTGTCTGTTCTTGAGCTTTCTGAGCTCGTAGACGCTATCCAGGAGGAGTTCGGTGTAACAGCTGCTGTTGCTGCTGCTCCCGCAGGTGCAGGCGCTGGCGCTGCTGCTGCTGAGGAGAAGACCGAGTTCGACGTAATCCTTGCTTCCTTCGGTGACGCTAAGATGGGCGTTATCAAGGCTGTTAAGGAGATCACCGGTCTTGGCCTTAAGGAAGCTAAGGAGCTCGTTGAGGGTGCTCCCAAGGCAGTCAAGGAAGGCGTTTCCAAGGCTGACGCTGAGGATCTCAAGGCTAAGCTTGAGGCTGCAGGCGCTACCGTTGAGCTCAAGTAATAATAAACTTGCATATAAAAAAGGAGCTGTTTCTACAGCTCCTTTTTTTGTTTCTCTGTTCCCGGTCTGCGCAGTCGCTCACCTAAAGGCAAGCAGCGTTTAAAGCTGTTCAAAGGAGACGCCCTCTCTTGCGTTGCTCGATCGCGAGCTTTTTAATATACGTACTTTGTGCAAAGTAAAAACGATGCTGTATCTCGCAACAGCATCACAGGAATAAAAGATGACATAAAAAAGACAGGCTCGGACTTGCCCCCGAGCCGTCTCTGAATTCGGTGTGCACCGTGTACGCTACATATCAAGGATGACAGTAAATGTCAGCATTTTCTCATTCTTGGTGATGGAATACTTATCGGGTCTGAAAGCACCGCCGCTTGAATAAGCAGCCGAATTGAGTATCTCAAAAATATGCGGATTTCCGTTCTTATCCGCGAACTCGCGCTCGATGACCTTGTCAAAGACCTTCTTATCCTTGCATTTGAGCTGAACATACTTTGAACCCTCGGAAGCACGCGAAGTAATGGCAGCGAGAATAAGGCTGTCAGCATCGTCCGCATCCTCAATATACTGATTTGAAGCTATGAAATAATTATACTTCGTGCCTTTGGCATCGGGGTATTTCAGCAAACGGGTCGGTTCCGGGGTGTGGTCCTTTTTTATATCCGAATCGGTAACGCAGAAGTAGCTGTAGCAGATATAATCCTTGCCCATATCGGAAACGGGGTCATCCCAGGTAGCATCCATATTATACCACTCCCCGTCAATGCGGACCTTGTTCCACATATGGGATTCGGTTTCGCCGTCATTGGCTTTTCCGAGCACGGGGATGCACTCGATGCCCACCATATTACAGAGCATGCAGAACGCTTTTGAGTAACCCTCGCAGACAGCCTTTCCCTCAACGAGGCAGCTGTACGCCGAATACGGATAGGAAGACTCATCGGAATAAGAACAACCCGTGATTATTGCGTCATGAAAACTGAGTATCTTGTCAAGATCTCTCTGTCCGGCAGTTTTTGCAGTAATGTCCTCGGCTGTTTTATAAAGCTTATCCATAGCTTTCTTATGCTCTTTCTCCGAGAGAGTATATTTGAAATTCACCTCGGTGATGCAGTTGTTCTTATCCGAGGAATAGGCATAGGCAGGATCAATCATAAGGAGCTCGGGCTCGGTGGAGATGACAAGCATTATAAGCTCCGAGAGGTCATCCTTGTTGAGTGCCAGACCTTTAAGGTCTATGCCCTTCTCAAAGTCCTTTGCGCCCTTTATCAGTGCTTTGCAGGCGGTAGTGAAATTATCGGGCTGAGATGCGAGATAGTATTCAAGAGCAGATGAAAGCTTCTGATCCTTGACTTTTTCGATGATCTCCGCCTTGCTTTCCTCATCGGAGATATCGTCCTCGCTGCTGACCGTGCTGTCCGCCGTGTTCTCAGAGCTTGTTTCTGAGCCGAAATGCTCCCTGAAGACATTGCCTCCGTCGGAATTACATCCCGTAAGCACAAACACAGCCATCACTGCCGCTATTAATAACCTGAACCTTTTCATTGATCTTCCTTGCTTTCATTTTCATCTGGATTATCTATCACTGCGCGCAGTTTCTCTATTGATCTGCCGCTGACGCGGATAACGCTGAACGTAACGTTCTGCCATCTTGCGGAAGCGGTCTCCTCCTCCTCGGGGATATGGCCCAGCAGTTCGGTGACAAAGCCGCCTATGGTATCGTTATCCTGATCCTCGGGCATCTGGCACCCGAGTTCCTCCATAACCTCATCGAGGGCTGCCTTGCCCGTAATATCGAAGGTGTTGGGGGTGATCTCCTGTATGTCGGGGATCTCGTTATCATATTCATCCTGAATACTGCCGACTATGGCTTCAAGCAGGTCTTCCATAGTCACGATGCCGGCTGTGCCGCCGTACTCATCGACTACGACAGCGATCTGTGTCTTGCGGGAAGTAAATTCCTGGAAGAGATCGTCACAAAGGCAGTTCTCGGGGACATATTTTATCTCCCTTACGAGATCTTTTATAGGCTCCGTGCTTCCGACTTCTATAGCCGAGCGGAGAAGATCCTTGGCAAAGATCACGCCGCAGATACTGTCTATGCTGCCCTCGTACACGGGAATACGCGAAAAGCCCTCATCAATGACGAGCCTTGCAGCCTGTTCTATCGTTGAGTCTATCGGCAGAGCCGTAACATCGGTGCGGTGGGTCATGATCTCATGTACTTCAAGGTCATCAAACTCGAAGATGTTGCTTATCATCTCAGCCTGTGCTTCCTCGATACCGCCTGTTTCGTTGACGGCATCCACCATCATGAGGATCTCTTCCTCTGTGACGGTATCGGCAAGGTCTGAACGTCTGACACCCGCAGCACGCAGAGGTATCCACGAAAGACCCGATGCTGCAAGCTCCACAGGTTTTACAAGCAGAAGAAAAAAGCGGTAAATCAGGCAGGAACTGAGAGCAAAGCCCGATCCTATCTTGCCCGAAGTGCAGAGCCTTTTGGGCAGCAGCACACCGAATGCACCGCCCAGCACGCTGACAGCGAAAATGATGATCGCAAGTGAAAGCAGCTTCATCCAAAGTTTGGTACCGATCAGGTGAAGAAGGGGCGTATAAAAGCTCACCCCTGCCGCACAGGACAGGAATGTGAACATGACTGCTCTGAGGATCAGACCCGAACCCACAAGTCTGTTGGGTTCGCGCAGCAGTTTTTTGAGGACCATGCCGCGTCTGCCCTTGGAAAAGAGCTTCTCGGTCTCACTGTCCCTTAGTTCTATGAGAGAATTCTCACAGGCTGTAAGAAAACCCATTAAAAAAATGACAGCCAAGCACACTGTGATACCAAGCCACGTTCGCCCGACATCGTCCATCAGATCATACCTCCGACAAAAAAACTATACGATAAAAATTCAGAAACGTATCATATTTATTTTACACTATCGCGGGCGGCTTGTCAATAGCAGACGCAACTTTAAGATGTCTGACAATTATTGCGGTGATTGCGAAATTGTATTGGACATAACGCACAGAAAATTTTCCGAAAATTTGTTGATTAGTGCATAGAAAAATATATCATATTCTGATATAATAGAATAGGTGTTATTTATCGGCCAAATATGACCGTACTATTCCGAGAAAGGACTAAATATGTATGAAAAAAAGATATCCGAAGGCTGCGGCTTTCCTCGCAGCGGTCATGACTGCTGCATCAATGTCGGGATGTTATCTGCTGCCCGATGAAGAGGAAGTTCTGCCTCCTCCTGTTGTAAAGACAAGCGAAGTTACATATTCCACCGTAACGGCTGTAAAGAAAGACCTTGAAAAGAGGATCCTTACAACGGGTATAATCACCGCCGAGAACCAGTACAAGCTGATGTACGAAAAGCAGGGCGGCACAATAGCAAAGTTCTATGTGCGCACAGGCGATGCCGTCAAGAAGGGTGACCCTATCTGCGAACTGGATACTCAGGATGTTGATTACCAGATCAAGGAAAAAGAGCTCTACAAGAAACGCGCACAGCTCAATGTTTCGATCATCAAGCAGAACGGCGGTTCCGTGGCGGAGATCGACAGGGCCGGCGTTGAAGTCGAGCTGCTGACCAATGAGCTCAACAAGCTCTACGAGAAGAAAAAGCTGGCTGTACTCCGCGCCCCCGTTGACGGCGTGGTATCGTATATCGCAGATGTCAAGTCCGGCGACAATGTGGGCACAGGTCAGAGCATAGCCACTGTTATCGACACTTCGAGCCTCTATATCCCCATCAAACCCAGCAGCAACATCGCGCTGTTCAAGATCGGCACCGAGCTGCAGATAAAAGTCGGTGAGACCCAGTACGCAGGCGAAGTATTTATGAACCCCACTACCGTAGCCGAGCTCATGGAGAAAAATCAGGGCGAACACAACGCTGCCGATAACACCGGTATCAAGTATGAACTGGAAACCATATATGTCCGCTTCAAGGATACTGTCCCGACCGAGACTGTAGGTCAGCTTGCTGACTGCATACTTGTTCAGGATAAAGTGACCAACGCCATCGTTATCTCCAATAACCTCATCAAGACCGTTGACGGACAGGACATGGTATATGTCCTCAAGGAAGGATCAAAGGTACCTGTCTATATCACCGTCGGTCTTAAAACAGGCTCTCAGTCAGAGATCGTTTCGGGTCTCAGTGAGGGCGACGAGATCATTCTGAATTAACGATACAAGGAGTAGGATCACTGCCAATGCTTACTTTGCTTTTCCGCAAGATGCGCAACACCAAATGGATGGTGCTGTGCCTGCTGATAGGCTTCATTATGGCAAGTGCCATGATGAGTACGATACCTATCTATATGAATGCCTCCCTTCAGCGTATGCTCGTGAAGGATATGGAGGATTATCAGCTTGAAAACGATGTGTACCCCGGCGCATATGACGTAAAGTACACACTCAGGACGGGCATGACAACAGAGCATCAGAAAGAAGAGATTACCAAGATCTCCTCACTGGTATCTTCTCAGTACGATGAGCTGGGCTGCCCTGCCGCTACCGAAAAGGAAGTCCTTTCGGATGAATATGTGGCTATGGCATCCACCGAAAAAAGCGTTACAGCGTCAAGATTCATTCTTGCAGGTATAACGAATATGCCCGACCACGTTTCCATGAAATCGGGCAGGATGTTCCAGAGCGGTCTGCGTTCAGACGGCGTTATGGAAGTCGTTGTTACCGAGAAGACCCTCAAGCTGACTCAGCTTGCTCCGAATACCGTATATACCGTAGCCAATTCCTTTGACCGCTCAAAGAACATCAAGATCGAGATCGTCGGCGTGTTTGAAGCCGCCAGCGACACCGATCCCTATTGGGCAGAAGGTCTTGACACAGAGTATACCAACCATCTTTTTGCAGATTACGGAGCTTACTACGATTCAGCCATGGAGTCGGGTGCTGTAAACCCGAACCTCTATCTCAGAAGGATCGCAATCGACTATCAGAAGCTGGATATGAACGATGTTGACGGTCTGATCGAGATGATAACCAGACATCAGAATGAGTTCAAGAAGGCTAAGGCAGAGTTCACAATGCCTATCTCTGTCATCCTTCAGACCTACGGCGACCGTGCCGGCAGACTGAGACTGATCCTCTGGCTCGTTCAGATTCCCGTTATCATGATGATCCTCGTTTACCTGTTTATGGTATCTCAGCTCAATGTCGAGCAGGAGAAGAACGAGATCGCAGTATTCAAGAGCCGTGGTGCCAGCAGATTGCAGGTAATGGCGATCTACGCGCTGGAATCGCTGATACTCGGCGGCGTTACCGCTCTGACAGGACCTTTCATCGGTATGTGGCTGTGCAAGGTGCTCGGTGCATCCAACGGATTCCTGGAATTCGTAAACAGAAAATCACTGCCTATCTCAATGACTGCGGAAGCCTTTATCTATGCGGCTGTGGCTGTGGGTGTATTCTTCCTCACAACTATGATACCTATCATACCTGCTACAAAGGCTACCATCGTTGAACATAAGCAGTCCAAGGCAAAGAAAAAGAGATTCGCCCTGTGGGAGAAGCTCGGAATAGATTTCATCCTCGCAGGCGGAGCCGTTGCATGGCTCTATTACTACAACGATCAGCAGGATAAGCTCGTCAAAGAAGGTATGACCGATACCACTGCTACCGTCAACCCCCTGATGTTCATAGCATCAACAGCATTCATACTCGGTCTCGGACTGTTCTTCATCAGAGTTTATCCCATGCTCATAAGACTGCTCACCAGAGCAGGCAAAAGGATATGGTCTCCTGCGGCACACGTTTCGCTGAATAATATCGGACGCTGTGCAAACGGCAGAGAACGCTTCCTGATGATATTCCTGATACTTACCGTATCACTGGGTATTTTCTTTGCAAACACTGCAAGGGCTCTCAACCGCAGCGCGGAAGAAAGAGTCTCCTATGCTGTGGGCGCAGATGTCACCCTCAGTGAAAAATGGAGCAGCAACAAGGTAGTTTCTTCTTCCACTCAGAATCAGGGCAGCAGCCAGCAGGCAGCTCAGCCGGCGGCTTCATCGGATGAGGACAACAGCTCCATGTACGATTACATCGAGCCTGATTTCGAGAAGTTTAATCTGCTCACAGGTGTCAAGACAGCTACAAGGGTGTTCGTCAAGAACGGCGTCACCATCTCGTCCGAAAAGATGAATGTTCCTCCCTCCGCTGCACAGCAGGCTAAGATAAACGAAGCCGCCAACAGATGGGGCGGCTGGGGAAGAAACAGAAATAATCAGGCCAATGCTTTCAACAGCAACGAGACCAGCCGCGTCAAGCTGATGACTATCAACCCGGGTGAGTTCTCCAAGGTCTGCTGGTCTACCGACAGACTTCTCCCCGCACATATCAACAGCTATCTGAACGCTCTTGCCGAGTACAACGCAGGCGTTATACTCTCGACCTCATTCAGAGATCAGTACGGCCTCGAACTCGGAGACAAGGTCAGCTGCAAGTGGGGCAGGAACGAAGCCTTTGAAGTGACCATCCTTGCATTCGTTGATTACTGGCCCTCTATCAACCCCTATGAGAAGACAGAGGATGATTCCTACATCGACTTTGCGATCATGAACTACGACTATGTTCACGTTCTCACAAGCGCAGAGCCCTATCAGGTATGGATCGACCTTGAGGACGATGCCACCACTGAAGCTCTCTATGAGTCCATTTCGGAAAAAGGCATCAAGCCCACGATGCTCAATGTGAAGAATCAGAAGATCATCTCCGAAAAGACAGACCCCATGCTCCAGGGCATGAACGGCGCTCTTACCCTCGGATTTATCATCATCATGATAATGTGCATCATAGGCTTCCTCATCTATTGGATACTCTCGATCAAATCGAGGACACTTCAGTTCGGTATCCTGCGTGCTATGGGTATGAGTTACGGCGAGATCATCGCCATGATCGTGTATGAGCAGCTGCTCACCTCTGGTGCCGCCATCTTCACGGCGATATTCGTCGGCGGTATCGCAAGCGAGCTGTATGTTCCTCTCTTCCAGTCGCTGTACAGCGTCTCGGAGCGTGTGCCCGGATTTGCAGTAATCCCTCTCAGGAGCGATTACATCAAGCTCTATCTCGTGATACTGATGATGCTTCTGGGCGGATTCATCGTCCTCGGAAGACTGATCTCCAAGATCAAGATCTCGCAGGCACTTAAACTCGGTGAGGATTGATCGGATAAAAAAACAACAAAACGCTGTGCCGCTTTCGGGCGGACACAGCGTTTTTTCGTTCAGACCAGCAGTTTTGCTGGAAGCATTGCAGGCCTGGTCTTCTCATCCGGGACAGTGATGCGGAACTCGATGATGCCGTCATGCTCCGAACGGTCAAGTGTTGCAGCCACGCCTGCGAGTTTCATCACCTTGACAGCCTTGTCCACGGTATTTACAAACAGTCTGACATCTCCGAGGACAGACGCGCGCTTCTTATAGCTTCTCTTTTGTGTCTCCTCCTGCATAAGACGGTCTATGTACTTCTCGGTCTGCGAAACGTTGAGCTTCTGCTCCATGATATCCCCGATAGCTGTCATGCGTTGTTTATCATCGGTGAGCCTTAACAATGCTCTGGCATGACGCTCCGTAAGACCGCCGGCGATCATGAGAGTCCTCTGATCCGACGGAAAACGCAGCAGCCGCAGCTTATTTGAAACTGTTGACTGAGCCACTCCGAGCCGTAAAGAGATCTCGTCCCTCGGCATACGGTAGATCTCGGTGAGAGCGGCAATGGCTTCGGCTTCCTCGAAATAGTTGAGTTCGGCACGCTGAAGATTCTCCACCAGCGCCACCACGGCAGAACGTTTATCCGAGATATGCACCACCACACAGGGTACGCTCTTGCAGCCTGCGATCTTAGCGGCTCTGAGGCGGCGCTCTCCCGAGACAAGGACATAGCCGTCACTGCTCTCCCTGACCGTCAGCGGCTGGACTATACCGTCCTGCGATATGCTTTTGGCAAGTCCTGTCAGCGATTCGGGCGAGAAATACTTTCTCGGCTGGTCGGGGTTGGGTGAGATCCTGCCTATCGGTATCTCCACGACTTTTGCAAGCTCGTTCAGCTTTTCACGGGGATTTGCCTTCTGTGAGCGAGTGATGTTCCTGATAATGTTCATGATAACAGCCTCCGATACGATGTTGGTTTGATAAATGGTAAAATATGCCGTGATCCTGTTCTGTCTTTCCTCCGATATGATTATATCACACGGGAAAACGGTTTTCCATAAATTATTCCGCTTATCCGTCTAATTATTTCGACCGCAAAACGCGTGTTTCCGAAGTTTCCGACAGCTTTCTCCTTTCATCTGCCCTTGTTCTGCCGAAAAAGTGCTGATTTTGTGTGAGTTTTGTGAAGCATCAGTTTAACACAGTCTTCAAAAATTTTTTTATACTTATCATAGAGTTATCACATTCGGGGGTATAATTAAATACAGAACAAAAAAATACAGTGGCTGAGACGCCACCGAACATATACAGACTAATACCCAGGAGGCGTTAATTATGGAAAACTTTAATGGTTACAACAATCAGAACGGTTTCAATTCCGATCAGCAGGATCAGCAGACACAGAGTTATTACAATGACTACAGCGCCTACAGACAGAACAATGTCAACGAGTTCGTATACAACAGACCCGAGCATAAAAAGAGCAAGGCAAGAAAGGTACTCATCGGCATTGCAGCACTGCTTGCAGCCGCTGCTATCGGTGTTACATCCATCGTGGGCTACACCCTCGTGACAGGCGACAAGATCGGCACCTCTGCAAATGCTTCCGTAGAGGAAGAGGATGAGGCCGATAACGCCAAGAACTCTGACGAGGTCGTAAAGACAAAGAACAGCAAGAGCGACAACAGAGATGTCCCGACTATCGTTCAGCTGGCTTCTCCCGATGATGCCATGAAGATACCCGATATCGTAGACAAGGTCTCTCCGTCAGTTGTAGGTATATCCTGCATGACAAACAAGGGTACCGCAACAGGTACAGGCATCATAATGAGCGAGGACGGCTACATCATTACCAACGCTCACGTTGTCAGCGATGCTCAGACCATACAGGTACTGCTTCCCAAGTCCTATGCAGACGATAACAGCTCCGAGGAAGACCTCACCGTAAAGGCTGAGCTGGTCGGCAAGGATACTCAGACCGATATAGCAGTTCTCAAGATCAACAAGAAGGGTCTTACCAAGGCTGAGTTCGGCAAATCTTCCGAGCTGAAAGTCGGCGAAGTTGCTATCGTAATAGGCAACCCCCTCGGCTTCGAGCTTGCAAACTCCGTAACAGCAGGTATCATCTCCGCTCTTGACAGATCCATCACCATCGAGGACAGAACGATGAACACCATTCAGACCGATGCTTCCATCAACAACGGTAACTCGGGCGGTCCTCTCATCAACGCTTACGGTCAGGTAATAGGAATCACCTCCGCTAAGATCGCATCCTCCTACGGCGAGGGTCTCGGCTTTGCGATCCCGATAGATGAGGCTATCCCGATAGTCAAGGAACTCATTGCTCACGGCTATGTAACAGGCAGACCTACACTCGGTGTATCAGGCGAGAACGTATCCAATGTTTATGCCCAGTACTATGACATCCCCAAGGGCTTCTTTGTAAAGAGAGTCAACCCCGGAAGTGCAGCTGAGAAGGCAGGCATCAAGGTCGATGATATCGTGATCGGCATTGAGGGCAAACTCATCGAATCCCTTGAGGAATTCAATAAGATAAAGAAGAACTACAAAGCAGGAGATACCATCAAGGTATCCGTATACAGGAACAGGGAGATCATTGATCTTGACGTTACTCTTGATGAAGCAGTCGCTGAAGACAACACAAAGAGTTCAAACGGAAACAGTGATGACAGTGAGTACGATCCTTACGAGGAGTACCGCAAATACTTCAATCAGTTCCGCTGATAATATGCTTTCTTCCAATTTTTCATATTCTTTTACTTCTCAGAAACGGCTGCCTTCGGGCGGCCGTTTTTGGTCCAAGCACCAACTGTGCTTTTGCACAGACGGCGCTTGACCGGTACGGCTCGTAAATAAAAAGAAGCTGTTGCATACAACAGCTTCTTTTGCTTTATCTTTCAGACCCTGTATATGCCTTTAAGCTCTCCGTCCTGATAAACTGCACGGGGTACCCTTGAGGTAATACCGCAAGTGATCTCGTAACCTATGGTACCTGCAAGCGCCGCAACGTCATCGGCAGTTATCTGCTCGTCACCGTCTCTGCCGATAAGAGTCACCGTATCGTGAGGGGCAGTTTCGGGGATATGGGTAACATCCACCATAAACTGATCCATGCACACTCTGCCGACTATCCTTGCTCTCTTGCCGTGTATAATGACCTCACCCTTGTTTGAAAGTGCCCTCGGATAGCCGTCAGCATATCCGCAGGTAACGGTAGCGATCGTCATAGGCTTGTCGGCGGTGAACGTCCTGCCGTAGCTTATGCTCTCACCTGCCTCGATCTGCTTGACCTGGGATACTGTGGATCTGAGTTCCATAACGGGTGCAAGAGCAAAAGGCAGCGGAGTTGCAGGATCGGGGTACAGACCGTAGAGAATGATACCGAGCCTTGCCAGTGTGGAGCGCGAGTCATGAAGATATACACCGCCTGCGGAATTGAGGCAGTGGTACTGTGCCAGTGATACCCCCAGCTTTTCAAATGCATCTCTGACGGCAAAGAACTTCTCTGTCTGAGCTTTGGTATAGGCTATATCATCCGGATCATCACTGTCAGCAACAGCGTAATGAGTGAATATGCCGTCAAGGATCAGATCGTCAAGATCGTAGATGCGGTAAAGCTCCTCTGCGATCTCCTCCGGGGTACCCCTGAGTCCTATCCTTGTCATACCCGTATCAATGGCAGCGTGGCATCTCAGCGGAGTGCCCGTATCGGTCAGCGCATTATTGAGATCAACGGCATACTGCTCGTCGGTAACTGTCTGTATTATATTGTGATCGGCAAGCTCCGAGACAGCCTCGGGCGGCGTATAACCGAGGATAAGGATCTCGCCCTTTATTCCCATGTTGCGAAGTCTCAATGCTTCATCGGCATTGGATACGGCAAACCATTTCACTCCGAGTTCCTTTTCGAGATAAGGACAGACTGCCAGGTCGGCGTGTCCGTAACAGGATGCCTTTACCACGCAGAGAAGCTCTGTCTCCTCGGACAGGTATGCTTTGAAAGACCTGACATTTTCACCCAGTCTGTCAAGATATATCTCCGCCCATGTGCGTTTGAGTAGTTCCATTTTCCGATGCTCCCTTTCCTTCAATGCAATGTGCATTGATTCTATTATAACACCTATACAGAATAATTGCAATGTTTTTTAGATGTATTCGGCATTTCGGAGAAAAAAGCACTATGTCTTGACAATAGTTTGACACTCGGATATAATATAGATGTATGAAGAAAAAGGGTATAATGGGTTTTGTTATGTCGGTCGGATGACCGCTTTTACAGGTAACAAAGGAGATCAATAAAATGGGAGAATTTGACATCTTTTCGGTGTTTACCATGCTTGGAGGACTTGCATTCTTCTTATACGGAATGAACGTTATGTCATCGAGCCTTGAGAAGCTGACGGGAGGAAAACTCGAAACAGCTTTGAGAAAAATGACCTCGGGCAAACTCAAAAGTCTGCTCCTCGGTATGGGCATCACTATCGCTATACAATCATCGTCCGCTGTGACCGTTATGCTGGTCGGTCTGGTAAACTCGGGCATTATGCAGCTCGAACAGACTGTCGCAGTTTGCTTCGGTGCCGATATCGGCACGACGCTTACCGCGTGGATACTCAGCTTGTCGGGCATAGAGGGCGATAACTTTTTTATCAGGATGCTCAAACCTGCATCTTTCTCACCGCTGGTGGCGTTTGCAGGCTCGATGCTGATACTTCTTGCCAAGAAAAGCAAAAAGAAAGATATAGGCTCCATACTTCTGGGCTTTGCGATTCTTATGACGGGTATGATGCTCATGTCGGGTGCTGTGGCTCCTCTGGCAGAGTCCGAAAGCTTCCAGAATTTCCTTGTTGCATTTAAGAATCCTTTCCTCGGTGTACTGGTGGGTGCTGCTTTCACCGGTATCATCCAGAGTTCCGCGGCTTCTATCGGTATCTTACAGGCATTCTCGCAGACAGGCGGTCTGACCATCGGTATGGCACTGCCTATCGTCATGGGTCTTAATATCGGAACCTGCGTTACTGCCCTGCTTTCAAGTATAGGCGTCAAGAAGAACGCCAAGCGCGTGGCAGCAATACACATATCTATCAAGTTGATAGGCGTGCTGGTTCTCCTGCCTGTGACACTCTTTGCGGAGGCGACTTTTGCAAACGAACTCTTCGGCAGAACCATAACACCCGTGGGCGTGGCTATCGCTCACTCCATATTCAACCTGCTGCTGGTACTGATGCTGCCTCTTTCGGGCAAACTGGTCAAGCTCTCGAAATTCATTGTCAAGGACAAGGAAGGCGACGAGGAAACCGAGATCGCAGGCCCCAAGCTCGATATGAACCTGTTCAAGATCCCTGCGGTGGCTGTAGAAGCTTGCCGTGAGGCCGCTGTGGATATGGCTATCCATACCGAAAAGACCATCCTCGATGCGCTCTCCGTGCTCAAGCATTATGATGAAACTCTCGCCGGCAAAGTTGTCGAGGGCGAGCAGCTCATCGACCGCTACGAGGATGCCCTCGGAGGATACCTCGTCAAGATATCCAAGTCCAGTGTAACTTCCGCCGACGGACGCAAGGTGTCCAAGATGATGCACGTTATCGGCAACCTTGAGCGTATATCCGACCACGCAGTTAACCTCGTTGAGTCTGCGCAGGAAATGCAGGAAAAGGAGATAACCTTCTCCGCAAAGGGTATCGAGGAACTTGAAGTTATCTGCTCGGCTATCAGCAGGAACATACAGCACGCGATCCGTGCATATACTGATGATGACCTCCAGCTCGCACATACTGTCGAGCCTCTCGAAGAAGTTGTCGATAATATGATCGTAGAACTGAAAAACAGACACATCCAGCGTCTGCAGGCAGGTGAGTGTACCGTACAGCTCGGATACATATTCCAGGATATACTCATCAACCTTGAACGCATCTCCGACCACTGCTCCAACATCGCCGGCAGCATGATCGAGATCGACGAAAAAACCAACATCCACGAATACTGGGTAGTCACCAAAGAGAATGACCAGGAATTCCAGGACCTGTTCAAAGCGTTCTCTGACGAGTATTTCAACAGACTGAAGGAATGCTGATATGGCAGTTTTCACATCCGCTCCCCTCTCAAAAGAAACCGCAGACCGCATCAGCGGCGTAACCTACAAGCCGAATCCCCACATCACTATGGATGATCTGAGGCAGCTGACACTTAGTTATATCGACTTTGAAGGCTGTGAACAGGTGGGCATGATGATCTGCAACAAAACCGCAGCCGATGATCTCTGCGAGATATTCAGAGAGCTTTTCAAGGCAGGGTATCAGATCGAAAAGATACGTATCGCCGATGAGTACAACGGTGATGACGATCTCATAATGGCGGATAACTGCTCCTCAAGTTTCAACTACCGCACTGTTGCCGATACGGATACCCTTTCGCTCCACGCGCTGGGTCTCGCGGTGGACATCAACCCGAGATACAATCCTTACATCGTGGGCAGCAAGATCATGCCCCCAAACGGTGCAGAGTTCGCTGACCGCAAGAGGGACTTCCCTCACAAGATAGACCGTCATGATCTTTGCTACAAGCTTTTCCGCAAGCATGGTTGGAAATGGGGCGGCTCCTGGCGCAGCTGTAAGGACTATCAGCATTTCTACAAAGAACTCAAAAAGTGATTGTGCATATTTTCGTTCTGTGGGTATTAACAAAAGTGTGCAGGCTGACAAAAATGCTCCTGCGGACTTGACTTTTTGCTCTAAGACGTGTATAATGATTAAGCTGTCTGTCGAAGATGCCGCTCAAAAACATCTGCGGTTTTTAAATTTTTTCGGCAAAGCTCTTGACATTCAGCTTTTTGTGTGATATAATATTAATGTTGTGACACACAGCACGCTGGTGTAGCTCAGTTGGTAGAGCAGCTGATTTGTAATCAGCAGGTCGGGGGTTCGAGTCCGTCCACCAGCTCCACCAAAATTTAATATGGGAGAGTTCCCGAGTGGCCAAAGGGGGCAGACTGTAAATCTGTTGCTTCTAGCTTCGATGGTTCGAATCCATCCTCTCCCACCAGCGGCAGCGGCCGCGCGAAAAACCCTCGCCATTTAACTTGGCGAGGGTTTTTCATTTGGTGCGGCTCGGGGCCGAACATGGATAATAGCCGGACTTTTTTCGGCTCTCCACAAAAACGCCGCCTTCTGCAAATGCGCAGAAGGCGGTTTCTCTGCCCGACGGCGGGGCGCAGCTGTTGATGAGCGGCCGGTATCCTTTCATAAAGTTCAGAGCCTGAATTTGTTGGTGTTTCACAAATAGTGAGGTACCAAGAAGTTCGGGCTTTTTTGTTGCCCGAAAAACCATATACCATATTAAAGGAGGACGAAAACAATGGACAACTACAAGCTGTACGCAAACCTCATACGCAAGCTTGATTCGAGCGACTTTAACGCCCGTCCCTGTGTGGTGGAAAAATGGATCCCGATCAGCCATTGGACCTTTGAGCAGATCAAGCAGAATCCCCTGCACGACATTGAGGTCGTCAAGGCTTACCGTGACATTATGTTCTGCGACAATGAGGCCAATCACTGCATTATGCTGCTTGATGGCTTCGGGAATGACGGTATCCTGGTCGAAAGCGAGGGATATGACTATATATAAGTATTCGATCAGCGAAGCAAAGCGGTCCGGAGAAATAAATGTATTCAGATGTATAATTTCCGGATATCTGATCTGATATACTGATAACAGATCGAGAGATCGGGAGGTGAACAGTATGTGGGAAATACTCGGACTCATCGCGTTGTTTGTTGTGATCTACCTGTTTTGCAGAGCAGGCTGGGACATACTGTTCGACATCTTCTTCGGGAAAAAGAAATAACTCTTTGTCATAGAACAACTCTTTCTTTACTGTAAGGCTCCGCACGGCAGAAATGCTGTGCGGAGTTCTTTTGTGCAAGCTCCACAAAATACGGTTCAAAATTTCTATATACAAAAATCAATTTTTTGATCAAAATGCCCCCGCAACACTCAAATAATGTGTTATAATGATAAAAGATTTTACAACAAGCTCTTATACTTATGAATTATCAGAGGGGGGAGAACAATGTCAACCAAGAAAAATCAAAGAACGGCGGCGTGTGCGCTGGCTGTGATGATCTCCGTGTCCCTGCTTGCAGGCTGTGCAGACAGCAGCAGCTCGGGTAGTACAAACAAAGCGGAGACCACGCTTTCCACTTCCGTGACTAGCTCACAGAGCGAAACCGTAACAACAACGACCTCCGAGACAGTTACCACTACGGTGACCGAAACCGTATCCGAGCCGGAGGTTGTCAAGGAGCCCGAGAGCAGTCTCGAATTTGCAAAGAAGTGTTGTTCGTCCAACAATTACGACTATCTCGGGACACTGGAGAACGGCGATAAGATGCAAAAGGTTTATGACGCCCTTAAAGAAGTATGCCTTGATGTCTGGAACGACACCGACAGGGATTATGACGATGCTGAAACCAACAGTTTCGGCGAGTACTGCTGTAAGATCTTCGATGACAACGAGTTTGGCCTCGGACCGCGCGATCTCGCCCTTGCCGGAGCGATGTTTGAGCGCGACAATCCCATATTTTACTTTGCCGTGCCAACTGTCTGCGCGCCTATCACAGAAAACGGTGAACAAATATACCTTTCGGTAGCGATCAGGGATGATTTCCTCAAGGGCAGCTTCCGTGCGGAGATTCAGAAGGTCATTCAGGAGAAGGTGACCGCTATCTCCGAGACTGCATCAGCTGGCAAGAGCCCTTATGAACGCGAGAGGCTGGCATATGACGGAGTTGTTCAGGCCGTGGAATACGCTTATGATGAGGACGGTGAAGAACTGCAAAACGGCTTGACCTCTACTGCAGCGGGGGTATACAACGGTGAGCTCATCTGTGAGGGGTATGCAAAGCTTTACAAGACGGTGCTCGATTATATGGATCTTCCCTGCTGGTTTGTGGAAGGCAAGGAGATAGAGCACGCCTGGAACATCATCGGGATCGACGGGAAATACTACTACGCCGATGCCACATGGGACGACGCATATGTGGAAACGACATATAACTACTTCGCCAAAGGCAGCCAGGTGTTCAACGAAGATCACTGTACGGATATTCCTGAACCGTTCAAATATATGAACGGTCTCCCGAAGGTCGAAGAAGATAATTACGAGAAGGACTGACCCGAACAACGGAGCAGTAAGGCACCTCCGCCGGAGCTACAGCGGAGGTGCTTTTTTACTGCCGCAGGTTAAACAACCGGACACAGAGTTCGATAAAGACAACGCGGGCGCATATCGGATTGTTTTCCCTCGTGTATGATTTTGTCCGGTTTACTCCATAGACTGTTTTAGCTGCTTTAATTTGGTATATGGAGTTGCTTGGAATTTGCTATCCAATTTTTCTGTCCACCGGTAGGCGAATAAAAATACATTGAACACTTACGTTTACAAATAACTTAGGGGATTCTGCTTGATCTGCTCAAAGTTCCATTGGCTGATCGGGGTCCATTCTCCACCTCACAAGGCCGAGCGTTGAAATCGCTCGCATCCGGCTTGCGGATAAGGTTTGGGTACAGTTTGTAGTTGTTCATTGATTGTTTCTCCTTTAAAAATGGTATTTGGTTTTTCGGGCTTTTTATGTAGAAACAGTTTAGTAACAAAAAATGTAAAAGCTACAAAAATGTCTTGAATAGCGACGGCAAAAATGGTATAATTATATAAAGCTACACACAGAGGCGGTGCATAATGAAAAGGAAAAATCTCGAAAAAATATTTATCGGGCTGGCGCTTATCGCTATTATTGTCCTGTTCGTCTTCTTTTTCAAGGATATTCTTGTGCCGCTGTTCAGCCTGGAGTTCGGGAGGAACTTTGAGGAGGCCCGGGAACTGCTGGAGAGCAAGGGCGTGCTCGGAGCATTTTGCGTTATACTGATCGAGGCTCTGCAAATGGTCATCGTCTTTGTGCCGGCGGAGTTCATACAGGTGTCCTCGGGACTGAGTTATCCCTTCCATATATCTCTGATACTCTGTGATCTTGGAGTGTGCCTCGGGGCGACGCTCATATTCATGCTCTCCAGGATATGCAGGATCAACAGCGAAAGCTTGCGCCGAAGCACTGAGAAGATCGGCTTCTTATCCTCCAAAACGGGCAGCAGGAGCACTATGGTGCTGATGTATCTGCTGTTCATCACTCCGATAGTTCCCTTCGGCGCGATCTGCTATTACGGCAGCGGGACCGACATCAGATACAGACGCTATATCTTCACCGTGGCCACCGGCGTTATACCCTCGATAATCACCTCTAACCTGATCGGCACCTCGGCTAAGGCTTTTATCAGAAATGCAATACCGATGTGGCTGCTTATCCTTATCATAGTCCTGCTGATGCTGATGCTGCTGGCGGCGCTGTGGCTGCTGTTGGACAAGCTGCTGTTCAAGGGCAAAGATCATACCCCGGACTCGGCCACATATTTTCTCTTTTTCAGGCTGATGGGATTCCTGCGCAAGCGCAAACAGCGTCTCCATATCGACAATGAAAAGCTGAAAGATATAAGGCCCCCATATATCCTTATGTGCAACCATGCCTCGTTCTACGACTTTTACTATGTGAAAATGCTGGTGGGGGAAGATAACCCTTCATTCATACTTAACAGCCATATCGGTTCAAATAAGATACTCAAAAAGTTCAGGGACAAAGGGGGCTTTATCCCGAAGAAACTGTTCTGTCCCGATACGGCAGGGTTCAAAATGTTCAAGATGCTGAAAAACGGCTACTCTGTTGTGGTGTTCCCCGAGGGACGGCTCTCCGTTGACGGACGCTGCTATCCGATAGTCGAGAAGGGGACGCGGATCTATAAAAAGAAAGGGGTCACCCTTGTGCTTGCAAATATCTCCGGCGCTTATTATGCAAACCCGAAGTGGAGGAAGAAATTTTTCAAGTCTGATATTTATGTTTCGGTCAAAAGGGTTATAAAAGGAGAGGAGATGAAGGAGCTTTCCGTGGAGGAACTGGACGAGATCATAATGTCGTCTATTTCCTGCGATGAGAAGGCCGAACATTTCAACCGCTACAAAGCCCGTAACAAGGCAAAGGGTCTTGAGAACATCCTTTACAGGTGTGCCGACTGCGGAGAACTGTATACCACGGCCTCCGACGGCAATGACCTTATCTGCACGGCTTGCGGAGCAAGGCATCACCTTGACGAGACCTACCTCTTCACCGACAATGCAGAAAGCATCCCAGCCTACTATGACAGGATAAAGGCACTGGAGAAAGCAGAGCTTGAAGGCTTCGCTCTGCAAACTGAGGTGGATACCAAGATATTCCCAAAGGACGGCGGACGTCCTCGCAAGGAACACGGCGAATGTACTCTCACCGGGGAGGGCTTCACATACTCCTCGGATAAGATCAGCTTCACAGTCCCCATAGGTGAACTGCCCGCCCTCGCTTTCTCCTGCAACAGCGAGTTCGAGCTTTATCATCAGAATGAGCTGTATTATTTTTACCCGGTAAAGGAACGCCGCCAGACCGCCCGCTGGGCGCTGATAACAGACCTGATTTACGAGGTGCAAAATGAAAAAGGATAAAGAAAAAGCATTGATAGACATTTCCTTCAAGACCTTTATTCAGGTGTTTGTCCTGCTTGTGGTCCTGCTCGTTACAGCTGTCATTCTGACCTATGTGATCCCTGCCGGAAGGTTTGGGACGCTTCCGAACGGCGATACGGATTACACGGTCTATGAGCGGATCGAGGATACACAGGGCATCAGCATCTGGAAAGGTGTTCTTGCTCCCCTGCTGGTATTCGACTCGGATGACGGGCTTACCCTCATAATGCTTTCGGCATTTCTGCTGGTGATCTCCGGGGCGTTTCAGGTGATGAACGATACCGGCGGCATCAAAGCCCTGGTGGGCGCTGTATCCGACCGCTTCAAGTCCCGGAAAAACCTGCTGATCGCTGTTCTCTCGCTTTTGTTCATGAGCTTCGGAGCATTCCTGGGGCTTTTTGAAGAAATGCTCACCATGCTTCCCATAGCGGCCATACTCTGTGTTATGAACGGTTTTGACTCCTTCACGGGGTTTCTCGTGTGCATAGTCTCCTGCGGCTTCGGATTTGCCAGTGCCATAACAAATCCCTTTACAGTCCTGCTTGCCTCGGAGATCATGGGCGTTGATCCCATTGGAAACGTCTGGTACAGGATAGTCATTTTTATTGTGATGTATCTGCTGCTGCTCGGTTTTATATTCCTTTATATCAGGAGGATAAAAAAGGATCCGGCAAAGAGCTGCACCTACGAGCATGATCTCAGGCTGAAAGCCGCCGCCGAAGCTCAAACTGCGGAAATCGGCTTTACCGACCGCAGGCGGAAGCTCACCGTTTACAGTGTATTTCTCATAATGAGCCTTGTAATGATAACAACCTGCTCCCTTATCCCGGCGGTAAGGGGCTATACCGTTGTGGTGCTGACGGCGTATTTCCTCATCTTCGGCCCTGTATCCGGAGTGCTGTGCAGATCCTCTTTCAAGGTTGTTCTCGGGAGCTTTTTAAAGGGCATCACAGGTGCTCTGCCAACCATAGTTTTTATCAGCCTTTCCGCCTCGGTGAAATATGTGTTTGATGAGGGCGGCATACTTCCCACCATAGCCAATCAGATCAATACCCTTGCAGCGGGAAAGAACATATTCCTGATAGCGCTGACAATTTACGGCGTGGTGCTGTTCCTTGAATTCTTTATTTCGTCATCGACTGCCAAGGCAATACTTGTTATGGGACTTCTGTCGGTCATGGATCTGGGACTTACGGGCAGAATGTCGGTGCTGATATACACCTTCGCCGACGGATATACCAATCTGCTTTTCCCCACTTCTCCGGTGCTGCTGATCTCACTTTCGATGATCGAGACAAACTACTTCAAATGGCTAAAAAGAAGCTGGCCGCTGTTTATCGTTAATCTGCTGCTGGTGTTCGGCTTTATCGCCCTCGGTATCGCCGTAGGCTATTGATCTGTCAGAGGTAATGTATTATGAACGAAGATAAAAAAAGGATACTGAGCGTCCGGGGACTGTGCAAGTCCTACGGCAGCGGAGAGAGCCGCGTGCAGGCGCTCAGGGATATTGATCTTGATATTTACGACGGCGAACTGCTCACCGTGCTCGGAAGCTCCGGCAGCGGAAAAAGCACTCTGCTCAATATGCTGGGCGGCATGGACAGCTTCAACAGCGGTAGCGTTACCGTGAACGGTCTTGAACTTGCCGGTCTTAAAGATACCGAGCTTACAAGGTATCGCAAGGAAAAGGTGGGTTTCGTTTTCCAGTCCTTCAATCTGATACTGGAACTGACTGTAAGGGAGAATGTTGCCCTCACCGCCGACCCCCGCAACCCCGGGATCACTGACCGTATGATAGAGGCTGTGGGGCTTACCGAAAAAGCCGGCAGCTATCCGACAAAGCTATCGGGAGGTCAGCAGCAGAGGGTCTCCATAGCCCGGGCGCTGGCAAAGGATCCCGAAATACTTCTGTGCGACGAGCCCACCGGAGCTCTCGACTCCGAAACCGGAAAATCCGTGCTGATACTGTTGGAACAGCTCTCACGAAAAAACGGGAAGACCGTGGTGATAGTGACACACAACCGTGAGATAAGCAGGATGTCCGACAGGACTATCCTTATGAAGAACGGAAGGATCGTTGAAGAAACGGCTAACGAGGCTGTGACCTCTGCCGCCGATATCGAGTGGTGACCCATAATGAAAGGAATGCTTTCCGCAATACTCAAAAAGCATATCAAGCTGCTGATCTCGGTAGCTATAATAGCCTCCCTCGGCTTCGGCATGACGGCGGGGCTTATTTGCGGTTACAATTCCCTGGAGCGTTCCCTTAACGATTATGTTGCAGACTACCGCTATCCCGATGCAGTCATCACCACCGAGGTCACCACAGTCGAGGCGGCCGACAGAATTAAAGGACTTGAAGGCATATCCGGCTGCGATGCGAGACTCTTTGCCGACACCACGGTCAGGGACAGCAAGGGGAAGAATTTCACCGTCAGAGCCTTTTCTTACTCGGAAGAGGAGAGGCAGGGATTTGTCTACTGGTCAAAGGCTGAGACTTCCGAAGATGCAGTACTGGTGGAGTTCAAATTTGCGGAAAGCAACGGCATACGCGCAGGGGACAGGCTCAGCTTCCGCGTTGACGGCGAATACCGCGAAGTCTGTGTCGGCGGAATAGTCTCCCGTCCCGAGACCCTTGCAGCCAAGATAAACGACGACTCCTGGGGCATCAATTACGATTTCGGTTATGTGTATGTCCCGGTCTCTCTGTTGGAAAAGGAATACAAGAAGGACTATGCCGCGAAGAAGGCTGAGCTTGATAAAAAGTCGGAAGACTTTGAAAACGAGACTGACAAGGCCTCCAAGCTGTTGGACGAAAAGCAGAAGGAACTGGAGGAAGCATTAAAGCTTCTGGAAGAACAGAAGGCGGCATTCGTCGATGCAAAAAAAATGGAAGAGACCCTTACTAAAAACAAGGATGAGCTCACCGAAACGGAGAAAACTCTGAATTCAAAGAAAAACGAGTTTGAAAAAGCCTTAGTTCTTATAGATCAGAAGGAGAGAGAGCTGAGAACGCAGCAGGCTAAGCTTACGGAGGCGAAGAACGCTCTTAAAAATATCGACGAATCGCTTTCGCAGCTTCGCGGACTTGAAAGCGATCTGAACGGCACTTACGTCATCAAGGTGATAGACGCGGTCTCTGAGCTGCTTGAAAGGCTGGAATATCCTCTGCTGACAGAAGATGTTGAACGGCTGCGCCGGGTGATCTCCGAAGCGCAGAAGGAGGGTTTAACGCAGCAGATAAACAGCATTGCGGCAAGCATCGCCGACTTCATCACCGACATTTATGCCAAGACCAAAGCTGCCGGAGACCGTCTGAAATCAGATGAGATCAGGCAAAAGGTTGAGGATATTTCGCTTATGAATGAGCTTCCCGAGGACATCGGGGAATACAGCGAGCTTATCGCCTGGCTCGAACAGCTCAGCGGGACGGAGATAACCACTCCCTTGCAGCTGAAAGAGGTCTATGAGCTTATGACAAATGAGATTGCTGAGCTGCAAAGCACCCTGGATCAGCTGGATATCCCCGGAACTGCGGCTATGCTTAAAGGTCTCGACACAGGCAAATATGCGGATGACCTCAGTTCTGTTCTCAAAATCATCGAGGATCAGATACGCAGCACCGATACCTCCGGCAAATCCCTCTCACAGATATACCAGAACATTATTACAAGCCTTACAGACGCCGCAAGCAAATTGTCCGCACAGCGGAGTCAGATCGTATCTGAACTGAGCAGAAACGGCGTGACCGAGGACGGCATCAACAGCGCCCTCTATCAGATCAGCGAAGGCCTGAAGCAATGCAGAACTCAGCGGCAGCAGGCTCAGAATGTTCTTGCGGAGCTCGTAAACGGTATTGCGCAGACCGAGGCAGGCATCGGTGAAATCGAAAGCGCCCTTGAAGAGCTTCGGGAACAGCTTGACGAGAATTCCTCCAAGCTTGACGACGCGGAGAATGATATCCAAAAATCCGAGGACAAGCTTGACGATGAACTCTCACGCTGGCTCAAGGAGCGCTCCGAGATCGAGGAGGAATTGAGAAGCGCCTACAAGCTCCTTGATGAGAATACAGGTTACGACGAGCTTTGCAACGAGTTCCAACTCTACTTTGAGGACAGCGCCGACCCCGATCTGACCCTCGAAAAGGCAGCTGCCTCCTTTGAGGATATCAGAGTGAAGAACAAAGTCACCTATGCAAATTCCGCCGTCAAAAAACGTATAGACGAGAACCTTGATCCCATCAGGACCATGATGGTCTTGCTGCCTGTGGTCTTCTTTGCGATAGTCCTCGTTGTGATCTCTCTGTTTATGTCTATGATAATCAAGCAGAGCCGCCGTGAAATAGGCATCCTCAGAGCGCTGGGCTTTACCCGGGGACAGGTCAGAGGGAAATTCTGCACGGTGAGCCTTATTGTCTGCGCTCTGGCTGTGATACCCGGAGGACTGATAGGCACCGGACTGTCGCTTTATGTGGGGAGCTACTTCAGGGACTTCTTCCCACTGCCCGGCTTTACCTACGAGGTGGGTCTTACAGGCACAGCTCTCCCCGCTGCGGCAACAGTCGCGGTAACTCTGACAGCTACACTGCTCAGCACAGGTCAGATCTCACGGATAATGCCCGACGAGGCAATGTCCCGTCAGGTGCGGGCTTCCGCGAAGATACCCACGGTCCTGCGCTCGGTAATAGGCAGGCTGCGCCCTATGGCAAAGGTGACTGTCACATCTCTTCTACGCAGCAAGGGACGGTTTGTGATCTCGACTGTCTGCATTGCGGCATCTGCGATGCTGATACTCACTGCCTTCTCATTCATCTCCTCCAAGAACTATACCCTTCATCAGGTCTTTGACGAGCGCATAAAATACGACTGTCAGATATTCTTTGAAGAAACGCCCTCCGAGGAGCTGATGAACAAGCTCGAAAACCTCCCCTACACCGTGCAGATCGAAAATGTCGCCTACTATCAGACGGATATCTCCGCAGGGGGAAAAAGCAAGTCGGCAGTGGTGAATGCGGTCAATGAAGACAGCGTACTTATTGGCATCACCGACGCAGAGGGAAAGGTGCTTAAAGTCAAGCAGGGCGGCATAGTGCTTGAAAGACATACCGCTGACGAGCTTGGTGTGGACGAGGGCGGCACCGTTACCGTCGAAGGCAGGGAAATGACCGTCACAGCCGTGTCGGATCAGTGTGTGAACCGCATACAGTATATCTCTTATGCGGATGTGGCTTTCTTGCCGAAGCCCGATCTCGGAAGCATTGTGTGTACCCTTTCGGGCGACCGCAAGCAGGATCTGCTGACACTCCTTTTCGATACCGAGGGCTATCAGTATTCGGTGTTCACAGCCTCGCTGTACGACTATAACACACAGCTTTTTGCCACATACGATCTTGCAGCCTGGATAGTTATCCTGTTTGCGGTGACTATCGGTTTTGTGATCGTGCTGAATACCATGCTCACCAACCTGTATGAGAACAAAAAAGAGCTGGCGATCCTGAGGACGCTGGGCTTTCAGCACCGGGAGATCTCCCGCAGCCGGTTTTCACAGGCGCTGCTGCAATTCGTCCTTGCATGCCTTATCGGTTTCCCTCCCGGGGCGCTGCTGGCGAGGGCTGCCCTTGCATCCATAAGTACTCCTTTTACCGAATACGTCTTTGTGGGCGGAGTTCTGGAATATCTCTTCACAGGCGGCATCATACTGTCATATCTCATTGTGAGCCACATTTTCTCAATGCGCTCAATGAAGAAGTGGGATGTCACCGAGGTGGTAAAGGACAAGGAATAACAGGTATTATGAGGTGCCGACAAATCCGGACTTTCTTTGTTATAATATATACTATGTAAAGGTTAATGAAGATCGGTATCCGAGCAGGAGACAGAAAGATCGTACCCCTTTGTCCGAGCCGCACGCTCCGCTATTGACAGCCACGTTCCCGCTTGTATTGCTGATCTTCAGCCGTTTCTTATCAACGGTCACGATCACAGTTCTGCACTTGGGAGTGTATTTGACTGCATTTGAGATGAGGTTTTCCAATATCATTTCAAGAGTAGTTCTGTCTGCACCGATCCCAAGGAAAAAAACGAAGCCGCTGCAACTGAACCGCTCCAGTAAAAACGTACAATGACAAAAAAGTCCTCCTATGGTATAATAGAAACCATAGGAGGTTTTTGTTATGGCAAGAAGTTACACACACATACAA
>Ga0310786_10000038_pt1 | contig 212631 bp, 180 predicted proteins | sample AusTroGonzalo_MG_FD_203881 | JGI IMG/M metagenome (GOLD analysis project Ga0310786, IMG submission 203881) | Bovine rumen microbial communities from tropical cattle in Woodstock, Queensland, Australia - Gonzalo_03 (v2) (version 2) | ecosystem: Host-associated > Mammals > Digestive system >... | reverse complement strand
AGGATATCAGGATTCTTGACTATAGCTCTGCCGATAGCTGTTCTCTGCTGCTGACCGCCCGAAAGCTGATTGGGCAGCTTGTGACGATGCTCATAAAGTCCGAGGGTCTTGAGGATCTCATCGACGTTGAGGGGGTTATCGCTGAGATAAGCACCGACCTCAACGTTCTCCTTGATATTGAGATTCGGGATAAGGTTGTACATCTGGAAGATGTAGCCCAAGTGCTTGCGGCGGTAAAGGGTCAGAGCCTTCTCATTCATATCGGCGGTCTTTTCTCCGCCTATCGAGATATATCCGCTGTCGGCATTGTCTATACCGCCGATGATATTGAGCAGCGTTGATTTGCCCGAACCGGAAGGCCCGAGCAATACGCAGAACTCACCCTTATTGAGTTCAAAGGAAATACCCTTCAACACATCTACGCGGCTGTCTCCCTCTCCAAAATGTTTTTTGATGTCACTGATACCTATAAACATCAAACGTCATCTCCATTCTTTTATCTCTGTATCGGAAGGTTAGTTATAGCTAACCCTATTGACAATAATAACACCGTCCTTCCGTTTTGTCAATCATTTTTTCTTGAGTCTGCGGTACAAATCGTGCTTCTGCACAACAGGTAAGCATACGCTAACAAGAAATAATATACGATTTGACGAATCATCTTTACGGTCGGTACGGTGTACGGAAATCAAGCGATCATGTGATGTATCTGCGCATTTCTGATCTCTCCCTTTTTATTGTCTCCTTCTTTTGTTCCCTCGCGTGCTTTAGCATCTTTAGGTTGATTTGATTATAACACAAGTTCATATGAACCGCAAATCATTTCTTGCGAACTCTTTTGACAATCTAACCAAATATTGCTATCGTTAACTATTCTGAGCAAAAAATGGTAAGTTGGATTTAATACAAAAAAGCACTCCTGCAAATATTCAAAAAGCAGGAGTGCCTGTAAAGTTTATTTTGTTTTTACTACCCAGTCGTTGTGACCGTTCTGAGCTTCAGCAAATTCGCCGAGATCAAGAGCGGCAAAAGCAGCAACTGATCCATCGAGCTTCAGTATCTCCGCAAGTGAGACTATCCTTGCTTCTTCGGTAGAATGGCTGCTTCCGCAGAGAAACTGCCAGTAACCGTCTTCATCGTGGGAAACGAAGCGAATAGGTCTCTGCCCATCGGTAATATGGCAGCAGGTGAAGCAGGCTGTATCGGGAGTATCCGAAAACGGGAAATCACTGTTCATAACAAGACCTCTTATTTGAACATCCACTCTACGATCTTTACGCCGTACTTACTCCAGAAGACCATATCGTGTATGCCTTCATCCTCGACATACTCATGTTTCACGCCCTTGCTTTCGAGGAAGCGGTGGAAGTCGCGGTTCGGCTCGATAAGGAAATCATCCTTTCCGCAGCAGAGGTACAGCTCGGGGATCTTCTTGCCCTCAGCGAGGAGCTTGTCTACGAGGAATTCGGGGTTCTTGTCGCTCTCGATTACTTTGTCAAGATCACCGAAGCACTCGCGGTAATACTCATAATTGGCAACGGGGTTGGAATCACCGGGTTTCATACTTGCAACGCCCTTAACTATCAGAGCCGAGGACATAGCACCTGCCTTGCCGAATCTCTCGGGGTATGCGAGAGCTGTACGGATGGTACCGTAGCCGCCCATCGAAAGACCCGATATATAAGTATCGTCAGGCCCGTTGCAAAGTCCGAAAGTCTTGTTGAGGTAATCGGGGATCTCCTCAGCGAGCATAGTGGCGTAATCATGACCCGAAGATATTCCGTTGACCCAGAATGCATTCTCTCCGTTGGGCATAACTATAGCAAAGTTATACATATCTGCAAGGTACTCGGGAAGCCAGCTGCCTGCGCAGCCCGTATAACCATGCAGCAGGAAAAGTGTCTTGGTGGGGTGCTTTTTATATTCGTTCTCCATCGGCGGTATATCAAGACGGACATCATTAGGAAGGATCATCTCGAAACTTGTTGTTCTGTGAAGGGCGTTTGAATAATACTTGATATTGAAATAAGCCATAGTTATTCCTCCTCATATAAGATCGGCAAAAGCCTAATTAAAGTATATCATACGGAAGCTTATGTTTCAACAGTTTTTTGACCTAAGCAATATTATCATATCAACTCACAAATTGGCGGTGCGCAGATTGTATATCCTGCACAAATTTGAAAATTCCCCTTGACAAATAAAACTGTATGGTGTATGCTGTAACTGTACTACTTGGAATAGTACACTTGATACACTAAGGTGGTGAGCTGATGATAACGATAGATCCCTCGGACAAGACACCTATATTTGAACAGATCTGCAAAAGCGTCTGCCGTGATATAGCTGTGGGTGCTCTGCTCGAAGGCGACAAACTTCCCTCCGCAAGAGAACTCGCGAAACTCTTGCAGCTCAACCCGAATACCGTAGCCAAAGCTTACGGTATGCTGGAGCGGGACGGAATAGTATACTCGGTCCAGGGAAAAGGATGTTTTGTTGCAAAGCACGAGGGAAAGGCTACGGAAAAGCTGACGGAGAATTTCCGTGCAGCTGTGCGCGAGGCGCTGGACGCAGGAGCCTCGGCGGAAGAACTGATCGCTATCATCAGAGAAGCTGACCGCGGCTGAAACCGATCCGAACTGCAAGAAAAGAAGGAAGGAAGCGATCACCATGATCGAGATCAAAAACATTACAATGAATTTCAGTGACGGACAGAATCGCAATCAGGCACCGTCACTCAGAAGTGTCAGCCTTACAATACCCGAAGGCTGCATATACGGTTTTCTCGGTTCCAACGGTGCAGGAAAAAGCACCCTGATGCGTATTATGAGCGGTATCTATCCTGCAACATCGGGTGAGATCTACATAGACGGAGAACCTGTATTCGACAATCCGAGAGCCAAAGAAAAGATATTCTTCGTAAACGATGAAACTACACAGTTTACAAACTACACTGCCGATGAACTCAGTATGTTCTACAAGGGCGCATACTCCGGATACTCGGATGAAGTGTTCAAGAAAGTAATGACGGCGCTCAAACTGCCGACAAACAAAAAGCTCTCGACATTCTCGAAAGGTATGAAGCGTCAGACTATCGTTGCTCTCGCTCTTGCGGCACAGACAAAATATCTGCTGTTCGATGAAGCGTTTGACGGTCTTGACCCTGCAATGCGCAGAATGGTAAAAAACATAATCACCGATGAGATCTTTGACAGAGGTGCATCTCTGATAGTATCTTCCCACAACCTTACCGAGATAAGCGAACTCTGCGATCACGCGATGCTCATCCACGAAGGTGACCTTGTATTCTCTGACGAACTTGACAATCTTCGTGCAGGATTTACCAAGCTGCAGCTTGTAATACGCGATCCCGAACTCGCTGATGACGAGGTCCTCAAAAAGAAGATACAATCGCTGGGTCTGGAAGCCCTGGACATCACCACACTCGGAAGCCTGAGACAGATCATCGTAAAAGCACCGGAGGAAGAAGCTGTTTCAAAGCTCAAAGTGCTTTCTACCGATCTTGCGGAGGGCGTACCGCTTACACTTGAAGAGATATTTATATATGAACTGGAGGCGAGAGGATATGGCAATGCAGACATCATCAAGGAGAATAACTGAGTACTCAAAAGTGCTCACAAAGAACTGCACCAAGCAGTTCATGCTCATTGCTGTACTGAGCGGTCTCTCCACTCTTCTGAAGATCTTTCACTTTGTCTCCTTCGGCGGTTTCGCACAAGGCGCTATGAGCGACTTCTATTTCTACGGGGATATCCTGTCAGTTGCGGCCGCAATATCGGGTGTTCTGCTCGTGGCACCTGCTTTCAAGGAACTTTACAACAGACAGTTCGCAGATGTTGAGTTCTCTCTCCCGATGAGTGCTTCGGAGAGATTCAGAGCAAAGCTTCTTGTCATTCTGAAATGTCATTTCATACCCTTTGCCGTAGCACAGTCGGTAACTGTCATAACAGGTATCATTTTCCTGAATTCTTTCCAGATGAAAATAATCATCTTCGATGTTCTCTGTCACCTTGTATATATGGCGTTCACCGATGCGATAGCTCTGGTATGTGTTTCAAGCTGCGGAAATATTGTTGAATGCATATACACACCCATATTCCTTGCAGCAGCATCTTCGCTTATAATACCTCTGAGCATATTCAAATTTGTGGTACTCATTTCGGGAAGAAACGCCAACACCATGAATATGCTGAACTTCCCTGTCGGATACCCCGGGGCGATGATGTTTATCGATTCCGACGGGACAGAAATGACCTATGCCGAATTCATAGTATGCTCCGGCACATCCGTACTTGTAAAGAATATAATAATGCTCATTGCTGACCTTGCGGTTTGTGTGGGACTGGTATTCCTCGCATTGCGCATCTACAAGAAGCGCAACGGACTTACGGTAGGCAAACCTTTTGTTTCCGGAAAGTTTTACCGCATCTTCATTTCTGTGGTCACCGTTGCCGTGATACTTGAATTCTTCCTGAACAGCCTTTACATCGCTGTATTTGTGGGACTTCTGCTGTTCCTTGCGATCAGCGTTTCGGCTAACCGCACAAAGCTGACGATGAAAGTCCTCGAAAAGAATATGCTCGGCTTCTGCGGATGTCTTCTCTCGGTACTTGTGATCGGATTTGTGAGCTACATCACCTGCGGATTCGGCTACACATCTTCACCTGTCAACGATGTATTTGATTCAGATGCGACAGGCTGCCAGGCAGAGCTTATTACTTCTAAATATTTATACAGGATCGTTCAGCTCCCCCAAAAAGACAAAACTCAAGAGGGTTTAAGCGAACTTCCCGAATACAGATTCTGTACTAAAGAAATGATAGATCAGATCTTTAAAGAGATCACTTCTCTTGACAAGCGCAACAGCTCATCTTTCTCGGAGAACCTTTCCAACTACTTTGATCTTGTCAGATACGAAAATGTATACGATGAGTTCTTCGCTATAAAAGCCGGCACCGTATACATTATGTGTTCTATGGAAGACGATAAGCGCAGAGTCAATTATTATGATAATTATTCTGTCAGGAATGTCTCTGACGAAGATATAGAAAAAACCGTTCAGAGATTCCTTGATCTCGGTTATGAGGTATACAAAATAGACCCCACGGGCAAGGAAGACGACTATCTGATGAAAGAACAAAGATATATGAGACCCGCCCGGGAAGAAGAAATAATATACGAAAACGACGAAGAAGAATATTATGATTGATCAGAACTATAAGAAAGAACAACAAAACGTATGTTATCATAACACACAGAGGTGATACAATGACTACATCAGGACAGAGAATACGTTCATACTCAAAAGTGCTTGCCATAAACAGCAGTCTGTTTCTCACTCTGCTGAGAGTAATGCTCATCTTTATAACGCTTATGGCTTCCCTGCTGATACTCAAATCCCATAGTGAATCGGACGGCAGCTACGGTTATTTTATTGCCATAAATCTGATGTTCTGCGCATACGGCCTTACAGGGATCGCCTTGATAATCCCCATGTTCCGTGAACTGTATGACAGGCAGTTCGCAGATGTGGAATTCTCTCTGCCTATGAGTTCTTCCGAAAGGATCACGGCAAAGCTGCTCATGCTGCTGAAAAACCATCTGCTTCCGTTTGTCATCGCAGGAACAGGGCTGACAGTATTTTCCACGCTTGTTTTCAAAGACAGGCTCGGCTTCACGGCGATGTTCGGAGCATTCACCTCATCACTGGCTTTCCTCGTATTCGTGGACTGTATCACTGTTTTCTGCGTGACCTTCTGCGGACGCATATACGAATGCATCTACTCCTCCGTATCTTACATACTGATGATCACCCTGCTGCCCAGATATTTAACAAAAGCTATCTTGCACTTTTCGGGAAAGCAAGCTCTTCAGGGAGTTGTATTCGGCTATGACGACATCCTGATGAACTACCAGGGACACCTCAGAAACTTTTACGGTATAGAATACGATCTTCCTCCCTTGTATATGCTGCTGACACGTACCGTATTCAATATCGCGCTCTCGATGCTCGTGATGTATGCTGCAATAAAACTCTATAAAAAAAGAAACGGTACACAGACAGGCACTGCGGTAATAACAACGGGTTTTTTCATCTCGCTTGCAGCGGGTATGGCTTGCCTTTCAATGGTTGTGGGGACTGTACTTTGCTCGCTGTTTGTAATGGTGCTGTCAGGATTTCTCGGAGAAACAATTCTTGTTCTGGTGCTCTGTAACGGAAACAAGGACCGAAGAAAGATGGAGATCGCATACGCTTCTTTTGCCGCCGTGTTTTTACTGTACTTTATAATTGATGTATACCTGCGTTATTAAAGAAAAGCGGACTGATTTTCAGTCCGCTTTTTTGTACTTGTTTTACATTGGTATCTCAATGATGATGGCTTTCTCGTTTTTCCTGTTCTCGGGCAGCTGACCGAACTTCCAGCCGAAATCTGTAGTCTCGACATAATAGTATTTTCTGCCGTTGATCTCGTAGTAAGTACCTTCGAGGCCGTCAGCACCGAGGATGCCCACGCCTATATGATCCGAGAACTCAACGAAGCAGGTCTGGAATCCCATTTCTCTGATGATCGAAAGAAGCAGTATGCTGAGGTCTTCGCAGTCGCCGTTATCATCATAGATAGTTTCTATCGGGTACTTGGGGAACTCTCTCTGTCCTGTTGATTCGATATCAGTCTTATAGGGTATGCTCTGCACGAAGCGTATCGCTTCATGGACCGTCTGGCTCTTGGTATATCCCTGAGATTCCGCAGCCTGAAGGATCGCATCGGCTATGCTCTTGCAGGTTTTTCGGTTATAGGACTCGTTGATATAGTAGATATACTCAGACGGGTTGTACTTACGCGGTTCCTTCCGGTATTTCTCGTAATCGGACTTATTGATCGTCACCTTAGTCCAGAACCTTGTTTTGCCGTCCAGCGAGAGCCATTCTATCTTCCTTGTGATGCTGTCACCGTTATCGGTCATCTCGTTGCCCCTACGTTTTTCAGGCTGAGTAGTCTGTATTTTGGTAAGGTCAAATCTGATGGTCTCCCATGTACTTTCGGCAACGATATCATCGTTTTTGATCTCGAGTGCTCTGACGTTTATCACTACGATCGAATTGGCCTGCACTCCGTAGAGCGTTACAGTGTTATCATAAACTGTTGTCGCACCGTTATCCGAGGTGACATCGTAGGCATTCGCACCCGATACCTCATCCCACCTGATAACGAGATCGGAACCTTCAAATCTGGCGGTAAAGTTCTCGGGGGCGCCGAGTTTTTTTACAGGCGGAGCTGTTGTGGTAGTTGTGGTGGTCTTCTTTTTGGTAGTAGTGGTAGTTGTGGTGGTCTTCTTTTTGGTTGTAGTGGTTGTCGTAGTGGTCGTTTTCTCGCGGATACTTTCGTCTTCGCTGTCCTCGCTTCCGCTGCTGTCATCATCGGTATCGGACACGGTCCTGAAGGGGGTAAAAGGATCTTCGCTCCCCTCATAGTCAGAGCATCCGGCAAAAGCAGTTACGGCGATAACTGCGGCAGCGGCTGCTGCAAGCAGCCTTGACGTTTTTCTTATCATTGCTATCCCTCCGAAGGAGATTGATCATTTGCTGTATCTTCCCATATCAAGTCTTTTCTCAAATTCTTCGACAGATATAGGTCTGTCAAAATAGAAGCCCTGAGCGTAATCGCAGTTCAGAGATCTGAGTATACCGAGCTGTTCCTCGGTCTCAACGCCCTCTGCTATACATTCAAGTCCGAGTTTAGCCGACAGCGAAGTGATATGGCTGAACATTATCATCTTTCGGCTGTTCTCTTCCTCACCGTCACATGGCAGAAGGCTTCTGTCGATCTTTATGCAGTCCCACGGTATGTCATTGAGAAGATTCATCGAAGAGAAACCTGTTCCGAAATCGTCGATGGAAGTAAAGATGCCTTCCTGTTTAAAACTTGTTACCACTCTCTTGAGGTCATTGAATTCAACATTGGTCACAGTCTCGGTCAGTTCGACTTCTATCAGTTCATGAGGGACATCATGCTTGTCAATGATACGGATTACTCTCTGCACGATAGAGGGGTCGAGCAAGTGTTTGCGCGACATATTGAAGGATATCCTCACAACATTTCTGCCTTCATCGAGCCAGCGTCTGAGGTCGGCACAGACTTCTTCGAGCATATACAGGTCGAGCCTGCATATATCTGTTGTCTTTTCAAGAGATGGGATGAATTCCGCAGGCGGGATGATCTTTCCGTTTCTTATCCAGCGGCACAAAGCCTCCGCACCGCATATATCTCCTGTCCTCACATCCACCTTCGGCTGATAGAACGCATGGAACTCTTTATTTTTCAGGCCGTCATTGAAAAGCTGCTGGACGCGCATACTCTTTTCTTTGCTCTTGGCGAGCTCATCATTGTAGATGACTATCTGCTCGTTCCCACCGCTCTGGGCAGCACGGTAAGCAGTAACGATCTTGCCCATTACTTCTCCGGGGTTCTGTTCGGAATAGTCATCGGGCACTACAAACACGCCGGCTGTCGTGCGTACTTTTACGCTGTCGCCGTCCTCGTTATAAACGATCACGGCTTCAGTCAGCAATTCCTTGATGGCATTGAACTTATTCTTTTCAAATACGGCAACGAAGTTATCTCCGCCGAGACGGCAGATCAGACCGTCTTCTCCGATCACGCTTTTGAGCTTATCAAAATGCATCTTCATTATCTTGTCGCCGGTCTCTCTGCCGACCTGCTCGTTGATAAGCGAGTAATGGCGCAGATTGTAATGCGCCGCGACCTTTCCGCCGAGCTTGCATTTTGAAAGATACCTGGTAAGGTAATTAATGAGGCTCCTGAGGTTGGGGTATCCGTCATCATCATAGAAAGCGAGTTCCTCGACTATATCTCTGAGGCGATTGCGGCTTACAAAGCTGAGGGTAGTCCTCATAACCAGTTCGACTTTCCAGCGTTCATCATCGGTAAGCGGTTCCACATCATCAGTCATATAAACAGTAAGTGTAGCAATAGACATGATGCTTGTTACAACTCTCAGCGAGATGACGGGCTTGCCTTCCCTGCCAGTATCAAAGCAGCAGAGAGTCTCCCCGCCGCCCTGGATCTCCTCCTGAGGATTGCGGTAAAGTCTTGTAACACCTTTTGACAGTCTGAACATAAGAGATATATCGATAAGAGTTTTCTCTATAAGCGGTATATCTATCCTGCCGATCTCAGTCATAGCTGAGGTCAGCTGTTCAAACAGCTCATAAAACCTGATGGAACGCTCATCATCGTGTTTGGTCATCAGTTCGGCAGTTCCGTATTTTGAGCTGCCCTTAATGCAGTGCTTGTTCTCATACATGGCATTGTCGGCACGTTCAAAGACATCCTGCACGCGCATATCTTTCTTGGGCATGAAATCTGATATACCGAAAGATACCGAAGCCTTATCTTCAACGATACATTCCTGCTGAAGTGCGCTGAGCTTTGCAATCAGCTCCTGACGGGCTTCATAATCACCGTCTTTGAGTATAACGGCAAACTCATCGCCTCCTATACGGAAAACAGGGCTGTGCTTGAAGTTCTCACAGATCATTCTGCAGGCGCTCTTTATGTACTCATCACCGGCTTTATGGCCGAGATTGTCATTGACGGTCTTCAAGCCGTTGATATCACAGATCACTATGGAGAATGCTATGTTTTCGCCGTCTATTGTGATCTGCTCATCAAGCTGCATCTCTGCCTGAGCATAAGCACGTTTATTCTTCACGCCTGTAAGGGCATCACGGTTAGCCATATCCATAGCACTGCCGAGAGCATTCTCATAATCCAGCTCCTTGCGCCGTGCAGCATCCACATTAGCCACAGCGATAATTATATGCTCGGAATCTTCCTTCGGGCGCACTGCGAACAGGGTGACATACTGAGGTCTGCCATCCAGCATCAGGCGGTAATTCAGATAATTCTTTCCGGTATCTTTAAGGCTGTCAAGCAGGAAGTTTTTCTGCATCGCCATAGTCATCATGGGCAGGTCTTCCTTATAGATATCATGCTTCATATTCTTCATAGTCTCGGCAAAGAAGTCTGCGCCCTTTGTTCCCACTTTTAATTTGGCGTACTTCTCGCTTGCACTGTATTCGGAATACTCATTTGTAATGATATTGACTCTGTATATAACTTCGTATCTCTGCGCCAGTGCCTTAGCGATCTCTCCGAAGGTACGGCTCTCGAGAGCCATTGTTTCCTCACGTTTTATCTGATCGTCGATATTACGCACACCTAGGACGATACGTCCGCAGTCATTGTGCTGACGGAATGCCAGCAGGTTGACATAGACTGTCTTCCCGTCAAGGACCTGCCTGTAATTTACCGAAAATGAATTTGAACTAGACAGCTTTCTCATAAGGGATTTTTTATTCAGTATGTTGATAAGCATATCACAGTCATCCGGATGAATTACAGCAGGGATATCAACGAGCATTTTCTTGAAGAAATCTTCTCCGCCGCGGTCAAGGCCGAGTCTTGCAAAACTCTCGCTGGAGCTGTACTCAGTATAGGCACCCGTGTTGATATCAATATGGTATATTACCTCAAACAGGCTGGCAAGGCTCTCAGCTATCTCGGAATAGGTTCTGCTTGCTGCTGTGGCAGCAAGTTCGCGCCTTGTTTCTTCATCGACATCACGCACGCCGATGATAATGTTTCCGTCTACGCCCTTAATGGTCTTCAAGAAGAAATATTTGGGTCCGTCTGGGAATTTAAGCCTGTATCTGATAGTAAAAGCTTTGCCGTTGGCAAGGGCTTCTATCATATCGCTTTTATGAAAAGCCGCAAGGAACATTTCCTGATCGTCAGGATAGACCTGATCACGGCAATCATGCTGAACATCACTGAAAAAGTCAGCTCCCGAATTAGCTACCACAAGCTCTTTATCGTTACCCGAAGCAGCATACTCGACATAGCTGTCGTCAGCAGAATTTATCACAAAAAGTCTGTCATAGTCGTTGGCAAGACCGAGAGCTAACTTAGCAAAAGTGATCGGCTCATTTATTCTGTTATCGTGTTCATTATTATTCATGGCTGATCCTCCTGTCGACAAGAAATACTACGTGAATTTATATAATTATATCATAAAAATTAATTAATTTCAATTGACCTTATGCATAGCTTTATAGCAATCTTTTGTGCATTTTTTACTAAACAATGTACACACACTTTGTAATCATTAACAAAGCTCATCGAAATCCAGATCATATCTCAAATGTCTGTCTCTCAAAACAATTGAACGGATCCGCAAAAGAAAACCCTCGCTCCGTAAAGAGCGAGGGGTCTGCATAGTGCACGCTGCGCAGAACCTCCTGACGGACGCCCTACGAATGCGCCGGACACAACTGTGCCATCTTTTTCATGCAACGGTCTCCATAAAAAGCCAATTTTAATCACTGCCTGCGGGGTACGGCTGTTTCGGGTATAGTACCATATTTAGCGTGGAATTCTTTCTTTGTCTGATACATCTGCTCATCGGCACGGTTCATTATCTGCTCATAGGTGATATCCTGCGCCTGATAGGTCGCATATCCTGCGGCAATGCTCAGGACAAAGTTTTCGCTGTCGGAAAACTCTTTGAAACTGGTGCGTTCACGATTGAACACGGCTACGTTTTCACGGAGCTTTTCGCTGAGCGAATCAAGCGTTTGGGTATCGGTATCGTTCAACAGTGCGATAAACTCGTCACCGCCCACACGGTAGACCTTATCGTAGACTGATGATATACACTCGGCGGCAGCTTTGAGCAGCACATCTCCGCCGAAATGACCGAAGGTATCGTTGGTATATTTAAGGTAGTTAAGGTCAAGGGAAATGATGCTGATGCTTTCAAGCGGCAGCTGCTTTGTATCACGCTCGAGTGCATAGCGGTTGCCGAGCTTTGTAAGGTTGTCGGTATAGGCAATTTTATGCAGCAGTTCGCTCTCACGCTCTTTGAAAAATCCTTTCATGAGCTTTTGCAGTCCGTTGACGATAGCTATGCCGATATACAGCAGCATCCCGATCTTGGACAGGAACGGCTGGTTTCCGATGGTGGAAACGAATATGAAGAACAGGACGTTGAGCGAAATGAAGAACAGCATCGTTATCAGTGCGATCTTGTTCAGCAGCGCCAGCTTTCTGAATTTTCTTATGAGCATGACGACTGACACGACGGCGAACACGCCAAGTGATGCGGTGAAGATCTTTATTGATCTTGTGTATGAAGCTATGCCTGTAAAATGTATGACCGTCAGCGCAGCTTCGAGAATGAAGTAGCCATAGAACAGCCATTTCATATTCAGCTCGGGCACTATGTCCTCAAAGTAGATCATTGCCAGCAGCGGCAGCAGATACAGTGAGAAATAATTCAGGTAATACTGCGTGACGGCATTGTGGAAGATATACTGGTTGGTAAACAGCGGACAGTTGGCGTATATCGTGAAAGTCATGGTCAATGCGCTCAGCGAGAGTGCCTCGGGCACGGGGCTATGCAGACCGCAGCTCACAAAATAAATGATGAGCAGGAAAAGTCCGAAGATGAACAGCAGGATATTTGGTATGACCGACATTGTTTCGCTGCGCAGATATCCGTATATCAGCTCGTTTTTTGCGCCGATCGCCACATCGTATGTTTTGAGGAACTTATTTTTGTAGGCGGTCTCGATGCGTATCATTACTCTGCCGCTGCCGTTTTCGGGCATTTCGATAAAGTGGGTGTATGTTCCGGGTGAATCTGAAAAGCGAAGATCATCTCCAAAATGATACAGCTGTGTGCGTGTACGGTCATCTTCTGTGATAAGATAAGCATCGACGTAGGAATCGTTGGTTCGGAATGATATGAACCTTCCGCACATATCCTGCGTCAGATCGTGGGACATTTCAAGCACATAGGTTTGCTTGTCCGATTCAAAGTAGTCTGAATCTGTTTTGTCGGAGACATCTTCGGCAGACCAGTCCCTGAGATATTCAAGCTCATCGGAGGTATTGGGCAATCCTTTGGTCACTATGCCCGATATCAGTAAAATAATTAACATAATGAACATAAGTAGTATAAGAAATGCTTTACGGGATCTCGTTTTCAAATGTGTCTCACCTCCGATAACCGAAACAGATACAGGCGTGATACTTACACAATACGGGAAACAGCGCATTCTGACGCACGCTCTGTCTGTCTTCGCAAACACTTGTTGCTATTTTTTTAATTATACCATAAAAGCTCTGGTAGTTCAATAGAATTTAAAACTTTTACAAATAGGTAAAATAAAAGATAAGCTCTCCGTGCGATCTGAGAAAAGTTATCTTTTACGGAAAGTATGCTGATGCAAAAAAACGCAAGATAGTTCAGTCTTGCGTCACATCCTTATCGAAGAAAACAGAACAACCGAATAGGAAGAGCAAAGCTCCCTACCAAAGAAAAAAAGTCCCCACTTTCGTGAGGACTTTGGAGCTGGTAGCCGGACTCGAACCGGGTGCTAACGCGCACGGCGTAATGCCGCCTTTTGAAAACAATGATCGAAGCTAAACTATGCGTGACGGCGGGGTTCAGCTTTTCTGATTCCAAAACACCGAAACAAAAATCCCGCACAAACACACATCGCCCCGAGCCAAACATAATGAAAAGCCCCCGTCCCGGTAAAGGGCGAGGGCTTTGGTGCAGGGGCACGCCCCTGCTGGAGCTGGTAGCCGGACTCGAACCGGCGACCTGCGCATTACGAATGGCAAAACCGCGATTTTGCGCCGTTTGACAGCATTTTGTATTGTTTGGTAAAACACCGCAAATGCGCTTTTTTCGTTAAATATCGTCGATTATTGTTTATTTGTGTTTTGTTATGTGTATGACCAAACTATGACCAACGGTATGACCAGACTATGACCAAATAATCAGCCTTTTTTATTATCGCCGAAATATAACTTTTATCATGCGACTGTTTTTTATAATGTTCGCCCGATTTATTTATTATGTGTCTTTTTTATCATAAAACAAACTTGCTTTTTTATTATTACGGCAAGGCTTTTTTATCATGCGCCTTTTTACAATGTCCGGCTTTTATAATGTTTACATTTTTATTATGAGACAATATATTTAAAATTGAAAAAGGACGTTCATTTTGTGAACGTGGCTTTTTTATTATGTCCGCTTTCTAAGCGCCTTGATTTGAAAGCCCTGAATTATACGCTAAATATAACAAAACGTCATACAGCGCATTGCAGCCCCCTTGCAGGGCATTATTCAAAGTGGAATAGAATTTATTGATTACTGAATTCAAGTATATCCCCCGGCTGACATTCAAGCAGCTTGCAGATCAAAGCAAGATTATCTGTATTGACAATTTCACCCTCTCTTATTTTCTGTATCGTTCTTTCACCGAACAGCTTTTCTTTGCGGAGCTTGTATGTTGAATAGCCTTTTGTTTTCAAAGCGGCTAAAATATCAATTTTGTATTTTATAGGCACGTTCTCACCCCCAAAGCCATTATATCACATTACTACACACATTATAAGTGTATAAATTAAACAAATATCAAGCCCGCTTTTCGTTACTAATGACTTATTGACATACACGCAAATCAAGTGTATAATTGAAATACAGCATATAACTAAACAATACTGAATGTTACTATATGAAAGGAGAATTTGAAATGATACAGAAAGAAAATATTCCCGAACTCATAAGCGCAGAGGAAGCCGCAGCGATAAGCTACCGCGCCGGAACTATTAGTAGTATGGACAGAGCGCGGGAAATAATGGACGCATATTTGAAGCTTGAACCGCTTACAGATGATCAAAAATATTATGCTTATTGTGTGCTTGCTACAATTTACGACGCCGGACGTATTCAAGGCATAAGGGAAGAACGGCTCAAAAGAAAAAATAAGAATAATCTATAACAAGCAGAAAGGACGGAGCATTTCAATAAACGCTTCGCCCTTTTTATTATAAAACATATATATATCAAACAATAACGCTGTAACGCTCATAAATGCGCTGTATTGCCTTTTATTCCTTTGCGCGTAGAATTACACCCCGAATAACAGAGCGCGTCAGAACGGCGTATAGAGCGCCGGAAAACCCTTTTTATATTTTTCTCTGCTCGGGGGCTTGAGAAATGGGGGGATAGGTAAATATATAATACACCCCCAGGGTATAAGCTCTTTATTATTTCTTTGCGTTAAGTGTTTGCAGTAATCGTTCATATTCCTTTTGCAGACGGTTCAATCTGTATAACAGATCGTCGGATGTTGCTTCGCTTGCCTTTAATGCTTCTTGCAACTCCTTGATTTGTTCAAATAATTTCTTTCGTTCAAGATTGAATTCATCAATTGTTTGTTCGCCCTTCTCGGCGACATATAAAGAGATCTCTTTACACCTGTCCGCCTTGTATTCGACCCTTGCAAAGTGTTCATACCATTTACGGATAATGTCTGCTTCACGCCTAAGACACTTCGCAGGATATTCAGAACCAACGTTATCTTCCTTCACGGAAAGCTCATGCAGCGTACAGAGATAATCGCTGAAAGCGTTACGAATAATAGATAAATCTTTTGCGGTAAAAATCATATTGTTTTTCATAATAATATAACCTCTAAGCATAATTTTCGGCTCTATGGCTCTTGAATTATGGCTCAAAGGCTCTGAATTGTCGAATATTATTTCATTTGATATCACTAAGATATCATACGTTATTTAGTGAATTTACGCGCTTTTGTCGCTTTTGGTGATATTTGTGATATGTTTTTTGTGCTTCTTAATATAGCATATATATAACATAATACAAATACAATTATATTTTTTTATTTCCACATAAGAAGTTATAAAAAGATATCATTTATATCACTAACTGCACATAAACCGCGCAAATAGGCTGTTTCACAGGTGATAAAATACTTTTGAATGGTATAATAAACATATCACCTGTCGGAAATAAAGGCTTGCCCGTCAACATTCAGTCCGAAACGGTAATGTTCACCGTCAGATCGACGTGTTTTTAATTTGTCAGGAGTTACCTTGAGATGTTGGATAAGCTCCTTGTTAATGAGCTTTGCAGACATTCCCGATTTTCTTCCACCGTGTTCAAAACAATACCACGAATTGAAAGCCATAATAAAATCCGCTGCTTTCGTGTAGCCGTCAAGATAACAATAACGGTTGAAAAACTCTCGAACAGGGCTGTTCTCGACTTCATAAGCTGCGCGGGCTGACCTGCATTTCTGCGGTAAAGTAAACTGATAATTATTAGCAATAACCCTTTGCACGGCGGGGATAAGCATAGAACAAACAAAAGCTTGTGCTTCGGCTTGAAGCTTGTTTTGTAACTGTTTATCCTGTTTCTCGCGCGGGATAGAATTACCGCAGGGAATAGGAATGATCCTGTCATAGACCCAAGACCCTTTATCGCCCCCGAAACGTGGAAGTTCGTTTGTACAGAATATCAGCATACCACGGTAAACAGTAGAAAAGCAATCTCGCCCCTTATACTCAATTCGGATACTGTCGCCGCCTGTTAAAGATTTAAAAATACAAAGCTGATCAACCGTTGTAAAGCCCATATCCGCGTCAGAGTAAAGGCGTTTCATATATAAAGCGTTAGTACCGAAGCGCTGTTCAAGGTCAGAAAGTGAACCCGAAGCGCAGTTTTCAGCACCGAGAAGGTGTTGAAGAAGTAAAACAAACTGGCTCTTTCCGCTATCGCCCGCGCCGTAAAGAATAGGCGCAGACTTTAAGCGATATCCAAAAACATTTGAAATACACACTCCGGCTACCTGATACAAAAGCTCGACCGTCTCCAAATCCTCACCTGATAGACTGAATAAATATTCAACTGTTTTTCTGCAATCTGTCGCTGTTGCGTCATAATCAAAAGGCAGTTGAACGGTTGAAAACACATCAGCAGAGTGAGGAAGAAGTTTATTATCAGTCAATGAAAATAACCCGTTCTTGAAATTTATTAAATCTTCGCGTGCGTTCAAATCGTCATCGGTTATTGTGCTTGAATCCGTGCGTAAATCGTCAGCAGCTTTTTTAACGTCGTTCATGTTAAGCAAGCGCCTGTCATACTCTATGATTGGCTGTTTGATAAGCCCTTGTAATGAAGCGTCGGTTAATTCACGATATACACCGCAGAGGTAGATAAAAATTCTATTCTCACGCTGACCGCAAACATTTAGCAGCACATTGTTCTGTCTGATATACTCGGCAAGTAAAGCGGGATTGACTTTTTCACCGCGCTGCGTGACTTCAATAAAAGACGGGATTTTCTTACTTTCATCAGAAAACATAAATTGATTTGCCCTTTCTTCTTTTTGCGCCTGCTTGCCATCGTTAATGATCGCTGTTACAAGCCGCCTAACTGGAGTGAAGATTTTTAATTCACGTGCTCTTGCTTCGATCTTGTTTACATAATCAGCAACAATTACTCCGTCAGCCTGAAAAAGATAAGACATAAGCGTTTCTGAATCGCATAACTCAGATTTTGTCATATCCTGAAAAGGATTGAAATTCAACTTATTCTCACCTCCCTGAAATCATAATATCGCATTATACCTCTGCCCCCTCGCCCTCGCATAAAAACTTGACCAGGCTATCAAGATTAACAAGGATTTTTCGCCCCGCGGTCACATAAGCAACCTTTTTCTCACGTACTAATCGCCGCAAGAAATAGACTGCAAGCCCTGTTTCCTCGGCTGCCTGTCTGATCGTCCGCATACGGGGAAGCCCGCTATTTGTTGTCATCCATTTTTTCCTCCTTTTCTTTGATCTCCTTGATTATCTCACAGATGTGCTTAACCTCGGCTTCGCTGAATGGCTTGCGCAAACGTCGGCTAAAATTGCCGTCATTCATTCCAAGTGCAGCGCCTACTTCCCAAATCAAAACACCTTCTGCGATAATCAGATTTTTGATTTCCTGACCTGTCATTTTTTCACCTCCCACTTGACAAATTCGTTATGCCGTGCTACAATAATAGAAACAGTGTTGTTGTTGTTTCTGCAATGATTATACCACTTTATTGAAACAAAGTCAATCATGTTTCGTAAAAAGAAACAGCTCGATAACAAAGCGAAAATGTTTCTAATATTGATATTAAGGAGTGTATTGAATGGCAAACAAAAAACAAGTAAGATTACACTTTGTAAAAGGCGTTTATGGCAATAACTGGAAGCGATTAAGAGAGCGTGAAAATAAAACTGTTAGGGAATTTGCGGATATTATTCATGTGTCATATCCTGTTATATCAAGAATTGAAAATGAAACTGATGAACCCACAACAGAACAGATAAACATATATCATGATTATTTCCATGTTTCAATTGATTATCTTGTCGGCTTGACTGACGGTTCGTCAATAGATTTAGCTCAAATATGCAAATATACCGGACTATCCGAAAAAGCTGTCAAAGCTCTTAACACTGATTATAAATATTGTTTTTCAGATTCTCTCGGAGCGGAAAGTATTTTAAGCGACTTAATCAGCGATAATACACTTTTATCTCTTGTTTTAGAAATATATAAACTTGAATTATATTCAAAACACCTAATCGAGATTGCAAGCGAAAACGCAGCTGACCCAAAAAAAATTGTAAACTATGAAGAAATATGGAAAGCTGAACGCACCCGCAAACTTGAAAAATCTGATATTGACGCAGTAAGGCTTCAAAGATTAGCTATTGAAGATTGTTTTAAGAAGATAATTGATAAATATAGTAATTACGGCGCGGCTAAAGAATTAATAAACGGATATTTAAACACCCCCGAAGTAATAACAAAGGAACTTGGAAAAATTAGCGGTATCGAAACAACTTTGAAGAAAGGAACGTGATCTCATGGCAAATATTACAAAACGCGGAAATACTTATAGAATACGTGTATCGTGTGGGCTTGATATTAACGGAAAGCAGATAATAAAAACTCTGACATACAAGCCCGAAAAGGAAATGACCCCAAAGCAGATACAGAAAGAACTTGATAAACGTGCTATAAAGTTTGAGGAAGCCTGTAAAAACGGTCTTGTAAGTAATGACCCCCGGTTGACTTTTGCAGCCTTTACAGAGCAATACCTGACGATCAAGAAAGACACACTCTCTCCTTCAATCTATGAAGATTATTCGCAGACATTAAGCAGGCTTATAAATCCGCAGATAGGACATTTGAAACTTTCGGCGATTCGCCCGGTACATATTCAGAATTTTATCAAGTATCTTTCAGAAACCCCGTCAACAAAGATTTACAGAAACGGAAAGACAGTAAATCTAAATAAAAAACGATCTCCCGCAACTATAAAGCGTATTCTTGCTATCGTTCAATCGGTTTTGACACAAGCTGTTAAGCTTGAATTGATACCCTCAAACCCTGCTGATTCCAAAAAATTGACCCTTCCCAAAGCAGCCGCCCCGAAGATAGAAATATTCAGCAAGCAGGAAGCGGCGGAAATGCTCACCTGCCTTGAAAATGAACCTTTACAAATGAAAGCAATCATACAACTTGCAGTTATCACGGGCGCACGCAGAGGGGAACTTGTAGCACTTAAATTCTCCGATATAGACCGAATTATGAAAAAGATAACTATTGAACGCTCGGCATATAAGATAAAAGGGCAGCCGATAAGAACAAAACCCCCGAAGGACTTTGAAACAAGAGCTGTTTCTATTCCTGCTGAATGTTTGGCGCTTTTGGATGAACTCAAAGAGGAAAAGGAAAGGGAAGCCGCTGCACTCGGTGATCAATGGATTGAAGGTGATTGGATATTCACACAATGGAACGGTGAACCGCTTCACCCTGACACCCCGTCAAAATGGTTTACAAATTTTCTTAAAAGGAATGGATTGAAACACAGAAAATTCCACAGCTTGCGTCATACTTCGGCGACCCTGTTATTATACGGCGGTGTAAGCTTGAAACAAGTACAAGGGCGTTTAGGTCACGGGAATATTACCACAACGAACAAATATTTGCATTTAGTAGCCGAAGCTGACGAAGAAGCGGCGAACATTCTTTCAAGTATGCTCACGATCCGCAAAGGCGGAAAAGAAGAACAGCAAAGCAGCGAAACAAGGGCTGTATAAATAACAAAAGCGGGCTTGATTTTCTCATTTCAAGCTCGCATTTTATGTAAAAATATCCCGCACTATGACCAAACTATGACCAAAACCCCGAAAGCGTACAGATGCAAAAAGCCCCGACTTCGCGCAAATAGCGTAAAATCGGGGAATTCTTTGGAGCTGGTAGCCGGACTCGAACCGGCGACCTGCGCATTACGAATGCGCTGCTCTACCAACTGAGCCATACCAGCATATAACTATTTAATTATAAACTAATGCACCCGATTTGTCAATATCTTTCTTCGGAAAAATTTTTCTTTTTTTATTTGAAACGGTTGAAATTTACGGAATTGTATGCTATAATAATAATTAACATTGCCATACACTATCCGATGAAAGGAAAATCATGAAATGAGCATAACCAAACAGCGTTCACACGCAGGCAGAAGCGTTGCTATCTTTTTTATAGTATTCATCATACTTGAGTTGCTGATAATCGCAGGCATTTCAATTGTGTTTAAAAATAAAGACGTTACACCCAGCTTAATGGGATACAGTATGTATGTTATGGACTCCAATATGATGGGAGACCACGTTCCCGAAGGGTCACTGGTAATTGCCGAAAACGGCAGACCAAGCCTTGAGGGGATCAAAAAAGCAGTCCTTGCCGAGAACGTCCCCGGAATAGGAACTTCGGTGTTCTGGCTTGCAAACGTATCAAGCAGCAAGGATCTTACGGGTCTGGTCTATACGGTCTATCAGGAAAAGAGCCCCGGTAAGCTCTATCAGCTGAACAGTTCAAACATTATCGGCGTTGCTTCAACTTATTACAAGACCGCAGGCGCGTTTATCCGTTTTGCTACTTCCACATTCGGCAGGATCGCACTTATAGTCGCTCCGCTGTTCTTCCTTGTCCTGATCGAAGTCATCATCATGATAGTCAACAGACTACGCTACGTTGAGGAATACGATGACGATGAGGACGAAGACGACAACAAGAACAATGTTGAACTTGACGATTTCCTCTTTGGCGGAAAGAACAACAAGGAAATGATCGAAAACAGTGTTCAGAGCGGTGCTGAGGTCGCTGAGGAACTCAAGGCAGGCGAGAGAGGCACACGCATCAAGAAAGCTGTTGCAGCAACAAGTGCTCCGGATCTGAAATTCAAGAAGTCCGAAAAGAATCAGAAAACCGTTACTCCCGATCCCGATGATTTCTTCGGTAAGAAAGAAACTAAGGCCGAGAAACCCAAAGCCGAGGAAAAGACCGAACCCAAGGTTGAAAACAAGGCTGAGGACAAGCCCAAGGATCCTTACTATGAGAAAGCTTCCAAGCTTATCGACGGTGAGATAGATACCGTTGAGGGCGTTATCGAAGATAAGGCTCCCGAAGTTGAGGAGACAGTATCGGACGAGAAGCCTAAGGATATTTCGGCAAGCCTTGAAGATCTTATGAAGCTCATGGAAGCTGAATCCAACAAACTCAAGGATCAGCTCGGTGACAAGATCGACGGCGGAAATAAAAAGTAAAAATCAATATCCGGGATACATCATCCCGGATATTTTTTTATTCTGTGATATTGTCGGTAAGTGCCCCGGAATCCTCATTCGGTAAGGCTTCGACCTCTTTCAGACGGCGGTTGATCTGCCTTGTCCGGACACCGACAAGCTTTTCAAGATCATCATCAACTTTGTGTATATGTTTCTGTGTCTCGGTTATGGCTTTTTCAAAAGTCTCAAACTCAGCTTTTACTGCACCGAGTACTTTCCAGACCTCGCCCGAACGCTTCTGTATCGCAAGGGTTCGGAAGCCCATCTGAAGCGAGTTGAGCAGAGCCGCCATAGTCGAAGGACCTGCAATGTTCACACTGTAATCACGCTGGAGCTGTTCTACCATTCCGGAGTTGACCACTTCTGCATAAAGGCCCTCGAAAGGCAGGAACATTATACCGTATGCTGTGGTATAAGGCGGCTGAACATATTTCTCCCTGATAGCCTTAGCACACCTGCGGATGACTTCGCAGAGCTGCTTTTTGGCAGCGTCGATATCTTCCCTGCTGCCATTTTCGTAGGCATCGCGCAGAGCTGAATATGTGTCCCCGGGGAACTTGGAATCTATCGGCAGATACACTGTCTCACTCCCGTCACCTGCAGGAAGTTTTACCGCAAACTCCACATGGTTCTTGCTGTTGGGAACAGTCGCGACTTCGGTATCATACTGCTCAGGAGCAAGAATATCCGACAGTATGGCACCGAGCTGTATCTCTCCGAGGATGCCCCTGTTTTTCACGTTCGACAGCACCTTTTTCAGATCGCTGACTCCCGCAGCTACGCTCTGCATCTCACCGAGGCCTTTATACACAGCTTCAAGCTGTTTTGTCACCGTCTCAAAAGAACGTGTGAGCCTTGTCTCAAGCTTCTCATCAACAGTCTTCTGTATCTGCTCCAGCTGACGGTTGTTGTCCTCCTGTATGCCCGTTAGCCTGCGTTCCATGGTTATGCGCATTTCCTCAAGCTTCTGTTCACTGTTTTTCTCGAAGGAGCCGAATCTGGTCTCCAGAGTTTGCAAACGTGCCGTCATATTCCTGTTGATGTCTTCAAAGCGTGCGGTATTGACCTCCTGCCCCGAGCGGATACTCTCGTTTATAAGGCCGCCCAGTCCCTGCACGCTGGTGGTGACATTAGTCGTCACTTCCTGTCTGAGTTCGCTGTTCGTACTTTGAAACAGCTCCGAGAGCCTTTTGGTCATCTCAGCCGTCCTGTTCTCTTTCTGATTGAAGATCTTATAGACTGCAACACCCACAAGAATGAGTATCGCTGCGTCAAGAATGATTATTACAGTATCCATCGATAACCTCCGTGTTCCTTTATTTTTTGATGATACCACATACTGACAAAAAAATCAAGAGTTTTGAGTACATCTTTTTGTACTGTATCGTTTCAGTACGATTTTTTGTACAGTAAATCGCCTCAGACTGTATTTGTAAACAATCTGTTAAAGATGCACCGTTTGACTTGAAATCTTCTGCGAACAATGGTATAATAATAAAGCTGTATGAAACAGCAGTGATGATCGGGAAAGCAATGGGATATAGCCAAGTGGTAAGGCAGAGGGTTTTGATCCCTCCATTCCGCTGGTTCGAGTCCAGCTATCCCAGCCAATCACTTTCCCGAATACATTGGGGTATAGCCAAGCGGTAAGGCACCGGATTCTGATTCCGGCATTTCAAAGGTTCGAATCCTTTTACCCCAGCCATGTGCCCGGCAAGTTTTGTCGGGCACTAATTGTATATATTTGTTTTTCATTTTCGTTGGGGTACACACAAAAAAGGATATAGTGTTTCAAAGGCGCGGCAACACCTGCGAATAATGAAAGGAGCAGCTGATATGAGTCTGTTCAGAACCAGTTACGATGAAAGCATTTTCGAGCATTTTTCCGACTACACGCCTGTTACGCCTGAAATGATACGCCTGCACAAGATCACTGACGAGGAATATGCTCATGTGCCGAAATTTCTCAGAAGCAGAAAAAAACTGCTGATATCCCCTGCGGGATTCTGGGCTGTGTTTTTGTCGGGACTAAGCATTATAGGAGAGTTAGTTGCGCTGCATGACATTATATTGGGCAAGGAAAAGAATGCAGGTGCGTATCTGCTCATAGCCTCGATGCTTTGCTTTTCGGTGGTATCCTTCAGCATAATCCTTATGCGTTTAAGACTTGACCGTGTAGTTTCCAGAGATGCGATGGTAAGCGTCGGACAGGTGACCAAAGTTGACGTGATCCACGGAGGCAGAGGCGGTATAACAGCCGCCTATCACTATATAGCTCTGCACGGCAGCAAACAGATGGTAATGATAAATGACCCAAAGAATGTTGTAAGTGCAAGCAATACCGTACTGATCGTCAAAAGCCCTGCCAGTCAGTACAGGATCCTGCCCTTGCCGAGTGAGGCGGTGGATTATTCTCTCAATGCCGGAGACAACTCCGAGGAGATCGCAAGCATATGCAGCGGTTCAGAGCTTGATTATACCGACTATGAAAAAACAAACGTTACGATGATCATAAAAGAGAGGGTCACGCCGCAGGATCTCGAAGCCATTCCCAAGGAGATCAAAAGCCCAAGCTTCTTCTCTCAGGGAGCAACGACCTTCTTCTGGGTACTGCTTTCGGCTGGCGCTTTAATAATGATATTCTTCCTTATCAAGAGCTTCAAAGCTCACGATATGATGGTATTCGCTCCGCTTATGGCAGGTTTTATATGTGAGTTTCCACTTGCAATCTGGCTGACGTGTGCATTAATGAATAAACCTCTGCCGCCCGCGCAGACATTTTGCTTTGACTGCATTATAGTAAAGGCGGTACCCTTTAACGGGAAATACATGGCAAGCGTGATCGTTCCGCAGAACAAGTGCTTCGTTGACGGCGTCGCAGTCAATGTTACATACGTAAAGGACATTCCGATGAACATACCCGTAAGGATATATTTCAACGTTTTTACAAGGGATATCAGATACATAAGACCTTTATAAGATACATCTGACCTGCCTGTTTCCGGGCAGGTCTTTTTTATCCGTGAGACCAGGAATTTCAATCAAAAAGTGTTGACAAATCAGTTCAGAAGTAGTATAATAATATATGCTGTTCAAGCAAATATGCCCTCATAGTTAAATGGATATAACAAGCCCCTCCTAAGGGCTAGTTGTAGGTTCGATTCCTACTGGGGGTGCCAGTACACTGCGTGTACCACGCAATTTTCTCGCCGATGACCAAGTTCGGAACTTTTCATTCGCTTGGCTCGAGGCGTGACGGCGGATCTGCACCGCATGAAGGTCTGTCATTCTTATATCACTTGCTTGACTCGAGTAAGCAACGGGCTTGTAGCTCAGTTGGGAGAGCGCAGCGTTCGCAACGCTGAGGTCGAGGGTTCGATCCCCTTCAAGTCCACCAACAGGGCAAATCCCCTGCAATTAAAACGATCAGCTACAGGTTTATCCTGCGGCTGTTTTTTTATGCCTGATTTTACGGCTGGCATATTTTTGATGATGAGCACTGTCTGATTATTGACTGTTCTGATCGTATATGGTATACTTATTGTAAGGCCGAAAGGCAAAAAAATTATCCCGATCCGGTTGTGCATTGCTGTAAATAACAGATTATCTTACTTTATGTACGGTCTATTGAGAGATAACCTTTCTTCGGACTTTGCGAAGCAAAGGTTAATGTTCTCCCTCAGCAAATCACGCATAAGGCAGGGAAAACTGTAGTTTATAGCTATACATATCGAAATCGGGAAAACTATTTATCCAAAAGGAGGTATCATCTGTGACTTTTACGACAGAGCAATTCAGAGAGATGTGTTTGAAAAGCGACACAGAAAGAGACAGGGGTCTGACCGAGCCCGAAGACATCGAGTATTTCGATGACATAAAGTACGGCGAGGATGCCGAATGGAACCTGCTCGATGTGTACAGACCGAAAAATGCGTCGGGGAAACTGCCTGTGATCGTTAGCTTTCACGGCGGCGGATGGGTATACGGCACAAAGCTGACCTACCGCTATTACTGTATGTATCTCGCACAGCACGGGTTTGCGGTAGTCAATCCTTCATACCGTCTTGCGCCCGAAAACCGTTTTCCTGCGCAGTTTGAGGACATAAACAATGTATTCGGCTTTGTGCTTGCTAATGCCGAAAAGTACGGATTTGATACCGATAACATATTCGCTGTAGGTGACTCCGCAGGCGGCATGGGCATTTCGATATACAGCTGTCTTGTGACCAACAAGGAGTTTGCATCACGTTTTCCCGTCAAGCCGCCCGAAGGTCTCAAGCTGCGTGCAGTAGGCCTCAACTGCGGGCTTTACTCGACAGAGAATGACGGCGATCAGCTCTCTGCTGTTCTGCTGCCCGAGGGCAAAGCCGAGGAGATGCATTCTCTGCTGTTTATCAGGTCAAACATCACCGAGGACTTCCCTCCCTGTTTTATACTGACATCGACAGGTGATTTCCTGCTGAACGAGCCTGCGCACATCATCCCCACCCTTGAAGCTAAAGGTGTAAAGTATGAGAGCAAGCTCTACGGTGATGATACAGTAAAGCCGCCTCACGTCTTCCACTGTGATATCAAGAGTGAGATCGGCAGGCAGGCTGATGATGATGAACTGGCATTTTTCAGGAAATTTATCGTTTAAATCTGAATACTCCCGAAAGGAATTAAAAGTATGAAAAAAGGAATACTGTTTGATCTTGACGGCACACTCTGGGATTCATCTGCTCAGGTCGTCAAGGCGTGGAACAGATGCATTGAGGAAAAGACCGACCGTCCCGAGCGTATAACCGTTGCAGATATGCACGGATACATGGGCAAGACCCTTGATGTTATCGCTGCCGAGATGTTCCCGACCCTCCCGGAAGAGGAACAGATGCGCATTATGCGGATGTGCTTTCTGTATGAGGACAGGCAGATCAGGGAAGAGAGACCTTTCTTTTTTGAGAACGAGCAGGAGATACTGACCGAACTTGCAAAGAAATACAAGCTGGCTGTTGTCAGCAACTGTCAGGTAGGGTACATAGAGCTTTATCTCGATCATTCGGGCTTTGCTGAGTTGTTCTGCGACTTTGAGAGTGCAGGCAACACAGGTCTCTCAAAAGGAGAGAACATAAGGCTTGTTATGGAACGTCAGGGCATAGACGATTGCGTGTATCTGGGTGACACTCACGGTGACGAGACTGCCGCCAGAGACGCAGGAGTAAAGTTTATCCATGCTGCTTACGGTTTCGGCAAGACTGAAGCTCCCGATGCCTCTATAAACTCTCTTGCTGAGCTTGGAGACGCAGTCGCGCAGCTGATCGGATAACCGACAAAACCAAACGATCCCAAAGGCTTATGCCCTTGGGATCGTTTTTGCTGTCTTTATAACAGTTGATCATCATTTGTTTTCGCTGTCATCCTTGTTCTCGGGATCAGCTTCATTTCCTGCAGAGTAGGACGAATCATCAACGGTGGGGGTCTCAAAGCTGAAAGACTCATCTCTTGAAGCAAGCTCTTCCTCTTCTGCGGTAATAACTTCAACAGGTTCGGAAGCAACGGGCTCGGAGGGGATATCAATGAGATCAGCCTCACCGATCTCGCCCTTCATGAGCTTTTCAAAGTCCTTGCCGTCGATCTTTTCGTACTTCATCAGATACTTGGCGATAACATGGAGTTTATCCATATGCTCGCGGAGGATAGTCTCGCACTTGGAGTAGCAGTCCTCAACGATGGATCTGATCTCGGAATCGATCTCAGCTGCGACATTTTCGGAATAGCTCGGTGTAGAACTGTAGTCTCTGCCGAGGAATACCTCGTGCTCGCCTCTGCCGTACACAACGGGTCCGAGGTTATCGGAGAAACCGTAGCGTGTTACCATATTTCTTGCGGTAGCAGTAGCACGTTCAAGGTCATTGGAAGCACCTGTTGAGATATCATCGAGGATAAGCTTTTCAGCCACACGGCCGCCGAGCAGGACGATGATATTCTCTATCATCTCATGCTTGGAAACGAAGGACTTATCCTTCTCGGGAAGGCTCATTGTAAAGCCGCCTGCCTGACCTCTGGGAATGATAGTGACCATGTGGACCTTATCCTGCGAGGAGCAGAAGTAGGTACAGATCGCATGACCGCCCTCGTGGTAAGCAGTAAGTCTTCTTTCCTGATCGGTAACGACCTTGGACTTCTTCTCGGGGCCTGCAACCACCTTGATGGAAGCTTCTTCCATATCCTGCTTGGTGATAGCTCTGCGTCCGTATCTTGCGGCGAGCAGTGCTGCTTCGTTAGCGAGGTTCTCAAGATCTGCACCTGTAAAGCCGACAGTCGACTTAGCGATAGTCGAGAGCTCAACATCGGGAGCAAGGGGTTTGTTCCTTGTGTGAACCTTGAGTATCTCTTCTCTGCCCTTGACATCGGGGTAGCTGACAAGGACCTGTCTGTCAAAACGTCCCGGACGGAGAAGTGCAGGGTCGAGGATATCACGTCTGTTGGTAGCTGCCATAACGATAACAGAGTCATTTGCCTCAAAGCCGTCCATCTCGACAAGCAGCTGGTTAAGGGTCTGCTCACGCTCATCGTGTCCGCCGCCGAGACCGGTACCTCTCTGTCTGCCGACAGCATCGATCTCGTCGATGAATATGATAGCGGGAGAATTCTTCTTAGCCTGTTCAAAAAGGTCTCTTACACGGGAAGCACCGACGCCGACGAACATCTCAACGAAATCGGAACCCGAGATCGAGAAGAAAGGAACGTTTGCCTCGCCTGCAACAGCTCTTGCAAGCAGTGTTTTACCTGTACCCGGAGGTCCGAGCAGAAGCACGCCCTTGGGGATACGTGCGCCCAGATCGTCATATTTCTTATGGTCACGGAGGAAGTCAACGATCTCACGGAGCTCTTCCTTTTCCTCATCGGCACCTGCCACATCTGCGAAGGTAGCCTTCTTTGATGAGGGAGCCTGTCTTGCATTTGTCTTGCCGAAGGTATTGAGTTTTCCGCCACCTGCCGACTTCATCATAAAGATGAAGAGGAAGATCATAACGCCGAGCATCAGCAGAGTCGGCACAAGATTAAGCAGGAAGCTGTTATCAGAGATAGGTATCAGGTCATATTTCAGAGCGCCCTCGCCGTATCTCTCGTTATAAAGTCTGCGGTAGGTCTCGGCTTTTTCGCCGCCCAGGACTTCCTGAACGAATATCGAGACATTGGGCACTGTGTAACTGTGCTTCTGATCGGTACCCTCATCGCGGAGCTTATAGGTCAGCTTGCCGGAGCCGAGGTCGAGGGTGAACTCGCTCACCTTGAGGTCATCGAACTTCTGCATTATCTCGGAGTAAGCCTCATCGGTCTGATTATTGCTCATCCTTGTAAGCATATAGACGAGACCGCCCAGAACTATCACCGAGACCAGCAGATAAATCATTAATGATTTGCCGCCGCCGTTGTTTTTCAATGGATCACAACCCTTTCTTTTGCATATTTATTTTTCTCATAATAAGCAGATTTAATTCATCGGATGATTTATTATACACCGCTTTTGTGATAGCAGTATGAAATGAGACTTCTTACGGGATATTCTTCCCGATGCAGAACATAAGGAACTTACGGGTATCATCCGTTACTGCGGCACGCTCTGCCGCACCGATGCCCTCCACGGCAAGCACGCCTTCTCTGTCACACAGGAGCAGTACGGATGCACGCTTTTCAAGGGGGATTTTCTCGTTAAAAAGCTTCTTCAGGGTCTTGGTACAGCCGCGTTCCTGAAGGCGGATGCTGTCGCCCGAACGTCTTGTTCTGACTAAAATCTCACCTTTTATTTTATCATAATCGAGGGCGATATATGTAAACATTCTATGAATTTTATTCTCTAACTGTGACTTGTCTGTTATAACCACGCTGATGCGCTTTCCGCAGAGTTCAAACTCGCAATCGCCCGTAACAGCGACTTCCCTTTCCTCCTCGGGATCGGGTACAGCGATACGAAGCTCACCGCCGGAAGCAAAGGCATAAAGCTCTCCGCTGAGGCATATTCTGCCCACTCCGCCGCGTGCGAGCGTACACATTTCGTTGATGCGTGCATTATCGTAAGACACTCCGTGCTCTTTAAGGATCATCACCACAGCCCTTGACATCACAGACCAACGGGCACTTCCGAGGATATCCGTTGACCAGCCGTTGGGCGTCCTTGCCTTTTCAAGCAGATCCTCGGCTTCTTTTCCAAGACAGAAATCATCCATATGAAGTGATCTGGCAGTCCTTGCGAAAGCCTGCTCGGCCTCGGGATTTATACTTTTGAGGGCAGGCACCACTGCGTGGCGTATCCTGTTGCGGGAGTAATCATCTGTAAGGTTGGTGGAATCGGTAACAAAGTCCTGTCCCTGTTCCGAGAGGAACTCCTCGATCTCGGCGCGGGTACACCCGATAAGGGGTCTGATTATCCTGCCCCTGAGAGGCGGAATACCGCAGAGACCTTTTACAGCCGTACCTCTGGCAAGGTTGAAAAGTGCTGTCTCAAAGCTGTCGGAGAGAGTATGAGCGGTAGCTATCCTGTCACAGTCCGAGCGTTCAAAGGCTTCATACCTGAGTTTACGGGCACCCTCCTCGGTAGAACAGCCGCTCCGGGCGCAGAAACCCTTGACATCGACCCTTTCAACCGTCAGATCTATACCGAGCCTGTTGCACAGTTCACGGCAGAACCTCTCATCGCGGTCGGATTCTTCGCCTCTGAGGCAGTGATTGATATGCATAGCCCTGATATCATAACCGAGCCTTGATAAGCACAAAAGGAGGGCAACGCTGTCCGCACCGCCCGAAAGGCAGCAAAGGACGCTTTCACCCTCTTTTATCATCAGATATTCTTCAATTGTTTTTCTGACTTTATCAATCATGATCTTATTCCCTGTGGATGGTATCCTGATCGGAGAACAGCTGATACTCACCTCTCCAGACCAGTTTTACGGTATCTGTCTGACCGTGACGGTTCTTTGCGACAAGGCACTCAGCGACGCTCTGATCTTCGGTATTCTTGTCATAATATGCATCTCTGTAGAGGAACATGATTATATCCGCATCCTGCTCGATAGAACCGGATTCACGCAGGTCCGAAAGCATAGGACGCTTATCGGGGCGATCCTCAGCTTTACGGGAGAGCTGTGACAAAGCAAGAACAGGCACTCCAAGTTCCTTTGCCATGAGCTTCAGCTGACGTGTGATCTCCGAGACCTCGGTAACACGGCTCGTATGGTTATTCGGCGAGCTCATCAGCTGCAAGTAGTCGATAACCACAAGGCCGAGATCGTTGAAACGTCTGAGTTTTGCTTTCATAGCAGGCACGGTAATACCGGGGCTCTGGTCGAGGTAGATCTGCATATTCTGCAGTCTGTCGGTAGCACCTGCGAGATTTGTCCAGTCATCGGGCGAGAGTTTGCCTGTACGCAGGAGGCTGTTATTGACAAAGGCCTCGCTGGAAAGGATACGGGCTGCCACCTGCTCATTAGACATTTCGAGAGAGAAGACAACTACCTGCTTTCCTGAGCTCTTGCAGGCATTTACGGCGATATTCAGGGCAAAAGCCGACTTACCCATTGCAGGACGCGCTGCGAGGATGATAAGGTCTGTACTGTTAAGACCTGTAGTGATCTGGTCAAGCATTTTGAAGCCCATACGGGTTCCCTGCTTATTTTCGGCATTGGGTCCCGAGAGTTCCTTCAGATGCTCCCACAGTTCAAAGACAGCTTTCTCAAAAGTAACAACGCCGTCCGAGACTTTATCCTTACGGATATCGTAGATCATCTGCTCTGCCGAATCCAGCTGTGTCTGTGAATCCACCGACGGATCGTTGGCATTCTCGATGATCTTGGCTGCAGTATTTATGAGCGAGCGTGCATAGTACTTCTCTTCGAGGATGCGGCAGTGGTCCGCGATATTCTCATCCGAGACATACAGTTTCATTATCTGCACCACGGCGCTTTTTGCCATGCTCTCGGTCTCAAAAGTACCTCTGCTGAGAGCTTCCTCAGCCACGGTAACTGCATCTATCGGTTTTGAAATAAGGTACAGTCCCTGTGCTGCGGCAAAGATGCCTCTGTGCATCTTTATGTAGAAATAGTCCTCCTTGACTCCTGCGCCGAGTATCTTGGCGATATTGGTCGAATCAACGAGGATACTGCTTATGACAGCCTGTTCCGCCATGATGGAATACGGCGGTTCTTTGCCGAGTATCTCGCTTATTTTGACGGGGTTAACGGCTTCGTTGACTGCCATTACTCCTCTACCACCTTTATGTTAAGTGTACACGAAACGCCCTGTGTCATCTTGACCTGAGCTGTAAAGTCGCCGAAAGACTTGATCTCGCTGCCGAGAACGATCTTTTTCTTATCGACTGTAACGCTGTACTGTTCCTTTACGGCATCAGCCACGGTACCTGCGGTAACTGCTCCGAAGAGCTTACCTCCCTGACCTGCTTTTGCCTTCACGGTAACTGTCTTTCCTTCGAGGGCAGCAGCGATCTTCTCGTTATCTGCCTTCTCAACATCGAGCTTATGCTGAGCGGATGCTTTCTTGCCTGCAAGCTCGTTGAGGTTCTTGTTGTTTGCTTCTACTGCGAGACCCTTTGCCAGCAGGAAGTTCCTTGCGTAGCCGTCAGCCACGTTGAGGGTATCCCCTGCCTTGCCAGAGCCTTTAACGTCTTTTAAAAGAATTACTTTCATTGAATTGTCCTCCTGAAAATGATTGCGGTATATTATTTCCCGTTATTGCGTATATACTCGTCGATAGCTTCCTTGAGCTGTTTGCCTGCGGTCCTGAGATCTGTTTTCAGCTGAGTTGCAGCCATAGTAAGATGTCCGCCGCCGCCCATGCTCTCCATAACTATCTGAACGTTGAATGCGCCCATACTGCGTGCGGAGATATTGGTCACGCCGTTGATCTCATACAGCACGAAGGAAGCGTTGACGCCCTCGATACCGAGCATCTCGTCTGCTGCCTGCGAGGAAGCCACACGGATATTATCGAATATCTTCTCGGCAACTGCGATAGCGCACTTGCGGTAGATCTGAGCCGAGTTGATGATCTGTGACTTATACTGATAGGTCTCGATGGAGTTTGCGAACAGTTTCTTGACGTTGACTGTATCGGCACCGAGCTTACGCAGGAAAGCGGCGGCCTCAAAAGTACGCACGCCTGTTTTCATAACGAAATTCTTGGTATCGAGCATGATACCCGAAAGCATAGCTTCTGCCACGGGGGAAGGTATCTTATTGCTGATGCCGAAGTATTCGATAAGCTCTGCTACCATTTCGCAGGCTGAAGAAGCCGTAGACTCCTGATAGAACATCACGGGGTTCTCTATGGACTTGACCATCATGCGGTGGTGGTCTATTACCACGGTAGACTGTGATCTGAGCAGGACCTCCTTGGATTCTACGAGGTCCGGGTTATGGGTATCAACTACAATGAGCATAGTCCGCTCATTCATTTTCTCGATACCGTCTGCGGGGGTTATGAAGTAGTTATTGATGTCGTTCTCGTTGAGATAGGTTATCAGGAGCTTTGCAAGGCTCTGCTCCTTATTGACAACGACATAGCTCTCCTTACCCATTTTTCTGGCAGCCGAACACATACCGACAGCTGCGCCTACTGCATCGAGATCCGAGAAGCGATGGCCCATTACGAGGATCTTCTCGGCATTCATCATAAGTTCGAGCATACTCTTGGCGACCATACGGGTCTTGACCTTGGTGCTCTTTTCCATACCTTTGGATACGCCGCCGAAGAACTCATAGCCGTTTTCTTTTCTTACGGCTGCCTGGTCTCCGCCGCGTCCGAGGCACATATCCAGTGCCTGTCTTGCGTAGTTCTCGCTTTCGGCGAGGTTTTCGGCATTTGTACCCACACCGATAGAGAGTGTCAGGTTCTGTTTATCATCGACTGTGATCTGTCTTGCCTGTTCGAGGATCTTGAATCTGTCACGTATAATAGGAGCAAGATGTCTTTCCTCCATGATGACATAGAACTTGTCCGATCCTACTTTCTTTGAAAATGCGGTAGTACCCTCTGTGAAGTTCTCGATGAGTTTTTCTATCTGCACCAGAGCGTGAGCCTTTTCGCTCTCACGGACATTGGTAAGCAGGTCTTCGTAGTTATCCACCGAGATTATGATAACGGTCTTTCTGCTCTGACGGTACTCATATTCGAGTTCAACGAAATCGCTGGTATCGTTGAAATAGATCATTGAGAGCTGACCCGAGCCGTCCGTATGGATACCTCTTGTCTGATAGAAGCGGTTCTTCAGACACACGAGCTCGCCTTCCGGAGTAAAGACCTTATTGAGATCCATGCCGACTATATCGGTGATATTGAGCCCATAGGCTTCGCCGTCGGTATACACCTGACTTCCGAAGCGCCGGTTATACCAGATGATAGTTGCATTCTGATCTATAACGATAACGGGAGCAGGAAAATGCAGGAGACTCTCGCGCTCAGTCTTGGTGATCTGAGAAGACATCCTCGCAACGGTTTTCTGCAGTCTGCCGTGGAAAGCAACGACCTCGATTATCACAAGGATGACTGCTATCAGTGATATTGCGAGCAGCACCTTTCCTCTTCCCGAAGTTGTGGGCGAATCGAGCACAAGGAACGAAGCCACGATCGCAGAAAGTGCGATCGCTGCCACAGTTACCTTGATAACTACATCCAGACCCTTGAGACCTTTCATAGGGGTTACCTCTCTTTTGCTTTTTTAATCTTCTATTTCCATAATAATAGGAAGTATCATAGGACTGCGCTTTGTGCGTGAGTATATAAGCTCAGCAAGAGCATCTTTCATCTTGCCCTTGATGGCGTTCCACTCATGCATTCCTCTGTCGAGGCAGTCCTGAAGCGAATCGTACAGAAGCTTTCTTGCCTCATCCATTAGCTCCTCACTCTCACGGACATATACAAATCCGCGGGAAACGATATCAGGGCCTGCAAGTATAAGGCCTGCGCTGCGGTCTATCGTAGCAACGGCAATGATAAGTCCGTCCTGAGCAAGCTTCTTTCTGTCACGCAGGACTATGGAGCCAACATCTCCGACACCGAGGCCGTCAACGAGGACTTTACCTGCCGGAACGCTGCCCGTGATCTTCATATCGACGCCGTCGGTCTCTATGACCGAGCCTATATCGGCGATCATGATATTCTCCTCGGGGATGCCCACGGTCATAGCTGTCTGCTTATGCTTCATCAGATGCTTATACTCGCCGTGAACGGGGATAAAGAATCTGGGTTTGATGATCGAAAGCATGAGCTTCTGCTCTTCCTGGCAGGCGTGACCCGAAACGTGCACGTCATACATATCCTCATACACGACTTCGGAGCCGAGCTTCATCAGCTCATTTACGACCTTGGTAACAAATATCTCATTACCGGGGATAGGTTTTGCGGATATGATGATAAAGTCATTGGGACTTATGGAGACCTGTCTGTGCTCGCCCATAGCCATTCTGGTAAGGGCGCTCATAGGCTCTCCCTGGCTGCCTGTGGTCACGATACACATTTTCTCGGGCGGATACTGACCCACCTGCTCGATCTCAACCAACAGGCCTTCGGGGACGTTAAGGTATCCCAGTTCGATGCCGACCTTGATGACATTGACCATGCTTCTTCCGGAGACAGCCAGCTTTCTGCCTGTGGCATCAGCCTGATTGACTATCTGCTGTACTCTGTGGATGTTTGAGGCAAATGTCGCAATGATAACACGTTTTCCGTCAGCCTTGGCGAAGAGTTTCTCAAAACTGTCGCCCACCTTGCGCTCAGACATGGTAAATCCCGGACGCTCGGAGTTGGTCGAATCGCTCATCAGAGCCAGCACGCCTTTATTTCCCAGTTCGGCAAATCTTGCAAGGTCGATGATACCGCCCTGTATGGGGGTATAGTCAACCTTGAAGTCTCCTGTATGGATAAGGACACCTGCAGGGGTATGGATCGCCATACCTACTGCATCGGGGATCGAATGGTTAACTCTTATGAACTCCACCGCCATACAGCCGAGCTTAACGGTCTGTCTCGGTGTGACGGTATTGAGTTTACACGAGGAAAGGATCTCATGCTCTCTCAGCTTGCCTTCAAGCAGGCCGAGTGTAAGGGCCGTACCGTAAACGGGCACGTTGAATTTCTTGAGAAAATACGGCAGGCCGCCGATATGATCCTCATGGCCGTGGGTGATGACCACGCCTCTGAGCTTGTCAACATTCTTTTCGACATAGGTGAAATCCGGGATAACGATATCGACGCCGAGCATTTCACTGTCGGGGAAAGCAAGGCCGCAGTCAATAACGAGCATATCATTGGCGCACTCGATGACCGTGAAGTTCTTGCCGATCTCGTTAAGTCCTCCGAGGGGGATGATCTTAACAGGGGTATGGCGCTGTGGCTCACGCTGTTTGACTGCGCTGCGGCGCGGCTTTTCCTGCGAAGCCTTTGCAGCAGTATTCTTGTTCTGTAACTGCTCGTCGGCATTTTTTCCGCGAGCGGTATTCTTCGCGCTGCTGCGTGCCTGAGGTCTGCGCGAGGACTTGCCCTCACCCGATGAGGTCCTTCCCTTCAATGTTTTTTTGGCTGACAGTTCCAGAGCGGCTTTGTCAAGTGACAAGCCTTTCCTGCTTCGGCCGTTATTCTTTTTTTCTGTCATGCAGATGCCAAGCGTCCATGCCGAAAAAAGGCAGGACGCTCTCACGCTCCTTCCGTTTGGGTCTGAGACGGTCAGACCCGTATTATTCGATTTTTCCGTTACGTATCCATCGGCAAAGCCTTTGGCAGAGCGTGTTGTTGACGGTTTTGGTGGTAAATAAAACGCTCTCCCGTGAAGCCGCTGCGAAGCGGTAGAAGTCCGTACAAAAATATCTAAATCTATTCTACTCTTTTTTGCCTTCAATGTCAAGTGTTTTTTATCATACACTTGTGCCGATAAGGGTCTGGTCAAAGGCGAAAAGTGCCTCATTTACAGCGAAAATGTCATATTTTCCGTTTATGATGAAATATTTGACTATCCTGTCGAATTTAAGACTGTCGGATAGTGAGAACCCGGCTTTCGCAAGCAGGCTCTCGGTCTCTTTCAGGTCAAGATGAAGCGCAAAAGCAAAAGCGACAGCGGTCTGCTTTTTGGGTTTGTAGTCGATATCGGAGCGTATCTTGGAAAAGAGCTTACGGTCGATGTTGGCGGCGCGGTAAGCCTGAACATCGGTCATACCGTTCTCGTCGATAAGGCGCAGGAGAGCCTGAGAAAAAGACTCATCCTTGGTGTTCATATACTCCTCAAGAGAAAGATCTTCGCAGACCTCACAGGCATCCTCGTTTAATGCTGCGGCTGCCGCAGGAGCAGCGCCCATAATATCGGCTTCTCTCGGAGCGGCTTTTGCCTTCGACTTACGGAAAAAGTGAAATCTGTTTGATGCTTCTGCCAGATCATTTACTTCAGCGCATCTGAATGCCTCTGCTGCTAATCCTCCGTCAGCCAACGGCATACCTGCTGCGACATATTCTTTAATATTGTCATAATCCGTCCCCGATATACGGAACGCAGTTTTTGTAAAGAGAACGAGCTTGACATCAATATCGGAGTTTACGAGGTGGGCACGGATAGCCTCGGTTGCAACGGCGCGTGCCTGATCGGCAGGATAGCCGTAAACTCCTGCGGAGATCAGCGGAAAGGCTATGCTCTCGCAGCCCAGTTCCTCGGCGATCTCCAGGGATCTTCTGTAGCAGGAATACAGCAGTTCGCGCTCTCCGCGGCCGCCCCCCTGCCATATGGGGCCTACGGTATGTATGACATACTTTGCAGGAAGGTCATAACCCTTTGTAGCCTTGGCCTCACCCGTCTCACATCCGCCGAGGGTGCGGCACTCTTCTAAAAGGCGCGGTCCAGCTGCGCGGTGGATGGCTCCGTCCACGCCTCCGCCGCCAAGCAGAGAATTATTCGCAGCGTTGACGATAGCATCCGTGCTGATCCTGGTTATATCTCCCAAAACTATACTGAAAGGCAAAACGAACATCTCCTTTGTGTTTAGTTAATAATTAATAATTAATAATTAAGGTGTCGCCTGCGGCGAACATACCTGTACGTGCACCGCAGTGTGAATTGTAAATTTTTCTGTGCTTTCTGTGTGGCCGAATGGCCATATCGTGAGCGAAGCGAACACAACAATTATTAATTGTTAATTATTAATTATTAATTTGCTCCATTCCCATTATATCAAATATACGGCAGATATGCAAGGCTTATCCAAAAATGCAGGCGAGGGGGTGTAACTCCGCAATTTTTGATAAGTACATATTATTGACGTTGATATCAAAATATAGTATAATTGTATTGACAACTTTGGCAAAATCTATGCTGTAAAGGAGATATTAATTATGGCTTATGTAATCGGAGTTGACTGCGGAACAAGCGGCACCAAGACCGTCCTGTTCGACGAAAAGGGTACTGTAATCGCCTCCAAGACGATCGAGTATCCCATGTATCAGCCCAAGAACGGCTATGCCGAGCAGGAGCCCCGTGACTGGGCAAACGCTATGATAAACACTATCAAGGCTGTTATGGCTCAGAGCGGCGTTAACAAGAACGATGTAAAGGGTATCGGTATTTCGGGACAGATGCACGGTCTCGTTATGCTGGACAAGGACAATAATGTTATCCGTCCCTCTATCATCTGGTGTGACCAGAGAACCGCTAAGGAAGTTGAGTGGATGACCAACACTGTGGGTGAGAAGAAGCTCATCGAGATCACTGCCAACCCTGCCCTCACAGGCTGGACTGCTGCAAAGATCCTCTGGGTGAAGAACAACGAGCCCGAGAACTACGCTAAGGTAGCTCACATTCTGCTGCCCAAGGACTACCTCCGTTTCGTTCTGACCCACGAGTATGCAACAGAAGTTTCCGATGCTTCGGGTATGCAGATCCTCGATGTTCCCAACAGAAAGTGGTCCGATGAACTGCTGAGCGCATTCGGCATCGAGAAGGACTGGCTGGGTAAGGTTTACGAGTCCTGCGAAGTTACCGGCGGTCTTACCAAGGAAATGGCTGCCGAGCTGGGTCTCAACGAGGGCACTATCGTAGTTGGCGGTGCAGGCGATAACGCTGCTGCTGCTATCGGTACAGGCGTCTGCGAGGACGGCAAGGCCTTCACCACTATCGGTACTTCGGGTGTTGTATTCGCACACACCTCAAACATTTCCATTGATCCCAAGGGCAGAGTTCACACCTGCTGTGCTGCTGTTCCCAACAGCTGGCACGTAATGGGCGTTACCCAGGGCGCAGGTCTGTCCCTCAAGTGGTTCAGAGACAATTTCTGCGGCTCCGAGAAGGAGACTGCAAAGTATATGGGCGTTGACGAGTATTACCTCATGGACAAGCAGGCTGAGACTGTTCCCGTAGGTGCTAACCGTCTGCTGTATCTGCCTTACCTCATGGGCGAGCGTACTCCTCACCTTGACCCCAACGCAAGAGGCGTATTCTTCGGCCTTTCTGCTATGCACACCAAGAAAGAGATGCTCCGTGCCGTTATGGAAGGCGTTTCCTACTCTCTCCGTGACTGCGTTGAAGTATTCCGTGATATGAACATCAACGTTTCCGACATGATGGCTTGCGGCGGCGGCGGATCCTCTCCGCTGTGGAGATCTATGCTTGCTGACCTCTACAACTGCCCTGTAAAGACTGCTTCCTCCAAGGAAGGCCCTGCTCTCGGCGTTGCTCTGCTGGCTCTGACAGGCGCAGGCGTATACTCCTCTGTTCCCGAGGCTTGCAAGGCTGTCTGCAAGGTGGACAAGACACAGGCTCCCAACGAGGCAAACGTTCCCGAGTACGAGAAGTTCTATCAGCTGTACAGAGAGATCTATCCTGCACTCAAGGAGAAGTTTGCAAAGCTCGCTGCTATGTGATCGGCAAACAGCTAAGAATAAGATAATAATCGCCCCGAAGCGTTCTGAACGTTTCGGGGCGATGTTTGTAATATGCAGATCCTGATCTATATCTTTCTTATCAGTTTACTGATCTTATCAAGTTTGGATTTCGGAACTTTGGTGCATTTAGCGGTATTGCCGCAGGCGACAGTTCCTATGCAGGATATGCCTGAGGTCTTGAAATACTCTTTCACTGCTTTTTTCAGTCCTGTTGTCTGACCGAAGATCGCGGCAAAAGGCATAGGAGTAGTACACGAAGTAAGAAGTATATATCTTCTGCCCGACAGTCTCGGCTTGGGAAAGGTCTTAGTTTCTTCCATTGATGTTCCCGACATTCGGTCAAACAGATTCTTGACGACCGCAGGGACATTAGCCCAGTACACGGGACAAGCAAGTATTATGACATCTGATTTTTTGATCGACTCTGCTATCCGCACCATATCATCGTTCTTAAAGACACATTCACCTGTCTCGAAGCATTTTCTGCATCCCTTGCAAAACGCAATATTGCAGTCATGAAGTCGTATGCGCTCTACGTAATGTCCGGCTTTTTCAGCCTCCTCACAGGCATGGTCAAGCATAGAAGATGTAATGCCGTTGTTTCTGAAACTTCCCTGTATGGCAAGTATCTTTCTTTTATTCATAGTCGTCACCCTTTCTGTATGCAACAATTATAGCACACAGCCGAGGCGGTGTCAACACAAATGCTTGCATATGATCGCCTTTTATATAAGCTTACTTCTCCATTCTGTCAACGCCCTTTAAGTAGAGCTTTGCAGAGATAAAGCAGGAGACTATATACAGCGGCGGCCCCATGAGCAGTATCTTTCCTATGGTCGTATGAAGCATCTTTGTGAGGTCAAAGCCCTGTATCCACGTAAAGATCTTGTCCCAGATCTCGTCCTCCGTGCCCATCCATGAGAGGTCGCCGAACAAAAAGTATACCGCAGCTGCGATTATGACAAGCAGCATTATACCGCCCTTGACCTGTGAACCTACCTTGCTGCCGAAAGCGAATATGAAGGGCAGCTCTATCGCACGCATCAGCAGAGACAGACATACCACCGAGAAAAGCGTCTCCGTGAGGTCGGGCATACTGCTGACGAACAGCCCCACAACAAAGTTGTTGGCAATACAGATGAAGAACGCCGCAAAGGTCACCAGTGCGACGAAGATATACTTCGCACCCACTTGATACGCCTGCCCGTGAGGTACCGAGGCAACGAAATACCCCCACTTCTTTCTCTCGTCGGACTGTATGTAGTTGAGGGAGAATGCGCCCACTATGATGAAGCTCGTTGCCTCCATCATAAAGAGGATCATTTTCATAAAGGAGCCCATACCGTTCTGCCTTACGTTTTCATCTCCCGCGATCATAACCATCGACATCATACAGACCATAAACAGGATAACGCAGAGACCAAGCAAAAGCCATTTCAGATTGGATCTGATATCCTTATACAGAAAGCCCAGCATCAGTTACCCCTCCTTTTCAGCGCCAGGACGCTCAGATACCAGAACAGCACCGACAGCCCGACTATCGCAAGTATTATTACCCACCAGCCGTTGTTCTCTATCCACTGCAAGGGACGTTTCAGCTCCTCGTTCCAGAAGCCGTCCATTACCTCATTGGGCAGATCGTCGCCGACGGAATAGCCTTGCTTCTCTATGTAGCTGCTCATCCACAGCATAAATCCTCCGCCCACGCCGAAGTATATCGCCATACATATCACCGTGAAGAAGGTGTTTGCCTTCTTCTCGTTGCGGAAACGGTAGAACAGGGTGTAGCGCCCGTGGGAGAAAGTGAATATTATACCGCCTATGCCGAGGATGTAGATAAGATACATGGGCTCGAAAGTCCTGTCATAGACAAGGCAGGCAAGCCCGTAATTGATATAGCTTATCACCGTGACTGCGCCCAGCATAATGAGGTTGAGGACGTACACCGAGCTTACTGTCTGCTTTTCGGTTACGGGCAGAGTGAACGAATAAGTCCTGAAATGAGCTTTTTCGTCCGAGGCTATCTGACAGTTGAACTGTGAAGCATAAAGCACAAAAGGCAGACCGAAGGCCATGAGGTAAAAGACAGCATTCTCTGCGCCTTTTTGTGCGCCCTCGTTAAGATGACCGAGGTTGCCGTAGAGAATGGAGAGCTTCACGAGCACGGCGAATATCAGCAGAAGAAGATACAGCAACAGCCCGATAATGCGCAGCTTGCGTGAAAGATAAAACTCCTTAATGATAAGTCCTTTCATTCAGCTCCACTCCTTTTTGTCGCGGTTGACGTAGTAGACCATAATGTCGTCAAGGGTCGCCGGGTCTATCACGGCACCGGAGTATTTTCTTTCGCACATTGCTCTGTCGGAGATCATAAGCTCTGCGCCGAGATCGGTGACGCGGGCGGAAATGAAGTCCGCCTTGTCCACATTGGCGTAATCAGCCTTGGAGAGCTTCATAATGCCGTGAGAGGCGAGGATGTCATCCTTGTAGCCTGTCAGCAGTATCTTGCCCTTGTCGATGAAGGTCACGCTGTCGGCGATCTTTTCAAGGTCTGAGGTGATGTGTGAGGACATAAGGATAGAGTTCTCCTCGTCCTGCAAATACTCAAGGAAGATATCCAGTATCTCGTTACGTACAATGGGATCAAGGCCCGTGGTAGCCTCATCCATGATGAGCAGCTTTGCCCCGTGAGAGAGTGCCGCCGCGATCTGGAGCTTCATCTTCATGCCCTTTGAGAAGTCTTTGAACTTCTTTTTCACAGGCAGCTGAAAGCGTTCAAGGTAATTGAAAAAGGTCTCGCTGCTCCAGTTCTGAAAGATGTGGCGGAGCATTTTGTCCAGCATTTTAGCGTTGAGCTGTTCATGAAACGGAAGCTCGTCAAACACAGCCGAGATGTTTTTCTTGATCTCCTGCTCGTGCGACTTCACATCCATACCGAACATTTTAAGTTCGCCCTCATCGGGTCTGATTATACTCAGCAGTGCGTTTATCGTTGTGGATTTGCCTGCACCGTTCTGCCCGATGAAGCCCATAATACTGCCCTTGGGCACATTGAAGCTCACGCCGTCAAGGGTGAAGCCGTCGAAACGTTTTGTAAGTCCCTGTATTTCTATCGCGTTCTCATAGTTCTCCATTCTATTCGCCTCCGTAGATTATGTCGATAAGCTCATGGAGCTCATCCACCGTGATGCCTCCGACACGCGCTTTCTCACACGCCTGCGTGATGAGCTGCTCCGTCTGGCGCAGATACTCCTCCCTTACGAGTTCCTTGTTCTGCCCCTTTACAAAGCTGCCCTTGCCCGTCTGCGAGACGATAAAGCCATCTCGTTCGAGCTCTTCATAGGCTCGTTTCGTTGTTATCACGCTGATGCGCAGAGCCTGAGCCAGAGCACGCATTGACGGAAGGGCGTCCCCCTCCGCAAGCTGTCCGCTCATTATCTGTGCCTTGATCTGAGATACTATCTGTTCGTAGATAGCCTCTCCCGATGAATTTGAAATAATAATGTCCATAGTGATCACCATATTGTATATACTTGATATACACATTATACACTACATATACACGCTTGTCAATACCCCTGCCGATATTTTTTGAAAAGTTTTTCGGCATCGCTCCAAAGTACGCAAAAAGGCACTCCGCCGAAACGAAGTGCCCTGAATAAATCGAATGCTGTTCTTATTTTGTTATTCCGCTTACGAAGATCTCAATACCTATCGCAATGAGGATCACACCGCCGAGAATGTTAGCCTTGCCTGCAAGCTTCATGCCAAAACGCTTTCCGAGCTTCAGACCTGCCATACATACCGCAAAGGTAACTGCAGCTATAATGAAAGCAGCAGTCAAAGCTTTAAAGAAACCGTAATCGGCTATGGTGAAACCTACCGAGAGGGCATCTATCGAAGTGGCTATGCCCTGTACCAGCAGTGCTGCGGGAGTGAGTCTTATTGCTTCTGCGTCTTCTCCCTTATCTGTTATGCCTTCAATGAGCATCTTTCCGCCTATAAACAGGAGCAGGGCCAGAGCTATCCAGGGGATGAATTTTTCAAAACCCGAGAATGCCTCAGCGGCAGTATGTACGAAGAACCAGCCTATCAGCGGCATAAGCCCCTGAAACACACCGAATGTTCCTGCTACGTATGCCATCTTTTTCAGTCGCATCTTCGGTTCGTTGAGTCCGTTAGCAAGCGACACCGAAAACGCATCCATTGCAAGTCCGAAGCCCAGCAGCAAGCTGCCGATCAAAAATCTTATCATTTTTCTGTAAGTCTCCTTCTGTTGCAGAGAACTGCAGCATTTTACATTCTATCACAGTTTATGAGGTTAGTCAAGCAAAACAGAACGATATGACAAAAAAAATCGGACAGGGTTTATCCGTCCGATCTGTGCAGGCTTATCACCTGCGTTCTATACGTTTCTTTATTTCTTTGAGTTCTGCGGCATAGCGGTAACACATTATCGCTCCCACCAGTGAAGCATTAAGAGCGATACCGAGGAAGAAGCCCTCAAAGAAATCATATGCGCCCGAGGTCTTCTCGGGTTCGAGGAACAGCAGGATCAGATATATCACCGCAGAGATCACTCCGCCTATACAGATCTTACTGAACCAACTCACCTTGCAGAGCTTTTCCTCATTTGTATATGCCGCCACCTCTGTCAGAGTATCTTTCAAATCCTTATCCATTTGCTCACTCTTCCTTTCGCCGTTAAGTATTTCACGGATATCCGTGTCATAGAAGTCGGCAAGCTCGATCAGCAGATCAAGGTCGGGCATATTGCTTCCCGTCTCCCAACGCGAGACGGTACGCCGTGACACGCAGAGCTTTTCGGCAAGTTCTTCCTGAGTAATGCCCTTTTCTTTTCTGAGCTCCTTTAAAAAGTTTCCTGCTTTTTGCTGATCCATAATACACTGCCTCCTTGGATACATAGTATCACACCCTGCTCTCCGCGCAAAGGACACAGAGTGAGCAAATGCCAGATTTACGCGAATGAGACAGGGTGTGTCCCAATATTTCAGAGTTATTTTACGTCAATAGCTTCCGACCAGTATTCCTGATTATAGATATCGGTGAAGCGGTAGGTAAGTTTGAGCGGCTTATCTCCGACCGAAACATTGCTGACGGTCATATTATCTGTAACGATCACAGGGTCGCCGAGGTAGAAGGTATCCTGATAATCGCCGTCATAGGTATAATAATCGCAGAGAAATTCGAGCTTGTCGCCGGGTTCGAGGCCTGTAATGCTCTTAGCTGCGAGCATGGTCTCGCCGTCATGGTAGTCACGCTCGGCACCAGCGATATATCCGTTCTCATGCTCGTTATCGAATACAAGTATGAGCTTTACGCGCTCGCCGTTGAGCATAGCGGGCACATATCCCGTGATATTGAACTTATCGCCGTCCTTGACTGTCTCGGTACGGTAGTATGCAACGGTATGGCCTTCGATAGCCAGCCAGTTGCGTCCTGTATCAGCCACGAGTTTGTCACCGTCAAATGAGAAGACATTATCAAGGCCGAGGTCGATATATCCGCTTCCGTCATCGATGAACATATTAAGGTCAAGGTCATGGATGAGTTTCCACTGATCCGAGGGGATATCAAGGTAATACTTGTCCCCGTCCTTGGTCCATTTGAGGTTATCTGTATCAAAGTGCTTGTCAGCAATATACTGTGCAGCAGCATCCCGGTCAAGTTCCCTCATAAAGTCGGTGTTGGAGCTGTCAAGGCCTTTGATGTTCTTTCCGCCGCCAAGGAAGCCCGAGAGCAGCTGACTTATGACATCCGAGCCGCCCGAAACGCCGGAGGAAGATCCTCCGAACAGTGATGCGAGAGGAGAAGCCGTGCCCTGAGCAGCGATCTGTCCGCTGGTGGTAAGGCTTGCAAACTGCTTGATGCACTTGGAGTATTCGGAGTCGATACCGATCTCGTCATATGTGGAGCAGGCGGTATCAACATAAGATGCACGCTGATAGGGGAAGTAGATCGAAATACCGTAGCAGTTGGACATATTTGTCGAAGTACGGTTATACTTGACTGCACCCTTCAAAGCCTCGGAGAGCGCCTTGCCCTCATCGGTCTTCATGTTTTCCGCAAGGTTGACGAAATCCACCTGATCTATCCTGGAGCTCTGAGCAAACTCACGGGTAGCATATCTTGCATCGGAGATAGTCTGATACTCTTTATTATTGATAAGTGTGCTTACCGACTTGGAGAAATCGGTGAGCTTTGAGGGTACCGTATGAGCGAACTCAGCGAGGTCTGTGACCGACAAAGTTGTCTTCTGACCCTTGCACTTGCCTGCGCAGGTAGTGACAAAGTCATCCACGATATTCTTGCCAAGTTCAACAGTCGGCATAGAGGTATTCGCGCAGAGCTTTGTGAGCCAGTTGGTATAGTACCAGCCGATGCCCGGTTCGGTCTCCTCGGACGCGATCATATAATCGGCATGGGAGTCCAGCATGAGTGCAGTTTCGGCAGTAGCCATAAGGCAGGCATCGAAGCCGACAAAATCGAACTTTACACCGCCGTCCGAAAGAGCTTTGTTTATACCGCCGAGATCCATGGATCCCTTGGACTTGTTCTTCTCGTCATAGCCGTAGCCTGTGACGGATCCGCCGCCGTGATCCCAGAGGATCAGCTCATAACGGTTTGCAGGGAACTTATCGCGGCAGTACTTGATAAATCCCGAAAGTGTGTTCGGATCGACCATTGACTTGTTGCCGTCATCGGCAACGAGCTGCTTGATGCCGCCCTTCTGAACCTGATAGATCTGATTCACACTTGAACTGATGCCGTCGGTCTTCCATTTCTTGCATCCGCCCGTATAGACAAGGATATTCACCTTATCGTTAAGATCTGCGGCTGCCATTTCGGAAAGATCGCTGGATGCCATACCGCTTCTGGATTCAAGGTCGGTACCGCACATATAAACCATTATAGTTACTTTATCGCTGCCGTTTCCGAGGATGGAAGTTCTCTTGGCACGAGAGCCTTCGGCAACATTGGTGTTGGCCTGAGTCTCTGCCGAAGCGGTATATCCGCCCGACTGATTTCCGCTGCCGCCGTACCCGTTGGGGAGACCGTCTCCGCCTGCGGAACCAAGCATCTTGGGCAGGAAGATGATCGCTATGACGATAACGATCAGCAGCACACCCACAAGCAGGGCGACCTTCTTGGGATCCTTAAGGAGCTTGCCGAGAATAGCCGAAGGATCAATTGCGACTGCCTTCTGGGAACCGCCGCCCGATGCACGCTCGGAGGGTGCGGAAGTATCGCCTTCTTCCCGTCTTGAAGCATAGCCGTCGGATGAACCTACAGGACCTGTTCCAAGGCCTTCGCCCCGTTTATGGACATCTCCTCCGCCCTCGGTGATATTCTTTTTTCTTGCATGAGGTTTATCATCAAAACCCATATTCTTTACCTCCATTTCACATAAGCGAAACTTGTGTTTTCTCTCTATACCACATTATATATTACACGAATTAATACAAAATGTCAAGATGATGTATATGCCGTCGACAAAAGTTACAATTCGGTACAACCTGTAATATATGTACAGCGTCAACAAATTTGATTATCTCTGTTCTTATCACGAGATGCTGAACTTTGGCGTGTTTGCGCAATCTCATAATGGTTAATTCATTTGATGTATGTTTTTCTGTACAGCAAGAAATCGCACATATTTTCGATAATCGAAACATACAATGCTATTTTCAGGGTGTTTTTTTGTACAAAGTGGCTAATCTGTTTGTACATAACGTAGAAAATGACAAAAAGCTGTTGCCATTTTGTAACTGTTGTGGTACTATTAATTCACACCGCTTATAAAGGGCGAATTGTCCGCTTTTGTGTACAATCGCAATTTACGGTGATTCTGAAGAAAGGACAGGCTGATATATGAAACTGAAGTCAAAACTCATCGCTGCTGCCGGCTCGCTGATCATAGTGTTCAGTGCGATACCCGCAAACACTGCCTACGCCGAGAGCCTCTACAAACAGCAGAACATCTTCATTACCACTGACGGTCAGATCGTTGACACCTTTATGGATGTCCCTGCAAGATATGCCACATATTACGCCTGGTCCGGTCAGTATTCATGTGCTGCATACGCCTCCGACTTCTACAAGAAGCACTTCGGAGTTTCACTATATGACATCAACAGCTATAAGGGCAGACCTCATATCTACTATCCCGGTCACACCTGTGAGCTGAGAGATGTTGACAAGCCTATTCCCGGAGATCTGGTTCAGGCTCTTGATTATTCGCACGTTGCTATCGTCAAGGAAGTTGACGGCGATACGATAACCCTTATAGAGCAGAACTGGAAATGGAACGACTACGCTACGGGCAAACCGATATGTACGGTGAACCGTAAGGTAGGGCTTAAAGACAACTATTATTACCGTCTTTACATCGACGGTGTCGAGCAGAGGCTCCCGCAGTATCAGAATGCAGGCGGAGGATCAGGTTCCGGCGGAAGTTCAGGCGGAAATTCCGGTGGAAGCACCGTGACCAAACCCTACGTAAAAGCTGCACTGGCTACAAACGTAACACGCGACGGATTTTCCGTTTCGGCTTGTGCCGAGGGTTCTTCCCTCAGCTCCTTCCGAGTAGGTACATATCTGAAAAGCAAGGGCGCATCCACTGCAAAGTGGACTACAGCTTCTGCAAGCGGCAGTATAGCTTATACAACGGTCAAGTTCTCTGTCAGCGATTTCGGCAACGAAGGCGGAACTTATGTCAGCGTCGTTGAGATCACCGATGCTGCAGGACAGAAAGCTACAAAGACTATTGAAACACTCATTGACCGCACACCGCCTACAATAAGCAACGTTGCGGTAACCAATAATACCCCCGCAGGATACACAGTGACCTGCAATGTCAAGGATGAAAACGGAGTCAACGCAGTATTCTTCCCAAGTTGGACTTCCAAGGACGGTAAGGATGATCTCCCGTCGAACTGGGCATCCACCAGTGATTATTCGGGAAAGATCTCAAACGGTACCGCTTCATTCACGGTAAAGACCGCAGATCACGGCAATCAGTACGGCGAGTACAATACCACGGTCTATGTTTATGACACATGGGGCAACTGCACAACTCAGGATGTCAAGGTAAATGTGGCTCCCGAAAAGATAGCCAAACTCAGCAAGAGCGAGTACAGCCTTGAAACAGGCAGAGCCGCAACGCTGACCTTCACTCTTACAAATGCTGCAGGCGGCACTTACAGCGACAAACCTGTCTGGACAAGTTCGGACGAGAACGTAGTTACCGTGCTGGGCGGAACAATATCCGCTCACCGCGCAGGAAAAGCAGTCATAACTGCAACTGCCGCAGGCAAGAGTGCGACCTGCACCGTCACGGTAACAGAGAACATCGAACACGTTACTTTACAGCCGCTGTCAGCAATGACATTCACAGGCGATGCACTTGAACCTGAGATCGTCCTGACCTGCGGTGATAAAACACTGACAAAGGGTACAGACTATACCGTATCGTTTACGAACAACACCAATGTAGGCCACGGAATAGTCACTATCCGCGGAACAGGTAGCTATTCGGGCGCAAGAACAGCAATGTTCAATATCATCCCTGCTGTTAAAAACGCTTCCGATCCAGCTGATTCCGATCAGAAGGATGATGAGGTCACATTTGCGGAATGCACTAAGATCACAGTCGAGAAGGCCGATCAGAGTGCTGCTGACGCAGACCGTAAAACTCTCCCCGATCAGAACAGTGTTATCGCAGCTTTTTCAATTCCCGAAACAATGCTCGTGAACTCACCGCTTGTACTTCCGAAGGTTGTAAATCCCGTTACCTATCAGTTTGCTCAGCTCAGCAAACTCAGCATCACAACATTACCGAGATTTACATTTTCAAGGCTTACGGCAGGATCGATAATTCATTATCCCGAGTTTTCGGATATCAGAGTTCTTAACCTGATACCGCTGCTCCTGTAAAACAATGCAGACTATGAGCACTGCTTCCACGCGGAGGCAGTGCTCTTTTTTGCCTGCTTGGCAAATAACAGTCCATTTTTTTGAACTTAAACACGAATATATCAGCCGCAAACTGTTGACAAAGACAAAATACTGTTGTATAATAGAGCAAGTGGGAGGTATGACCATGGATAAGAAAAAGAAAAATACTCTTGAACAGGCTATCGCTTCCGTTGAGATGGAGGGCTTCCGCTTTACGGAAAAGGACAAGAAGCTCTGCGAAAAGCTGGTTTCGGGCGAAATACCTTATACAAAATTCATCACCGACTGCAAGGCAGGTAAATTCAAGGCCTACGTGGGCCGCTGACCATGCGTTACTCGGTAACGGCAGGCAGCGACAGCTGCTATGAAGGTACTTCAGTGCTGATAAATAAATTCGGCATACGTGACGAGGCCGAGCTCACCGAGCTTGAGACTGTCATCACCACAACAAAGATCACCATGATACTCAGTTCGCCTTATGACGGTCCGCTCGATGGGGCACATTACCGCGAACTGCACCGTATCATTATGGGAGATATCTACGACTGGGCAGGATGCATACGCACTGTGCCGCTTTCAAAGAAAGGTACAGGCTTTCATTCTCCCGAGGGACTTGAAACTGCCCTCGAGGCTCTGTTCCGACGGCTCGCCGATCAGGGATCGTTTCTTGATCTCCCCGACAGTGAGTATGCACAGAGCATCGCAGAGTTTTACAGCGACCTCAACCTCCTGCACCCGTTCCGCGAGGGCAACGGCAGAACTCAGAGAGTGCTGATAACCCAGCTCATTGAACGCAGCGGAAGACATATAGATTTCAGCAGATGCGATAAAGATATGCTGATGATCGCCACCGTGTACGCTGCTCAGGGCGTTGCGGATCACCTTACCGAGTTTTTTGAGAAAGAAATATACCGCTGATTATATCCGAGAATCAAAGGAGAGAAGAGCCATGTCTTTCAAGCAGGCAGAGATAGACAAGCTCATAGAGCTTCATAATGAGATAGAAGGCAGAAAAGCCAATGAGTTCGCTAATCCGACTTATCTGGACTCCTCTGCCCTGAAAGGCATCGCAGAGATCATCGCCTCACACCGCGAGTATGACCCCGACAGTCTCTGTGAAGCAAATACAATGCTCAGATATATCGCAGGATGCTACGATGATATGGGCAGACCGGGACTCTCGGTGACGTATCATGACAAGCTGCTGCACAACTGCGCTATGCTCGGCAAGAAGTATTTCAACACTCAGGATAAGCTCGAACAGCTTGAAGAGGATATCACAGACGCTTTCTGGGCAAGAAATTATTACGAGCGCGATGACTGTGCAGATCTGTTTGAGGCACTTTCGGGTATCATTCCCGAGTTTGATCTCAGTGAGCTGCTCTATGAGGCTCAGGAAAGCATCACCATCAAAAATGATCCCGTTGAAAAGACCGAGAAGTATCTCTCTGTGATAGATGACGTGGAAAAACACGTAGAAGAACAGAAACTGTGCAATAACTGCAATGAGATCTGGGGTCTGAAACGCCACTTTCTCGAAGAACACGGCATAGACTGGAAGTCCCCCGCTGTGCTCAATCCTGATGTGCAGTTTGATTGATAATACAAACTTTTTTCGCCCCGAGGGTTCAATTATCCCCGGGGCTTGATTTTTTATAAATTACAGTATACAAAAATCTATGTACCGTTTTGTATGATATCTACAAATTTTAAGAATTTTTTAAATTTTAATGACAAACAAGTATTAATATGGTATAATGATTAAAATGACTGAATTGTGTCATTTTTTATGACATCGACAGGAGTGGTCATCAGTGTTCACCTGGAATTTTCAGTATATTTCCAAAGCAAGACTTACAGAAACATTTGATCAGCTGAAGCTCGATCCCGGAAAAGGAGATATACTTATCCGTATACATACCGCTATCCACCTTGAGGAAGAAGCTGTGGATCTTGCAAAATTCTTATCCCGACTTGTCCCCGGGGCTCATATTTTCGGAACAAGCACATCTGCCACCATCTGCTGGGGCAAACTGCAGCAGAGTCAGTGCATAATCTCGGTAACTCAGATGTCAAAAGGCAGGATAAAGACTGCCTTGCTGCCTACTTTCAACAGCACGGGCGAGTTTCCGCTTGCGCCCGAAGATCTGTGCCGGAAAGTAAAGGATGCCGTGATAGAAAGCGATACCAGACTTATGCTCACCTTCCTGACGGGCAAATATCTGGGCGTTTATAACTTTGTACAGAACTGCAACGATTTTTTCCCCGGTGTGCAGATGATAGGCGGTCTCGCCAACACACCTGAGATCAATCTCAAAAGGTTTCTCGATTCGGGCTTTGTCTTCAATGAAACAGGCTGGACAAACAAGGGCATCATCGTTGCCTCGTTCAGCGGTACCGATCTGGAAAGCTACAGCTCATATGCAACAGGCGTTCAGGCTATCGGAAAAGATGTTGAGATCACCGATACTTTCTGGACCTGTATCCTGAAAATTGACGGTAAGGATGCGGCTTCCGAATACCGTCTCGGAGTAGGCGATGAACTGAAAACTCATCCCGAACTTACCAACCTCTTCCCCTACGTTTACTCCGATGCCAGCGATATACCTATTTTCGTCCGCTTCTCGGATGACAAGAGCATAAACGAGCTGTTCGATAAAACAGCTCCGATCAATTCATTGATGTATGACCTTCACCCGGACCTTGATGTGTCTTCCAAGCACGAGTACATCAATGCGAACCATAACGTCACCCCCGGAAAGAAACTCAAAAGAGCTTTTATCTACGACAGAAAAGTCATTTCAGACAACCGTTCCCTGTTCAGAAGGATAGAGAACTTTGAAAAGGCCGAGACTATCTTCGGCTACTCGTGCATAGCACGTTCCATGATCTATTCAAACTGCGTAAAGTGGGAGCTCTCGGCATATGAGAACTCAAATATGTGCGGCTGTATCACCGAGGGTGAGATAGCCTGTGTCAACGGACGGAATACTTTTGCCAACTGCTCCTTTGTGGTATCGGTTATCGGTGAAGAACCTGCTACGCAGAATTATAACCCCTACGCTTTCTCTCACACAGATTCACTTGCAGCAGACAATATGGAACTGCTGAACTATCTCTATAAAGTCGAGAGCAGACTTACCGCTGAGGATCACACATTCGCTGCTGATTCTCTGAAGGCATTTGCCCGCGACTGCGAACTTAAACTGCTGTATTCAGAAAATGAAGAAATACCTAATGCGGCAGCCCTCACCATGGATATCAAGCTTAAGAGCTTTGACCGTATATGCATGATAAACGTCTTCGACACCGCCTCGATGAAGACCGTTTTCTCGGATCAGCTCATCAAGCTGACTTACAGGAATTATCTCAACACCTGCATGGCATTTGCCAAGCAGAAGAACTATTCCATATATCTGATAAATGAATGGCATATTGCTATAGGAGCTCCATCTTATATGTTTGCTCTGTCGGAATTCGTAGAGGATATGGAAAGGCTCCAAAGAAAGCTGTTTGCCGCTTCCGAAGAGTATATCGCTATCGTTCCGATGTTCTGCGTGATAGATGACTGCTCTGCCGAGGAGCTTTCAACTGTTTACAACTCAGCCAGAGTCGAGATGATGCAGAAGAACATCCAGTTTTACGTCCGCAATGCCAAGCAGGGAGAGCTCGATGAGGAGAGCATACGTGAAAGATACCACATGGTAAATGTCATAAACTATGCCCTTGCTCATGACAAGGTCATCCCGTACTATCAGGGTATACATGACAACGTGACCAATACCATACATCATTACGAATCGCTGATGCGCCTTGAAGACGAGAACGGCAAGATCTATTATCCTGCCAGCTTCCTTGATGTTGCAAGACAGTACGGTCTTTTGTATGACTCTATTTCCGCTGCAATGATAAGGAAAGTATTTGACAGGTTCAAGGATTCGGAGAAGGCAAGTGTCAGCATCAATATCGAGATCAGAGATATCAAAAACCGTGAGATAGTAGATCTCATCTTCGGATTCCTCTCTACTACGGCTCACCCGAACAACTTTGTCTTTGAGATCCTCGAAAACGAGGATATCGACAACTACGCAGAACTTATGTCATTTGTGGATAAGATCCACGAACTCGGCGGTCTTATATCCATTGATGATTTCGGCAGCGGATTTTCAAATCTCCAGCATATTGCAAGCATACATACAGATTATCTGAAGATCGACGGATCCATCGTCAGACGCTGCTGCGAAGACGAGGAATGTGCTAACCTTATCGCACTTATTTCGGGCTGGAGAAGGCTCAGTACAAGAAAGTTCAGCATAATAGCCGAGTTCGTCGAGAACCAGCAGATACAGGATCTTCTGCTCGATTACAACATCAATTACTCCCAGGGCTATCTCTTCTCAAAACCCCAACCCGATCCTGAAGGCTTATAAGGAGCTCGATATGCAGACAGTAAAGAATAAAGAGATCATCATCGGGATGATACTCGAAGACCTGCACGCGGAATTCACGCAGGAGCTGATACAGAGCGTCGTCAACGCGATACCCAACAACAAGAATATACGTCTTATCGTGCTTCCCGGAAAATACGGAGTAAATAAGCTGTCAAAAGTATCGGCAGAGTATAACCGTGTGTATAATTCCGTATTCAGATACGCCGAGCTCTGCGACATTGACGGACTTATAATCCATCTCGGCAGTATCTCGGGTCAGAACCGCGAGGATCAGATCGAACATGAGCTGGAAAGGTTTAGAAACATACCTAAGATCTTTATAGCTTCCGACCTGAAACACCATACGACCGTAAACTACGACAACGAGGCAGGCATCCGTGAGGCCGTCGATATACTCGTTAACGTAAAAGGTCTTTCAAACATCTGTATGCTCGGCGGAAGAGTTGACAATAAAGATGCCAGAACAAGAAAAGAGATATTTGCAAGATGTCTCGCGGAAAACGGTATAACCTTTACCGAGAACAACTTTGTGTTTACGGATATGTCACCGAACTGTGAAGCTGAAGCTGCCGATCTTCTCGACAGGAACCCCAACGCACACGCAGTCTTCTGTGTAAACGACTCGGTCGCAAAAGGGCTTTACAAAGTAATGGCTCAGAGAGGTCTCACTCCCGGCAAGGATATTCTCGTGTTCGGTTTTGACAACACCCGTATGACTACCGAACTGTTCCCTCCGCTTGCGTCTATAGGTTTAGCAGACTGTACACTCGGTCAGAAAGCACTTGAGCTGCTGCTTGCAAAGATCAACGGCGATGCTCCCGAGTCGGCTATAGTAGCAACAAGACTCTACGGAAGAGAATCATTTCCTCACGAGATGTATGAGTATTCTCTGCTTGAATTGCAGAACTCAGATTCGTCTTTTATCTACAGGATGTTCGATGACTGCTTCTACCGCTACCGCAGCGAAATCATTGACCGTGAATCCGTGGATCTGAAAAGGCTGTTCTATGAATTTATGTCGAGAATGCTCATGGCACTTAAAAAGCGGTATATGAGCATCGAAGAGTTCAAAGAGATCGAGCGCATGATAGACAAGTTCTTCGATAAGGGTGCGCTGAATTATACCGACTCGCACAAATTTATAAAATGCGTTGAGAAACTCCAGAATGCCATAAACGAATCTCAGCGTACTGTGGGCGCAAAGGTCATGCTCAACAGACTGTTCCTCAAAATGAAGGACTGCGCCATAATGTCATTTGCAAGTGACAGGACCAAAGAGCGCAGGACATTTTCCCGCGGCAGAGACATGATAAAGGACTTCCTTATTGAATGTTCAATATACGAAAACAAATCGGAAAACTATATAGATAATGTGGTGCGCAGTCTCAGCAATCTTGCACTCAGGAATGCAGCACTCTATATGTTTGACGAGCCTGTCATCTATCACAGCCGTGAAGACAAAATTCCCGAGCATATTAATATGCTGTGCGTCATAAAAGCACGGGAACTGTACCGTATCTCCGCGGAGCGTCAGCAATGCCATGTCAGCGATATTTTCCGACGCCCCGAACTTGAGAAGAAATGCAAAGGCTTTTTGGCTTTTCCTGTGATCTTCGGTGAATATGTATACGGACTGCTCCTTTTGGAGATAACGCCCTCAGCATTCGGACGCGGTGAATATATTTCGCTCCAGCTCGGAAGATCTTTCTATCTTGACTATATTTACAAGAAACTCAACGCAAACAAATAAACGGAGGTTTTTTATGCAGACACTCGGATACAAGCCGCCTATGGGCTGGAACTCATGGAATACATTCACATGGAACATAAACGACACACTGATCCGCGAGACAGCAGATTCTCTTGTCAAAAACGGATACAAAGACTGCGGATACGAATACATAGTCATCGATGACTGTTGGAGCCTGCGTGACCGCGACAGCAAAGGCTTCCTCGTTCCCGATCCGCAGAAATTCCCCGAAGGCATCAAACCCGTATCGGACTACGTTCACTCTCTGGGTCTGAAATTCGGTATGTACTCCTGTGCGGGTACACATACCTGTGCAGGTCATCCCGGAAGCTTTGAGCATGAATTTCAGGATGCTGAGACATTCGCAGCCTGGGGCGTGGACTATCTGAAATATGACTACTGCTACAAACCCCGTCAGATAGGCGGAGAGATACTCTACAAACGCATGGGTCTCGCTCTGAAAAACTGCGGCAGAGACATTCTGTTCTCGGCTTGCAACTGGGGCGCTGACGGCGTCTACAACTGGATCCGAGAAGCAGGTGCTCATATGTACCGCTCAACAGGAGATATCCGGGACAACTGGGATTCAATAAAGAGCCTTGCTCTTTCTCAGATGGGTAAAGAAGCCTACACGGGCAATTACTGTCACAACGATATGGATATGCTCGTTGTGGGTATGTACGGCGGAAGCAACAATGATTTCATCCGAGCCTCTATAGGCGGCTGTACCGACAGTGAATACAAGGTGCATTTCGCTCTGTGGTCAATAATGGGTTCTCCGCTGATGATGGGCTGTGATATAAGAAACGCCTCGGATGCCGCTAAGGAGATCCTTCAGAACCGCGATATCATATCTATCAATCAGGATCCCGAAGCAAGAGGAGCTTACCGTGTGAAAGCATCTCCCGACTGGCTCAACGAGGACGAGTGTTTCATTCTCGTGAAACTGCTGGCTGACGGACAGATCGCGATCGGTATGTTCAATCTCTCGGATGATGCAAGAGAGATCTCTCTGCAGCTGTGGGATATCGGTCTTACTTATGCCAGCGGAAAGAAACTGGCACTCTATGACTGTTACACCCATCAGGACATCGGAACCGTAACCGAGAGGTTCTCCCCGACTGTTCAGCCTCATGACTGTGTAGTTGTCAAAGGAAGGCTGGTCTGATTGGCAAACATCTGCAAGCAATGCGGCAAACCTCTTGTGAAGGATGAAAAGCCGATCAACCTGAAACTCATATCCCATGACATTAAGGAATACTACTGCATCAGATGCCTTGCTCAGAAGCTTGGCTGTGACGAAAAGGATATACGGAACTATATCGAATATCTGCGCGAGTCAGGGAAATGCGTGCTTTTCAGATAAAACCCAAACAACAAAAAAGTCCCCCGTTGTCACACATCTGACAGCGGGGGATATTTATGTCTGTATCAGGTCAGCCTGCATTTTATAATGGCTTCGGTCACTGCCGTAAGCACAAGGCTGCCGTTCTGATCGTATGCGGTTACAGTCAATTCTGCGATGCCGTTCTTTTCGTTCCTCCTGACAAGATTTGTTATCTCAGCCTTGCCTGTCAGGACATCGCCTGCAAAAACGGGCTTTACCCATTCGATCTTTGTCGATTTCCCTGCGAGAAGCTCCTCACCAAAAATATCGACTTCGAGATACTTCGCCCACACTTCGAGGAAAGACATCACCCCGGGGGCAATTATCCTGCCGAAAGGTGTTTTCTTTGCGTATTCCTCATCGGTATGCAGAGGTACGTTATCATACTCTCTGGCAAAAGCGAGCATCTTTTCCTTATCAATAATGGCAGGCGCAGTTTCTACGCTCATGCCAAGAGTCAGTTCATTGAAATACATATTAGCCTCCGATAAAAGTCACAAAGACCGACTGCTGATATTATACCATTATCTGCCGGAAGCGTCAAGCCTCAACTTTCAGATCGATCAAAAGCTATGCGATACAGGACCTCCCCCTTGCGATCATGCAAAAGGCGGAATTCGCAGCGATGATAGAACGATATCAGATCATACCCGACTCTTTGAGATCACAACGAAAAATCACGAACTGTTTCAAGCAACGCTGCTATATGCCTTTTCGCAGTATTTATGCGCTTCTCTCCGAGTTCTCCGTTTTTCATATCAGTCGATACAAGCAGATACAGGAAGCGCACCATGGCAAGCAGCCTGATCTTTTCGTTTTTAGCACCGAGTTCAGCTTCATCGGCAGTATCAAAATAATTTCTCATAATGCTCTGCCAGATACGGCTGCCCCACTCGTTTGGGATGCCGAGAAAACTCTGAAGATTTCCGGGGTCATCCTCACCGAAGGCGATATAAGTGACATAGAGCGCCTGGAGATCGAATATCGGCTGACCTGTCGAAATAGTGTCCATATCAATGAGCATAGGCTCACTGCCTACAAGCATTACGTTTTTCATCTGAAAATCACAGTGAACCATATGCAGGTCATCGGGCAGCGCGGAGATCATCCCGTGCAGGCTGTCATACTGCTCTGCACTCAGATAGCTCCTTATCACATCAAGATATCCGATGAAGGTGTCTCTCGCCATGGGCAGCGCATCCCTGTCCATCTCGGCACTGTGAACGACTTTGAGAAAACCGACATACTGTTTGAGTATTTCGTCAAAGCTGTCGGGATCGTTTTTCAGGTGATCGTTAAAGGACTGAGCGTCAAGCAGTTCAAAGACCGAGCCGTAATTATCACCGACCCTGACGATATCGTAAGAAATAGCCGTGGGAACGCCCTTAATGAATGCGAGCCTCGCAAGACGCTGTTCGTTGCGTATGATCGGCACGCTGTCTGGAGTTTTATAGACTTTGACTATGGTCTCGGGATCAATGCGGTAGACCGTACCGTAGAATCCTGTCCCGATGACCTCACAGCCCTCGACAGATAATTCGCGCATACGCTTTTCGACAGTGAAAAGCTCGGTAAAGCCAGTCATTTCAAAAATATCATACACTTCGGGAGAAACGTTGACTATCCGCAGCTCACCGACTGTCTGCTTTTTGGCTTTCATCAGCACACGCAGACCTGCACTTGATATGTATTCGAGATCTGCCGCATCAAAAACAGGGTCTGCTCCTTCGCTCATCTGTCCAAGAATAGTTTTTTCCCATTCAGGGGCGTTGACAGAATCTATCCTGCCTGTCAATCTGATAGTTTTAATGCTGTTCATAGCAACACCTCCTGTTAAGCTGTAGGTCATTATTGCTTTATTATATTATAACATATCTTACGCTGCATATCCACCTGAAAACGCAGATTTGAACGCCGTTATATTATATGAATTATCAGCACTGTTTTTGTGGATAATCACCACTAAGCTGAAGTCACATTACGGGCAATGAATCTGACTGCCTCTCCCCTTGCGGTAGCTATTGATTTATTTATGGATCAGTGATAAAATATTAAGTAAGGGATCTGACAGCACCGATAAGGGTTACGCTTTCTGAGCTGTTTGGTTCCTGAGCTATGACTTAAATACGGGAGATGAATCAAATGAATATCGAAACAGTAAAAACCAAGTTGTTTTCAATGGATTATTTCAAGTTCGGAAGCGGTAAGAAAACTCTTGTTATCCTGCCGGGGTTAAGTGTGCAGAGCGTGATGCTCTACGCCGACAGCGTTGCGGATGCATACAGGATGTTTGCGGAAAATGATTATACAGTCTATGTGTTTGACCGAAGAAATGAGTTGCCGCCTACTTATAATGTCCGTGATATGGCAATGGATACGGCAGAAGCTTTTCGTGTGCTGGGGCTTGAAAATGTTGACCTGTTCGGCGCATCCCAGGGCGGTATGATCGCTATGGAAATAGCGTCACAACACCCGGAAATGATAAGGAAACTCGTCCTCGGATCCACATCCTCAGCCGTAAATGAGGAAAGCTGTCAGACTGTTGATAAGTGGATCTCCCTTGCGAAGGCAGGAAAAAAGGCAGAACTGTATCTGTCATTCGGTGAGGCAGTCTATCCGCGTGATGTCTTTGAACAGTCCCGCGGACTTCTGAATGAATTATCGGAAAACGTGACCGATGAAGACCTTTCACGTTTTGTTATCCTGGCAGACGGCATGCGCGGCACAGATCTCACGGATGACCTGAAAAGAATAAGCTGCCCCGCCCTCGTGATAGGTTCAATGGATGACACGGTACTCGGAGCCGACGCAAGCATAAAGCTCGCAAAATGCCTTAACGGTCAGAAAGGCGTTGTGCTTTATATGTATAACGGTTACGGTCACGCAGCCTATGATACCGCCCCGGATTATAAGGAGCGGATGGCAGCTTTCCTTAACGGCTGAGCTGTCATAAGTTGTTCAGAAAAAAGCCGAGAAGTACAGTCCTGCTTTCCGGTTTTTTCATATTTCACAGAGGATGTTTTGCACTGATTTCAGACCTGCCGAATTTTTGTTCAGTCTATTGTATTGTGTACGGTTTTGTGATATAATGAACATATAAGAAAAACTGAGATCTCATTTAAGGAGGGATAGTTATAGCAACGCCAAAATTCAAGTATGTAAGGATACAGGGCAAGGAGCTTGCACGGAACACCATGTATGCCAAAGGCATTTTCAGTATGTGCATGAAAATGATACAGAACGACATTATGGATAAAGAAGATGCCGACCTGTATATGGAGATCGACAGCTGGTTCGCCGAGAACCTGCCGTGGCCGCCCCAATGCAGGAACCGTGAGCCCGTGGTCTGTTGGTTCAAAACGGAAAACTCCGAAGAAATGATGAAAATGATCCGCCCCGCGCTCTGGCTTCTGGAGAAGTATAACCATCCGTATTTCCTCGTATATACCAATACTCCGGGGGAGATCGTCTACGAGGATAAGTATCAGATCGTTGCCAAGACTGACGGCTATCTTGAGATAGAGGAACTCCAGCCTTCCTGGTCGCCCGAAGAACCAGAAGACACTTCCGGACCGCAGAAGGAAGAAAATCCGTGACGGGTACTATTACCGCACCCCTGCGGCAGGACAGAGCAAACTAATACAGGATCATCCGAAAAAGGTAAAAAGGAGCAGCTGCGCATTTATATGCGGCTGCTCCTTTTGCTTTGTAGCTTTTTTCACGTATAATAAACAGCTCTGACCGCATGATTTTTGCGCTGTTTGTGAGATGTCAACAAAAAACAGATTAAAAGTTTGTTAAAAATATTCCCCCTTCATTTTCCGTTTTGCTGTATCTTTGTTGGATTTTTTATGTTATAATGGTATAAGGGTATTAACACTCTGTTTACTATATCACAGAAAGGAATATGAACTATGGATATCAGAAAAACAACCGACAGCGGAACATTAAGTGCGGCAATAACAGGAAGGATCGACACTACTACTGCTCCTGCTCTGGAAGCTGAACTGAAAAACAGCTATGACGGCTGCGAGGCACTGGTGCTTGATTTTGCTGATGTTGAGTATATCTCTTCAGCAGGTCTGAGAGTTCTGCTCTCTGCACAGAAGGTGATGACGCAAAAGGGCGGTATGAAACTTATAAACGTCAGCGGGGACATTATGGAGATCTTTGAGGTGACCGGATTTTCCGATATCCTCACTATCGAATAGGGTGATTGAAATGAAAGAACTTGAATTAGAGGCATTGAATGATAATCTGCCGCAGGTGCTCGCTCTCGTTGATGAAGTGCTTGAAGCCGCACACTGCCCCGGAAAGATACAGTTCCAGATAGATATCGCTGTGGAGGAAATCTTCGTAAATATCGCGCATTATGCCTACAAGCCCGATGTCGGCACAGCAACGGTGCGTGTCGAGGTAATGGGTGAACCGCCTGCTGTGGATATCACCTTTATAGACAGCGGCGTACCCTACGACCCCCTTGCCAAAGCCGACCCCGATGTTACCCTTTCCGCAGAACAGAGGCAGATAGGCGGGCTCGGTATCTTTATGGTCAAAAAGACAATGGACGATATCAAATACGAGTATATTGACGGTCACAACATTCTGACGCTGAAAAAAGGTCTGGTGGTAGAATGAAAAAAGTATTCGGTCTAACGATCGGAGGATTACAGCAGAAGATACTCAATCTCGTGCTGATATTCATCATCGCAATAGTAGGGATATATGTTGCCGTTTCGGTCTATCAGAGCAAGTCGCTCAGCAAGACCGTAAACGAAGCAAATAACGAACAGCAGCAGTCCATAACCTCCATATCCGATCAGACAATGGAAGCAGTCATAAACAGCTCACTCACAAAAACAACTGCTATGGAAGCCTACATAGCCGATGATATGTTTGCAGACGTTGAGAGCAATGTCAAGACCCTTCAGGCCATTGCCACGGGGCTTTTTGAGAACGCCGACAGCTTTGAAAGCCGCCCGGTGAGCTACCCTGATCCCGCACTTGACGGCACGGCTACGGCACAGCTCCAACACGAGGCAGGGGTCGATCCCGAGGCCACAGATACCCTCGGTCTTATCGGTAATATGAGCGAGGTCATGCTCACGATGTTCAAAAACTCCGGCAAGCTGGACAGCTGCTTCATAGCCACGGCAGACGGCTTGATCCTTTATGTTGATGACCGCTCCGGCTCTTATGTTGACGAGAACGGTGAGATAATCAAGATATTCGATGTAAGGAACCGCCCCTGGTACAAGGGCGCAGTGGAAAAGGGAGACCTGTACTTTACCGGTATTGAGCTCGACACCTCAACGGGTATCCCGGGGCTTGTGTGCGCAGCTCCCGTGTATAAGGACGGCAAGCTCGTGGCAGTCGTTGGAGCAGATATCTTCCTTACGAGCATATCGGACTATGTCAACAGCTCTGACAAGCAGGTAGGCTTTGTCTGCGTTATCAACCATGAGGGCAAGGTCGTATTCTCGCCCCTTGATGAGGGTACCTTCTCGGCACAGCTCTCAAGCAACTCAAGCGACCTGAGAAATTCCGACAACGCTGAGCTCGCGGCTTTTATCACAAAGGCTTTCTACGAGCGCACGGGGCTTGAAACCATAACCGTTGACGGAAAAGAGTATTACCTCACAGGTGCTCCCATGCAGACCGTCAACTGGGCAGTTGTCTCGGCAGTTGAAAAAGAGCTGACCCGTCAGCCAACAGAAGCCATGCTCTCGCAGCACAAACAGATAAACGAAAAATCGACTGAAAAATTTGAAAAGGGCGTTGACAAGTCCAAACAGACTATGCTCGTATCGACTCTTGCGATACTGGTGTTTGCGACTGCCGGAGCTCTTGTTATTGCAGGAAAGATCGTAAAGCCCGTTGAGCATATGACCAAGCGGATCACCGAACTCAGCGGCACAGACCTTGCCTTTGAAATGGAGGACACCTACAGGACCGGCGATGAGATCGAAATGCTGGCTGAGACCTTCGCCAAGCTCTCAAAGCGCACGCTTATGTATATCGATCAGATCACGAAGATAACCGCCGAAAAAGAGCGTATCGGTGCGGAGCTGGAGCTTGCCACAAGGATACAGGCAGATATGCTGCCAAACATCTTCCCTCCGTTCCCCGAACGTGATGATTTCGATATCTTCGCTTCGATGACCCCCGCCAAGGAGGTCGGCGGAGATTTCTACGATTTCTTCCTGATCGATGATGACCACCTCGGAATGGTAATGGCAGACGTTTCAGGCAAGGGTGTTCCTGCGGCACTGTTTATGATGATGTCCAAAATTTTGGTCAACAACTTTGCTATGATGGGCGGCAGCCCCGCTAAAGTGCTTGAGCAGACCAACACACAGATCTGCAAGAACAACGATGAGGAAATGTTCGTTACCGTGTGGTTCGGCGTGCTGGAAATATCGACAGGCAAGATAACCGCCGCAAACGCAGGCCACGAATACCCCATACTCAAAAAGGCAAACGGCAGCTTCGAGCTCTTCAAGGATAAGCACGGCTTCGTTATCGGCGGTATGGAGGGTATGCACTACAAGGAGTACGAGTTCACCCTTGAAAAGGGCGGCACGCTCTTCCTTTACACGGACGGCGTTGCTGAGGCGACTAATACAAATAACGAGCTGTTCGGAACCGACAGGATGTTAGCAGCTCTGAACGCAGAACCGGATGCAATGCCTAAGACGCTGCTCTCGAATATGAAGCAGGCAGTTGATGATTTCGTAGGCGAAGCTCCACAGTTTGACGACCTGACCATGCTGAGCGTGAAGCTGTTATAAACGAACAGTTGCAGAGGATACAGATATAAACGGTATATCAAATTACCCCGCGGCAATGGATATACCGTTTTATATTTTTCGGTAACATAATAAGTGAAATATGCTTATTGAACACACCGTCAATACGTGGTATCATATGACCGCAGGAAAGAAAACGATCCGCAAGCTGAATATGACTTGTGCAGGATCATCCTTTTGTTAAGTTCACCAATTACCGCTCTGCGTTTTTGTCTGTTTATACAAATTATTACATTATACCTATTTTGTGAATGACACGGAACATATTTATATGGTATAATATATTTAAGTAATATGTGCCGTGTCACTGACTTCCAAAGCATAACGGAGGAAGAATATGAAAAAGATAACAGTCACAGCGGATGTCGCCTTGCTGGGCGAGGTTAACGCCGCTATTGACAGCGAGCTTGAAGCAGTCGGTTGCCCGATGAAGACTCAGATGCAGATAGATATCGCTGTCGAGGAGATTTTCGTGAATATCGCACACTATGCCTATACTCCCGAAAACGGTGAGGTTTCGGTGTCCTTTGAACTTACGGAGGACAGGCTCGCACGAATTACTTTCGAGGACAGCGGCATTCCCTTCGACCCGATGGCTCAGCCGGATCCCGATGTCAGCAGTTCTCTCAGCGAAAGACAGATAGGCGGTCTCGGGATATTTATGGTGAAGAACAGTATGGACAATATGCATTATGAATACCGCGACGGTAAGAATATACTTACGATAGAAAAAAAGCTTTGACCTATGGCGTATACGAACACATAGCCTGGATATGCACTGCCGTGATGCAGTTCAAACATAATATTGATAGATTTTTATAAGGAGTGATCTGTAATGAACGTAAACAAGTACAAAAACGGAACCGAACTCAAGGTCGAGGTCGAGGGCAGACTCGATACTGTGACCGCACCCGAGCTGGAAAGCACGGTTAAGTCTGATATATCCGATATTTCCAAGCTGACCTTTGATTTTTCAAAGCTCGAATACATCTCCTCGGCTGGTCTCCGCGTGCTGCTCAGCTTCCAGAAGATAATGACCAAAAAGGGAGAAATGACCCTCACCGGATGCAGCGAGAATATCATGGAGATCTTCGACGTCACCGGCTTCACCGATATCCTGACTATTGTATAAGAGAGGAGCTGCTGTATGAAAACTGACAAAATAGAGATACGAAGTGACCTCACAGGCAGCAAGATCGCCCTCGAGACTGCTGAAAAGTTTATTGCATATAACGATATCAAAGGTAAGGATGCTATCCACATCCGCCTGCTGACAGAGGAAGCCCTGAGCCTTATCAACGGCATCATGGAGAACATCAGGGCAGAACTCCGCATCGAAAGCGAAAAGACCGCCAAAGGACTGCTCTGCACCATAAGGCTCACCGCCAAGAAAGGTATTGATCCCCTAATGGAGGACAGACTGAAAAGCATCTCCACAAGCGGAAAAAACGAAAACGCCAGGGGCATTCTCGGCAAGATAAGAGAGATGTTCCGTATAAGTATGCAGTACAACGCTGAAGGCGTGTATTCCGGTACATCCCTTGAGGTGAACTCCTGGTACAACCTCGGAATGAGCCGCGACAAGTCTATGAACGATGACGCACAGTACTGGTCGCTCATGACCTACACCGACAGGATCTGCGAAAAGGAGAAGAAGTCCTCCGAAGAGTGGGACGAGCTCGAGAAGTCCATAATCGCCAAGCTTGCAGATGATGTTAAGGTGTGGCTCAAATCAAATTCCACTGAGGTCGTTATCGAAAAACTTATAAAAGCATAAAACAAAAGCCCCGTTCCCGGGGCTTTTTTCATGTTGTGTATTACAATAATTTTTTACCACACCGTTTGCCGAAAACAGTTCAACGGCTGTTACCGATGCAGTGTATGCAGATAGCATCAGAGCAAGAAAAAGCCCGTAAATACGGCGTGCCATATTTACGGGCTTTTTGCTTTGGCGGAGAAGGAGGGATTCGAACCCTCGATGAGCTATTAACCCATACACGAGTTCCAGTCGTGCGCCATAAACCGGGCTAGGCGACTTCTCCACGTTTGCAACATTATGATTATATCACAACTTTGACTGCTTGTCAAGTAGTAAAAACAAATTTTTCAAAAAAATTTGATCTCACGGTATACCCCCGAAAAGGGAGCTATACCGTGAAGATCTTATCTTCTCTTATCGTACTGCTGACGGTCGCTGCGATCGGAGGGACGTCTTCCCTGCTGTCTGCTCCTACGGTCATCATCATTTCTCGGCTTCTGACGTTCATCTGCGCCGTCGATCTCATCGGGACGCATCCTGCGAGCAAAAACCTCCTTGGGATCCTGAACGAGATCGGGTGCGTCATCGTCATCGTAAGCAACAAAACGCTCTTCAGGCTCATCGTCCTCGGACTTACGGTTCTTCTGACGGAAAGGTTTGATAATGAACATATACTCCAGAGCGATAGCAGCTATCGCGAACATTATCACAGCACCGATGAAAAGGTTTCTGCCCGAATTGTCAGGTTCCTGTTTATCGTCAACAACAAGAGGCTCGGCATATGATTCGTCAGCTTCGATTATCAGCCTGAATCTGAGTTCCTTGCCGCTCATATAGTTGATGACCATTTCGGTCTCGCCGGCCTGAGTGAGCATCAGCGCACCCTTTTCGTAATATGCATACTGCGGATCCTTGATCTTGACCGATCTTACATAGAGCACATCAGGGACACCGATCTCATCAAGTGTGACCAGCTGTGTGGCAAGCCTCACCTTACAAGCATGGAGCTGATCCTCTCCGCTGCCCGATTCATCGGGATCATCGGAAAATGACGCAGGATCCACGCCGATATCCTTTCTGATACGGACTATACAGTTCTGCTCGTTGCAGGGTACGTCAAGGATGTTTATATCTTCAAGTGACTCAACACTGACATACATCACCGAAGAATCCGACTTATCGTCAATGACTTTGAATTGCAGTGATACATACTCTCCGCTGAAGTCCGTGCCTTCGGGGTTCAGGTACGAAAAGATATAGGCACCGTCTTTCTTGTTTTCGGAGGTCACACCGCCGATATCGAGGTTATTGATCTTGGTTTTCATGAGTGTGAACAGCGAAGCATCATACTCAACCTTGATCTTTGCGCCTGCAATAGTTGTGGACGGTACAAGTTTCAGAGACACGGTGAAAGCATTGTCAACTACATCACTCACCGAAAGTGCAGCTCTTGAAGCCTCTGTAACAGGAGTCTTCGGACGTGTGGTTGTTTCGGGAGGGGGTGTTGTAGTGGTAGTTGTGGTAGTTGTTGTGGTCGTGGTAGTTGTTGTCGTAGTTTCGGTTGACGAACTTTCTGACGAATCAGCTTCGGAACTGTCGGCAGAACTGTCACTGTCTGTATCCGATTCACTTTCAGAGGTACTATCGGTCTGAGATGAAGTCTGTGAGGAATCATCGGGATTATTATGATCGTTATCCTCGGCATATGCAACGAATGTGCCCGAAAGCATCATAATGCACGCTGCTGCTGCCGCTGCCAGTCTTCTGTGAAACATGGCTCTGCCTCCTTTCCTAAGAATATGACCTTACCTATTATATAACATATGATCCGTTTTGTCAAGTGCGACAACGCTATTTTGTGGCAGACATCCCGTGGCATACTACATATAGGCTGTGTCTTTGGCTTTTTGACTTGATTTCGGGCTTCGGATGTGGTATAATCAATACAGCACAAATAATAAACAAGGGGGTACAGATATGTACGAAATAGAATGTCCTCACTGCCATCAGAGTTTTTCCGTAGACAATGCCGACTATGCTATGATCGTTCAGCAGGTCAGGGGAAAAGAATTTGAAGCGGAACTCAACAAAAGGATAGCCGAGACCAAAAGTTCTCTTGCTGACAGTTTCAGCAAGGACAAGCAGCTTGCCGTCAGTGAGGCAGAGAACAGAAAGCAGCGTGAGATCGAAGCTCTTGAAAAAGAGCTTTCTAAGCTGCAAAGTGCGGTCAGCGAAGGCAACACTGCCAAAGATCTTGCTGTCGCCAAGGCAGTTGAGATAAAGCAGGCGGAGATCGTCAAGCTGAACAACAGGATCTCAGAGCTGGAAGCAGGAGCCAAGCAGAACGAAAATCTCCGCACTATAGCTGTGGAAAAAGCGATCAGCAATACCAAAGATGATATGGGCAGACAGCTTGAAGACCTGAGAGCCGAACTTGCCAAGCGTGACACCGAGATAGCTAAACTTCAGGCAGACATTGCTCAGAACGGAAATCTGAGAAAGATCGAAGTTAACGAAGCTTTGAACTCCGAAAAGGAGAACTGGGCCAAACAGATCGAAGGTCTCAGAGGAGAGATAGCCAGACGCGACAACGAGATCACATCCCTGAAAAGTCTGGCAGAGACCGAAAAAGCTAAAAATCAGCTTGCTGTCATCGAGGCTGTGAACAATGTAAAGCAGGAAATGAACGATCAAAAAGCCGACTATGAGGCAAAGCTGCTGACCAAGCAGGCAGAGCTGAGAGAAAAGCAGGCAGAGGTGGATCTGTATAAGGATCTCAAGACCCGTATGTCAACAAAAATGGTGGGCGAAACTCTCGAACAGCACTGCGAGATCGAGTTCAACAAACTGCGCCCCACCGCTTTCAGGGATGCATACTTTGAGAAGGACTCTGATATCAGCAGCGGCACTAAGGGAGATTATATCTACCGCGAGAACGACGAAACAGGCGCAGAGATAATCTCCATAATGTTCGAGATGAAGAACGAGATGGAGACCACCGAGAAGAAGCACCGCAACGAAGATTTCTTTGCAAAGCTGGATAAAGACAGGCGCGACAAGGGCTGCGAATATGCTATACTTGTATCTCTGCTTGAAAAGGACAGCGAGTTCTACAACGCCGGCATAGTGGATGTATCCTACCGCTACCCGAAGATGTATGTAATCAGACCGCAGTTCTTCATACCCATCATAACCCTACTCAGGAACGCTGCATTCAGCTCTCTCGAATACAAGCGTGAACTGATAAGAACGAGAGAGCAGAACATTGATATCACCAACTTTGAGGACAAGCTGTTCAAATTCCGTGACGGCTTTACCAAGAACTACGAAGCCGCAGTCAAAAAGTTCGATTCGGCTATCGACGAGATCGACAAGACTATCAAGAACCTTGAAAAAGTCAAGGAGAATCTGCTGTCCTCTGAGCGTCAGCTCAGGCTTGCAAATGACAAGACCAATGACCTCACAATCAAAAAGCTGACATGGGGCAACAAGACTATGAGCGAGAAGTTCAAGGCGCTCGGCACGTCTGACGATAACGATAAGGAATAAAGTAAAACGGTATCTTCCCCGCCATGGAGAAGATACCGTTTATTTATTTAGAAGCATTATTCGTTGTCTGCGTCAAGCTCTGCACGCCACTCGTCACCGAGTTCCTGACAGAAGCGGCTGCAGGCTACGGCAGCACCTACTGCTCCGAACAGTTTGGCTGTGCCCTTTTTGCTTGCCTTGTAATTGACAGCACGCTCCTCGCAGATACCGATGTCCTTTGCGGCGGCAGCAGCATCTATGTTCGCGCCGAGGAAGATGAACTCCCATTTATCATTTTCCTGATGACGGCTGATAAGCTTCTTGACATCCTGTGCTGAATACTTTCTGCTGGCATTCTCCATACCGTCGGTGGTAATGACAAACAAGGTCTTGTCTGGTACATCTTCGGAGCGTGCATACTTGTGTATGCTCTCGATATGCTTGATAGTCTCCCCTACCGCATCATAGAGTGCTGTGCATCCCATGGGGCTGTAGATCTTTGTAGTCATCTCAGGGACATCTGCTATCGGCATACGGTCATGTACGATCTCGTTTGTCTCGGAGAAAAGAACTGTTGTAACATAAGCTTTGCCCTCGTTCTCCTTCTGCTTGCCCAGCATGGAGTTGAAGCCTCCCACAGTGTCGGCTGTAAGCGGCTGCATTGAACCGCTCCTGTCAAGGATGAATACTACCTCGGTAACAAGGTCTTTCTTTTCGGTGTTGATTGTATTTTTCATAATGATCCCTCCGTTTGTTTGTCTGCGGCTTTCGCCTTGTGTTTTCCTTACATCTGCATTATAGCATATCCAAACGGAGGAGTGGTCGCTTGCGGAGCGACATTTATCATGCCCTGCTCTCTATCTCTTCGATGACCTTCTCTGTCAGTTCATCAAGCTTTGAAAAGTCCATAGCTGCGATGTAAAAGCTCTCAAGCTCATCATGCACTGACTTGGCAGTACGTATAGTCACAGCGGCTTCGCTTGTAAGATCATCGGCAGCTGCCCTGTTCATGCGCAGTCTCATCCTGCGGTCAGAAAGTGCTTTCTTATCGTAGAACCTCATCAGGTTGATACGTTTTGCTCCCTCGGCAAGAGAACTGTCAGCATATCTTCCGCCAATAAGTGCTGCCGAGATCTCGGGGATTATAAGATGCTGATAACCTGCATCGGAGAGCATCTGCTCGGGGGAAAGTATAACATCGTATCCCCGTGAGATCGCTTCATCGGCAAGTCGTGAGAGCAGGTAATCGGATGCAGCGAAAAGCTCATCGTGCAGGATGTATCTGTCCGAGGGCATCGAAAGGGTCTCGTTCATCGTGAGAAAACCGTGCTCGGTAAGAGCCGTCAGGCGCAGGAGACGTTTTTCACCCGTACCGCTGCCGTGCCTGCCGAGAAGACGCTTTTCAAATCGCTTGACGAAAGCCTCTGTCTTTTCACCGAGAAGGCAGTCGCAGCCCAGCTGGCAGGTATCCGAGCAGATATCCGCTGCGGCTGATGTGAACCTCTGTGCTCTTGCAAGCAGAGAACGGTTCCTGTCGGCTGCCGAGATTATCTTTTCCTTATCCTTCAGGAGTTTACCGCTGTCCCAGAAACGCCCCAGGTCAAGATACTTCTGGCATATACCCGGATAGATCGGCTCGAAGACATGGGGGGCAGTACCGTCACAGACTGCCGAATTCAGTTCGGGTATGACCACCGCATCAAGGGACGATGGATCCGACGAACAGCAGAAACGGATTATTCGGTGGGTCTTTTCAAAATGTTCGGCGATCCTCTTCATCATTGTCGATTTGCCTGTACCTGCTCCGCCTTTGAGGATGTAAGTAAAGCGGCTACTGTCACGGATAAGGTCTTCAAACTCTGTACGGAACCGTCCTCCGCTGACTGCTCCGAGAAAATATTTTTCACTCATATCTGTTACCTCCGTATTGATCTGTATATCACATACTATGCATAAAACAGCGCAAATGACAATCGGAACCGAGGCAAAGATCCGATCTGTATTGACTATCGGCAGGATTTTGGGTATAATATGAGTGAACAGTCTGAAAATATATTTCCGGCAAATGACACACTTTTGCAAGATGGTGTATCTTTTGGGATATATATTGACTTTTGCCGAGAGACATAGTATCATATAGACAAAGATATATATATTCAGATCAGGAGGAACAAAATATGAAAACAGCACTTGTAACGGGAGCCAGTTCGGGCATAGGAACAGAGATAGCCAAAAGGCTCGACAGCCTGGGTTTCAGGGTGATACTCACCGCACGCCGCCGCGAAAGGCTTGAAGAACTGGCAGCAGAGCTAACTAACGAACCCATCATCATCACAGCCGATCTTTCCGACAGGAAGGAGTGTTTCCGCCTTTACGAAGAAACCAAAGATCTCGGAGTATCGGTGCTCATCAACAATGCAGGATTCGGCCTCATCGGTGATTTTGACAAGACCGATACAGAGCGCGAACTTTCCATGCTGGATGTCAACTGTGCTGCTGTACACATACTGACAAAACTGTTCATTAAAGATATGATCGAGAAAGACAGAGGCTTCATTCTGAATGTTGCTTCTTCAGCAGGGCTTATGCCGGGAGGACCTCTTATGGCAGGATACTATGCTTCAAAGGCGTATGTTGTCAGCCTTACTCAGTCCGTTGCAGGTGAAATGAGAGCAAGAGGCTGCAACGTGAGCGTCTCGGCACTTTGCCCCGGACCTGTTGACACTGAATTCAACGATGTTGCAGGATGTTCTTTCGCAGTAAAGGCAATATCTCCCGAAGAATGTGCAGAGCAGGCTCTCAAGGGACTTTTCTCGCACAAGACTGTCATCGTACCGAGTGCAGGCATGAAGCTCTCGGCTGCGGTATCACGCATAGCTCCCAGAAAGATGGTAGTCAACATAGCAAGGTCGGTACAAAGCAAAAAGCTGAACAGCTGACCTGCCTCTCCGCACAGCATAAAAAACAAAAAGCGGTATATCCTCGTTTGATGCAGAGGATATACCGTTTTCTAATATAATCATATTCTGTGGCTGAAGATCAGTCATCATCGTCCTTCTTGTTATGTACAAGAACGATTATCACGATGGCAACGCCTATGACGATGCCTGCTATACAGGCTATCGCAAATACGCTTATGCCTTCGCCGCTGTCAGATTCAGGATCGGACTCCGACTTGCTCTCTGCCGAGGCAGGCTCCGTCTCATCGGGAGTTTCAACCGGAGCGGAAGTAACTGTTGTGGTGGTCACGGCAGTTGTATCCGAGGGCTTGCTTTCGGTGACTTCGGGGGTAGTCTCGGTCTCGGATACCGTAGTAGTGGTGGTTGTTGTAGTGGTTGTTGTAGTGGTTGTTGTGGTCTTCGGAGTAGTGGTGGTCTGTTTAGTTGTGACTGTAGGCTTTGCAGTCTGTACAGAAGCCGAAGTAACGGTCTGTGAGACTGTGGTGTCATCTTTTACGATGATCGCACCGCCCACCAGCTTAGAAAACACTTCCGGGCCGAACTGATAATCATTGCTGTTTTTGGTAAATATCATCAGGCTGCCTTTGCCTTCCTGTGAGAACACTATAGGATAAGTTCCTGCGTCGGTATCCTTAGGTATCTTTACCTTCAGCTTGATAAGCTCACCGTTTGCTGTGATCTGATTATTCCGTCCCGAATTTGCCTCCAGGCAAAAAACGACACAGCCTTCAACAGGCTCCAGATCGGGGTGTATATTCACTCCTGCAAGTCCGCTTACTACAAAAGTGACCGAGTCACAAATGAACGAAAGCCTTTTATCAAGCTCTGCAGGAATAGCAAGCGAAATAAATCCGGGATTGTTGTTGATGGAGAAAGGCACCTCGACCACTGTATCTTCTGTCAGGTCTGACTTGTTTATCTCAACGGTGCCGAGATACAGCTCTATGCCCGACGGAGCCACGATCTCCTCTTTAGGTTCTTCGGCAAAGGCGGATGATCCTCCGAAAGCGCCAAGTGCCAGAACAGCAGCCGTTAACAGGCTGCAAATGTGTTTCAGGATCATATTATCTCTCTTCTTTTCTGTTATATATATTTCATCAAATCTATGCAGCACAGATCATCAACAGGATGTGCTGTTGCTTAATTAATTATATCATTAAACACTCAATAAGTCAATAGATAAGCCACAGCACTTTTCAGATGCCGTGGCCTGCGTTTCATATTCCCGAGTTCCTGCGAAGCTCGTATTTATGCTTTGTTGCCAGACCGCCGCGTATGTGGCGTTCTTTTTTGTTTTGTTCGAGCAGTTTCCTTACCTGAGCAAACAGCGCAGGGGCAGTTTTCGGGAGACGCTCGGTAAGATCCTTATGTACTGTTGATTTACTGATCCCGAAATGCTTTGCAGTTGCTCTCACGGTGGTTCTGTTGGCTACTGTGTATTCTCCGAGCATGACTGCACGTTCCTTCTCTGAGTCTGTCATCGGTCTCAACTCCATTCAAAGGTTGTATTAGAGAATATGCGCAACGGAGTGAAAATATGACGATCTGCAATATCAGGTCAGTAAAAATTCTATACAGAGATATCCCTGTACTCTCCCGAATATAATATTATGATACGAATGTTTTTAAACTCAGGTTCGGAGGTCACAGTATGTTTGACGGGATCATAAAAGCTATCGAAAGGATAAACGGTCATCTGAACAGCATCGTATGGGGCTGGCCCGTGATCGTGTTCATATTTGCAACAGGGTTGCTGCTCTCGGTAAGGACCGGTTTTCCCCAGCTGAGGCGGTTCGGAGAATCACTGAGGATGACGATCATCCCTGTTATAAAAAGTCGCGGCAAAGGCAGTAAAAGTGATACCGCAGAGGTATCGCAGTTTGAGGCGTTCTCGGCTGCTGTATCGGGAACTGTGGGAACAGGAAACATCATCGGAGTGATCTCGGCGATACTTCTCGGAGGACCCGGAGCAGTACTCTGGATGTGGATCTCAGCATTCTTCGGGATGGCGACCGGCTACTCCGAGAACGTGCTCGGACTTTACTACCGAAAGAGGGACAAAAACGGCGAGTTTTCGGGCGGGCCATTCTACTACATAGCCTACGGTCTGAAACGGAGGCGTCTCGCGTATGTGTCGGCTGTGTTCTGTGTGCTTGCCTCTGTCGGGATGAGCGGGATCCAGTCAAACAAGATAAGCGGCACCCTTGCCAATACCGCGTGCAGGCTCACGGACATTGAGGACAGTTCTGCTCTGAGGCTGATGATAGGCGGGGGAGTCGCAGTAATATCGGCAGTAATAATCTTAGGGGGTATCAAGCGTATCGGAAAAGCGGCTTCCCTGCTTGTGCCGATAATGTCACTGCTGTTCATCGGAATGTCACTGACAGCCATATGTATGCACATTGATAAGCTGCCGCGTGCATTCGGTCTTATATTCGGCAGAGCTTTCAGTTTCAGAGCGGCAGGCGGCGGAGTACTTGGGTATACTTTTGCATCGGTGATACGTCAGGGTATGGCAAGAGGTGTTTTCTCCAACGAAGCCGGTCTCGGATCATCGGTCATAGCAAACTCTGCCTCGGAGACACGAGAACCTGTAAAGCAAGGTCTATGGGGAGTGTTTGAAGTCTTCTTCGACACTTTTGTGATATGTACCCTGTCGGCACTGACTTTTCTTACCACTGTGGATATCGACTCTCTTACAGGCAAAGAGGAAGATGTTGCTATGGCAATGAAGGTCTACTCGGACAACTTCGGGAGTTTCGGTATCGCCGTGCTGAGCGTGATCCTTCCGCTGTTTGCGTTCACAACGATACTGGCGTGGTCATACTACGGCGAGAAAGCAGTCGGCTTCTGTTTCGCAAGGGCTGGAGAAAAAACACAGAAAACTGCGGTCTTTGTTTTCAAAGCCTTATATATTCTTCTGATCGTCTTCTCAACTGCTGTAACGGGAGACCTCATCTGGGCGATAGCAGATACACTCAACGGGCTTATGGCGATACCGAACCTTATCTGCCTCACAGCACTGAGCGGTTCGGTTGCAAAGATAACACGGAATTACTTTGAGCGAAGAAGCGGCAGCAGCAATGAGCCGCTGCTCTCAGCCTACCCTGATCTTAACGGGGAATACAAAGAAGAAATCGCCCCGGACTGATGCGGCTGATACAGGTCATGACGGAAAAGTGAAAAAAACTCTTGCCAAAAAGGCTTTGGTCTGATATAATAGGTATGGCCATATGCTCACGGCAAGAGGAGGACTTGTATGTTTAAGGCAGTCATTTTTGATATGGACGGACTTATGCTCGACACCGAGATACTTTTACAGCGTTTCTGGTGTGAAGCTGCAAATGAGTTCGGTTTCCCGATGAGACCCGAAGATGTTCTCGGCATACGTTCACTGTGTTCAAAATATGCCACAGGTCATCTGAAAAGGAAATTCGGAGAAGATTTCGACTACGCCAAAGTACGTGCAAGACGCATCGAGCTGATGAATGCATATATCGCGGAGCACGGCTTACGTAAGAAGAAAGGTCTCGATGAACTGCTGGACAGACTTGCCGAGTCTGACGTGAAAGCGGCTGTCTGCACGGCAACGGATATGGAGAGAACAACAAAGTATCTCACCGAAGTCGGAGTGTTCGACAAGTTCGATGAGTTCATATGCGGCAATATGGTCGAAGTCGGCAAACCCGCACCCTATATCTACATAAATGCCTGCAAAAAGCTGGGTCTCGAACCTCAGGAGTGTATAGCTCTTGAAGATTCACCCAACGGTGTCATATCTGCCGCGACCGCACAGCTCAACGTTATAATGATACCCGATCTCACACAGCCTTCTGCGGATATTTCACCGCTGCTGTATGCCTGCTGTGAGAGCCTTGATAAAGTCATACCGATAGTGTTCGGAGAGGAGAAATCTTAATGGATCTCTATGAACTGAGAAGCCGTATAAATGATGTGGACAAGCAGATAGAGGAGCTTTATCAGAAGCGTATGAACCTCTGTATAAGCGTGGCTGAGTATAAGCAGGAACACGATCTGCCCATATTCCAGTCGGGACGTGAGCAGGAGATACTCGACCGCGTCATGAGTGATATGCCGGAAGATCTCGCAGGCGGTGCAGGAGTGCTGTTTTCGACACTGATGGATATCTCCAAGCTGCTGCAGTATGACAAGCTCTATGAAAATAAGGAGACTGTCAGCACCCTGCCGCTTGACCTCAACACCCCTGCCGATATCGCAGTCCCCGGAATAAGCGGATCGTATACCCATATAGCCTGTAAATGCTTCTCGGACAAGCTCAGGCCGAGATTTTTCAACACATTCAGAGAAGTATTCTCAGCAGTGGAAAAGGGTCTTACCAAGTTCGGTATAGTACCTATAGTCAATTCAACGGCAGGAACTGTAGGTCAGACCTACGAATTGCTGAAAGAATATGACCTTAAGATCTGCGGAACCCATAAGATAAGGATAAGCCATTGTCTCGCTGCAAGAGAGGGCGTAAACCTTGAGGATATCACCGAGATCTGCTCGCATCCTCAGGCGCTCAGACAGTGCTCTCACTTCATTGCGGCACACGGTCTGAAAAGTGTCCCCGCCGAGAACACTTCACTTGCAGCAAAGGCAGTTGCTGAACGCAAAGACAAAGCTATGGCTGCTATATGCTCTGCCGAATGTGCCGCCGAGCAAGGACTCAAAGTGCTTAACTCTCAGATAGCCGATGCAGATCAGAACTACACAAGGTTCATACTTATCGCAAAGGAAGCCTATGTCCCCGAGGGAGCAAATATAATATCCGTGTCACTCTCTCTGCCCCACCGCTCTGCTTCACTGTACAGACTGCTGACAAAGTTTGCTGCATCGGGACTCAACCTTGTGATGATCGAATCGAGACAGATAGCCAACACCGATTTCGATGTTGTGTTCTATCTTGACTTTGAAGGTTCAATAGATTCACCTCAGGTAAAGATGCTCATGGGCGAACTCCAGTTTGAGCTTTCGTATTTCAAGTTCCTCGGAAACTACAAATACATGGATCAGTGATCCGCACGAACAGTATAAAAATCAAAGAGCTGTTGTCCGTATTTTTGGACAGCAGCTCTTTTTGTATCTATTTGTTCTCTGTTACCGACATCACCTGATCAAAGGGATTGATGTAGTAAAGGTCTCCGTTTACGGCATCCACGAGGGCGATAGTCTTCGGGAAATCCATATCTGATATAACGTCTTTGTTGCCGTTGAGGATATCGTTCATGGAGTAGATCTTTCTCTTGCGGCTGGGATCGCTGAGCACGAACTCCCACATGGGGCGGTAGCCGCTCTTCTTGACTACGAAATCCCCTTTCAGCGACTCAGCATAGCAGAGGTGCGCCTCTTTTACGGTAAAGACCATATTGGGAGCGAGACCCTCGGCGACTATATGTCTTGCCTCATCATAAGTTATGATCTCCACCTTTTCTGTCGGTTCCTCAATCCTGTATGAAGGAGTATTATTCATGCGAAAGACATTGCCCTTGCCCGCAAGATCTATCCTGAGCTGAGTAAACAGCATCCTGTCATCTCCGAAATTATTGATCGTGATACCTTCCTCAAGGAAACGCACGCCTTTATATGTCTTGGTGTAGTAAAGCACGATGATCACACCGTCGCCGTCAGAGTGCTGAACAGAGATCTTGCTCAGGGCGATATCCACCTTATCGTCAAGCATACCGATATCCTTCGCCTTGGCGATCAGCTCCTCGCCCTCTTCGACAGCTTCTTTGATCGTCATCTCGCTGTGGTCATTCATCACAAGCTTGTCCTCGGGATAGCTCCACGGGTAGTAGATATCACGGTAAAAATAACTATAGGGATACTTGCCCGTATAGTTGTCCCACCTTGACATATGAAACAGGTCCGAAGTCTCATACATTGTTATGCCCTGCTTCTTTTCTTCCGACCAGTAATATGCATCGGGATCTTTTATCTCACGCTTTTTACCGGGGATCTCCTTGCCCTCTTCATCATAAACCGGGTAATCCTTTTCTGTCGCGATCTCTATCTCATCGGGTGAGATATCAAAACCCATCAGTTCTTTTCCCGCTCTGATGAGTTTGTTTTTCAGCTCACTGTAATCACTTGACTCGTCATAGCCTCTGCCTTCATCCTCTTTGAAGATGTAGATATTATCGGGATCGTATGGTTCGGGGGCGCAATCAAAGGTGAGGTTCTTTATCTTCACTCTCCCCTGCTCGTCTGTTTCCACCGATTCATCAGCGCCCTTCTGTGCCTCGGCACGTGACTTGACATCTTCGGGGACTTCATTGCAGGCAGTCATCGAGACCGCGGTCAGCAGTGCCAGCAGCAGTGACGCAGTCTTTTTTCTTTTGATCATATCCGCACCTCCCTTATGCCTTGTCCTTGGTTATGATATCCCTGTTGTACAGGTCAGTCTCGCTCTGTTTCAGATAGGCACAGTCATCGAACTTGTCATCAGCAAGGCCGTAGAACTGATACCTCGTGACAAATACCGCATAGTCAGACTTGTACGCTTTGCCGCTGTTGTAAAGATCAATACCAGTGTCAAGTATAAGCACCACCTTCTGCCCGACCGAGAGCTTTTCATCATACAGCACGCAGGGAACATCGCAGGTGGTCACACTGTCGTTAAGCAGTACCTCGGCACGCTTGCCCGAAATGCTCTGTATCCTGCCGCAGAACGCAGGCATACCCTGAGTTGTAAATCCGCGATCGCCCTGTGTTTCGGTATGAACAATGGACAGTATTATCCTGCCGTCCTTCATTATGTAGCTGTCGAAACCGTTCACACGTTCGGGAACATCAATGATATTACCCTTGTAGAAGGATGACATATCGTTTATATCGCCTCTCACGGTCTTTTTCCCGTTGGAGAACTCCACCTCCGTATCTCCCACTCTTTTTATTGATACATCGCCGTCGTTCTGATGCCCCATACCGAGATCTATCCCGCACTCTACTGCCATATCGTGGTGGGTGTACCGATATATCTTGTTGGGAGACAGCACATCACAGAATACTATCTTACTCTTGTCTTCACTCAGCGCGATGCTTGCGTATATATCTTCCCCCGAGTACTTGTTTATCACTGTCTCTGAGATGCTGGGTCTTGCCGCGTTCTTTTTGTTTCCCTCGTTGAAGACATTGTAATCAAGGGGCAGCGTATATTCCTTGCCCTCGTATTCATAAGTGAGCATGCTGTTATAGTAGCTTTTTGGTCTGACCTTTAGTATCTCGATCTGCGCGTCATCATAGTAATAAGACTTGGGTGGCACGGGAGTGGTCATTGTAGTAGTATCCTTTGACCCCTGTGTTGACTCCCCATCCGAGCAGGCTGTCAGCAGAATCAGTGAGATCGTCACTGCAAGGAACTGTCTTTTCATAAACATCATCCTTTCAGAAATGTCATTGATAAGTCTTTCACTACTATAAACGCAAAACTGCTTCCACAGGTCACGGTTTTCAAGCCAAAAACTACTTTCTGCACAAAGAGGCGGCTGAAGCTTACTGCATTCTGCACAATAAAAGAGCGTGCCGCCGACACGCCCTTTTTTCGTCAGAGTTTCACTATGATACCGAGCAGCGGTAACGCTGCTGCCAGTGCCGTACAGATCAGCCATTCCGCAAAGCTGAGCGGCACCAGCGAGAACACACTCATCAGCAGCGGGATGAACATACACAGCAGCATACAACCGAGTGATACCGCAGCCGCAAATATCATAAATGGGTTGTTTTTAAAGTCGATGCCGACAAGAGACTTTTCCTCACTCTTGCACTCAAACACATGGAACAGCTGAGAGAGCACCAGCGTCACGAGAGCACCTGTACGTGCGCCTGCAAGTCCGCTGCCGAGTTTCAGAAGTACGGTAAATGAAGCTATCGTCACTATACCGATAAGTGCTCCGCGGATCATCATTCTCCAAAGAAGACCGCCGCTGAAAAAGCTTTCGTCCTCGCGGCGCGGCGGACGGCTCATGACACTTTCCTCGGTAGGTTCGAGGCCGAGAGCTATCGCAGGGAGCCCGTCGGTAACGAGATTGACAAGGAGTATCTGAGCAGGCAGCAGCACGATCGGAAGGCCGAGGATTATACCGCCCAGCATTGCCAGCACTTCGCCTATATTGCAGGAGATGAGATATCTCACAAACTTGCGTATGTTTCTGTAGATCGTTCTGCCTTCTTCCACCGCACTGACGAGAGTTGCGAAGTTATCATCAAGGAGTATGCAGTCGGCTGCCTGCTTGGTTACATCTGTACCGCTGACACCCATAGCCACACCAATGGATGCCTCTCTGACAGCAGGCGCATCGTTGACACCGTCACCTGTCATGGCGCAGATCTTCCCCTTTGACTTGAAGGCTCTCACTATCCTGAGCTTATGTTCGGGACTGACTCTTGCAAAGACCGCTGCATTATCGAGAGCATCGGCAAGCTGTTCATCGGTCATGCGGTCAACATCTGCACCTGTGTATGCTTTTCTGCCGTTTTTCAGTATGCCTGCCTCTCTTGCAACAGCGCAGGCAGTGAGCTTGTGATCTCCTGTTATCATAACTGTGCGGATCCCTGCTCTCTCACACTCACGGACAGCATCTTTTACTTCGGGACGCGGCGGATCGCTCATTGCCATAAGACCGAGAAGGACTTCTCTGCCCTCGGATATAAGCGAGAATGCCAGCACTCGCATACCCTCGGAAGCATAGCTGTCATTTGCCGCAAGGACAGCTATGCGCTCAGCTTCACCCAAGGGACGGGCTTCACCGTTTTCGGCAAGCACCCATCCGCAGGAACTTATGACCACATCGGGCGCACCTTTCTTGTATATCCGCTGACCCACATCCTCATTTCTGACAGTGACTGTCATGTATTTTGTCTCACTGTCAAAAGGCTGTTCGTCTACCCGATAGCGTCTGAAACTCTCAGCGTCTATCCCTCCGCTGACCGCTGCCGTAAGAATGGCTGCTTCGGTGGGATCGCCCACTGCTCTGACCGCACCTGTCTCACCTTTGCGGTCACGCCCTTTAACAGGCTCGGGAACAGTCAGCCTTGCGTTGTTGCAGACTGCCGCACAGCAAAGCAGCTCACGGAGAGCAGTGTTATCCCACGGCATCAGTCTGCCGCTGCCGTCTGTGAAGCCGCCGCCCTCGGCAGGCAGGAGTTCGCTGTTTCTGTCGGAGCATACCAGCAGCTTTCTGACTTCCATTTTATTCTGTGTGATCGTGCCTGTCTTGTCGGTACAGATCACACTTGCACAGCCGAGAGTCTCGACAGAATGAAGTCTGTGTACCAGTGCTTTTCTTGCGAGCATACGTCTTACCGCAAGGGCGAGAGCAATTGTCACCGCCGCAGGCAGACCCTCGGGTATGGCAGCTATTGCTATGGATATCCCCGTCATCGCCATATCCATTATGGGTTCACCTCTCAGCACACCTGCAATGAACACGGCGATGCATACTCCGAGACAGATGAAAGCCAGTACTCTGCCAAGCTCTCCGAGACGTTTTTGCAGGGGTGTCTGCTCATCGCCCACGCTGTCGATCAACGCAGAAACAGAGCCCATCCGGGTGTCCTTGCCTGTAGCTGTGACCTCTGCGCGAGCAGAACCTTTAAGGCACACCGTTCCCATATATGACATATACGGCAGATCAAGAGAAGACAGATCACCCTCTCCGCTGTAGGTGCGTTTTTCCACAGCAACCGACTCACCGGTCAGGATGGATTCATCGCAGGAAAAGGCTCTGCACTCAGCTATGTAACAGTCGGCAGGAACACGGTCGCCTGCTTCAAGCTCTATCACATCTCCAACAACGAGCTTCTCCGCAGGCAGAGTGACAAGCCTGCCGTCACGGTAGACCTTGGCAGTCGGAGCAGTGAGTTCTTCAAGTTTTTCAAGTGTCTTCTCGGCACGGAATTCCTGTATGAAACCCAGTACGGCATTGGTTATGACTATAAGCAGTATAGGTACCGCATCGGCATACTCACCGATGATGACCGATACTCCCGTGGCGATCAGCAGTATCACTACCATAACGTCATGGAACTGCCCTGCAAATATCTTTCCTGCGCTGTTCTTTTTTCCGCTGCCCAGCTTGTTTGCACCGTAAAGCGAGAGCGCCCGTCCTGCCTGCGCCGAGGTCAGCCCGTATACTGCCCGTTCCGTTCTTTCCTTTACATCTGTCATCGCTTATCTTCCCTTTCAAAGATGATACCTCCGACGGCAAGTCCGCCTTGTATAGACTATTCATCTATGAAAGGAAAAATCTTAATATAATGTAAACAATAAATAAAATTCTTGTAATGTGAACGGTTTTGTAATAAAATATAAGTATATAAATCCGATATAACAGTACATTACCGTACATAGAAAAGGGGGGATAAGATGCTGATATTATCGGGTAAACCCGTGTTCGGAGGGATCGCCAAAGGTAAGCTGTTCTATTTCCAGCAGGATGAGAACGAAGTCACCAAAAGGCTCATAAAAGATACCGAACTCGAGCTTTCAAGATATGAGTACGCCAAGCAGTGCGCACTCAGCGAGCTCGATGATCTTTATAATACCGCTCTCGGCAAGATAGGCGAGAATGAAGCAAGCATCTTCCTCATACACAAGATGCTGCTCAACGATGAACAGTTTTGCAGTACCGTCATCGGCAGGATAACCGATGACCATTTCAGCGCAGACTATGCCGTTGCACAGACTGCAAGAGATTTTGAACTCACATTTGCCAAAATGGCATCAGATTATATCAAAGGAAGAACAGCCGACCTCAAGGACGTTTGTGACAGACTTATACGTCATATCCAGAACAAGAACGAGAAACGTATAGAACTAAACGAGAAAGTAATTCTCTGTGCAGATGACCTTATGCCGTCGGAGACTATGCGGCTCGACCTGTCTAAAGTTCTTGCTATAATCACCTGCTACGGATCATCAAATTCGCACACCGCCATACTCGCCCGTACCATGAACATACCTGCTATCATAGGTATAGGTGCGGAAAAACTGAGTATGCTCAGAGATATGGAAGCTGTTGTTGACGGATATAACGGCGAGCTCTATATCGATCCCGATGAGGACACTCTTCGCAGACTGGAAGTGCTTGAAGAAGAAGAAGGTAAAAAGCGCGAACTTCTCAAACGCTTCAAAGGCAGAAAGAATGTCACCCTCGACGGCACCGAGATACAGGTATATGCCAACATCGCAGGTGTCAACGATCTCAATAACGCACTTGAAAATGACTGCGGAGGCATCGGTCTGTTCAGGAGTGAATTTCTCTATCTCGGGCGTACAAATGTGCCCGATGAGGAGGAACAGTTCTACCACTACCGTCAGGTGCTGGAAAGCATGAACGGCAAACAGGTCATCATAAGGACAATGGATGCAGGCGCTGACAAGAGCATAAAATGCTTTGGCCTCGCCAAAGAGGAAAACCCCGCACTCGGAGTAAGATCCATAAGGCTCTCACTGATGAGACCCGATATGTTCAAGACTCAGCTGCGTGCGCTTTTCAGAGCATCGGTGTACGGTAATCTCTCAATAATGCTGCCGCTCATAACCGACATTGAGGAGATCCGCTCGGCAAAGGTGCTGATAAAAGAAGTCAAGAGCCAGCTGAGAGCAAAGAATCAGAAATACAGTGACGATGTCAAACTCGGTATAATGATAGAAACACCTGCCGCTGTTATACTCAGCGACGAGCTTGCAAAAGAGGTCGATTTCTTCTCGATAGGTACCAATGACCTTGAACAGTACGTACTCGCGTTTGACAGACAGAACCTTATGCTTGAAGGATATTTTGAGAAACGCTCCCATAAGGCACTTCTTGAATTCATGAAGATCGCCTGCAGGAACGCCCACCGCAACGGCATCCCAGTCGGAATATGCGGAGAACTCGGTGCAGATCTGGATCTTACCGAGGAATTTCTCAAGATGGGTATAGATGAGATCTCGGTGACACCTTCACAGGTGCTTCCGCTGAGGCAGCGCATAAGGACGATCAAGCTGAACGAACCGCAGCAGCTTGTAACTGCATCATCCGAAAGGGAGTAACAGTATCCGTTCTGTGATCTGAGGATAGAGAATATGAATTACTATATCTACGGCTACACCGACAAGGGACAGTACCGTCTCAAAAACGAGGACGCTATGCTCATCAACAGAGTCGCCGTCACCAAAAAGAGAGGCGGCTTCGGATCGGTGTGCATAAACCCGTTCCTCGCTGCGATATGCGACGGAGTAGGCGGAGAAAAGGCAGGAGATCTTGCCTCAAAACTCTGCGCCGAATCTCTTGCCGAGCTTGATTACGATTCCGCCACGGATCTCGATTCAAAGATAATGGGCATACACCGAAAGCTCAAAGAGATAGGCGTAAAGACGGACTCCACCGCCAATATGCAGACAACTCTGTGTCTCCTGGCAGTGGATGAAGACGGTACCGCTTCCTGCTATAATATCGGAGACAGCCGTATGTACCGTTACGTCAAGGGTACGGTGAGGCAGGTATCTGTCGATCAGACCTATGCAAGATACCTCTACGAACAGGGTGCCATAACCTCGGCTACAGAGGTCGCACCCGAATACAGGAATGCGATCACCTCATCCGTGGGCAGCTGTACGGCAGACCCGAAGATCGAGCACGTCCGCTTTGTCACACAGTTCGGTGAGGAAGAGGATGATACCGTCATTATCTGTTCGGACGGGCTATCGGATTTCATTACCCGTGATGAGCTGGAGATCGCAATGAAGATAACTTCGATGACGTTCAGCGAAAAGCTTGAGGCTCTCTGCCAGCTTGCAATGCGAAACGGCAGTACAGATAACATCTCGGTGATCGGCATCAAGCCGTGGAACACTCCCGAGCAGTACTGCCGGCTGACAGGTACTTCCCTGTTCAACTCAAAAGATCCTGAAGCTGTCAGGGCTCAGCAGGAATGTCTCGCATATCAGGAACGTTATGAGAACCAGAAGCTCGAACAGCAGGCAGATGATCTTCTCGCTTCGCTGTACAGCGATCTTGAAAGGTTCAAGGCTCTATAAAAACTAAAGCGAACAGGATTGGTCAGAACCGATCCTTGTTCGCTTTTTTGTTTTTCAGTTTATTCTGATGAATGCCGCTATGATGTTATACAGCGAGTAAACAAAGTACGCTGCCATCAGTATGTTGCAGAACACTCCCTTAAAACGTTCTTTCGATGAGAGAGCATAGTTGTTGTCATTTTTCGGAGGAAGCTGCCATCCGTAAGCAAGTATGATGAAAACTCCTATAAAGAATATGACGATCTGTATGCCCATCTGTATCTCATCCGCATAACCCCATTTCATTACATCGGAGAAATCCGAGTAGCTGGCGATGGCGTTATTCAGTATGTGGATGATTATCGTGGGAACTATTGAGCCGCAGCTCACAGCAATGAGCGCCATGACTATAGCCGAGCCGAATGCCGATGCCGCCTGCGGTATGTTGCCGTGCATGATACCGAAGATCAGCGCCGAGAAAAACACTGCCAGCCACTTTCCGAAAGGTCTCAGCAGCGTAAGGATAAGCCCTCTGTAGATAAGCTCCTCGGCAAGGGGACCTATAACTATTACATAGAGGAACTGGAGCGTCAGCGCCAGCGCGGAAGGCTTGACGATGGTAAAATCCGAATCGGGCATCGCTATGCCGAATGCAGAAAGATAAGCCTCTATATAGCTGATGACTATAGCTATCACTATATTTATGACAAGGCACATGGGCATCCATTTGAGAGCCTGCGGAAGATGTTCGGCTTTCGGACGGAGCATCTCACCGAAATGCACTTTCATCACAAACTTTGCTATGATAAGCAATATCGTCACGCTGAGCAGCACAGTAAGAAGATTCCCGAGCATAGAAAATGTGGTGCTCCGTACAAAATCAGGCTGTCCGCGCAGATAGCTTATGGCGTCCCACGGCAGAAGTATCAGCGATCCGCTGTGATACGATGCCGCAGCGATATAATAAACCCTTACGAGAACATACTGTAAGGCGCTGTAGATCAGAAGCAGTCCGCCCAGCTTTGAGGCGTTTATGAAAAGCGCACGTTTCTCACGCACCTGAGCTTCGGAAAATTCTGTCTGATACCCGGCCGGGTATGGCTGATTTGGAAACTGATACAATTTCTACCCTCCGTCAGATCATAGGCTCTATGACCGAAAAAATACGGTTGGCTATGTATGGTTTGTTCATCGTATAGAGATGTATGCCGTCAACATCATTGGAGATGAGGTCAACGATCTGGTCTGTGGCGTAAGCTATGCACGCCTCCTCAAGAGCCTTGGGCTTGTCCTCAAAACGGTTGAGTATCTTTGAGAGCTTTGCAGGGATAGAAGCTCCGCACATGGAGACCATACGCAGGATGCTCTGCTTGGTGGTGACAGGCATGATGCCTGCTTCGATCGGCACGTTGATACCTGCCAGAATGCATCTCTCGCGGAAACGGTAAAAATCATCATTGTTGAAGAACAGCTGAGAGATCAGGTGTCCTGCACCGCATTCCACTTTTGTTTTGAGGTCGAGGATATCGGTGATGAAGTCGGGAGAATCGGGATGACACTCGGGATAGCAGGCACCGGACACAAAAAACTCGGGATCAAAATTCTTTATATAGGTCACAAGATCGGAAGCGTGCATGAAATCCCTTTTAGGCTCCTGACCCGGTTTGAGATCTCCCCTGAGAGCGAGGATGTTCATAACTCCCCTGTTTCTCAGTTCGGTAAGTATTGTGTCTATATCCTCTTTGGAGTTGTTTACGCAGGTAAGGTGCGAGATCGGCACTATTCCGTACTGCTCCTTGATAATGGAGCAGATCTCTATGGTAGAGGTATCCGCCACATTTCCTCCTGCACCGTAAGTACAGCTGATAAAATCGGGGTGTATACCGCTGAGACCGTCGAGGGTCTCCTTTATAGGCTCTATACCGCCCTTATACTCTTTCGGCGGAAATATCTCAAGTGAAAAACGGGGACGCTTTTCTTCAAACAGCTTTTTTAGATCCATAGTTGTTCTCCTTTTTTGGAAGTTACATTTATTATAACACGTAACGCCATGCATTTCAATTTGTAACAGGTGATAATATTGAACGTAATGTAAATAAATTTTATCTATTTTGTTTCAGGTATTGCATTTTGTCAGAGTATCGGTATAATAATAATTAGTGTTAGCACTCTGATAGCAAGAGTGCTAAACCATTAATTGTGAAAGGAAATGATCTGTATGCAGACAAAAGAATTCAAAGCGGAGTCCAAAAGGCTCCTCGATATGATGATAAACTCGATCTACACTCACAAGGAGATATTTCTCCGTGAGCTGATCTCCAACGCCAGTGATGCTATAGACAAGCTGTATTTCAAGTCACTGACCGATACCTCTGTGGGTCTCAACAAGGATGACTTCGCTATCGAGCTGGCTGTGAACAAGGACGAAAGAACATTCACTATCTCCGATAACGGCATTGGTATGACCGAGCAGGAACTCGAAGACAATCTCGGTACTATCGCTAATTCGGGCTCCTTCAAGTTCAAGAACGACAACAACCTCGGTGACGATGTTGATATCATCGGTCAGTTCGGTGTAGGCTTCTACTCCACCTTTATGGTAGCCAAGGAAGTTACTGTCATCACCAAGGCTTACGGCTCTGACAAAGCCTTCAAGTGGCAGTCCAACGGCGTTGACGGCTACACTGTTGAAGAGTGCGACAAGGATGCCGCAGGTACCACTATCATCCTGAAGATCAAGGATAACACCGAGGAAGAAAACTATGACAGATACCTCGATCAGTATCAGATCCAGGGACTTGTAAAGAAGTACTCCGACTATATCCGCTTCCCCATCAAGATGGATGTGGAGCATACCCACTATCACGAGGACAGCGATGAGCCTCACACCGAGCTGGTACACGAGACTCTCAACTCCATGACACCCATCTGGAAGAAAAACAAGAACGAGCTCACAGACGAGGACTACAACTCGTTCTATACCGATAAATTCATGGACTACAATCCTCCCATACTGCACATCCATTCCAAGAACGAGGGTCTTGCCACATATGACGCACTGCTCTACATCCCTTCCCGTGCGCCTTTTGACTACTACTCCAAGGATTTCGAGAAGGGCTTGCAGCTCTACTCCTCGGGTGTTATGATAATGGAGAAGTGCGCTGATCTTCTGCCTGACTATTTCAGCTTTGTAAAGGGTCTTGTGGATTCGGAAGATCTGTCGCTGAATATCTCCCGTGAACTTTTACAGCACGACAGACAGCTCAAGATCATTGCAAAGAACCTTGAAAAGTCCATCAAGAACGAGCTGACCAAGCTTCTCAAAAACGACAGAGAGAAGTATCAGAAGTTCTACGATATCTTCGGACTCCAGTTCAAGTTCGGCATCTATCAGAGCTACGGCACAGCCAAGGACACCCTTGAGGATCTGCTGATGTTCCCCTCTTCTTTCGAGGGCAAGGATGTTACTCTCGGCGAGTACGTTGAGCGTATGAAAGAGGGTCAGAATGAGATCTACTACGCCTGCGGCGAGAGCATCGAGCGCATTGAGATGCTGCCTCAGATGGAGCGCGTAAAGGAAAAGGGATACGAAGTGCTGTACCTCACACATGACGTTGACGAGTTCGCTGTCAAGGTAATGATGAAGTACAAGAATCACCCCTTCCGCTCGGTATCCGACAATGAACTTGACCTTGAGACCGAGGAAGAAAAGGAAGAAGCAAAGAAGACTGCCGAAGAGAACAAGGATATGTTCAAGTATATGACAGATGCTCTCGGCGGTAAAGTCAAGGAAGTAAGACTCTCGTCCAGGCTGAAATCTCACCCCGTCTGCCTCTCCGCCGAGGGTAATATCACCATCGAGATGGAAAAGGTACTGAGCGCAATGCCTCAGAACGAGCGCGAGGATGTCAAGGCAACAAAGGTGCTGGAGCTCAACGCTTCACATCCCATATTCGAGAAGCTCAAAGGCCTCTATGCCAACGATAAGGACAAGCTCACCGATTACACCAAGCTGCTTTACTCTCAGGCTCTGCTCATTGAGGGTCTGACTGTGGAAAACCCTGTTGAATTCGCTGAGCTTATCTGCGGACTTATGGTCTGACAGATCATCCGTAAATATCAAAAGAGATTGACAAATCTCCTTTTGTATGATATAATTTGATTAAGTTAATCAGAGCACATCTGATAACAATGTATTAAAAATCAAACAAACAGGAGGTAATTCATTATGGCAAAATGGGTATGTTCCGTATGCGGATACATCTTCGAGGGCGATGCTGCACCTGAGTTCTGTCCTCAGTGCAAGGCTCCCGCTGCTAAGTTCAACAAGCGTGAGGAGTCCGCTGAGATCGTCTGGGCTGACGAGCACAAGGTAGGCGTGGCTCAGGGTCTTGATCCCGAGGTAGTAGCCGGACTTAAAGAAAACTTCAACGGCGAGTGCTCCGAGGTAGGTATGTATCTTGCAATGGCAAGAGTCGCATACAGAGAGGGCTATCCCGAGGTAGGTCTCTATTATGAGAAGGCTGCATGGGAAGAAGCAGAGCACGCTGCCAAGTTTGCCGAGCTTCTCGGCGAGGTAGTAACACCCTCCACCAAGAAGAACCTCGAGCTGAGATATATGGCTGAGAACGGTGCTTGCGAAGGCAAGATGAAGCTCGCTAAGAGAGCAAAGGAACTGGGCTATGATGCTGTACATGACACCGTTCATGAGATGGCTAAGGACGAAGCCCGTCACGGCTGCGGGTTCAAGGGTCTGCTGGACAGATATTTCAAATAATCGCGCAAATAAAAGGCATCCGCAGGGATGCCTTTTTATTTTGTCAAAATATTGAAAAACGCAAGCGGTCATTAACTGCTTATCCGCACCGCCTTGCCTGCGTTATTTAATGTCGTACTTTTTGAGAAGCAGATCGTAGAGTTCTTTATCCAATCCGTAACCTTTAATATATCCGTTCTTGAAACCGTATTCATCGACCTTATCCAGATCCTCAGGAAGCGGGAAACGCCCTTGCTCCATAGGCAGATAACGGCGCAACTCTTTGTTATACCTTAACAGGAAGATCGCCTTGCTGCCCTTTTTCATAGGTGCAAGCGAGGTAGAGAGCAAAAGCTGCTTCTTGTTTTCGGCATTGATTATAAACGCATAATGATGACAGATATCGACTTTGCCGTCCTTTATGAGATCTTCACCCTTGAAGACCTTTATCGCTTTGAGTGCGTTATATGTACGCACATTTCTCGGATCTGCGTGTGTTTCGGGATTTCCGTAGGTCACATCCGTATTTTCAAATTCGTCAAGATATTCGCCGATCATTATGATCTCAGCTCTTTCGATCGCTTCCTCGGGAGAAAAGTGTATAAAATCCATAACAGCAGGAGTTATCAGCAGTTCATCCTCGCTGCTGTCCGATTCCAACTCCGCAGCAGACGATGATGTATTTCCGCAGCCGACAAGGATCATCGCGGTAATAACAAAAAACGACAGAAGTTTTCTTGTTTTCATATTGTTTACCTCCGTTCATCATATTAATATCCCCATTTTTGCCGGATCTGATTCAGGATCATTTACTTCTATAATATATAACAATCTGAGAAGGCGTTTTGTTACCTTCGGACACAAAAAATTAACATTTTTCGACGTTTTGCACAGTGAGGGTCAGCAGGAGTTGTACATTATGTTTAAAACAAAAATACTATCTGTTCCGATTATATTTTATCATATTCCGGGATGAAATACTATTATTAAACACACCAAAAAATCGCCGTACTTTCGGGCACATCCCACAATGCACAAGAGGGCAAGGATAAGCGGTATCAAATTTGTAAAAAAAATCTGTGAAAAGGTCTTGACAAATCGGCAAAAAGGGTATAAACTATAATTAGCACTCAGAGAGTAAGAGTGCTAACACTCGCAGAGGTCAAGTGCTGAAACAGTCAGGAGGAAGGAGTGCGGCGTATGGACAGCCGAAAGCTGAAGATCCTTACAGCTATCGTTGATGAGTACATCACAACGGGTGAGCCTGTGGGCTCCAAAGCTATAATGCACCGCATAAATGCATCTTCCGCAACGATACGCAATGAAATGGCTGAGCTTGAAAAGCAGGGCTATCTCGAACAGCCCCACACCTCAGCAGGACGTATTCCAACATACAACGGTTTCAGGCTCTACGTTGACAGCCTTATGGAGACCAATCCCCTCTCGGAGGACGAAAAAGCCCAGCTCGATGCGATGATCCCTGCTTCGGCAGTCACCGAGGAAGAACTGGTAAACTCAGCATCGATGGCACTGGCTGAACTTACTAAGTGCGCATCGGTGGTAGCAAGTCAGGCTCCGAAGTTTTCACTGATCTCCAAAGTCGAGGTCATACCCACAGGAAAAAGGATGTATGTCATCCTGATGATAACCTCAAACGGTACCATCAAAAACAAGGTATGCCGTCTGGAGTTTGATCTTACCCATGAACAGCTGGAGTTCTTCGATAACTACTTGCAGAAGAATCTGCAGGGAGTCGAGATAGACAAACTCAATGACAGTATGTTCAACGAGCTTACCGCTGCAATGGGCACTTATATGATGTCCCTCTCACCGCTGATGAGCGAACTGCTGGAACTCTCAAAGGAGTTCTCCTCGCAGGAGGTTTCCGTAGCAGGTGCCAACAATCTCCTCACCTGCAAGGACTTCGATCAGAACGAGATCATCAGCTTCCTTGATAACAAGCGCGAGATGATGCGCTTTGTGGATGAGAGCTTCTCGGGATTGCAGGTAATGTTCTCTCCCGAAAGCAACGGATTTGTAATAAGCAATTCTTCACTGATCGCTGCACCGTTCAGAAAGGGTGACAGGCAGATCGGTACGCTGGGTCTTCTGGGACCTATGCGTCTTGACTACGCAAAGTTCATCCCCTATATCGAGTATTTCTCGCAGCGCATAACCGAGCTGCTGACAGATACCGATGAACCGGATGATGACAATACAGGAAAGTGAGGCGAAAACGGTGGCAGAAAATGAAGAGAAGCTGAACGAGGAAACTTGCGAAGCTGAAGACACACCGAACACCGAAGAGACAGAAAAGGAGGCAGAACAGGAAAGCGAAGCTCCCGAAGAAGAAGCAAAGAGCGAAGAAGATAAGCTCCGTGAAGAACTGGCAGCAGAAAAAGATAAGTATCTGAGACTTATGGCTGAGTATGACAACTTCCGTAAACGCTCCGCCAAGGAAAGACTTGAGCTTTCGGCCTCGATAAAGGGTGACACCGTCAGCGGCATACTTCCGCTGATAGACAACTTTGAAAGAGCTCTTGCAGCAGAGACCGAAGACCTCAATTACAAACAGGGCGTTGAAATGATCTTCAAGCAGTTCGGAGATATGCTCACCAAGCTGGGCGTCACTGCGATGGATCTTGAAGGCAAAGAGTTCGACCCCAACACTGCAATGGCAGTAAGCTCCATCGAAAACCCCGAACTCGGTGAAAACGTAGTAGCTCAGGTCCTCCAGAAGGGTTACACCCTCGGCGACAAAGTTTTAAGACACGCAATGGTCATTGTTGCAAACCCTTAGTAAAGACGATTCCCGCACATAGCCGCACCGATAAGCAGTACGGCAAATAAGATAAAGTATATAATGTTATTTTGAAAGGATGAATGACTTATGGCAAAGATTATAGGTATCGACCTCGGTACAACCAACAGCTGCGTAGCAGTAATGGAGGGCGGCGAAGCCGTCGTTATCCCCAACAGCGAAGGTGCAAGAACTACTCCTTCTGTTGTAGGCGTTTCCAAGAACGGTGACAGACTCGTAGGTCAGGTCGCCAAGAGACAGGCAGTTACAAACTTCGATAACACAGTTATCTCTATCAAGAGACATATGGGTTCTGATTACAAGGCTAAGATGGGCGGCAAGGATTATACTCCTCAGGAGATCAGTGCTATGATCCTTCAGAAGCTGAAGGCTGACGCAGAGGCTTATCTCGGTCAGACCGTAACAGAGGCTGTTATCACTGTTCCTGCATACTTCACCGATGCTCAGCGTCAGGCTACAAAGGATGCAGGTCAGATCGCAGGTCTGAATGTAAAGCGTATCATCAACGAGCCTACCGCTGCTGCTCTTTCCTACGGTATCGACAAGGAAGAGGATCAGAAGGTAATGGTATATGACCTCGGCGGCGGTACTTTCGATGTATCTATCATCGAGATGGGCGACGGCGTTACAGAGGTACTTGCTACCGCCGGTAACAACCGTCTCGGCGGCGATGACTTCGACCAGCGCATCATCGACTGGATGATCAAAGAGTTCAAGGCTGCTGAAGGTGTTGATCTCTCGGGTGACAAGATGGCTATGCAGAGACTCAAGGAAGCAGCTGAGAAGGCTAAGATCGAGCTTTCATCTACTCCTTCCTCCACTATCTCTCTCCCCTTCATCACCGCAGATGCTACAGGCCCCAAGCACCTCGAAATGACACTTACTCAGGCTAAGTTCAACGAGATGACAGCTGACCTCGTAGAGATGACAATGGGTCCTGTAAGACAGGCACTCTCCGACTCCGGTCTCTCTGCAAACGACCTCCAGAAGGTGCTCATGGTCGGCGGTTCTTCAAGAATCCCCGCAGTTCAGGAAGCTGTCAAGAAGTTCCTCGGCAAGGAGCCTTTCAAGGGCATCAACCCCGATGAGTGCGTAGCCCTCGGTGCTGCATATCAGGGCGGTGTACTCGGCGGCGATGTCAAGGAAGGTCTGCTCCTCCTCGATGTTACTCCTCTGTCCCTCTCTATCGAGACCGCAGGCGGCGTAGCTACCAAGATGATCGAGAGAAATACTACCATCCCTACCAAGAAGACACAGGTGTTCTCCACCTATGCAGATAACCAGACCGCAGTTGATATCAACGTTCTCCAGGGCGAGCGTGAGTTCGCTAAGGACAACAAGCAGCTCGGTATGTTCCGTCTCGACGGTATCGCTCCTGCTCCCAGAGGCATTCCCCAGATCGAGGTAACATTCGATATCGATGCTAACGGTATCGTTCACGTTTCCGCTAAGGATCTCGGCACAGGCAAGGAGCAGAACATCACCATTACTTCTTCCACCAATATGTCCAAGGACGATATCGACAAGGCTGTTAAGGAAGCTGAGGCTTTTGCAGCTGAGGACGCTAAGAAGAAGGAAGAAGTCGATGAGAGAAACAAGGCAGATCAGATGTGCTTCTCTGTAGAGAAGGCTCTCGGTGAGCTTGGCGACAAGGTAAGCGCAGATGAGAAGGCTAACGTTCAGGCTAAGGTAGATGCCCTCAAGGAAGCTCTCAAGGGTACCGATATCGAGGCTATCAAGGCTAAGAACAAGGATCTTGAAGAGACATTCCAGCCCATCGCTATGCGTATCTATCAGCAGGCACAGGGCGCTCAGGGTGCTCAGGGCTTCGATCCCAACGCTATGGGCGGTATGGGCGGTATGGGCGGAAACGCTCAGGGCGGTCAGAACGGCGGCGACGATGTTATCGACGCAAACTTCACAGACGTAAACTGATAATAAACGACACACATTATCCCAAGACCGCAGGGCAGAAATGTCCTGCGGCTTTGTGGGATTTATATCAATTAATAATTAATAGTTAATAATTTGCCGGTATGACTATCCTCATTGACGAAATTTTTACCACAATAAATTATTAATTATTAACTATTAATTATTAATTGCAACTACGGAGGATATAATATGGCTGACAAGAGAGATTACTATGAAGTGCTCGGCGTACAGAAGGGCGCTTCCGATGATGAAATAAAAAAGGCATTCAGAAAGCTCGCCCGTCAGTATCACCCTGATCTTCATCCCGACGACAAGGAAGCCGAGGCAAAGTTCAAGGAGATCAACGAGGCTTACGAGGTGCTTTCCGATAAGGATAAACGTGCTAAGTACGATCAGTTTGGTCATGCAGCATTCGATCCTTCATACGGCGGCGCTGGAGCAGGCGGCTTCGGCGGCTTCTCGGATATGGGCGATATCTTCGACTCCATATTCGGCGGCTTCGGATTCGGCGGAGGCTCGCGCAGTGCAAACCCCAACGCTCCGAGACGCGGCGGAGATATCGAGACCTCAGTTACTATCGACTTTATGGAAGCCTGCGCAGGAAAGAAAGTTACTGTCCGCGTGAACAGAAGCGAACAGTGCCCTGACTGTCACGGTACAGGTGCGGCAGAAGGCACTCAGCCCAAGACCTGCCCCGACTGTAAAGGTACCGGTACAAGGCGCGTAACTCAGAGAACACCTTTCGGAAATATCTCGCAGACTGCTTCCTGTCCTCGCTGCGGAGGAAAGGGCAAGATCGTTGAGACACCCTGCACCAAATGCGGAGGCAAGGGTCAGGTAAGAAGTGCTCAGGACAGAGAAGTCGAGATCCCTGCCGGTGTTGATGACGGTCAGACTCTCCGTGTTCAGGGCGGCGGTCACGCAGGTACAAACGGCGGTCCCAGCGGTGATCTTCATATCCGTGTGGATGTTCGCCCCGATCCGATCTTCGAGCGTGACGGCTATGACGTATGGACCGAGGTTCCTCTTACTTACACTCAGGCAACACTCGGTGCCGAGATAATCGTCCCCACCGTTGACGGCAAGGTAAAATATAACGTTCCCGAGGGAACACAGGCAGGCACAGTGTTCCGTCTGCGCGGAAAGGGCATCAAGAAACTCTACCGCACTGACCGCGGCGATCACTACGTAAAGGTAACAGTCGAGATCCCGAAGAACCTCTCAAAGGATCAGAAGGCAAAACTCAAAGCCTTTGAGGATTCCCTCTCTGACACCAACTATCAGAAGCGCAGCGGGTTCTTCGATAAGCTGAGAGAAAAATTCAAGTAATAAAATATCTCCTCACCTTTTCATTCAGGTGAGGAGATTTTATTATGCAATAATTTACAGCAGTGTTATTCCGTTCTTTGCGCACTCAGCGGACATATCCTCGGGCCATACCGAGCACTGTACCTCGCCGATGTGTGCCTTTTCCAGCAGGAGCATACACAGTCTCGACTGACCGATACCGCCGCCGATAGTCAGCGGAAGAGTGCTGTCTGCGATCATCCTGTGGTAGTCGAACTTCATCCTGTCCTCAGCACCTGCAACACCAAGCTGATATACCAGCGACTTCTCGTCAACACGGATACCCATGGAGGATACCTCGAAGGGATCCTGCAATACATCGTTCCAGAAGATGAGGTCGCCGTTGAGCTGCCAGTCATCGTAGTCGGGAGCTCTTCCGTCATGTGCAGCACCGTTGGAGAGCGCACCGCCGATCTGCATCAGGAACACGGTCTTGTGCTCCTTTGCGATGAGATGCTCACGCTCCTTGGCGGTCTTGTCAGGATACATACGGAGGAGCTCTTCGGTGGTGATGAAGAAAGGCTCTGTGCAGATCTCACCCTTGATTACGGGATATCTCAGGCTTACCTTGCGCTTTGCGTAGGCAATAGCCTTAACGATAGACTTAACTGCATCTTTCAGGAACTCAACATTTCTCTGCTCGCGGGTGATGACCTTTTCCCAGTCCCACTGATCCACAAAGATCGAGTGGATGTTGTCAACGCTGTCGTCGCGGCGGATAGCATTCATATCGGTGTAGATGCCCTCACCTGCCTTGTAGCCGTAGCGGTAGAGAGCCATTCTCTTCCACTTTGCAAGGGACTGCACAACCTCAGCCTCGGTGTCGAACTCCTTGATGTTGAAATCCACCTTGCGCTCAACGCCGTTGAGGTCATCATTGATACCGCTGGCGTGGGTAACGATCAGCGGAGCGGTAACGCGGTCAAGTGTCAGTGCAAATGAAAGCGCCTGCTGGAAAACATCCTTGATGTATTTGATAGCGTGCTGAGTCTCTCTCAGCGTGAGAGCCGACTTGTAGCCCTCGGGAATAACAAGTCCTCTTGACATAGTATCATTCCTTCCGTGATATACTTATTTAAAATCTGTCCTGAGTATTTCCGAAACGGTCTTGAAACCGTATTTTTCATAAAATGCTTTTGCATCGTTTCCGTCAACGACTCTTATCTCTATCCTGGCGGCGCCGTCCTGTCTAAGAGTATCCACAGCCCAGTCCATAAGCTGTTTGCCGTAACCTTTGCCGCGTTGATCTTTAAGGATGACAAGAATATCAATATGACCCTCGGCACCGATCCGGTCGATCTTTGTAAAGCCGACTACCATGTCATGCTCCTCGATGACGGCTATCCTTGACTTCCCGCTTTTGACGGCCTCCTCAAAGACTGCCAGAGACTCGGAAAAAGGCTTCTTCGGGAAGCAGCCCTTGAAGTTTACGGACACCTCATTGTGATGCTCCGCAAGCTGTTCGAGACATTCTCTGAGGCGATACACCTCGGTATATTCTATTTCTCTCATTGTACTTACCTGATGTTGCCGACCGTTCTCGGGAAGAAGATAACGTCTCTGATGTTGCTGATACCTGTCATGTACATGATAAGTCTCTCAAAGCCGAGACCGAAACCACCGTGAGGAACGGAACCGAATCTTCTCAGGTCGAGGTAATCAGCATAGGGTCCCATGCCCATATTGCGCTCTTCCATAGCAGCAAGGAGCTTGTCGAGGTCTGCTTCTCTCTCGCTTCCGCCGATGATCTCACCTACGCCGGGAACCAGCAGATCCACAGCTGCAACGGTCTTGCCGTCAGCGTTCTGCTTCATATAGAAGGACTTGATCTCCTTGGGATAATCGGTAACGAAAACAGCCTTTTTGAAGACTTCCTCGGAGATATATCTCTCGTGCTCGGTCTGGAGATCGCAGCCCCACTCTACAGGGTACTGGAAATCCTTGCCGGATTTTTTCAACAGCTCGATAGCCTCGGTGTAGGTGCAGGTGCCGAACTCATGGGAGATAAGTGTCTCAAGCTTTTCGATAAGTCCCTTCTCGAAGTGTGCGTCGAAGAACTCCAGCTCGCTGCGGCACTTGTCAAGTACACGGCCTATAACGAACTTTATCATACCCTCAGCCAGCTCGATAACATCGGGGAGCTCTGCGAAAGCAACCTCAGGCTCGATATGCCAGAACTCTGCAACGTGTCTCGGAGTGTTGGACTTCTCTGCTCTGAAGGAGGGTCCGAAGGTGTAGATCTTGCCGAATGCCATAGCAGCCATTTCGCCTTCAAGCTGACCCGATACAGAAAGACCTGCTCTCTGACCGAAGAAATCCTTCTCGAAGTACTCCTGCTCGCTCTTTACGGTAGGATCGTAACCGACAGTTGTTACCTGGAACATTTCGCCTGCGCCCTCGCAGTCGGAACCTGTGATGAGGGGGGTGTTTACATATACGAAGTTGCGGCTCTGGAAGAACTCGTGGAGTGCTGCCGCAGCTGTGGATCTTACTCTGAAAACAGCGTTGAAGGTGTTTGTCCTGCCGCGGAGGTGGGGCATAGTACGAAGGAATTCAAGGGTGTGTCTCTTCTTCTGGAGGGGGTACTCGGGAGGACAAACGCCCAGCACGTCGATGCTCTTTGCGTTGATCTCCTGTGTATCGTTTCTGCCCTCTACGACCTCGCCTGTTACCTTGAGTGCGGTACCCAGCTTGAGAGCCTCATCAAGTGCGATATCGGATGCCTTGTCAACAACGACCTGTATATGCTTGAGAGAAGTACCGTCGTTAAGCTCGATGAAGGCTACGCTCTTTGAGTCTCTTGAAGTTCTTACCCATCCGCAGACGGTAACTTCCTTGCCGATGAGCTCTTTGCTCGTCATGACTTCCTTGATGTCTGTGTGCTTCATAATTATCTTCCTTTCAAATAAAACAAAAAAGCTTTCGTCCCACATACAGGACGAAAGCATAACTTCCGTGGTGCCACCTGAATTACCGCAAGGTGCTGACCTAACATTAATCTATCAAGACCCGCGATCTCTCATACGCTGTAACGTGCGTAACACGACTCCCCTACTAAGGATGTCCCTTTTCGGCTTGCTGCTCGGGAGTGTTATTCACAGGGCCTCTTGTACGCGGCTCACACCTTATCCGCGCTCTCTGAAACAGAACTGCCAAGCTACTTCTCTCCGTCATAGCATTTTCAATATGTGCTTATTTTACCACTTTTGTTTTGACTTGTCAATAGGTCTTGAGAAAAAATTTCAAAAAACAGGACAGCCCATCGGACTGCCCTGTTACGGTATCAAAGTGAATTCAGCTTCTTCTGAAGCTCGATCATATGGTTACGGCAAGCAGTGATCTCGCCTGTGTACTTATTGAACCACTCGACGTCCATCTCATCGGGTTCCTCCTGCAAAAGCACTGCCTGAACAAGCGCCGACTGTGATCTGGAACGCTTTCTCTCGATCTCCTCGATAGTCTGGCGGCAGATCTTGATCTCCTTTTTCAGTTTACTTTTCTCGCTCACAACTGTCACTCCTTGCACTAATTTCCTTTGAGCTCCAGTGACCCGATCAGCTCACTGAGCTTATCATAGCCCTTATCGAGGTCACTGAGTATGTCGTCCACTGCTTCTTTTACTTCTTTCATCTTAGGTTTCATCTGAACGGGATATTTTATCAGAGCGGTGTTCAGCTGATTGATGATGACCTGTTTTTCCTCAAAATCTTCAATGAGGAACGCAAATGAAGCAGCGCAGCTCATATAGCTCGATACACGCTCGTAGATAAGATCGTGATCCCCCTCGGGTTCGAGGTAGATGCTTATCTCCTCCGAGGCGTGTCCGAGCTCTGTCCTGTACTGTTTACGGTAGGTCTCCTGTACCCTGCGGGTCTCATCGACGTAAAGACCGATGAATACGAACAATGCTATAAGCGTTATGATGAGGAGTATGATTGCAGTTACCATCCTGCGTTTCATTATCTTATCTTGATTCATCCGTCTTCACCTCCTCTGCGGCATCCTGCTGAGCGAGTCTTTGCTTTTCCTTTTCGATCTCGATCCGCATAAGCCTTTCGTGTTCCTCGGCGTTTTCCTTAGCATTTGCTTCGTGGATCTTCTGTCCGAGCTTTGCTATAGACCTTATCTCGAACAGCGCACCGAGTGCAACAGCGATCATTACCGCCAGAAGTCCTATTTTCCTGAAGCTCCCGAAAGAGCTCATCCATATGAAAAATCTTGATTTGCCGACATACTTTCCGATGATTTTATCGGGATCGGCATTATCGGTATCGTTGATGGTATTGGCATCGCCCTTGGTAACAAAGTGTCCGTTATCCAGCACTTCAACGATCCTGTGAGTCACTATCCTGCCCTTGATATCGGGATCATCTGAATAGAATGAGATTATATCATCCTTTTTCAGTTCCTTGATATCGGTCTTCTCAACGAGTATGTAATCCCCTACGTGAAGTGAGGGTTCCATGCTTCCCGTCTCGACATACAGAACGCTCTTCCCGAAAACGCTTACTGCTTTTCCTCCCGACGCATTCACCAGCACGTAGATGCAGAATCCGAGGATCAGCATGATTATCGCAGTCAGGGCAATATCGAAGCCTTTGCCTAATCTTTTCCGGGCTGCGGACTCAGTTTTTTTTTTGCCTATACTCTCGGCAAGCTCATTTTTCATACGCTTGCGTTCAGCACGCGCACGTTTGAGCTTTTCGAACACGCTCACATGGTACTCTCTGTAGAGGCGCTTCATCTCGAGATCAATCTCACGCTGCTCCTCGGGAGTACGCTTGGGCGGAGTATAGGTAGGTTTAGGTTTATTCTTATTTGCAAGTGCACGTTTCTTTTTGAACTTGCGGTCTTCAAGATAACGTCTGAACCGATAATGGAAGGTCATAGCGTACTTGCGGTAGTATACCTCCATAGCATCTCTCTCGGCGGCTTCTCTTTCCTTCTGAGCTTTCTTCTCAGCGATATCCGCACGCAGCTTTATGTAATCGGGGTCATCGGTATCCTGTGGTATGATGTGGAACCAGTAAGCGAGGATATAAGTGAAGAGTCTTTGCAGCAATCTGATTGGATTCTTTGAATACTCCCACCTGATCTGCTCGAAAGGCTTTGCCATAAAGCGTTCGCGCTCTGCCTTGAGGCGGTCTGCACGGTCTTTGAGCTTGCGTTCCTTTTCGCGCTTCTGCTGCTCGACTTTCATCCTTGCGGCAACAGCTCTCGGATCCTCGATCTCTTCGGGCTGCTCTTTGAACTGCTGTTCCTCTTCAAGCTGAGCCTTTACCTCTTCGATCTCATCCTCTGTGAGTTCTTCATATGCCTGTTTTTCAAGTTCGGCATCATTATTCTTCTCTTCGAGTTTATCTGCTGCGAAGCCCTCGGCTTCACCGAGCTCGCTTCTCAGCATGGAGTTGTTCTGAGACAGTCGCTCACGCTCGGCAAGGATACGTTCTTCTTCCTCGCGCTTCTGACGGGCTTCCTCCTCGCGTCTTGCGATCTCGGCAAGTCTTGCCAGACGCTCCTGTTCGAGCCTTTCTCTTTCGCGTTCCTCGGCTTCCTGCTCGGCACGTTTCTGTTCAAGCAGTTCCTGGAGCCTTTGCTCCTCGGCTTCTTTCTCACGCTGGATACGCTCTCGCTCTTCCTGCCTTGCCTGTTCTATGCGGCGCTGTTCCTCAAGTTTCTTCTCTTCCTCGATACGCAGCCGCTCGGCTTCTTCTTCGGCAGCCATCTGAGCTGCACGTTCAGCCTGTTTTTCAGCAACGTAGGCACGCTCGATCTTTATCGCTTCGCTTATCTGCGCGAAGACCTGCGTTATATTGGTAGGCAGCTTCTTAGTCAGCTTGAAGTCACCGTCTGCCGACACATATCCTACCGCAGCCTCGGTCTGGATATTGAAATCAGCAGCGATATCCTTATCGAAGTGCTTGACGAATCTCGGTGCCATGGGTTTCTGCTTGACAGTTTTCAGTTCAGTCGGTTCCCTGTCGTCATCCAGAGTATAGGATCTGAACAGCAGCAAGTTCATAACTACCAGCTTATAGAAGTCCTCGATGTAGTTTTCCTCGGGCTTCACGGCTGAGTTCTCTACGTTTATCTCGTAGCCGACCTTATCGTAGCTCTCGATATACTGCCAGAGTGTCAGGCAGGCTCTCAGCTCAACGTTCTTCATAATGGCGTTTGTTCTCATAACAGGCGGCCTTATGAACGTATTTCCGAGCTTCATACACAGATCCGAGCCCTTATAGCCTTCTATGATCTTTTTGAGCTTCTCCACTCTCTGCCAGATAGTAAAGCCGCTCTCGTTTGTAGATTCAAGGCTGTCCGAGGTCTCGAGTTTGACCTCGACCCTCATCTTGCCTCCCCGTCCGTCATCTATCGTGGTATCATATCCGAGGGTATAGACCTTCTCATCGTGTGATACCTCTGCAAGCTTCTGATAACGGGTATTGATAAATATGTAGAGCCTGTCGATAAGCGTATTTACGAACTTGTTCTCATAGGTGAAGAAGCTCTCCTCCTTGTGAACATTCAGCACCTTGGAGGGTGTTATCTTACCTGTACGCTTATCAATGCTCTGTATCAGGTCGGTATGCTGAGCGAGATGCTTTACAGACTCGACCGTGATCTTTCTTGATCTTTCTATCGGGACGATCTCTTCTACGTCCTCAATGGTCCTTCCGGGATTTCTAAGCACATTGTCAACGTGTATAAGGCCATTCTCGATCGCCTCTACCCACGAAACATCTATGGCTTTCGCCATCAGTTTACGGTTGAAAGCGAAGGTATTACGGCTCGATTTAAGCAGTGAATCCAGCGATCCGAACAGCTCATCATCGCCTAACTCGCCGACTGTTTTCTTGAAATCTTCATACCATTCGCCGTATAAGCCGTTCAATCGCCTCACCTGCCTTTTCAATAAGTTGATGAAGTATAGTTGATAATTGACAACACTTTATACGTTGCATTTTACCCTTACGGGCAATCATCAGCTATCATCTTTCAACTGTCAATTATTATCAGAACAGTTTCTGCAATCTTTCGAGGTAAGCGCAGGATTCATTCATCTTGTTCCTGCCGAATGACTTACGGATATAAACTACCAGCTCACGGAGCTCATCACGGAGCATAGCAAGGTTCAGAGATTCAAACTTTCTGAATATCTTGGTAGCGAGCACGTAGTCGATACCGTCGAGTTCATCGCCGCCGCAGGCAACGTATACAGGAACGAACAGACCCATCTGCTTCAGGATACGGTTACCGAAAGCCACACGCAGCTTCTCGATTACCCACAGGTCAAGCTGCTGGATCTTTCTCAGGTTCTCCTGAGAGATAGGATACTTGGCGAATGCGTCCTCGAACAGAGAGTTGAGGTGATCGTAACCCAAATTAAGGGGAGGAGTATCGGGTGCATTGAACTCGATACCCTTTGCATCCAGATTGATAGGCTGAGCACGGTCGTAGACCTTATCGGATATAGCGTATGTAGAGTCATCGTTATTAGCAGTACCAATATACCATACGTTCTGCGGTATTTTGAGTTTGCCCTTATCGAGCTTGATGGGGTCAGTGCTCCAGGAGTTGGGCACGATATCGAGTTCCCACTCATCTGCGTTGGGCATTTCGAGTATGGACAGCATCTCAGCGAAGTAATACTCGATACGTGCGATGTTCATCTCATCGAGAAGGATGAAGTTGATATCGTTGTTATAGCCCGAAGAGTATATTCTCTTGAGGACTTCTGTCTCGTTGAAGTTCTTGGTGAATTCGTTGAAGTAACCGAACAGCTCGGTACGGTCACGCCATGAAGGCTGTACCGAAGCTATTGTAGTATCGTTCTGTAAGAACTTACCGAATGAGTAAGGCAGCGAAGTTTTACCTGTACCGGAGATACCTTGCAGGATTATGAGCTTTGTGGAAGCCATACCTGCGATGAAAAGGCGTATGGTCTTGATATCGTAATACAGATGCATCTTCGAGCAGGCAAAGTTGCGGTAAGCCTCGCAGATCTGTTCGAGGGTGATCTCGTTGTTGTAGTCGGGCGGAGTGTAGTTCTTATAGAAGCTATCGACCTCAAGCAGACGCGAGAAACGCTTGTCTGCGGTCTGAACGACACCTTCCTCAACGACCTGAGCCTCTCCTGCGGGAGCAGCACCGGTTGCGTCATAAGCCATAGTACCGTCTGCCAGTGAAAGTGCTCCGGATACGGGCAGACCCATCTGGGAGACTTTCATAGCCATGATCTCGTCCTTCTCCTTGGTCATTTTGAGCACCTGTCTCTGGAGATTTGCGATCTCTTCGAGCAGATCCTCATTGCTGACGAGCGAGTGACGGAAGCGGATATACTTCCTCACGGCAAGGATGATTATGAACGCGATCAGGACATAGATAGCAATAACGATAATTATAGCAAGTATCGCCAGTATCCAGCCCACAACGCCGAAGTCGGTGGAATATGACTTAAAGATCTCTATGTAATTTTTTATGTTGAATATCTGTACTATTCCACTGCCGATGCCCTTGAATATATAGCCAAAGCCTTTGAGCATCTCCGAAATAAATACAAAGAACCATTTCAGAAATCCGTTCATAGCATTCTCCGATCACATAAATATGATTTACTCGGGTTTGTCCTCTTGTGTGGTGTTTTCTGCGGATGAATCTTCTGAGGTATTCTCCTCTGATACTGTTTCTTCCGGTACATCCGTACTTGCAGGCACCTCGGCAGGAGCAGTGCTCTCTGCTTCGCCTTCACCCGAAGCCTGCTTCTGGGATGCGAGGTATTCCTCGATAGCTCTGCGCTTGATCTCTTCCTCGTCCTGCTCGGAGATCTTGGGCTTCTTGACCTCGATCAGAGTAACGATGAACTTATAGAGCTCAAACAGGAAGAACAGTGCGAGGGGAATGATTATGCAGCAGAAGAAACCTGTTTTGGTCTGAAGGAACTTCATGACCTTACCGAATCCCGGGAGTCTCATTCCTGTCCACTTACCGATAATGTCTCCGGAAGCTACAGGCATATCATCATCGAGACCGTTGTTATCGCCTCGTGTTACGAAAGAACGGGATGATCCGTTCTCCTTGATATCCACAATACGGTGCGTATTCTTTTCGCGCTTGCCTTGGATTATTGTCCAGAAAGTGATAACATCGCCCTTTTCCAGCTTGTTGATATCATCAACTTCCTTGCAGACGATCATATCATCGACATTAAAGGTCGGCTCCATCGAAGGCGATTCAACTGTCATGGGAATAAACCCAAACAGGCTCGACACTCCGTTGTTTTTACTTGATGTGAACACCAGGATGGTGATCAGCAGTGCAAATACCAGCAACACCCATGCCAGTACATTCAGAACTATCTTCAACACTTTTTTCATAACCATACTCCCTTACTTTAAGTAGACTCAGTGATCTTGAAATTCATGGAAAGTTTCATTGTACCTCCGATCAACGCATCAACGCAGTCGGGGTCATTGCCTTCAAGCCAGATCACCACAGTGTATTTGTCCTTCTCCTTCGGAGCGAAACCTTCGTGTTTGTTTTTCATAACAAAGGTGGATGAAAGGAATTCTTTATCACAGTCGGATTCTTTTCCCGTTCCGTTGGATTTTGTCTTGCCGTAAACGGTCTTTTCTCCGTTCTGATAAAGGGCAACTCTTATAGCCTCGTCAACATTCTTTGTGACGTTTTCGATCGTCATCTCACCTTCGTAAGTAACGGTATCGCTTCCCGCGTTGATAAGGTAGAAAGTATAGGCTATGTAACTCTCTCCGTTATGACTGCCGTTTATCATATCGATATTGGCAGGCAGATCATCGCCGCTTATATTGGTCATATCGTAAACGATATCCGCATTCAGAACGGAGACAGTTTTTTCAAACTCCGGCGTTTCCGATAGTGTCAATCCCTGACGCATCATATCGTATTTGTTTATCTTTACTGTAAAGCTTCCGTACTTGTCGTAAAAGTACGAGATAGCATACGCGATCGCTACCACTGCCACAAGGATTATGACCAACAGTCCCAACACCCTTGTAAGGATAACGTACCGCTTGACCTCTTTGGCTTTCCGCCTCAGGTCCAGCACATCAACTACTTTATTTTCCAAAGCAGACTCTCCTTATCTTGATATCATTATTTCTCCCGTCCGCCAAAGCTGTTGATGTATATCACAACCTGTCGGAACGGTGTTACGGTCACTGATCGTTATTATCTCAGGTCTCATCGGAAGTTTTTCGTTTCATATACTTTTCTGACATGAACTTGCCCACCAGCGAACCCGTGCAGTACAGACATCCGAGTCTGAAAAGCTGTTCAGCCTGGCGGCTGTTGACCACGCCGTCCGCTATCGGAGTAGCATCAAGCTCGGTCACAAAGTCGATAATGGATTTCACTGCGCTGTCCGACTTTTCGCCCCTGCCCAGAAAGTTTGTGACTTCGGGTGAAAGCATGACATAGTCGATCTCAAAATCAGACAGCTTCATCATGGGGCAGGCATCCGAGCCAAAGCCTGTCAGCATAAAGTGGAAACCTCGGTTGCGCAGATTTTTAAGCACCTGCGGCACATTCGGATCTGTCTCGGCGAAAAGTTTGGCAGATACCGCAAAACAGATCTTGTTTGTATGTACTCCGAATCGTGCAGCAAGCTCGCTGGCATTTCTCTCGGCGCGTATATCGCGCAAATACTCAGGCGGCATATACACCGAAAGCCAGTCGAAGATCAGCTCACGCTCCTGAAAAGCCTTACAGGCTTCAAGTGCCTGAAGATATTCAAGCTCAAAAAGGTTGACGCACTGATTAGTGATCTCCGCCACATCGCGGAAGTTTTCGGGCATCAGTGTACCAAGTCCCGGAGTATTTAGCCTTGTCTGCGATTCGATGAATGCCATATGGCCGCTGGAGCTCTCACGAACGACGCGGTAGTACAGTTCTACGGCTCTGAGGCCGCCTACAGTCGTCTGTTGTGTTTCGGACATCAGTACACCTCCTTTTAAGCGTTTGTTACAATATCTCTATTCTATTATACAATATTTGAGTGAATTTGTCAATGAAATTCCTACAAATTTTGAATAAATTACAGCCCTAAAAACAAAAAATATTAGATAAACTTTTACTTAAATATTCGTGCAAATTGGCAATAACAAAGCCGTGAGCGCGTGGCTCACGGCTGAGAGTTTCACGTTCTTTGCGGCAATGACTCATGTCTCCTCTGCTTCGGTGCTGTGTCTCAGGCATCCAGCGTAAGTGAGGCCGAGGAAAATATAGATAAAGGGAGTAGTATAATATATCGCAACGCCGAAGAATGACGATGCAAGATAACCGAGGCATACAAAGAAGCCTGTCACGGTAGTCTTGTCAACGGTTTTGATGCGGAAGAAAGCTCGCAGCATTACCGTACAGCAGGCAGCGATATACAGCAGGCTCGTCTGGATGCCGAAAAACTCGGCATACTGGAGGAACTCGTTGTGAGGTGTGCCTATGTGATGCGTATTGAGGAGTCCCTCAACGCCGAAGCCGAGGAACGGATGATCTTTCAGATTTCTGATCGTACCTTTCCAGAGTTGCCAGCGTGCTATGTTGGACGATCGGTTATCGTTTTTAGTCTCGAGGGGGTCCTCGATGATATTGCCGATATCGCCGAACAGCCCCAAAATGCTTGAAAATATAGTATCCTGAAAGAAAGTCATTATCACGGTGATGCCGACAAACGTCAGCAGCAGCAGCACCGAGAGGAGCTTGTTCTCTCTGACAAAGAAAAAGCAGTAAACCACAAAGAGTATAAGCACGAACAGCACGGCAAGATAAGCACCGAGGGTGTTGTTTATCACGAGGACTATCGTTGCGGTCACAGCCGATGCTGCACAGACGATCCTCAGCCACAGCTTCTGTTCATAGACGAACAGCAGAGCCGAAGCGATGATCGTGATAGCCAGGTAATAGCCGTAGTGGTTGGAGTTATGGAACACGGCGCAGACTCCACTGCCCTGAAACACCGAAAGCTTGACTATCCACTTGTTCACGGCGGCGAGGATGTTTATCGGCAGAGCGGTAAAGATCAGCATATAGAAGATCAGCCGGCGGAGCTTCTCGTTGAAAAGCATCATACCGCAGAAGAAGTAAACGAGCGGATAGGTGATATAGCTGTAGATGCTCTCGTACATATAGGGGTGTCCCGTGAGGTCATATTCATTTGCGCCGCGGATGACCGTAACAAGGATTATGCTTATCACGAAGAGAATAAAGATCAGCATGGGCAGATACATACACAGGCGTTTGCCTATGCTGATGTGCTCCTCCCGTGTGCCCTCGCGGCGGCGGATCACTGTGTAGACCACAAGCCATATCAGCACGATGGCTGCCACAAAACGAGCGATGATATGGGTATTGCTGACCGTCCACTGATAGTAGCGCACGTAGCTTGAATTGAGCACCAGCGGCTGGTTTTCAAGGCCTTTGATGACTCTCAGCAGCAATTGTATGAAAGGTGAAGTAACGAACAGCCCAAGGACGAAAACCGTCAGGAGGCTGCCGAGGGTACCGAGGGACTTTATCTTCACCTCGGCGGAGGTGCTTTGCTCACGGCGGCTCTGCTCTTCGGCGAGGCGCTGCTGTACAAAAGCTTCAAGCTCGGCATGGTCAACGTCTTTCAGGCGGTCATCGGCGAGGTTCGGGTTTTGGTTATCCATTGGTAGGGTCTCCTAAAAGAAATCCCCCTCCCGAGGGAGGGGGTTATGGTTGTTTAGGTTAGATTTTTTCTTCTATGCTTTAATTAGGTTGTAGGAACTGTAACGCCATTATCGGCAGCTGCCGTTGCGTTATCTACCAGCGAAAGCTCAAACGCTACTGTGACATTATCAAGAGTAGATATAACATTATCAGTCTTAAGTTTAGCATCCTCACCTTCGAAATAGAGATAAACATAGAATTCATATCCATCAGATGTTACAGAAGGTATGGTTATAGGTGCTGTAGCCTGAGCACCAGTAAGAACATTTGTCGCAGTAGAGCTTGCATTTACATAGTAGGTATTTGTAGATCCGTCAACAGGTGCGTAGATGTAAGCTTTGCCACCAATCACGATTGCAACTCTAAGAGCAGCATCAAGGTCTTCAACTGTACCAGAACCTGTGAAGTCGTTGTTCGTTACGGTCACATTCTTAATCTGAAGAGACTGCTTGACATTGTTTGCCGCGGTTGCATCTAAGCTAGTGGTAATAGCCTCACCAGACGACTTCAAATAATAGGTGTACTTAACATAGTAGCCTTCGCCTTCATCATAATCGGAACCAGAATCCTTGTCAATGTAAGTGACTTCTTGTTTTGCGCTTGTACCAGCAACAGCAGACTGAACAGTTTCAGTAGCTGTGGTCCAACCCGAAGAACCAAGCTGATGGTAACCATCAACCAAGTTTTCTGAACCAGAACCCTGTGTCGCCGCAGCTGCATCATTTGACTTCTTGCTGTAAGCTACATACCAAGTCTTGGTGTCAGCTGTTGATGTTGCATGAAGCTGAATGCCACCAGTCTGATTTGTTGTTGCCTGCTCATCCCAGTGACTATCGCCAGCTGTAGCAACCTCATTAATCAGAAGGCCCTGATCAGCTTTTGCCTTAACCTGCATATTGGTTACGCTAACCGTCTTATTCATGGTAAACCATGCGTAGGTTGCGGTTGAAAGAGTTACCGCAGAAACAGTGAGCATTGCGATAGCTGAGATCAGCTTTTTCTTCATTGTCTTTTTGTTATTTGTGTTTGTCATAATTCATTTTCCTTTCGTGTTGGATTTCGTCTTTCTCATCCGCAGGGCCTCACCTGCGTTCACAGCCCGAGCGCCGATAACTCGTTGCAGTGGCTGTATGATCTGTTCATATTCTATGGTCTTATTATATAACAAGTTCGTGTGTTTGTCAAGGTTTTCAGAGCCTTGCTGAATAAGTTTAGAGAAAATAACAAATAGAGGAGCATTCATTAGTCATTTTTTACAAATGCGTAGTAAGTAATTTTAACATATACAAAATCACTGACTTAGATTAAACGTTTTAGCTCTTTTACATCCTTGTTTTTCCTATAATACACAGTATATTCGGGATTTCTGCGAAAGCGTTACAACTCACCGATATCAGGACGGGACATCGCCGCAAAGCACGTCAAAAGGCGTTCTGAGCCTCTGCACTGCCCTATTTTGTTAACTGAACTCATTAAAAAGTTTCTGAATTATTAATTGACCGTCTGATTTCGGCGGGGAAATAATTAGGCATCCGAAAGCCGGTATCCGACGGTGAAAACTGTCGAACTGCACAAAAATCCCCCTGCCATATTGACAGGGGGATTGCCTCACTTTTATTCAAGTCCCTTGCGCTTGTAAGCCGCCATAAAGAGCGCAGCCGCAAGAGTAAAATTCAAAGCGATCACGATCAGGCTCACGGCAGATACGCTCGTTGTACCGATGCCGTTTATCAGCTCGCTGATCTGCTGGGAGTATGTCACCTTTGCTGCCGTTCTGACCGTCTTATTGAAGTTGGCGATCATCGGCAGGAATGAGAATATCATAATCACAGGCACGGTGAGCGAGGCAGCTGTCATCTGATTCTTGCTGAACACTCCGATGACTGCACCCGTCAGCTCCGAGAGGATTATCCCCAGGAACATCACAATAAGAAATTCCGCAAGGTGTACCCCAGTGTATCCGCCCAACGCCGCGAACACGGCTGTTCCGCCCAGGCACATCACAAACACGTATGAGCCGATACCGATAAGATATTCGGCAGGGCGCACATTGCTCATCAGCAGCACACGCAGCGTGTTCTTTTCCTTTTCCTCCGAGATAAGCGAAGACATACAGCTCAGGGGTGCCATCCCGACAAACATCACAGCAAACATCTTCATAAAGAACCGATCCGGCATATCGTCCGCTTTAATTGTGTTCTCCAGCAATACCGCTATGGACGGCATCAGAACGAACTGAATGAGTACGGGTTTGTTCTTCAAGGTGTCACTGAGCTGCTTCAAAAAAACTGCTCTTATATTTTTCATGCTGACAGATCCTTTCCTGTTATCTCCATAAACACTGTTTCAAGATCGGGCTCGGTAGTGTGTACGGTCTCAGCCTTGCCCTCAGCGATAAGGTCTGCAAGGGTCAGAGCCGACTGCTTGCCGTAAGGCAGTTCCATATCTCTGCCATCGTAAAGATGCACCCTGAGCATACGCTGGTGATCGTATCTGCGGCAGATCTCCGCAGGGGCACCGTACTCAACTATCCTGCCCTCGTTGAGCAATGCGATGTTATCGCAGAGCTTCTCGGCTTCGGACATCGAGTGTGTGGTAAGGAAGACAGTCTTCCCTCTTGCTTTTTCGGCGAGTATCATTTTGTGTATGCTGTCAGCCGTCACGGGATCAAGTCCGCTTGTAGGCTCATCGAGGAAGAGTATGTCGGGGTCTGTCATGAAAGCTCTTGCAAGCCTGAGCCTGCCTGCCATTCCCTTTGACAGATCTCCCGCAGGGGTCTTGATCGCATCAGACAGACCTGTCTTTTCGAGGACTGCCTTGATCTCCTTGTTGCCAAGTCCGTAGATCCTCGCAAACAGCTTCAGATTATCAAAACAGTTCAGACGCTCATACAGTCCGAAATTATCCATCGTTATACCGAATCGCCTGCGGTCCTCACCCGTGAACTGAGTTGTGTCCGTCCCGCCGATACGCACGGTTCCTGCGTCCTGTCTGAGCTGACCTGTGAGTATCTTTATCAGCGTGGTCTTACCTGCTCCGGAGGGGCCGAGGAGCCCGAAGATCTCACCGCTTACGATATCAAGGTCTATGCCGTCCAGCACAGTCTTGCTTCCGAATGACTTAATGACGTTATCTGCTGTTATTGAACCTTTCATATCAATCCTGCTCCTTTACACGTTTCAGGGCTTCATCGAGCCTGCGGTTCTCCTGACGCTGTGCCGCTGTGGATACTATCACACTGACAACGCAGCTCACCGCGAAGCACACCACGAACATCAGCCATGCAATTGGGTCATCCACCGGAAACCATTTGAACACGAACACGAAAGAGACTGTCACCGCAAACACACTTGCGAACATAGCAGTTATCCTTGCGGAAAGAGGCATTTTCTTTATCAGCATATCCGTCATAAAGAGCATACGCAGAAGGATCACAACTGTTACCGCAAGCAAAAACTGTAAACTTGTCCCAACGCTCACGCCCTCTCCTGCAAGCGTGAAGATCGAGGAATAGTCCTTCGCTTCACTGCCGAACATCATACAGAAAATGTTCAGCAAACCTGTTGTGATACCGTAGATCATGAAGACCTGTGCGAAAAATCCGAACACAGTAAATCTCTTATCCATTTATCTGACCCCCAATCGTCTTTTCAGTTCGTCGGCATACTGCCTTGAAACTATCATCTGCTCGCCGTTTTCAAGCGTGAGCCTCAGCTTGCGGTCAAACTCCGCCTTGATAGATCTGATATATCTCAGCCGCACAAGACAGGATTTACTGATACGCAGAAATCCGCTTCCGCACAGCCGCTCTTCCATTTCATAAAGTCTCAGCTTCGTCTCAAAGCAGTCCTTTTCCGTATAGACAAAGGTTCTGCGGTCAACCGATTCTATATATGCGATCTTGGATATATCAAGTATGAAGGATTCGTCATCCTTTATCACCGTGATCTGACTGTCCATCATGCGAAGTGCCGCGATTATGCTCTCGGTCTCAGGCGACAGAGCCGCGCAGTTGACTGTTATCTCGGTGTCATTCAGTGTCGGGTCAATGTTTACGGTTATTTTCATTGTATCACCCCTCTGTATTTTAAGTTATCACAAATCTCTGATAAATGCAAGAGGCTTTTACTCAACCTGCCATTTACACTCACTGAAATGCCGAATGGTGTGCGTAGGATTTGACGGGTTCGTAACGAAACAAAGCCATGAGCACAGGGCTCATGGCTTTGCTGTTGTTAGTGCTGTTCTCAACTCGCCTTTTTATCAAAAAACGATAGGGATAGGTCTCATTGAGAAGTTATTCTTCGAACACTTCTGACAAAACTCTTGCATTCGTATAAATCAAATGATCATAAACGTAAGACGATTTGGAATATGAGTTCGTTGGACTATCAATAGCTGAATATGTAGCTGCCGTAAGCGACACCTTATAATTTGAATATTTCAGGCCGCTAGTCTTGAACTTCGTATTTCCGGTATATACTTTAAACTGTATAGGTATATTATATATACCTTGCGTCTGTGCCTGTATCTTTAGCTTTGATTTATGAATACGTACTTTGTAAATCGTACTGTTCTTAGTTGTCACTACAGTAGACGATGATGCTGATGCCAAAGACTGATCAAAGATCACATCTAGCGACCCATCCGAATCATCGTCTTTACCATAGATTTTTAATTCAGTAATATAATCGCTGATTGTTTCAGCGGTACCTTCATGAACTGGATTTCCAACAGTCGGTTTAACATACGTACCGCTCTTTGACAAAGTCAATGTCAGTTCAATATAGTCGCCTGCATTTTTCAGCTTGTGTGTATCGTAGATTGCATAAGTATCCACGAAGAGCTCATCATCTCCAGTGTCAACTGAATTAATGCCCAAATAACTGTATGGTCCGGTAAGAGCATTTGGCGTCTGCACTACATAATAATCCAGTTTGGCTTCTGATGCATCTGTGGTATAATACCTTGTCGCATCTGTCTTCTTATCGTAGGCAGCACTGTTAGCCGCTCCCTCAACTGTTGAAGAGATCTTTGAATAACCTATAACTTTTGAACCGACATCAGCAGACGATCCTTCATCTTTTGTGGGGAACTGCAAGTACAGGTCATCGGAACCATATACCATGTCGAAACTTGCTTGTAAAGTCACAGCATAATCATTAGTCGATTTGCTCAGTTCTGAGATGATATTCTGAGTGTTGCTGGCTTCAACATATTTCTCGTAGATAGAGAAATTCGGACTTTCTACAGGATTTGGATTTGAAGCTTCGAAAGCATTTGGATCAATCGCACCGCCCTTGTAACGGTATTTCTTATTACCAATTAAACCTTCCGCATCAAGATTAATTCCTACTTCCGAATTACCTGCTGCATCACGCATATCATACATCATAAAGAAGGTTTGGTAAATAGATGCTTTATCTGCAAAAGAATCCATATTGGAATAAATCTCAGCTATTATTGCAGTATCGGTCAAAGCTACATTTGCAGTCATCGTTATCTCCAAATGCCTGTTATCCGAAGCCATTATTTCAGAACCAGCACCCTTTTGAGGAACAACCTTAAGCGTTAAATCATTATCGTAAAGATTACCAAGGAACAGATTCAGGATTGTTGTGTGGTCTACTTTGTTTGCGCGCCAATCCGTAACGGTCCAATCCTCAGAGGTATAATCAACGCCACTGCCTGTCGCATTAAAAGTATCCTGTGAAGATATTTCATAACGATATATCTCGGTATCACTATCATCTTTCTTTGTAAAGATGCTCAGATAATACCGCTCAGGAACCAGATCTTTTACTTCGGTAACACTATACCTGTCAGACGCAGCAATCAACGTATCGCTGTCAGTTATCGGTCGATAATTTATTCCGTTATATTTTACTGTTGCACCCGTTTCTGTATTTTCTGCTGTAGGTGTAAGTGTTCCTTCATCATCCAGTTCCACCTTAACCGTCATAAGATTTTGGAGAGGAGCAGGTTTAAACCTCGTTCCGGCAGTATCCGTAAAGTCATACAGACTTATAAAAGTGTTGTTTCCAGTCGGCGGATTATCAAGATAGTAATAATGACCTTTATCATTAGCATCAACCAAAACCATTCTTGTTACACCTGGCCAACCATTTTCGTTATGATTCTTCAGAGTCAAACTCTTGTAATAGTTTGTAAGAACACTGTCACCACCGTTTATGGCATCTTTCCACTCGTCACCATTTCGATTATATGAATATTCAAAATCAATAGTTACGGGGTTTCCAAGATTCTCAAAGAGACCTTGTCTTCTATAGTTTGCCGCTCCGATATGAGTATATGCATCTCCGTAATAATCTGTTCCGGATCTTATTTCCGCATTGAAATCAAAACGAAGTACTTTCTTTACATATACGGGAACATATAGATGATATGCTATTTCCCCTGAACCGGAAGGATCCTTGAAGCGGACATCTATAAGTGAAAATTGAGGAATATCACCATTATCCACATGGTCAGCATTCATGTAGAAGAAGTCGCCTGCAGTTACAGAGGTTTTCTTAAGGTTGGCTGTCATCGATGACGAATTATCCACATCGAACTTATGCGTTGTAGAATTATAGGTGCACTTATATAATCCCACTTCATAAACAGCAGAATTAGCAGAAGCGTAATTATATGTGGTGTTTGCCAACGTATTAAGATAGTTGTTTATGAGCCTGGTCAGCGTAACTCTGTTGGTATCCTCCGCAACGAGCAGTGGGAAGTTTTTGATAGCACTTCCTGCAGCTGTATTAACATAATCAGCATATTCCACATAGGAGGATGACAACTCTGATTTAAGCGCCGCGAGAGCTTCTTCATTGGCTGCAAGCCCCAGCTGAGTTGTAACAGTTGTATAGGCTTTATTCTTACTATTCTTCTGATCTGTTACAATACTGTTAAATGCCGAAGAATCATACGAAGGCGAGCTAACGCCGTCACTTGTAAGGAAGTACGTTGTCCCATCATATGTTGTTATCAAGCCTTTTGGATTTGTTGTTACATAAGGCTGCAGGTTTTCGTTCTGGATATAGCTGTTTTTCTTCTCTGTCTTTTTGACAATATACAAGAAGCCAGTGGTCGAATCGCCAAACTTAGATTCATATAAGGCTCTTTCGTCAGAGCTTGGTGTGCTGCCAGAAGAATCTATGTTGGTAAAGGAGATGGTACCATTATTCTCAGTTACAGTGCCATAATTCCATTTATAAAAATTATTTTCACTGTAAGCATAGTATAATGTAAAATACCAGTTTTCCGCTTTACCATCGCCAGTCCGAGGCTTTATTGATCCAACGTTTTTATCATAACGAAGTCCTTTTCCATTTCCAGATCTATTCAAAACAAAATAAGTTGTTGAACCATTAACAGTTTTCGTCTTAGAAGTGCTGAGGAAAAGAAAATATCCGCTAGAATCGCAACTAATAGTAAATGAATCAGCGTTTGCTTTCGTACCAAGTGTTGCTCCTAAGCCGTCCCCATCCGGATCTTCGGGACAAATATATTTTTTTATACCACTATCAAATGTGTATATCATATAAGTACTATTGGAAGTGTTCTTTTCCAAATACCATACGTGGGAATTACTAAAAGATCCTTCATTAAAAACAGTTGTTCCTCCGGCAGTTTTAGTAGTAGTATAAACAAAACCGTTATTTCCATTTTCCTTCCAAAAATAACCGTTTCCTGCTCTTGCGGTATCAATTCCAGCTAAAGTAGTAATCTTGTTAGTATTATTTGCAATATTCAAGAGGCTCTTATCATATCCTACTTTAGTTACGGAATAAGTAGTACCTTCTACCACCGAGCTTCCACTTGGTGTAACTATGGGCTCTCCGTCAGCATCCACGCCGCTGATTGAAACACTGACACTGTCCACATTTCCTTCAACAGAATATTGTGTAACAGTAGTTTCAGATCCATTAGCGACGCTCTGAACATTGACGCCCTCAGTCTCAATATTTGAAAACAGTTTATTGGGGTTGGATACTGAAGCAGTATTATTATAATCAGCAAAGATAACATAGCCGCCTGTTCCGTAAGGTGTTGTAGAATCAATAGGATTACCTACCAATTCTGCAACCATGGCAGAATCGGTAGTATCTTTATATTGACGCGAAAAGCCAGCAAGTTTGATAATACTCTTACTTGCATTTCTCGCTGTTACTCCACATATATACCCATTATATGCGCCGTCAATGATAAGATCCTGTGCAAGGATATTGTAGCCTAATATGCTGAACTCATACGTTCCTCGATTTCCACCGGAGTTGTTGAGCTTTCCGACAAGTCCGCCTGAATTACCACTCGTTGAATCCGAATGGATGCTGCAATCAAGTACTGAAATATTATTCAAGAGTAATTTATGATTAAATTTACCATCATCCGTTCCGGCTGTCGTCGAATCATCTCCCCATATACCAACTACCCCTCCGGAACTCTTTTTGCTTGAAATAATGTAGCCGTTAACAACACAATTATCAATTCTAAGCTGCGACATATCCTCTTTGGCTGATCCTACGATACCACCAGCTGAACAGTATTTCATATTATCGGTATCATCACTACCATCTGCCAGTTTTGCACCTGTACTTGATATTTCAGCATTATCCAGTTCACAGATAAGCTTTGTATTTATAATAGAATTTGTATATGCAGTCTCATCCGTTGTTTTACCACCTGCTGTAGCCCAGTGACCTACAATTCCACCAGCAGTCAACTGAGATTTTACAGACATATTATGTATAATGCAATTATCCATAGTGAGGTACTGACGGTTTACTATTCCAAAAATACCGCCGCAATAGATATTTGCATTCTCGCTCATAACATAATTTAAGGCTGACTGGGTATCGCTTCCCATTGTAAAATTTTTTACCTTTGCCTCTTCTGTACCGTCATTATTATTGGCAACAGTCCTGCCTCTACATACTCCTATAATGCCGCCAACACCATAATTATATTTATTAGCATCCGTCATTGAAGTGCAGAGACTTGCAACCTTTGTAATATTCAAAGTGCAGGTATCACCAGATGCATTCGAATTATCGAACTCAAACTTTCCTTGGTGTTTCCTGCCAATCAAACCTCCTGCAACTAATCCACTTTCTACCTTAATTTTATCAGAACCAAGACCAGCCGCAGTATTCGTTATTGAAATCGGATGATATGCCGGATAATAACCTACAAGTCCACCTGTATTCTTACAACTGAAAACATACAAATCATTTAATGCTACTGAATTTAGGCTCAGCTTTCCTATCTGGCATCCAATAAGCGATCCAGCAGATAATATTCTGCCCTGATTAGCATTAAAGAACTGTAAATATGCTGTTGTATAAGGAATATGCTCCCCGTTATAGTAATGAATGATATCTGAACAAACACTTCCGGTCAGTATTAAATTAGTAAAGGAACTGCCAGCGTTACCCGAACTGATCCTATTAAATAATCCAATGCCTCCTCTTCCATCTTCTTTATCTACATGAAGGTATGCCGGTTGATAGTATCTGTCAAAATTGGCATCTCTATTAGTGCCGTTCAAAACTATGTTTACAGCAGTTGTACTGGTACTACCATATCCCGGATAATAATAGTAATATGTATTCTGCGATATAGTATTGCCATTTCCGTCAAATGTCGATACGTTCATCCTATAATCATCAGATGTTTGGAAAATGTTTCCTATACCCTTGAAGCCGTCAGGAAGATAATACTTTGTACCACTTGTTGCAGTAAGCTTGACAGACTTTGCGGTTGTTCCACCAATGTTTGTGTCAGCCGTGGTTCCCGTCGTATACGTATTCATTAAATATCCACGGATACTGCTGCCGTCTGTTCTTGCATAAGTATTGTAATCATTGACACTGCTCGAAACAGCTGATGTGTTTGTTGTCACATTACTATAGGCAGCAGCAGAACGGAACATTGCATAATCTGTCGTGCTATAACCCAATGCATTTGCAGACATACCGCTGTTTATAATTAAAGACATAACAAACAAAGCCTGACCGTTTGGAGCTTCAACGTCTGCATCTGTACCTGCTGTATTCAATTTTTCCAAAGACGTTTTTACATCTGCAATTGAATAATGCTTGTTACCATTCTGCATTGTAGTTTTGCTAAGTGAAGTCGGTTCTTCTGCGACCTCTTCTTCTGTTGAGGTATCCCAATACTTAGTATCTTCAACAGAATCACCTTTATATACTCTGGTACCGTCTTCATAGGGACGATAATAAGTTGCTTCGTTCACAGCAAAACCATTTACTACTCTGCCTATGATAGGATTTACATAGAGCCACATATCGTTGTCTTCAGAAACAAGATTGTTTTGGCCTGAACTACGTACACTGGACTGAACCATTGTACTAGTCTTTGCGATACCGCCTATACCGGACAGGTTTTCCATATTCCTGAAATAAACACCGCCGTTAACTACAGCACCGATATATCCGCCGACAGGAATAAGCTGAGCATAAGTACCAGCAAGTTCAATTGTGGTATTAGAAAATGCCACTGTAACTGCATCTATGATATTATCTCCGCCCTGTACTGAAGCGATTACCGCTCCATAAGCATTACTTCCATTGTATTCAGCAGCAGAATTCATTGTAAGAGTAAATTTCTCGGAAGTTACTCTATCAGCTGTGGATTCATCGCTATCAACAGAAATATTTATACCTTTAACAACGCATCCATTGCTATTTGCTATAAGAGGATAACCATTTTTTATTTCTATTGTCTCGTTACCGGACCCAACTATAACTCCACGGAACCAGGCAAATTTATCCGTTGAATCACCTAATCCCTTAAAAACATTACCGTCAATAGTAATAGTTGTTGAAGAAGTACCGCTCTCATCAACAGGGCTTACCTTATAATATGCTCTTGAAACATAAGTGCGAACTTCCTGTGTTGTAAGATATTTATCCTTTTTATTGGAAGAATTTGTAGCATAGGTACCGTTTTTATAGTATCCTTCCTCATAAGAACCGGATGCATCCTTGAATATGAAACCGGCATCGCCATAAGTAGCATCATGCCATGTAGCATTAAGATCGGCCTCACCATCAGCCTTCAAGGGTATGTATACAGGTGTATCTCCTATACTGGGGTTCCCGGAAGTTGAAAGAACATTATAAAATGTTTCAATAACACTTCCTGTCGTAAGCAAATACGGATCATTGTAAGTGCCGCAGCCAGTAAAAGTTGCAGCTGAATGGTTTACTTCAATCTGATAATAGTGGTTAGTCGAATCATATGGCTGAGCAACATAAGGGTAATACTTTGACTTAAAATTTGAAGTATATGTTCCGCTTCCATCAGAGTCGCTTGTTGGATTAACGTAGGTGCCCGGTTTGGTATCCAGATACCAGCGTTCTTCATTGGGGTATTGTGTAGTAGTATCTGATGTTGTATATCCCAGTTCTTTACCATAAGTAACGTTATGCTTCGGATCGAGGTTTGTTTCTGATATTGCCCCCCAGTCATCATCCTTCCTGAATGTATAAGTAGCTTTACCTGTATCAAACGCAAGCTTGTTAAGAAGAGTTGCTTTGGTAAATATGGAAACAGCTGTATGATAAGCAGAATCAAGCTTTGGAAGATTCGTATTGTCTCCCGCTGCATTTGTCATTCTACCATCCAGTTGAATTCCTGTAAAGCTTATGTTTATGTTCTTGGAGGTTTTGTCAACACCAACATTTCCTATAAGACTTGTTGCTGCTTTCTTGTTTGAACTTGTATCTGTCAAAACTGCTGAGTTGTTCTTGTATGAGGATTCAGAAGCAACACTTACATTGCTTATTGTCAGTGTAGAATAATCACCAGTATTATTGATCAAAAGAGGTGCATAGTCGGAATCACTGTTTTGATTAAAGTTGTATATATGAATTCCGTCAAGAACAGCATTTTTAACAATAACTTTCGCAGTTGCGCTGTCGGTAGAACCGGAACCCTTAACAGTTCCAAGAACAAGTGCACCAGAATATTTACTGCCAGTATTTATCTGAGGAACGCTACCCTTTATTGTAAACGCATCAGTTCCGACAGTCAGTTTTCCACCCACATTCCTAAATAATGCGCTTTGCATCAGATAGTGCTGAGTGGTATGTAAAGTGGCTGATGAATCATAGTGCGAAGTACGTTTTGCATGATTATTAGTTGTATAGTTTTCGCTGCCTTCAAATTCACTGTTATAAAGCGTAAATGTACCATTAATTGTAACATCAGCGTTATCTATATCCAGAGGATACCAACTATAACCCTGCATATTATATGTGCCATTTGGAATTTCAGTTCCCCAAGCATTTGAAGAAACGCTATTTTTTATGCTGTCATGAGCATACCACTTAGCTCCCCAAGTCATAAGACCGGAAGCTCCGCTTGTGGCTGATTTCATTGTATCAAGATTATAGTAATATCTTGAATATGGATTCATCTGCTGCCCATAGTCAGTAAATGGCGTATAGGTACCGCTGGCCGTGCTGCCATCCATGATAAGTCCGCCATCTGCAACTCCTGTTTGAATAGAAACAACTGCCTGACCGTTTTTTAGTATATAAAGGTCATCGGCATTACCGTTCGCATATCCAACCTTTGAGGCACCGCTCCCTGTATAATATGCTGTATAGGCAACCAGCTCATCAAAAACAGGTATTGTAATATTTGTTTCAACATTCGACTTCTTTTTGAAACTTGTCGTAGCAGGGGTGATGGAATATGCACCCGCATTCTGCAGTTCAAGATAAAGTGCAGTACCAATACCATTATTATTAGAATTTAATATCCATCCCTTATTTACGATCATTCCAAATGATCCAGCATTTTCTGAATTTAGACTAAATCTATTAATCTGCAGATCATCTTCATTTTTGACTGTCCAATAACCGGATCCATTGTAAACAAGTCCTGCAAAATCCACCCCAGTTGCGCTGTTATTGTTCTGGTTTATTACAGAAGCAGTTGTTCCACCGACCTGAACCTGGTCAAAGTCCGCATTCACACTGGCCCAGTAGTATCCAAGTATTCCACCTACATCTCCGTTACTGTTAGCTTTTACATTGATAGAAAAACCATCAACATTAATATCACTAAGATTCAGCTTTCTGCTTGTTGCTCCGGTTCCTCCTGAAATTACAGCAATCAATCCACCTACCTTGTTTGAAGTAACCGAACTGGTATTTGTTATGGAACCAGTAATATCAATATCCGTAAATGACCATGTCAAGTCTGCAGAATTTGTGGTGTGTGCAATTCTTCCAATCACGCCGCCAAGTCTGGCATCCGTTGCACTTCCAGTAATAATGGCATTCGCTGTAATGTCAGATACTGTTATTGTTGTAATATTGCTCGTGGCATTTCCAAGAACACCGCCAATAGCCAATTCTTTTGCCCCGGCATGGTTTATAGTCGTATTTATATCCAGACCGGACGCAGAAAATGTTCCCTTTGCTGTTGCGGCAGCTGATCCTGCATACATCCCTGCTTCCATCGCTTTTATGCTGATAGAACCTGCAAATTCTGTATCCTTTATGGTCGCACCGTCAGCAATGCCAAACAATCCACTGTAATTATGCCTATAAACTGTTTCCCCACCGAAAGTAAGGGTATTAACAGCCGAATCCGGTTTGCCTGTAAATTGCTTTTTATAAGTACACTTAACCCCTTGATCTCCGATATCATTGTCTCTTGTAAGACCGATAAATCCTGTATTCGTCAAAGTTACATTAGCAGACAAAGTGATATTCTCGTTAATTATCGAAGCATAGTCTTTTGTGACATCTGTAAAACTTAAAAAGTTATTCTTACTAGCATCAATCTGGAAGCAGAGGGCTGTCTTTGCATAATCGGAAACACTCTCAATTGAAGTATATGATGATGAGGGCGCAGCAATAACAACCTCATGTGTGCTTTCGTTCACACTGAGTACTTCTGCTCCACCAAGTTTTTCAACAGTTTTAGTGTAGGCTGGATCTTCTCCAGTCGCAGCAACATCAGTTGCTTCGTCCGCCGTAAATCTTATTACCTGCCCCCATGCACCGATATCATCCACATCAGATGTTGACTTGTTAAGTGTACAGGTGTTTTTGGTAAATACAAGTGCGTCATCACGCCAGCCAACAATTCTTCCTACTTTGTTTTCTTCACCGGATCCTGGAGTTGCCGGAGATGCCGCTGTCAGAGATATGGTTCCATCCATGCGAAGAATACCATGATCAAGGGAACCAATAAGCCCGCCACCCTTATAATTGCTTGCTGTTATTGTTGCACCGTTAACATCTACAAATGCATTGTCTGCATACGCTGCAAGACCGCCAAATGTAAGATTGCCGGCACCGGTAGCCGACGTTAAAAAATTCTTAAAATCTACATATAACTTGTTTGTTCCGTCAATGACACCTATTCCACCGCCATAATACTCCGATGTACCAGTAAGATTCGGTTCGGAAGTGACATCATCAATGGTTAGTGTTCGCGAAACAGAATCTGCCACATATTTTCCAATCAAACCGCCGTACCCGTTTCCTCCGGAGGATGCACAATCAGAAGTAATCGTTGCTCCGCCACATATAGTTACATCAACATTTGTATCGAGTACGCCAAAGAGACCACCCGTGAAACCACTGCTTCCGCAGTTTAACGTGCAGTCTATATCGTACTTAGATATGTCAAATCTGTTGTCAACAGTTTCTTCGCCTACAGTTGTAGAAATCAAAGCAGTCAGAGGTTTAAAATAGCCATAAACACCACCTGCACCACTGGTACCGGTCATGTTTTGTTCTATCGGATATGAAGTAATGGGCGTCTCTACCGATGTCGGAAGATTAATCGCTACATCGCCACCAATGTTTTTACCAACAAGACCACCAGCATATCCAGAATTGGTAGTAATAGGAGTATTTGAAGAAAGATAATTAGACCCATTGAGTGTAAAGAGTGCATCTGCTTCCATTTCACCCACCAGTCCACCGACATCTCCACCGAAAGAGGAAATACTGCTTATTCCTCTGTTTCCGGTGATACTGAAAGAAATAGAAGTTTTTTCACCCATATGACCACAGACCAAACCTGTATCTCCGGTTCCCGAAATGGCAATATCTCCAGTATCTCCCAAAGATGTATTCATTGTAACAGAAAGGGCTATTTTCGCACCAGCATTTGCCGTTGAATCAAAGTCCATGTTACTGATGATACCACCAAAGCCTGCCAAAACATGATCTTCATCGTCCGAGGGTTTTTTCAGGTTTATGCTCCATGTAACAGTATTAGAACCGCTACCATAAATTACATGCTTTGCCAGCAGGGGCGCATTTGTATCCAACGAGGTGTTCGAATAATACCTTGAAAGAGGAAGCGGATTATTATTGTTGATAATTACCGTGTCATATACATAATTAAAAAGGGGTGCATCCAAATTTAGGGTTGTGCTAAGATTAGTCTGAAGTTCAATACTGCCGCCAAAAGGCTTACTCTCTGTTCCGAGTCCTGCAAAACCGGGATAGAAAACATCTGAAACATCTCCAGTGTTGATAATCTTTATTTTGTCATACTGATGGTAGGTTGAGTAAATTTGACAGTTTTTAGAATACTCGGTAAAATCAGAAAGTTCAACTTCTATATACTTTGTAGTCTCATTTATATGTGGATATGCCGTATCGTCTCCAGGATCCTCGACTGCCTGTGCTGTGAGCTTTATAGAGCTTTCAACTGCGCCAAAAAAGACCAGTTCATTTATAAGCATAGCAAACACAACCAGCAGGCTTATGCCTCTGCGAATTAGTTTACTCTTATTTTTGTTATATTTCCATTTCATGTAATTCTCATCTCCAGTATACAGTTAACTATATATAGCTGACAATAAACCATCAATTACTGCTCTACATCTATCGAAAGCCATACTGTGCTGCTCGGAGCAGTTCCGTCATAGGTCACAAAATTCCACGATGATGGTTCTTCTGTGCCAGTCTTATAAAACTGAATATCGTACCGGTTTCTGTTTTCTGTAATAGCACTTGCCGTATCAGCATATATAATTAGGGTAGCAATGTTTCCTTCTGTTGTGGGGCCTACTATTTCTCCGGTTCCAAATGAGTAAATAGTATTGTTATAAAAATACTTGTTGCACTGCAGTTTTGTTGTATCCCACTTAATTCTTATTGTTGCTTGGCCTGATCCTGATACAACAAGGTTATAACCATCGCAGTCATCTATTGCAACAAGTTCTTCTTTTTCTGAAACATACGCTTGCCAACCAGTAGATTCTTCTGTAGATATTTTCTTTAATCCGATTACTGCGGCTATATCCGCAAGATCCATATACTTAGTAGCGTCTCCATCTTTAAACAGAGCTGCGGTCATTTTTACGCATATATCGATATCGTTATCAAGATCCCAGTTGCCAGAAAACTTTAATGTATATTTTCCCTCATCACCTTCGTTTGTATTATAAGCCAAAGTTTGCTTGGCTGATGTCCAGGAAAGGGTCGGTGTGGTACCATCAAGTGTTGCGAGGGTGTTTCCGTTTTTATCAGCAAGGATTACACTTCTTTGCCCCATAGCAGCTGCTGAAATCGCAATACCGTTCGAATCTGTCAGTTCAACTGTAACCTTATAGTCTATATCACTCGAATACCATTTAGATGGGTTATTTATATCGTAATTCCAAAGATATACGTCAACATCGTAGTATTGCGATGATTCTCTGGGGCTGAACGCCTTCGGAACATAGGTTGAACCGCCGTCCTTAACAAGTATGTTTGAAGAGAAAAGCAATCCCTGTGAAGAAGTTGAAACTACAACTTTTTCCATCGAGTTTGTGGTCGTTTCATAAGCAGCAAGTGCGCCAAGAGTTGTCAAAAGCACTGAAACAGTTACAAACCACACAAGGAGCCACTGATTTCTTATGAACTTTACGATCTTCTTCCGCATTTCAGTTACTCCTTTCTCTCATAATTATGCTTTTTGGCATCAAACTATTATTATCATTATCAATTTACACGCTTTACAGAAAAGTAAATAATATCGGTTTCCTTATCTTCGATAGAGGACTGCTGATCTCTATCCCATGTAACTTCCAGAATAAAGTATTTAACAAAATTCTTGTTTGAATCTGTGATGGACGCTACCGGAATACTATTTGACTGCCAATACAATGGTACAGCATATGTCTGTACATTTGTATTATCACCATAGGTTTTGGTGTAGTAATTTCCTGTATTAGCCGCAGTACCGGATGTTCCACCGGGATTCAAATAATTACCCGGAAGTGATGTCGCATTTCTAACATAAAACAATTCCGATGTGTCGCTTTCAACTATCGGGTCATAAGTGATTTGAATAGAGTTTTCTGTATGGCTCCCGGCATGTTGCTTATATCTTACAATCAAATCAGAGTTATTGTCTGCCAAAGTCATTGCTTCTGCAGATGTCGCTTTTTGCGTTGCTTCATACACGGTATAAGTAAACTGATTATTTGTTGTATGCCCAATTTGCAAGACAAAATTATTTGTGTTAGACCCGGATACCGCAAAAACATACGCCATTTTTGAGATCTTAATTGGATCACCAGATCCATCTACAACAGGCTCTTTTGTAACAGAATCAATTTTATATTCATTTATGTTTATTCCTGCGAGGTCAAAATAAACCCTGTCTTCTCTGTGAGCAGCATTAATATACAGTGAATTAGGATACTCTACCTTAAACATTTCAGCGGCTTTTTTTTGATTTGCAAACCAGGCATAAACCGGTATAAGAACCATCAATGAAACTGTCAGTAATACTGCTGAAGCAAGCTGGATTTTACGGGATTTTGACAGCATGCTTATTTTTTTTATTATTTTTTTCATTACTGTCTTCCTCCCTTCGTTTTTATTCTGAAGTATTTGTATCAAGTTCAACTTTAACTTCAATAAGGAAATACCTAATATGTGTTCCAATTGCAAAATCAGCAGCATTGTACTGTTTGCTCATGTTTTCAAAATTAGTTGAAGTGGGGCTTGTGGTTATGATGGCATCCGAAATACCCGTAGTATCAGCAAAAACTAATGTTTTATTATTCTTCAGATACTGAACCATTTTTGCTTTTTCTGATGTATTCCCATCCCTTACTAGAGGGAAGCCGCTTCTTAAGTTCTGTGCCCCATCAAGAAGTATCTGTCCCAAGGTATTAGGCCACATCCAAAAAATAGGTACTTGAACAGCCTGCCCATTGCTATTTGCTGGAACACTCACAGTAATAGTTCTTTCAATATATGGTGTGGTGTAATAATACTTGTTTTCTGAAGAGCCGGAACCGCTTCCCGGATCATTCTCAACTTCATCAAATGCAGTACCTTGTGCCCCAAAAAACATGATATGTCCACGCATATATGAAGCAGCGGCAATACATGCATTGGCTTTTTCCAAGGCCTGTTCCTCGGTCAGACTTTCATCGCTTGACATTATGCTTGCTTTAAGTGCCGAAGCAGATGTTATTTCATAAATATCAGTATCAATTATTGGATTCCCTAACGTATCAGTTATAATCACATTATTATCATCACGCTTATATATAGGGGTCCCTTCGCTATCCTTTTTTTCTATTTCAGTAAAGGCAGTTACATCAACTGTTACTTTCAACTTTTGAGCTGCATCACTTTTAGGAATGATATACAAACTAATCGCACCATTTCCCCCAGGAGCTATTTCCGAATCGCCTGAGCTATAACGAAGTTTTATACTGTCACTTGAAGGGTCAGTCCTGTAATACACTTTACCATCTATTGTTTCGCTTGAACCGGACGCATATTCGGATCTTATATTATTAAGCAAGTCTTCAAATCTTGTTCCGCTCGTACCATAGGTTCCTATCTCAAAAGGAAGTGTAGTGGTACTTATACTCATTCCCCCGGTTCCAACCTCGCGGTTCATGGAAAACCAGGCGATGGTTGAGAAGATGAGCACCAGCATAACGAATGCGAGCAGGATGGAGAGTCTGATGAGACGCTTTTTGCGTTTATTGTTTTCTTCGACAAGGTCTGATGCCTGCTGCTTGGTATCTGATGCGGCAGCTGTTTTTGCTCCTGTCAAGATGTCGCCCTTGGCAAATTCACCTGTCTGGATCAGGCCGTTTATTTCCTTCTCACTCACTGTGCTCACCTCGCTTTTCATCTTATTTTTTCGGTATTTCCGTCAAGAGGGTATACTTACCCCGTAAAAGGTATATTTACTCGTTTATATTATAGCATTAAAACAAATTTATTTCAAGTAGCATTTTTGACAAATATGTACAAACACCGATGTGCATTTTGAGCATATGTTTGTAAATTTAACACATATGCACAGTCAGCAATCATTAAAAAGCTGTGTTTTTTGTATGAAAAAGTGCTTATCAAGGGCAATTTGGGCGTTTTTGCCAATTCACATTTCACTAACAAAAAGCCCCTCACGTTTCGATGTCCGTGAGGGGTGAGAATTATTTTTCAAAAACGATATGTGGTGCTACCCGCGAGAGTGTTTCAAAGAACGATTCGATATCCCGGCGATGGACACCGTATCTGTGAGGTTTGCCTGCGGTATCTTTAAAAGTGATCTGATCAAATACTGTCTGGCTGTTGATGCCTCTTGAGGCAATGACGTTATCCGAAATACGGTTTGCGGCAACCGATGCTACGGTCATAAGAGGATCTCCGACAACTATCCTGTGAGTATTGACGAAAGAAGCCACGCTCACCGAGCGCAGATCATTGAGTTCCATAAACTCCACAAGCTCAACGCCAGACACTATGAACTCATCCGTCATCAGAGTGGTAAAGGGCGCATTTCCCACCATGGCCTCGGCATAATAGCAGGGTGACCTTAGGCCCTCATTGATCCTTTGAGCGAGGACAGCGGCGCTGCCGTATCGTCTGAATACCGGGTGACTTTTCATACGTGCAGATTTCACGATAAAGAAAAGCAACAGGCACACACATAACCCAAGCACAACAAGCAGGATGATTGACAGCATATGCCCCCAGCCGAGCTGAGTACCGCAGAAGGCTGCACATCCGCCGACTATGGCAGCGCCGATGACCGTTGCAGCGATAGCTCCCGCTGCTCCCCCCTTCATCTGGCTGTAAAATGTTTGCTCAGTAACGGTTGTCATGATAATCCTCCTATGATCGTCCGCATAAGTCTGCGATACGAAAATTTATTACGGACTGCCGTTAACGCAGTTTCCTGTCATATTATACCATATTTTTGGTAACATATCTACACTGCAATGGCAATTTTGGCACCGTTATAATATACGAATTATCTCATCCGTTTTTGTGGATAATCACCACATCTCAAAACAGTTCGCCCTCATCACAGAAAGATACGCGACAGGTCAGGTCAGCTAATTACCGGAATTCAGCTCGGTGCATGATACAAAAGACAGCTGTAACCGAAACAGCTGTCTTTTTTGATGTAATATAAATTCTTAGTTATCCCTGAGTCTCTCCACTACGCTTTCGTGACAGATAGACCTGTACGCCGCAGAGGGTATGACCGCCGACAGCAAAAGCAATATCGGAACACAGATCAGGATCGGCACAAATGTGAAATGATGTGTAAAAAAGAAGAGGTCTTCTGTAATGTTTTTCACAATAACATTATCAAGCAGGAGTCCTAAAACGATGGAGCACACGCCTGTCAGCACAGCATAGTGAACGCCCTCCCACATAAGCATTTTCTTGAGCTGACCGCCTGTCATACCGACTGCATTCATCATGGCAAGTTCTCTCTTCCTGGAGATAATGCCCGTCACTACCGCATTAACGAAGTTCAGTATGCCGATGAGTGCAAGAACGCCCGAAAGTGTTCCGCCGATCAGCTTTACCATCCTGACAAGATCTCTGAACTCTTCACGATAGGTATCCCCGCTTTTTACCGTGAGCTTTGGACTGCTGCTCCCTGTCATGCTGCGTATCTGTTGGTCAACGTAGTCAAGGCGGTTCTCCTCGGCATTAACCATCACAGTCATGGCATTTCGGTTTTCGGTCAATGAGAAATACTCGCTGTCGGGTATCATGACCTGAGCGCCGAAAATGTAGTATGACTGCTTGCTCAGTGCATAAGGCATCTTGCATAATGCTATGACCTCATACTCCTTTGTTATTCTGTCAGTTTTGTCTTTTGAAGTGAGGGTTATCTTATCCCCGACAGAATAAAGGGGCTCGCCTTCTTCATCCTCCGCATCAAGATAATAGGTATTGACAACAGCATATTTTCCGCTTTGCCATTTTGCCGGATCAATTTCACCCCTGGTGGGTTCGAGCACCTCCAGCAAATCATCGGTTACGCCGTATATATCAGCAAGAACATTGCCTGACCGCTTGGCATTGGCTATCTCTCCGTGCTCATCTTTATCGGCATATCTGTCGCAGAAATCATTCAGACGATCAAGCTGGTCACCGCGGAAGGAGAGCTCTCCCGACTGGAAGTACACCGGGCAGACCGACTCAACACCGTCAATGCTGTTCATATACCCGATCTGTTCGGGAGTTATCCGTGCATTTTCATCGCCGTTGTATGCAGAATCCCTCTCGCTCATGACCACAATATCTCCGACCATCTGCTCACTGACAAATTTATTCATATCAATGCCTCTGAGCAAAGTGAACAGCGTATTCACCAGCACCATACTCAACGTCAGAGACAGCACAACTATGACTGTCTTCTTTTTGCTGCGTGACATATTGTTCCTTGCCACTGCAAAGGGCGTGATCCTGCCTGTTTTCTTGTCTGTTTTATTTGTATGTATATCCGTTTCGTTGTATCTGAGCGCCTCTATGGGAGAAACGCTTCCTGCGATCCTGCAAGGCTTCCGACAGCTTATCATCACCGTTGCGAAGGTAAATACAGCAGAGATCAGACAGATCATGACCATCAGCTTTCCGCTCACGGAAAAGCTCTCCGCTGAAGAGATGTGCAGGAGCTGAATGATCGACTCCTTCATCAGCCTGCTGAGCATTATGCCTATGAAAAGTCCCAGAGGTATGCCTATCGCCGAATAAACCGTGGCTTGCACCCTCACCATATGCTTGATCTGCTTTGAGGTGGTGCCGATAGTTTTCAGTAATCCGTAGCTGCGGATATTCGCTGAAATGTTGATATGAAAAACATTATAGATAATGAGGTATCCTGCTGCAAAGATCAGCAGCAGCAATACTATGCCGGCCACTACAGTACCGCTGTCCACCGAGCTTGTTGTGTATGCACGGTTGATGATGAAGTACGGCATATTGTCAGGATCGCCGTAGAGTCTTGACAGAAGGCCTGCTGTCTTTCCCTCAATGTCCCAGCTGTTGGAAAAATTGAACTCCACCAGCCAGTAACCCGTACTTTTCGGATTATCCTGTGTGTAAAAACTATTTGCCGGAGTCGGTGCAAATTCATCTGCAAACGCTCTTGATACCCAACACTCCTGCACATTGGAGACATTGTCTCCCTGCCAGTATCCGCACAGTCTGAACTCGTGTTTTGAAATATTCCCGTCTGTATCAAGGGTGATGGGAACAGTTGTGCCGATCTCATGAGGCAGACCCAGTTTATCAAGCACAGTAGTGTTCAACGCGATCTCATCACGGCTTTCAGGGAGTCTGCCGGCTGTAGGATCACTGAACGCAGCTCTTGCAGCGTTCTCATCACCTGCACACCGAAGCTCCGCATAGATGCCTTCCAGTTCGGTATTCACTGCCGATCCGACGACGATCTGATATACGACATCCTGTGTTGCCGAATCATTTTTTACTTTTTCATAGTCTTCCGGCAGCATCAGATCCATTCCTGCCATCCTGTCAGTACCTGCCTGACGCATGTTCTCCTGCTGCGTACCGTTGATAAGACTTCCGCCTACCGAAGTCAGTGCGGTGAACAGGATACAGGTCAGCACAATAGAGAGTATAACCACAAAATTCATTCTGCGGTTGGCTTTCAGTTCACGGAAAGCAAGTCGGCGTATGACCTGCTTGTTGGCGACTTTAGTCATTGGGTTCACCGCCCTTGACGATACGTCCGTCCTCAATACGGATGATGCGGTCTGCCATCTGTGCAATGGCTTCGTTGTGGGTTATCATAACAATAGTCTGGCTGAACTTCTGACCGGTGACTTTCAGCAGGCTCAGGACATCCTGCGAGGTCTTGCTGTCGAGATTGCCCGTAGGCTCATCCGCAAGGACAATTGCAGGCTTGGCTGCCAAGGCTCTTGCGATGGCAACTCTCTGCTGCTGACCGCCCGAAAGCTGGTTCGGCAGACGGTTCTGCATATCCGCAAGGCCCAGCGTCCCGATGACTTCGCTCACAAATTTCTCATCCACATTATTTCCGTCAAGCTGTATCGGGAACACGATATTTTCGTAGACATTCAGTGTCGGCACAAGGTTGAATGACTGGAACACAAAACCGATCTTACGTCTGCGGAATATAGTCAGGGCTTCGTCCTTCAAAGAAAAAATGTCCTTGCCCTCTACATACACCCTGCCCGAAGTCGGTCTGTCCAGTCCGCCGAGCAGATGAAGCAGCGTTGATTTACCGCTTCCCGATGTACCGACTATTGCCACAAATTCGCCCTGTTCCACGCTCAGGTCAGCGTCATCGAGAGCTGTGACCTCGTTATTCCCCTTGCCGTAGATCTTGGTAAGGGCTATTGTTTTCAATACTTCCATGTTATCACCTCACAAAAAATGCAGTGAATCTCTTTCACTGCACTAATTGTAACAAACGATCCTTTCGAGAATCTGTCTGAAATCTAACAGTTTTGACAGGTTTCATTTCGGGAGGAATACTTTGAATACCGAACCCTTTTGCGGCACAGATTCCACGGCGATATATCCTCCCTGTTCCTCAATGATCTGTCTGCCGAGATACAGTCCGATGCCGACACCGCTTTGCTCACGGACGTTCTGACCTCTGTAGAACCGCCCGAAAATACGGGGGAGTTCATCCTCCGGGATACCGATGCCGTGATCTTTCACCGATATGCAGGCAAACATCTCGAACATCTGCACCGTGACCGTAATGCTGCTCTGTTCCGCAGAATACTTTACTGCATTATCGAGGATATTGAACAAGGCTTCCTGCGTCCATTTCCTGTCAAATTTTGCGGTATGGCTTTCGTGGGCATATACGATCCCGATCTGCTTGATGTCAGCTTTCGGTGAGATCTGTTCAATAGCCGAGCTTATCAGCGTATCAATGTCATTTTCTGACGGTGCAAGCTGGAATGTGCCTGTTTCAAGCCGCGAGATCTTTACAAGCGACTGTATCAGAAAGTCCAGCTTTTCCGCCTGGGTACGTATCTCATCGGCAAGCTCTCTGCTCTGGTCACCGAGGAGCTGTTCCTGCAGAAGCTGTGTGTATAGCAGGATATTTGAGATAGGTGTCTTGGTCTGATGTGAGATATCCGAGACCAGTTCCTTCAGCTTTTCGCGTTCCTGCTCGGTCTTCTGATACGACAGCTTTGACGATGTGAGGTACCGCAGCCACTTGGTCTCCAGCTTGGAAAGCCTGGTCTCATCGTAATCCGATTCCTCAAAGGTTCCGTTAATGCCGTCCTCCAGCATTTTATCAAGATGTGCGATGAGTTTTCTGTCAGTAAGCATCACTCAGTCCTCCATACATAGCCGATCCCGTAAACGGTCTGGATGTACTCTGAGGCATTGAGTTTCTTCCGCAGTCTGCCCACCGTAACCGAAAGTGCGTTTTCGTCAACGTACTCTGCGCCGTCTGTCCATATCCTGTCAACAAGGAAATCCCTCGTGAGCGTCTGCCCCTTGTTCTGTATCAGGAGCTTTAACAGTTTTTGCTCCGTTTTGCTGAGTTCGACAGGCGAACCGTTTTCGGAGAACTCCATTCTGTCAAAGTCGAAGGAGTAGGTTTCATCGGTATAAACGTTATTTGCAGAGCTGTTGGATCTTCTCAGCACATTGTCGATCCTCGCCCGAAGCACCATAAGGCTGAAGGGTTTGGTAATGTAATCATCCGCCCCGAGTTCCAGCCCCGTGACCTCATCTGTTTCGAGATCGTTTGCCGTAAGAATGATAACGGGAACATCAGAGTTTTGACGGAGCTTCCGCAGAAAATCAAAGCCGTTCCCATCGGGGAGATTGATGTCAAGGATAATGAGATCGGTCGGCTCGGAGAGTCGGAAATCACCGAGTCTGTAAAGCTGAGTGAACGTAAGATCATCACGTCTGAGCGCAATGACGATACCGTTGTTCAGCCCGATATCGTCCTCTATGATCGTAATATGTTTCATAATGTTACCTCACTGGTCATTGTCATATACATTGTAGCATATCACAGAAGAAAAAGCAAGGGCAGATACCACCGCAGCAGGTATCTGCCCCACTTTTATTACCGGATATATACACCCCGCAGAGATCATTTTGCGGCACATCCGGTAAGACTTATCTTCTCCAGTTTCAATAGCTCGGTTTTCTTATCAAGACCGCCTGCATATCCCGTCAGACTGCCGTCTGCCCCGATCACCCTGTGACAAGGTACGATTATCGGGATCGGATTGTGCCCTACAGCTCCGCCGACTGCCTGCGCCGACATACGCTGAATTCCTCTCTGCTTTGCAAGGATATTGGCTATCTCACCATAGGTCATTGTCTGACCGTAAGGTATCGTGAGCAGGATATCATAAACTGCCACGCGGAACGGTGTAGCATTAAGCTTCAAAGCCGGAGTAAAGTCAGGCACCCCACCCCCGAAATAAGTATCGAGCCACCTGCAAGTCTCAGCAAAGATCGGCAGTGCACCCTTACTGCCCAAAGCCGAAAACTCCTCCCTCCCACCGAACATAAGCCCGATCAGAGCCTCCCCGTCCGAAACAAGCGTCAGCTCTCCGATGGGAGATGTATAATGATGTATTATTTGCTTTGCTGCAATATGTACTTGGTTTGAGGAACAATAATCGCAGGCACTTATGAATTCATTGTATTCTCTCTCTTCATTTATTCTATCCGAATTACTCATAATGACTTTTCAGGCTACTCCTTCAGTGTATCTTTGCAAATTAAATTCTCAGATAATACGTATTATATAATCTCCCCTAATATCGATTACTATAGTAGTAATCCTTGGCATCGCCGTAATCAAAGAAATCCTTGTAGTGATCGTTGTAGAAATCATCGAAGTTATCGTACCCCTTGGCGTTATATATATCGGGGTCTCCAGCGGACAAAGCGGTTTTCTTTTTACTTGTTGCTGTTGCGGTCCCGGTTTGGCCGTCTGAAGCAGTGTGCTCCTTGTGATGAGTGTAGCAGTAATCGCTATTATAGCAGACAGGTTTATCACAACCGGGCTCTGCACATTTTGGCTCATTGGAGTATTTCTCCCCGAGCAGCACAATAATGCCCAGCAGCAAAAGCACAATGACAGCAATGAGGTGAACTTTTCCGTTTCTGTTCTTCACAGAGACACCCCCTTTAATGCTTGTAAGCACGCACTTTTATCTTCTTACTTGCATTATATCATAATTATCGCTGTTGTCAATAATTTGGGGGACAATTAAGCAAAACAGCCCAGAACGAGTACAATCGTTTGGACTGTTAAAGAATCTTATGTATGGTGTTTTAATCAATGTGTCTTTCCCTTTTTTCAGTTCTCTGCCGGGAAATATTATAGTTGACATTCTTGTTCATATTATAGATAACATAGATTGCAGAACTCGTTACCCTCGCCGAATTCTTCACGAACGATCTGAATTATGTCGTCAGCGTGGCTGTCTGTCTTTGCAAATATAAGAGTTTTGGGAACTTCCTTACGCCTTGGGAACAGCTTTGTATACAAGTTCTCTTTAAACGTCTTGATAACAGTTCTTATCTGACTTGGATTTACTATGTCACAGTCCAGCTGTGTCGGACTGTAATCAACATCCTCGTCAAGCTGTTTCCAGCGCCTAGCTCTCGACATTCGGTTCCTTGATTTGTCATGTAGTAAATAAAACCCACACATTTCTCATTTCTATCCAATGCAACATATACGTTTTTTTGTCCACTGCATATGTAAGCATATCAGCTGCCTTTTCATGATTGCTGAAATATGCTTTTCCTAAATCCGAATTTTGCAAGATTTCTATGCAGCTATCAATATAGTTCATATCTGCAAGTTGAATATGTATATTCATTTTTTCTCATGCTCTCTCCACACGTTGATCTTTATCCTTTACGTTTTTTATGTTCTATCACTCATTTCAACAAACGGGCATTTGTGCTTCTATAATTTTTGTATTTCTTTCAACGCTTTTTGAATGTCCTTATAAACCAATGACTGCATACTATCATTGTAAATACATACATTTGCCTTATGAAGTGCAGAAATAATATCATTTCTCAATTCTGGCTTATACTTTGCAATAATTGGCAACAGCTTGATACATTGTCTTGCTGCAATAGGTTTAACATCTGTTATGTGGTTCAAGTATTTACCAATTATTTCGTCGATTTTATAATCTTTATCCCATTTTGCATTATAGGCAAGTAATGTAAGACCTCTTGTACGAATATAAGAATTATCACTGTCAAGCATATCGCTTAATCTATCCATATAAGGATAAACGCAAGCCGTTTCTTGGCTTTCTTTTTGCAATTCCTGCAATGCTTTATATGCAACCTTGTTATTTTTATCGAACAAAAATTCAAATGTTTCTGCTATATTGACCGACATAGTATACTCCTTTACAAATCCCGATTTACGGTACGTTTTTCTTTGAACCTGTCCTTATCAGATGCCCCTCTTGTATAGCCGAAAATGTTGCCAGTGCGCAAACGGCTGCTCCGCTGTATTTCAGATCAATGAATGATAATGTCAGCGGCAGGAGAAACAGAAATAATCCTGTTACTTTGTTAATTACAGTATGCAATGCAACGATCTCTTTTCTGACTGCATACCCCGAGATCATATTAGTTGCCTTTATCGCGGCAATTATGATGATCCAAATGACAAGCCATTTCGGGATATGGAGTATTGGAATCAGCTTTATCAGGCAACAGACTACAAAAACAAAATCAGCAGCAGTATCAAGTTTTGAGCCAAGCGTACTGACGGTACCTGTTTTCCTTGCAACCGTACCGTCTATCATGTCGCTGATCCCCGCTGCAATGTACAGAGTATAAAACGACGGTGAAAATGCGCGAAAGAGCAGCAAAGCAATGCCGCAGACGATTCTGAAACAGGTAATAATATTAGCCATTACACAGGAGCCCCTACTTCGATATCAATTCGATTGATTTATCAAACGAAACGCATTCAGCATATCTTTTGTTCCATATAAATTCATTATAATACTTATACTCCCATTTTACAAAAGTGTTCCTGCTATAAATCAGGATTCACGCATAATACATACAAATAGTTCCTTGTGACAGTTTAAAACCATTTTTTTCATAGAATTTGGAAGCAGGTGCATATTCACTGGTATAAAGGACAACCCCAGCATATCCTGTTTGCTTACTATAATCTAATAGCGTCTTCAGTAATTGCCTGCCAATACCTTGGCCCTGTCTTTCAGGTAAAACTGCCATTTCGTTAATATATATTTCTTTTTTACTTCCCGATATCTTACATAATGCAAATATACATCCAATTACTGCGTCATCTTCTTCATACACATATCCTATAAATTTTTTCTGCTCGTAATAATCCGATAAATATTCTTTTGCATTTTCAGGGTTCCAATCGATCCCCCAGTATTCTATAGGAAACGCCTTAGCATATATCACTCCACACTGCTGCAAATCTTCCTCTTTCATTTTTCTTATCATTAAAATCACCTCGTGTGCTTCACAAAACCGGAATTTATATTCTTGTAATCGACCTGATATTGTTATTTCCTTACATCCCGATTATCATATTCAAAATATTTCATTAATACAAAATTGAAAAGTTCTTTACCCTTTAATTTTCATCATAAGAAAGCAATTAATCCCCTTTTTATAAAAATCAGGCAGTTCCCCAACACACTTATATCCCAGATTTTCATATAACTTCTTCGCTTTTGGATTAAAATCATCTACAGTTAAAAAATATTTTTCCGAAAAAGAATCGGAAGCATTATCCTCAAAATACTTTATCAGCTGTTTGCCGATACCACAACTTCTGTATTCTTCCTTTACTGCTATAATATGAAGATATGGGTAACTTCCGAAGACACCATTTGTCATATAGTAAATAAAGCCCAGACAATTCTCATTTTCATTCAATGCAACATATACGTTTTTTCGTGCCACTGCATATGTAAGCATATCAGCGGCCTTTTTATGATCGCTGAAATACGCTTTCCCTAAATCCGAATTTTGCAGAATCTCTACGCAGCTATCAATATATTTCATATCTGCAAGTTTAATTTGTATAACCATATTTTCATTGTTTTACCTCTCCATTTTAAAGACCGTAATTTTCCGATATTACCCATTCTTTTGCTTTTTCGTAATCGCCGATAAATCTGACAGCGATGCCTTTTGTTTTTATTGCTCCGAGTTGCTTTTGCCAGTGTTTTTCCACACCGACAAACGCTATTTTTCTGAAAATTTTATTGGCCTCAATAATAGCATCAACTATTGTTTTCACGATCTGTACGGTAATCTCGGTTTCATCCAGATTGATTATCATAAACGATGAAACGGAAGGCCGTGAAAACAGTTTTTTATCTTCACCCAATTTAGCGATCACTTCGTCTTCGGATGTACCCATTCCGTCTAAATGTTCGCACCAGATCGTCCCGCCGTTATAATTCAGTTCAAATGACTTCTTTTTGATTGCTGCTTCATGAATACCGTCCATAACACCCCTCCGTTTGCTTTATACTGTCAGAACTCATATCTTGTCCCGTGAGAAAACAATACCGCGTCTGTCAGTTTCACGCACAGTATTATTGTATTCTCATCATTCAGATCGGTGTGTCCGTTGTCTATCCACGACGCAAACACGGTTTTCAGTTTTCCGGCGATCGAAGTGTTCTCTGGTTTGCCGATGAAACCGAGACTTACGGCTTTGCCGTGTGCGGTAAACCATTCGCCGGTGATCGCGACAGTCGGATTGTCAGATATCTGTTTCATTTTGTTTGAAAGAGCGTATGTGATAATGTAAAATGCTCCGTTCTCATAATATGCATTGACACTGCGCACATACGGAACGTTATTTTCGGCAGTCGCCAATGCAATAACGTTATCTTCCCCAAAACGCTCGGTCATAATTTTTTCGGCTTGCTCATTCCAATAATTCATATTTCCTCCGAAATCAAAACCTTTTCATAATACCAAAAGTCTGTCCAGCCCGTGTTTTCTGCATACAGATGTTTCTTGCCCATGTATGAGAAACCTGTCTTTTCATATAATCGCTGCGCGGGAAGATTAGAACTTAACGTGTCGAACCGAAGTGCTTTTTTACCGTTTTTTACTGCTAGTCCGGCAGCCTCGTCCAGTAATTTTATGCCCATACCTTTACCGAGAAATTCCGGACAGACCGCAAGAAGATGAAGTGTCGCCACCTGATCGCTTTCAAGTCTTACCGACCACGCAATATCCTCATAATCCTGATCCTGATGCATTAAAAGAGCTACCATTCCCGCGATATTTTCACCGTCTGTGAGTATATACATTTCGCCGTTATCCGTATATGCTCTGATCATTTCGTCGGTCGGATGTTTTCCGTAGTCCCAGCGAGCGTACTTTTCCATATTCGGTGTATTTTTGATAACATTCAGATATTTGCTTTTCACGAGCTCGAAATCGTTTGTTTTTATCAGTTTCATATATCAATATCTCCTGTCATTCAGACTCCTGCAAGTCCGATCAGCTTCTCTATGTGAATATCGACGCTGTCCAGACACGGAAGCATGCAGTTGTCATTATCTGTTCTCTATCGTCCATATTACTCCTCAACCCTTCTATAATCTGTATTCCATCTGAACATCAAAAGGCTCCTCTGCTGCCAGTTCCTCATTGATCTCTTCTGCGAAACTGCATCCGAGTGCCCGGTATGCCGCCTGGGACTCTTTTGAGGAATGGGCGGATATGTACAGTTTGTCCGCGCCAATCCGCCGAGCCTCTTCGCAGACCATAGAAAAGAGCTTCCTGCCGATTCCCTGACGTCTGTATTCCTCTGATATCTGAAAACAAACCAGCTGCACATATCTTGCCGTAACTCCGAATATACGGTGGGAGACAGTTGCAAAACCAATGAGCCGCTCGCCGTCGAAGGCACCAAATCCGGTCTGGTCAAGGTTTATATTATGCACCACTTCTTCTGCGATTTCCCGGCACTGCTCCTGCGACCAGTTTTCTTCAAAGACATTCGGCACAAGCTTCCATTCGTTGTCAATCTTTCTCCAACACTCTGTTACAGTCTGGTGACGAACAAAATTGTCCAATGAATGACCTGCGAAATTGTTATTGTCCAATTTCCTAAATTGATATTTAATTCCCATATAGATGGCAAGGCTTTTGACCTCACAGCCCTTGCTCGCATAGTAAGCATACATTTCATCAAGTTTCTTCGGATCATAGCTGGTCACACAATCGGAGATGACATGAACGTCATATCCTGCCTTTGTCATGTTGAAACAGGTGGATTTTACACAGCCCGTGGCATCTGCTCCGGTGATATAAAACTCGCCGATCTCGTTCTCTTTGATAAAAGAGCAGAATGCTTCGCTTGTAAGAGCGTTTGCCTTCGTTTTGACGAAAATATTATCCGAAACGATCTTAAGTTCCGGTACAAGCTCCGAGCCCTTTGTGTCAGGCTTAAATGTGCGTGTGCCGGCGGACAGATTGTTATGCTTGATATAAATGATCTGCATATTCTCTGCCACAGCCCATTCGATAGCCTGATTGATCCGATCAATGATCTTTCTGTAATTCTTAGTAATGTCATTTTGAATGTCAATGACAACGAGTGCTTTATTATTCATTTCTATCACTCCCATAAGTTTTGATAAAATGCTCACTGAATGCCTCTATCTTCTCCATCGCCTCAGCTGTTTTCTCCGGCTCGCGGGTGGTGAGATGTATCAGCGCAGAGATCGGCGCAATGTAAGCAAAGGCGAGCATTTCCGGGTCGTCCTGCCGCAGAAGGCCCTTGTTCATCATGCCCTCGAAGATGTGCGTGAACATCTCCGTCAGCCCGGTGAGAAAATGCTTCGTTGCAAGCTGCCTTGCACGGTCGTCACGGTACTGCTCAATAGACAGCAGCTTTCTTGTCATCACGATCTTTTCATCATGCACCGTAATATCGACCATTCGCGTTGTCATTGCAACAAGTTCATCAAGAGTATCAGGTACAGGCGGCAAATTCTCCGCTGAACCGAAGCGTTCATTGTAATATGCGATCATTCTGTCCAGCAAAGAGTTCCAGATCTCCTCCTTGCTCTTATAATGCTTATACATTGATGACTTTACAAGCCCCAGCGATGCGGTCAGCTCACGGATATTCGTACCGTCATATCCCTTCTGCGAAAACTGTCTGAGAGCTTCATCAAGTATTCTTTCCTTTGTATCCTTTGCCATAATTCCCTCCAATAATATAAAGTGACCTATCGTTCACTTACTATCTATATTATAGCGAACGGTCGGTCACTTGTCAATAGGCATTTATATATTTGTGCAAATTAAACAAGAGACTTCGAAATGAAGTTTCTTCCTGTTTTGTTTATAGCCCACTGTATAGGTCTTTCATATTAGTTTTTGGAAAACTTCTTTATGAGTACCGACCTATTTCTGTACGGGGTGTCCTTATATCTTATCAGCATTTATACATCTTTATAAATGAATGTTCTTAACCGCTGATTTTTTCTCATAAATTCCATCAATACTATACTGTACTTGTCAATAAAAGTGGGTTGTACTTGTCTTTTATTATAGCATCAGAGCATAAAAAACACCCCGCACATTTCTGTACGGGGTGTCCATTTAGCTTATTAGCTTTGTTCAGCTCAGCCTTACCTCAACCTCAACATCCTTCCACCGTTTCGGGCGGAACTGATTGCCGGTCTTGGTCATATAGGCTTTCGCTTCATCGGAGGTTATCTGGAAATTTACTGCCAGCTCTACGCTGTCAGGATTATTTCCCAGCCTCTGCGATAGCAGCCTGAGCAGCAGCCAGTCTTGCGATCGGCACGCGGAAAGGCGAGCAGGATACATAGTCAAGACCGATCTTGTGGCAGAACTCTACAGATGTAGGATCGCCGCCGTGCTCACCGCAGATACCGCAGTGGAGCTTGGAGTTAACGGGCTTACCGAGCTTGAGAGCCATCTCCATCAGCTTGCCGACACCGGTCTGGTCGAGCTTAGCGAAAGGATCGTTCTCGAAGATCTTCTTGTCATAGTATGCACCCAGGAACTTACCGGCGTCATCTCTGGAGAAGCCGTAGGTCATCTGAGTGAGGTCGTTGGTACCGAAGCAGAAGAAGTCTGCGTTAGCAGCGATCTCGTCAGCGGTCAGAGCAGCTCTGGGGATCTCGATCATGGTACCTACCTCATACTGGAGGTTGGAACCAGCTTCCTTGATAACAGCGTCAGCAGTCTCAACTACTACGTTCTTAACGAACTTGAGCTCCTTAACGTCGCCTACCAGCGGGATCATGATCTCGGGCTTAACAGTCCAGTCAGGATGTCTCTTAGCTACGTTGATAGCAGCCTTGATAACAGCAGCGGTCTGCATCTTAGCGATCTCAGGATATGTTACAGCCAGACGGCAGCCTCTGTGACCCATCATCGGGTTGAACTCGTGGAGAGAAGCGATGATGTTCTTGATAGCCTCAACGCTCTTGCCCTGTGCAGCAGCGAGAGCCTTGATGTCGTCCTCTTCAGTGGGAACGAACTCATGGAGAGGAGGATCGAGGAATCTGATAGTAACAGGATTTCCTTCAAGAGCCTCATAGAGAGCCTCGAAGTCGCCCTGCTGCATGGGCTCGATCTTAGCGAGAGCAGCCTCTCTCTCCTCAACTGTATCTGCGCAGATCATCTCTCTGAATGCTGCGATTCTGTCAGCCTCAAAGAACATGTGCTCGGTACGGCAGAGACCGATACCCTCAGCGCCCAGCTCACGAGCCTTCTTAGCGTCTGCGGGAGTATCAGCATTGGTTCTTACCTTAAGCTTTCTGTACTTGTCAGCCCAAGCCATGATGCGGCCGAACTCGCCTGCGATCTGAGCATCAACGGTAGGAATGATACCGTCGTAGATGTTACCGGTAGTACCATCGATGGAGATGTAGTCACCCTCATTGAAGGTCTTTCCGCCGAGCTCGAACTTCTTGTTAGCCTCGTCCATCTTGATGTCGCCGCATCCGGAAACGCAGCACTCACCCATACCACGGGCAACAACAGCAGCGTGAGAAGTCATACCGCCGCGGACAGTCAGGATACCCTGAGCAGCCTTCATACCTGTGATATCCTCGGGAGAGGTCTCAAGTCTTACGAGAACAACCTTTTCGCCCTTAGCAGCCCACTCTACAGCGTCATCAGCTGTGAATACGATCTTACCGCAAGCAGCTCCGGGAGAAGCGCCGAGGCCCTTGCCCATAGGAGTAGCAGCCTTGAGTGCCTTAGCATCGAACTGAGGATGGAGAAGTGTATCGAGGTTTCTGGGGTCGATCATTGCAACAGCTTCCTGCTCGGTTCTCATGCCCTCGTCAACGAGGTCGCAAGCGATCTTGAGAGCAGCCTGTGCAGTTCTCTTACCGTTTCTGGTCTGGAGCATATAGAGCTTCTTGTTCTCAACAGTAAACTCCATATCCTGCATATCTCTGTAATGATCCTCGAGGGTCTTGCAAACCTGCTGGAACTGTGCAAATGCCTCGGGGAAAGTCTCAGCCATCTGAGTGATAGGCATAGGAGTACGAACGCCTGCAACAACGTCCTCGCCCTGTGCATTGGTCAGGAACTCGCCCATGAGCTTCTTCTCGCCTGTAGCGGGGTCACGGGTGAAGGCAACGCCTGTACCGCAGTCATCGCCCATGTTACCGAATGCCATGGACTGTACGTTAACAGCAGTACCCCAGCTGAAGGGGATATCGTTGTCTCTTCTGTAAACGTTAGCTCTGGGGTTATCCCAAGAACGGAATACAGCCTTGATAGCGCCAACGAGCTGCTCCTTAGGATCGGAGGGGAAGTCATTACCGATCTTAGCCTTGTACTCAGCCTTGAACTGGCCTGCCAGCTCCTTGAGGTCAGCAGCGGTAAGCTCTACGTCCTGCTTAACGCCTCTCTTGTCCTTCATCTCATCGATGAGCTCTTCAAAATACTTCTTGCCGACTTCCATAACAACGTCGGAATACATCTGGATGAATCTTCTGTAGCAGTCCCAAGCCCATCTCTCGTTGCCGGACTTAGCAGCGATAGTCTCAACAACAGTCTCGTTCAGACCGAGGTTAAGGATGGTATCCATCATACCGGGCATAGAAGCTCTTGCACCGGAACGAACGGATACGAGCAGCGGGTTATCCTTATCACCGAACTTCTTACCGGTGATCTCTTCCATTTTAACGATGTACTCATTGATCTCAGCCATGATCTCATCACTGATGCCGCCATCCTCATAATACTGAGTGCAAGCCTCGGTAGTGATAGTGAAGCCCTGGGGAACAGGGAGGCCGATGTTTGTCATCTCAGCGAGGTTTGCGCCCTTACCGCCGAGAAGCTCTCTCATGTTGGCATTGCCTTCAGAGAAAAGGTAACAGTACTTTTTAGCCATTGGTTTTCTACCTCCAAAATTTTTTGAATTCCGTTATCAGCAGTTCTCTTGTAAAAAGTTAACTGCCCTGCTCCGACGGCATAATCGGGGCAGACACACGGTAACAATATTATTATAACAGATTTCAATACAAATTACTATAGGTTTAAGGCATTTTCTGCTTTGAATTTTTTTACAAGATTTAGAGAGTATTTTTGTGAATTTTTCACAAACAAGTTTCAGACAGGCGCATCATGCAGACAAATCTTTTACATAGTTTACAGTAAATTAATATCAAATCAAAAATATCTGTTTTATTTGCATAAAAGCTATTGCAACTTGTGAAGAAATGGTGTATAATATTATATGATATTTTTATATTGTTATATCCGAGGAGGTATATTAAATGAGAGCAAGCGGAATACTTATGCATATATCTTCCCTGCCCGGCAGTTACGGCATCGGCAAGCTCGGTAAAGAGGCATACGCCTTTGCCGATTTCCTTGCCAGGAGCGGACAGAAATACTGGCAGATCCTTCCTGTTACTCCGACAAGCTACGGCGACTCGCCGTACCAGAGTTTTTCGGTAAATGCAGGCAATCCTTATTTCATCGACTTCGAGACTCTCGACAAAGAGGGTCTTCTCCAGTGTATGGAGTACAAAAAGATCAACTGGGGCGAAATGGCAGCCGTTAACTACGAGCTCCTTTATTCAAAGGTCTTTCAGGTGCTGCGCAAAGCATACGCCCGTTACGAGCCCGATGAGGAATACAGATCATTCTGTGAGGAGAGCAAGAGCTGGCTGGATGATTATGCTCTGTTCATGGCTCTTAAAGACGCCCACGGCGGAAAGGCATGGAACGAATGGGAAAAGCCTCTGCGTATGTTTGAGGAGAGAGCCATCGAGGCTGCTCGCCAGGAATACGCCGATGACATAGGTTTTTATAAATTTATACAGTTTGAATACTTCAAGCAGTGGAAGAAGTTCAAGGGGTATGTAAACAGTCTGGGCATAGAGATGATAGGTGACATACCTATATATGTGGCTTACGACAGTGTTGAGGTATGGACCACCCCGGAATACTTCCTGCTGGACGAGGAAAAAGTACCCATTGATGTAGCAGGCTGTCCTCCCGATGTATTTGCAAAGAAGGGTCAGCTGTGGGGCAATCCTCTTTACCGCTGGGACTATATCGAAGAACAGGATTTCAAATGGTGGGTCGAGCGCATACGCAAGGCGTGTGAGACCTACGATATAGTACGTATTGACCATTTCAGAGGATTTGAAAGTTACTACACCATACCTTACGGGCGCAAGGATGCGGTCATTGGCGAATGGCGCAAGGGCCCCGATATGAAGCTCTTCAAGGAAGTGAAGAAGCAGCTGGGTGACTGCCGCATCATCGCGGAGGATCTGGGATTCATTACCAAGAAAGTAGCAAAGATGCTGAAAGCCAGCGGTTTCCCCGGAATGAAGGTACTGGAGTTCGCATTCGACGCATCGGGCAAGAGCACTTACCTGCCCCACAACTTCACAAGCAAAAACTGTGTATGTTACACGGGCACACACGACAACGAGACTCTCAAAGGCTGGACAAATACTCTGAACAGGGCTGATGCCAAGTTCACGAGGGAGTATCTCAATGTCAAGCGCAATAAGGATATCCCCCGTGCCGTCATCAGGGCAGCATGGTCAAGCATTGCCGATACGGCTGTAGCTCAGATGCAGGACTTCCTCGAACTGGGCTCTGAGGCAAGAATGAACATACCTTCTACTCTCGGAGGCAACTGGCAGTGGAGAGCCACCAAGGATATGTTCACCGACAAGCTGGCTGAGGAGATCTGCGAACTGACGAGGATCTATGACAGACTTCCCGAAAAGCCGTCACCGAAGAAGACCGACAAGGAGAACAAATAATGGTAAAAGTTATTGCCGAAAACGGCAAATTCAGAGTTGAAGGTACATTTGATCTCGGTTATATCGGAACGTTCAGAGACGATCAGATCAAGCTTCTTACATCATACAATGAGATACGTGACTGGAAGTGTATGCGCGAGATCCCCCGCATCAAAAAGCTCTCGGACGAAAAGCTCGCAGGGTTTCTCACTACATATATCAATATGCTGGAGTGCAAAGTGCAGAACAACATCAAACAGATCAACGATGACCTGCTCTGGTCGATGTTTTTCGATATGAATGACGGCGGGATAGAATTCTGGAACTGCAGGGAACTGACCGTTCCCGAGCTTATGCCTGCTGCGCCCGCATACGAAAATATCTACAGTGATGTTTCCCAAAAGGCGCAGGAATTTCTTAACAGTCTGCCCAAGGAAGAAAAGAAAAAGTACAACCAGAAGAAACCTGATTATGAAGCGTTTCTCAGAGAGGCACTGCCGATGTTCAACTGGGATAACCTTATAAACAGCATCAGGGCCGAACATTTAACCCTGGACGGAGAGCACCTGACATATCAGTGCTCCGATGGATACGGCGGAGTAGTTCTCTGCTGCGCTTACAACGAACTGGGCGAAGACCTTAAATCTACAGACTGGCACAATTTCTGATAATACAATTACACTTCGGAGGAAATAACGGAAATGGACAAGAATTATCTGCTGGAAGAAATCAACAAGGATCTCGCAGGAAAATACGGTGTGTCTGCCGATAAGGCGAATGCCGTTCAACTGCACGAAAGCATATCATCGGTGGTGATGCGCGAGATCTCATCACGCTGGAACGCAAGCCGCGAGAAGCACCTTGCGAACCGCCGCGCCTGCTACCTCTCAATGGAATTCCTTATGGGACGTGCGGTGTATAACAACCTGTTGGTGCTTGGCATCAAGAACGATGTTGATGAAGCTCTGAAGCTTTCGGGACGTTCCCTTGCAGAGCTTGAAGAGATCGAGGACGCTGCCCTCGGAAACGGCGGTCTCGGAAGACTGGCTGCCTGCTTTCTTGACTCGGCAGCTGCACACGACATACCCCTTGACGGCTACGGCATACGCTATAAATACGGACTGTTCCGTCAGGCAATAGAGGACGGTTTCCAGAAGGAGTATCCCGATGACTGGCAGCGTCAGGGTGACCCATGGAGCAAACGCTGCGATGCAGAGACCGTTGCCGTGGAATACTCGGATATGACGGTAAAGGCAGTCCCCTACGATATGCCCATAATCGGTTACGGCACCGAGAATATCGGTACTCTGCGCCTGTGGCAGTCGGAGGCATACGACAGCTTTGATTTTGACAAGTTCAATTCGGGAGATTATGACGGTGCGGTAAAGCCCGCCACAGATGCCGAGAACATCTGCAAGGTGCTTTATCCCAATGACAACTTCACCGAAGGCAAGCTTCTTCGTCTGAGGCAGGAATATTTCTTCTCGGCGGCTTCCCTCGCAGATATCACGGCCAAGCATCTGAAACGCTTCGGCACCCTTGATAATCTGGGAGAGTACGTGGCTGTTCAGCTCAATGACACGCACCCCGTTATCTCCATACCCGAGCTGATGAGACTGCTTGTCGATAAGTACGGTTACGGATTTGACAAGGCATTCGGGATCACTCGCAAGGTATTCAGCTACACCAATCACACGGTCATGCAGGAAGCTCTCGAAAAGTGGGATTCCGCACTTATGGAAAAACTCCTGCCCCGTGTTTACGCTTTTGTACTGATGATAAACGAGCGTTTCAAGAAGGATATGTATGCCCTCGGCAAGGACAGAAAATTCATCACCAAGCTTGCGCCTATGGCTGACGGTCAGGTAAGGATGGCTAATCTTGCGGTGTACTGTTCGAGTTACGTCAACGGTGTGGCTCAGATACACACTGAGATACTTAAAGCTGACACTCTCAAAGAATGGTATGAGCTTTATCCCGAGCGTTTCCAGAACAAGACCAACGGTATCACTCAGCGCCGCTGGCTGGCACTATGCAACGAGGAACTGTCGGCTCTGCTTACAAGGCTGCTGGGTTCGGATGCATGGATCAAGGATCTTGACAGACTGGCTGAGCTCAAAAAGTATGCAGACGACGAAAATGTCCTGAGAGAGTTCATCGGTATCAAGAAGAAGAAAAAACAGCAGCTTGCCGAATTCATCAAGGCACATGACGGCGTAACAGTAGACCCGAATACCGTCTTCGACATACAGATCAAGCGTCTGCACGAGTACAAGCGTCAGCTGCTCAATGCCTTCTCGATCCTTTATATCTACTACGGCATAAAGGACGGCTCCATAAAGGATATCACTCCGACAACATTCATTTTCGGTGCGAAGTCAGCCCCGGGTTACAGGAGAGCAAAGGCGATAATCAAGCTGATCGGCGAGATCGGCAGGATGATAGATGCCGATCCCGAAGTAAACGGGCTCATCAAGGTGGTATTCGTACAGAACTATAACGTCAGCTATGCGGAAAAACTGGTGGCTGCCTGCGATATCTCCGAGCAGATCTCGACAGCAGGCACAGAGGCTTCGGGTACAGGCAATATGAAGCTTATGCTCAACGGCGCTGTGACCCTCGGTACCCTTGACGGTGCAAACATCGAGATCGCCGAGGAAGCAGGCGAGGAGAACGAATATATCTTCGGAGCAAAAGTCGAGGAACTCGAAAAGATCATGCCCGGGTACGATCCCAGAAAGATCCTTTTCTCGGACGAAAAGATCAGACGTGTGCTCAACAAGCTTATCGACGGCACTATGGCAGACGGCGGCGCTCCCTCTTATGAGGAAGGCAGCTTCGAGGAACTCTACAAGGCACTGACGGACGGTGCTTCCTGGCACGTTCCCGATCATTACTATCTCCTCGGAGACCTGAACTCCTATGTTGAAACGAAGCTCAGAGCCAACCGCGACTACAAGGATGAGCTTGCTTTTGCAAGGAAATGCTGGATGAACATCTGCTCGGCAGGCAAGTTCTCCTCCGACAGGACTATCAAGGACTACGCCGAAAACATCTGGAAACTCGGATAAACTTATGATATTACCGTACGGTATGCAGCTTTTTGGGGTGCATACCGTATTTTTATTGTATATATACATCATTGTGAATTACAAGCGGTGAATAAATGAACACAATATTAGGAAAGATATCGTTGTGGCCGAATTGTCAAATTTTTTGCCGGTAAACTTACGTTTATTATAATAAAATGCCATTGACTAAATCGGATATATGTGGTATCATATTAGTTGGATTAATATATTGTACCTATTTTTGTTCACAGGTACTACATATTGTGTTTGCGGAGGATGATGATATGTTCGGTGAATTCATGCCCGAATGGGAAGGCTTCTGCTCCGGAAGATGGAGCAACACAGCCGTAAACGTAAGAGACTTTATCAAAAACAACTTCACACCATATTCGGGTGACGAGAGTTTCCTCTGCGGCCCTACAGCTGCCACAACCAAGCTCTGGGCTGATGTCATGGAACTCGCCCAAAAGGAAAGAGAAGCAGGCGGCGTGCTCGATATGGATACGAAGGTAGTTTCTACTATCACTTCTCATCCCGCAGGCTATATTGATAAGGATCTTGAACAGATCGTCGGTCTTCAGACTGACAAGCCTTTCAAGAGATCGCTCCAGCCTTTCGGCGGCATCAGAATGGCTCAGAATGCCTGCACCCAGAACGGCTATGAGGTAGACCCCGAAGTAGTCAAGATCTTTACCGAATACAGAAAGACCCACAATCAGGGCGTTTTTGACGTATATACTCCCGAGATGAGACTGGCAAGAAAGTCGGCTATCATCACGGGTCTGCCCGATGCTTACGGAAGAGGCCGTATCATCGGTGACTACAGGCGCGTTGCCCTCTACGGCATCGACCTGCTGATCGAAGACAAGAAGAACCAGCTCGCCACCTCCCTAGCAAGGATGACTTCCAAGAACATCCGCCTGCGCGAGGAACTGGCAGAACAGATCAGAGCTCTCGAACAGCTCCGCGAACTCGGAAAGATCTACGGCTTCGATATCTCCCGTCCTGCAAAGAACGCTAAAGAAGCAGTACAGTGGCTCTATTTCGGATATCTCGCTGCGGTAAAGGAGCAGAACGGTGCGGCTATGTCCCTGGGACGTACCTCAACATTCCTTGATATCTATATCCAGCGTGACCTTGACCGCGGACTCATCACCGAGGAACAGGCTCAGGAGTACATCGACCACTTCATCATGAAGCTCAGGCTCGTCAGATTTGCAAGGACTCCCGAATACAATTCGCTCTTCTCGGGCGACCCCACATGGGTAACAGAGTCTATAGGCGGTGTAGCCGTTGACGGTACTCCCCTTGTAACCAAGAACTCTTTCAGATATCTGCATACACTCGAAAACCTCGGCACCGCTCCCGAGCCAAATATGACCGTCCTCTGGAGCACAAAGCTGCCTCAGAACTTCAAACGCTACTGCGCTAAGATGTCCATAAAGACTTCTTCTATCCAGTACGAGAATGACGACCTGATGCGCGAGACCCACGGCGATGACTACGCTGTTGCCTGCTGTGTATCCTCTATGCGTGTCGGCAAGGAGATGCAGTTCTTCGGCGCAAGAGCAAACCTGGCAAAGTGCCTGCTCTACGCTATAAACGGCGGTATGGACGAAAGGCTGAAGATACAGGTAGGCCCCAAGTACAGACCCGTTACAGGCGACTATCTCGATTACGATGATGTAATGGAGAAGTATGACGATATGATGGAATGGCTCGCTGAGCTGTACGTCAACACCCTGAATATCATTCACTATATGCATGATAAATACTGCTATGAAAAGATACAGATGGCTCTCCATGACAGAGAGGTCAAGCGTTATTTCGCAACGGGTATCGCAGGTCTTTCGGTAGTTGCAGACTCGCTTTCAGCTATCAAGTACGCTAAAGTAAAGTGCATCCGTGATGAAGACGGCGTGGTAGTTGACTATGAGATAGAAGGCGACTTCCCGAAATACGGCAACAATGACGACAGAGTCGACAGCATAGCAGTTGATCTCGTTACACGCTTCATGAACAAGATCAGAAAGCATCACACCTACCGCGACAGTATCCCCACAATGTCTATACTGACCATAACATCAAATGTTGTTTACGGCAAGAAGACTGGTAATACTCCCGACGGAAGAAAGATGGGCGTGCCTCTCGCACCCGGTGCAAACCCCATGCACGGCAGAGATTCTCACGGTGCCGCGGCTTCCCTCTCTTCGGTTGCCAAGCTGCCCTGGAGAAACGCTCAGGACGGTATCTCCAACACATTCTCGATAATCCCCGATGCCCTCGGAAAGGACAGCGGCGTGTTCATGGGAGATCTTGATATCGAAAGTATCGCAAAGGAGCTGAACAACTAATGGGAATGCTCGTTACCAAAGACAATGAAAACGGTGAACTCGACGATCTCGTCGGAATGATAGACAAACTCATCGAAGAAGGCGACGGACATCTCGTTATAAACGTCGATGAGACAGCTAAAGGTATAAAGGTCAACCGCTACTCGACTACGGACTGCGGCTGCGGAGCAAAACCCTCTGCCTGCTGCCAGCCCACCGAGAAGTTGGATGACGATGAATAAGAAAGGAATGTGAGCATCATGTCAAACAACACCCCCAATGAAAAGCAGATCGATAACCTTGTTGAACTGCTGGACGGCTACGTTGAAAAAGGCGGACATCATCTGAACGTGAATGTTTTCACCCGTGAGACTCTGCTTGACGCACAGGCTCACCCCGAGAAATATCCTCAGCTGACCGTAAGAGTATCGGGCTATGCAGTGAACTTCGTCAAGCTCACAAAAGAGCAGCAGGACGATGTTATCTCCCGTACTTTCCACGAAAAGATCTGAGACTCTTTATCAAGCAAAAACCGCATCGGCGTTCACAGTGCCGATGCGGTCTTTTTATTATCCGTATGCTTTTATATCACCAAAACTGCAAAAGTCATCACCGCAAGTTCGGTGAGGTATGCGCAGCAGAAAAATACCGCCGAGATCACCGCGCTGCGGGTATCACGTTTCTGTATCACTGCAAGCGCTGCTATAAGTGAGGGTATGAACAAAAGATAGATCACCGACATCAGTACCGAAAGCACCACAAGTTCCGTTTCGGCATCACGAAGATTGAAAAATATGATCATCAGTGACAGCGGCAAAGCACCGGCAGCTGACGCGATGAACGTCAGCCGCCTGAGAAATTTGTCTTTCATTTCAGCATCAGGTCTTGTTGCCTGCAAACTGGGTCTGATACAGATCGTAGTATCTGCCGTGCTGTGCGATGAGGGTATCGTGGCTTCCTGCCTCGGCTACCCTGCCGTGATCTATTACCACGATCTTATCGGCATCCCGTATGGTCGAAAGGCGGTGTGCGATGATAAGCGAGGTGCGGTTCTTCATAAGCGCAACCATAGCCGACTGGATATGCATCTCGGTTCTGGTATCTACAGAGGAAGTAGCCTCATCGAGTATAAGGATCTTAGGATCGGCAAGGACTGCTCTTGCAATGGAAAGGAGCTGTCTCTGACCCTGTGAGAGGTTTGAACCGCCCTCGGAGAGCTTGGTGTCATACTTATCGGGCAGACGCTCGATAAACTCGGCTGCATATGCCTTTTCTGCGGCTTTGCGGAGTTCTTCATCCGTGGCATCTGCTCTGCCGTATCGGATATTATCGCCTATAGTACCCGAGAAAAGCACGGTATCCTGCAAAACGATCGCTATCGACTTGCGGAGTTCCTTCATGGGGATATCGCAGATGTTCTTGCCGTCAATGGTGATAGTGCCGGAATCGACTTCATAGAAACGGGTGAGCAGGTTGACTATAGTGGTCTTACCCGAACCTGTCGCACCGACTATGGCTATCTTCTGACCCTGCTTTACCCAGAGGTCAAGATCTTTAAGGACAGGCTCGCCCTTGTTGTAGCCGAACTCGATGTTCTTGAAGTTGATGTCACCCTTTACATCGTCAACGGAGAAGGGCTCATTGCCGCCGAGAGGCTCACGGTCGGCTTCCATAACTTCAAATATTCTCTCGGCACCTGCGATAGCAGTCTGTATATTTGCATACTGGTTTGCGATCTCGTTGATAGGACGGGAGAACTGCTTGGAATAGAGAATGAATGCCTGTATCGTTCCGACTGTTATCCAGCCTTTGATAGAGAACCATCCGCCGAAAGCAGCGATCAGCACAAAGCTGAGGTTGGAGATGCAGTTCATAAGGGGACCCATCATACCGCCGCAGATCTGAGCCTTGATAGCAGTACGTCTGAGTTCGTTGCTCATGGTATGGAAATCTTCAATGGCATCCTGCTCTTTCGAGTAAGCAACCACAGTTCTGTAGCCGGTTACCATTTCCTCAACGTGACCGTTGATCTTACCGAGGATGATCTGCTGTTCGATAAAGAACTTTTTCATATATTTGGTCATCTTGGCGGAAACAAACACAGTGAGGAATATAGTCGAGATAGAGATGAGGGTCAGCAGAGGAGAATAGGTCAGCATTATGATGAATGTGCCTATTACTGTCAGCACGCCCGAAATGAGTGAGCCTATGGACTGTGAAACGGTGTTGGAGATATTCTCGACATCGTTGGTCATACGGCTCATAAGGTCGCCGTGGCGGTGATTGTCGATATACTTGATCGGCAGACGCACAAGGCTTGCAAAGAGGTCGCGGCGCATAGTGCGGACGGTTATCTGCGAGAGTTTTGCGGAAAGCAGACCCTGGAAAAATGTCAGTATCGCGGAAGCGGCATAGACCACAGCAAGGATGACAAGTGTGTCTATCAGCTTGTTGTGTTCAACGTTGAGCTTATCCTCGGTGATGGTGATACAGTCGATAGCGATCTGCTGTATCTTCGGAGCGGCAAGTCCCAGCGCCGTGATAATAAGCATTACACCCAGCAGAGTGAAGAAAAGGTATTTGCTTCTGCCGATATATTTAAGCAGCTTCCTGATGGTGGCTTTTGCGTTCTTGGGTTTCTCGGCAGTGATGCGTGCAGCGTGGGGTCCGCCCGGACGTCCGCCGGGAGCACCCGGTCTTCCGCCCTGCTGCATTCTGTTCATCGGAGGCATAGGAGGCATTACTGCTCACCTCCTTTATTCTGTGAGCGGTAGATATCCTGATAAACCTCACAGGTCTTCAGGAGCTCATCGTGAGGAGCACAGGCAACGAGTTTGCCGTGATCTATGACAGCGATCCTGTCGCAGTTCATAACGCTGGCGATACGCTGTGCAATAGTGATGACCGTAGTTCCCGAGAGAGTCTCTCTGAGTTTCTGGCGGAGTTTTGCCTCTGTCTTCAGGTCAAGTGCGGATGTGGAGTCATCAAAGATAAGTATTTCGGGAGCTTTAAGGACAGCGCGTGAGATCGAAAGTCTCTGCTTCTGACCGCCCGAAAGCGAAGCGCCCTTTTCTGCGATATGGGAATCATATCCCTCGGGCATTGCAGAAACAAAGTCATCCGCCTGTGCGATCTCGGAAGCAAGTTTTATTTCCTCATCGGAAGCGTCCTTCTTGCCCCAGCTGATATTCTCCTTAACGGAAGCCGAGAACAGCTCGCTCTTCTGGAGAACGATACCTATCCTGCTGCGGAGAGAATCAAGTGTATAATCCTTGACGTTAACGCCGTCAACAAGGACTTCACCTTCAACTGCATCGTAAAATCTCGGAATGAGATTTACAAGGGAAGATTTGCCCGAACCTGTTGCGCCGAGGATGGCGATATTCTCGCCTTTTTTTATACGGAGATCAATACCGCTGAGTACGGGTCTGCCCGAAGATGAGGGATAGGAGAAAGAAACGTTCCTGAACTCGACTGTTCCCTGCTCGGGAGACTCGGTAGTCTCACCGCCGCTGAGTGCGGGATCGGTATCGAGGACTTCGTTGAGACGCTTTGCGGATGCGGACGCACGGGATATGCTCTGGAACATCATCGAGAGCATCATTATACCGTGGAGTATCTGTGTCACATAAGTTATTGCAGCCATGACCTCACCTACTCTGAGGTTCTGTGCTTCGACCTGGAGTCCGCCGATATAGATGACCATTATTACGGCTGCATTCATTATTATCATCAGCAGAGGTGGCAGCATAGCCATGAGCTTCATTACTTTGAGGTTTGCCTGCATCAGTGAGACGTTGGCATCCTCGAAACGCTGCTCCTCGTACTCCTCACGGACATAAGCCTTGACAACTCTTGCGCCCGTTACGTTCTCCTGCATTACGGAGTTGACGTTATCGACCTTGCCGACAACAACCGCGAACATGGGGCCTGCAAATTTCATTATCAGCAGCACGATCAGCATCTCAAGGGGCAGAGATATTGCAACAACTATACCGAAACGCACATTGAGGCTGAGCATCATTATCACGCCGCCGATGAACATGATTATATTTCTCACGAACATACGGAGCGAGAAATCCACCAGCTGCTGGATGGATGTGATATCTGTGGTAAGACGGGTAACGAGCGAACCTGTAGTGAACTTGTCGGTCTGCTGGAAACTCAGGTGCATGACCTTTTCAAACACACTGTTTCTCAGATCCCTTGCAAAGCCCTGAGAGGCAAATCCGCTGAATGCACTGGAAGCCGAGCCGCAGCATCCGCCGAGGATCGTGGTCAGCAGCATGATCGTACCGGTGCCGATGATAAGCTGCATATTCTGTGCAAGGACACCGTCATCGACTATCTTTGACAGCAGCTTCGGCTGGAGAAGATCGACAAACACTTCACCGATCATCGCAAGCGGAGCAAGCAGTGTAAAGATCCAATATGGTTTCAGGAATCGGACAAGCTTCATATATCATCCTCCTCAAGAAGATTGATAAGCATTCTGCGGAGCATACCCATCAGCTGCTCGCGCTCATCGGATGAGAAGCCTTTCATCATCACCATTTCGGCATTATGGCACTGCTCACGGATATACTGGTGCTGTTCTCTGCCCTTTTCGGTGATATACACATACACCTTGCGTCTGTCGCGCTCATCGGGGACACGGGTAACAAGCCCGTCAGCTTCCATTTTATTGAGTGCCGTCGACACCGAAGGCGATGACAGCTGCGCCGCTTTTGCCAGTTCCACCTGAGTTATACCGTCATGCTTACAGAGGATGATAAACATTCTTCTGTATCCGTTGGAAACTCCCTCCTGAGGAGAATCGTGGCTGGCAAGCTGCCAGAACAGTTTGATGATATCGTTCATGAACATTGAGGGTTCAACATCGGGTCTGTCAAGCAAACTACGCGGGCGTCGCTTTTCTTCTTCTGCAATCTTTTTCATTTTACTCCTCCTAACAAATAGTTATTGGTCTAATTAGTATGATAATTAGCATAATAATTAGTATATTAATTAGTTTCCTAATAAATTGTATCACAACCGTCTCTGAATGTCAAGAAGGAGATTTATAAACTTTTTGTAAATCAAAAAGTCCTCTCCGATCAGCGCAGAGAGGACTTAACATATCTTATTTTCGTTTAACAAATCCCATTTCCGAGGGCAGAGGTTCAAATCCGAAACGCTCATAGAGAGGACGACCCATATCCGTAGCTTCGAGGGTTATATCGTCAACGCCCTTGCTTTCTGCATCGCTGATGAGCATATCCAGCGTTTTATACGCTATGCCCTGTCTGCGGTAATCGGGATGGGTATACATATTCATCACATAGGCTTTTCTTCCCGTGCGGTTATGATAAGTAGGCATAACGGAATAATAGCTTATACCGCCTGCGCCGATAAACTTATCGCCGTCAAAGACAATGTAAGCCGTATGGGAACCGTCAGCGAGAGACTGCTCATAATAGCGTCTTGACTCAGTCTCGACCTCGGACATATCGGTATCATCGCTCAGCTTGTTAGCCGCCCTGAGGACTGTGATCCTTGTATTCACAAGGGTGTCGATATCCGAAAGGTCTGCTCTCTTGAATGTGTAGTTTTTCTGTTCCATTGTTTTTGTCTCCTTATGATCCTGATATGCGGCGTCACGATATTAGGCAGCACACTGTACAAAAAATGAAAAGCACCTCACCCACTTGCAACAGCGTCGCAGGAATGAGAAACGACTAATAAAAGACAGCCGCAGGTCAAGCCTGCGGCGTCTCGGTATTGGTGCAGGGGCACGCCCCTGCTGGTGGAGATGAGGAGAATCGAACTCCTGTCCGAAAAGCTATCCCTGCGAATTTCTACGAGTGTAGCTTGTTATTGCGGCTTGCGCCGTTTCCCTTGCAGAGCTGCAAACAAGCAGGCGGCTCTGTTCGGTAGGCTGTGATACATCAAAGGACTACAGCCGTTGCCCGATGACGTTCACCACTAATCGACGCCTTTACCCGAGCCGTGGTACTCTCGGGAAAGACGGGCGCTGCTTAAGCAGCAGCCAGTTCAAAATTATTGTTGTCGTCTAATTTTAAAACGTACGCCTTTTAAAGAGTTCTGCGCGCCTCTACTCGCTTATCACACTTCAAACTCCCCGTCGAAACCTTTACATCCCCTTTTTTATGATCGCGTTACGCTCCTTCGTCGCTTAACTTTGTGCAGACGACAAAGTTTCGTGTCCGCAGTTTTTACTCGGGTTCAGATCTGTACTTCCTTATTCGCTTTTTAACTATGGGACAGATCGCCTACGCTCACCTGCCGTTAGGTAGTCGCTTCTCATTTCAGTGCGAGGGTTCCCTGGTTCGCGCTGATAGTTATTTAACTCGCAAACTTGAAGTCCTGCACCAAATCATCAACTATCCATTGAGCTTTGATTTCATAGCTCTGTCGATATCTCTTTCAGCGGCTTTATTTGCCATATCTTCGCGCTTATCGTAGAGCTTTTTGCCCTTGCAGAGACCCAGTGCCACTTTGACTCTGCTGCCCTTGAAATACATTGCCAGCGGTATCAATGTAAGACCTTCCTGCTTGACCTTTCCGAAAAGGCGGTTGATCTCTCTTTTATGGAGCAGAAGCTTGCGCACTCTCATGGGGTCTCGGTTGAAGATATTGCCCTGCTCATAGGGAGAGATATGCATACCCTTGACCCACATCTCGCCGTCATCTATAGAGCACCAGCTGTCTTTGAGGTTAACGCCGCCCTGACGGATGGACTTCACCTCGGTGCCGACCAGCTCAATGCCGCACTCGATCTGTTCCAGCACGAAATAGTCATGTCTTGCCTTGCGGTTATCGGCTATCTGCTTGGTGCCGCTCTTGTCAATTGCCACGTTATCCCCTTCTTTCTCTGTATTTTTGGCAGTATTTTATATTAACACAGTAAGGCGGCTTTGTCAAGCGGATTTTCTGACGTTCACACAATATTTACAATATCATTCAGACAAGGTCTTCGAGCACTTCGTCCTTTGTCAGCGGTGTCCAGTGGCTGTCGAGAAATACCTTTGCCTCCGATGCTTTGACTGTCTCTGCCAGCTTACGGCAGAGAGAGGGATCTTTGACCCACTCGGGGAAAGAACCGCAGGTGGAATCCCCGAGGAACAGCACGCCCTCACCGGGCACTTCTATGAGCGTGGAATCATCGGTGTGTGGTGCCTCCGTCTGAAACAGTCTTATGGGACAGCCGCCTGCTTCGATGTGCATTTCTCCTGTGAAGACGATATCCGAGGGCACGGCTATGACAGGCTCCCCGTTTGCATATTCGCGTCTTACCGACTCGTCAAAAGCAAAGAAAAAGTCCGCACCCTCCTGCTCAAGACGTTTCTTAAAGTCGAGAATATGCCTGTTCGTAAGCTCGTTTGCGATGCATAGCCCGTGTACTGCATGCATGGCGAGGGTGTGATCCCAGTGCCAGTGGGTCAGCACAGTGAGTTTCGGCAGAGGCAGCCCTTCATCCTCCAGAGCCTTATAGAACTCCTTTATATGCGCCTCGGAGTGTCCTGCATCCACCGCAACGCTGAAACGGTCACCTTTTATATAGCCGAGGTTCGGTCGGTCACGGTCCTGTTCAAAAGGATATATCCGGATACGCCCGGTCAGTCTCTCAAGTTTCACAACACAACCCTCCTGTCTGTTTGTCGGTAACTCATTCTAACACAGCAGGAGTATTTTGTCAAGGCAATTTCCTGTCCAGCGGTTGACATCGCAGAATACGGATGATATAATTGATTTACCGCTCATTCACGATAATTTGTAAACGTTTTATGAACATTTCAAAATCGGTGAATATTCTTCTCCCCCAATGCATCTAAGGGGTGTTAACAGAGTGAAACGCAAGGATCACTCACCGTACGGAGGACAACAATGGAAAAGATCGAGATCACATCGCTTGTAAAGCAGGCGGCACAGGGAGACGCTGCGGCGTTCGGAAAGCTCTATGAGGCAACAGGCAGGAAGATTTACTTTGCTGCGTTGAAACTCACAGGCAGCGATGCCGATGCACAGGACGTTCTGCAGGACAGCTTTATGACAGCTTATCAGAAACTGTCAACTCTGTCCGAACCCGAAAACTTTGAGGCGTGGCTTATGCGCATAGCAGTGAACCGCTGCAAAATGCAGTTCCGTGCGCAGAAGCCTTCGATCGACGAACCAGAGGTAATGGAAAATATTGAAGACGAAGGGCTCATCCCCGAAGATTATGTTATGGACAAGGCAAAGCGCCGTGTCATCATGGACATCATCGACAGGGAGCTGACAGAAGATCAGCGCCGTACAGTCATACTTTTCTATTACTCTCAGCTTTCAGTCGAGGAGATCGCCGCAGTTATGGGATGTCCCAAGGGCACTGTGCTTTCACGTCTGCATCTTGCAAGAGGCAAGATCAGGGAGGCGGTTCTGATTTACGAAAACAAGAGCGGTGACAAGCTGCACGCACTCGTACCGATACCGATACTGACAAGGCTGTTCGAGGAAGAAGCCGGAGAGATTTCTCTGCCCGAACTCGCCATGCAGAGTACCGCAGGAGCAGCATCCGCAGCTGTCGCCAAGAGCGGAGGAGAAGTTATGGTAAACACAGCAAAAACAAAAATAATAGCAAGTATCGCAGCAGCAGTAGTGGCAGTAGGCGGAATAACCGCAGCAGTGGTCCTTACATCGGGCAGCGGTGATGACAGTTCATCGAGGAGAGAGACATCGTCCGCAGTACGCACAGTTGACAGTTCGGCAGCTGATTCGGATATCTCTGCAGTGATCGATGAGTCATCCGCAGACAGCAATGACACAAGCTCGTTAATATCCGATGATGACAGGAACAATCAGACTGCTCAGCTCAATGCCTATGTTGACGAAGCTCAGACTCTGGTCAACAGGTTCTTTGAAGCTCTAAAAGCAGGCGATGCCGACACGATCCTCGAATGCGTATACAAGCCCGAGAACTACAAGGCTATCAAGTCCGGAAGCGCCTGCCGTGACGCAGCCATGGAACTCACAAAGTATTTCTACCGTGATCTCGAATGGGATTTTGGCGGAGACGACTACAGAAAGACCAACCGCAACGGTCTGAAGACAATGGAAACAGCCACAAAGGTCAAGAGCACAGCATTCCGTGTTTCTTATATCGCAAAGGATATGCACTCCCCTATGTGCAAGTACATCTCCACCCTTGATAACGGGGCACAGATAGTCAAGATCGGTGCAAAAGCATCGCAGGACACTTTCTATAAATACTTAAACGCAGCAAGCAGCGTTGCACCTATGAGAAGCAATTTCTCAATCATGCTCAAAAAAGATCCCGGCGGAGAACTCAAGATAGATGCAGACAGCTTTCTCGATAAATCCATCGGTATTGACGATAACTATCTGTGGGGTCTTACCAATTCAAGCGCCGCAAGCTACTATTCATCCTTTGCATACGAGATGTTCGACACAAACAACACAGGCTCCGTAGTAGACAACGGCTTCATCGGAAATTCAAGCAACCAGAACTCCTGCCCCACCGAGAACGCTGAGGTTGTAAACTTTGTAAAGGGGAAACTCTTCGACAAGGCATATAATTACCTTATGGAATCGGATAACCCCGTAATCAAGACTTACATCGAGGAAAAAGGCAGTCCTCTCAAGAACTACGAGAAACTGACCGATGAACAGAAGGCTAAGGTCAACGACTTTATCCGCAGAGAGACTCTTCTCATCATAAGCGATTACAACGTTGACAAGTACAGTACCCGCCTTGTTCACTATGAGCTTTATTTCAATGATCCTGCATTCAATGCCAAGGACTACCTCACCTTCAAGCAGGATCACCCCAGCTACACCTCGTTCTCCTGGGCAGACTCTTTCAAAGAGGGCACCCCGAGCGATCTCTTTGAACTGCTCAAGCCCCTTGATGACATAGCCTTGTTTGCTGACAAGCTCCCGTAAAGAAACGGAAAAGCGCCTCACAGCTGTACAATAAAACGTACAGTTATGAGGCGCAGTTTTTTCAGAAAAGAATATCTTTGAAGCAGACTTCTGGGCGGTGCTCATCGAAGTTGAAGCTGTGGAAAGCTCCGCCGTGGCAGAACTTTGCGTGATCGCAGTCACGGCACATCTCCGCTGTATCGGAAAGATCCACTCTGAACTCCTTGAACCTGTTGAGCCATACATCGCTGAAACGGTCAGTACGGATATTGCCCTGGATAAACTCAGGGCGGCGCTCGATATCGAGGCAGGCTGTGATATTTCCGTTGCACATGATGCTGGCGGTATAGAGTCCTGCGGTGCAGAGGAAATACCAGTCACGGACTTCCCTTTCGTAGTCGAGGCCGAGATAATGGCTGCAGCCGTAGCAAACCGGCTCTCCGTTTATGCGGTGATTGCGTATAAACTCAAACATATACCTGTAATCATCGGGAGTAAGTATGAGCTCGGGATGCTGCTTGGCACGTCCCATAGGCTCGATGTTGATAACACGCCACGAGTCGATATCCATCTTATCGAATATCCTGAAAAGATCATCAAGCTGAGAAATATTCTGATGGGTAACAACGGTAGTCACCTGAATATGTTTGAAGCCGCCTTCGGCGATCAGGTTCTCAATGCCCTGCATAGCCTTGGCATATCCTCCAGGGGTACGGCGGAAGGCATCATGGGTCTCTTCAAGTCCGTCGATGCTGACAGAGATAGTACGCATACCTGTGCGTTTCAGATCCTTCGCCACATCGGGGGTGATGAGGGTACCGTTTGATGTCATTCCCCAGCTGAATCCGAGGGTGTTGGCGATGTCCATAATATCAAAGAACTCTTTTCTCAGCAGAGGCTCACCGCCTGTGATGCAGAGCATCTTCTTCTGAGTGCCGAGGTCTTCCTTGACTTCCCGAAGCAGTTTATCATACTCTGCAACTGCAAGTTCCTCGCTGGGAACATCTCCGCAGGAACTGCCGCAGTGGATGCATCTTTCGTTACAGCGAAGGGTCAGCTCCAGAAACAGGTTGCGCAACTCAGGCTTTTTCATCAGACCGCGGCGGTAATCGGCAAGAGTCTGAAGATTATCTGTTTTTATTTTTACGTCAAACATGGATATCACTCTCCAAGGTCAGAGGGAGGACCGTAGACCTCTGCAGGTTCATCGGATGAAGGATCATAGTCAACAGGTGCGCCGTAATCGGTCTGAGGATCAGGCTCCGAGGGGTCGTAATCCACCACTGCGCCGTACTCAGGCTGAGGTTCATTCTGAGATGACGGATCAAAGTTCGGGGGACCGTAAACTCCCTGCTGCTTGTCCGAAGAGGGATCATAGCTGTTTGTCTGCGAATTTTTGGTGACGATGTCGTTGGCAGGTTCTCCGTTTGAAGAAGAGCCGCCGTCACAGGAAGAAAATGCCATAGCGGCAGCAAATGCCGCAGCGATCATAACTGTTTTGGGTGTCTTTTTCATCTTATTCTGACACGCTCCTTTCTTTAATATATAAGTATACGTTTTGGTATATACAGTTTTATGGCGTCATAATGCACAAATCTTGAACGAATATATCTGTAATTTCGTACAATTCACAAATTATCATTTATGTGGTATAATATAGATATCAAAATACAGGAGGCTGATAATATGAAATACGTTTGTTCTATCTGCGGTTACATTTATGATCCCGAAGAGGGTGCTCCCGACAGCGGTATCGCTCCGGGCACTGAATGGGAGAATGTTCCCGATGATTTTGTCTGCCCCCTCTGCGGCGTAGGCAAGGATCAGTTTGAAGCGCAGTAATTACAGACATCATATTGCAAAAAACGGCGATCCTCGGATCGCCGTGATTTTTGTTTTCTCGGATTTCAGTCTTGTATATCTTATGGCAGTAAAGAAAGGACGGGAATATCGATTATCAGCCGCTCATCCTTACATCCGATACCTCGGGAGGGATGGTCACACGTCTGATATCGGCACCGAGGCCCTGGAGTTTCTTGTCGATACACTCATATCCGCGCTCAACGAAGTGGATATTCTCGACTTCGGTAGTGCCGTGTGCAGCAAGACCTGCGATGATAAGTGCAGCTCCTGCACGGAGATCGGTAGCGACAACAGGTGCGCCCTGAAGCTCGCCCTTGCCCTGTATTACAGCGACAGTACCGTCAACAGAAATGTCAGCGCCCATTCTTCTGAGCTCGGAGACATACTTGAAACGGTTGTCAAAGATATCATCGGTGACAATGCTCGTACCTTCGGCAAGTGTCAGCATAGTAGAGAACTGAGGCTGCATATCGGTGGGAAAACCGGGGTGAGGCATTGTTTTCAGTGAAGTCTTGAGCAGCGGTCCGTCAACCCTGACCTGGACGCTCTCGTCATTTTCAATAACCGTAACTCCGACCTTTCTCAGCTTTGCGGTTATTGACTCAAGGTGCTTGGGGATAACGTTCTTGATGATGACGTTGCCCTTTGTAGCGGCAGCGGCAACCATATAGGTGCCTGCCTCGATCTGATCGGGGATTATGCCGTAGGTTATGCCCTTGAGATAATTTACGCCGCGCACCTTGATAACATCGGTGCCTGCGCCTCTGATATCGGCGCCCATGGAGTTAAGGAAGTTTGCGAGGTCAACGATATGCGGCTCCTTGGCTGCATTTTCAATGATCGTCATACCCTTTGCCTTAACGCTTGCCATTATAGCGTTTATGGTACCGCCGACGGTATTGAGGTCAAAATAGATCTGCGAACCGATAAGATCATCGGCATAGCAGTGTACTTCGCCGTTGTGGAGCTCATACTCCGCACCCAGCGATGCAAAAGCCTTGAGATGCTGGTCAATAGGTCTGTCACCGAGGTCACAGCCGCCGGGCATAGCAACGTAGGCATTATGGAATCTTCCCAGGAGTGTGCCGAGGAAATAGGTGGAAGCTCTCATGGTACGTGCGAGCTCGTAAGGCACCTTGGGAAGGGTGATACCTCTTGTATCGAATTTTATGGTATTTCTGTTGATGAGATCGATCTTAGCGCCCATGCTTGCAAGGATCTTCATGCAGATGGTTATATCGCTGATCTCGGGGACATTTTCGAGCACACAGGGCTCATCGCAAAGGATAGTAGCCGCAACAATAGCGACCGCTGCATTCTTGGCACCGCTTATGGTGACTTCTCCTCGCAGCGGAGTACCGCCGTGTATAACAAACTTTTCCAAGTGAACTCACTCCTCAATGTCACGGGACCGTGCCCGTCTCATGGCAGCAAAAAAGACTGCCCTGTAATATATGTCATCGGTAAACCGATATAAATCGTTTCAGATACTATATAGTGTACCACAACGTTATAAAAAAATCAATAGGCTGACGCGGTTTTTTCTTAAAATTCAAAAAAATTCTTCATTTTTTCTTAACTTCGTAACCTTATATTAACCGTTGTTGTCTGAATTATTGGACACTTGTAATCAAAAAGTAACCTTTTAGAGAAGATTGTAATATATATAGTACAAAAAAATTCACTCTTGACAGACGGCTATGTTGGTGGTACACTAAAAGTGTATCGTCATGCTCCGAAATTTCGGGGTAGTCCTGAGTTTAAGGGTATATTTTTTCACAGTTGTGATAATAGTATGCCAAACAGGAGGATAATTATGAAAAAATCCGCTGCGATCACTTTGTCAATATTTGGTGTTGCCGCTTCAGCTGCTATGCTGCTGTCCTCATGCGGATCCGATGACGGATATGACCCGTCAGAGATCGACACCGGAACGATCAGACCGTCTGTTCCCGCAGCGACCGAGATCACTGCCACGACCACGGTTTCCGAAACAACTACCACAACTACGACTACTACCGCAGCACCTGTAACCACGACCTCCGCCGCTGTTTCGGAGCCGGACAAAACCGAAAACGAGTTCACCGAAGAGCAGCTCAACGAGCTTGCCAAGCAGCAGAGACAGCAGCTTATGTCTGTAAGTGTCGGGTACAAAGACGGTTACCTGGCTTTTGCACGCTCAAAGCTGATCTTCAAGGCGATGCTCGGTTCGGCAGGCATGACTATGGACGCAAACGAAGCCGCCGATAAGATCACCGAAGCGGAAAACGAATATTATGACGCAAACCTGCTGGTTTTTGCTGACATGAAAGATTTTTCCGTCAAGGACTTCAAACTCACCCTTGCCGAGGAAGATCTTCAGACAAAGTCCGCAGTTGTATACCGTATGACCTTCACTGCCGAAGCCGACGGTACAGCCGTCCCGATGGAGGGTGTTGTTCTCGATCTCGGCAAGTCACTGCTGTCTGTATCACGGCCTGCGGAGGGTATCACGCCGTAACGTCACGGTATTACATATTCCGAATTAATCTCTCCTTTTAAATGCTTGCAATCGATCTTAAAATATGTTATAATAAAGTATTGACTTTATTATCAAGGAGAGTATGAAATGATTACAGTATCGGAGCTTACACTGTCCTTCGGCGGACAACTTCTGTTCAAGGACGCGGACCTCAAATTCACAGCAGGCAACTGCTATGGCATCATCGGTGCCAACGGCGCAGGAAAATCCACATTTCTGCGCATACTTACAGGCGAGATCGAGCCTACCAAGGGCGAGGTCGTCATCGACAAGGGTGTGCGTATGTCAGTGCTCAAGCAGGATCACTTTGCATTCGATGAGTACAATGTTTTGGACACTGTCATAATGGGCAACAAGCGTCTTTATGAGATAATGCAGGAAAAAGATGCACTCTACGCCAAGGAAGATTTCTCTGAGGAGGACGGCGAGCGTGCAGGCGTGCTCGAAAGCGAGTTTGCCGAGCTCAACGGCTGGGAAGCCGAGAGCGATGCTTCAAAGCTGATACAGGGTCTTGGTCTTTCGGAGGATATACTCTATTCGCAGATGTCTTCCCTCTCGGGTAACGAGAAAGTTAAGGTGCTGCTGGCTCAGGCACTGTTCGGAAACCCCGATATTATCCTGCTGGACGAGCCTACCAACCATCTGGACATCGATGCAATACGCTGGCTCGAAGAGTTCCTTTCCGAATACTTCGGCACCGTACTTGTAGTATCCCATGACAGACACTTCCTCAACAACGTCTGCACCCATATAGTCGATATCGACTACACCAAGATCAAAATGTATGTGGGCAACTACGAGTTCTGGTATGAGTCCTCACAGCTGATGCAGAGGATGATAAAGCAGCAGAACAAGAAGGCCGAGGAAAAGATCAAGGAACTGCAGGAGTTCATTCAGAGATTCTCGGCAAACAAGTCGAAATCCCGTCAGGCGACCAGCCGCCGCAAACTGCTGGACAAGCTCTCCGTGGAGGAGATGCCTGCTTCATCGAGAAAATATCCGTTCATCGGATTTGATATGGACAGAGAGCCCGGCAAGGAGATACTCCGCGTCGAAGGACTCTCAAAGACAGTTGACGGCGTAAAACTGCTCAACAACATAACCTTCACGCTTGCTCGTACCGATAAGGTCGCCTTCATAAGTGAGAGCGAGCAGGCTGTTACTGCATTGTTTGAGATCCTTGCCGAGGAAAGCGAGCCTGATGAGGGTACTATCAAGTGGGGTTCCACAACATCGCGTTCCTATTTTCCGAAGGACAACAGCTCATACTTCAACGGCTGCGACATGACCATCGTTGACTGGATCAGGCAGTACACCACCGGCGAGAACACCGACACTTTCCTCAGAGGTTTCCTCGGAAAAATGCTCTTCTCGGGAGATGAGATCTACAAGAAAGTGGAAGTCCTCTCGGGCGGTGAGAAAATGAGATGTATGTTCTCACGTATGATGCTGTTCGGCTCCAACGTACTGCTGCTTGACAGACCTACCAACCACCTTGACCTCGAATCCATCACCGCTGTAAACAACGGCCTCAGAGATTTCAAGGGAGTGGTGATCTTCGCATCACATGACCACGAGATCGTTCAGACAGTCGCAAACAAGATAATCGAGATCACACCCGAGGGCTGCATCTGCCGCGAGGGTACATATGAGGAATACCTCGACTACAGACGCGAACACGGAATGAAGTCGTTTGTAGAATAAACACGTTCAATACCACACAGAAAGGAAGTGCACAGCCGTGAAATCAAAACAGCTCTTAACATCACTATTAACAGCAGCAGTCATGGCTGCTGCTACGACCGCCGCCTCGGGATATGCCGATAACGCTATGATGACTGCCGTCTCAAGAACGACTGTCACTGCCGGAAGGTCATCGGATAAACCTGCGGATCAGTCGGATATAGCTTCCGCTGTGACCGTTCCGTCCAATATCGTCAGGACTACGGCAACAGTGCCTATCTCGCCGATCGTCGACATAAAAAAAGTAACTTCTACCGTTACTTCGGAGACAGTGTCAAAGACCACTACCGTCACGTCACCGCCTCCCGAGCAGTCTGATGCCTCAACAGTTACGGCACCTGCTACCACCACGGCTGTCATCACCACGACAACAGTTCAGACAACAACAGCTCCCGCACCCGTTATCGAAGCGCCTTCAGCCACCGAGATCGAGAGAGCCAACTTCACGGGAGGGGTCTTACAGCTGAAATGGAAAGCAGTTGCCTGCGAGAGCTATATGATCGTTTACCGTGTACGCGGAACTACTGCCTGGACTACCGCTGTCGAAGGATTCAGAGGCACCGAGTTCACCTATAAGGGACTTGCCGCCGATACCTGCTATCAGGTGGCTGTCGTCCCTACCCGAAGAGATACATCGGGAACCGTACTGAAAGCTCCTGCGGCAATAAAGGATGTAATGAACCACACGGCTGTCAACTATGCGACACCGAAGGCTATTTGGATCCCTTGTTTCACTCTTGAACCCATGATGAAAGGCAAGACTGCCGCACAGTTCACAGAGAGCTTCCGTGCAGCATGTGTCAACGCAAAGAGCCTCGGAGTAAATACTCTTTATGTTCATGTGAGAGCTTTCTCCGATGCCTTTTATCAGTCGGATATATACCCGTGGTCAAGGTATTGCTCGGGTACGGTAGGCGTCAGCCCCGGATATGATCCTCTTGCCATCATGACTGATGTGGCTCACAAGAACGGTCTGTCCATACACGCCTGGATCAACCCCTACCGTGCAGATTACAAGGCTAATCTTGAAATGACACCTGCGAACTTCACAGTCAAGCAGTGGTATTCAAGACCCAACGCTTATATGCAGTATATATCCTATGCCGAAGACTACGGCTCCTACTGGCTCAATCCCGGTTATCCTGCCGTAAGGGAACTCATTTTCAAGGGTGCCGAGGAGATAGTCACTCACTACGCAGTTGACGGTCTCCACATCGACGATTATTTCTATCCTACCACCAACGCATCCTTCGACAATATACCGTTTGCATCCTACGGCAAAGGAAAGAAACTGGAAGACTGGAGACTCGATAACTGCACAACTACGGTCAAGGGGCTGTACAACACCGTCAAGGCAGCCAATCCCTCGGCACTTTTCGGCGTGGCACCTCAGGGCAACTACGAAAACAACTACGTATATATGTTTGCAGATGTGGCACTCTGGACTGCCAACAGCGGATACTGTGATTATATCGCTCCACAGGTGTATTTCGGATACGATCACAAGTACAAGCCTTTCAAAGAGACAGTGCAGTCATGGCTTGCGCTGAAACGCTCGCCGTCGGTTAAGATGTATATCGGCATCGCTCCTGCCAACCTGTGGCTCGTTGACGAATTTGAGAAAAAGACGGGTATAGTCGGAGACCAGATCAAGGACAGCTTCGCACTCGGTGCAACGGGTGTGGCTCTGTACAGCTATGACAGTCTGTTTGCTCCGCCGGACGGTAAACAAAAACGTGCCTCGGATGAGATCAGCGCGATAAAGGCTGCTCTGAAATGATCCGAAGCAGAGAGGAGGGTCAGGTATGCAGAAGCCAAAGAAGAATTATCAGCTGATGCTCGACAAGGAGCTTGCAAAGCTGACTGCTGAGGGCAGAGTCCCGAAACTTCTGCTCCACAGCTGCTGTGCTCCCTGCTCATCCTACACGCTGGAATATCTCTCGAAGTATTTCGAGATCACTGTATTCTACTATAACCCCAATATCTACCCCGAAGAGGAATACCGCAAGCGCGTTGCGGAGCTTGAAAGGTTCATCTCGGAGTTCCCTGCGGAACACCCCATCAGGCTCATAGAAGGCAATTACGATCCCGATGAGTTCTTCAACGCAGTAAAAGGACTGGAACACATCCCAGAGGGCGGAGAACGCTGCTTTGCCTGCTACCGTCTGCGACTGGAAAAGACAGCGGCGCTGGCAGCAGAACTCGGTGCAGATTACTTCACCACAACGCTTTCGATCTCGCCTTACAAAAACGCTGAAAAGCTGGGAGAGATCTCGGAGGAACTGGCGGATATCTACAAGGTGACTGCCCTGCCGACAGATCTCAAAAAGAAAGGCGGATACAAACGCTCCATAGAACTGTCAAAGGAGTACCGACTCTACAGGCAGGATTACTGCGGATGTGTGTTCTCTCAACGGGAACGGGCGCAAAGACATCAGACAGAAGAAAGCAAATAAAAAAACGCTGTGTATTTCACACAGCGTTTTATTTTTCTCAGTTAAGTTCACCGCAGAACAGATTCTTGTCTATCACCGTGTTCTTGCCGTGCTGTTTGCCGTAGTAAAGATACTGATCGGCTATGCTGACCGCACGCTCATAGGAGAAGCTGCAGTCACACTCACATACACCGAATGTCGCGGTGACTTTAAAGCTCTCACCGCCGCCTGCTTTGAACAGCACTTCCGAGAGTTCGGTAAGTATGCTTCTTGCCACATCCCTGCCGCAGTCGGAACTTGAATTGGGCACTGCGAAGAGGAGTTCCTCGCCGCCCCAGCGACAGACATATCCCTCAGCCGGGACTTTCTCGGTCATTATCCTCGACACGGTAGTTATGACCTGATCTCCCATGCTGTGACCGTAAGTATCATTGATACGCTTGAAGTCATCAAGATCACACATGACGATTACATATCTGCTGCCGTCGGATTTGCATTTTTCTTCAACTTTCAGCAGAAAATCGCCCATGGCTCTGCGGTTGAACAGCTTTGAAAGGGGGTCTATCTTTGCAAGGATCGACAGCTCCTCATTCTGCTCTTTGAGGTTGATACGGTCGAGCTGTCTCACCACCTTATAGATATTTGAGAAGATGATTATCATGGTGAACGATACGACTGCGTTGAAGAGGAAAAGGGTGTCCCTGACCTCACCTGCGACATTTTTATACACAAGCTCCGTATGATTGGCAGTATAGAGTTTCAGTACCATAAACGAGAGCGCGATCAGCAGCTCAAATGATACGGGGGTGATGTCGTTTTTGAAATCAAGGAAAAAGGGAAACGGCGACAGGCAGATTATAAATATCGGGAATCCCGAATACCAGCCCGTGAAAAGCGTTGCGGCGGCAGCATGGACAAGGACCTCGGTCATTACAGCGCAAGCATAGCTTATGACATGGTTCGGCTTGTAATAGACCAGAAAGCTCATCATAGCGTAGAAGAACACACTGAAAATATTGAACATGAACATCTCAACGATGCCCAGCAGAAAAAAATAGATGAGGAAAAATGCGTGTACAGACATCATGCACAGGCCGATAACAGTCATAAGCTTATTCTGTGGGATCTTCAGAAATTTCCTCGGATCTATCTTGTGATCTTTTTTGATAAATGCCGCCTCCTTCCCGATATTTTCAAAAATATACCATTTTCTATTATACAGCATTGACAAAAATATAACAATAGTAATAACATACAAATTTTTGAAACATAATTATGCGATATGCACAACCAAAGATCTTCAAAAAAGTTCAAAAGACCGCCTCCCGATCTTCTCGGAAAGCGGTCTTTCAGATATCGTATTTCAACCTCTGAGGAATCCTTCAATGATCTTCTTCTCGGCTTCCTCCTCGGTAAGTCCGAGGGTACGGAGCTTGATGATCTGCTCGCCTGCGATCTTACCGATGGCTGCCTCATGGATGAGCGAAGCATCGAGGTTGCCGGCAAAAAGTTCGGGAGCTGCATTGACCTTACCGTTATCGGCAAGGATAGCATCGCACTCGGAATGGCCTGTACATCTTGCGTTGCCGCTGATCTTTGAGTGATACTCCTGATAGGAATTTCCCCTTGCAACGGAACGGGAAACGAGGTCAACGCCCGAATCCTCGCCGTTGAGTTCCACCTCAAAATCCGTCTGAGCGGTCTGTGTGCCGTCGGTCATTATACGCTCCTTGATAACGAGGGTCGCGCCCTTGCCGAGCTTTGCTCTCGTTTTACGGAAGGTGCTGTCCACACCGCCGATCTGCATGGTATCCATTTCAAGGTAGCTGTCTTCCTTCTGCTCGACCTCTGTGACGGGGTCAATGCGTCTGGCACCGCTTCCCTTTCCTGTACCTATATGCTTCTCTTTATAGAGCACTCTTGCGCCCTTTTCGAGTATGAACTTATGAATACCGTTATGTCTGACATCGTGGCCGTCGGAAGTATGAACGCCGCAGCCTGCAACGATGATAACGTCAGCGCCCTCGCCGACATGGAAGTTGTTATATGTCAGGTCATCGATACCGCCCTTGGTAACACAGGCAGGTATATAAACGGTCTCGCCCTTGGTACCGGGTTTGATATAGATCTCCAGTCCCGGCTTGTCCTCCATACTTTCGATCTTGATATTCTCGGAGGAAACTCTGCCTGCGCACTGACCGTTCTCACGGATATTGTAAGCTCCCTCGAACTTACCGCTCCAGTCGGAGACGATACCGAGAAGTTCTTCTGTAGTCTTGTCCATATCAGTTCTCCTCCTTATCCTTTCCGAGCGGGCAGCGAGCAGCTTTTTCCTCACCGAGCAGGCCGCCGAGTACATCCTCGCGCTTGCCTACTTTCTTCACCTTTCCGTTGGCGATGACAGCTATATAATCGGAAATGCCGAGAATACGCTCCTGATGCGAGATGATGAGCAGAGATTTCTTCTCGGTGCTTTTCAGTCTTTCAAAGGCATCGATAAGGCTTGAAAAGCTCCACAGGTCGATGCCTGCTTCAGGCTCATCGAACACGAGGACCTTAGCATCCTTCTTGGCAAGAACTGTAGCGATCTCGATACGCTTTGCCTCACCGCCGGAGAGAGAAGCATCCACTACTCTGTCGATATACTCATTAGCGCAGAGACCGACTTTTCCGAGGAACTCGCAGAGCTCGCGGTCAGTCATCGACCTCTGTGCGGAAAGCTCCAGCAGGTCACGGACAGTCAAGCCCTTGAAGCGGACGGGCTGCTGGAAGGCATATCCTATACCGCTCTGGGAACGCTTGGTGATATCCCAGTCGGTGATATCCTCTCCGTCAAGTTCGATACTGCCGCTGTTGGGCTTTTCAAGGCCTGCGATCAGCTTGGCAAGAGAGGTCTTGCCGCCGCCGTTGGGGCCTGTTATAACAGTGAGCTTGCCTTCGGGGATCTCGAGAGAGACATTTTTGAGTATCTCCTCGCCCGTGCCGAGGCTCCAGCTCAGATCCTTTATTTTAAGCATAGATCCAACCTCCGTACATATAAGTTGACAACAGTATATATTATACTATATTAGTAGTATTTTGTCAAGGCAAGTTACAGACTGTTAAAAGAATGTTATGTTCCTTTCCGCAAATGTCAAGCGGATATGTTATCACATTTTATTATTTGCCGCATACCACAATTTGAGGCACGGGCATTTGTGAATTTGTGAGAAAAAGAACGTTAATTCCACATTATTAATATTTATTATTTGACATTATCCACAGATTGTGGTAAAATTATCTTGGTATAATTTGGCGTTCAGCCATCGGATCTCTATTATTCCCTGTAATGAACGGAGTGTTGATATGATTAAAGCAGCGGCAGTTTTCTCGGACAATATGGTCTTGCAGCGCGGAAAGAATATATCCGTGTGGGGCGAAACTGACTGTATCGGCACAGTCCGTGCGGAGATAAACGGCATATCTGCCGAAACCGTCACCGAAAACGGAAAATGGGAATTGCTGCTGCCGCCCATGCAGGCAGGCGGACCTTACGTGATGACTCTTTCCCTTGACGGAAAAGAGTTTGCATCTTTCGCTAACGTCATGATCGGTGAGGTATGGCTCTGCGGCGGTCAGTCGAATATGGAGCTTGAACTTCAGAACGCCAAGGACGGAAAAGAGGAACTTGAAAGCCTCACGCCTGATATGCCGATAAGATTTTACTACACCAACAAAGTCTGCACGGTGGAGGAAGCTATAGAAGCCGAAAAGCACGCAGGCTGGGGAGTCTGTGACAAAGAAGGCTCAAAGGCTTGGAGCGCAGTAGGATACTGGTTCGCTAAGAAGCTCTCCCGTGAGCTGGGCGTGACTGTCGGTCTTATCGGATGCAACTGGGGCGGTACCTCGGGCACCAACTGGATAGACGAAGAACACATCCGCGGCTGTGCGGAAACAGCTCCATATATGGAAGAATATGACCGTCTGACCAAGGACGTTCCTCCCGAGGAACAGAAGCGTGCATACGATGAATACTGCGAATATGACCGCAAATGGAACGAGCAGGCGATGGAATATTACAAGCTCGGCGACCGGTGTCCGCCCTGGAGTGAACTTGAAAAGATACTTGGCAAAAACCTCTGGCCGGGACCGAGAAATGACTTCAATCCTTTCAGCCCTGCGAAAATGTTCAACAGTATGCTCATGAGAGTATGCCCGTATACCTTAGCAGGATTTCTGTACTATCAGGGCGAGTCGGATGACCACAGACCAAAGAGTTACTACACTCTGCTGACTATGCTGATACGGGTATGGCGTGAATGCTGGGGCGATGACGGTCTGCCGTTCATAATGGTACAGCTGCCCTGTCACAGGTTCCGCAACGACCCCGACTTCAAGAACTGGGCAATTATACGCGAAGCTCAGATGCGCACTTACCTGACCGTGAAAAACACCGGGCTTGCAGTGGCACTCGACTGCGGCGAGTTCAACAACATACATCCCCTCGATAAAAAGCCCGTCGGTGACAGGCTCTGCCTTCAGGCGGAAAAGCTCGTATACGGAATGGATGTCAAGGCTGATGCTCCGCGATATGAGTCATATACCGTTAAGGGCAGCGTGATGACAGTCAACTGTGTCAATGCAGGAGAGGGTCTTGAAGCTATAGGTGATAAGCTCACGGGATTTGAGATCGCAGGCAGAGACAAGGTGTTCTACCCTGCCGCAGCCGGACTTGAAGGCAGCTGCATTATCCTTTCCTCGGATAAAGTAACCGAACCCCTTTATGCGCGGTATGCCTGGGGAAATTACCCGGAGTTCTCGGTGCGCGGAAGCAGCGGACTGCCGCTTGCACCGTTCCGCACATCACGCAATGACGAATAATATATATATAAATAAATCTCAACAAGGATCGGTAGTGATCATATGAACAATCGAAAGAAAATAGCAGTCTTTGTTATCAGTCCCGAAATACTTGCTCAGCAAAGGACTATGGAAGGAATATTCATTCAGTGCGAGCGTTATAACTACGACGTGCTGACTTTCTCATCGCTGAAAGACCTCTGGTTCTCCCAGCGTGACTATGTTAATGCCGAGCTGAATACTTTCAACCTTGCGAACTTCGATCTTATCGACGGTATAGTTGTAATGTCGCTGTCGATGCGAAGAGGCAACGATATCTCGGTCATCGACAGGCTTGCCGATACCCTTCGCGCCAAGTTCAAAGGAAAGCCCGTAGTCTTCATAGACTTTCCCTATGAGCTCGAAGGCTCCTGTACTGTATATACCAAAGACTATCCTGCATTCAGAATGATAACCTCCCATCTGCTGGATGTACACAATGTCCCCGCTGACAAGATCTACTTTCTCGCAGCGCAGAAAGGACTTGAGATATCCGACAGCCGTATAACGGGATTCAAGCAGGAACTCGAAGCAAGAGGTCTCGGATGGGACGAGAGCCGTATCTTCTACGGCGATTTCTGGTACGGATCGGGACGTCAGCTTGCTGACAGGATCATCTCAGGTGAACTTGAAATGCCGAGAGCTATCATCTGCGCAAACGATCAGATGGCTATAGGTCTTACCAACCAGCTGGTCGCAAACGGAATAAAAGTCCCCGATCAGATAATAATTATGGGTTATGATGCTTCTCAGGATGCAGTTCTCAATTCTACTCCGATAACATCATACGAGCCTAACCTTGCAGGTGCATCCGAAGAAGCCATAAATATCATACGCAGCCAGATAGAACCCGACAAGCCTCTGATCGCCGCCGATCAGCTCACAGAAAAGAACCTCTGTATAGGTTCCAGCTGCGGCTGTCAGATCAACATTGACTATATGCGCATGAATTTCAAATCTGCGCTCTACAGAACTTTCCACGACAACACCAAGGGTTTCGTTGCTGACAATACCGATGTTTCCACTATAATCGAAAGCTATATGCTGGAAAAAATGACAAAAACCCAGACACCTGCCGAGTGTATATCCGAGATCTTCAATCACACATATCTGCTCAGTCCGTTCAGACATTTTTATCTCTGTCTGCGCTCGGACTGGCTGAACACCTACAAGGCTCTGAGCGAAGGATATCCCTCGACAATGAGAGAGGTCATTCACGCAGTACCGAGAAATGCTGAGACCGACGGTATCGAACCGTTCCATTCGGAATCCAGCGAGCATGACTTCCCGACCAAACTGATGCTCCCTCAGCTTGATCTTCCGAGGGATAAACCGGGCGTATTCCATTTTGCACCTGTTCACTTCCAGGGTGACACGCTGGGATACTGCGTGCTCCACTGCGACCTTGAATCAAGAGTGACCCTGTCTGCGGTTTTCCGTAACTGGGTACGAAACATAAACAACGGCCTTGAGATAGTCAGAGTACAGAACCGTCTGCTGAGCTATTCTCTCTATGACAGTATGACCGGCCTTTACAACCGCCGCGGTATGGACAGAGCTTTCTCACATCTGTGCAGGTTCGCATCGGAAAATGACAGTTGTCTGGTAAGCGTTGTAGATATGAACTGGCTCAAAAAGATCAACGACAACTACGGTCATCCTGAGGGTGACTACGCCATCCAGCTGCTTGCAAGGTGCGTTGCCGAACTTGCTTCGGATGAGCACTCGTTTGCTGTCAGGGCAGGCGGTGATGAGTTCTTTGTTATAGCTATGGGCAGATATAATGAGGATTCCTGCCGTCAGAACATCGAAAAGCTGCTGAACTCCGTGGAACGGAGCAATGCAGCCAGCGGCAAGCCTTACAGCGTATCAGCAAGCATTGGCTGCTGCCTCAAGCCCTTTACTCCGGGCATCAAGCTTGAAGATCTGATCCACGAGGCTGACACTAATATGTATCACTACAAGCATATCGTCAAAGAAACACAAACCTTTGAACACGGGCTGAAATAAAAAACAAAGGAGCGCATCTGCGCTCCTTTTTCTGTGTTATCAGATCATATGGATATCGAATATCGCCATTGCGATGTTGAAGAACACGAGTGTGGTACAGGTATCAACTATCGTAGAGATAAGAGGTGCTGCCATCAGTGCGGGGTCAAGGTGAAGCTTCTTTGCAGCCATAGGGAGCATACAACCGATAAGCTTCGACATAATGACTGTCGAGATTATCGCCAGGCTCACCGTGAGCGCCAGCAAGAAAGGCTCGTCTATGGTGCCCTTGGAGATATATGCATAAGTGATATAGATCCTGATGCCGTTAACTATTGCCAGTATGATGCTGACGATCAAAGCTATACGGAACTCCTTGAAGACGACCTTGAAGAAGTCTTTGAGGTTGATCTCTCCGAGAGACATACCTCGGATTATCATTGTAGAAGTCTGGCTGCCGCAGTTACCGCCCGTACCCGTAAGCATGGGTATGAACGAAACGAGCAGCGGGACCGCAGCGAAAGCAGCTTCGTACTTGGTGATTATGGTACCTGTAAGCGTAGCGGAAAGCATCAGCACCAGCAGCCACGCGATACGGTTTCTTGCGTGTTTGAAGACCGAGGTCTTGAAGTAGCTGTCCTCAATGGGAGCCATACCTGCCATGTGCGAGAAGTCCTCGGTGTTCTCATCCTGCATAACGTCCATAGCATCGTCAAATGTAACGATACCGACAATACGCTGTTCCTTATCCACAACAGGGAGAGCAAGAAAGTCATACTTCTCAAACTGCTTGGCAACGAGCTCTTTGTCTTCGAGGGTATCGACAGTAATGACGTTGGTCTGCATGATCTCCTCGATGAGATCTTCATCATCGCTGGTCAGTATATCGAGGACAGAAAGAACGCCTATGAGCTTTCTGTTTTCGGTAACATACAGAGTATAGACTGTCTCCTTGACAAATCCGACCTGTCTGATCTTTTCAAGAGCTTCTTTGACGGTCATTTTCTTATCGAGATAGACATACTCGGTAGTCATTATGGAGCCTGCCGAATCCTTTGGATACTTGAGGATCTGATTGATCTGTTCTCTCGTTTCCTTATCGGCATTCTTCAGTATTCGCGAGACGACATTCGCAGGCATCTCTTCTATCATATCGACTGTATCGTCGATAAAGAGGTCGTCAATAACTTCCTCAAGCTCCTTATCGGTAAAGGAGTTTATGAGAAGCTCCTGCATATCGGGTTCCATATACGAGAAGACATCGGCAGCGGCATCCTTGGGCAGCAGCCTGAACAGCACGGGGAAATCCCTTTTATCCACGTCCTCGTTATCATGGAAATGCCCGAAGAGGTCGGCGATATCCGCCTCGTTCATGTTTTCAAATATCTCCTTGATGACTTTGAAGTTACGCTTCTCAAGGAGTCTTATTATGGTATCGTAAAGCATCCAATTCCCCCTTGACCGCACAGTGTGCAGCCGATTTGTATATTTCGGGCAATAGGAGGATGCAAAAGCTATATTATACGATCACGCTATTGGAAATATCCGGCAGAGACCCAATGGCGCGATGTATCGTAATCGCGGTTTGCAGCCTCTGTTATTACTTCCGTCGTCCACTTGATCTCACCTCTTTTTTATGATCGCGGTACGCTCCTTCGTCGCTTTGGCCTTGTGCAGGCGGCAGACTTCGGTGTCCGCGGTTTCAGCTTGGTTTTGAAAGCAACCATGCTATCCGTTTTGGGATCGCGGTACGCTCCTTTGTCGCTCTGGCCTTGTGCAGGCGGCAGGCTTTGGTGTCCGCGGTTTCAGCTTGGTTTTGAAAGCAACCATGCTATCCATTTTTGGATCGCGGTACGCTCCTTTGTCGCTCTGGCCTTGTGCAGGCGGCAGACTTCGGTGTCCGCGGTTTCAGCTTGGTTTTGAAAGCAACCATGCTATCCGTTTTTGGATCGCGGTACGCATAGTCTCGCTCATATAATTTTACTACTTTTCGCATTTGTTGTCAAGAAAAAAATCTGTGACCATAATAAAAACGGATATCCTCAGATACCCGTTTTCTGTCAATTTACTGCTTGTTATAATAGTCTATTCCTCTGTCGGGGATAAAGAAAGTACGGATATAGCCGTCCTTGGAGAGGACTGCGAAATAGCCTGTTTTCTTATCGAAGAACACATAGTCTCCGTCCTCTTTTTCGGTTTTGCTGAGGACGCTGTCGGAATCGGAGTTGATCAGCTCATTCGCCATACGGAGGTAATCCTCCTTCGTGATACTGCCGAACTCGCTGCCGTGCTTTTCAAAGTGTTGGTCAAGCAGTTTCTGTGAACGGAACTTATACTGCCTGGTCTGTTTTTCAGGCTTGGAGGAAGATGCGGCGGTCTTTTTTGAAGCCTTGGAGGTAGTGACGGAAGAGGCAGTCGTAGTTGTTGCAGCAGTGACTGAAGCCGAGGCAGTCGTGGTCACGGTTTCCTGAAGACTTGATGCCGTCTCGGAAGAAAGCTCACTGTTATCGGTGATGACTGTCAGCTGCGAAGAACTGCTGTCGGCATCCTTACCGTTTCCTCCGCCGATGAGCAGGACACCCAGTATCACCGCACAGATGACTATCACAACACCAAGTGCTGCCAGCAGCACTCTTTTATCTTTCATAGCATTACCTCCCGCAAGATCTTTATCGGATACTATTATACCACCTCGGACAAAGAATGTAAAGCTTCAGGGAACAATCTTTTGTTTGATGGAATTAACTATTGACAATCAGGTAAAATTATGGTATAATTATACCAAATTGGATGTATTGTGTTGATTTAATTATATCATTTTACACAGACATTATTCTCTTGTGAAAGGAGGGGTGCGTATGACCTCAAACACATTGTTTCATATAGCTTTCTACTGTTCGGCACTGGTAGTATGCTTTACCGGTCTGCTCTTTACATTTATACAGCAGCGCACCGACAAACTCCAGAACAAGATATATATCGTGCTGGTGGGTATGGTCGGCCTGAACGCTCTGTCACTGGTGATGTACGAGATGGCTCATCCGTTCAGGATGCAAAGTGACGGTTCATTCACCATAATGAAGCTGGCGATGTTCATTTATTTCGTCATACACGCGGCGCTGACCCCTTGTCTCTTCCTGTATGTCTCGGCGGTATGCGGCCGCACGATACGGCTTTCGCCGATCAAGTATCTGCTGTTCTCCTCTCTTCTGATCGTCACCGAGTTCATGATAATCTGCTCGCCCTTTACCAAATGGGTGTACTATTTTGACAGCAACCATCAATTCGTGAGAAACTGGGGCGAGGTTCTGGTATATATCACAGGCGGCATATATATGCTGCTCTCAGTGATACTCCTTATGTCCTCCTGGAACGCGCTGACATTAAAGCGAAGGATGGCACTGATATACTTCATACTTATAGTAATTATCGGTGTGGCGATACAGGCGGTCAACATCAACATCAAATGCGAGCTGTTTGCCGAAGCTATAGCTCTCCTCGGAGTGATGATGGCTATAGAGAGCGAGGATGACCGTGTGGACATCGACACGGGGATCTACAACCGCAAAGCTCTGACCACTGATCTTATGAGTTACATACACAACAAGCGTGAGCTTGATCTGATCTGTATAAAGATCACAAACTCTGATGCCGCAGAGCGTGCAACCGGTTCGGATAACAGCGATGCGATGCTTAAGATCATCGCCGAGCATCTGAGGACGCTCGTGCCGAGATACTGCATTTACACCACTGATTCCACCACATTCATGATAACGATCATGAACAGCACGGACAAACAAGTCCTTGAATACGCAGAAAAGATCAGTGAACGCTTTGATCATCCGTGGAAGCTGAGAGGCAACGAGCTGCTGATAAACGCAGTACTTATGACCGCCAAAATTCCTCAGCGTATCAACACGGTTTCCGATGCACTTTACATGGCGGACTGCCCTATCCCCACCAAAAATGACAAGAAGATCCTCTCGGGCAATGACCTGGACTACCTGCTCAGGCGTGCCGCAGTTGAAAACGCCGTAAGGCGCGGCATCGAAGACAGACTGTTCGAGGTCTACTATCAGCCCACATTCCACCTGAAAGATCAGAAACTGCACGGTGCCGAAGCTCTCATACGTCTGCATGACAGTCTCCTCGGCAACCTCTATCCCGATGAGTTCATACCCATTGCGGAGCAGATAGGTATGATCGATGAGATCGATGAATTTGTGCTCAATGAGGTCTGTGACTTCATCAAGAGCGGTATACCTCAGTCATTCGGTCTCGACTGCATAAACGTGAACCTTTCGGTAATAGAATGTATGCAGCCGGGATTTGTAGGCCACATCAATACTGTTACAGAGGAATACGAAATACCGAAGAATATGATAAACTTCGAGATCACCGAGTCTGTTGCCGCAACTGACTACGATATGCTCTCAAAAGTCGTTGCAGAACTCAAAGCCAAAGGCTTCCACTTCTCGATGGATGATTACGGTACGGGATACTCTAATATGCGTGCGATATTTATGCTGGATTTCGATGTTGTCAAGATCGACAAGAGCATCCTCTGGAGTGCGGAAAAGAGCGAACTCGGCAAGATCATCCTTGAAAACAGCGTACACATGATAAAACAGATGAAGCGTGAAATACTTGTTGAGGGTGTCGAGACTCAGAATCAGCTGGATATGCTGTCGGAACTCTCGGTGGACTACCTTCAGGGATATCTTTTCTCAAAGCCGATCCCGAAGGCTGATTTCATCGCGCTGATGAGGCATCTTAACATCAAGCAGCAAAAAAGGGAACAGACTACATCCAACGGAGCCGGCGTATAAGTCTCCGTAATATTCCGACAAACAAAAAGGAGTGCTTTTAAGCACTCCTTTTCTTTGTATCTTATTTTCCGTAGTAGCACTTCTTGTAGATAGCCTTGAGCTCTTCGATGAGGGGGTAACGGGGATTTGCGCCTGTGCACTGATCGTCGAAAGCATCCTCGGACATCTTGTCAAGCGTAGCAAGGAAGTCTTCCTCACTGATACCGTACTCTGCGATAGTCTTCTTGCAGCCTACTCTCTCCTTGAGTTCCTCTACCTTGTTGCAGAGCATCTCGAAGCACTCCTTGGCGTCCTTGCCGAAGAGGCCGAGATAGCGTGCAGCCTGAGCATATTTCTCCAGAGCGGAGGGATACTCATACTGAGGGAAGGTTCCCATCTTGGTGGGTACGGGATCGGCATTGAACTTCATTACCTCGGTGATCACGAGAGCGCAGCAGATGCCGTGAGGCAGGTGGTGATAAGCGCCCAGCTTGTGAGCCAGCGAGTGACCTATACCCAGGAATGCGTTAGCGAATGCCATACCTGCCATGGTTGCGGCATGAGCCATATTCTCTCTTGCACGGACAGCGGTCTGACCGTTATCAACGCACTCGGGAAGATTCTCGAAGGTCTTTTTCAGCGACTGAAGAGCGATACCGTCAGTAAAGTCGGTAGCCATAACGGATACGAGAGCTTCGAGGTCATGTACCATACAGTCAAGACCCGAAGCAGATGTGAGTCCCTTGGGAGCACTCATCATAAGGTCAGTGTCCACGATAGCCATCTTAGGCATGAGCTCATAGTCAGCAAGAGGATACTTGTGACCCGTCTTCTCATCTGTGATAACTGCGAAAGGAGTTACCTCGGAACCGGTACCGGAAGAAGTGGGGACACATACGAAGTAAGCCTTCTCGCCCATTTTCGGGAATGTATAAACACGCTTTCTGATGTCGATGAAGCGCATTGCCATATCATAGAAATCAGCATCGGGATGCTCATACAGCACCCACATGATCTTTGCGGCATCCATTGCAGAGCCGCCGCCGACTGCGATGATGACATCAGGCTCGAAAGCTCTGATCATCTTAACGCCCTCAACTGCACACGAAAGTGTGGGATCAGGTGCAACATCGGAGAAGGTCTCGTGTTCGATACCCAGCTCATCGAGCTTGGTGGTGATAGGCTTGGTAAAGCCGTTCTTATAGAGGAAGCTGTCGGTAACGATGAAAGCTTTCTTCTTGCCGAGGACATCTCTGAGTTCCTCCAGCGCAACGGGCAGACAGCCCTTCTTGAAGTATACCTTTTCGGGTGCTCTGAACCAAAGCATATTCTCTCTCCTCTCGGCAACTGTCTTGATATTCAGCAGGTGCTTTACACCGACGTTCTCGGAAACCGAATTTCCGCCCCACGAGCCGCAGCCCAGCGTAAGGGAGGGAGTCAGCTTGAAGTTGTAGAGATCTCCGATACCGCCGTGAGAAGACGGTGTGTTTACAAGGATACGACAGGTCTTCATCTTCTCGGCGAAGCGGTTGATCTTATCGGTCTCGGTGACTGCATTTACATACAGCGAGGATGTATGACCGAAGCCGCCGTCCTGAACGAGCCTGTCAGCCTTTTCCATAGCATCGTCGAAATCCTCTGCCTTATACATTGCGAGCACGGGAGAGAGTTTTTCGTGAGCGAACTCTTCGTCCATATCTACTCTCTCGACCTCGCCGATGAGTATCTTTGTGCTCTCGGGGACTTCAACGCCTGCCAGCTCAGCGATCTTATGAGCTTTCTGACCTACGATCTTGGCATTGAGAGCGCCGTTTATAATAATGGTATGTCTTACCTTATCGCACTCCTCGGGGGTGAGGATATGACATCCTCTTGCGATGAACTCAGCTCTAACCTCATCGTAGATCTCCTTCTCGATGATGACAGACTGCTCGGAAGCACAGATCATACCGTTATCGAAAGTCTTGGAGTGGATTATTGAGTTTACAGCCATCCTGATGTCGGCAGTCTTGTCGATGATAGCAGGGGTATTTCCAGCACCTACGCCGAGGGCAGGCTTGCCGCTGGAGTATGCGCTCTTTACCATTCCGGGACCGCCTGTTGCGAGGATTATGTCTGCCTCTTTCATAACGAGGTTTGTCATTTCAAGGGAAGGAACATCTATCCAGCCGATTATACCCTCGGGAGCGCCTGCCTTTACAGCAGCCTCAAGGACGATCCTTGCAGCTTCGATAGTGCTCTTCTTTGCACGGGGGTGGGGGCTGATGATGATACCGTTTCTGGTCTTCAGACAAAGCATTGTCTTGAAGATAGCGGTTGAGGTGGGGTTGGTGGTGGGGATAACGGCAGCTACCACACCGATAGGCTCAAGTATCTTCTTGATGCCGTACTGTTTGTCCTCCTCAACGATGCCGCAGGTCTTGGTGTTCTTATACTGATTGTAGATGTACTCGGCAGCGAAGTTGTTCTTGATGACCTTGTCTTCAACAACACCCATGCCTGTTTCCTCTACTGCCATTTTAGCAAGGGGCACACGAGCCATATTGGCAGCGATGGCAGCAGCTTTGAATATCTTATCCACCTGCTCCTGAGTATAGGTCGAAAAGATCCTCTGAGCTTCCCTTACCTGTTTGATCTTGGCTTCAAGAGCCTCTACCGAATCAACAATGCCTGTATTTGTGAGATCAGCCATAATATTACCTCCGGTTTTGTATTGTTTCCGAGAGGCATTCCCTCCCGGATATATTTCTTGTTTATACCACTATTATATACGATTGTTATTTTTTTGTCAATTCGCATTCCAACGTCTTTTTAAATTATTTTGACCCCTTTCTTATTCATTATTCACAAACCGACCGGCGGTCATTCTTCCGACACCGCTCCCCAAGTTGTGACATTGTTCAAGTTGTACGGTAAAAATCCGACATCATATACAGGAACATATGGTAAATGTTGTGTTACGAATAAGTAAACAGTATCATTTCTCACAAAAAACTCTTGACTTTGCGTGATTTTGTGATACAATATAAATAAAGAATAACATCAAAGGAGATGTGATACATGGAACTTAATAACCTGATCGCTCAGAATGATTTCTACGATGTCTACAAGTCGGACGGTATGGCTCTGAACGTCTACAAGAAACCCGAATACAAAGAGAAGTGTCTCTACGCAGCTCTTACTCATGCAAGAGTGGAGACCACGCTGATGAACTACTCTTCCATCAAGATGCCTGTACTGCACGATGTTCAGGTGATCGACGGCAAATGGTGCAACATCATGGACTGGATCGAGGGCAAGACCCTTGAACAGCTTATCCGCGAGGAGCCCGACAAGGCTGATTCTTATCTTGACAAGATGATCGAAGTACAGTGCCAGATCCACGATCAGTATATGCCCCTGCTCTCAAAGCTCAAGGACAAGATGACCAGACAGATAAAGGGTCTCGGTCAGATCGATGAGATCAAGAAGTACGAGCTGCTTACCCGTCTTGACTCGATGCCCAAGCACATCAAGCTTTGCCACAACAGCTTCGAGCCCAAGAACATCATCATCAACGATGACGGCGTGTATGTGATCAACTGGGGGCACGCACGTCAGGGCAACGCATCAGCGGATGTGGCCAAGACTTTCCTGCTGCTGAAACTTCATATGCCCGAACTTGCTGACCGCTATCTTGACCGCTACTGCATCAAGAGCGGCACATCAAAGAGATATGTTCAGGCATGGCTGCCAATAGTGGCTGCTGCTCAGCTCGAAAAAGGCATCGAATCCGAGAAGGAGTTCCTCCTGCGCTGGATAGATGTTGTGGATTATTCCTGACAGTCAATAAATTCCGATCGGTTTCGCCCCGCAGGCGGAGCCGGTCTTTTTTTGCTTGAAGAAAGTTACTTGCGTCACTTGTAATGACTTTTATAATATGGTATAATCAACCTTGGAAAAACATTTTTGAAAAACGCAAAAAAGTTTGTAACGTTTTGCTTTTTCATCCGTCTAACTTACAGAAAGCCAAGGAAGGGGGTGCGATGGTTGGATAAAAAGGCTGCCGAACAGCTTTATGACACTTGTTATATGCAGGTGTACTCATATGTGATGACCTTGGCCAAGGATCAGAACGCTGCGCAGGAGATCACTCAGGAAACATTTTTCAGGGCAATAACCACTGACCGCTCCTTCCGCGGTGAATCAGAATGCTTCTCGTGGCTGTGCGCGATCGCCAAGAACATCTTTATCGACGACAAGCGCAAGTCGTCAAGATATCAGGATGAACCCGATGAGACACTTGAAGACAGCGATACCGATATCGAGCAGAGCATAACTGATTCCGAGACCTCCTTCCGGATACATATGCTGCTTCACTCGATGGAAGATCCTTACAAGGAAGTGTTCGAGCTGAGAGTCTTCGGAGAACTCTCCTTCACGCAGATAGGAGCGATCTTCAACAAGACCGAAACGTGGGCCCGAGTAACCTACCACCGCGCCAGACTTAAACTGAAAGAAAGGATGGATAACAATGAAATATGATTGCGATATGATCTGCGATCTGCTTCCGCTGTACATCGACGATGCCTGCAGCGAGGCTTCAGCCAAAGCCGTTGAAGAGCACCTCGCAGAATGCGAATCCTGCACATCGTTGTATAACGATATGAAAAAAGCCGAAACAGATATAGGTCAGGAAATAAAAGAGATACAGAAAGAAAGAGACAATGTCATCAGATCCCAGGCAAAAATGTTCAAGAGAAGATCCGCTTTTGCAGGCGGTATCATCGGAGCAATTTTCGGCATCCCGATACTCATATGCCTGATAGTCAATCTCTCAACGGGTGCAGGACTCACCTGGTTCTTCATAGTCCTCGCCGCGATGTTCATCCCTGCCTCGCTTACCGTGGTACCGCTCATGGCACCCACACGCAAGGCGCTGTGTACGGCAGGATCGTTCTTCGTCAGCCTGCTGACCCTGCTCGGTGTATGCTGTATCTATACGAGAGGCGACTGGTTCTTAATCCCAGCCTCGGGTATCCTGATACTGGCCTCGCTGATAGTCACGCCGCTGCTCGTCAGAAAAGACAAGGGTCTCTGGACACTTGCAGCATTTGTTGCCAGCCTGCTGTTACTGTTCGCTGTATGCAGTATAAACTCAGGCGGAAACTGGTTCTTCGCTGCCGCTTCGGGAACGATCTTCGGACTGACACTCATCTTTGCACCGTCGATCGTAAAGTCACCCGTCATTGCAAAGCGCATCGGAGACCACAAAGGTCTTGTCGTAGTGATCGCATACACTGTGACATATCTTTTGATGATGTTCTCGATAGGAATTACTGTTAAAAACGAAGAATTTGCACGCCTGGCTTTTGCTTACTCGGTACCTGCGATCGCATACCTCTGGTGTATGTATCTGGTACTCAGCAGACGCAAATGGAACGGTCTGCTGAAAGGCGCAGGCGCGATCCTGGTATCCTCGCTATTCTTCTTCTTCAGCGATACGATCATTATACTGCTGCTCGGCAGAGGCTTCTGGTTCCCCAAATTTGACTTCACCTCGATGGATGCAGCAAGCATCGAACAGAGCCTCAGCTGGACCGTGCTGATAGTCGGCACCGTCGTAGCAATAGTTTTGGGAGCCCTCGGCATATACAGACAGAAAAAAAACAATAATACAAACGAAAAATAACGGAGGCAACAATCATGAGACTATTAAAGATAGGTTTACTTTTCACTGCGGCAGCTGCCGCACTCACACTTCTTTCGGGATGTGTATCATTTCAAATAAACAACACCTATGACAATGCAGACAAATACTCTTCGGGCAATCAGACATTCACATCCGAGGTCACCGAGATAGATCTCAACTGGTCATCGGGCAAAGTGTATGTTTCGACCCACGATGAGAACACCGTTACCGTCACCGAAGAGAATACCGATAAGCTCGAGGACAGCAAGAAAGTTCACACCTGGCTTGACGGCACAGTCCTGCACATACAGTTCTGCAAATCGGGCGAGATCTCTGTTATCAGCAAGACCGAGAAAGTCCTTGAGGTAAAGCTCCCCAAGAACATCAAACTCTCGTCATTCAAGTACAACGGCTCATCTGCTGATACCAGTTTTGAAAACTTCCGGAGCGACTTTTTCAAAGCAGATTCATCCTCCGGCGAACTGGATGTAAGAGGCTGCTCCGCTAAGGAGATCGAACTTGAATCTTCTTCGGGCAAGATCTTCGTTGACCACAAGAGCGATGCCGAAACACTGAACGCCGAAGCTTCTTCGGGAGATATAGAACTCATACTCGGTAACGTAAAGAGCCTGAACGTGTCCACCTCATCGGGAGAGATCACCATTGATGCCAAAACAGTAAAGGACATGGATCTCGACAGTTCCTCAGGTGACAAGAATGTCAGCGTAGAAAGCGCCGACACCGTGAAGTCCGACGCTTCCAGCGGCAAGACAAAGATGACATTCGGTCAGATGCCTGCCAACACAAAGATCAAAGCTTCATCGGGCGATGTGACGCTCTACGTTCCTAAGGATTCCTCTTTCAAGGCAGATATAGATACAAGTTCGGGCGATTTTGAATCGGATATCCCGACTTCAAAGGAAGGAAGCATCTACGTTGCAGGTTCCGGCAGCAATAAGCTGTCAGTAGATACCTCTTCGGGAGATGTGAAAATAAAGGCAGCCTGAACGTTCTGATATAAAAAGATACAGACAGAGCGTTCAGCCCGAAAAAAGAAAGGACAAAACAATGGAAAAGAAAGGACACAGGCGGAAGAGGATCATGATCATATTAACTGTTATAATAGCTGTACTGCTGATACTGATGTTTATCCTGTTCCCGCCCAGCTTCGGAAACATAACCAACAAGAACGATGACGAGATATGCGAAAAGACATTTCTCGATATCAACGGAACAAAGCTAGGCATGGTAATAAAGGGAGCCAAGAAGGACAATCCCGTGATGCTTGTAATGGGCGGAGGTCCGGGAATACCCGAATACTGGTTGGAATATGAATATCCCACGGATCTGGACAAGGAGTTCACGGTGTGCTATCCCTGTTACAGAGGTACCGCACTGTCATATGACTCGGATCTCTCCAAAGATACGGTGACCACCGAGCAGTATCTTGACGATGCAGACAAGCTCACCGATTATCTCCGTGAACGTTTCGGACAGGACAAGATCTATCTTATGGGTCATTCTTTCGGCACCAAGATAGCATTGCTGCTCGCCGACAGGCATCCCGAAAAGTACGAAGCCTGCATCGCAATGAGCATCACTGCTGACCAGTACAAGTCCGAGAGGCTGGCTTTTCAGACTATGCTCGAAAAGTACAAGTCAGACGGCGACAAAAGCATGGTCAAGGAACTGGAGAAATACTCGGAACTGTTCTCGGATCCCGATAAAATTCCCGACCGTTCCGATCCGCTGCTGAAAGAATACTACAAAAGCACACGGGACAAAGCCATGCACGAAACCGGCGGCGGATCTTTGCATGATATGAAGTCTGTAATAACAGGTATCTTCTTCCCTTCACTCAGGATGACCGATTTCACTCAGTGCGAAAGGCTGAACATCTGGAAAGGAAAATCTTTCGTGCAGGACTGCCCTGTCGGCAAAGAAGACTTCTTCAACGCATTTGAAAAGGTCAGCGAGCTGAAGATACCGTTCTATGTATTTGCAGGAAAGTATGACGTGACAACGATGTATTCCGTGCAGAAAGAATACTTTGATTTTGTGAAGGCTGACATCAAAGGTTTCTATTCATTTGACAACTCGGCTCACAGTCCCCTGTTTGAAGAACCCGAAAAGGCAAGAGAGATCCTCAGGAACGATGTGCTGAACAAGCAGACATCTCTTGCAGACAAGACATAAACAAAAGGAGCCCCGAGAGGCTCCTTTTTATTTTGTGTTTTCAAGCGTTGAAAGCAGAGCATCAATATCTTTTCTTTCGGCAAGTCCGTCGGAGAACGCCGTGGCACCGCCTGCGGCTGTACCGAGTTTCAAGGCGTAGTCATAATCAACGGGCAGATCACTGCTGCGTTCCCCGCATCCGAGGACACCTGCAACAAAGCCTGCTACCATAGAATCTCCGGCACCGACCGAGTTCCTCACCTGACCTTTGCAGACTCCGCAGCGATGCAGCCTGCCTGTTTCATCAATAAGGACAGAACCATTGGCTGCCATTGATACAAGAACATTCTGCGCTCCCATATCCCGGAGTTTTGAAGCATAGTATGCGATCTCCTCGTCTGTGTGAAGCTCGACACCGAACATCTCACCGAGTTCCGCATCATTAGGCTTGACAAGGAACGGTTTGTATTTCAGCACATTGAGAAGAAGTTTTCCTGTTGCATCAACAACCAATCTGACTTTCCTGCCCTCAAGCTTTGCCAGTATTCTTTCGTAGATATCCGCAGGCAGAGAAGAAGGTATGCTGCCTGCAAGTATAAGCACGTCACCTTCGGCAAGGGCATCCAGTCTGGCGAACAGAGCCTCCTGCGCCGCTTCGCTGATATCGGGACCCTGACAGTTGATCTCTGTCTCCTCTCCCGATTTTATCTTCACATTTATACGGGAACATCCGCTTTCAAGCCTGACAAAATCACTGTCTATACCCATATCGGCAAGTCCGCTGACGATGGCATCCCCTGTAAAGCCTGCTGCGAAGCCCAATGCTTTTGACTGTACTCCCAGTTCTTTCAGGACGATCGAAACATTTATGCCCTTTCCGCCTATATACCATTCTTCGCCCTTTGAGCGGTTGGTCGCACCTGCCTTTACGCTGTCAATATGAACCACATAGTCTATCGCAGGATTGAATGTCACTGTATATACCATAATCACGCCTCCGTAATTCTCAGCCTGATCCGCTGTATCTGCCGAGATAAATTATATTATATTTTTCGGATAATTGCAAGAACCGCTGATCTCCTCCGCTTCATCTTCGGACAATTATCCAATTCACAGGCCGAACCTGCAGGGAATTATAGTTATTATAGATCGCACATCCGCTTCGGAAGGTATATCAGGTAAGCCGTTCGATAAATGCCCGGGATATAATTTGTAAAAAACTGTGATTAGTGTCAATTGACTTTATCTCTCGGATGTGGTATAATGCTTTCTGTCAGATTAATTAACAATGTTGGTATTTGTATAGAACGAAAGAAGGAAGATCGTTTGAGCAGCAGACGTATGCGAGCCGATATGCTTGAAGGCTCGCTCTGGAACAAGATACTTAAATTTGCAATGCCTCTGGCAGCTACGGGCATCCTGCAGCAGCTTTTCAACGCTGCGGACATAGCGGTAGTGGGAAACTTTTCGGGAGAGAACGGTCAGCCTGCGATGGCGGCAGTCGGTGCCAACGGCCCTCTCATCTCGCTGATAGTAAACACCTTTATAGGCATAGCACTCGGAACAAATGTAGTCATAGCAAACGCCGTGGGTGCAAGGGACGAAGAAACAGTCAGCAAGACATCGCACACCTCGGTGATGCTGGCGTTAATAATAGGATGTGTACTGACCTGTGTGGGCGAGTTATTTGCCGAACCGATACTCTCGCTGCAAAATGTACCCGATAACATACTGCCTGCGGCTGTATCCTATTTCAGGATATACATAAGCGGCGTTCCCGTTATACTTCTGTACAACTTCGAGGCAGCGGTCTTCAGGGGGATGGGCAACACAAAAACTCCCCTGCTTGTGCTGATGATGTCGGGCCTGCTGAATGTTGTGTTCAACCTGTTTTTCGTCATCGTGCTGCATATGACCGTCGAGGGCGTGGCACTTGCAACGGTGCTCTCGAACCTTATCAGCTCGGGAATGCTGTTCATCATTCTGCTTCGGGCAAAGGATCCCACAAGGATAAATCCGAAAAAGCTGCGCATAGACCGCTGTGTCCTGAGAAAGATCCTCCGCATCGGTGTGCCTGCGGGATTGCAGTCGGCTGTATTCTCGTTTGCGAACATACTGATCCAGAGATCGATAAACAGCCTCGGCGAAACAGTTATGGCAGCCTCGGTTGCGGCACTCAACCTTGAAGCTTTTGCTCACAGCATACTCACCAGCTTCGGACAGGCCTGCACTACATTTGTCGGTCAGAACTTCGGCGCAGGCAAGCTTGACCGCTGCAAACGCTCGCTGATACTCTGTTACCTTGAAGGCGTGATAGCTACCGCAACAGCCATACTGCTGATACTCTTCACGGGCAAGCAGCTGCTGTCGATCTTCAACGACAATCCCGAGACGATAGAAATAGGATACACGCGACTGATAATAATCTTTACTGCGTATTTCTTCTCACTGACCTACGATGTTCTGTCAGGATATCTCAGAGGGTTCGGGATCTCCGCCACACCTGCGATACTCACCACGGTGGGTATCTGCGGCATAAGATTCACATGGATATTTGCCATATTCCCCAAACACAGGACTTTCAGCACGATAATGACAGTCTACCCCATCAGCCTCGGTACAACTGCTGTTCTGGTGCTTATCGCGGTGCTCATCATACGCCCTGCCGCCAAGTACGCAAAAGAGTTTGAACAGGCAAAATAGAGTAAATAAAAAACGGTATCAGAAATGATACCGTTTAATTTTGTTCAGTTCTCAGCGAATGTTCTGTGTTTGCGCTCGGGGTGGAGCTTGTAATACCTGTCCTTGTCGGCATACATTTTCTCGTCAGCTTTCTTGATGGCAGCCTTGATATCATCGGTGCGTCTGTCGCAGTAAATGCTGCCAATGGCAAATGACAGATCTTCGCTTTCGGCTGCTGCCTTGTACAGTTCTTCAAGACGCTTATCAAATTCATCCTTGGAGACATTCTCCGCAAAGATGACAAACTCATCACCGCCTGCACGGTAGACCGAACTGTCCCTGAATATCCTTCGCAGGATCTTTGCCACGCCTTTGAGCATGGAATCTCCTGCGGTATGACCCTTGGAGTCATTCATATTCTTGAGGCCGTTAAGGTCAGCATAGACAATTCCTATCGTATCGGGAAGACCCTTTTCATCCTCGGCAAGCTGAGCGATACGGTCATTCATCGCGTTGCGGTTAAGAACTCCCGTGAGCATATCCATAGTACTCATAAGTTCAAGTCTTCCGAGAAGCTGATGGTTGGATATCTCTGATGCAAGGAAGAAAGTAGTAAGTTCCAGTGTCTCCTTGATACGGACTGTATTCTCGACGGCAAAATTGGTCGCCCAGAGGAATCCGAGGAGCCTTTCATTATATTTTAGCGGGAAAAGCACCACGCTGTTGACTTTGCTTTCGACAAGCTGATCAAACCACTCTTTGCTGAGGTCTGCAAGGTAATCCATCTCGCTGCGGTTCTTGACTATGATGCAGTCACTGCCTGCAACGCAGTCAGACCATGATTTTGCAAGGTTTTCAGCAGCCTCAAAAGATGTCAGGTAGCTTTTTATCGAACTGAGGGAACTGTTTTTGTCAAGGCTCTCGGCAACGACTTCGTAATATCTTTCCTCTGCATCAACAAGCATCATTCCGCAGCCTTCTGCACCGCAGAGGGCACGGACATCCTCAATGACCTCATTGACATTCCTGACAAAGTCGGAAGTACCTCTGAGTTTAAGACAGGCTTTGAGCACATCAGAGGCAGCCTCTTTCGAGCGGTTGCTCATCATATCCATGTCGGCATCTTCGGTGAACTCCATAGTATAGGTACAGTAACCCACATTTTCGTCATCCGAGGTCAGCGGCATAGTATAAATATTGAACCAGAAGGGATATCTTTCGGGATGAACATAGGTATGACGCGGATGCTTCAGAACAGCACTTCTGTAGACCATATCTTCAAAGTTAAGATCCTTCGGCAGGAACGTCATATATGGAGAATCGGGGACAAAGACAATCTTTGGCGCACCGGGATAAGGGGTCTCGATATTTCTGACGAAGGCAGCATTGCCTGTCTTTATACGGATCTCACCGCAGCTTCCGTCGGGTCTTTTTTCCACTGAGATGATACAGGTTATTCCCTCAAAGGAATCAACAAGTTTCTGCAGATCCATAGCTCTTTCATCCTTTCTGTTATGATATTGAATAGTATATTTATATTATATCATAAACAAAAAGGAATTTCAAGCGTAATTCACAAAAACATAATAATATAAATCAAATAACAAAACTCTGAGATGATCGGGCTTATTTCAGCTCGGATATCTCATAACGTGTGAACTCGGTCTCAAGCACATACTCCTGTTTGAGGGCAACCAGTTCCTTGTAGTGCTGACTTGCCATGTGCTCCGAAACCGCTTTGGCAGAAGTCCAGACTTCCAGCAGCAGAAGTTCATTCTCATCTTCGGGACTGAGATAGTATTCATACTTCTCGCAGCCCTCCTCTGCACGGGAAGCCTCAGCGATACGGCGTTTTATCATCTCGTTATAGAACTCGGCTCTTCTGCCCTCTTTCAGATGATAATGCACCTCAACAAATCTTTTCATTTCAATGTCTCCTTCCGGTATATGTTTACAGTTTTCTGTCAGCTGTTTCACAAAGAAACATTACCATTATTATACAGCTGATGATGCCTTGTGTCAATAAGAAGGCATTTTGTCGCATTTTATTATTTATTCAGATTTTTTGATTGACTTTGCAGTTCGTTATGGTGTATAATGTTTTAGTCAGAAACGCATGAACCGATATTGCAGCCATTATTGCAGTATTCCCCGCATACTGTCAGTATCGGCTGTCCGCTTCGGACAAAACTATATACAAAAATGATCACAGATATATATATATGAAAGGAAGACATACAAACGGGCACGGTCTGAAACTCTGTTAGGAGGATATCGAATGAAAAAAAACAACACCGCACCCGAACCAAACAAACGAAACATAAAGAAATTAATAGACTCGATATCTGTCGGAAAGAATTACCCTAAATGGGTCTTCGTTATGCTGACTGTTCTCTACCTGGTCACAACGATCATCGTATCTCTGACAGCCGGCTCTCGCGAGACACTTTTCTTTGCAGGCAGTCCCATAGCTGTTTATACTTTTGCGGGTGTGTTCTCGGCGCTGTCAAATATCTGCATATTCTTTCTTGTGGTATATTTCGGCAAAGCGGGATTCTACACCGCACTGATAGCTCTTCTTGCACAGTTCCCGATGATCCTGTACGGCATGGTGGTACATAAAAACATTTCCAGTCTCCCGGGTGCATTTACGAATCTGTTCACGGTGATCGCTATAGTCGTTATCTACATAAACAACGTGAAGATCGGAAAGTATCAGGACAGGATTCGTGATCAGGCAGTTACCGACAGACTGACAGGTCTGCCCAACCGCTTCGCCTGCTCCGAGCTGGTCGAGGATCTTATCAAGCACAATGAAAGATTTGCCATTGTCTCCATAGATATCAACAACTTCAAAAATATAAATGATACTATGGGACACGATGTGGGAAATCTCGTTCTGATACATATTGTGGAGCGTTGGAAGAAAGTCGAAGAGTCAAACCTCTCCAACACAACAGATATCATTACCCGTCAGGGCGGCGATGAGTTCGCACTTATTATCAAAGACTTCGGATCAAAGGTCGATATAGAAAAGACTATATCCTGCTATGAGGCGGCACTGGAGGAAAAGATAACAGTCGAAAACTGTGACTTCTTCCTGACTGCAAGTTTCGGATATGCCGAGTACCCAACAGACGCCACCGCCAGCGATATGATCTTTACTTATGCCGATGCCGCTATGTACGAGGTCAAGCACGCAAGAAACAGCAATCATATTCTTCACTTCTCGCCCGAGTTATTAAAGGTCGAGCAATCGCTTGAGATCGAGCGTAAAGTCAGAAATGCACTTGACAACGATTCTTTCTTCTTCAATCTTCAGCCCCAGTATGATATCAAGCACAAGCTCAGAGGCTTTGAGGCTCTTGCACGACTGAAAAATACAGACGGCAGCCTTATCAGTCCTGCTGAATTCATCCCTGTGGCAGAGAAGGCAGGTCTGATAGACAAGGTCGATCTGACGATATTCAGAAAGTCGGCTATGTTCTTCGGTCAGCTGATAAACAACACGGGATCTGATATCTCTCTCAGTATAAATGTATCGGTAAGACACCTCATGAAGAACGACTTCATCGATGAGGTGAAAAATATACTCGAACAGAGCAAGCTTCCGCCCTCTCATCTCGAGATAGAGATCACGGAATCGGTTATGATCGAGTCAGCCGAAAAGGCTCTCCAGAGCATCAATGAGATCAAATCCATGGGCGTGAAGATCGCTATTGACGATTTCGGTACAGGCTACTCTTCACTGAGCTATCTGTACAAGTTCCCTGTGGATCTTATCAAGGTGGATAAGTCATTCATAGACACTATGAATTCAAGCGACTCATCAAAACAGTATGTCGCTGCAATAATCTCCATAGGTCATATAATGAAGTTCGATGTGATCTCCGAAGGTGTCGAGCATCAGGATCAGCTTGAAACTCTCAGGAGTGTCGGCTGTGACTATATCCAGGGCTTTATCTGGGGCCGTCCGATGCCTCCCGAGGAAGCTGAGAACCTTGTCCGAAGCCTGATTCCTGTCTGAAAACCTGATCTTATATATCCGCACAGAGTAAAAGGCTCAGCAATATGCTGAGCCTTTTTTGATTTGCAAAGTTATATACCGATCATACAGTTTTTGCAGAGAGGAGCTTTTCAAGGCGCTTGGCTGCTTCTTCCGTATCTTTGGGAGAACCGAATGTAGAGAAGCGGAAGCATCCTTCGCCGCATTTACCGAAGCCCTCGCCGGGAGTGCCGACTATCTGAGCCTCGTTGAGCAGGAAGTCAAAGAACTCCCAGGAGTCCATACCGTTGGGGCACTGCAGCCAGATGTAGGGCGCATTCTTTCCGCCCGTATAGCTTATGCCGAGCTTATCAAGGACTTTCATAAGCACTCTTGCGTTCTGCTTGTAGACATTTATATTATCATGGATCTGCTTCTGACCCTCGGGTGTGAAGACCTCGCAAGCGGCACGCTGGATGATATATGATACACCGTTTGTCTTGGTAGTTCTGTTACGCACCCACATAGCATTGAGCTTCATGCCGCAGCGTTCAAGCTCGTGAGGGATGACCGTATAACCGAGACGGGTACCTGTGAAACCTGCCGTCTTGGAAAGGGAGCAGATCTCGATAGCGCAGGTACGTGCGCCCTCTATCTCAAAAATGGAATGAGGCAGCTTGTCGTCCTCAATGAATGCTTCATAAGCTGCATCAAAGAGTATCACAGAGCCGCGTGCGTTGGCAAAATCGACCCAAGCCTTGAGCTGCTCACGGCTGAACACCGCACCTGTGGGGTTGTTGGGAGAGCAGATATAAATAAGCTCTGCATTGATGTTTTCATCGGGAGCAGGCAGGAAGCCGTCAGCCTCGGATGAAGGCAGATGGATGATCTCTCTGCCGCCCATTACATTTGCATCCACATAAGCAGGATAAGCAGGTTCCATTATGAGAGAACGATTGGAACGGTCGAACAGATCAAGGATGTCTCCGAGTTCATCAGAGGCACCGCTCGATATGAAGACCTCATCATCTGCTACCTTTACTCCCCTGCCGCGGTAGTAATCTGCAACGGCAGTCCTGAGAAAAGGTGCGCCGCACTCGGGCATATAGCCGTTGAAAGTCGCAGGATCCGCCTGATCGTCAGCAGCCTTGTGCAGACCCTTGATAACTGCATCGCAGAGAGGAAGTGACACATCACCGATACCGAGACGGCAGATATACGCATCGGGGTGTTCGGCAAGATAAGCCTTTACCTTCTGTGCGATATTATAAAAAAGATAAGAATCCTTTAAGTGTGAATAGTTCATATTCGGGATAAGCATTTTGATTAACTCCTTCAAGATGATTTTTGATGGTGATAACGGGGTTTACGAATACATTATAAACTATGGGATATCGGCTGTCAACCGTGAAAAAACCTACTTGATCTTCATTTCATACTTGTCCTTGTGAGCGCCCTTGGGTACTGTTGTAGGATAAGCACCAGTGAAGCAGCCCTTGCAGATGCAGCCTGTGCCTGCAAGCTCGGAAAGCTTTTCAACAGGGAGATAACCGAGGCTGTCGGCTCCCATCAGCTCAGCGGTCTCCTCGGGAGTATGGTGACAAGCCACGAGGCTGTCCTCCGAGTCTATATCGGTGCCGTAGTAACAGGGATGCAGGAAAGGCGGAGCCGATACCCGGAAATGTATCTCCTTAGCACCTGCTTCTCTGAGAAGTGCAACTATCCTGCCGCCTGTGGTGCCTCTGACGATCGAGTCATCCACCAGCACTACGCGCTTGTCCTTCACGGTCTGAGAAACTGCCGCAAGCTTTATCCTTACCTTGTCGGTACGGGAACTCTGTGTCGGAGATATAAATGTTCTTGCAATATACTTGTTCTTTATAAGACCGATGCCGTAGGGTATGCCGGAAGCCTGTGAAAATCCCAGTGCGGCATCGAGGCCCGAATCGGGTACGCCTATTACCACATCTGCATCAACGGGACAGCTCTCTGCAAGTATGCGTCCTGCCCTGAGCCTTGCCTCATGCACCGAGACACCGTCTATCACAGAATCGGGGCGTGCGAAGTAGATATACTCGAACACACAGCTCTGGCGGTGTTTTGCGCCGCAGTGAGTACGTATCGAACGCACACCCTCTTTTGAGAAAACGAGCATCTCTCCCGGCTCAATATCACGCTCAAATACGGCACCGACTGCCGTAAGGGCACAGCTCTCGGAAGCGACTACGTGGCCGCCGTCAGGGAGAGTGCCGTAACACAGCGGACGGAATCCGTAAGGATCTCTCACCGCTATGAGCTTTGTGGGTGACATTACAACAAGTGAATATGCGCCCTCGATAATACCCATAGCAGCCGAGACGGCATCCTCTATGGAGCCTGTTCTGAGGCGCTGTTTTGTGATGATGTATGCGATGGTCTCTGTGTCGGAAGTGGTATGGAATATCGCGCCCGACATCTCAAGCTCGGCTCTCAGCTCGGCGGCGTTGGAAAGGTTGCCGTTATGTGCGAGAGCCATGCGTCCTTTCATGTGGTTGACCACAATCGGCTGACAGTTGCGTCTTTCGTTGCCGCCTGTAGTCGAATAACGCACATGGCCTACTGCCATGTTTCCCTGTGGAAGAGCAGCAAGCTCGGAAGGGGTGAAGACCTCACCCACGAGGCCGAGATCCTTATGTGCAGAGATAACTCCGTCCTCGCAGACGGCAATGCCGCAGCTCTCCTGACCTCTGTGCTGGAGAGCATAGAGACCGTAATATACAGTTTCGGCAAGTGCCGTGTTCACAGGAGACCAGATGCCGAACACTCCGCATTCTTCATGAAGTCCGCTCATTTGCCGCACCTCTCGGATGCCGCACTTACAAACCCTACAAAGAGGGGATGCGGTCTGTTGGGACGGCTCTTGAACTCGGGGTGGAACTGCACGCCGACATAGAAGTCGCGCTCGGTGAGTTCGACTGTTTCAACGAGCCTGCCGTCGGGGGAGATGCCGCTGAGTGTCAGACCTGCATCTGTCAGTGCGGTACGGTAGTCGTTGTTGAGCTCGTAACGGTGACGGTGACGCTCACTTATCTCAGTCTTGCCGTAGCAGCGTTCCATAGTTGTACCGCCTGTGATAACGCAGGGATAAGCACCGAGACGGAGCGTGCCGCCCTTGTCGATGCTGTCGCTCTGACCGGGCATGAAGTCAATGACTTTGTTCTTGCAGAGCTCATTGAATTCACCGGAATCCGCATCTGTGATACCACAGACGTTTCTTGCATACTCAATGACTGCGATCTGCATACCGAGGCAGATGCCAAAGAAAGGTATCTGGTTTTCTCTTGCGTATCTTACAGAGGTGATCATGCCTTCAATACCTCTGCCGCCGAAACCTCCGGGTACTATGATGCCGGAAACTCCTTCAAGGGTTTCGGCTATGTTTTCATCGGTGAGTTTTTCGGAATCCACCCACCTGATATCTATATGTCTTCCGATGGAATAACCAGCATGGCGGAGAGCCTCAGCCACGGAAAGATAAGCATCATGAAGCTCTGTATATTTACCGACAAGGGCTATCTCGGTGTGTTTATCTGCTGACTTTATACGATCGACCATTGCTTTCCACTCATCAAGCTTCGGTCTCGGAGCGGTGATCCCGAGGCGCTGGCATACGACCTCGGAGAAGTTGGAACTTTCAAGCATAAGCGGTGCTTCATAAAGATCGGGAAGGGTACGGTTCTCGATAACACACTCTTCTTTGACATTGCAGAAAAGTGCTATCTTGCGGAAGATGGATTCTTCAAGGGGTCTGTCGCAGCGGAGGACGATTATATCGGGATGCACGCCCATGCCCTGAAGCTCCTTGACTGAATGCTGTGTAGGCTTGGATTTATGCTCATCGGAACCGCTGAGAAACGGCACAAGAGTAACGTGGATGAACATTGCATTTTCTCTGCCGACTTCAAGAGATATCTGTCTTACTGCCTCGATGAAAGGCTGAGACTCGATATCGCCGATAGTACCGCCGATCTCTGTTATAATAACGTCCGCATCGGTCTTCTTGCCGACCGAGTAAACGAACTCCTTTATCTCGTTGGTTATGTGGGGGATGACCTGGACGGTGGAACCGAGGTACTCTCCGCGGCGCTCCTTGTTGAGGACGTTCCAGTAGACCTTACCCGTGGTAAGGTTGGAATACTTGTTAAGATCCTCGTCGATGAAGCGCTCGTAATGTCCGAGGTCAAGGTCGGTCTCGGCACCGTCTTCGGTGACATAGACCTCTCCGTGCTGATAGGGGCTCATAGTGCCGGGGTCTACATTGATGTAGGGATCGAGTTTCTGGGCGGCGACGACAAGTCCTCTTGCTTTGAGCAGTCTGCCGAGGGATGCAGCAGTAATGCCCTTGCCGAGTCCCGAAACGACTCCGCCTGTTACAAAGATGTACTTCCTCATAACTTTTTCTCCTTTTTAATAATAATATTTTTGATAGGTTTATGGGTTTTTTATGTTCGCGTTACGCTCCGTTGTCGCTTTGGCGGAGTGTAGGCAAGCAGGTGAGACACCCGCGGATATTCAATTCATAGGGCGATGAAACGAGCTATTCGTTTACAAGGTTCCGTCAGGTGCAAATTTATAGAGGTATCAAAGCTGGCTCCCTCCCCTCCGGGGAGGGATGCACCATATTACAGTTCTATGCGAATGAAAAGAGGTAGGAGAATTGCACCGCGCTAGCACGCACTGTTGCCGTAGTTGGAAAGCACCCTCGCTGACGGATCGTTTACGTTGCAGCCTTCCCAGTTCTTGTTGGGCATCCAGAAGTCAACGATCATTTCTCCCTGACCTGCATAATACTTCTCAAAGATCTCGCGGTAAAGCAGTGATTCCTTAGTGAAAGGCTGAGCATGGGTATATTTCTTTCTGAGGGTCTCAAACTCCTCTTCGGTATAATAGTCCTCGGCGTAGGCTTTAAGGTAGTTTACAAGCGAATGTCCTACTGCATCTGAGAAGGCGGCTTTTTCTCTCCACAAAATGCTTTCGGGGAGTATGCCGTCTGCCTCGAATGCTTTACGCAGGAGGTACTTGCCCTTGCCGTAGGTGTTGAGTTTCTTCTCGGGATCTATAGCCATAACATACTTTACGAAATCAAGGTCGCCGAAGGGAACTCTTGCTTCAAGGGAGTTCACGGAGATACACCTGTCGGCTCTGAGGACATCGTACATATGAAGTTCGCGGACACGCTTTTCCGCCTCACGCTGGAACTCATCAGCCGAGGGAGCGAAGTCGGTATATTTATAACCGAAGAGCTCGTCGGAGATCTCACCTGTGAGCAGCACACGAATATCGGTCTGCTCGTGGATCGCCTTGCAGACAAGGTACATACCCATGCTTGCACGAATGGTTGTGATATCAAAAGTACCAAGCAGATGAACCACATCATCGAGGGCAGATATAACGTCATCCTTGGTTATGATGACTTCGGTATGATCCGAGCCGATGAACTCGGCAGTTTCTTTTGCGTATTTGAGGTCGATGGCATCCTCGCTCATACCGATGGCAAAAGTACGGATCGGTTTATCGGAGAGCTTCTGAGCCACAGCGCAGACGAGGGATGAATCCAGACCGCCAGAAAGCAGGAATCCGACTTTGGCATCGGAAACAAGGCGCTTTTCAATACCCTTGACCAGCTTATCGTGGATGTTCTTGTATATTGTCTCGTGGTCGTCATAACAAACGTGATCGGGAGTTGATATATTGTTATAGCAGCGGAACTCGCCGTCTATATAATAGTGTCCGGGAGGAAAAGGCATGATCTTATCACAGATATCCACAAGGTTCTGAGGTTCACTTGCGAAGACGGCCGCTCCGTCCTTATCGTATCCGTAATACAGCGGACGTATACCGATGGGGTCACGGGCAGCGATGAACTTTCCGCTCATGCCGTCATAGATCACGCAGGCAAACTCGGCATCGAGCATGGCGAACATATCGGTGCCGTACTCATTCCACAGCGGAAGAAGGATCTCACAGTCGGAGTCGCTTGCAAAGCGGTAGCCTTTCTTCATAAGTTCTGTTCTGAGTTTCTCAAAGCCGTAGAGTTCTCCGTTGCAGACTACATAGCTCTTGCCCAGCTGAAAGGGCTGCATACCCTCGGGAGTAAGACCCATGATAGCGAGCCTGTGAAATCCGAGGATGCCTTTTCCGACATCCGCAAAACGGGTATCGTCAGGGCCTCTCGACTTTGTCCTTTCAAAGCATTTTTCCATAAGATCGCGATCGGCTTTAGCCGAGCACCAGCCCATTATACAGCACATATAATTAACCTCCAAAAAACGGAACTTGGCTGTCGCTGAAAAACGACAGCCTTTTCCATGTTGATGTATACTTTATGTTGTTTACTTAACTCCGAACAGCAGCTCATCGTAGGTGGGGAACGGCCAGAACTTAGCAGCTGTGATGGTCTCAGCTTCATCGCAGGAAGCACGGAGCTTATCCATTACGCCGAGGAGTTCGTCTCTGATGAGGTAACCTGTCTCGGTGACGTTGGATGCAGTGTTTACCTTCTCAAGAGCCTTATCGAGTTCGTCGAGGCTTGCATAAGCATCGCCTGCAAGCTTGGAAAGTCTCTTGACGGTCTCGGTCTCATAAGTGCAGGCAAGGTCAGTAGCGAGAGACTTCTTGGCATTAGCAGTCTTTGCAACGAATGCTGCGTACTCCTCGATAGCGGGAAGGATCTCACGGCGTGCGAGCATCTCCATTGTCTTTGCCTCGATGACTACAGCCTTGCAGTAGTTCTCAAGGGTGATCTCGGTACGGCTGCGGAGTTCTGCCTCGGTGAACACCTTATGAGCGGTAAGCATCTTGACGTTCTTCTCATCCATAAGGTGAGGGATAGCATCGGGAGTGGTCTTATAGTTGAGCAGACCTCTTACCTCGGTAGCTTCCTTGATCCATGCGTCATCGTAGCCGTTGCCGTTGAAGATGATCCTCTTGTGATCGGTGATGGTCTTCTTTATCATCTCGTGGAGCTTCTCCTGGAAGTTCTCGGCGGTCTCAAGTCTGTCGGCGTAGATCTTCAGGCTCTCTGCAACTGCGGAGTTGAGCATGATGTTAGCGCAGGCGATGGAGTTGGAGGAGCCCAGCATTCTGAACTCGAACTTATTGCCTGTAAATGCGAAAGGAGAAGTTCTGTTTCTGTCGGTGGTATCTCTTGTGAATTTCGGCAGTACGCTTACGCCGAGCTTCATTGTCTTCTTCTCCATGCCCTCATAGGGAATATCGGTCTCGATAGCATCAAGGATACCCTGAAGCTCTTCGCCGAGGAAGATAGAGATAACAGCAGGAGGTGCTTCGTTAGCGCCAAGTCTGTGATCGTTGCCTGCGGTAGCAACAGAGATACGGAGCAGATCCTGATAATCATCCACTGCCTTGATAACGGCACAGAGGAACAGGAGGAACTGAGCGTTCTCATAAGGTGTCTCGCCGGGGGTCAGGAGGTTTACGCCGGTATCGGTAGCGATAGACCAGTTATTATGTTTACCCGAACCGTTTACACCTGCGAAAGGCTTCTCATGGAGCAGACATACAAGGCCGTGCTTCTTGGCAACTTTCTGCATGATCTCCATAGTCAGCTGGTTATGGTCGGTAGCAATGTTGGTGGTAGCATAGATAGGTGCCAGCTCGTGCTGTGCGGGAGCGACCTCGTTATGCTGAGTCTTTGCAAGGATGCCCAGTTTCCAGAGTTCCTCGTTCAGATCGGACATATAAGCCTCAACTCTGGGCTTGATAACACCGAAGTAATGATCGTCAAGTTCCTGACCCTTTGGAGGCTTTGCACCGAAAAGTGTACGTCCGGTATAGATAAGGTCTTTTCTCTTGTTGTAAAGCTCCTCGGGGATGAGGAAGTATTCCTGCTCAGGGCCGACGGAAGTGGAGACGTGCTTTACGTTGTCGTTGCCGAAGAGTTTAAGGATACGCAGTGCCTGCTTGTTGAGTGCTTCCATGGAACGGAGCAGAGGGGTCTTCTTGTCGAGTGCCTCGCCGCCGTAGGAGCAGAACGCTGTGGGGATGCAGAGGGTCTTGCCCTTGATGAATGCGTAGGATGTAGGATCCCATGCGGTATAGCCTCTTGCTTCAAATGTTGCTCTCAGTCCGCCCGAAGGGAAAGACGATGCATCCGGTTCACCCTTGATGAGCTCCTTGCCCGAGAAGTCCATGATGACTCTGCCGTCGGGCGAGGGGGAGATAAAGCTGTCGTGCTTCTCGGCTGTGATGCCTGTAAGAGGCTGGAACCAGTGAGTATAATGAGTAGCACCCTGCTCGACTGCCCATTCTTTCATAGCCTCAGCAACAGCGTTGGCAACGGTGAGATCGAGATCCGCACCGACATCTATAGTATTCTTCAGTGAATTATAGACCTTCGAGGAAAGCCTCGATTTCATCACTCTGTCATCAAAAACCTTGCTTGCAAACATTTCGGGTACTGTGCTCATTTTGATTTCCTCCGTTCATTATTTGGGTTGTAAAGCAATAGTGTCTCCGACACAGTGGTATACGCCATGCATCGGAGACGCCGTTGCCCCCATCAAAAATATTATTTCTTCGTCCTCCGAAGAAAATAGGAAGGAGTTTTTCCCTCTCCCTGTCATAACAAAAAGAGACAAGGATACTCGAAGTTTTATCGCTTCGAGACATCCTTGCCTCTATGTTACGTATTATACACCCTTTTTTGGTACTTGTCAAGCACATTTTCTACAAATGTATGAATTTTGATGCGGTTAATCTTGCAGAATTTTCACAAATCTTGCGTAAAGCCTTGACAAGAATGAATAATCGAGTTATAATACTTGCAAATGAGCAATGGCGTTCATTCTTTTTTATTTCTTTCGGGACTTTCTTCCGTGGGTTTTTCCGAAAGCGATAAAAAAGAATGGACGCTTTTTGTTGTTTGTTAAGCAATAACGCTCAGTCCCTGTGCGGTATTGCCTGATACCCCATCATAAAAAGGAGTTGCTTCATTATGAAAAGAGAAGGCGAAGTTCGTATCCCGTCGGGCTGTGCTATCGCGGCAGTCATATCACGTGAGGGCAAGGGAATAACGGGAGATGTCATTTACAATGCAATGAAGCCCATGCATGACCGTTCAAACGGTCTGGGCGGCGGCTTTGCTGCTTACGGCATCTATCCCGAATACAGAGACCTCTATGCATTTCATATGTTCTTCGATCACCGTTCCACACGCAAGGACTGTGAGGCATACCTGAAGGAGCGTTTCGAGATCGTGCAGGGCGAGATCATCCCGACCCGCAAGATACCTGAGATCACGGACGAGCCTATTATATGGAGATACTTCTGCAAGCCGCTTGCTTCGATGGTAGCATCCGAGCAGGTGGACGAGAGCGAATTTGTAGCACGTACCGTAATGAAGATCAACACAGAGATGAAGGGTGCTTATGTGTTCTCCAGCGGAAAGAACATGGGATGCTTCAAGGCTGTCGGCTACCCCGAGGATGTCGGCGTGTTCTACAAGCTCGAGGAATACGAAGGATACTCCTGGACGGCTCACGGCAGATATCCGACAAACACCCCCGGATGGTGGGGCGGTGCTCATCCTTTCTCGCTGCTGGACAGCTCTATCGTACACAACGGTGAGATCTCATCCTACGATGCCAACCGCCGCTATATAGAAATGTTCGGTTACAAGTGCACTCTCCAGACCGATACCGAAGTCATCACCTACATACTTGACTACCTGCTCAGAAGACAGGGACTTACCCTCGAAGAAGCTGCTTCCGTTATCGCAGCGCCTTTCTGGTCAACGATAAACTCCAAACCCGAAAAGGAAAAGGAGAAACTCACATATTTAAGACAGGTGTTCCCGAGCCTGCTCATCACAGGACCGTTCTCCATCGTATACGGATGGAACGGCGGACTTATGGCGCTCAATGACCGCCTGAAACTCCGCTCGATGATAACTGCCGAAAAGAACGACAAAGTGTTCATCGCAAGTGAAGAGGCGGCTGTCAGAGTGATGGAACCCGATGCGGAGAACTTCTATGCTCCCGCAGGCGGCGAGCCTGTTATAGTACGTGTCAAGGAGGGCAAATTCTGATGAGAGATCATTTTATATATCCTGAATTTGAAGTAGTCAGGAACGAAAACAGATGCATACAGTGCCGTGTCTGCGAGAGACAGTGCGCCAACGAGGTACACCGCTTCGATCCCGAGCTTGGTATCATGCTTTCGGACGAGACCAAGTGTGTTGACTGTCAGCGCTGCGTATCGCTCTGCCCTACCCACGCACTCAAGATCGTAAAGAGCGACTGCCGTCTCCGTGAGAACGCAAACTGGTCAGACGAGACTATCAAGGAGATATACAAGCAGGCAAACAGCGGCGGCGTACTGCTGTCATCCATGGGCAACCCGAAGCCTCTGCCTGTTTACTGGGACAAGATCCTTATCAATGCTTCACAGGTAACCAATCCGCCTATCGATCCTCTGCGTGAACCTATGGAGACCAAAGTCTTCCTCGGCAAAAAGCCTGACCGTATCCGCCGCGATGAAAACGGCGATCTTGTTACCGAGACAACACCTCAGCTTGAACTATCCATGCCTGTTATGTTCTCGGCTATGAGCTACGGCTCCATCAGCTACAATGCTCACGCTTCCCTTGCAAGAGCAGCTACCGAGCTTGGTATCTGCTACAACACAGGTGAGGGCGGTCTTCACGAGGACTTCTACGTTTACGGACCCAATACCGTTGTTCAGGTTGCATCGGGACGTTTCGGCGTACACAAGGACTACCTTGAAGCCGCAGCTGCTATCGAGATCAAAATGGGTCAGGGTGCAAAGCCGGGTATCGGCGGACATCTTCCCGGCGCAAAGATCGTCGGAGACGTATCAAAAACAAGAATGATCCCCGAAGGATCAGATGCTATCTCCCCTGCTCCTCATCACGATATCTATTCTATCGAAGACCTGCGACAGCTGGTATATTCACTCAAAGAGGCTACTGAGTACAAGAAGCCTGTTATCGTTAAAGTCGCAGCAGTACACAACATCGCGGCTATCGCCAGCGGTATTGCAAGAAGCGGTGCGGATATCATCGCTATTGACGGTTTCCGCGGAGGCACAGGTGCAGCTCCCACACGTATAAGAGACAATGTGGGCATCCCCATTGAACTCGCACTTGCATCTGTGGATCAGAGGCTCAGAGACGAAGGCATCAGAAACAATGTATCTCTTGTAGTAGGCGGAAGCGTGCGCTCGGCTGCCGATGTAGTCAAGGCTATCGCTCTCGGTGCTGATGCAGTATATGTCGCAACAGCGGCGCTCCTCGCACTGGGATGTCACCTCTGCCGCACCTGTCAGAGCGGCAAATGCAACTGGGGTATCGCAACCCAGAACCCCGAACTCGTAAAGAGACTCAATCCGGATATCGGATCCCGCAGGCTTGTAAATCTTATGGACGCATGGCGTCACGAGATCAAGGAGCTTATGGGCGGTATGGGTATCAACTCCATCGAGAGCCTGAGAGGAAACAGACTTATGCTCCGCGGAGTAGGTCTCACCGACAAGGAACTTGAGATACTGGGTATCTCCCATGCAGGCGAATAAGGAGGGGCATCAGAATGAAAAGAGTATATGTAAATGAAGAATGGTGTCTGGGATGTCACCTCTGCGAATATAACTGCGCTTATGCAAACTCAGGGCTTGACGATATGGTCAAGGCACTGAAAGGCAAGCCGATCTTTCCGCGTGTACACGTAGAGGATGACGGAAAGATCCACTATGCTGTCTCCTGCCGTCACTGCACAGATCCCATGTGCGTAAAAAGCTGCATTGCAGGAGCGATCACAAAAGTTGACGGAACCGTAAAGATAGACAGGAACAAGTGTGTCGGATGTCTGACCTGCGTACTGGTATGTCCCTACGGTGCAGTTGCGGCAGGACCGAGCGGTGCTGCTCAGAAATGCGAACTCTGTCTTGAAAACAGCTGCGGAGCACCTGCCTGCGTAAGCGGCTGTCCCAACAATGCGATAGTATATGAGGAGAGGTGAGCGGAATGGCTGAATATGTTATCATCGGAAACGGAACGGCAGCAGTCGGCTGCATAGAGGGTATCAGGAGCGTTGACACAGACAGCACCATCACCGTCATCTCGGGGGAGAAACATCATGTTTACTCGCGTCCGCTGATTTCCTATCTTCTTGAGGGCAAGACCGACACCGAGAAGATGAAATACCGTCCTGCTGATTTTTACAAGAAGAACAAAGTCGAAGTGATCTGGGGCAAGGCTGTCAAGTGCGACAGCAAGAAGCAGTTCATCACTCTCGACAGCAAAGAGAAGCTCCACTATGACAAGCTCTGCCTGTGTACGGGTTCTTCGCCCTTTGTGCCTAAGTTTGAGGGACTTGAAAAGGTTAAAAACAAGTTCTCCTTTATGACCCTTGACGATGCTCTGGCACTCGACAAGGTGCTCAGCAAGGATGCAAAAGTAATGATAGTCGGTGCAGGACTTATAGGTCTTAAATGCGCCGAGGGTATAGCAGACAGAGTGGGCAGCATCACTGTATGCGATCTTGCAGACAGAGTGCTCTCATCCATACTCGACAGCGAATGTGCTGCCGTCATGCAGCACAAGCTGGAAGAACACGGCATCAGTTTTCTGCTGGGCGATACAGCTGTCAGATTCGACAAAAACAAAGCCTATATGAAGAACGGTGCAGAAGTTGCATTCGATATCCTCGTGCTGGCAGTAGGCGTAAGAGCCGAGACCGAGCTTGCAGTTCAGGCAAAGTGCGAAGTCAACAGGGGCATAATCGCAGACACCAGGATGCAGACCAGCAATGCGAACATCTATGCCGCAGGAGACTGCGCAGAAGGATATGACAGCTCCATCGGGGCAAACAGAGTCCTTGCTATCCTCCCCAACGCTTATATGCAGGGTCGCTGCGCAGGTATAAATATGGCAGGCGGCTCAGACGAGTTCAGCAATGCAGTCCCCATGAACTCTATCGGCTTCTTCGGACTTCACTGTGCGACTGCGGGAGCCTATCCCGAAGACGGAGAGGTCTATGAAGAAAAGTACAGCGAAGGCATCAAGAGACTTTACATCAAAGACGGCAGGCTCCACGGATATATGCTTATCGGCAATGTGAACAGAGCAGGTATCTATACTTCTATCGTCCGTGAGCAGACTGTATTTGATGAAGAAGATTTAAACAAATTGAAAACAAATCCGTCACTGGCTATTTTTTCGCACGAGACCCGTAGAAAAAAACTCGGAGGTGTGGTATAATGAATATCAATGCAACAGGGCTCGATTACAAAGAGCTGAACGAAACACTTCGTCAGGCACGAGGCAACTGCACCATATCTAACTGCCTCGGTCAGAGGTTCATAGCCGCAGGCATCTCCGATAAGGCGCTGAAGATCAGCGGCATCCCCGGCAATGCACTCGGTGCTTACCTTAACGGTGCCAAGATCGAGGTAATGGGTAATGCTCAGGACGCTGTGGGCGACACCATGAACGACGGCACCATCGTTATCCACGGTAATGTAGGCGACGCTGTCGGCTATGCTATGCGCGGCGGAAGGATCTACGTTCAGGGCAACGCAGGCTACCGCGCCGGCATCCACATGAAAGCCTATAAAGAAAAGCAGCCTGCACTCGTTATCGGAGGCAGAGCCGGAAGCTTTCTCGGAGAATATCAGGCAGGCGGCACTGTGATCGTCCTCGGTCTGAACGATGACGACAAACCCATAGTGGGCAATTTCCCCTGTACGGGTATGCACGGCGGCAGAATGTTCCTGCGCTCCGACTGCAAGGGCATCCACTTCCCTCATCAGGTACACACCCGTGTCGCTGATGACAAAGATCTTGAAGAGATCGCTCATTACCTGAGACGTTTCTGCTTCTACTTCGGACACAAACTCGAGGAACTGCTCGACCACACTTTCACCGTGGTCACACCTGACAGCAGCAACCCCTACAGGCAGATGTACGTTGCAAACTGAATAATCATTATTGATAATCACGGACGATTCGCATGCGCAAAACTTCGTTATCAGCACAAGCTCAGGCGACGAAGGAGCGTAACACGATATAAAAAAGCGAGGACATAGCTATGAATTACACAGCCGAAGAAATAATCCAGTACTGTGCCGAGGAAGACGTTAAATTCATACGTCTTGCATTCTGCGATGCCTTCGGTGTACAGAAGAATATCTCTATAATGCCGTCTGAGCTCAGACGTGCTTTCATTCACGGCATTGGATTTGACGCTTCGGCTGTCAAAGGATTTGCCAACGAGGCTAGATCGGATCTTCTGCTGTTCCCCGATCCCGATACGCTTTCCGTTCTGCCGTGGAGACCCGAACACGGTCGTGTCGTAAGGATGTTCTGTTCGATAAAGGAACCCAACGGCAAGCCCTTCGAGTGCGACACACGCAGCCTGCTCGCAAAAGCAGTCGAGACCGCAAAAGCAGAAGGACTTGAATTCTCTTTCGGTTCCGAACAGGAATTCTATCTGTTCAGGCTCGACGATCACGGTGTCCCCACAGCGATACCCTATGACCATGCCGGATATATGGACATAGCTCCCGATGACAAGGGCGAAAATATCAGGCGTGAGATCTGTCTGACCCTTGAACAGATGGGCATCACTCCCGAGAGTTCGCACCACGAAGAAGGCCCCGGTCAGAATGAGATCGACTATCACTATGCTGATGCTCTCCAGGCTGCCGATGATGCTATGGCATTCCGTACAGTAGTAAAGACTGTTGCCAACGCCAACGGACTGTATGCCGATTTCTCGCCGAAACCCCTTAATGACAGACCCGGCAACGGATATCATATAAACCTGTCCGTTAAGAATGACAAGAACCATATAAAGCTCCCTTCGGTCATTGCAGGAATACTTGAATACATCAGCGATATCACCGTGTTCCTCGATCCCACCGAGCAGAGCTATAAACGCCTCGGAAAGAATAAGGCTCCGAAGTATATCTCCTGGTCGGGTGAGAACCGCTCGCAGCTGGTAAGGATCCCCGCTGCCGAGGGTGAATACCGCCGTGCAGAACTTCGCTCCCCCGATCCCACAGCTAATCCGTATCTCGCATTCACTCTTCTGATATATGCAGGTCTCTGCGGATACAAGAAAGGACTGTTCCTGCCGCCTGTCTCGGATATTGACCTGCTTTCTGCCGAAAAGCCCCTTACCGAGAGTTTCCGGACGCTCCCGATGACGCTCGAGGCTGCTAAGGCTTGCGCACTCAAGAGCGAATTCGTGGCAGAGTATCTTCCAAAACGCATCATAGATATATATTGCAAGTAAAGGAGGGCTGTGTCCGTGGATCTGAAAATAAGGCAGTACAGTATGCTCATTGTCTCGGCACAGCCAAAGTTCAATGAGTCCCTTACTGCTATGATGAACGAACGACCTTACTTCGATTATTCAGTCGTTCAGAGCGTGTCCTCAGCTAAGATCATCCTCAATGAACAAAGCTTCGATATCATCCTGATAAACGCACCTCTGCCCGATGAGGACGGTGTGCGTTTTGCTGTTGATAAATCCGTGGGCAAGTGCTCTGTACTGCTGATGATAAGAAACGAGTATTATCACGATATATTCGCCAGGGTCTGTCCCTACGGAGTGTATACTCTTTCAAAACCCCCCGTCAAACAGCTGGTGCTCCAGGCTTTCGACTGGCTTGAAAGCAGCTGCGAACGGCTCCGCAAACTCGAAAAACGTTCTGTATCGCTTGAAGACAAAATGCAGGAGATCAGACTCGTCAACCGCGCAAAATGGCTCCTGATCTCTAAGGATGGCCTCACTGAGGAGGAAGCTCATCACCGTATAGAAAAACTTGCTATGGATAGATGTATCACAAAACGCGAGATCGCCGAGTGGATAATCGATACCAAAGAGAATTTATAAGTAACACCGCGTCACTACCGATGCGGTGTTTTCTCTTTTCCAAATGTTGAAAATGTATATTCCCTGTGATATAATAGTATCATCCCAGCTTTAATATGTATCACCTCAAATTATAGTTTACCCTGCCCTCTGCATGATTTACTGGGGAAAACCTTTCTGAAGAAAGGTTTTTCCCCAGACCCCTTTCCAAAGACTTTTAGTGATTTTTGGCGAGGGGTATAATGTTTTTAGGAAACAGAATAATGTACGGCTTTTGCTTTGTTTTGGAAAATGTATATACCCCTCGCCAAAAATAATTAGAAGTTTTA